>ENA-ORXU01000020-ORXU01000020.1-marine-metagenome-genome-assembly--contig:-NODE-20-length-201764-cov-8.893082_pt1 | contig 201764 bp, 127 predicted proteins | sample MGYA00237869_ERZ511484 | MGnify/ENA metagenome assembly ERZ511484 | reverse complement strand
CGCACTCGTTCGCATCCCGAACGGTAAAGGTGAAATTGCCGGCGGGGAGCCCCGAAAAAACAGGGTTGGATTGAAAACTGCCCTCCAGTCCGTAGGTGAAGGGGGGGTTGCCCCCCGCGGCGGAAAGGGTAACCGACCCGTCGCTGCCCCCGCAGCTGGGATTATTTTGCACGGGTACGGTAATCGTAGGGCCAGGGGTAAGTGTAATAGCGTAATCTTCGTTGATTGTACTGCCGCAGTTCCCCCCGATCTTTTCGTAACTCACAAGCGTAAGCACCGACGAGACGGTGGTGGGCGTAACGCTAAAGGAAGCATCCTCCCCCACATTGGTGAGGGTTACTTCGCTACCGTTGTAACGGTAGGTCAGGTTGTGGCGAGCGTCTTCATCGTCAAATTCGAGGATAAAAACGACGGCCTGGCCCGGGCAGGAAGAGAGGTCGTCATCATCATCCTGAAATTCTATTTCGGGTAGATCTTCTACCTCACCTTCTTCCTCGAGGCAAGCCTGGGCGGGAAGATTCATGTTTGCCGACAGCAGGAAAAAGTAAATCAGCAAAAAGGGATATGCTTTACAGGTCATGGACGATGAGGATTTGAGGGCCGGATTTCGATGGCCGACCATTAGCGCACACTGAGGGGCAAAGGACTGACGCGCAGTTGGCTCAGGTCACCGTTACCGGCATTAACGATCAGTAGGTAGTAGTTGCCGGGCGTCAGGCCATCGGGTAGTACGGCGGATTCCTCCATGCGGAAGGTTCCCTGAGCCGGGAAATCACTATACGTCTTAGTCGTATCGGTGAGTGGTCGGTCCGTCCAGTCGTAAGTCGCGTCGTTGGATAAAAAATAACGAATTTCGGTGCGGGCTACGGATACCTCGTAAGGGTTACTTAAAGTGTACGTAAAATTGGCAGTCTCCCCGGCGCGGTAAAATTTCTTTTCGGTCTGAGGGGCGTCGGCGGACAGCAAAAATCGAGCGGGTTCAGCATAGCGCCCGTTGGCGGAGGTTAGTAAAGGCTCCTCATCAACAAATTTATCGGTGGCCACAAAACCATCGTCCAGTCGGGCCATGGGAGATTCTTCTCCCTGCCGCGACCCGATGACCGTATAGTAGTAAGTAACCCCGGGTTGCGCACCATAGTCACAGAGCCAGGTACTCTTCTGCCACCCTTTGGTGATTTCCTGGAAACTACCATGGTCCGGATTGGCCCGCCGAAAAACCTTATATCCTTCTACGGCGGCCTGGGCGTTCCAGCGAATCAGTACGTATTTATCGTAGGTACCATCGCTTGCGGCTAAATCCTCCGGAGCGGGGGGTTGGGCCAGCACGGAGCACCACCATAAAACCATACAGCAAAGAGTAAGTAAAGCCTTCAAAGAGTTCATCGCTTTTGGGTGTATTGCGGCGGAAGGCGATTGTTACCAACCAAAGTTTCTTTTTTTAATATTCGGCGGACTTGCCCGGCAGCCATTTTCTTTCTGATCCAAGCAGAAACAGGTATTTGCCAGGTCTTTACCGCAGCGTGCCGCTCTGTGTCTGAAACCTTAAACGATCTGGTCGTAAAACTGTTTCTTGAACTAAATAATGTTTCGACTCCGGTAACATTTTCTTGTTGGTGCAATACATCACCGACAAACCCGTCTTTATGGCTTTAACTCCGACCGCCTTTCCAAACGATACCATGCTGGTTGCTGGACTACTCGCCCGCGAAGAATCCGCCTACGCCGAGCTGTACCGCCGTTACGGCGCTATGATCATCGGTCACGTTCGTAAGAACAACGGTAGTCAGGAAGACGGCACGGAAATCGTACAGATCACGATGGTCAAACTTTACGTGGCCCTCCGGGAAGAACGCTACCGGGAGCAAGGTAAGATGGGGCACTACGTGTTCCAGTTGGCCGCCAACAGCTGGCGCGAAGAACTACGCCGCCGCCGTAATCGCGGCACCAGTGCGTTGGACGATATTTTTGAGGATCCCGCCGACCCGGGAGAAGCGGACATCACCATCGCCGTGGTTAAAGACCGACAGTTGCTGGCGATGCACCGCGCCCTGAACCGTCTCGGGAGTCCCTGCCGGGAACTCATCAACAGCTACCACCTCAAAAAGGAGAAGCTCAAAGACCTGGCTGTAAAAATGAACTGCAATTACAATTCCCTGCGTAAGCGGCTTTTCGACTGCCGCCGTAAGTTGCGGATGGCCACCGAACAATCATTGCAAGAATAAATGAACCATGTATCGAGAAATCAATGAAGAAGGTTTTCAGACCGAGCTGCGTAACTACCTCAGTCATGACCTGGACGAGGCGGCGCGCGCCGGCTTGCGGGAGCGCCTTAGCATCGACGCGGATGCCCGGGCGGAACTGGCTTTCAGCCGCCGTCTGCGGCTGGCCACCAGCGAAGGTGATCTGATGGCCGTAGCCGCCATCGCCCGTCAGGTAACCGGTAACCCGCCGCCCGCCGGGCCGGCCAAACTTCCCTGGTGGAAAGGGGGCTTCGGTATCGCTCTGGTGATTATTGGTTTAATAATAAGTGCTTTCAGCCTGTACACACTGGTGCGCGCGCCCACCCCGGCGCAAGTAGCCCAGGACCTGAGCGAGGAGCTGATCCGCCCCCTCGAAGCACTGCTCATCACCGAAGACAGCGGGCAGGAGGAACTCTCGCGAGCCATGGCCGCCTACCGCGCCGCTGACTACCCGCGCGCCGCCGAGTTATTGGGGGCGTATTCTTTTACCGCCCAGGACCCCAACGCGGGGCTCTACGCCGGGATTAGTTATTTGCTCGCGGGTGAGGTAGACCTGGCCGTAATTTACCTGCGTCAAAGCCGGGAAAACGCCGAATTTCCCGTCGACGCTACGGCCCGTTATTACGAAATGCTTGCCCTGCTGCGTTCCGGTCAGGTCGAAGCGGTCCGTGAGGCACTGGCTACATCAGGCCCCGAGAACCTGTACGAGGCCGAATACGCGCGTATTCGTGAAGTACTCTCCGAATAATAGCTTTGAACGATCCGTTATCCTTATCCTCCATGCGTACCTTTCTGCTCACCCTTGCTCTTTCCACCCTCCTTTGCACCCGCGGCCGCGCCCAAAACCGACCGACGGGCTTGCTGACGGACACGGGCCGTTACGCCGCCGTGCCCCTGTTGCCCGAATACCACCCCGGTGAGAAAGCCGACGAAGTACGCATCAGCGTGGACCTGACGCCCTACTGCCCCGTGGCGGGCAACCAGGAGGGGGAGGCGAGTTGCGTTGGCTGGGCGGTCGGCTACGGGGCGATGACCATCAACCGGGCCATTCAGCTCGGTACGCGTGACCGGGCCGGGATCACCCAGTTGGCCCACTCGGCCGCTTTCGTGTATAACCTCATCAAAACGGACGGCGACTGCTCCGCCGGAGCCTACATCGAGGACGCCCTGATACTGGTGGAAGCGCAGGGTAATTGCTTCGAAAAAGAATATAATTTCAGCCTCGCCGGTTGCGCCACTCCGCCCGCTCCGGACCTTATGCTGCATGCTCTACCCCACCGGATTGCCGGTTACGCCGCCGTTTTCACCCCCGAAGACGACGCCCGGACCAAGTTTGCGCGCGTCTGCGAGGTCGTTAATGCTAACCGGCCGGTCGTAGTTGGCCTGCGTACCGACCGCGCTTTCTGGGACATTCGGCCCGGTACGCGCGTCTGGCGGCCCGGGCCGGTAGTGGCAACCGACGGCAAACACGCGATGGTCGTCGTCGGATACGACCAGGTTGAAAAGCAATTTACGCTGCTCAACAGCTTCGGCCCCGCCTGGGGCAACAATGGTTTCATTCGGGTAGGTTTTGCGGACTTTGCCCGCCTGTGCGAATACGCCTACGTGCTGCTGCCCGGTAAAGGGGGCGCGGACGCGGGTGCGGTGGATGTTGATAAGAGCAGTGCGCGCGCAAGCGGTGAAGCAGCCGAATTCGGCGGGGAGTTCGTCTTCCGCCGGCCGGCCGGCTACCTGACCGACGGCGAAGGGGAACGGACGCCTTTTTTTCAGGAGGTCAACACCGTGCGCGCTAACGAGCGCGGGCTCTACGTTCCCAAGGTCTCCCTGTTCAGCGTCGGGGATGTCTTTCAATTGGTGGCCCGTAACGTACCCGGCGGCGCGCACGTTTACGTCTTCAGCCAGGGCTCCGATGGGACCGTGAAGCTCCACTTTCCCCGTTCAACGGATCGGGGACTGAGCGCGGATTTCATGCTCTCCGAACAACTGGAATTGGTTATCCCCACCGAAGCGTCCGTGCTGCAACTCGGCCAGGTGGGCGACGATTATCTTTGCGTCATTTACAGCACCGCTCCGATAAGGGACATGGCCGACCGACTGCGGGAACTTGACGGAAGTGGCGCGCAGTTGCCTGCTCGCGCGCGTAGCGCTTTCTTCGACGTGCTCCTGCCAGCGGACGCCGTTGCGTTCGACGCGACGAAGATGGCCTTCCGTGCGCGCCCGGCCGCCGGCAAGACCGCCGCCGGCCTGTTCTTAAAAGTTACTACGGAATGAGGTTACGGCTTTTGCTTTTATGTTGGAGCTTCGCGGTAGTCGTGGGGGCGCAGTCCACCCGCTTGCTCGACGAGCCGACGGGGGAACGACTTTTCGGATCAGGTAGTCAGGAAACCTTCAACGACCTGGCCCCCACGGCGGATGGTCGCCTGGCCCTGGTTGGTCATGCCAGCAGAAGCCCCAACGGGACTAAAGACGACGTCCTCTTCGTCCTGGCCCGTACCGGGAACCTGGTCGCCGAGCGAACCGTTCATCTGGGCCGCTCCGGTTACGATGCCGCCTACGCCGTGGAGGCTCGCCCGGACGGTGGCTTCCTGGTGGCCGGCACTTCAGAAAAAATCGAGGAGGACGGCCCGGTCCGGGAGCGTTACAGCAGTGGCCGTGACGGCTGGCTCCTCTGGCTCGACGCGGCGGGTAATACCGAGGCGGAGCTGCTGCTCGGTGGTAGCCACGACGACGAACTACGTTTTCTGAATCTCCTGCCGGACGGTAGCTGGTTGGCCGCCGGTTCGCGAGGCGAGCGGGGCTGGCTGGTCCGTTTTCGGCGCGACCCTCAGCCGGAGGTGCTTTGGGAGCAGGAGTACCTCGCGCCCGGTGGAATAAGCGGGCGTATTTTCTCCGGCGCGGTGAACGACCGGGAAACGATAGCACTTACGGGGGTCGCCGGTACGGAGGCTAACGCTCGCCCCTGGCTACTTCTCGTCGCCCCGGACGGCACCCTGCGTGCCAACGAACAGTATCTCGACGGCGAACGGGGCGAGGGGCGTGCAGTGGCCTCGCTGGACGACGGGCGCTGGGTCGTCGTCGGGGAAGCCGACGGCGAACGGGGACGGGGGGACGGGCTGGTTTTACTGATTGATGCGGACGGAAAACTGATCAAGGAAAAACACCTCGGTGGGCGGGAGCAGGATCGCTTAACGGACGTGCGCGTCACGCCGGACGGAGATTTACTGCTGGTCGGGAATACGTTCTCCCACCAGCGGGGCGCTCGCCAGCCAAAACTCTGGGGGCTGCGGCTGAAGGACGATCTGGACGAACGGGAGGCGTTTTTTTTCGGGAGTAAGCTGGAGGAATCCGCCGCCGCCATAGGGCTGCTACCCGACGGAAACTGGGTAGCCGTCGGGAGCTCCGACCGCCAGTTGCTGAAAGGACGACAGGCCGCCGTTTGGTACGTTGGCAAAACCAAGGACGAAAAGGAAATTACCGCCGCTGAAATTATCGCCCCTCGTTCCGTTGCCACTGGCGTGATGTTGACGCGCGGCGGCCCCGCGTGGGCGCGTCCCGGCCTGGAATTACGCATCCGACAGCTTTCCGCGCCCGGGCGGGAATACGCTTTTCGCCCGCCGCCCTACATCGTCGGTACACCCCGTGACCTCAGTTTACCACTCCCCTCCCCCGAAGCCGGCGACTACGAACTGCAACTCTTCGATCGGAACAAACAATTGCTCGGGAACCCCGCCCGCCTGACGGTCACGCCGGCACCTTCCGCAGCCGCCCCTCGGGTGACGTTGGAGGTACTGCGCCACGAACGGAGGCGGGGCAACATCGACGAATACCACCTTCGCATCCGTAACGACGGGACGGCGGCGATCGACGGCTTACGCTTACTGATGCCCGCCGGGGATTGTTACGAAACCGAGGATGAACTCCGGCTGACCACCTTGCCCGTTGGCGCGGAGATGGATTACGTCCTCCCGGTACGGCGGAAAACGGGAATTACGGAAGCCTGCGCGTTACCCGTCCGCCTCGTCACGGCCACCGACGTTCCGCTGGCGAGTAGCATAATCGACCTGGCGCAACCTCCTCCGGACAACGCACCCGGACGCAACACCCTGGTCGTAACCTGGTTGAGCCCGAACCCGGACCTGCTGGAGGGACCCGAGATCGTCAGCGAACGGCAAGAGATCACGATTCAACTCAAGATAATCTCTGACGGCAAGTTAGATCCCCACGATTTTGACCTGCGCCTCAACGGACAGTCTACCCGTCAGGGGCGGAAGCTGGACGAAGTCCGGTTCAACGGGGATGATTTCAACAAAACCGTTACCCAGACGATCCACCTGCAAAAAGGCGTAAATACCGTCTACGCCCGTATGCTCGAAGTCTGCACGGATACCCTTCGCATCATTTACGAACCCGAGCGCCCCAATCTACACCTGATCTCCATCGGCGTACCCGCTTATGACCTGGAGTACACCCAGGCGGACGCCCGCGACTTCGCCGCCTTGTTTCAGTACGCCGAGGAGCGGGGCTCGGAGGCGTTCGGCTACGTGTTTATCGACACCCTGCTCCGGCCCGAGCAAACCACCAAGACGGCGATCCTCAAAACGCTACGCCGCCTGGAGTATCGGGAAGCGAAGCGACAGATCAAGCCCAACGACGTACTGGTCGTTTTCGTCTCCAGCCACGGCGTGAGCGATGCCGACGGTAGTTTTCACATTGCGGCGAGCGACTACGATCAGCCCTTTTTGCGAGAGACCAGCATCGACTTCGGCACCGAACTGACCGACTACCTGGCCCGCATCAATTGCCGAAAGCTCTTTTTTGTCGATGCCTGTCATAGTGGTAACGCACTGGACGGCCGCGCAGCCAGAGACCTGACCAGCTACATGGACCGACACCGCGACCTGTCGACGATGCTGTCCTGCCGGGCCGAGGAGTACAGCTACGAAGATGCCGCCTGGGGTAATGGGGCCTTTACCGAGGCTTTCACTCAGGTGGTGGCTGATTTCTACGCCGGCCCGGGTGGGGTGGACGCTAACGAAGACGGAAAGCTCACCCTCGCCGAGCTGTACGCCGCCGTGGAACCCCTGACCGCAGCGCTGGCGCGCCAGAAAAGACCCCGCCCCCGAACGCAACAGCGACCGTTGCTCAACCTCGACCCTCAGCGGGCAAGTACCGTCCTCTTCACAAAATAGCTTTGGCCCCATGAAGTTTCCCTTATTCGTTTTGTGTTGTTTACCGTCGCTGGTTTTGACGGCCCAGCAACTGCCCCTTTTTGCCCAGTACCGCAACGCCAGCGGGCTCATCAACCCGGCTTCGCTGAACGCCCAGTATTTACTCTACGAATACGACCTGAACTTCAGTACCAGCTACCGGGCCAACTGGTGGGAGCAGCGCGGAACGCCGCGGACGGTACAGGCAAGCGGTGAGTACGTCAGTGATTTCGGTAACAACGTAGAGTGGTTGGTGGGCGGGACGCTCGTCCAGGACCAGGCCGGACCGCTGGGGCTCTCCGCCGGTTACCTGCGGCTGGGTACCATTGTCGGGAAAGACCCGTACTACGAAGCGCTCGTGATTGGCTTTGCCGCCGGATTCGTACAGTACGACTTCAACCTCTCCGAGATCAATTGGCTCGACCCGGCGGACCCGGACGTAGCCTCCCTGGACGAAGCCATTAGTAAGCCGGACGTGGGCCTCGGTATCTTTTATCATCGCCGCCTGGGTGGGCGTCAGGGTACGAATAACGTTTACTTCGGTCTCTCCCTCCCGCAGGTACTTAACGCCCGCTACGAGTTAGCGCGGGGAAACGGAGTCCGGGCTTACCTGGACCGGCGGCGGCATTACTATTTCACGGGCGGCTGGTACCACTTTTTCAATCAGGAGACCTTCCTCGAAATTTCGTCCTGGGCTAAATACGTCAGGGGCGCGCCCGTCAACGTAGATTTCAACGCCCGCTTTCAGCCGGGGCGGGTGGTGTGGTTCGGGCTGGGCTATAACCTGAATACCATCCTGCACCTGGAAACCGGGCTAAACGTTGTCGGCCTCATGGGCGAGAACACCAACCTACAGCTCGGCTTTGCCTTTGACCAGAGTTTCCGGGCTTTGGGCTACGACCTGGGTGGCTCATTTGAGTTTACACTGGGTTTGCAGTTTGCTACGCGGTAACTTTTCTTTCTGGTGGTCATACAATGGGGAACCTGCAAACCAAGCCCCCCATGCAACGCCTCCAAAGCTTTCTGATTACATTCCTGCGCCGCCACGCTGGCAGGGCTTCCGCCCTGCTGGCCCTTGACCTGACGGCCAACCTCCTCATCGTAGCCCTGTCCGTTACGGCAGCCCAGGTGTACACCGGTCTACTGGGCATGGGGTCGGCGCGCGGTCGTTTGCTGGCCGATTTTGGTCTGGGCAAAGATTTTGGCAGTCGGGAATGGCTGTACGTCTTCGGTGCGCTGATCGTGCTGCGAGCGGGGGCGGACTGGAGCCGCAAGGCGATCCGGGGTGTCTTGGGGGAAGATTTCAGCTACGCCCTGCGCAGGTTGCTTTTTGGTCACCAGCTCAACATGGAGCGCAAACATTACACCGAAAAAGGGGCCGGGCGTTATTTGCTACGCTTCAGCGGTGACCTTAACAGCGTCCAGGCCCTATTTACCCGGGGCATTCTGCGGGCGCTGGGTGATTTGACCCTGGTGGCGGGTAGTCTGGCGCTTTTTTTCTATCTGGATGCCGGGCTGGCGGCCGTCGTCGCCGTTGCCTTGATCGTCCTGAGCTGCGGACTGTTTTTTCTGAACCGGGCCGCCGGACGGGTCGACAGTGTCCGGCGGGATAAGAAAAGTGGATTACTCGCCTACGTCAGCCGCCACCTGCCCCACGTGGCCGCCGTGCAGGCTACGAACCGCCGCCGCCCCGTTTGGGAGGGCTTCGAACGACGGGCACGAAGGCTGGCCACCGTAGGGCGTCGATACTGGTGGCGCGCCGCGAGCGTGGAAGCCGTTGTACCTCTGGGGCTGTACGGAGGCTTGTGGCTGGTCCTCTTTCTCCTCTTTCAACGGCCCCGGACAGCCGTACCCGAACCGGATGTTTTGCTGGTTTTCATCCTCCTTCTGCTTTCCTGGCGACCAGTACTGGGCCGTTTGCTCCGCGTGGGCCTGACCTGGGAAAAAGGCCTCATCAGCGGCCGCAAACTGGCCCGCCTGCTGGATCGCTCGTCGGAGGGTCAACCGAACTTACCCGACGTGCGGGTTCCCCTGGGTCCACTCGTCCTTAAAGACGTTGGCCTGACCTACGGTGCACAAACCGTTTTCCGGGGAGTTAGTCTGCGGCTCGAAGTGGGAGAAATTATTCTGCTGACGGCGACAAGCGGCGAAGGTAAGACCAGCCTGAGTCGTTTACTGGCCGGCTGTACCCCGGTCACGGAAGGCGAGGTGTACCAGGGGAAGCATTCCCTGGCCGGTACGAACCTGAAGAGTTGGCGGCGGCAACTGACTTTCGTCTCGCCGGCTTTTCCCCTTTTCGGTGCGACCCTTGAGCATAGCCTGAGTTACAGCCGTCGCCGGAAATACCGCACCGAGACCCAACGGGTTTTTGCGGAGTGGCAAACGCGTTTTCCCGTGCTACAATCCCTGCACCTGCGTCAGCGCCTCGGTGATAATTGTGAGAACCTCACGCGCGGCCAGGAGACTTTGCTGCGGTGGCTGCGGGCTGTCCTGGCCGGTAAACCCTACCTCGTCGTAGATGAAGGCCTTGTGGGCCTCGACGCGCTCTCCCAACGTATTCTACTCAGCTGGCTGAACGATAACCGGTCTCGGTACGGCATCCTCTGGCTCGACCACCCGGGTACGGAAATGGCTGACTTTTTCGGGGCGCGGCCGCAGGTGCTGGGGAAGGATAAAGGAGCGATGTTTTTATCCGCTTAAGTGGCGGTTGCCGCCCGAGCAAGATTATTTTTTTTCACAACCGGTAACTTTTTTTTCTGCCGGTCATACACCTCCGGACGGCGGCGCAAGCAGCTAACCGCCAACAAACAAAACCAAGTAAAACCAACTTATCATGACTCCCCGCGTAAAAATTGCCTACACCTGTTCCAGCGTCCCCGCCGACTATCAGACCGCTCCCCACCTCATTCACGAGCGGACGCCGCGTACCGGCGACGTCGGCATCTTTCGCGTCATCAAATCCGACGGTAAATACCTCAAGGGCGTAGATTCCGCCAGCCAGTACCTGTTTACGGACGACCACATCATGGCAGTCTTCGGCCCCCGCTACGCTACCAGCCAGTACGAGGCCTATTTGCCGACGCAACCCGTTGTCGACCTGTCACTCGTAGGGCGTGGCGGCGTAGTGGCCCTGGTCCACTCACAGAGCGCCAGACACAGCGGCGATGCATTGCCTTTGGAAATGGTCGCTTTCGTGACCGATTCGCAAGGAGAGGTGATCAATACCCGCGAGCAGTATCAGTTACCGGCCTATCGCGCCTGCAGCGGTGGGGCCAGGGTACTCCTTAGCGTCGGGTCCAGCATGGACAGCGGTAAAACGACGACGGCCGCCTTCGCCGCCGCCGGCCTGGAACGCGCCGGCCATACGACGGCGTTCATCAAACTTACCGGAACGGCTTTTCCAAAGGACTCTCAATTCGTCCTTGACCGCGGAGCCTCCTACGTTACCGATTTTAGCCGGGCGGGGTACCCTTCGACGTTCAGAGTTCCGCAGACGGAGTTGCTCTGCCTGTACCAATTCCTGGTGGATAACTGCGTAGCCGCCTGCCAGCCCGATTTCATCGTCGTGGAACTTGCCGACGGCATCCTCCAGCCGGAAACCGGTAAACTGTTACAGGATCCCGATTTCATGAGCACCGTCAGCGGAACGATGCTCAGCTGTGGAGATAGTCTGGGCATTCTTTCAGGACTGACCACACTACGCGGATGGGGCATTGAGCCTTGCATGCTGAGTGGCCTGTTCAGTGCCAGCCAACTCCTCATTAATGAGGTTCAACGGCACACTTCCGTTCCCGTTCTGACCCTGGAGGATATGCTGGCGATGAAAATGATCGGTATCCTGCCCGGTACGACCATCCCGGAAAGCAAAGAAAAGGAAGACATCTCCGGTGATGAGGTGGATATTTCGACCGTAGCTAAAGCGCTGGACCCTGCCGCCTGATCGCAGCAGCACTGACCTTCAATTAACAATAAAACCGACCCATCATGAAATACGGTAAAATCGGGGCCGCGCTGGCTTCCCTCCTCATCCTACTTATTGTTGTTTCTCCCATTACGGAAAATTGGACATCCAGCCCGGAAGACGGCTTTCCCCTCTCTTATTATCCCATGTTTGCCAAACAGCGTGATGCGACAGAACCGGTCTACCACGTCGTCGGCATGGACGCGGCGGGTAAACGCTACAATATTCCCTACAACATGGTTGGTACGGGTGGTTTCAACCAGATTCGCCGACAGATTCGTAAAGCCTGTCGCAGCGGAGACGGGGAGAGACTGATCGAGCGGGTAAGTCGTAAGGTGGCCGCGGCCTCGAACAGCCCCTACGACGAACTCGTCGATCTTCGCCTGATTCGAGGCACCTACGCTACCGAAGCCTACCTGATGGAAGGAAAGCGCCTGCCCACCAAAGAAAAAATTTACGCCACCGATAAAATCTCCCGTTATGACCCCGTTAAGTAAACGTCTCGATAGATTTTGGTTCCCGAATCTCGGCCCCGAACGCCTTGCGCTGATTCGCATCGTTACCGGCTTGTTCGCCCTGTGGTACCTGACCACCCGCTACGACATGATGCTCCGCATGGTTCAGGGCGCGGCGGAGAACTTCGAGCCCGTCGGAATTGCCATTTTACTGGAAAGCCCGGTCGATTCGCTATTATTTAAGGGCGCGCTGTTGCTGACGATCTTTTGCGGCGCGGCCTACACGCTTGGCTGGAAATTTCGCTACACCGGCCCGGCCTTTGCGGTCTTGTTCTTCGCCGTAATGTGCTACCGCAACTCCTGGTCAATGATCTACCACAACTACAACGCCCTGGTCTTGCAGGTGGGCGTGGTCGGGTTTACGGCGGCATCCGGAGCGATCAGCCTCGATAGTATCCTGCGGGGGCGTTCGCCGGCCGGCTGGCGGTTTGGTTGGCCGGTGATGCTGATCAGCGCCGTTACGCTGGTTACCTACTTTCTCTCCGGTTACGCCAAAGTGGAAGGGGAGCTGGCCTGGTCCTGGGCATCCGGGGAAGCCATGCGCTCCCAGGTGGCCGTCGATGCCCTGCGCAAGGAAATACTGGCGGGCGGAAGTTCTGAACTCTTCCGGTGGCTGTACGGACAAACCTGGCTTTTCCTTATTGCCGGACTGGGCACCCTGGTCATCGAGCTTGGCGCAATATTCGTACTCCTTAACCGTAAAGTGGCCATGGTGTGGGCGGCCTTGACCGTGGGGATGCACTGGGGAATCTGGTTTTTGATGGAAATTCACTTTCCCTTCCACATGAGCGGATTAATCTTCCTCAGTCTTTTCCCGGCCGAGCGGGCCTGGTTCTGGCTCAAACGGCAATTTCTACCGCTGAGTACGGAAGAAGAATTGGCGATGGTGCGTTCGCCTATCGTCAAGGAGCCCGCCGTGGTGCTTTTCGACGGGGTGTGTAATTTTTGCAACGCGACGGTCCGCTTTATCATCGATCGTGATCCGGCCGCTGCGTTTCGATTTGCGTCCCTGCAGTCGGACGAGGGGCAGGCACTACTGGTCGCCCACGATGCACCGTCGGATCTGTCAACGATTGTCCTGATTGAAAATAACCAGCTCCACCTGCGCAGCTCGGCCGTCTTACGGGTTGCTCGCCGACTGCGCTTTCCCTATTCGCTCGCCTCGGTCTTTCTCCTGTTGCCTCGTTTCTTACGGGATGGGGCGTACCGCCTGGTTGCCCGCCACCGATATGCCTGGTTTGGGCGTAAAGAGGTGTGTGAGTTGCCCGGCCCGGGGGTTGCCGCACGTTTCCTGGGCTGATTTGAATAGGACGCCGCACAGCATTACGGTGAGGTAGCATGGTTGGCAGGCTTTATGAATGGAATGTAATTTTCTGCGGGTCGGCTGCTTCTTGGATGACTAAAAAGACATTGCGGGATAAGGAGAGTTTCCACAACCGTGTTACCAAAAGGATACGGCTTCATCCATTCGAGTTATCGGATACCGAGGCTTACCTGAAAGCGCGTTACGCAAACAGGAACCGTCACCAATTTGTGTTACTATTTACGGGACCGACGTAAGTTTTTAACTTCGCCAGAACGCTTTCCATGGTGGAAGTGGCAGGAATAAATTTGGTACTCATGGTGGGTCAGGATTTGAGGTTTATGGTTCGTTAGTAGGCCGGGATTCGTCTGGTGATCAGATCCACCGGTTATCCCGTAACCTAGGCTCGGTGGAGGATGAGCAAGGGAACCTCCGTTTTGAAGATAGCTTCTTTGGTCTGGCTACGTTTGCAGAGCCGCTCCAACCAGCCCCGGGGTGGGCGGTTCAACTGTTGGCGAGGGGTGTCGTTCGAGATCTTCCCGTTCGATTCCGTGAGTAACCTGGATTGAAACGGTCTTACGGACTCGTGCCCCCACACTCTCCAGCCCGGCCGCTCACCTCCCCCGGCACCTGCGTCCCCGCCCCACCCACAAAAACGGGGACAACCGTCACCGATCGCCCCCATTTCGAGATAGCAAATAAAACAAGCGGAGCAAATCGCCTACCGATTGCCCACCAGCAATGAAACCGCCGCCGCGCCGCCGTCGCTAACCAGCTGGACGAAGTAAGTCCCCGCGGACAGACCGGCGGGAAGCGTTAGCGGAACCTGATGCGTACCGGCGGGTAAAGTACCCGCGTCACGCGTCAGCACGACGCGACCGGCCGCGTCCACCAGCCGCAGCCGCACCGGGCCGGCGCCCCGTTGTTCGAAGGTGACGCTGACGGCTTCAACGGCGGGATTGGGCGACACGGACAGCCCCAGGGCCGCGGCCGATACCGTTTCCACATTCGTGAGCCGGATGGGTCGACTGATGGAAATCCGCACCCTTTCCGGTACCGGCTGCGTTTCGGCGTTCGAGGTATCGAAGCTGTAATCAACGACCGGCGCGAAACTCCCGGCGCGAAGAAATTCGTAAGAGATGTTCGTCTGCACGCCGGCGATGCTGAAGGGATCGGTAGAGCCAATGGGACGCGTGTAGAAGCGCAACTGGAAAACCTCCTTAATAACGGCGACTTCCTCGTATTCCGCAAACCAGGTCTTGAGGCTCCCGTTACCGACGTAAGTTCTGGTGCTGGAGATGGAGGTGGAGTCTTCCACGTTCAGTTCTTCGTTAATGGTAGTATTAGTGGTGTTGCTCGTCCTGGTGTCGCCCGGCCGCAGACCGAACTCCAGGAACAACACGGGAAAGGGCAGGGTTTCGTAGACAACAGCTACCTCATCGTCGACAATCGCCAGGTCGGACGTGACGATGATAAATATCCCATCGTCGGTAACGTCGATGACATCGGGCAAGGATAAGACGTTTCCGCTACCATCATTCGAAAGCAGTTCGTAATCCAGCAGCAAGGCGGAGGCGGGCAGGTCGTCAAGGGCCGGTTCGCCGGTACCGACGGGCACCTCCCGGACGGTGGCCGTGCTGATCGAATCGTCGGAAATGTCCTTGAAGGCGATGCCCAGCTCTTCCTCGATCAGGTCACCGAAACTACTGAAATCGTAAGCTACGTCAGCACCTACCGCAGGCACCGGAAAGTCGGCGGAAGGGACAAAGTCGGCGTAAACCGCCCATTTATCACCGATTTGCGGCGCGTTTTCCGCGCCGATGATCAATTGTGTGTGCGCGACGCCGCTAAAAGCGAGCAGCAGCAAAAAGGAGTAATAAAAGCGCATGGTTAATATGGTTGTGGCGGTGCCGGTACGGGTCGAATGTAAGCGGACACTACGGAGTTAATAAAGCGGCGCAGGCAAGTGGTCGGTGCCTCAAATTTTAGAGAAGCGCAAAAATAAGACTTGTACACGGAGGGATATCGATTTTTGTATATTTCTTCAGTCTACATTACCGATCCGCCCGGCCCCGGAGTTCCGGCCAGTCTAGTGGGTGCGACCTTATCAGTAGCCCGAAAAATTTTTAAATTTATTCCATGATTCGCATTTTTCTTCTATTCGCTCTCCTTTGGGTCAGCACCGGTATTTCCGCCCAGTCCGTCGACGAAGAACAGCTGGGTGCCTGGTATATGTACTTCTACGGCATGAACTTCGGCGACGGGCCCTGGGGCGTGCAGGGCGATGCGCAGTTTCGTTTCTGGAACATGGGCAGCGACCTGGAGCAGATTCTGATTCGCAACGGCTTGACGTATACGCCGGAGAGAACCAAAGCGAAATTCACCCTTGGTTACGCGAGCATTACTTCCGGGGTCCCGGGAGTAAGTTCTGACCGCTCGCATGAAAACCGAATCTACCAGGAGGTACTGTTGCCGCAGAAAATCGGCTCGCGCTTCTTCCTCACCCATCGCTTCCGCTATGAGCAACGCTTCGTGGAGAGGCAGGATTTCCGAACACGGTATCGTTACAACCTCTTTTTGAACATCACCCTGAACCAGGAAGAACTGAGTAAAGAGGCGATCTACCTCGCGTTGTATAACGAGCTGTTCATCAACGGGCAACGGGAGATCGGTGACGCCCGCTCGGTAGCGGTTTTCGACCGCAACCGTACCTACCTCGGCCTCGGCTACGGCCTGAGCGACAACCTCCGGGTCCAGCTCGGCTGGATGAACCAGACCACCGACAATTGGAACAAGGGGCAACTGCAAGTAAGCGCACACACTGCAGTTCTCGGTTTCGGTCATCGGCGAGATTGACGCGCACGCTTTTTCAGTCAGATCGAAATAGGAGGCCAAGTGTTTGCTAGCGTTTTTACTGGTGCCACCTCAGAAATACGAACTGCCTTAATCCTGAAACTGCCAAAACCGAGAACTGCTGGTTCTTTCAGGCGCGGCCGCAGGAGCAATGTCCGGATGTATATAGCCCGCTCGGCGAGTACCGCATCGATGTAGGGAGCTTCAACGGCGTGCCGTTTGGTAATTTTTTATTGCAGCCGCAGACGCCGCGCAGCTGTTTGGGTGACTTTCATCATTCCGGGTGTAAGGGAACGATTACCGATGATTTGTCGAAGCGGCGTGAATGGATCAAAAGGGGAATGGTTTGACGTTCAGCGGGGTTCCTTCCGGGTGGAGTACAAGCATCTCTAGACGCCCACGCCCACCTTGCGTTGCTGGGCTGGGCATTTTTACCGGTCAGCGGTGGGTTTTTATACCTGATATTGCCGAAACTCTGGAAGCTGTGTTCAGCAGTTTACCGAGAACTACGGTGAGACTTGGCGTGACGGTTCTTATAGCGAGGCCCGATGAGCGGGGACGAGGTGCGGGAGTCACCGTAACCGCCAGTGCGGACTTCAATTTACGGTTTTTGTAGGCTGGTCCGGCTGGTCGCTCCTTCGTTATTTTATTGGCAGCAGGGGCCGTGCGGTCAAATACGGCAAGGCGGCCGGCGGCGTTAGAGGTCTTATAGTTGGGGCTACGGGTTAGTTTCTTTTCAAATTCAGTCAGTCTCAGCTGGTCGGCTCCGGTTGTGGTTGAATCAGTCGTAGGTGATACTGGATCAGGACCGGCTAGAAGTCCGATGAACGGTAGGACGACAAAGAGGAGAGCGGCAAATAATATGCGGTAAATCATGGTTATTTTGTTGTTGCCTGTTAAACAGGAATTGAGGATAGTAATGCTATCATACTTTGTCATTTATTTGCCCGACTGGTCCGTAGTCTTTTGTTGTAGACGGGAATCCAATAGATAAGTTGACGAAATAGGTTCTTGCTGGTTGACGAAATGGGCCCTTGCTGGATACTAGCAACCACTTCATCGTATTTCGTCATCGCCGCACAGTTCGTTTTGTTATGTATACTTGTGTTAGTTTAATGCAGATCTGCGATTGTCCACGGGAGAAAAATTAGAGCATTTGCCCTTCAACTTATCTGACCCGCTCATCCCAATTATTGCGTCGACACTGATATGCTTAATTTTTAAATACCTCATTAACTCACCACCAACATATGTCTAAATCACTTTATCTACTCATTGCCGTGTTTCTTGGGTCTATCGCACAACTACAGGCCCAGCGGACCGTGCAGGGTACGGTCATTGATGCCGCGGACGGCTTCCCGTTACCCGGCGCGACAATTCTCGAAGTGGGCAGCACGAACGGAACCGTTACCGATGCGGATGGAACGTTTTCCCTGACTGTTTCCGGCGCTGAGCCACAAATCAGCGTTTCTTACCTCGGTTACCTGACCCAACGGGTTGCGGCAATCGGAGAAGACCTTACCATCCGCCTGGGCGTTGACAACAACACACTCGAAGAAATTACCGTGGTCGGCTATGGTACCGAAAAGAAAAGCGATCTAGTCAACGCCGTGGCGAAGGTGGAGATCGACCAGGCACTCCTCAGCCCCGTCTCGGACGTGAACGAGATGCTGCGCGGTCGCATCCCCGGCCTGCAGGTTGACGTGGGAAACGGTAGCCTTCGCCCCGGTGGAACCTCCAACATCATTTTCCGCGGGCAAGGCTCGATTGAAGGTAGCGTAAGCGCTATCTACGTAGTGGACGGCATCATCCGCGACGGCGGTATTGAGGACATCGACCCGGACGATATCGCTTCCATTGAATTTCTCAAGGATGCTTCCGCCCAGGCCATCTACGGCTCACGAGGGGCTAACGGCGTGGTGCTCATCACCACCAAGCGCGGCAAATCCGGGAAGCTGTCGGTGAGCTACCACGGCTTTCTGACAACCAAGTCATTAGAGCGAAACTTCGATGTATACAGCGGCCAGGAATTCGCGCAACTGCGCCGGGAAGCCGTCAGGTCGACTACCGCCGACGATGCCTTCCTGCCCGACGCGGACGTATTCTCGGAACTGGAACTGGCCTCCATCGCAAATAATCAGTTTGTCAACTGGGAAGACGAATTGGTCACCAACGGCATGGTCAATAGTCAGGCCATCAGCATCAGCGGGGGCTCGGACAAGACGAAAGTGTTCGCCAGTTTCAATTACTTCAAGGAAGACGGTATCATCCCGTCCTCCGGTTACACCCGCAAAACACTGCGCCTGAACCTGGACCAAACCATCAATGATCGCTTCGGGGTGAATTTCGATCTCAACCTCCTGAACGACGATACCGAACGCGCCGCGCCGGTTAACGTCATTACCACTTCTCCCCTGGGCCGGGCCTTTGACGACAACGGCGAAATCACCCGCTTCCCGAGCGGTGAGGAACTTTCGGCCGTCAACCCACTCTGGAACCTGCGCGAGCAAAACAACGACCGCAAGGGCAACGACTACGTGATCAACATCACGCCTCGCTGGGAAATCGCCGATGGCCTGACGTACCAGTTGAAGACCAACTTCACCCGCCGCAACCAGGAAGGTGCTCAGTACCTGAGTTCCCTGAGTTCCGCCGGAGACGATCTTGGTGGAATTGCCCGCATCAACAATACCCTGCGTGAATCCTGGCTGGTGGAGAACATCCTTACCTACGAGCGGGAATTCAACACGAATAACCGCCTCGGCCTGACGTTCGTACAGTCGGCCCAGGACAATCAGTTTACCCGGACATTCACCGAAGGGCAAGGATTCACCAACGAAAGCCTCGGCGCTGACGGCATCACCAACGCTATCGGCAACGTCTTCGTAGAACGCGACCAAAACCGTCAGCGGTTATCCTCCTTCATGGGCCGGGCCAAGTACAACCTGATGAACCGCTACCTGTTCACCGCAACGGCGCGTGCCGACGGTGCCTCGGTGAACTCCGCTGACAACAAATGGAGTTTCAACCCCGCGGCATCTTTTGCCTGGAAGCTGCACAACGAAAACTTCCTGGACGGCAACGACGCGGTTCAGGAACTGAAGCTGCGGGTCAGCTATGGCTCCCTTGTCAACGACCTGGGCCGGGCTTACACTTCCTTGTTTACCGCCGAAGGGCAGAATTACATCTTCAACGGGCAGTCCGCTTCGGGTTACTCACCGTCGGTGATCCTACCGAACCCGAATCTCAGGTTCGAGCGGATCACGACCCTGAACGTCGGCCTTGACTTTTCCATCTTTAAACGACTACTCGAGGGTAACATCAATTACTATGATGCCCGTACGACCGATCTCCTGCTGCGACGGGGCGTGCCGTCAACAACCGGCTACCAGTTTACCTTCTTCAACGCGGGGGAGCTACAGAATACCGGCGTTGAGCTGGGCCTGACGGCTAACCTGGTCAACAAGCGGGATTTCCGCTGGTCCGTGTCGACCAACTGGTCTAACAACCGCAATAAAATCCTTGAGCTGTACGACGATGGAGAGGGCGAACCCATCCTGGAGGATGATGCCTTCAACTACTTCGTCGGCCAGCCGGTCGGCGTCATCTACCAGTATGAGTTCGATGGCATTTTTCAAGAGGGAGACGACTTCGATAACGCACCCCAGGCAAACCCCGAATCCGCGCTTGTCCAGGATAACCTGCGCCCCGGTGATATTCGCATCCGGGACACCAACGGCGTAGATGACAACGGAAACCCTACCGGTGTACCCGACGGCCGTATTACCCAAGAAGACCGGGTATTCATCGACCCTAACCCCAGCTGGTTCGGCTCCTTCTCCACTACCCTGGCCTACAAAGGTTTTGACCTCTTCGTGGATTTCTACGCCGTTAGCGGTGCCACCAGGGTAAACCCCTTCCTGTCCAGCTTCAACAACGGCGGTACGCTGTCCGGTAAGCTTAACGGTGTCCGGGTTCCGTACTACACCCCCGAAAATCCGTCGGACGAGTTCCCGCGTCCCAACTTCGACGCTACCCCACTCTACCTGAATGCCCTGGCGGTACGGGATGCCTCTTACCTTCGTTTACGAACGGTAAGCCTTGGCTACTCGCTACCGAACACGCTGACGGAACGGCTGCGCATGGGGCAGCTGCGGCTATACGTCACGGCAACCAACCTGTTCACCAACACCGATTATATCGGGTACAGCCCCGAAGTCAACATTCGCCCTACCTTTTCCACGGCGGATACCGGTTACCCGGACGCCGCCGCCTTCACCGTAGGTTTACGGGCCAAACTGTAAACCACTGACCGGCAACGATTTACCTCCGGTGAACCAAGCGTGCCGTATGAATTTATTACCTATCCTACCAACCCGCTGGTACGGTCCGTTGCTAAATTGAAAAGTAATTGGCCATCTGTCAGCGACATAAATATCCTTCCTAATGAAATACAATTTTTCCAGCTTCCCCCTTCGGGCTGTTTTGTTGCTTCCTTTTGCGCTGCTGCTATCCCTTTCGTCTTGCGAAGACTTCCTGGCCGAGCAGCCCAGCACCCTCATCGACTCCGACTATATCTATACGACCGAAGAAGGCCTGAAGTCGGGGGTAGTCAGTTTATATAAGTTTAATCGCGATCGCTACGACCGGCGCATCGAAGATTTCATGGGGGCTACCCTGATGGCCTCACGGAGCGACCTGACGTTCAGTCGTTCCGGCTATACCGGCCTGATGGGTCGTTACCAGCGGGGGGTATCCCCCGTTGATCAGGGGGCCAATTTCGTGTCTACTCTGTTCTGGAAGCATTTTTACAACCTGACCAATAAGGCAACGGAAATCATCAACGCCGCCGAAGAGTTGGAAGGCATCGATGAGGAGGCCCGGGCGGAGATTCTGGCGGAGGCACGTTTTTTCCGCGCCAACTCCTACTTTTTCCTTTACCGGATGTACAACAACATCTTCGTGTCTACGGAAACGATTACTGTAGACAACGCCTTTAACGTCATCAACGATCGATCCACCGACGAAGATATCTTCAACCTGATCAACAGTGACCTCGACTTTGCCATCGACAACCTGGACTGGAACGGAGACTTCGGCCGCGTGACCAAGGGAACGGCCAAGCACCTTAAAGCCAAGGTAGCCATGTGGGAAGGCGACTGGAACGAGGCGAGTACGCAGGCGCTCGACGTCATCGAAGGGCCCGACAGCCCGCACGCCCTCGTCGAATCACCGGCGGCGGTGTTTTCCGGCGACCGCGATCACTCCGAGTCATTGTTCGTCGTACAGGGTGAGGATGATCTGCTTGGCGGCGGCGGCACCCAAATGCTGAACGCCAACTACGTGACCCAGTACTTCCAGATTGCGGGAATCGAGTCTAACCTGGAACAAGGCGGACGAGGCTTTTCCCGCGTACTGCCTAATCGCTACCTACAAGGCCTGCTCGCCGAAGATGAAGGAGATATGCGGGACGATGACACGTATTTCCGCCTGCGGTATTTCTACACTTCCGGCGACAGCATAGGTCGGCAGATCAAAATTTACGCGCCGATTACCGACCTGGACAACCCGAGCGAAACTTACGCGCGGTATTACCAACGGCTCCACCCCTCCTGCATCAAATTCGCGGAAGAGGATGACAATCCGAATTCTTACCTGAACCGCAGCAACATCATGGTCTACCGTCTCGCGGAAACCTACCTGATTGCGGCCGAAGCGTTGATGCGTTCGGGTGGTGACGGTCTCCCCTACCTCAATGCTATCCGGGAACGGGCCGGTGCCTCCCCCATCGAGGAGATCAACGAGCAGGAGATACTGGACGAGCGCGCCCGGGAACTGGCCTTTGAGGGCCAGCGCTGGTTTACCCTCAAGCGCATGGGACAAGAAGTAATTGACCGCCAAATCACCAGCTTTGCCGGGGACGGAGAATTTTTCCCGGTGAATCTCGGTGCGAAGAACCCGCGCGAGAACTGGAGATCGCATTACATCAATTTCCCGATTGCCCAACGCGACCTCGACTTACTGGGCACGGAGTATCCTCAGAATGACGGGTATTAAGAAACGACTACGCTGCCAGATTCCAGTTATGAAAGCTGGTGTCAGTACGTACCGGGAACGCAGCTACGCAACCGAACTGAACTCAATTTCCGGCGAGTCAATGCTGTAAGTTAGATAGTACGCTGCTGGACAAATGCTGATCACCTCCTCTCCTTTAGAGGGGCTGGGGGAGGATTTTTATTGCGTTCGTCTAGCGGTAAAGGTTACGTAGCAAAGTTCGCCGGTAGAATTATCTTATTCGTCCTTTATTTTCTTCTTGCCAAATCTACCGATCGATATGCCAGTCTCCGCCAGTTACCAATATGTCGTCATCTCCCTATTACTGCTATGTTCTTTGGGCGGCGGCGCGCAGGTGCCCTGTAAAGGTTTTCAGGAGCAAAGCCTGAAGGTGATGGCCTACAACATTCGGTTGAACGTAGCAAGCGACGGAGACAACGCCTGGCCACGGCGCAAGGAGTTTCTGGCCAATCAGGTTGAGTTTCACGCGCCGGACATCATCGGAACCCAGGAGGGAACGCCCGGGCAGATCGACTGGCTGACCGAAAGATTGACCGGATACGACCACGTAGGCGAAGGTCGCCGGGGCGGTCATCAGGGCGAGTACTCCGCCATCTTCTACGACCGGAAGCGACTGGCCGTACAGCGATCCGGCACCTTCTGGCTCTCCCCTACCCCCGCTACGGTTTCTACCGGATGGGATGCGGCACTCCCCCGAATCGTCACCTGGGCGCGCTTTACCGACCGGACGGTGGACAAGGATTTCCTGGCCTTCAATACCCACTTTGACCACCTTGGCGAGCAGGCCCGGCTTAACAGCGCGGCCCTGATCCTTACGATGATCGATTCGCTGAACAAAAGCGATCTTCCCGTCGTCCTCACGGGAGACCTGAACCTCACGCCGGAAACCGGTCCCATACAAAAGCTGACCGCCACGCTGACCGATGCGTTCGAGAGCGCAGCGGTCAGACTGGGACCCGCCGGAACGTTCAACGGCTTCCGCCACGACGAGCCGGCTACGCGGAGAATAGATTACATCATGACCTCCCCCGGCGTGGAAGCGGTCAACTTCGCCACCCTTACCGATGCCGTAGACGGGCGCTACCCTTCCGATCATTTTGCCCTTATCTCTTCATTGCACCTGCGTCCCCGCCCCCAGATCATCGCACACCGGGGAGCCAGTGGCTACGCCCTGGAAAACTCGCTCGATGCCTTCCGCCGGGCCGTGGAAATGCAGGCCGACATGATTGAACTGGACGTATTCACGCTCAAAGACGGCGCAGTCGTATGCTTCCACGACGCCAACCTCAAACGCCTGACCGGAGCGGAAGGGAAGATTACCGACCTTACGCTCCCCGAACTGAATCAGCTCACCCAGCTCGACGGCTCCCGCATCCCGCTACTCAGCGCTGCGCTGCGGGTGATGGACCGCCGGATACGCGTCAACGTCGAACTGAAAGGGCCCGGTACCGCCGAGCCGACTTACCGCATCATTGAGGAGTTCATCCGGGATTACGGCTGGAAAATAACGGACTTTCACATCTCCAGTTTTCGCCACGACGAATTAAAACTGATGCGAAATCTCAGCGCGGATATCGAAATCGGCATCCTGCCCCACGGCTCTCCCGTAGCGGCCATTGCGGTTGGTAAAGAAGTCGGTGCCCACTCCATCAACGCCTACCACGGCAGCCTCCACCCCGAGTCCGTCGAAGCCATCCGGCGGGCGGGTTTCCGAATATTTGCCTGGACGGCGAACACGCACACCGACATCCGCCGCCTGCTCGGCCTGGGCATCGACGGGTTTATCACCAACTACCCCGACCGGGTACGGCAACTGGCGGCGGAATAATTACGGTCAACTAATTTTTCATGAAAATCTTCGCTGTTCCAGCCTTCCTTCTTGCCTTCACCGGATGCCAACCGGCGGAACCCGCAACCACCGCCCCGTCGGCTCCGCCCAACGTACTACTGATCGTGATCGACGACCAGGGCTACGCTGACTTTTCGCCGTTCTCCAACTATTCGGGAGAGGCGAAGACCACGAACATGGCACGGCTGGCGAAATCAGGTACCGTTTATACGCAGGCTTACGTGACGGCACCGGTGTGCAGCCCCTCCCGCGTAGGCTTACTGACGGGTAAGAATCAGTTCCGCTGGGACAAACCCGCAAGCTGGGGACCGGGCCTGCCGGACAGCGTACGAACGATCGCTGAATACCTGCGCGACGCGGGATACGCCACCGCCAGGATTGGAAAGAATGACCTGGGCCGCAACTTCCACACCCAGTTTGACGAGCGGGAATATCCGCTTCAACATGGCTACGACGAGTTTCTCGGTTTTAACGCGCACGCGCACGACTACTGGCTGATGAGCGCCGCCATTCGTGACCGCACGCCGGACCCCTCCGGCACCAGCGCCGTACTCGGTCCGCTGCTGCACAACGAAGGAGAACGCAGTTACGAAGAGGGCTACCTGACGGATATTCTGACGGATGAAGCCATCGATTATGTGGGCAAGGATCGTGGAGACCAACCCTTCTTTCTCACCCTTGGCTACAGTTCCGTACATCACCTCATTCACGAGGTGCCACGGCGGTACCTGGATCAATACGATGTACCGGCCATCCCCAATTACGATCCGGCGGATAGCCTGGCTTACGGCAAGCATTCGGCGGGATCTTACGCGGCTTACTACGATAAGTATTCTCGTTTAGGCGCGATCTCCGAAGAGCCGCTACGTAAGTATTACCTGGCGAATATTCACTGCCTGGACGATAACATCGGCCGCCTCCTCAATGCGCTGAAGGAGGGCGGTCTGGACCGGAACACGATGGTCATCCTGGTATCCGACAACGGCGGCTCTCCCCTGACCGGAGCGGACAACGCTCCGCTGGCCGGCGGCAAATATTCGCTGTGGGAAGGCGGCATTCGCGTGCCGCTGGCCGTAAGTTGGCCGGGGCATTTTAAGGCGGAAGGCCGGGAAGACCGCCCCGTTTCCACCCTGGACATCTTACCGACGGTACTGGACGCGGCAAACATCTCCCCGGATGATCCGACACTGGACGGGCGGTTGCTCACCGCGCCAGACCCCGAACGCGCTTTTATCTGGAAGTGGCAGAATACCTGGGCCATCCGCCAGGGCGATTACAAACTGACCAACAGCGACGAGAACCACTGGAAAAGCCGCCCGTCGAACCAGTACATCGCCCCGATTTCGGACACCCTCACCCTGAAGCTGTTCAACGTAGCCACCGACCCCGCGGAACGGAATGACCTGGCGGCGGAATATCCGGACAAGGTCAATACTCTGCGCCAGGTACATAGCGAGTGGATGCGGGAAAACCAGAATAAGTATTAAGCTACAGCAAACTTTCTTAATCCCGTCCTACCTTTATCGCACAAAATACGAAGTGACGATCTTGCCGGGGTTCGCCGCGTTCAGAATCTTACTGAACTCGTAAATTAGACAATCCTATTTTTTGCGGGATGCCTTAACGCAGCCCATGACTTTTTTACTTCAGGATCATCAGTACATCAACGGTCCAGAATTTGCGATGCATAACCTACTCTCTTTGCTATGTACGATTTAATTGCCGGACCCTGGCACTGGACCGTGAGCGGACTCCTGATCTCCCTGACAATGTTCGCCCTGCTCTACGCCGGTAAAACGTTCGGCTTTTCCGCCAATCTGCGCACCATGTGCAGCATTGCCGGCGCCGGAAACCACGTCGGGTTTTTTGACTTCGACTGGAGGGCTCAACGCTGGAACCTCGTCTTTGCCGCCGGTGCCGTTCTGGGCGGCTTCATCGCTTACTACCTGATTCCAAATCCGGCATCCGTTCAGCTGTCCGCGGCCACCCTGAGTTACCTGGATGAGGTGGGCGTGAGCCGGCCGGGAGCCACCCCGGGTTTCTCTTCCTTCGCCCCGGCGGAGTTGTTCGGCGCCGGTAGTCTGCTGTCATTAAAGAGCCTGATCGTTGTCATCGGCGGTGGCTTCCTGATCGGCTTCGGAACGCGCTGGGCGGGCGGCTGCACGAGCGGGCACGCCATCAGCGGATTGTCGAACCTCCAGTTTCCCTCCCTCATCGCCGTGATCGGTTTTTTCATCGGCGGGCTCGCGATGAGCTGGCTAATTCTTCCGGCTATCCTGCGACTTTAGGGGCGCGGGTCACCAGTGTCGTGCGGCGTACTCCGCCCCGGCGACGGTCATTAATTTTCCCGCTGATCACGTTTTAAATATTAACCATGCGTTACCTCACCTACCTGGCCCTCGGCACCGTTTTCGGCGTCGTGATGACCAAATCCGAAGCCATCTCCTGGTACCGCATCCTGGAGATGTTCCGCTTCGAGAGTTTTCATATGTACGGCATTATCGGTACCGCCGTAGTGGTGGGCATGATGGGCGTCGCGCTGTCTAAACGGTTCAACTGGCGGACGGCTGAAGGCAGAGAATGGAACCTGAAGCCGAAGGACCGGAGCATCCACCGCTACCTCTTCGGCGGCATCATCTTCGGGCTTGGCTGGGCGATGACGGGGGCGTGCCCCGGGCCGATGTTCACCCTCCTCGGGCAGGGCATCTGGAGCATCGGGCTGTTGATCCTCAGCGCCACCTTCGGGACGTACGTTTACGGACTGCTGCGGAGCCGGTTACCGCACTAAGGGAAAGCCGAGGGAGTGGTTGGGTGTTGCACACAGCGATAACCGTTCGCAAGCGGACGAACTACACGTTTTAGTCGGTCCGCAGGGTATAATCACTTTCCACCACAACGTCCGCCAGCCGTCCGAGCGGGGCCACGATAACGTGCTCGATCTCCAGCACCCGTTCCACGAGCGGATCGTACGTTTCCCGGGTCCGTTGCCGTCGCACGGTAAGGAAATCCCGGTAACTGCGGTGAAGAATTTCTTAAAATTTAGCTCCGCTTCAATCGCGGGGAAATACCGTAGGTCACTTTGATTTTTCTACAAATCAGAAAGAATAATTATTTCAGGAAAAAACTGGATGAGTAATATATTTTTTATGTACACACCATCAGTGCTTGCGCCGCGCGGTTGGGTTTTAAGCGATCCCCCAGGAAAGACGCTGACGTGCGCGGGTGCAAGTTTTCTGCCTTAGCATATTGTTTCAGGCGATTCAGCATGGCGGCCCACTTCGGTCGGTCGATTACGGATGCGGCGAGGGAGCGTCCGCAGGTCCGTGGCACCTGGCCGTTCGGCACGTAGGGTATGGCCAGGTAAACCGACGCCGGAAGAGCCACTAAACCTCTATGGAAACGAATTCGACGAAAACGATAAACTGGAAAAGACAACTGGACGACCCACCTGCTGCCCGCCACGGCGCAGTTCTCGACGATCCATGCCGCCGCACGGGTCGACGAGGCCGGTGCAACCGTCTCCCGGTGGCTGATCGGGGGGTTAACTTTCTCGGCTTCAACATCGAAATGGGCTGGTACGACGCCAGCGTCGCCCAACTCCTGACCATCGGCGCGGGCGACGCAATGACGGTAACACGGGTCAGCCATCCGATTCTCGACGGTGAGATCCGCAACATCAGAAATATCCGGGTGCAGGATTCCGACTGCCGGCTGGTGGCCCCGAACAACGGGTCGCAGAAGCTGGTGCGCCAGGGGCGGCATGCGCCACTGCTCACACGACAAAACAGGGCGGCGGCGCGCGGGTGCGAAGATGGTTGGGTCACGCCCCGGCCTCATCACCGGACTATCGGTTTGCGGCAAATACTTGCCGAAGGATTGACCCGGGCCGAGGCACCGATCCCTCCCTGCTTTTGAACCCTTTCTTTGCACCTGCGTTCGCGCCTGAAAAAACGTTGGCCGTCAGTAGGTTGTACGTTCCGGATTTAAGTGTTCATTACAGACCCTCCCTCCGGTAACTCAAAGGGGACCGCACATATTCCCGATCGGGTCGTTTAGGATTTAAAGTCCGTACAGAATGAAGCAACCCACTCGAGAGCAACAACGACTGACCGAGCATTACCATAAAGAGAAGCACTGGATGAAGTGGGGGCCCTACCTGAGCGAGCGCCAGTGGGGTACCGTACGGGAAGACTACAGCCCGGGAGGAACGGCCTGGGAATATTTCCCCCACGACCACGCCCGCAGCCGCGCCTACCGCTGGGGGGAGGACGGCATCGCCGGCATCTGCGACAACCACTGCAACCTTTGCTTCAGCGTGGCGATGTGGAACACCCGGGACCCGATCATCAAGGAACGCCTGTACGGCCTGACCGGTAACGAAGGCAACCACGGGGAAGACGTGAAGGAACTGTATTACTACCTGGACAGTACCCCCACCCACTCGTACATGAAACACCTGTACAAGTACCCCCAAACGGAATTCCCATACGCGGACCTGGTGAACACCAACGCCAGACGCTCACGCGAGGAGGACGAGTACGAACTGCTCGACACCGGTGCGTTCAGAGACGATAAGTACTTCGACGTTTTTACGGAATACGCCAAGGGGGACGACCGCGACATCCTGGTGAAGATCACCGTACACAACCGGGGAGAGGAGGCCGCGCCGATTCACTTGCTGCCGACCCTGCTGATCCGCAACCGGTGGTCGTTCATGGAAGTAGAGGAAAAGCCGGAGATCAGCCTGACGAAACTGACCGCAAGGAGAGGAAGCGCCACCATCAAACACGCAAAGGCCGGTGACTACCACCTGTATTTCGATGCCCCGGACAACGTACTGTTTACCGAAAACGAGACGAATGTCCCCCGCGTATTCGGAACTGAAGGCAAGGCCGGGCTCGTGAAGGACAGCATCAACGACGCCGTGATCAACAATGATTACGGGACCGTCACGGCGGCGAAGTCGGGCACGAAGTGCAGCCCCCATTACGTACTGAACATCGCCGGCGGGGAGTCGCGGGAGATCCGGTTGCGTCTGAGCGCCGACGCCATCGCCACGTCCCCCCTCGGCAAGGACTACGACAAAATATTCAAGGACCGGCTCGGGGAAGCCGATGATTTCTACGCCACCAAACACGACCCGGGCATCAGTGATGACCTGAAGAACATCCAGCGGCAGGCTTTCGCCGGCATGATGTGGACCAAGCAATACTACAACATCGACGTGCCGACCTGGCTGAACGGCGACCCCAAGCATCCCGCGCCGCCCGAAGCCCGCAAAAAAGGCCGCAACAGCGAGTGGACCACCTTGTTCAACGAAGACATCATCTCGATGCCCGACAAGTGGGAGTACCCCTGGTACGCCGCCTGGGACCTCGCCTTTCACTGCGTCCCCATCGCCCAGCTGGACCCCCAGTTCGCCAAAAAGCAGCTCATCCTTTTCCTACGGGAGTGGTACATGCGACCCAACGGGCAACTACCGGCTTATGAATGGAGCTTCGGCGACGTGAACCCGCCCGTGCACGCCTGGGCCTGCCTTAAAGTATACCGCATGGAAAAAGTGGAGACCGGCAAGGGCGACCTGCTCTTCCTTAAGCGGGTCTTCCAGAAACTCCTCATCAACTTCACCTGGTGGGTTAACAAAGTGGATACCAACGACAACAACATCTTCGAGGGCGGCTTCCTGGGACTGGACAACATCGGCGTCTTCGACCGCAGCGCCGAGATCCCCGGCGGCGGAAGACTGGAGCAGACCGACGGCACGAGCTGGATGGCCATGTACGCCCTCAATATGCTCGACATGGCCCTGGAGATCGCCCAGACGGACAAGAGTTTTGAGGACGTGGCGACAAAGTTCTTCGAGCACTTCGTCCTGATCTCCGAATCCCTGAACAGCATCCGCGAAGAATTCAACACCACCTGGGACGAGGAGGAAGGCTTCTTCTACGACATCCTGATCATGCCCGACGGTTCCAGCGTTCCGCTCAAAGTCCGTTCGCTGGTGGGACTCACTACCCTCTTCGCCACCATGGTGATGGACAAGGAGCGGCTGCAAAACCTGCCCGAGTTCATGACCCGCCTGAACTGGCACCGCGAGAACCGGCAAGTCGGAGAATTTGCGGTCAACATCGAAGAATCGGAAGATGGCGACATCCTGCTGGCGCTGGTGCCGAAAAAGCGCCTGCACCGAATGCTGCAGGCCCTGCTCAGCGAAGAGGAGTTCCTTGCGCCGGGGGGCATCCGTTCGTTGTCGAAGATACATCAGGAAGGCTACTCGGTGGAGATCGCCGGGGAAGCGTTCGGTCTGCGCTACGAGCCGGCCGAATCGCGCTCCGGCCTGTTCGGTGGCAACTCCAACTGGCGCGGCCCCGTCTGGATGCCGATGAACTACCTCATCCTGGAATCCCTGCGGTACTTCAACGATTTTTACGGCAACGACTTTACCGCCGAGTGCCCCACCGGCAGCGGACGTTCGGTGGATCTCGGCCAGGTGGTACAGGACATCACCCAGCGGCTCATCTCCATCTTCACCCACGACGAAGACGGCAAACGCAACGCCCACGGTGCGGACGACGTCTACCGGGACAATCCCCACTTCAAGGACCTGATCCTGTTTTACGAGTACTTCCACGGGGATAACTGCCGGGGCGTAGGGGCGTCTCACCAGACCGGCTGGACGGGCATCGTTTCGGAACTGATCAACGAACTGAAGTAACCAAAACGGAGCAGCTTCAGGTCCGAAATCCGGCCTGAAAAAACCAATACGATGAAGTTCAACACTCCCACCTTCGAGGAAACATCCGGTCGGGAATGGCTGGTCACCAACGGAATCGGCGGATACGCTTCCGGTACGGTGAGCGGTGCCAACACCCGCCGCTACCACGGGCTGCTCGTCGCCTCGGCCAGCCCGCCGACCGACCGCAGCGTACTGGTCAGCAAGATCGAAGAGCGGATCGGAACGGGGGGCGCGTGGTTTGCACTGTCGGCCAACCGGTATCCGGACGATATAGTCCACCCCCGGGGTTTCGAGTTACTCACCCGCTTCGAGCGTAGCCCACTGCCAACCTGGACCTACAAAGCCGGTGAGCATCAGCTTGAAAAAACCGTAGTGATGCCGCACGGCGCTAACACCGTGGTGGTGGCCTATAAAAATACGGGGAAGCAAGCGTTAGACCTGTCCCTGACCCCTTTCCTGGTGGACCGCGATTACCACAGCCTGTTCAAGGTCGCCGGGGAATTCGATTACTACCTCGAAGAAGATTCCGGTCAGCTGAAAATTCACTCCCGCCACGGTTCCGAGCCCCTGTACTGGTATTTTAGCGGGGGCAGATTCACGGCCGAAAAACACTGGATCGAGAAGCTCACCTACGTCCGGGAGGAATACCGCGGACTCGACTTTCGGGAAGACGCCCGCACCATCGGCCGGGTACTAAAAACGTTGGCGCCCGGTGAGACGTACCACGTGGTATTCTCGGCGGACGCTTCGCAGGTCGGCACGCGTCCGGAGAAAGTGGCCGCCGCGGAACTGAAGCGGCAAAAGACCGTCGTGGCGGGCCATCAAGACGAATTTCTGCAAGATCTACTGCTCGCCGGGGACCAGTGCATCGTGCGCAGGTCGTCAACGGATTCGTACACCATTCTCGCCGGGTACCACTGGTTCACCGACTGGGGCCGGGATACGATGATCGCCATGCGGGGACTGTGCATCGCCACGGGCCGGCGGGAGGTGAGCGCCTCGATTCTAAAAACCTTTTTGCAGTACCTCGACCGGGGGATGCTGCCCAACCGTTTCCCGGACGATACCAGCAAGGAGGTAGTGTACAACACCGTCGACGCTACCCTGTGGCTGTTCGTGGCGGCTTACGAACACTACCGGGCCTTCGATGACCTGGAACTGATCAAAACGTACTTCGGGGATTTTGAAGAGATCATTCGGCAGCACCTGGACGGGACGCGCTACAACATCCATACCACCGGGGAAGGCTTCCTTTTTGCCGGTGAGGAGGGCGTGCAACTCACGTGGATGGACGCCCTCGTCGACGGGTTCGTCGTGACGCCGCGCCGGGGGTGCCCCGTCGAGATCCAGGCACTGTGGTACAATGCGCTGCAGATCTATCTCTTTTTTGCCGGGGAACTGGGGAAAGGTAAATCGGCGAAGCTGACCGGTTCCGTAAGGAGTACCAGCGAGAAGATCCGAAACAACTTCAGGAAGTATTTTATGAACGAGACGGGTTACCTCAACGACGTTGTCGTACCCGGTGAAACGGCCGACGACGCCATCCGGCCCAACCAGATTTACGTGCTCAGTCTGCCGTTTCAGCTGCTCGGCAAGGCCGACGGGAAGAAAGTCTTCCGTACCGTCCGGGAGCACCTCTTCACGCCGCTGGGCCTGCGCTCGCTTTCTCCGGAGCACTCCGACTTCGTGCCCGTCTACGGCGGCGACACCTGGGCGCGGGATACCGCTTACCACCAGGGAACGGTGTGGACCTTTCTGATCGGGGAATACTACGCCGCGCAGCGCAGACTTTTCGGAAATACAGCGCAAGTGAATAAAGAGATCGAGGAACTGCTACAACCCCTGCACCAGCACTTTTACCAGGAGGACTGCCTGCACGGCGTCTCCGAGATCTTCGACGGAAAGGCTCCCGCCGCGGGCCGGGGGACGGTGAATCAGGCGTGGTCCGTAGCGGCCATCATCCAGACCCTGCTGGCGCGTTAAAACGATGATCGCCGGTCCCGCCACCCACTACTTACCTTCCACCAAATCAAAAAAAACAACATGTCGCAAAACCCCAATTCCAGACTCATCAATCAGACCTGTATCGTCACCGGTGGCAGCTCCGGCATCGGTAAGGCAGTGGCTTATGCGATGGGCAAGGACTGCGCCAACGTGGTCGTGAACTACCTGAGCGGGAAGGAAGAGGCGGAAGAGATCGCCCACGACATTTCTATCTCGAAGCATCACGGGACCGCCATCGCCGTGCAGGCCGACGTGAGCCGGGAGGAAGACGTGCAGGCGCTGTTTAAAACCGCGAAGGAAAAGTACGGCACGGTCGACATTCTCGTCGCCAACGCCGGGCTGCAGCAGGACGCCCCGTTTCACGAAATGACGCTGAAGCAGTGGCAAAAAGTGATCGATGTGAATCTGACCGGACAGTTTCTCTGTTCCCGCGCCGCCGTACGGGAGTTTCTGGAGCGGGGGATGCGGCCCGACGTTTCCAAAGCCCTCGGCAAGATCGTTCATATGAGTTCCGTGCACCAGATCATTCCCTGGGCCGGGCACGTCAACTACGCGTCTTCAAAGGGTGGGCTGGTGATGCTGATGGAGTCTTTGGCGCAGGAGTACGGTCCGCAGAAGATCCGGGTGAACAGCATTGCTCCCGGCGCGATCAAAACGCCGATCAATGAGGACGCCTGGGGTACGCCCGAAGCCCTGCAAAAATTGAAAAAACTGATTCCCTACGGCCGCATCGGGGAGCCCGACGACGTCGGCTCGGCGGCGGTCTGGCTGGCTAGCGACGAGTCGGACTACATCACCGGCACCACCCTGTACGTAGACGGCGGCATGACCTGCTACCCCGGATTTACGGAAAACGGCTGATTTGTCGGGCGCGGCCGCAGGTGCGAAGAAAGGCGCTTCGGGCACATCGGACCACCCGCCCGGGAATAACTTGTAACCGCTGCAATGGTTTCCCTCCGGCGAAACGGACAAGCAGTGCCTGAACGCCGGGGTTCCGGCTTCCGTTAGAACGAATATGAAAACCCGCGCCCTTTACTGGCTTAAAAGAGACTTCCGCCTTGCGGATAATCCGGCCCTGACCGCTGCCCTCAACGATCACGACGAAGTGGTCCTTTGCTTCATCCTGGAGCCGACGGCCATTGCCGCGCCAGAGACTTCGGAGCTGCACCTCCACGCGCAGTGCGATGCCTTCAACGGACTTTCCCTGCACCTGCGTTCGCGCCTGAAATCCGCACCCGGGGAGGACGCCGTTCCGGCTCAACCGGTCGGGTTCAGCCGGCGGGAAGTGATCGAAACGCTGGAGCTGCTCCACGAAGCCGCGCCGTTCACCCACCTCGTCAGCCACGAGGAAACCGGTGGAAAACGCACGTACGACCGCGATAAGGCGGTCGCCAAATGGTGCAAGGCACGCAAGATCAGCTGGGTAGAATACGTCCAGACCGGTGTCTTCCGCGGTCCGCTGAACCGGGACACCCGGCACAAAAACTGGAAAGATTTTTACGACGCCGCCGCCCTGCCCGTCCCGGAATCGGTTACGAAGATCCATATGCCCCAAGCCTATAAGGCCTTACTGGCTACCCCGACAAATCCGAAACCGAAGCAAAAACTCCCCGCTTCCCTCCCGGCGGACCCCTGGCAACACCGTCCGGAACTTTTCGGTGAAAATGCTCCCGGCCCGCTCCGACCCGAGCAGTTCGGCTTTCCCCTCTCCGCCGAGCAGTACCGGTACGTGCAGCCCGTGAACGAAGCTGCCGCCGGGGTCTGCCTGCAAAGTTTTCTGAACGAGCGCGCCCTCGACTACAGCAAGGGCATGAGCAGCCCCAACTCGGCCTTCTACCGCTGCAGCCGCCTGAGCGTGCACCTGGCGTGGGGCACGCTGAGCGGCCGCCTGGCTTACCAAACGGTCAGCAACCGCATCGAGCAACTGAAAGAAAGTACGGCCGAGAACGCCGGCACCTGGCGTAAAAATCTCCGATCCTTTCTCAGCCGCCTCCACTGGCGCGACCACTTCACCCAACGGCTCGAGACCGAAGTGGAAATGGAGCAACGCCCCCTGAACCCCAACTTCTGGGATCTCGACCTGGAGAACGATCCGGTGAAATTCGACGCCTGGATCACCGGTCGGACCGGCTTCGCCCTCGTCGACGCCTGCATTCGCTGCATGGCCGTCACCGGCTACATCAACTTCCGGATGCGGGCCATGCTGACCAGCACCGCCGCGCACATGCTGCACCTCGATTACCGCACGATCGATAAGCCCATGGCGCGCCTGTACACCGACTACGCGCCCGGCATCCACCTGGCCCAGCTGCAAATGCAGGCCGGTATGGTGGGCATCAATACCCTGCGGACCTACAGCCCCGAAAAACAGATCGTGGATCAGGACCCGGAGTGCGCCTTCATCCACCGGTGGGTGCCGGAACTCCGGGAGTATTCCGCCGAAGAGATCATCGGCCGCGACCTTACCCGGGAGCTGGGCAACTACCCCGCCGCCATCGTAGACCGTACCACCCGGGTGAAGGCTTACCGCAAGATCATCGGTGACTTGAAGTTTCAGCCCGGCGGACGGGAGGTGACGGAAAAAGTATTCGCCAAGCACGGAAGCCGGCGCGGACCGCGCAAGGCCGGAAAGAAAAAAGCGGTCAAGAAAGCGGCTTCCTGAAAGCTGGCGGCGGGTACTGCCGACGTGGTAAGTCCGGCACTACGTACCTTACATCTTCACCTCCGGATCGATGGCATTTGAATCCGCGTAAGCGGATGGACTGACTCCAAACTCTTTTTTGAACTGCTTGCGGAAAGATTTAAGGTCGTTGTATCCGACCATATAGGTTACGTCGGATACATTAAATTGTTGGTGCTGAAGTAACTGTGCCGCTCTTTTCATCCTGACGGAGCGAATGAGTTGATTGGGCGTCTTACCGGTCAGGCCCTTTAGTTTACGGTAGAGCTGCATGCGACTCATGTGCAGTTCCCGGGCGAGTTCTTCCACGGAGAAATTCGAATTGTCGATTTGTTTCTCAACAACTTCCTTAAGATTTTGCAGGAGACCCTCGTCGAGCGAACCGACGGCGATCTCGGAGGGGCTGAAGTCGAATGGCTGCTTAAAGAGCTTGCGAAAACGTTCTCTGGCCGCCAACAGATTAGCGACGCGGCGGCGGAGCAGTTGTATGTTGAACGGCTTGGTGATGTAGTCGTCCGCCCCGCGGTCGTAGCCGTTGATTTGAAACACAAGGGAGGTTCGGGCGGTCAGTAGTATTATCGGAATGTGGCTGGTGGACAGATTAGATTTAAGAAGTTCGCACAGCGTGAGGCCGTCCATTTCGGGCATAGCAATATCGGCGATTACAAGGTCAGGTGGGTCGGCCAGGGCCAGGTCATGGCCTTCCTTACCGTTGGCGGCTTCGGTGATCGTGTAGTCGGCGGCCAGGTTCTCCACGATGTACTCCCGAATATCGACGTTATCTTCCACGACGAGGAGCCGGTAGGGGTGTTTGGGGGTACTCACCGGGTTTCGTGCTTCAGCCCTTTGGTTCGTTGTCTTTACGGGCAGCTTCGGATAATGCTTGCCGTTCTCGCTACCTACGTAATCTTCCACCCTTTCGTCCGGCGAAAAGTGCGTGTAGCCCCTTTGCAGATCGACGAAGAAGGTCGTTCCCGCTCCCGGCTTACTTTCCAGGACCAGCTTCCCCTGGTGCATGGAAACGATGTTGCGCGACAGGGTAAGCCCGATGCCGGTACCCGCGCTGTGGGAGGTAACGTTCGACTGCTCGGCCTGGTAAAAACGATCGAAGACCCGGGCGGCCTGTTCTTCCGTCAGTCCGACACCATTGTCTTTAATCGCAATTCTTACGAAGTCATCGTTGAGTTCCCGTACGCTTACCTGGATCCGGCCGTCGCTTTCGGTAAATTTCAAAGCATTTCCGATGAGATTGGAGAACACTTTTTCGAGTTCGAGGCGGTCGAACCACAGCGGGAGACGTGACTGGCTGCTAACGAATTCGAGCGAAATATCGGCTTGCCGCGCGAGGGGTAGAAAAGACAGCGTGATTTCTTTAACGAATTTTACGATGTCGCTCTCCACTACTTTGAGGCGCATTAAGCCGGATTCACCTTTTCTAATATCCAACAACTGGTTGATCATTACCAGGAGGCGGCTTGCACTGTGGTGCATACGCGCGAACTCCTTGCGCCTTTTTTTACTTGTGATCTCCTCCCGGAGGAATTCCTCCAGAGGGCTGAGAATCAGCGTCAGCGGCGTTCGTAATTCATGGGAGATGTTGGTAAAAAAGCGCAATTTGAGCTGGTTGACTTCCTGAAGTTTATCCCGCTCGATTTTTTCCAGCTGGAGGTCATACGCATAGCGCGCCTTCAGCTCGGTGAACTTACGCACCGCATAGAGGATGATGAAGAATAAGAGCCCGTAGAGAACCAGGGCCCACCAGGTCAGCCACCAGGGAGGCGTGATGTGGATTTCCAGGCGCGTAGGTTGGCTCCAGACCCCATCCGGGTTAGCGGCCTTTACTTCAAAAACGTAATCACCCGCGGGCAGGTTGGTGTAGTTGGCTGATCGTTGGTCGGCGTTGGTGAACATCCAGTGATCATTAAATCCCAGCAAGCGATGGGCGTACTGGTTGGCGAAGGGCTCGGTGAACTGAAGGCCCACGAATCCGAGGGTGATCACATTGTCGGAATGACAGAGTTCAATTTGTTTTGTGTGGGAGATATCGAGCTTCAACAGGGTCCTGCCGTCTTTCATTTTGCCTACTGGCACCGTCTCGTTCGACAGTTTGAACTCATCGATCCACACTAACGGAATGACGGTATCGGGGCGGACCTCCGCGGGGGCAAACGTCAGCATACCGCCGGTGCCGGCAAATATCAGCCGGCCGTCGCTCAGCGTCAGGGGGTCGATACCATTAAACAGCAGTTTATCGAATGTCTCACTGGTGTAGGGCTGATTAATCGCCTTGCGCAAATTATCCCGCCGAATGCAGTGCAAACTTACCCGGTCGGTCACCCACAAGTTTTTGTCTTTATCAAATATCAGGCTCTCTATGCTGTAACTATCCTTCTGCTTGCTGGTCGCAAAACGGATGTTCTTCCCCGTGGTCAGATCCAGACGGTTGAGCCCCGCCTCGGTACCCACGTACAGATTTCCCCGACGGTCATACCGTAAGGCATTGACGCTATTGCTGTTCAGCGTGGTTGTATCGCTCTCCTGATGGACAAAGTGTTCGGTAGACCTTAATTTTCGTTGCAGGCCGTCGTACTCCAGTACGTAAATTCCTCCCCCACGCGTTCCGGCGTACATCCGCTTCAGACCGTTGTGCTGAATTTCCTTAAGCCGGATGACGGGGTACTCCTGCAGGGGAGTGGTCAGATCCGAGGTATGCGGAAAGTGGAGAAAAGTATCGAGCCTGACGTCGTATATTCCGATCCCGTCGTCCCAGTAGCCCAGCCAGATATTGCCAGCGGCCGATAACTTCAGGTCCATGATGTAATCGTCCGCCAGTTGGTTGTGTTTGGAGTACTGGTCGAAGTTCGTGATGTCCCCCCCGACGGGAGAAATATCGCTTTCCCGCATCCGGAAAAGCCCGGCGCCCTTGGTGGCCGCCCACAGGTATCCCCGCTTGTCGATAATGATGTCGGATACAAAGCTGGTCAGGTCGCCCAGGATCGAAGATTTGATCTGGTAGCGTTCTATTTTGTCTACCATGACCCGCCCGCCTTCCACGGGGACAAAGGCCATGCCCGCCCCTTCGGTACCTACCCAGTAGCCGCTGCGATCTACGGCTTCCGCCATGGCGATGACGGCCTCATTGTCCTTCGGAAAAGGGTGGAGATCGAAGGGCTTTGCTCTCAGGTCAATGGTATTGAGCCCTTGTTCACTCCCTACCCACAAAACATCGGAAAAGTCTATGTACAGCGACCGGACGATGCCGCTGTTCAGCGGTTTTTGGGAGAAGTGCCGGTCGAACACTCCCGCGGTAAGGTCCAGTCGATACAGGCCGCCGTAAGTTGCGATCCACGCATAGCCGGGACGCGAGGCTATGATGTCGTTTACGAAGAACCGCTCGACCGTCCGCTCGCCAGTATCCTCCCGATACCGGGTAAAAGTTTTCACGTTGAATTCGGAAGGAGAGGCCGTATCATACCACAGTTCCCGCAGGCCGAGCCGCGTGCCGATCAAAAGCCGGTCGGGACCGACCGGAGCCAGTGATTTGACAAAATTTCTTCCCATGTACTCGTCGGAGTCCTCGGGAGCTTCGGATAACGGAAGTCGCGCGAAATAATCGGGTACGTTTTGTTCGTCACGCACCAGGCGGTTAAGCCCGTCCTCCGTGCCGACCCATAAGACGCCGGAAGGGGATTGAGCGATCGAATAGACGAAATTGTGCGACAGGCTCCGGGGGTCGTTCTCCAGGTTTTCGTAACGGGTGAAGGTTTTCGTATCCGGGTCGAATTGGTTGAGGCCGTGTTCGGTGCCGATCCAGAGGATGCCGAATTGATCTTCGGTAATGGCCCAGACGTTGTTGTTGCTAAGGCTGTTTACGTCACGTTCCCGGTGCGCGTACTGCAGGAACTTGTCCTGGTCATAATCGTAGCGGTAGAATCCCGAGTGGCTGGTCCCGATCCATAAGCGTTGTTTGCTGTCTTCGGCGATACAGGTGATCTTATTACTTTTAAGCCCGTAGTCTCCACCTTCCTGGTAAAGCTTTACGTCGTACCCGTCGTATCGCACCAGGCCGGACCATTGAGCCACCCATATGTAACCTTCCCCGTCCTGATGGATATCGTTCACCGTCTCCCTGGCGTAGTTCTGAGAAGTTGCAATTTCCTTAACGACCAGGGATTCATTCTGCGCAACCGAAGGTTTGGACAAACAACAAAGTGCCAGCAAAATCAACAAACGAACGCAGCACATTGTGAAAAAGCTTTAAGGAATCATAATCACACTCTAATAACCTCCGAAGGTTCCATCCGCCGGGGGGGTGTTTGTACGTAAAGTAAGGTGGTATACGTAACACCACCCCAAAAATAACGCTATATTCGCTTCGCAACGTGCATTGACCCCGGTAAACTGGTCGTCCGGGCCGGGTCATCAGTCGGAAGCAAAAGGCAATTTTGCCCCGCGTCACACTAATTACACCAGCGATATGGAATTACATTGGATCGATACTGCCATCATCATTGGTTACATCATCGTCACCCTCATTATCGGTTTTTACATCGCCAAGCGAGCTTCCCGCAACATGGAAAGCTACTTTCTGGGCGGTAATGAGATTCCCTGGCCGGCCCTCGGTCTGTCCAATGCATCGGGAATGTTCGACATCAGCGGAACGATGTGGATGGTCACGCTGATGTTCGTTTACGGGGTCAAGAGCGTCTGGATTCCCTGGTTGTGGCCAGTCTTCAACCAGATTTTCATGATGATCTTCCTTTCCATATGGTTGCGCCGATCGGGGGTGATGACCGGGGCGGAGTGGATTCGATTTCGCTTCGGAGACGGGAGGGGGGCGACGCTCTCACACCTGGTAGTAGTGGCCTTTGCGGTCATCGTGGTCGTTACCTACGTAGCGTACGGCTTCGTCGGCATCGGCAAGTTCGCGACCGTCTTCCTGCCCTGGGAGCTTTCCGCCGATCCTTATCTGAACGAAGTATACTACGGCCTCATCGTCACCGCGCTCACGTCGGTTTACGTAATCAAGGGCGGGATGTTCTCGGTGGTATTCACGGAAGTGCTTCAGTATTTCATCATGACTGTTGCCAGCATCGCCGTCGGCGTGATCGCCATTCAAAAGGTAAGCCCCGAACTCCTCGCCCGCTACGTACCCGACGGCTGGCACAATATCTTTTTCGGAGAACGGCTGAACCTGGACTGGACCGGCATCCTCGATTCCGCCAACAACAAGATTGCCGAAGACGGCTGGGAAATGTTCTCCGCCTTCTTCATGCTGATGCTGCTCAAGGGGGTACTCCAGAGCATGGCCGGCCCGGCCCCGACCTACGATATGCAGCGCGTGCTCTCCACGCGTACGCCCAGGGAAGCGGCAAAGATGAGCGGTTTCGTGAACCTGGTCCTTCTCTTTCCCCGCTACCTGCTCATTGCGGGGCTCGCCGTCCTCGCCCTGGTGTTTTTCAACGACCAGCTGAACGCGATGGGAGACGACGTGGACTTTGAGCAGATTCTTCCCTTCGCCCTGCGCAACTTCATCCCTACCGGGCTGCTGGGCTTACTCATCGCCGGGCTGCTGGCCGCTTTTATGTCTTCTTTTGCCGCCACGGTCAACGCCGCGCCGGCTTACCTGGTCAACGACATCTATAAGAAATACATTAAGCCCGACGGTACGGACCGGCAGTACGTACTGATGAGTTACGCCGTTTCGGTGGTCATCATCATCATCGGTACCCTCTTCGGCATCTTCGGGGGGTCGTTGAACAACATCATCGACTGGCTGGTCGGGGCGCTTTACGGCGGATACACCGCAGCTAATATGCTGAAGTGGTACTGGTGGCGCTTCAACGGTTACGGTTACTTCTGGGGCATGGCGGGTGGCATCATCGCCGCCATGGCGTTGCCCTACCTGCTTCCCGAGAGCGTCAGCGCGCTCGAAGCCTTCCCGCTCAACCTCCTCATTTCGATGATCGGGTGCGTGGCGGGTAGTCTGCTTACGCCGCCGGATGATATGGAAACGCTGAAAAACTTTTACTTCCGCACCCGCCCCTGGGGTTTTTGGGGTCCGGTTCATGCCGCACTTAAGAAGGACTACCCCACCCTGACGGCCAACACCGGTTTCGGGCGGGATATGCTGAACGTTGCCGTCGGCATCGCCTGGCAAACCTCGCTTACCGCCGCACCGATCTTCCTGGTTATCCAGGATTTCCAAAGCATGCTCATCAGCCTGTCGGTTACCGTCGTAACGATGGTCATCCTGAAGTTCAACTGGTACGATAAACTCGAGGATTACCCGGTAGAAGTAGAGGCGCGGCCGCAGGTGCAAGGTGAAGATTAAAGCCAAAGCGGACTGATCCGAACTTTGCCATTCTCAACTTGCTTTGTACCTGCGGCCGCGCCCATGAACTTGCGCCGATGCAGTACCCAAACTTTAAAAATATAGACTAATCTCCATGACTTTTACCGAACGCAAAAAGGCCCTGACCGAAAAACAGGAGGCTTTGCTCCGCCGAACCAACGAACCGCAATTACCCGGAAACGGGATCTACACCCGCTACGTCAATCCCGTGGTCACCGCTGAACACGTCCCTTTGCACTGGCGGTACGATTTTAATCAAACTACCAATCCGTACTTCATGGAGCGGCAGGGCATCAACGCGGCCTTCAACGCCGGAGCGATCCTTCATGAGGGCAAATACCTGCTCGTCGTCCGCACGGAAGGTAACGATCGCAAGAGCTTTTTTGCCGTAGCCGAGAGCCTCAACGGCATTGATAATTTCCGTTTCTGGGACCGCCCCGTCGTACTGCCCCAAACGGAGGAGCCCGACACCAACGTTTACGATATGCGGCTGACGCACCACGAAGACGGCTTCATCTACGGCCTCTTCTGTACCGAGCGCAAGGACCTGGACCGCCCCGGTGATCTTTCCGCCGCGGTGGCACAGTGCGGTATTGCCCGCACCAAAGACCTGAAAACGTGGGAGCGGCTGCCCGACCTGATCACTTACTCGGGCCAACAGCGAAATGTGGTGTTGCACCCGGAGTTCGTCGATGGGAAATATGCGCTTTATACCCGCCCGCAGGACGGTTTCATCAGCGTCGGTTCCGGTGGCGGCATCGGCTGGGGCCTCAGCGACTCCATGGACGGTGCGGAGATCAAGGAGGAAGTGATCGTAGACGGTAAGGTGTACCACACCATTAAGGAAATCAAGAACGGGCAGGGGCCGCCTCCGATCAAAACGGAACGCGGCTGGCTTCACCTGGCGCACGGCGTGCGCAACACCGCCGCCGGCCTACGGTATGTGCTTTATTTGTTTCTTACCGCGGCGGACGAACCCTGGCGGGTTACCCACGCGCCGGCCGGTCACCTGATCGCCCCCTCGGGAGCGGAACGGGTCGGTGACGTCTCCAACGTGGTTTTCACCAATGGGTGGATCGTTAACGACGATAAGGAGGTGTTCATCTATTACGCTTCCTCGGATACCCGCACACACGTGGCGACCACCACCGTGGACCAGCTACTGGATTACGTGACCAATACGCCCCCGGACGGCCTGACCTCCGCAGCCAGCGTCCGGACCAGGATCGACCTTATCGACCGTAACCAAAAATTGTAGCCCTGCATATGAATAAGCCTATGACCGAGCCGGGGCGCCACCCGGGAAAGGAGCGTTTCCTGCGGGAAGTAACCGAAGAACTGCATACGATTCTGGCGTGGTGGACCCGGCGACTGACCGACCATGAAGGCGGTGGCTTTTACGGCCGCATCGACGGTCATGACCGCCTGCACGCCGGGGCCGATCGGGGCGTGATCCTGAACGCCCGCCTGGTGTGGACCTTTGCCGCCGCCGCCCGCCAAACGGGCCGCGCGGATTACCGGGCAACCGCCGAACGGGCGTACCGGTATTTTATCGCTCACTTTGTCGATGAAGCGCACGGGGGTGTTTACTGGTCGGTCGACCGGGAAGGCCGGGTTGTTGATGACAACAAACAAATATATGCGCAGGCTTTCGCCATCTACGCCCTGGCCGAATACCATGACCTTACCCAAGACACGGAGGCCGCCAGGCTGGCCGGGGCTATCTTCCAGCTGATCGAAACCCACAGCGTGGATCACGATAAAGGCGGATACCGCAACGTCTTCTATCGCGACTGGCGCCCACACGCCGATCAACGGCTGAGCGATAAAGACGAGGACCAGAGTAAGATCATGAATACCCACCTCCACGTGATGGAGGCGTACGCAAACCTTCAGCGCGTACTGCCCGACCCCGCCACGAAGGCAGCCCTGCGCACGGTCATACGGCTTATTCTCGATAAGTTCTGCGCCCGGCGGCCCCGCCACCTTTACCTGTTTTTTAACGATGACTGGGAACCGACCTCGGAGGAACGATCCTTCGGCCACGACATCGAATGCGCGTGGCTGCTGCGGGAAGCGGCCGAGGTGCTGGATGACCCCGAGCTTATGCTCCGGGTCGACACCGTCGCCGGCGAACTCACCGATGCCGCCCTCGCCGGCGGGCTCTCCCCTACCGGCGGCATGGTTGAGAACACGGACCACAGCGGCAAGATTCCCGCAACCGAAAAGATCTGGTGGGTACAGGCGGAAGCCATCGTAGGTTTAATCGATGCGGACGCTCACCGTGAGGACGATGGTGCCTATTGGTCACGGGCCCTCGACATTTGGGCCTTCGTTCAAACGAACGTCATCGATCACGAAAAGGGCGAATGGCACTGGATGCTGAGTGCCGACCACGCTCCGGTACGCGATGCCGAAGACAAAGCGGGGCCCTGGAAAGCTCCGTACCACAACGGCCGCATGTGCCTGGAAGTGATGCGACGACTGAAAGTGTAGAACGGGTTAGCCGTTTTTCTTACTTTTTCCTGCGGTACATGTGCCGGGGCAGTTCTTCACGCATCAAAATCGTGTCGTCTTCGCAAAACCGTTTGAAATCACCGGCACTCGGATGAGCCGGATAAGGTCCGTAATGATGGCTTTTGTCGCGATTCCGCCAGACCATAGCGTACGCAATACGGGAGGCCACCGGATCGCTGGTCAGGGCTTTCATAAGTTTTTGGGTCCACCAGTCCGGCTCCGGGACACTTTCTAGACCCGTTTCGGTAAGGGCGGCAATTTTGCCGTGTTCGTCCGCCATTTCCACGACCATCCGCAGGCGGCGAGCCACCCTGGCAACGCTTCCATCGCTGCGGAAGTCGTGGTAGTTATCGGTGCCGAAAATGTCGACATACTCATCCCCCGGATACCGGTTCATGTATTCTTCTTTGGTTTCCACGATGTCCGGCGAGTAAACATAGATCAGGTTATGCAGGTTTTTCTCGTCCCTCAGGTAGTGAACCGTAAACCGCCAGAGCTCGACGTACTCTTCCGGCGTACAGTGATCTTTTCCCCACCAAAACCAGCTGCCGGAGTGTTCATGAAAGGGTCGGAACAGAATGGGAACATCCTTACGGAAAATGAACCCGTGACGTAGCTCCCGCACGAAAGCGGCAAAGGCGTCGAGCTTGGCCAGGTAAGCGGCGTGGTGCGTCCCACCGGGTAAGATTTCGCGCACGACCTTTTCCCCCACGTCCCAGCTATCGCCACCGGTCGCCAGATTGTCGAGGTGCCAGCTGATCGTATTAATGCCGCCCCGACGGTGAACCAGCCGGATCCATTCTTGCATATGTTTAAAAGACACGGAGTCGATATTCATATGGCTTTTACCCAGTTTACTCATATCCCAACCGAATACAGCCGGTGACATACCGCATACTTCGGCCATGTCTGACTGCCATTCGTGATGGCCCCGCCACCCGACGCCGTACGCCAGGGCATCCTCCTGGCCGAAGAGGATGTGGTCACGTGAAAGGTCACGTAGGTTGGCCAGTAAAGCCCTGGTTTGCCGGGTTGCTTTAGCATCGATCGGCGGAGCACCCGCGGCTGGTTGTTGAGCCGCTACCGGAACGGTAAGTAACGATACAAATAAGATGGTGGCGATGTATTTGTAAAGGAAAGGCATTAAGCGGTCGTACTTGATGAGGTGCAAAATTTATTTAATATTAAATTCCTTTAGCGGACTATTCCCGCGGGCGTAAACCGTATTGGTGCTTCCTTCCCCGGACTTCCCGAAAGGGTGGAAACAGACGCGACAAGCCGGTTTGCGCCCATTCGTGGCCGGGGCTTCGGGCAAGGAAGCGACGGGGCGTTACCAACCCGGGTTATTTTCATTGATCAAGGCATTAGCGGCAATTTCTTCGGGCGCAATCGGATAAAGCAACTGGTAAGGCAGGCGGGGGCGATTGGCTTCGGCCATGGTTTCCAGCCAGATGCCCCAGCGGATGAGGTCCCAGCGGCGCTGAAATTCGGCGTATAATTCGTGGCGGCGTTCGGTGCGTACCCGCTCCCGGAAAGTTTCCTGGTTCAGGTCCTCCGGCAGATCATCCAGTCCGGCCCGGTTACGAATGTTATTGATCGTTTCGTAAGCGAGGCTTGTGGGACCGTTCACCTCATTTTCGGCTTCCGCCAGCAATAAAAGCACGTCAGCGTAGCGCAGGAGTATCGGATTCGATCCGTTTTCGTCTTTTACCTGAGAGGTGGGGTCGACATATTTTTTTGTGTATATACGGGGGGTTCCGCGCACGACACTACCGTCGGTCAACCGGTAGCGGTTATTGCCGAAGCGACCAAAACCATTATCGAACACATCTTCGGAGACGATCTCGATTACGGTGGGGGGCAAGTTCCTGAACTGGTAGAACTGTACGTCTTCCAGGTCCGTCCACTGATCGAACAGGGCCGTACCGAATTCGACCCTCAGGTCACCTCGTTCGAATGTTGCGTAAAAATCCTCCCGCAGGGAGATGGCCCCGATCCCGCCGCCTCCGGCAAATCCGGTGTTGCCGGGAATGTAGAAACGCGGCAATTCCGGCCCTTCGTTCGGTGCCTGGGTTGCCTGTATACTGAATAGTATCTCGGAGCTTCCATCCTGCGTGGCCTGTTCGAAGGTGGTCATGTACTCGGGTTCGAGGGCCGGAAAACCGTTCGCCGCAAAGTCCATCACGCGGGTAGCGGCGGTGATGGCATCGGCGTAATACTCCGGCTTCCCGATCTCAGCGCCGGCCAGGTGCATGAACACTTTCGCCTGCATGCCGAGCGCTCCCGGGGCGGTGGGCCGCCCCCGGTCACCGGCGTTGTAGTCGCCGCTGGAATAATCCGCCGGTAGTATATCAGCGGCGAGCGCAAAATCATTGGCTGCCTGGAGGTAGACCTCTTCGCGGGGAAGACGGGCGATGTCCGGAGAATCGTTGGCCGGATCGTAATTCTTAGTACGGATGGGAGCGTCTCCGAAACGGCGGGCGATCTCGTAGTAGCAGTAGCCCCGCATGAAATAAGCCTGCCCCAGCGCGGCATTCTTTTGGTCATCCGTCAGGAAATCAGTCTCGTTTACGCGGGTGATGACCGTGTTTGCCCGGTTGATCACCTGGTAAAATCCGCGCCAGGGACGCTCGATGTACCAAGTACCGTTTTGGACGCCCTGATAACCGCCGCCTACCCAGTCGTCGGCCAGCATATCGTCGTTCTCCACGCACATGGGCACCCAGGCGGGTTGTACCCACAACTCCCAGGTCATCAGGGCATCGTACATACCGTTGGCGGCGGCCCGGATCTCATCCGGGTTGGAATAAAAGTCCTGAGGGGATTGAAACGTATATACTTCTTCGCGCAGCAACTCTTCCCCGCAGGAAGTAGTCAGCACGCAAAACAGACAGATGATTATCGCTTTAATAAAATTCATGATCGGGATAGTTTAAAAATTGATGGGAGCGAACGTGCTAGCAAGCCGGGTAAAAATAAGGCCGGCTCAGTAACTACCGAAAGGTAAGGTTTAAACCGAACGAAATGGTCCTCGCCTGGGGATAATTTCCGAGATCGACACCCTGCATGGCGCCGCCGGAGAAAGCACTCACCTCCGGATCGTACCCGGTATAGTTGGTGATGGTCACTAAATTGATGGCGTTGACGTACGCGCGGGCATTCCCCAACCAGGGCAGGCCGGGCGTGTTGAAATCGTACGCGAGCTGAACGTTCTTAAGCCGCAGGTAACTGCCGTCCTCCACGTAGCGATCGGAGAACCGACTGATCCCGTTATTCAGATTAATGGACCGGTTGCCGCCGGCGCTGCCATCGCCCGCCCAGGCGTCGTTATATACCGCCAGGGGAATATTGCGCCGCCCGTCGAGCGTATTAGACGCAATGCTGAGTGTATTGATGATGTCAGCCCCGACAACACCTTGCAATAAAAAGGAAAGACTGATTTTTTTGTACTCGATATTATTAGAAATACCCCAGATAAAATCCGGATTAACGTCGCCGATGACGGTGCGGTCGGCCTCGTTGATCGTTCCGTCGCCGTTGTTGTCGCGGTAACGGATTTGCCCGACGGCGGCGTTGGACTGTATGCCCACGAATGCCGCGACCTCTTCCTGGTTCTGAAAGATACCGTCTTCCTGAAAGCCGTAGATCACACCGATGGGCAGGCCGGGGCGCTGCAGGAAGGGAAAAACGGTCAGGCCGTCTCCCGCCCCCAGACGATCGGCAAATTGTTCCTCTACGCCGCCCAGGTCCGTGATCTCGTTCCGGTTAATGCTCAGGTTAGCACTCACCTGCCAGTTTACTTTTCCACGTACGGGGTTCAGGCCCAGCTCGAACTCGAAACCACTGTTACGAATGGTTCCCGCATTGACCAGGGCATTAGTGAAGCCCGTGTTCGGAGCCAGGGTGATGTTCTGCAGAAGGTCATCGGTCACCTTGTCATAATAGTTAAACGTCGAGAACAATTTCCCGTTCCAGAGTTCAAAGTCCAGCCCAACGTTCAACTGGCTCGTGGTTTCCCAGCGTAAATTGTTGTTTTGCAGACGGCCTTCGATGACGGCCGGCACCAGTTGGTTGTTGAACGAGGTCGTCACCCCTTCGATGGTAGCAAGGGACTGGTACGGCCCTACCGCCTGATTGCCGGACTGTCCGTAGCTCACCCGCAACTTTAGATTGGAGATGGCATCGATCCGCTTGATGAATTCTTCCTCGCCGGCGCGCCAGCCAAAGGCAAAACTGTAAAAAGGTGCCCATTTATTGTTGCTGGCGAATTTTGAGGAACCATCGTAGCGCAGCGTTCCCGTAAACAGGTAGCGGTCATTCACCACGTAGTTCACCCGACCCAGATAGGAAGCGAGTACCCAGCTCGCCGTGTTGGTACGGGTAGGTACATGAGAAAGGCCACGCTGAAGGGAGAAATAGGAAAGCTCGTCATCCGGGAAATCCCGCGCCTCGTTGGTGATCCAGTAGTCCCGGTTGGTTTCGTAGGTGAACCCGCCCAGCGCTTCAAAGCGGTTCTTACCGAAGGTCTTGTTGACCCGCAGCAAATTTTCGTTGATCAGGTTGGTAAACTCATTGCCGGCTACGACCGCCAGGCCGTTAAGGCCGAAGCCTTCGGCCACCGTACGCGGATAATAGGTGTTGTTCTTCCGGTCGAGGTAATTGGAGGCCAGACGAACCTCACCGGTCAGCCAGTCGGTTATTTTGACGCTGGCGTTTACGCCGGCGATCACCCGGGTGAAGTTTTGTTGCTCGGTAACCTCATCGGTATAGCGTAACGGGTTAGCCCCAAACTGCTGAAAGATGGAGGGGTCTTCCAGGCGGAAACTCGCATCTTCGTTGCGGGGCCTTACCACGCCGTCCGCATTGCGGAAAACCGGACGAATGGGTTGATAGTTAAGAACGGAACGAATAATTCCGCCGGAAGCCTGGGTGGTGTTCGTAGAGGTCCGCACCAGACTGTTCGAGGAGCGGGAGACGGACAAGTTGCCGGTGATGTTAATCCGGTCGGTTACGTCATAACCCAGATTCGTCCGGAACCCTCCGCGCGTGAAATTCGACCCCTTGATGACGCCGGACTGGTCCAGGTAACTGGCCAGGATGGAATAGTTGCCCCGCTCGTTTCCACCGCTGAAGCCGATTTGTACGTCTTTGATTTGTGCAATCTGAAAAACTTCCTCCTGCCAGTCCACCGCTACCTCGTCCCCCAGGGCAACGACCTCGCTGATGGTGGGCTTGGAAGGATTGGTTACCGTGTCCGGTGCCCATGGCCAGGACTCTACGGGTAATCCGGCGTTTTCAAACGCCCGGTTTTGGTAGTCCATAAAATCACGGGTTCCCAGCAGTTCGATGGTGTTGTTTACGGCGGACAGACCGAACGAGGTATTCAGCGTAACCGTTCCTTGTCCCTTCTTGCCTTTTTTGGTCGTGATGATTACCACACCGTTAGCTCCCCGTGAGCCGTAAATGGCCGTAGCGGAAGCATCCTTTAAAACTTCGATACTTTCGATATCCGACGGAGAGATTGTTGAAAGGACGTTCGTGTTGGAGACGATGCGGTTGTTTTGTTCCGACGCGCCCAGGTCCCCCTGACTAGCGGCGGGATTGGTTACCGGGATACCGTCAATAACGTACAGGGGTTCACTGCCACCGAGAATGGAATTCGTGCCGCGGATCTGAATTGAAATCCCGGCCCCGGGAGCGGCGTCGCCCTGCGTGACCTGGACGCCCGCGAGGCGCCCCTGAATTCCCTGCTCCAAGGTTGTAATGGTAGTTTTGGCCAGGTCTTCTCCCTTGACCGAAGCGACCGAGCCCGTCAGGTCGCTCTTTCGCGTCGTGCCGTAGCCGATCACGACAATCTCGTCCAGCAACGCTGAAGCCGGTTCCAGTACGACCGCCAGTTCAGACTGGGCGTCAATCGTGATGTTAACCGTTTTGTAGCCGGTGTAACTGAAAGAAAGTACGTCACCGGTAGCCGCATTCACGCTGAACCGCCCGTCGAAATCGGTAACGTCTCCGCTCTTGGTCCGCTGGTTAAGGATGCTCACACCGATAAGCGGAAGGTCCTCTTCACCCGTCACTACGCCGCTTATCGGATTGTCCTGAGCGGCCACTTTCGGAGAGAGCACGATGAGAACGGCGATAAAAATTGCGGGAAGAGCGGAAGTACAAATTTTCGCTATGTATTGTAAAGGCATGACCATGAATAATTAAGTAATAATAAGCGACAAATATCCCACACCAGAAAAAATTAAAAGGCGGTCTAAGCATCAAAATAAGGTGCCGGCTGTTGCAAAATGCAAAATAATCAAAATAATATTTTGCCCTGCAACATTTACCCCCGCTCAATGGTACGTATACCACCCACGGTATCCTGATTATCAAGGGATACTTGCACTGGTATTCAGCCGAGCACATCAGCGCTCAGTAAACTTTCGCTCTAAAGCACATTTATAACGGCGGCCGAAAAGGCAGGTGTTGCCATCGACGGCAATCTCATCCCGAGGCTACTGATTATTATCAGCTTTAATTAAATCAACTCGATCATGTTTAAACTTACTCTTTCAACATTGTTACTTGTACTGGGTTCGGCCCTCCAGGCGCAGTGTGACAACAGCATCCTCACCAACGGAGACTTCGAACAGGGAGCTTCCGTGGATTGGTGGAACTGGCACGATAACTCAGAGGAATTCTACTCGTTCGCCACCAGCGACGATTCCTTCAGTGGCGACAGTAGTGCCGTCATTAACGTACTTCAGGCCACCAGCCTGATTCCCGGTGGCCAGGGCGGTGAGTACAACTCCCGGCCCCAGACCAATCCCGTTGTGGGGGGAGAGTTCTACGAGATCTCCTTCTACGCCAAAAGTACCGTAGCGGATACGAAATTGCCCATCTACATCAAGGATGAAAACGACGGCTGGATCCTGCTGTTCTCCGACGTAGCTACCGTCGGCACCGACTGGACCCAGTTCACTACCACCTGGCAGGCGGATACCGACCGGCCCGACGTTCACCTCGAACTCAAGGTATACAACGCCGACTTCGACCAGGCCTACAGCGTTTTCTTCGACGCTATTTCTATATGTCAGGTCGAGATCCTCACCAATACCTGCGCGGACAATATCGTCACCAACCCCGGCTTCGAAAGCGGAGCCGATATGGACTGGTGGAACTGGCACGGTGGAGAGATGACCGATTATACGTTTACAACCGCTACCGAAGGAAGCGTCGGCAACGCCAGTGCTCAGATCTCCGTCACCAAACCGACCTCGGACCTCACTGGCGCAGGAGAGATCAACAGTCGTCCCCAGGTATCACCGGTTGTAGCCGATCAGAACTACCGCGTGTCCTTTTGGGCAAGAAGTTCCATTGAAAACGCCGGTGTCCAGGCTTTCGTAAAGGATGAATTCGACGGCTGGACCACGCTTGGAAACGCCGACTTCACCGTAGGAACCGAATGGGAACTGCACTCCTTTGTACTGGAAAGTACGCAGAACCGTGACGATGTTCACGTGGAGATCAAGGTCTTCACCGAAGGAGCGACGGCGGCGTACGACGTCTGGGTCGACGAGGTATCCATCTGTGCGACGGATGACGAGCCCGGCGAAGAAGAAGTGGACGAACCTACTCCTACTTTCTACGGTACAACGGAACTCTCCGGTAGCTGCTCCGTAAATCTGGCCAGCACGTTTGAGCTGGAAGATCTGCCCAGCGACGGCCTGGGATGGGATCTTTGGGATGGCAGCGACGACGAAGAGCGCGCTACTTTCGAATTGGATCCCATTCTTCCTTACTCCGGAGACAACTCCATGCGCGTCAGCGTTTTTGAAGACAACGACGTTGCGGAATTCCACCACCGCTTCGGTAACGATCTGGAACTGACCACCGGGGAAGAATACACCGTCAGCCTCTGGATGCGCACGAACTTACCGGAGGGCGACAGCATCCGCGCTTTCACCCGGGTGACGCGGGACACCGACTGGTCGGCACAGTTCGCCGTTGACTTCGTTTCCTCGGTAAACGAGTGGCACAATTACGTCTACACCTTTACGGCCGACAGCGACTGGGACAACGGATTCCTCGAAATCAAGTTCTACCGCCTGAATGACTACACGGGTGCTTACAACGTATGGGTCGACGACGTCCAGGTCTGTAACCGCAGCGACGCAACCCTGACCAGCAACACTTCGCTGGAGGCACTCGGACTGGAATTCAACCTCTTCCCCAATCCCGTTTCGTACGGCAACGCCACGCTGAACATTATCTCCGAAACCGTCCTGAACAACGCCACCGTTCAGGTTGCCGATCTGCACGGCCGCACGCTTTGGAACCACCGCCAGAACATCGGTCGCGGACAGCAAACCATCGACATTCCCACCAGCAACCTCGCCAGCGGTCTTTACCTGGTACGGGTTCAGCACGGAGGTAAATTCCAGACGCTGAAACTAAACGTCGTTCGACGTCCGTAAATAATACGATGCACGTATTAACACGAGACCTTTTGCACACTGGCCCTCCCGGTAGGATAATCACCGCCGGGAGGGCTTTTTATATTACCGTCTTAACTTTAGTGTTTACAACGAGATGCACGATGGCATGTCCGAAACAGTTCCCCTATCCGTCGCGGATTGGCCGGGGGGCGGGGTTTCGCATTCGCCGACCGTAAATCCCGTTATAACCCTTAACTCCGTCACGCAAGTGGAAGCGACCGTCTTCCGCTAATTTACCTATACCAGATGAAGTCTATTTACCTTATTTTGAGCTTGCTGTTTTGCCTTGGGACCGCAGCCGCTCAATCTTTTACCGAGATCGGCGGCGGCCTCGCCGTAGACGCCTCACGCAAGGCGCAGGGCGTCTCCTTTGTGGACTTTGACGGAGATGGAGACCAGGATCTGCATCTCACTACCCGGATTGGAAGCGATTACCTGTTCAGCAACCAGGGTGACGGCACCTTCAACGATGTTGCCGCCGGCGTCGGCCTGGCCACCGGCCAGCATACCCGCGCCGCTACCTGGGGAGATTTTAATAATGATGGATACATAGACCTTTACCTCGGTATCAACCAGCAACCGGACCGCATTTATCTTAACAACGGGCCGGTCAACAACGGCACTTTTTCGTTTACCGACATCACCGCGAGTACCGGTATCTCCGGGGCTTTCGAGACCAATTCCGTTCACCTGGCCGATATCGATAACGACGGCCTGCTGGACATATACGTTGCCAACTACAACGCGGACAACGTACTTTACCGGAACAACGGTGACCTTACCTTCACTGATCTTACCCCTTCAGCTGGCACCCGCGGCCGCGCCCATTCCATGGCCTGCGCCTTCCTGGATTATGACCGGGACGGTGACCAGGACCTCTACCTCGTTCATGATTTCGAGCAACCCAACATCCTCTACCGCAACGATGGTGACGGGCGGTTTACGGACGTGGGCGCGGACGCGGGTGCAAATATTGTCGGACACGGCATGGGTCTGGCCGTCGGAGACGTTAACCGCGACGGCTGGCCGGATCTCTACGTTACCGACCTCGCCGAAAACGTTTTACTACTCAACGGCGGAGACGGCACGTTTACCGACGTAGCCGCCGACGCCGGGGTGGCCGACGCCGGAATGGGGTGGAGTACGTTCTTCCTGGACTACGACAACGACGGCTGGTCCGACCTGTACGTGGTGAACGACACCCAGTTTTCCCCCTACCCCAATGCGCTTTACCACAACAACGGCGACGGCACCTTCGCTCACATGGAGCCGAGCGGAGCCATCAGCAGCCCGGGAGCCGGTATCGGTGGCGCGGCGGGCGATCTGAACGGAGACGGCTTCGCCGAGATCGTGGTAGCAAACTTATTTGCCGGAGACGGCGGACAAGTATTCCTGAATAACGCCAATGACAATCATTTCATCGGTTTCGACCTGAACGGCAACCATACCAATGCTTCCGCCATCGGTGCCCGTATTCTGATCGAATACGCCGACGGCGAGCAACAGTCCGCCACCGTCCGGGCCGGCACCGGTTTTGCCAGTGCCAACAGTCTCACCCAACTTTTCGGGCTGGGCGATAACGCGGAGGTAACACGGGCAACCGTTACCTGGCCCGATGGCGCGCAACAAACGCTGTCCGACCTGGCCGCCGACCGGGTATACGAGTTGGTTCAGGCGACCGGACCCATTGTCAATAATTTAACCATGACGGACTCCATCGTTGAACGCTACGGAAAATTTGAAACCACCGTTGACGTCACCGCCGATTTCACCAACCCTTACGACTACGACCAGGTCGTGGTTGCCGCAACCTTTACCGCTCCGGACGGTACCGAAACCACGGTAGACGGCTTCTTTTTGCAGGAGTTCACCCTCAGTACCATCAGTGGGTCGCTCACCCCGGACGGAGAGGGCCGCTTCCGCGTCCGTTTCTCGCCCGGTAGCGTGGGGGAATGGTCTTACCGGGTAACGGTGACCGACGCCACGGGAACCACCACCGGCCCGACCGGCAACTTCAGGGTCACCGGGGCTTCCGAGACTAATTTCGGTTTCGTACGTACGGGAGCGTCCAATTATCTCGAATTCGACTCCGGTGAGCAGTACATCCCCATCGGGGAGAACATGGCCTGGGAAGAAGGAAATGCCTTTCGGGACTATCGCCGCTGGCTTAACAAACTAGAAATCAACGGCGGAAATTTCATTCGCCTGTGGCATGCGCACTGGGGTTTGGGCATCGAGTGGAGAGACGGCTTTGCCAATTTCGACGGCCTGCGCCGTTACCAACAAAATAACTCCGCTTACCAGGACTGGCTGTACGACTTCTGTGCCGAGAAGGGCATATACGTGATGCTGACCCTCCAGCATCACGGTCCGGTCTCCACCAGGGTCAACCCCAACTGGGGCGACAGCCCATACAACGTCGCCAACGGCGGCCCGTGTGCTTCCACCAGTGAATTCTTTACCGATCCCGCGGCACTGGCCCACACGAAAAACCGGTTCCGCTACATCGTAGCGCGCTGGGGGTACAGCCGGGCCATCCAGTCCTGGGAACTTTTTAACGAGGTGAACTGGACGGACGATTACGAGGAGCACCTCGACGATGTCCGCGCCTGGCACTCCGAGATGATCGGCTACCTCGAATCGATTGATCCCTACGATCATTTGATCACGACCAGTTTTGCCGAACCCGAACAGGACCCGCCAACCTGGAACGATCCGGGCATCGACTTTACCCAAACGCACTTTTACGTCAACAGCCCCAACCTGGAGCGGGCACTGGCCAATGGCACCCGGAATTACCTCGAAGATTACGACAAACCGACCCTCACGGGAGAGTTCGGGCTTTCCGGCAATCCGGACGATTCCAACGGCGACCCCGACGGGATTCACCTTCACAACAGCGCCTGGGCCAGTTTATTCGGCGGCGGCCTGGGAACGGGGATGACCTGGTGGTGGGACGTTTACGTTGAAAAAAACAACCTGTATTATCACTTCGCGCCCATCCGCCAGGTGGTTGATGAGATTCCTTTCGTCAACAAAAATCTGCGCCCCGTCGATTCCCGCGTCGCCGGAACTCCCGGAGCGCTGATCCTTACCCCCAGCCTGGGCTGGGGTGCCATGGGGGATCAGGACGTCACCGTTAACCAGGATGGTACGACAACGCCGGAGAACCCGGGCTTCAGTCAGTACCTCTACGGGTCTCAGTGGAACACGGAATTGCGCAGTCCCCCGACTTTCACCGTTGAGTACCCGGAAACGGCCGTGTTCAGCGTCACGACGGGCAATGACCGGGGAACCCGTAGCCGCATCTCCATCTACGTGAATGGCGTGCTCGCCCTGGACGAACCCGCTGTTCAAAACACAGAGTTCACCGTACAGGTGCCCGCCGGCAGAAGTGAGATCCGGGTGGATAACCTGGGTACCGACTGGGCCATCGTGACCGGCTACCGTTTTGCAGACCTCGGCTCGAAGGTCGAGAACTACGCACTGCAATCCGAGGACGGGAAGGTAGCCGCGGGCTGGGTTTTAAACCACGCCTACAATCACGTAAATCTGACGCAAAACAATACACCCCCGGAAGTACAGATCGGTGCGGAAATCGCACTCCCGAGCATGGCCGCCGGCACCTATTACGTGAAGTGGTACGACTGCCTGACCGGGGAGATACAGCACTCGGATGAGCTGCTGGTAAGTGCAACCGATTCCCTGACCCGTTTCGCCGTACCCGACCTGGCCTGGGACCTCGCTTACCGCATCGATTCGGAAACTTTCGTCAGCACTACCTCGGAAGCGGCCGTTGCCGGCAAGCTCGCCGCTTTCCCCAACCCCGCTATCGCCGGCAACGTGGTTCATCTACCCCTTCCCGATACGGAAACGCGGGCTACCGCCGACCTCTTTGACGCTACGGGGCGGAAACTGAGTAGTCGAAGCTTGGGCACCGATCACGTATTCACCCTGTCCCAAAACCTTCCGGCCGGACTTTACTGGCTCAAGATCAGACAGGGCACGCGTAAGTATTCCGTTACCCTGATGGTGAAGTAACCTAGTCGCCCGGGCCTGCTTCGTTTACCGCCGCACGACCCTGCGGAGACTGGAGCTGCCGGCGGTATCCATTACCCGGAGCAGGTAGATGCCTGAAGGAAACTCCGTCAGGTCAAGTGCGGCGTGGTTGGTAAAACTACCTCGTCGCAGTTGCCGTCCAAGCCCATCGAATAGAAGGTACGTCAGCCGTACGTCGCCGGAATACGAGACGAGAAGCCGACCCGTTGTGGGGTTAGGCATCACGCGTAGGTTCTTTCCAAAAAAATCACGCACGCTTACCGTTCCGTCCTCGCCGTCACAATTTTCGTCGATGCCGTTGCCTGGTATCTCCACGGCGGCCGGGTTAATGCGGAAGTCGTCATCGTTGCATTCCTCATAAAACGCGAATCCGTCCTCGTCCCGGTCGATGAACTCCACGATTGTGGAAGCCACCGTATTCGTGATCACCGGCTGGTTGAAGTCGAAGAAGATTCCCGCCGTGTTTTCCACCCTGGTGAAATCCTCAATTCCCGGAAGGGTGCTGACGGTAAAAGATACGAAGCCCTGGCTGCCGGTCAGGTTGGTCAGGCTGTCGGGCAACAGGATATCCTCAAAGAGAAAGACGGCGCGGCCGCCTTCCGTCACGCTTGCCGAATAAGGATGGCTGGCGGCCAACGGCTTAAAGGTTTCCCAGTCCAGGTCCGTAGACAACTGATCCTCAATGCGAACGGTGAAAGCCGTATCGTTACCCGTATTCTGGAAGCGAACCGTATAGGTCAGCGTCTCATCAATCCGGGTGTAGTTGCTGGCCGTGGGTTCCGCGCGGCGGGGGCTGACCTGCTTATCGTTCGGGTCGATAGCGCAGCGCAGCCGGTTTTTGTAGGCGGTGGTATCCACCGCCGGCGTACCGTCGGCAAACGCCATTCGGTAAGCCGCCGTCATCCCTACGGGTAAGCCGGTAAAGGTTTCGTCCGGCATGGTCAGCTCCAGGCGGATCTGATAGGTTTCCCCGGACTGCAGGGTGTCGATGGTGTAGCGTAGCAAGCTGTCTCCCACGATCTCCTGCGGTGCAGGATCGGCCCCCAGGAAGACGGCCTCCTCATGAAAATACAAATCGAGCGCTCCGGCGAAGGGTGTACAACCATCGTTCATTACTGTAACCCAGAACGGAACGTCAAAGCCGCATCGTTGCGGACCGGAGTTGATGACGACCGATACGCCCGGCGAGCCCCCGGTGGGTTCCAGGCCGAATACCAAACTGTCTTGGCTACCGTCGTAAGTGAAACGAAAAGCGAGCGGCGAGGTAGAAGGCAGGAAACACGCCGGCCCCGCGGCCGTAACCGTATAATCCGTTCCATTCCGGCCGGGGAAGGCAAACGCGCCCATCTCGCTGGTGTAGGTACGCGCGCCCGTGCCGTTTTCAACGTTGACACCACCGAGGCCCGGCTCGTTCCCGTCTTGTGTGCCGTTTCCGTTCCGGTCGTTAAAGACCAGACCACGGATCACACCACCTCCGGCCAGCCGGAGATAATGCAGTTCCTCTCCGTATTGAGCGTCGACGCCGGGAAAAAAGAGACTGCCACCCGCGGTAACAAAATTGTCCGCCGAGGTAACATCCCGCAGGGGCAGGACCAACGTATCCGTTACGCCATTGGTGACATCGATTAGATAGGCTTCCCTGTTATTTAGTATCAGGCTGACCACGCTCCCGAAACTGGCGAAGGCAAGCGGTCTGTTTTGAAAAGTGTACGCCAAATCGAGCACGGAGAGTTGCGTGGTGCCCGCCGCCGTGCCGTCGGTCGACCATACGGCGTAATTGCCGTCAACGTTGGCGAGAAAGAGTAGTTCGGTTTCACTACGCCGGGCGACCGCTAGCGGAGAAAGGATCAATTGCTCGGCCGGCGCCAGTTCAGTGAGCAACGTGGGGTCGGAAGAAATGGCGGTAAGTGGCTCCCCTTCGGCGTGAAAAACCGTGTGGGGCCCGACTTGGTAAATATCGAGAAACCGCGCATCAAAGCCTACATCGTGTACAAATGCCGTTGGCGTCATGACGGTTGTCATCTCATCCCGGCCATCGTAAGAAAGAACGACCCGGTCGCCGGCCGAGCGTAGGCGCAGATCCCGCAACCTGCCCGGCACCTCCGTGAATTCGTGGAACGTTTCCGTCGGCGGGTGATAGGAGTACAGTTGGTGCTTAGTCAGCTTACTGTACGTGAAGTACAGGTACTCGCCATCCGTTGCCATATTATTTTCTAAACCGGTGATGTCAAAATTTAGGGTGTCAGCGAAGATCGTATCCCGCGTACCCGTCGCCGGGTCAAACTCAAGGATGCGTACCGTAATGTTGGTCGAGGGGAATGGTCCGTCCGTGGTTTCGTTGAGGTAAAGCTTGTCACCGATAATTAGCGGCGTAGGGTGGGTCACCGCAGAGTTGAAGGGCAAAGAGAACAACGCACGGGACGCGCCGGTGGTGGCGTTAATCTCCGTAATTTTTCTACCGCTGGAGTTCGTTACGTAGTAGTTGTCATTGATCTTGCCCGTGAAAACCGGCTTACCGTTAAGACGTCTGCTCGAAAATCTGGTACCCTCCGTCGTTCCGTCCGTGATCAGAAGGCTGGCCGGTCTTCTCGATGACCACTCGCCGGCCAGCACGCGGTCCCCCATCGGCAGCACCCAGTTGAAATCTCCGCCGGTACTGCGGTCGTAAAAGTCGACCAGCAATTCCGACGTCAGTGTTTCCTCAATGCCGAAGATGCTTTCGCCGTGAAAATGGTCATAAGCATAGAAATAAGCATCGTCCCCAAGATGAAAAAAGCGGTAATTCGTACCCAGGGAGTTGGGCCGCCCCAGTTTCGCCATGGAGGTCAGGTCTCCCGGTATTCCCCGGGTGGCGAAGAGTTCGTAGTCGTCGGCGAAAAAGCCCGTTCGCAGGTATAGTTTACCGTTATGGTTACCGACGTCGAGTGGATCGGTAATACCCTCCGCAAAGCGCAGGGTGTCCGTGGCTGAAGTACCGACGGACAGCAGGCCGCGCTCCGATCCGTCGTCAAGGTAAAAACGCCCGGACAGGACGCCCATGATTCCCTGATTAAACTCAAAAGGAGTAGTGGCTACCTGTAACACTTCCGGACCGCCCGCCGCTGCCGGGTTTACGCGCAGGATGTTCCAGGTTCCCTGAACCCGGACCAGGGCGTACAGGTGGCCTTCCGGCGCGGCAAACAGCCGCAGACCCACGTATTGGTCCGAGGAATTTTCCGGCAGCGAATGGATGAGGAAGGTACCGGCATCGGTACCATCGGTCAGGTAGACGACGGGGGCTTCCGCTTCGTCGTTCATCCCGACGAATATCGTGAACCCACCGGCGGTTTCCGGCTGGGTCCGAAAAGTAACCTCAATGCCGTCCGCCGGGCCATCGACGATTTCTCCCAGAGGTAACGTTCCCGCCGGCGTGCCGTCGCTCGTAAATAATTCCAGGCCGCGCTCCGGCGTCCGTGCCAGAAAGGTGACCCCGCCGGCGGAGGTGACCACGTTGCTGATATCACGCAGTACGACCCCGGGAGCACCGGGCGGATCGGCGGCAAGGTTGAACATCAGACCGGTAGCCGGATCGAATACCCTTAACCGGCTTTCGGTATATGCGAATATTTTACCCCCCGCAACAACGATCCGGTCTTCATCCCCTCCCTCAAAGACGTCATGGGTTCCCGCCGTGGTACCGTCCGTCACCAGGTAACCCGCGTCATACGGGAAGGCCACGGCGTCGGCTGCGCGAAACATGTTCCTGGTGTTGACGGGCCGGCTACTGACGGTACGGAGGCTGACTGCCTCTCCCATCTCGGTATATCTGCGCACCCCTTGAGTTCCGATCGTCAACAGTTGATCTTCCAACTGATAAAAGCTGGTAAAACGCACGCCCGTCTCCAGGCTGTTTTGAGTGCCGTCAGGGCTTACGAAAAGAAGTTCGTTGGCCTCCGGCGAAGCTGCGTACCGGACCAGGTAGGCACCGGTATTTGTCGCCCCCAGCAATTGGTACCGTTCTTCTTTGGATCGCAACACTTCCCGTAATTCCCTACCACCGAATAAGAACAATTGAAAACTGTTAGAATTGTCGATTTCGCTAAACGCCAGGTACTGACCGGTTTCGGTGGTATGCTGACCAGTAAGACGCACCGTAGGCAGTGTCTCTTTGTAAGCGTCCAGTACACCGATCTCGAAGGGAATCGTTTGAGCTGACAGGCCGCTTAAACTCAGGAGTAGCACCGTGGTGCTTAGGAATTTAATCAAACGCATGCTTACAGGAGTCAGGGAAGGTTATTAGGATACTCAGAGAAAAAACAAAGTTATGGGTTTTTGAGACAGTGTGGGCTTCTTCGAATTTTCTATGTCCCCGTCAAGCCCTACCTTCTCCCGCCGATCATCGCCCCCATGAACATCAATTCCGCCGCCGACCGCCTCCTCCCCTGCCTGCTGGCCCTGCTTGCCCTGACCGGCGGTTGGGCCTGCCGCTCCGACAAAGCCCCGGAGCACCTCCTGCGCGCCAGCGTCATCGTCGCCGAGTCCCACACCTGGTACCGCGCCCTCGAGCATTTCGGCGAGCTGCTCGACGAGCGCACCGACGGCCGCATCCGGCTCCAGATCTACCCTTCCGAACAGCTGGCCAAGGAGATCGAGGCCATCCGCATGATCCAGGCCGGGGTGATCGACATGACCACCACCAGCGCCCTGCTCAGCAACTGGACCGAGATCATGACTTTCTGCGAAATGCCCTTTTTGCTGGACAGTATGGAGGAGGCCGACGAGATGCTCAACGGCCCCGTCGGCGCGCAGATCCGCGACGAGATGATCGAGAAGACCGGCTTGCGCCCCGTCGCCTATTTCCAGGCCGGGCCCCGCCACCTGACCTCCAACCGGCCCATCCAACACCCCGACGACCTGCAGGGGCTGGTCGTCCGCATTCCCAGCGTACCGGCTTTCATCACGGCCTGGGACGCCCTCGGCGCGAAGACCACCCCGATTGCCTTTTCGGAGGTCTTCACCTCCCTGCAGCAGGGCGTGATCAACGCCCAGGAAAACCCCCTGCCGCTGACCAATATGCTTGCGCTCTACGAGGTGCAGGAATACGTCAACCTCACCGCCCACAACTTCGGCTGGACCTACCCCGTCATCGGCGAAAAACAGTTCCGGGCCATGGCGCCCGACCTGCAGGCCATCTTCCTGGAGTGCGCCCGGGAGATGCAGGTCTACGAACGCAAGCTGTTCGACGAGAACGACGCCAGGGCCCGCGCCGAGCTGGAAGCCCGGGGCATGAAATTCGTCGAGGTCGACCGGGAGGCCTTTAAGCAAAAGCACGGCAACGCCATTTACCGCACGCTCTCCCCCCGGATGCAGGCCATTTACCGCTCCCTGAAAGACACCATCAAATGAAACGACTCGTAAAGTACGTAGGTACCGCCCTGAAGTACGGCACCTTCCTGAGCACGATGGGCTTCGTGGGCGCGATCCTGCTCCAGATCTTCGCCCGGCTGTTGTTGCCCACCGCCCCTTCCTGGACCGAAGAAGCCGCAAGGGTATTTTTCGTGCTTGCCATCGGCTGCTCGGCCGGACTCGCGCTGCGGAGCGGCGAGTACGTCAACTTCGATTTCTTCTACGCGCGCATGAGCGCGTCCTGGCAACGGCGGGTCACCTTCCTGATCGACCTGCTGACGGTGGTGCTGTTCGTGCTCTTCACCGTTTTTGCCGTGCAGTTCACGGCCATGGGCTGGGTGGAACGCTCACCGAGCCTCAAGTTTCCGATGGCGATACCGTTTGCGGCAATGGTGTTGCTCGGTTTTTCGGTGCTGGTGTACGGAACGGTAAGATTGGGCCGGTCGGGCCGGTCACTTAAGGACCCCGCGAACGCTCCGGGCCACTCAAAATTTGATAAATGATCGCCCTACTCCTCCTCTCCTTTGCCGTCTGCATCCTCCTGCGCTTCCCCATCGCCTTTTCGCTGGGGGTGTCCTGCCTGCTCTATTTGCTGGTGGAAGGCACGCCGCTGATCGTCATCCCGATGAAGATGTACTCCGGCATCGACGTGTTCGTACTGCTCAGTATCCCCGGTTTCATCATGGCGGGCAACCTGATGAACCACGGCGGGCTGACCGAGAAGATCATCGCTTTTTGCAATCACCTCGTCGGCCACATCCGGGGCGGTCTGGCGCTGGCCAACATCGGTGCTTCCATGCTCTTCGCCGGTATCTCCGGAACGGCCATCTCCGACACCGCAAGTATCGGTTCGGTGATGATTCCGGCGATGAAGAAAGAAGGGTACGACGCGGCGTTCGCCTGCGCGGTGACGGCTTCATCCTCCACCGTCGGCCCCATCATTCCGCCGAGCGTGTCGATGATCATCGCGGCTACGCTGACCGGGCTTTCGGTCGGCAAGTTGTTCCTGGCGGGGGCAATTCCCGGTTTTTTGCTGGGCGTCAGTTTGCTCGCTTACACCTATTACATCTCCCGCAAGCGGCAATACCCCAAGCACGAGCGCAGTACGCTGCGCGAGATCGGCCGGGGCTTCATCGATACGTTCTGGGCGCTGCTGATGACGGTCATCATCCTGTACGGCATCATCGGCGGGCTGTTCACGCCGACGGAGGCCTCGATCGTAGCGGTGCTCTACGCGCTGGTGATCGGCATCTTCGTCTACCGGAAACTGACGCCGCGGCGGGCGATGGTCGTCTTTCTCGATTCCATGAAAACCTCGGCGGCGCTGATGGTGCTGATCGGGTTCGCCAACCTGTTCGGTTACATCCTGATCACCGAGCAAATGCCGCAAATCGTTTCCGCGAAGATCCTTGGTTTCTCGGACAATCCCTACGTCGTGCTCCTGCTGATCAACCTGCTGCTGATCTTCGTCGGCACCTTCATGGAGACGATCGCCGCGCTGCTGATCCTCTTCCCCATCCTGCTCAAGGTCGCCCTGACGGTGGGTGTCGACCCGATCCACTTCTCCGTCATCGCGTTGCTCAACCTGATGATCGGCCTCACCACCCCACCCCTCGGCGTGTGCCTGTTCGTGGCGGCGGGCATCGGCAAGGTATCGATCGGGGCGGTGAGCCGGGCGGGCTTCCCGTTCCTGCTGGTCAGCCTGGTGGTGCTGGTGCTGGTGACGCTGATCCCGGAGCTGTCGCTGTTTCTGCCGAACCTGTTTCTGGACTGATCAGGGAACTTACGGGCGGGGATGCGGATTGCTTCTCCTAAGCGTTCACGTATGTGCGATGCGGAGACGCAAGTGCGGTCTTCGGGTTGTCCTCCCCGACTTTAACGCTTGATCGGACTTTCGCTCATCGAGTAGAGCCCAGTGTTTTTGCGGGACGCTGGATTGAAAAGACCGGGGTTGATGTTCTTTGCTCATTGCTCCATTTCCTTGTACCTGCGTTCGCGCCAACTATACGCTATATTTTCCTGGCCGAACAATCTTTGAATTTTTAAACTTATGTGGGTAGAGCCCGAATAAACTTTGCTATGTCCAGACTTTTAACCCTCCTCAGCCTTTTGGCTATTCTAATCACTTTTCCAGTATACGCTCAGAACCTGCCGAAGTCCTGGTCCATTTCCCCGGACGGGAGAAGGCTGATGGCGGGCGGCGAAAACAACGCCGGCTTTTACCGCCAGGATCAAATTCGTGAGGTGGAGTTAGCTTTCTCCCAACCGGATTGGTGGCGGCGCCTTCTGAATAACCATGCGACAAAGACCGACCTTCCGGCGACCTGCTGGATCGATGGGATACGGTACGACAGCGTAGGCGTCCGCTTCAGAGGCAATTCCTCCTTCAGATACAACGACAGCGAAAAAAAGTCGTTCAACATCACCCTCGATCGCTTCATCGACGGGCAGGACGTCGGGGGGGTCAACACTTTTAATCTGAACTGCGGTTGGCAAGACAGTACCTCCATGCGGGAAGTCTTGTACAATAATATCGGTCAACATTACCACACGAGTCTGAAGTCGAATTTCGTCAGCCTGACCATCAATGGAGAAGACTGGGGGCCTTACGCCAACGTTCAGCAACCCGATTCGGACTTCATCAAAGAATGGTACCTGAGCAATGACGGCACCATTTGGCGGGCGAAAAGCAACGGCGGCGGCACCCCCAGCGCCGGCGTGTACGGAAGGGGCAAATCGTCCCTGAACTACAACGGGCCGGACAGCTCCGACTACCACCGTGACTACACCCTGAAACGTACCGAGCAGGACGACCCGTGGGCGGGCCTGATTGCCGCCTGTGACGTACTCAACAACGCCCCGCTGCTGGATTTGGAAGGGCAACTGGCCCGGGTATTCGACATCGATAAAGCCTGCTGGTTCCTGGCCCACGAAAATATTTTTGCGGATTCAGACAGCTACATCAATAAGGGAGGATTGGACTATTATGTGTACTACGAGGCGGAAACCGGGAGGATCGTCCCCGTGGAATACGACGGCAACGGCGTACTGGTGGACCGGCTGCTGAACATGAGGCTGTTTCACCACGCCAGCAATCATAAATTTCCCCTGATGCACCGGATGCTGGCCGTGCCCGCAATCCGGCAGCGTTATCTCGCGCACGTCAGGGTCATCCTCAACGAGTACTTTAACCCCGAATTCATTTACCCCGTTATCGACCGGTACACGAAGATGATCGATCCCCTGGTGCAGGCCGACCCCAGGAAATTTTATACGTACGAACAGTTTCTGGAGGCTACCGCCGAACTGAAGCGAGCGGTGGCGAGCAGGCGCGCCGCACTGATTAACGAACCGGAGTTGATGGGCGTCGAACCCTTGATGATTGATGACTTGAGCCATTCCGTCCGGGGTATCCGCTGGCAGTCACCTACACACCGGGAGGCCGTGAACGTGACCGCCAGGGTTGGCGGTAACTTAGCCGTAGCTTCGGTCTGGCTGCACTACAGTACGGGCCTTACCGGGCCGTTCGCGAAAACCCGGATGTACGACGACGGCCGGCACGAGGACGGCGCGGCCGGTGACGGGCACTACGGCGCGGCCGTGCTTCCGCAAGATTCCGCCAGCTACGTTCGCTACTACGTGGCGGCGGTAGCGGCCGACGCGGCGGCAACCGTAAGTTACGCGCCCAGCGGAGCCGAGCACGACGTTTTCCTCTACCGCATCGACAATACCAGCCCCCTGAACGGTGCGGTAGTCATCAATGAGTTCATGGCCGCCAACAACATCACCCGGGCGGACCAGGACGGCGAATTCGATGACTGGATCGAACTGTACAACAATACCGACGCGGAGGTGTCGCTCGCCGGATTTCACCTTACCGACGACGTCGACGAGCCGACGAAGTTCACCTTTCCCGCCGGTACCGCCATTGACGCCAACGGCTACCTCATCGTCTGGGCCGACGGCGACCTGGACCAGGAAGGACTCCACGCCGACTTTAAACTCGGCGCGAGGGGCGAAACCATTTTGCTCTCCGACGCGGACCTGATGGTGGTGGACAGCATCACCTACGCCGACCAGAACGACGACATTTCCCACGGCCGCTTCCCCAACGGTACGGGCGACTTTCAGAACATGCGCCCCACCTTCAATGCCGAAAATACCGCCGGCATCACCGGCCCGGACGTTCCGACGCTGATGATCAGTCCGCTGGCCGGCGACCTGGTGCTGAACGAATTCATGGCTGATAACGAAACGACCAGAGCCGACCAGGACGGGGATTTCGACGACTGGATCGAGTTGTACAATAATACCGACGCCGCCATCGTCCTCGACGGTTTTCACCTCGCCGACAATACGAGAAACCCCGCCTTGTGGGCCTTCCCCGCCGGCACCACCATAGCGCCCAACGGCTATCTGGTGGTGTGGGCCGACGATGACGGGGACCAGGAAGGGCTGCACGCCGGCTTTAAACTTTCCGCCGGCGGTGAGACCCTGCTGCTGACGGACGCCGACACCGCCCTGGTGGACAGTGTGACTTACTCCGTTCAGACGGTCGACATTACCCACGGTCGTTTCCCCAACGGAACCGGTGACTTTAAAGACATGACGCCCACCTTCGGGGCCATGAACAACGACGGCATCGTCAGCACCCGGTATGAAGTTCTGACCGGGGCGGAGCTGACCCTGTTCCCGAATCCGGTACGGGACCGGCTGAACGTTCGTCTGGACGAGGTTTACCCCAAAGATCTTAGGTTCCGGCTGTTCGCTACCGACGGCAGTCTTCTGCGGGAGAACGTCCTGCGCCGGGGAAGTACCATGCTTGAAATCGATGCAGACGGATTACCGCAGGGGGCCTACCTGCTGGAGGTTGCGGACGGAAGAGCGTTGGCAGTGCATAAGGTAATTGTCGGGCGGTAGCATTGTATGGCTGCTTGACGAACTTGATTTGCACCTGCGGCCGCGCCAAATAATCTGGCGCGGCCGCAGGTGCAAAGGATAAAAATTGAAGAGCAAAACTTCTTCTGATCAGCGCTTATCGTTTCAGGAATTTCCGGGTGAGGTTTACGTAATCATCCTCACTCGTAACGTGAAGTAGGTAATTGCCGGAAGCCAGATCGTGAGTGGTGAACATGAATTTACCGTCTTGCTTGAAGACAAGTTTCATGGTTTACTCTTCTTCCGTCACGACCACCCATAAGGTGTTGGCGAATTTTGAGACTGCTTCTACCGAATTCCTCAGGTCGTTAACCTTTTGGAGAATACTATCAAAACAGTATCCATCATAATTTGTGCTTGAAGTTATCCTACTCCGCTAAGTAAACGCAATGATAATCCTCCCCCAACCCTTCAAAAGAGGGGAGATGTAGCGGAGGGAGGCGAGTTTATTAGTGGCCATATTACTTCTCGGCGACAAGCCCGTTTTTGACGTTGATGGATTTCAACCAGGTTAAACGGTAAAGTCCATCTGGGGCGGGGGCGTCATTTATAAATACTTTGCAACCGTTGACGATACCATCTACGGGGTTACTGTGAATAATCAGATTGGTGTATTCTTTATGCTTGTATTTTATAACAGCATAAAAATCCTCTACCTCCCCTAAGTCACCAACGATAAGAGTGGATGTAGGGTAGATCTCCTCAAAAGTGTATTTCCCTTTCTTTTAAATATTGTCTTTGTGATAAGCGAAGAAGCGCCCCGTTGTTTCGCTTTTATAGATTCTCACGTTTTTTCCGCCTCTCCAAAGAGACTGCCACAAGGTCAGTGCCAACTCCTCTTTGAGCTCCTTAGCCTTTTGAGGTTCCACGTAAGTTTCCTGCAAATATTCCTGCGGAGACTTCCCCTTAAGTAGATTGTTATTGATCATCACAAAAGGCTTGGAATCGCCGTCATCCAACTGAAGAAACATGAGCCCTTCGTCAGTGTATACGTGATTATAAAGACGTGACTCTCCATTGATTGTAATAACGATGGAGTTAGCAACCAATAGAGGTTCATAGTGACCCTCACTAACGGTGCCGCGCCGTGAGATCATCAGTTTTCCATCCTGCTTGAAAACAAGCTTCATACTTTCTTCCTCATCTGCAACCACGGCCCAAAGGGTGTTAGCAAACTTAAAAACTACTTCTACTGAATTTCTAAGATCGCTAATCCTTTGCAGGATAATATCAAAAACGGTGTCAAGCATAATTTCATATTTAAGGCTAATTTATACCCTACCACCGTCACCTCAAACTCCTTAAACCCTCGTTCCTCCTGCACCGTATGCTCCAGCGCAAAAGGGTCCTTCAGGTCATAGGACTGAAAGATGTCGAGGTCTCTGCCGAGGATGATCTTGTAGCCGGTGTCGGTTTCGATATAGCGGTCGTGCTGGGCGCGGTCGGGTTCGATGTCGAAGGAGAGATCGATGCCGGAACCGTAAAGGCTGGCTTCGAGCCGGCAGAGTGGTTTTTCGACCTCGGCGTGGTCTTCAGGTTTGCGTTAGCACGGGTTAGGACACAAACCAAATTGTCACTTTCCTCCCCTCTGACTCCCCAAAGGGGAGGACCGAAAGCGACAATTTGATTTGCGCCCACGGGGCTATCGTGAAGATGCCGGTATTTTTAAACCGCAGTCGAAAGCTCCTTCTCCCTAATTATTGAAGCAGCACGAAGATGCGCGGGCAATGTGCCGAGGAAGCGCACAAGTTAGAAAAATAATGTCAGGCCATCACTGCCGTGCTTGGCAGATTGGCGATATTCTCGTTGTAGTAATGTTCCGTTGCTTCGTCCCGGATCATCAATCGATCCCAGGGAAAGAGTTTCACGATCTCCCGGTAACGGGTGATGGTTTCGTCGAACATGGCGATGATCAAAATGGAGTGGGTTACGGGTGAAGATGGTGTAGACGAAGTAGTCTTCGTCGCCGGGAGTGTTGATTACCGCGCGGGTAGACCAGACGATACAGTTTTTTCATTCCTTTTAAACGAAGGATGGTATCGGTAGTAGCTAAATCTGACTACTTCTTATTTGTCGTGTCGCATAAAGACTGATCGTTCTCCAGAATGGTGATGAACCGTTTACCGTCCGCTCCGAAGCCTTTGAAGTTGAATAATTGATAGTGGTGGTGAATCCAGGCCAGTTGTCTCATCATCTGTTCTTCCGATGATGCCATATTCCACAAACTGTACGATCCACGAACAGTCCTCCAAAAAAAAGTCTCCCCAAAGTACCCGACTGAGTTCCAACATTCAAAGTTTCAAAATTTGTAAGAAAACGACACCAAAACCTTGTGAACAAAAATGTTTTCTGTACATTTGACAATAGGCTAGCATAGTGTAGCACAGATGAAATGCTGACTAGTACTGCGTGAGTCACAAGCTTATGGTCGATATTTACAACAGAATCAGGGAGTTTTCGGGCGTGGCCCGCCTGTCCAAGCACGAGCAAATCGTGAAGGGGGTCCTGACGTCCATAGAGGATCAACTGGTAGAACGAGGGGAGATGTTGCCGTCCATCAATCAGATGTCGAACGAGTTGGGCTACGCACGTAAAACGATTGATAAAGCGTACGGCGAGTTAAAGGACCGCGGCCTGGTGGAAAGCCGCAACCGCCGGGGATTCTTTGTAAGCACGGACTCCGTTGATCGAACCGTCCGGGTAGCACTGATCCTGTACGAATTCCGTCCGTTCCAGGAGATGTTCTACAATGTTTTCCGGCGGAGCGTTGGTGAAAACGTGCAGGTAGACACCTATTTTCACCACAACAACCTCTCCGTATTCGAAGACATCATCACCAAGGTGTGTGGCAGTTACGGCCTGTACGTGGTAGCCCCGATCGTTGATCGGCGGGTTCCCCGTATTCTCGGTCAGTTGCTCACCAACCGCCTTTTGCTGATTGACCGGTACGTCGACCTCGGTGAGAACGGACCTCACGTAATCCAGGAGTTTGAGAAGTCGACGTTCAGCTTGCTCAGTTCCCTGCTGGAGCGAATCAAAAGCTACAAACGGATGGAGATCTTCTTTCGTCAGGATGCGGAGGCGGCCTACCCTACCGAAATTCTTTCCGCCTGTCGTCGATTTTGCCGCATGAACGGCATCCGCCTGAAAGTACACGATCGCTACAAATCGGGATCACTGGAGCGCGAGGTGCTTTACCTGACCATCGGGGACAATGACCTGTGGTCGTTGCTGGAGGACTGCATCGACCGGAACTACGTTCTCAGTGAAGACGTAGGCATCCTTTCGCACAACGAGAGCCGGATCAAGAAAATAGTACACGGCGGGGTATCCACCTGGTCTACCGACTTCGGTCGGATGGCGGAGCAGGCGGCGCGCTTTGTGCTGGAGCGTAAATCCGAACGGATAACGATCCCGACGAAGTTCACCGACCGGGGATCCTTTTAGGACTCTCCCCTTAAAATGCAAATAGCCCGTCCTCGGATCATTGGCGTGACGAAGAGAACGGGCAGGATCACAAACTATATAATCAACATAAAAGTACCATGCAAAATCTATACTACAAACCCTTACTGACGGTAGGTCAGTTGCGGGAGCGGGCTACCGGGAAATTTCCACCCCGGGTGATGCTTTCCCTGCTTTTTCTCCTGGGTCTTCCCCTTTTCCTTGCCGCCCAGACGGTCAAGGGCGTCGTTACCGACCAGGACGGTGAGACCCTCATCGGGGTCAGCGTTCTGGTGAAGGGTACCGCTACCGGTACCGTCACAGATTATGACGGCAACTACGAGCTTTCCGTTCCGGGTGCTGAGTCGGTGCTCGTTTTCAGCTACACCGGTTTTGCTTCCGTTGAGGAGACGGTGAACGGCCGCTCCAACATCGACGTAGTATTGGCCACCGACGCCGAGGTGCTCGAAGAGGTCGTTGTGGTCGGTTACGGTGTCGTTCGTAAGAGCGACCTGACGGGCTCCGTGGCCAAGATCGGCGGCGAAGAGCTCACGGCCGTCGTGGCGGGTAACCCCACTTCCGCCCTCCAGGGCAAACTTTCCGGCGTCCAGGTGGAGAACAACGGCGGTGAGCCGGGCGGCGCGGCCAACGTATTCGTACGGGGGGTGGCGTCTTTCACCAACTCCTTCCCGCTTTACGTCATCGACGGAACCTTCGCCGACAATATGAATTTCATCAACCCGAAGGACATCAAATCCATCGAAGTGCTTAAGGACGCTTCCTCGGCGGCCATTTACGGTTCGCGCGCCGCTAACGGCGTAGTGCTCGTGACCACCAAGCGGGGCGGCAACGGCGGCGACGGCAAACCTACGGTGAGCCTCGACGTACGCACCGGCATCGACGCGCCCGCCCGTACCCTCGACTTCCTGAACGGCGACCAGTTCGCCCAGTACCGCAACCAACTGGAAGAAAACGATAACACCGGTTTCTCCTTCAGCAACGACGGCGTCAGCACCGACTGGCAGGACCTGAGCCTGAACAGCGGCGCGGTGCAGGACTACGGCCTCTCCATCAGCGGCGGAGCGGAAAACTCCAAGTACTACATCAGCGGAAACTTCTTCGATCAGGACGGTATCCTCGTCGGGTCCGATTTCAGCCGGGTGAACCTGCGCGCCAACAGCGAGTTCAACCTGGGCCGACTGACGATCACCGAATCCCTCGGCCTCAGCCAGAGTCAGACCCAGAGCAACAACTGGTTCGGTTATGACGGAGCCACCGCACCGCACCTGCGCCAGAACGTGCCGGAGAACGAGGGCGGCTTCGAGGCTCCCAACTTCGATGATCACAACTTCGGTGGTGTGAACGGTTTTGCGCTGGCAACCCTGGAAGACAACCAGACGACGCGCCGCAGCGTGATCGGTAACCTGAAACTCAGCTACGAGATCACCGCCGGACTTACCGCCGGGCTCAACCTCGGAATGGACTACCTGAACTCGCGCAGCTTCCTCTTCACGCCGACCTACTTCATGTCCAACTCCGACGCCACGGTCAACCGTAACGACGAGAACGACCTGAACGACCTGCGAGCCGAAGCCTTTCAGACCCAGGTGGAACCCACCATCAGTTACGACAATGAATTCGGTACCAGCCGCATCAACGCCGTAGTGGGTGCCACGGCCCAGCGCCAGACCCTTTCCAGCGTGGGCGTACAGGGGCAGAACACTCCCGGTAACGACATCCGTTCCGGCCGGGCCCTCGACCCCAACAACGTACTCGCTATCCTTGGCGACAACAACGTCAGCGTGCTGCAGTCGTACTTCGGCCGGGTGAACTACAGCCTCAATGATAAGTACCTCTTCTCCGCCACCCTGCGCCGGGATGCTTCCAGCCGCTTTGCCGAGTCTAACCGCGTCGGTTACTTCCCCTCCGCCTCCATCGGCTGGAACCTCAGCTCGGAGGATTTCTGGAACCCCGACGGTGCGATCAACCGTCTGAAGATCCGCGCCGGATACGGTGAGCTGGGCGCGCAGAACATTCCCGACTACGCCTTCCAGCCAACGTTGGGCATTAACTCCCCGACATCCTTCGGCGGGGCCGTTGTTCCCGGGTTCGCCCAGACGCAGCTCGTCTCTCCTGACGTGAAGTGGGAAACCTCCAAGACCTCCAACATCGGCATCGACGCCGGTCTGTGGAACGATCGCCTTACCCTGACGGCCGAATACTATGTCCGCAACGTATCCGACGTACTTGTGGGTGTACGCCTGCCCGCTTCTTCCGGTACGGCCCTGCCCGTATTCCAGAATGCCGGTGGTATCCGCAATTCCGGCATCGAGCTGGACGGACTTTTCCGCGCCGTGAACAGTGCGGATTTCCGCCTCAACTTCGGCTTTAACTTCTCCACCTTCAACAGCGAAGTGACGGAACTGCCCAACCCGCTGACCGGACCTTCGATCTCCGAGGATGCAACGGTCGTTAACCGCTTCCTGGTGGGCGAGGCTCCCGGTTCTTACTTCGGCTTCGAGACCATCGGTGTCTACGCCGATCAGGCCGCCATCGACAACGACCCCAACATCAGTGACGACCCCGCGCGCCGCTCTTTGGTATCACCCGGTGATTTCATCCGCCGCGACGTCAACGGTGACGGCCAGATCACCGGCGACGACCAGGTGGTACTCGGTGATCCTACGCCCGACTTCATCTACGGCTTCAACTTCTCCGGTAATGCAGGCGCGTTCGACTTCGGCGTTTTCTTCCAGGGTAGCCAGGGCAACGAGATCTACAACGTGAACAAGTTCTACAACATCTTCTGGGCCGACGACAACAAACTGACCGACGTTCTCAACGCCTGGACGCCCAACAACACGAACACCGATATTCCGCGTTCAACGACGCTGGACCAGGCCGAGAACCGCGCGCCCTCCAGCTTCTTCGTCGAAGACGCCTCCTACCTCCGTCTGCGGACGCTGGAAGTGGGCTACCGCCTCGGCACCGACAACCTTGACTGGCTGGGCAACCTGCGCGTCTTCGTAACGGCGCAGAACCTGCTGACCCTGACGGGCTACACGGGCTACAACCCCGACATCTCCTCCGCCCAGGGTGGCCGGGCCGGCGACGCCAACCCGCTGCTGGGTCGCGGCCTCGACGTGCGGGCTTACCCGCTGGCGCGTACCTTCATGTTTGGCGTACAGGCCGGATTTTAATTTTGCAGCGTTCCGATTTCAGCACGGCAGCTGAAAACGGAACGCTTTAATGCTAACGAAGCGTCGTTGTCCGGTTCAACAACCTGATCCTTGACGTTATCACAACCATCACTGCCTTTCCGAAGGGTTCCGGTTTTGCACCCGCGGCCGCGCCCCTTCGAAAAGTGCTTTAACAACTATCAAATTTACTTCATCATGAAACAGTATCTTAAACCGTTTCTGCTCAGCGCGGCTTTTCTAAGCATGGCGCTGTTGCCCACTTCCTGCTCCGAGGACGCCCTCGATCAGGTTAATACCAACGAGGTTTCGGCCCCCAACTTCTGGCAGGACGAATCCGATGCGCGCCTGGCCGTGAACGGCATGTTCCACCCCATCGCGAACACCTTTTTCTGGGGCCGGATTGTGCACACCGGCGCGATCCTCCGGTCGGACGTTTTCAACGTGCGCCCCTTCGGTATCAATACCACCATGTCCACCTTCCAGGGCGGGCCGGGAACCTCCCGCTGGGCGACGGAGCCTTACCAGGAGATGTACAAATCGATCTTCCGCGCCAACTCCATCCTGGAGAACGTCAACGAGACGAACGTGCCGGACGCCGGTGCCCGCAACGAGATTCTGGGGCAGGCTTACTTCATGCGCGCCTTCGATTACTGGTACCTGCTGCACCTGTACGGCAACGTCCCGCTGGTGACCAAGACACCGGAAACGGACGACGAGCTCTTCCCGACGCAGGCCGCTCCGTCCGCCGTTTACGCCCAAATCGAGGCCGACCTGAGCCAGGCCGCCGACCTGCTGCCCGGTACCTGGGGCGACAACGATAAGGGCCGCCCAACGTCCGGTTCCGCCATTGCCCTGCTCGGCAAAACGCAGCTTTACCAAGAGAAATGGGCCGAAGCCGCCACTACCTTTAACCGCATCACCGACGGGCGCTACAGTCTGCTGCCCGCCGACCGCTACGAAGAGAATTTCGGTGTGAGCAACGAATTCAACGAGGAGGAGATCTTCTCGCTGCAGTACCTCGGCCAGACCAACTTTGCCTGGGGCACCGATGTCGCCGGCGTGGGCAATCTCGGTACGTACCACATCGACTATGCACCGCCCACCAAGAGCCCCGATCAGGGCCACTTCATCAACTCCTGGGTGAAGGACCTGTTCGAGGAAAACGGAGAGTCGGTGCGTCGCAACGCAACCCTCGCCTACGATTACGATGGTGCCACCGGCTACGGCGGTACGGATTTCCTGACCGATTTTGCCGGCGACATCCAGGTAGCCAACAACGATGGCGTGGAGCCGATCTTCACCCGCAAGTACGCCGGTCTCGACCTCGGCGAGCGGGAAGACGTTCAGTTCCTGGGTGCCAACGTAGGCAACAACTGGCGCATCATCCGCTACGCCGACGTACTGCTGATGCTGGCCGAAGCCCAGAACGAAACCGGTAACACCGGCGCGGCCATCGACCTGGTCAACCAGATACGGGAGCGTGCACAGGTAGACGATCTGGACGACGACATCGACGACCAGGACGAAGTACGCCAGGCCATCATCGATGAGCGCGTACTGGAACTGACCGGTGAAAGCCACCGCTTCTTCGACCTCGTCCGCTGGGGACTGGCCGACGATTACCTCGGTGAAGACTCCCTGCACGGATCCAACCCTAAGAGCCTTTCCGGGGGTATGTTCCAGTCCGACAAGCACGAGCTCGTCTGGATTCCGCAGTCCGAAATCGATGCCAATCCCAACCTCGTACAGAACGATGGCTATAATGACTAATTGATCGACGCTGCATTGATTGACTTATTGATTATGAAGTAGTCCGGGTACTTCCCCGCAACCGGAAGTACCCGACTACTTCATTATATTCAAGGCGTAAAGGCATACTTGGCGGGGACGCGGGTGCAGAGAAAACGCTTTGGGAAGCCGTGTGCTCAACCGCCGGCGATGCCCCTTAAAATGCCATCTTGAAAACCTACGCCGCGGTAACGAGTTTGCAGGAAGAACTGCTTCCGACAACCGCTGTTTTTTATATTCAGATTTTTTCATCATCACCCGTTGAAGTTACACTAAAAATGACGATCACTTCCAAAGTGAGCAAGCCGGATGACGGCCGGCGGCACCATGCCATTACCCCGGAGATTTCCGGTGATACCGGTTCGTTTCAGGCCGATTTTGCGCTACTTTCCGACCTGGACGACGTCCGGATTTACCGCTTGACGCTCGAGGCCGAAGAAGCTGCCGCTCCCCCACCCCTCAAGATTCACTGGCGCTACCCCGCGCTCAACGTCAAGGGTGTCTGGACCTCCGGCGCACTCTACGAAAAACGCCTGCTGGCCGACTGGGAACCCGCCGATGTGGAAAGCCGCATCTCCGTAGATGCCCCGGCCATCAGCCTATTCGGTCACCGCGATGAGAACCACCTGACCTTCGCCTGCTCCGATGCCGTTAATACGGCCAAACTCGCCGCCCCCGTCCGGGAGGAGAACAACCTGCTGTACTGCAGCATCTCCCTGTTTGACGAGGCGCCCGAACCCCTAAAAAAATATACCGTCGACGTTTACATCGACGCCAGCGACGTAACCTACTGTGCGGCACTCCAGACGGTGGGCCGCTGGTGGGACGGCCTGCTACCCGCCGACGAGCTGATGCCCGTTCCGGCGGCGGCCTGCGACCCGGTGTACAGTACCTGGTACGCCTACCACCAGGAGATGGACCCCGCCGCCATGCTGGCGGAGTGTCGCCTGGCCAAAGACCTCGGCTACGGCACCATCATCGTCGACGACGGCTGGCAAACCATGGATAATCAGCGCGGCTACGACTACACCGGCGACTGGACGGCCGACCGCTTCACCGAAATGCGCAAGTTCGTCGACGACGTACACGCCATCGGGATGAAGGCCATGATCTGGTATTCGGTACCCTTTTGCGGCCCCAAATCCCGCGCTTACCGACAATTCCAAGGGAAATTCCTGACCGAGAACCACCGCTGGGCCCCGGTGTTCGACCCCCGCTACCCCGAAGTTCGGGAACACCTGCTGAGTAAGTACATCGGTGCTTTGAGAGAATGGAACCTCGACGGCCTGAAGCTCGACTTCATCGACGACTTCAAGGTGTATCCCGAGACTCCTTCCGGCAAGGCCGACGGACGCGATTACGCCAACGTCAACGAAGCGGTTCTGCGCCTGATCACCGACGTGGCGGTGGCTCTGCGCGCCGAACGACCCGACGTGCTCATCGAATTTCGGCAGAAATACATCGGCCCGGCCCTGCGCCGGCTCGGCAACCTCTTCCGGGCCTTCGACTGCCCCAACGACAGCGCCACCAACCGGCTGCGCACCACCGACGTGCGCCTGCTGAGTGGCCACAGCAAGGTCCATTCCGATATGTTCATGTGGCATGCCGAAGAAACCGTGGAAGTAGCCGCGCTGCAGATCAACAATATTATGTTTTCCGTTCCGCAGCTTTCCGTCCGCCTGGCCGAGCAGTCGGCGGAGCACCTGCAGATGATTCGTTTCTGGACGGGTTACTACAACGCCAACCGGGAACTGCTGATGAACGACGGAGACTTCCGGGCCCACGCCCCGCTGGAAAATTATCCTTTGCTCTCCGTCCGCGACGGTGAGCGGACGATCACCGGCCTTTACGGAGCGGCACTGGTCACCCTCGAGGACGGTGTCACCTCCCTGGACGTGATCAACGGTCGGCTGGACGAAGACGTTGTGCTGAAGGTGACCAAAGAGACCGGCAAGTGTCGACTTACCGTTACCGATTGCCAGGGCCGCAGCAATACTGATGAGCGGGTCTTCGGTGAAGGTGTTCACCTTATACGTGTACCTGCTTCGGGACTATTAGAATTACGCTTTTAACCATGACCCGTAGGGTTCGCTGTCTTCGCGACGGGTTCCGCGCTGCGCGCGGAACCCGTCGCAATGGAGGACGACTTTAAAATCGATCAAGCTTTGGAAACAGTATCAAACGGCATTGCCAACCTCGACCTCATCGTAATTGCGGTCTACTTCGTCGTCGTGCTGGGCATCGGCCTCTGGATCGCAAGTAAGACCAGCACCGGTGAGGATCTTTTCCTCGGTGGCCGTACTTTCGGCTGGGGCATCATCGGTCTTTCGCTGTTTGCTTCCAACATCTCCACAACCACGCTGATCGGCCTTTCCGGAGCCGCGTATTCGACGGGTATCGTGGATTCGGTGTACGAGTGGTTGTCGGGTATTCCGCTGATCATTGCGGCGGCGATCTTCGTGCCGCTCTACATAAAGTCGCGGATCACGACCATTCCCGAGTTTCTGGAGTTGCGATTCGACCGGCGATCGCGGCTGTTCTTTTCGGCCATTACGATCTTTACCAGCATCGTGGTGGACACCGCCGGTGGACTGTACGCCGGATCATTAGTCCTGCAACTCTTCTTCCCCGGGCTGGTGCTGTGGCAAACCTGTTTCGTACTGGCCTTCGTAGCCGGGCTATACACCGCCTTTGGCGGCCTGAAGGCAGTGGTGTATACGGACGCGATCCAGGCGGTTGTACTCATCATCGGGTGTTCCGTACTGACGTACCTGATGTTCGAGCGGATGGACTTCGACTGGGGTGCGGTAATGGCTTCTGCTCCGGAGGGACACTTCTCGGTAGTGCGTGATCTGGACCACCCTACCCTGCCGTGGACCGGCCTGCTGCTCGGCGTTCCCTTCCTGGGCTTCTGGTACTGGACGACCAACCAGTACATCGTACAGCGGGTACTTGGTGCCAAGGACGTGAAGAACGCCCGCGGCGGCGTGATGCTGGCCGGATTCCTCAAGATCATTCCCCTCTTCATCATGGTGATTCCCGGGGCGATGGCGATCAGTCTTTTGCCCGGGCTCGAAAACGGTGACCAGGTATTGCCTACGGCCATCCTTACGATTCTACCCGTTGGTATGGTGGGGCTGGTTTTGGCCGGACTTATTGCCGCCATCATGTCTAGTGTGGATTCAACCTTGAACTCCGCTTCTACCCTGGTGGTAAAAGACTTTTTAGATTCAGGGGGCGGCGGCGCGCGGGTGCAGGGGACGTTGGATGGCAATGTCTCTGGCGGCTCAGCCGGTGGCCGGTTAACGGAGCGGCAAGTCGTCAATTACGGTCGCCTCACCACCGTGATCCTGATGGTGGTAGCCGCGTTGTGGGCACCGATGATCCAGAACTTTTCAGGGATCTGGACTTATTTGCAGCAGATGTTCTCCATCATCGTCCCCCCGGTCGTGGTGGTGTTTCTGGTCGGAGTGTTCTACAAACGCGGCAACGGAGCCGGCGCATTCTGGACGCTGGTGATCGGCACCGGGCTCGGCGTCCTCCTCTTCGTCCTCGGCCAACTGAACGTCTGGCCCTACCACTTCACCACCAACGTCGGACTGATGGTCGGCGTTTGCACCTTTTTGTTCGTGCTCTTCAGCCAGTCTACTCCGGCGCAGTCCGAAGCCGAGATCGGGGACCTCGTTTACCGGCCCGGTTTGCTCGATCCCGAGGATGGCGCCACCGGCCTGGCCGACTGGCGGGTGCAGGCGGTGATTCTGGTGATGCTCATGGGTGGGCTACTGGCTTACTTTTGGTAGGGGTTATTGTGGTTGGATGGGGTGGTGGCTTTGACTCCTGGAACCCTCTTCACCGGCCCCCTCTTCAAGGTGGAGGGGGTGACTATTTGACAAAGTTTTTGGGCAAGAAACAGTGATCATGGCAGGTAATAATAGCTTAGCGTTGTAGGGCTGTTGTGAGGAGATTAACCTTTGTAAATTTGAGACAATTGACGTTATCAGGGCGATTCTGAATTTAAAACGCGGAGCGTTTTCCGAAAAAGCCCCTCCCCCGTGAGGAGGAGTTGGGGAAGGGGGGGCGCGGAAAACAAAACCATATGCCTTCAAAAAATGAAATCATGAAAGGTAGCGCTTCAATTAGTAAAGCCCTTTGCTACCTCTTACCAGTTTTCCTGCTAGCGGGCTGTAGCGGCCAACAACGTAATTCGCCAGCCCTCTTCACCCCGGTCGCCGGCATAGCCTTTACCAACACCATCCCCGAAAACGACTCCATCAACATCATCGCCCACGAGTACCTGTACAACGGGGGCGGTGTAGGCGTTGGAGATTTCGACCGGGACGGGCGGCCGGACCTGGTTTTCAGCGGCAACCTGGTCTCCAGCGCGCTTTTTCTGCAGCGGAACAAATGGGCGTTTGATGACGTAACGAAAGCTGCCGGCCTCACCACCACGGTCTGGTGCGCGGGCGTGAACGTGAGCGACTTTGACGGCAACGGCTGGGAAGACATTTACTTCGCCACCCTCAACCTCTCCGGAGCCGACGACACCCCCAATCTCCTGTTCCTCAACGAAGGCATTGATCAACGGGGCATACCCCGGTTCCGCGAAGCAGCGGCGGAGTTCGGTCTCGACGATACGGGCTACTGCACCCACTCCGCCTGGTTCGACTACGAGAACGACGGTGATCTCGACCTCTACGTACTCAACAACGCCATCGAGAACTACAACCGCAACGTTGCCAAGGGGACGGATACTACGGGGCGGGGTAAGAGTGGGGATCGGGTTTATTTGAATTCCCTCTCCTCCGGCCCCTCTCCCAGGGAGAGGGGAAACGGCTCGGACGGCCTAAACGGGGCAGGAGGGACAGACGGCTCAAACGGTGCGGAGCCTTACTGGACGCCCCAAGCCATCAAGACCGAGGGATGGGGACTCGGCGTGGGCGTACAGGATTTTAACCAGGACGGCTACGCGGACATCTACGTGGCCAACGACTTCCTCTCCAACGACTTCCTGCTGATCAACCAACGGGGCGAGGGCTTTCGGGACGAGCTGCGGCAGCGGACCGGTCACCAGTCCCGCAACGCAATGGGCGTTGACGTGGCTGACCTGAACGGCGACGGGGCACCCGAGATCATGGTCGTCGATATGCTCCCCGACGATAACCTGCGACAGAAGACCATGTTCGGCGACGTACCGCACCAGGGCCACCGGATGGAAGTGGAACGGGGCTACGCCAAGCAGTTCGTGCGCAATACCCTGCAACTGAATAACGGCAACGGGAAGTTTGCCGACGTAGCCTTCCAGTCCGGCGTGGCCTCGACCGACTGGAGCTGGACGCCGCTGCTGGCAGATTTCGATAACGACGGGGACCGCGACATCTTCGTCTCCAACGGCTACCCGAAGGACATTACGAATAAGGATTTTATCGACTTTAACAAACAGTCGAACATGTTCGGAACGCGGCAAAAACAGCTGGAGAGCGTAACCGAAAGCCTGCGGGAAGTGAGCGGTGTCCACCAGCCGAACTACTTTTTCCGCAACGACGGCGATCTCCGTTTCAGTCAGCCGGGGGGAGACTGGTTGCCACAGGTACCCAGCTATAGCAACGGGGCCGTCTTCGTTGACCTCGACGGTGACGGTGACCTCGACCTGGTGACGAACAACATCAACGAACCGGCCGGCATCTTCCGCAATCACAGCCGGGAGCGGGATACGGTGAGTACGAATTATCACCAGCTCCTGCTGAAGGGACCGCCGGGAAACACCGATGCCCTCGGCACCAAGGTCTGGCTTTACACCGCGGATAAAACAATTTACCACGAGCATTATCGCCAACGGGGGTATCTCTCTACCGTCGATCAGCTTATTCACTTCGGTCTCCACCAAAGCATCAGGGTCGACTCCCTGATCGTGCGCTTCCCCGATGGCCGGGGTGTTCGCCTACGGGACCTTGCGGCAAACCAGGTGACGGAGGTGGGCTGGAACCCTGCTCTTCCAACTTTTACTGCACCTGCGGCCGCGCCCAAAAAAATACCCGTTGAACTAAAAGGCGGCCCCGTACACCAGGAATCGTTCTACTCGGATTTCGACGAATACGCCCTGGCGGTACGCGACAACAGTCACGACGGCCCCGCCATGACCGCCCTTGACCTGGACGACGACGGCATGGATGAACTGGTGTTCGGCGGCGCGGCGGGGCAACCCGTCAGCGTATGGAAACAGGATGAGGGGGCGCTGACGCAGGTGCAAACTCTGGACGAAACGAGCGCAAGCGAAGCAACCGTCCTCCGGGTGATCGAAAAGGAAACGGGCGACTTGCTCTACGTCGGCAACGGCAGCAGTGAGTTCGGTAAAAAGGAAATGCTGCTGAAAGATATGGTCTACGCCGTAAAGAACGGCCGCCTGGAATTGCTTGCCGACCCGATGTCCCTGCCCCTAGGCATGACTTCCGCCGTGGTGCAGTTGCGGAACGACCGGGAGACTCAGGAACACTTGTTCATCGGCCGTCGGATGGCAGCCGGTGCTTACCCACGGGCGGCTCCGTCCGTACTGATCGCCCCGTCCGGCGATGCCGAGGAATTGGACTTCGGCATGGTGATCGACGCCGTGGCCGGCGACTTCAACGGCGACGGCTACGCCGACCTGGCCGTTGTCGGCGAATTCGAGCCCGTTCGTATCTGCCTCGGCTCCACGGAAGGTCTTAAGGAAGCACAAAAGCTCCCCGCCACCAGCGGCTGGTACTACTCCCTAACCGGCATCGACCTGGATGGCGACGGCGACCTCGACCTGGTGGCCGGAAACGTGGGCCTCAACACCCCCTACCAGGCCACTGCAGACCAACCGATGGTACTTTACGCCGACGACTTCGACGACAACGGCGCGATCGATCCCATCCTGACTACCTTCAACGGAACGCGGGCCTACCCCGTCGCTCCGCGCAATACCCTGGCCCGACAGGTGCCCACGCTAAAACGGCAGTTTCCCGACTTTGCAACTTACGGAGACTACTCGGCGGCAAAGCTGCCCCCCCTCTCCGGCGACGGCTTCCAGTTAACGGCAGTAGAACTGCGCTCCCTTTACCTGGAAAACGACGGCAGCGGCAACTTTACAGTTTGCCCCTTACCCGCCCTGGCGCAGACCGCTCCCCTCCGGGCCGCCATGCCCACTACCCTACCCGACGGCCGAACGGCCCTTGTTTGCGTGCAAAACGATTACGCTACCGAGCCCCTCGGCGGACCTTTTGACGGAGGAAACGGTTTTGCGCTGACGCTCGCCGAAGACGGTTCGCTGGAAGTAATTACCGGTTACCTTGACGTACGGGAAAATGCGCGCAGCCTGGTGCGATTGCGCGACGGACGGGGTGGCTCACGGGTTCTGGTGGGGGTGAACGGCGGGGTGGTACGGTTGCTTGATCTTGGTCAGTAGGGCTGTCGGGAAGTCTGGCCAAGCAACGGATAGGGAAGCTGAAAACAGGTATACTAAGCTTTCAGTGTGCAAAGCGCGGTGATAAGGGGGACCGGAAGATGTTGAGATGGACGTCGTTATTGACCCGCAGTACATAGGACTTCCCTTCCTACGGCGTGATGACCGAACCGCCCGCAGACTTAAACGTGCCGGCCTCGGGACCCTACCGTTTTTGGCAACCAAAATCCCGTTTGGTTTAGTTCCTTGTTCGGAGTATGGCGTAAGCGCAAAGCAACAACGACGAACAATCCTGAAATACGCTCCGTTGCTCTTAACAATGGCCAGCTTTTTCGAAACATCCCCTTTGCGATTAAAAGTACCTTCTGACGGAGAGATCACCGAGTTGTACAAGGTCGAAATACGTGATCTGTCGCGCGCATTTTGCGGAGCTTTGTTTTTAGCCCTGCCCCTGCATTATACGATGGAGATGTGGGAAAGAGCACGATCCATTCCGGCCTGGATGATGATCATTATCCTGGTAGTTGCCTATTTTTTGAACGTGGGCTATTGTTATTACAGCAACTTTAAAGAAAAACCCACCCGGCAAATGCCGTGGCTCGATGCCCTGGAAAGCATTGGCGTCGGCATGGTAGCCAGCACCATTACTTTGCTACTGATCGATCAACTCACCAGCCAGATGAGCTTCGAGATGATCGTCTCCTGTATTGCCCTCGAGACCGTACCGACAAGTTTCGGAGCCAGCCTGGCCAAAAGTCAGTTGTCCGCCAGCAATAAAGATAATGACCAGACCAAAGGATGGTCGAAAGACAAGAAGAAGCTGATCGCCTGCCTGCTGGGAGGACTGATGTTCGCTTTTAACGTGGGGGCGACCCAGGAACCCATCATCATCGCCACCTCCGTCAATAATTTTCAGTTAATCGGCATCGTGCTTTTCTCTCTGTTCGTGAGTTACCTGATGGTATTCATGACGGAGTTCCTCGAGGATCAAGAAGACAAGGGTACGATACTGGGTCCCGAATGGGCGGAGACGGTAATTTGTTATTCCATTTCGCTGCTGGTCAGTGCCGCTCTTCTGTGGATGTTCGGGTACCTGACGCTCAGTACCCCGCACGAATTGGCGATACCCTGGATTGTCGTCCTTGGATACGCCACTACCCTGGGTGGGTCCGCCGGCCGCCTGATCATCTAAAGCCGACTTAAACCTGGTTGCAGCTGCATCCCGGAACACCCAAAACAACCCAACGCGATGTCTGAAAATAAAGGAAAAACGGAAAAGAAGGACGGTGCATCTTCCGACGCCGACGAACAAAGCCCTGCTCCCACCATCTTATCCTGGGCGATACGCGGCTTTAGCTTGCTGATCGTAGTCTCGTTCATCGGCTATTTTATCTGGTCGGCAATACGTCCCGACAAGCAGCCGAATATCTCTTTCCACGTGTTGGAGGATAAGATCGAACTACGGGACAACGGCTGGGCAATGCCGGTTGAGGTGACGAACGAAAGCACCCTCAGCGTTCATGCGCTGACCACAAGCGCAACCCTGACCAAATCTGACGGCGGCACCGACGAATACAGCGAAGAAAAATCGGTGGCAATTCGTCTGCTCGGCCCCAATGAGATGGTTACGGCTACGTTCTGGTTCGAGCAGAACCCACGTAACGCACAAGCGGAGTTTGCGGTAAAAACCTATCTTTTGCCGTAAGGAAAAAATCGAATGGGGTTAACCCGAGCGCTCCCGGGCGGGCGTATGTTGGAGAAAAATTTACCCGCAATCCCATTTGGCCGGAAAGTCTATCCCGGTACCAGGTCATCAGTTGGTGATCACCACCCGCGCCCGCCAGACAAGTGCTGAATCAGCCTGATCCGCAACCAGGAGATAACTTCCGGCGGGGACGTTCGTCAGGTTAACGGGTTCCGTGAGGTTGTGGTCATTGCGGTGCCAGACCAACCGCCCGGTGAGGCTGTAAATCCTGAGGTCAGCGCGTCCGGCCGGGCCCTCCACCCTGAATCCGCCCCGGTTGGGATTAGGGAAAATTTTGAGGGATTCAGTCACGGCATCCCGGCCAAAAACGGAGGTGATCCCCGAGCAAGTCCCCGACATATTTTCCAGCACCGCCCTAAATTTAGGCGCGGGGATCAGGGCCGTGTCCTGATCCATCGTTTCCAGCAGGCCCCAGCTGCCGAACTGTGGACTGCGGGGTGCCACGAAGGAAAAGTTCATCAATGCCAGCGGCTCCTCCCCGTCCTGCAGGGAACGGACGAGATCAAACCACTTGTTGTAAAGGTTGTACATGGAAGTGTCGCGCTGCACGCCGATCAAGGCCTCCGCGTAGGTGGGAACCACGCCGAAGGGATCGGGCGTCAGGTGCTGACCACCCTCGTAAAAAGCCAAAGGTTTGTCGATGCGGTCGGCAACTTCGGTCTTGATGTCGGTGAGGTAGCGGAAGCTGGCCGGCATGGATTCGCGGGCAAGGCGGGCGACGTCGGCCACGGTAGCCCCGGCACCCAGCCCGTCGAGTTCGGCTTCGGCCGCTTCGGAGAAGCCGAAGTAGTAGGTGGGGGAAACGAAGTCGTAGGTGGCGGTATCAACGGTGAAGGCGACGCGCTGGGCCACGTCGAGCCACCCGGCCTGTACGCCCACGACGCGGCTGGTGCGCTCCGGTACGGCGGCGAATTCTTCCGTCCATACGTCGAGCATATTCTGGATGAAAGTCGTAGTGCCCTCGGGCCAGGAGACACCGGGTATCTCGCAGCCGTAGCGGTTAGCCCACTGCGCCTGGGGGAAGATCCAGTTCCATATCTCATTGCTGTACTCTACGTAGAGGTGGCGTTCGGGTTCCAGGTTGTCGCGGAAGAAGCGGGCCATTCCCCGGACGTAGTCTTCGCTGGCCGTATGGGGTACACAGACCCAGCCGTCTTTGTCGTTGTCGTTCATGAACTTCACCATCATCTCGTATGGGATTCCCTTGCTGTGGGTCCAGGTGTAGAAGTCGGGCCGGCTGCGGTCAGCCCAATCGGCGAGGGTTCCGTCGCCGGTTTCGCCGTTGCGGGTTCCCCAGCCGTTGGTGGAGCCCCAGTCCATGAAGCGGACGGTTTCAAAAACGTTTACTTTTTCGAGCCAGACGGGGTTAAAAGGTTCGGTTTCGTAGGTGGTCTCCGCGCCGGGCATCAGCAGACGGATGTTGCGGATCGGGTCGCCCGCTTCGCTGCGCACGATCTTGATCTCGACGACGCCGTCAATGCGGCGGGTGAGGTCGAAAGTAGCGCGCCGTTCGCTGCCGGTCTGCAGGTTTTCGTAGGTGCCGAAAAAGCTGAGTTCACCGGTACCGTCCCACAGGATGGTGTACTCGCCCAGGGGCCAGCCATCAGTTTTACCCCAGATGGTGGCAACCTGCTGGGGGAAGGTGGAGCCGATGACGGTTTGGGGTACGTGGGTGGGGTAGCCATCCGGGCGCAGTTCGAGGCTGTCGGCAAAACCGGAGTTGAACGGGCTGAGGGGATCACCGACCGACTTGGTGTACCATTCGCGGCTGTTGCGCATCAGGTCGACAAAGGGTAGTTCGGTGCCGTAGTCGGCGAGGCCGGCGAGGTTGGTGCCCATGTCAAGCTTGCAGCTGTCGGGAAGTTGGGCCGTGGCGGGGCCGCAGGTGCAAAGAAGGATTCCGAAGGAAAGAAATAGCTTTATCATGGCTGGTGAGGGGTTAAGCCTTCACAAGTTAGTTACTTTCGCCGGAGTGACGGGGAGCACTGCTTCTTAAAAAACATACGCTGCACCCGCGACCGCGCCTGAAGGAACTGGTCCGTGTGTGTCAGTTCGGTAAAGTTGTTGCGATGACGCCGGAAAACTTACGCTTGGGCAGCCATTGCCTTTCCGAGTGCGTCCCCTACCCTACCCAATTTCGGTAAATTTTGAACGCTGAACGGCACTACTAATCAACCGAAATTACCCGGTCGGCTGACTTCTCGCCAGCCTTAAGCGTCGCGGATTCCGGGAACGGCCAATTTCGGGCGGTACCCGGCACAAACCGCGAACCCGTGCCGCAGCCACCTACTATGATTTGCTTACTGAAAATATCGACCGCTTACTGAAATTAAAGGGCACTTGGCTAATAACATCTTCCCGGGTAGTTCAGGGCGGTCTATATTTGTATCATAAGATTAGAAGTATTGAATTGAACAACACTAATTTGATTTAGAGAGACGTTTTTACAACACTTTGCACCGGAGCAGTTATACAACTGCTCCGGTTTTTTTATTTGGTCGAATGCCATATCTTGCGAACAGCGGCTCTCTCCCGCTTTTTGTAACCGACCTCATGAAAATTCCAACTATTCTCATCGTAGAAGATGAACCTATTATTGCCGCTGATCTCATGGACCGGCTGATGACGCTAGGCTTTGAGGTAATGGCCAACGTGAGCAGCGGGGAAGAAGCACTGCTGAAAGTGGATCAGCAAACTCCGGACCTCATTCTGATGGACGTCAACCTCGCCGGCAAACTCGACGGAGTAGAAACCGCCCTGCAACTCCGTGAAAAGACCGACGCTCCCCTGATCTTTCTCACCAGCAACTCCGAAGAGAAAACGTTCCGGCGGGCACAGCAGGCAAACCCTCAGGCTTTTCTCATGAAACCCTTTCGGGGTAAGGACCTGGACCACGCCATTGCGCTGGCCATCGGGGAATCTTCTCCGACGCCGTCGACTTCCCCGGCCATAAAGGACGATTCAGCCCATAATGCGCAAGACCGGTTGTTCATCAAGGTGAAGGAACGTCTGATCCGGGTGATGATCTCCGACATCCTTTACCTGGAAGCCGACGATTATTATTGCAAGGTATATACAGCTGAAAAGACCTACCTGGCCACCAAAACGCTAAAAAAAATCAGCGCCCAGCTTCCGGCCGACGCCCCTTTTTTTCGTTGTCATCGCTCTTACGTAGTGAATTTGAACAGGATCACGGAGATCGGTGAGTTGTTCGTTTTTCTCGACAAGCACAAGGTACCGCTAAGTCGTTCCAAGCGCGCGGAAATCTTCGTGCTGATCAATAAAATGTGAAGCGTAAACCGGATCACATTTGCTACGGATCAAAACCAACGGTCGGGTTTAAAATTTGGCAAAGCGATGAAGGCTGATTTTTAGCGTTCGGTTCCTGTTCGGGTTTAAGCGGAAAACAGAATTTTCACTCCGTAGCCTTTTCCTTCCAGCCGCTGCAGGTCACCCTTCAACTTTTTCGTCAGCAGCCCGATCAGATTGGTACCGAAGGAGGTACTGTCGGTACGCTTTTCCGCTGCGGCCGGGCCTACCCCGTCGTCACTCACGACCAATTTCAGCCGGTCGTTGTCCTTGTGTAAAACAATCTCAATGGTACCCTCCCGATCCCTGGGGAAAGCATACTTCAGAGAATTGGTGATCAGTTCGTTGATGATTAGCCCTAGAGGGATGGCGATGTCCACATCGAGTTCGATGTCCAATACGTCGTAGAAAATGTCTACTTGATTTTCCAGGCGGTAGGCATCCAGCAACGTTTCGCCCAGGTCGCGCAGGTATTCCTGCATATTCACCGTGGTCACTTCTTCACCCTGGTACAGTTTTTTGTGAATAAGCCCCATGGCGCTTACCCTGCTCTGACTTTCCATGAGTGCTTCGCGGCCTTTACCATTATCCGAGTGCAAACCGCTGCGCTGGAGTTGAAGTAAGCTGGAAATGACCTGCAGATTGTTTTTGACCCGGTGGTGAATCTCCCCGATCAGGACATCTTTTTCCGCCACCAATTCTTCGTTGTGAGCATTTCGCTTCTTTAGCTTTTCTCTTAGCAAAAAAAGCAGCATACCGGCAACAAGGGCCAAAAGGAGCACGAATATCGTTATGTAAAGCAGGTTGCGCTGAAATTTCAATTGTTCCTGCTGAAAACGAATTTCCGTTTCTTTTTCTTCCGCTTTATACTTTTCTTCCAGTTCCAGCAGGCTTTTGGTATTTTCGGCGATTTGCAGGGAATCTTGTTGGGCGGCCATTAACTTGCCGTACCTGGTTACGATGTCGTACTCTTTTTGATCGAGGCCTACCGTTTGCAGGGCATTATATGCCCGTTTGAGTTCCAGGGGGTCATTGGAATTACTTTTGTTGATTTGAATGGCTTCCAGCAGGATCTCCCGGGCCTCGTCGTGACGTCCGACTCGCTGCAGGGCGATGCCTTTGTTGATCATGCGCCAGGGAGATTTTTGGCCCATTTCTCCGACCTTAAGGAAATCGTAGTCTTCGATTGCCGCGGTGTATTGGCCCATGGCGATGCTGGCTTCCGCCCGCATACTTAAAGCATTACGAATTTCAGTCTTGAAATCGTTTTTCCGGGCAATGGCCAGTGCCTCCTCCGCCGTGGCGAGTGCTTCCTCCGGCATACTCAGCAAGCCGTTGTTTCCGGATACGATCAGTAATGTCTTGCACAACAGCAAGTCATCATTGCTGCTCCGAGCCCGTGCGACGGCCGTGGAATCGTAAAGGACGGTAAGCGCTACATTTCCTACGCCGGAATACAACATCGACAGCAAGCCGTAAGCTCTTAGTTCCATATTCAAGTTCTCATCCTCGTGGAACTTTCTGGCCAGGGAAGCCGCTAACTCAGCGGCCTCCCTGGTCTGACCGGCCATCATTAAAAAATTCACCTTTGATAAATAGGCCCAATCCTCCAGATAGTCTTTGTCGCAAATTCGTGCGTACTCGATTGCTTTTTCAACGGTCACCAGGCCTCCGGCAGTATTCCCCGTATTCAGGTAGTAAATGTACCGGCTGGTATGGACCTTCATCAGGCCATGGTTATATTTAAGTTCGTTACCCAGTTCGATGGCACGTTCGAAAACAAGCTCCGGAACGGCCTCCCGGTTGGTAATCAGGCTGTCAGTCAATTCAATCAATCGCAGCACCTGGTGGGTGTCTTGCGGACTTTCCAGAATGGAATCCAGTAACGCGGAATTTTGTTGCCCGTGCAGCGAAGAGGATAACAAGGTTAAAACCGCAAAAATTCCGGCACCCGTAAGTTTAGTGATCCGAGAATTGCGGCGGACGTTACCCGTAACGCCAGCCCGACATAAAGTCGGGCAAACACCCGACCTCGTCATCCCGACCCTGCCCGGCCCCGGCCAGGAAAATAATTTCACCAGAGGAATAAGCGCCGAAAAAAAGACACGGGCCGAATTATTGACTCTCCGTATAAGTCGCGGATCTCCGGAAATCACCGCTGTGGCGCACAAAGGTTTTCCCGAAGACCTTGCTTTAAAAAAAGCAGTCATCAGTAAATTATGAATCTGGAGAAAAATATGAAAAAAATACATCTAATGTTCTGGAGAGACTAAATTTTAAAACTTGCAGGTTGCAAACGACGGCAAACCTACCCACAAAACTGCGTTATGATCAAACGTAAGCAGGGGTTTACCCCCGCGTTCCGCGCTAATGATTTCCAACAAAAGACTTCTTGAAACAACGAGATTTTTTGGTAATGTTCCTTGGGATATGAATTAGTAGTACGTAGACGATGAACGGTTTGCGCTACATCTCCGGCAAGATACAGCTAAGCACGTCAAAAAATCACCAATTGCGCACGATAAAAGCAAGCCTCCCCGGATATTTTACAATTCAGGATTGATTTACCGTCATTTTAAGTATTATTGACTCCCAAGCGGCGCCAACTGTTGCAGGCGGCGTCTGCACTCCAGCATCTGGTAGGGTTTGAACATCAGTTCCTGTTCCGTCCTGAATCCGGACTGGGTTTTAAGTTCGGCATAGCGTGCCGAGGTGATCATCAGGCTGGGTATGCCGTACTTCACGCGCAGCAATCCCGCCAGCGTGAACCCGTCAACGTCGTCGGGATAATCAGAATTAATCACAGCTGCGTCGAAGAAGTCGTGCTCGCAGCAAAGCAGGCCTTCCCGAGGGCTTACAGCCGTACAAACAATCCAACCGGATTTGCGGATCATCACTTTCAGCAGGTGAGCTTGTAGCGGGTCTTTTTCGATGAGTAAGACGCGGTTACATCCTGTACCCGCCTCTTCAGGAACTATGTACCGGTCTGACATTTAGCAAAGCTAAACGTTTCAAATACGTTGCCGCTCTTTTTTTCAGCTACCGCCCGTAATTTGTCCGGGAACAATCCCGTTTCTTAAGGGAACCCTCATGGATATTAGTATGCTTTCCGGTCCGGTCCCGAATTTCCTTTCGTTCAATACACGTATAGTAAGCGCAAAACAACGTTCGGCGATGAGCCGGGAAGGGTGCTAATCCGGCCTTAAGCCTATGCATTAATTTATTCGATGGCCGCTCCCGCCATATCCGTCAGACGGAAATTTCTCCTCTGGAATGGGTTAAGTGACCCGCTCGCAGTCCAACCCCGGCAGCGCTAAAACCAGCGCCGCTGGTTTTAGTACACCGTATTGGGAGGAGATTCGGTTCCGGTTAAATAAGCGAAGGGATCGAACATTGTCTTACCGCGCTCCCCCCACTCCGGCTATAACTTAAATTTGCGCCAGTAAGCGCCCATGATCGATTTTCAAGATGCCTGACTACACCTGCATCGGCGATGCAAGAACATCGCTTAAACAGCCTTTAAATCACTCATGCCGGCATGCCCGGGTACGATCCGATACAGAATAGTACTAAATGAAGTTTTTCTGTATAAAGACTTCTTTATGCAAAAAAAGCAAGGTGTGTCGCACGCCCCCGTACGGTAGGCTATGGCACCCTATTCAATCTCCATTTCGGTCGATCAGACCGGTCCGATCACCGCTTTTTTTCATAAATCGGTTACATAATGTACTGTAGTGTCAGACAATTCAACGGTTTCTATGTCAATTCTCATAAATCTTCTTTAAATAAAGAAATCTTTTTTTCATTAAATAAGTTTTCATTTATTTAAAGATTAACAGAAGTCTTTATCCACGCATTTGCAGATTTAATTACATCTTTATATCTTTGTGTAAAGCAGTCCTTATTTCTTTAACAAATGATTTGATCATTTCTTTATTTAAAGATGCAATGAAAGCTTTATTTAAGTATTTAAAGAACAATTCTGATGATTATATCTTCCATTAATTACAAAGGTGGCGTCGGCAAAACGACCGTGGCACAGAACCTGGCCGTAGCGTTGATCTTGCAGGGTTACCGGGTTTGCCTGATCGATGCCGACGATACGAAAGCGACGACCTCGTGGGCCGATAAACGTGACGAGAACGGTGTGGAACCCTCGATCCCCTGCGTGAGCCTGACGAACCCAAAGAGCTTCGCCAAACAGGTGCGGGCTCAGTACGCCAACTATGACGTGTTGCTGATCGACTGCCCGCCGGCCCTGTCGCCGCTGGCCGTGAAGGCGATGTACGCCAGTCATCTGCTTGTGATTCCGGTCAGTACCACCGGCGGCAGCGACGTATGGGTATCGGAGCAACTGCTGGAAAAGTTTCAGGAGATCCGGGAGGCCAAGGAAGATGCCGGCGACGATGCCGTTCAGGCCCAGCTACTGGTGAATATGTACCGCCGCAACGTAACCCTGCACGAACTGGCCGCCAGCATCGTGGACCAACTCGCCGAAACGTACAGCGTAGGCGTCTTCGACGTAAAGCTCGGTAACCGGGTGGTGTACGGCGAGGCCAACGTTTCCGGCATGGGCGTACTGGAATACGGCTCGGACCGGAAGGCCCGCACGGAGATCAACCGGCTGACCAAGGAATTGATCGCACTGGCTACGGCGGAGAGATGATGGAGGTGGGGGGTAATTCCTCCTTCCGGGGCCCTCTCCCGAGAAGGTGAAGTTTGCCCACAAGTCTGAATTCCATGATATGATCAGCCCGTCAGAGAAAATCCCACCCCCGGCCCCTCCCCGGTAAAAAGGGGAGACGACTCTGGAGTCGGAATTTAAGGTCTTGAACATTAGTGGCTGTAAACAAGCGGCTTTCTACTCAAGGAGGAGGGTTAGATGGGGTCAATACTGCGTAGGCTGTCGTATTACCTGCTCCAGAACTTGTGTTTAAACTTAAACCCTGAGGAGCGGGGAGGACGTCTCCGGGTTTCTAAAGTACATCTGGTAAAAGACTCAGAGAGATGATGCAGTGTAATTCACCGGCAAAGCGTATATTTAAAGACATAAAGAAGTAAAGAAATAATAAAATGGCAAAGAAAAAGCTACTCGCCGCTAACATGAAGCGGCCCTCGTTGAAACGGGAACTGAAGGTGACGGAGGCCAGGATGGACGAAGTCGTCCGGAAGGTCGCCGATAATCCACCGCCGGCAGTAAGTAAAGCGGGTAGGGGAGAGGAAAAGATCCCCACTTCTCCAACTTCCCCTGCACCTGCGTCCGCGCCTGATAAAGAACGCGGTAGTAAAACAGCGCGGGCGGAACCGGTTGCCGCCAAACAGGTCGCGAAGACCAGCGCCGCGCCGCCCACGCCAAAACGTGGAAGAGGACGGCCGCGCAAGGAAAATTCGGCAGCATCGTCGGTATCCCGCTCGGTCCACCCTAAAGAAGGCACCAAACGTCTTACCCTCGACATCCCGCAGGCCCTGCACAAAAAACTGAAATTACTCGCCATCCACCAGGAGATCTCGATGAAGGATTACATTATCGGGGTGGTGGAGCGGTCTTTATAGTCCGCGAATGACCGCTTGGGCGAACTGTACCATATTTAGGAAACGGTAGGAGGGGTCGGCCCGCAGCTCAACTATACCGAATTTAGGAAGATCGGGCACCCGCTCGGTCCATTCATACCATATCTAGGAAAAATGAGGACAATTTGTCCCCGTCGAGGTCCGGTTCAGAAGCATTATGTCCTAACTATACCGAATCTAGGGAGAAGGCACTTAAGACCGATAGACTTAAACATATGATTATCAGATACTTACGTCTTATATACCAAATATAGGATAAAGCCGTCCTCCGCTCATTCAACACCCTTGATCCACGATACCCGGCCTGATGGTATAGTTCAGGAACTCAAGGTAACGAGCCCCTTCCAGGCAGCAAAGGGAAGCATCATTGCCGGTCAACTGCTAAAAACTTATCGATAACTGCACTTCAATCGCTTTTTTAAACATCGCGTAGCGCAGCCCCCTACGAGAAAAGTGTACATTCTCCGGCAGGACCCAATTTTACCCGGCAAACGCTTATTATACCGGATGTAGGACGTAGCCGGGGGCCATTCGATCAGCACATTCCCTGACGATGCGGTGCGCCTTACCCGGGAAGAAAGACAGCCTAATGCTCAATTATACCGGATGTAGGACGATAAAGGCCACAACTATACCAGATTTAGGATGCGGAAGTAGCCTAAAGCATCGCGTAGTCACGACACACACCGTAATCCGGGTCAAAATCGGCCAATTGTACCATTTATAGGACGCACAGTAGAAGTGACCGTACCTGCCGCAAAAAAAGTGCGGACCAAAGTATACCATTTATAGGAACGCCAGTAGGGTATCTGTTGAGGTGGTATACCCATTAAATCAATAATCAGAAGAGACAACTGTACCAAAACTAGGAATGAGCCCCGGCTGTTGTTTTTCTTCTTTTAACTTCTTTTATCCTTTTCCGGTCTTGTAATAGACTGTAAACCAATAATTTACGGGCACAACTATATCCGATTTAGGGCCAGCAGTACCAAAAGTAGGGAGAAGTGTACCAGGATTCGGTAAAAGTGTACCGAAAGTAGGGGAGGGGAGTACCTAAAAATGGTACAGTTTCCTAAAGATGGTATACTTCCCCGGAGCAGGCCCACACGGCTTGTACGAACCCAACTATACCGTAACTTGGCACAAGTTATAATTGCGTTTACTGATACCATAAGATGACACCAACCATACCTACCGTGCGCCTGATGGTCAGGAAATCCAACTCTCTGGTCGAGGCCCGTTACAAATTCAACATGTGGGAGACGCGCGTCTTCACCAAGATGATCACCATGGTGCGCATGGCGGACGAGGACTTCAAACCTTATCGCATCTACCTGCGCGACATCATCCAGGAGTTTGGTCTTGACAAGGACAAGGCCTCTTACGAGTTGCTCCGCGACGGGGCCAACACCCTGCTTCAGAAAGAGGTATCGATCTTTCAGGAAACGGAAGAGGGCGTCAACGAAACCCGCACCCACCTCATCGTCGACGCCACCACCCAGGTGCAGGGCTCCAACACCAACTATATCGAAGTTCGGTTTCACCCAAAGATGAAGCCCCACATTCTGGAGCTTAAATCCCGCTTCACGGTATACGACGTGAAAAATATCCTGAACCTGCCGAGCAGCTACTCCGTACGCATATACGAGTTGCTAAAGCAGTATGAGAAAATCGGTTACCGCACTTTTGAATTCGAGGAACTAAAGGAGATCATCGGTGCCAAGGAGATGCACCGCAACTCGAAGGGAAAAATGGTTTCCAAAGATAATTATCCCCTTTACGGCAGCTTCAACCAGAAGATCCTTAAGAAAGCCCAGGGGCACCTGCTGCTGCACACCGATCTCTGCTTCGAGTTCGAACCCATCAAACAGGGGCGCAAGGTGCACAAGATCCGCTTCATCATCATGCGCAACCCGCGCTACGACGTGCCGACCGACGCCAAGGTGCTCGAACTCGGTGCCGAGCCCGTCGACCACGAGGAAGACGCCGTAGTGGCGCGCCTTTACGTTCAGATCGAGCAACACGTCGACGAGCCGGCCGTGCGCCGCTGGGTGAAGACCTACCCCGAGGAGCAGATCCAGTACGGGATCAACTACACCCTCAACCAACTGAAATCCGGCAAACAGATCGAGAACATCGGCGGCTACCTGCACACGATGGTATCCACGGATAACCTCGTCAACGCCCGCGCCGCCGACGAGAAGAAGCGCCGGCAGGCCCGCAAAAAAGAAGAGGAACGCAAACGCAAGCTGGCTCAGGTGGAGGAAAAATACAACGAGATCCACCAGCAACTGATCGCGAAGACCGAAGAGGTGATCCGTGGTATTTTCGACCGGAACCCCGCGGCAAAAGCCAACGCTTTCGCCAAGGCCGCCAAAAGACGCGGAAGCGGGTATAAAAAGAGCCGCTCCAATGCCGAGAACATGGCCGATCCGATGTTCCGCGCCATCTTCCGGGGCTTCGTCAAGCAGGCGCACCCCGAGCACTTTAAGGGCCTAAAGACGCTCGAAGACTGGAGCAAGAAGCTGCGCGGACAGATGTCGCGGTTAGGGCGTAAATAACGAAAGTGCGGCCTGGGTATGTCTTGTCTGCTCAAAAAGCGAATCTTCCCCAACCCCGCTTATGCTGCGCCAGTCCGAGCAGGTCCTTCTTTTGCGGCGTATCGCAGTAGTGCCCGATCAGTTCTTCGGCTTTGCGGCTCAGGCGGTCCAGTCGTTCCTCGGAGGTGAAACCGTTCTCATACATCTCCTGGCTGAGTACCTGGAGCGACGACATCGTTTTTAGCTCTTCGGCGGTGGCGTAATCCCGCATATTTTTTCGCTCGTTTGTCTGGGGAAATTTAATGCGCCATTCGCGGGCGGTCATGCCCCAGAGGGCAAGATTGAGAATGTCGGCCTCCACGGAGGCGATGCGTTTTTCGAAGAGGGCATCGGCAGCCTCCGGCAGGGCTTTGATTGCCGTGCCGGAGATGAGTTTGAAGTTCTCGGCGGCCAGTTCGCGGGAAAAGCGTTTTTTTGCCGCATCGGGTCCGAACAACCGCTCGTTCATGTCGAGGTATGCGTTCAGCGTTTCAAGGTAGAACTCGGGGTCCATCCAGTTAGCGAAATGAATGGCCCACTGGATGTTGGCGTACGTGCCACCATAGCGACCCGCACGCGCAAAGATCCCGACACAACCCGATTTTTGAAAATCATCGGCGGAACGCTTGAAGGTGTTGGAACCGATGCCTGTTTTAATGTAGTCGAAATCGACTACATTAAAATGAGGATTGAACTTACGCTCCCAGGCTTCGATGAAGTAGATGGTGGTAGCAGTTCTCAGCCAGTTGGCAATGTGGGTGCGACCGTCGCCCTTGAGTTTAGCCAGGTCGGTAAGGCAGACGTAGTCCGACTGTTTGTCAAATCTGACGGTCTGCCCCAAAACGGAAAGGTCGGGCTTTGGCATGCGGCGGCTGATTTTAGAACCTGAAATATAGCATGGTAAAGGTATGCAATAACACGGTGGGCGTGGCCTTACAGCGGACTGGTGCGCACCGCTCCGGGACCTTACAATCATGGAGCACCATCTGGATATTAACCAACGTAACGTAGCAGCAGCTTTCTTACTAGTCCAGGTTATCTGCGTGTAATCATCCGGACGTAAAGAGGCGAACGCAAATTCTCCGGAACCTGTATCCGGAATGGACCGGCGCATATTGCTCCCCGGACGGGCCTGGCAAAACTTTACGGTCCCGCCCGTACTAAAACCAGTGGTGAACGTTAATCAGAAGCGGTGACGGGGCAGGTGATCTTTATGGACGTACCGTATGGCGATCCGCCTGAACGGGGAAGGCGGCGAAGTGATTTTTTTTCGAAATGCACGCTGTACCTGCGTCCGCGTAAAAAACCCCTACCCGATCTGCTATTCGGGTAGGGATCGTTGTAACAGGATAGTCAGAATAGGTTTGGACCACTATGTCTTCATTGGCGATAATGTGAAGAACGATTAAATCGACAATAAAGTCCATAGTATTAGGATTTTGAAATGTGACGATGTTACCAAAAATCAAATAGAAAATTACGCGATAACTTTAATGATTATAGGGGCTTATGTACAATATCTGGTGCAACAGGATTAACGTTCAATAGGTACCTAAGGCGTAAAACGGCATTTACGGTGGGCCAGCCGGCCCACCCGGAGATGCCGTTGGTTTGGCGCGAACGCGGGTGCCGTGAAACGCTTCGACATAATGGGTGGATCTGATCAAGATTTGTCGCGATCGCGTTATTTCTACATCCGGGCGGCGCGTGACGTCTGCTCTACCGGGGCAATGCCATACTGGCAATCAGTATTAATGCAGCCAAGCTTAACTGGAATTTCCCACAACAAATGACCAAAACCTTAACATAGACGAACAAAGTGCTATAGATATCTAGGGGAAAAGGTTAGCTTGCCCTTAAATAATAGCTCCATGTCAAATACGTTTCTTTTGCGAGGTCAGGCCCTTGCTCTTTTGTTGTTGTTTTGCACCTGCGTCCGCGCCCAAAACAGCCCCGTTGCACCTGAGCCGCCAATCGATACCCGCTGGATTGTGAACGATGCGTACACCGATGAATTTAGCGGAGAGGAGCTGGATCAGGAAAAGTGGTTTGACTACCACCCCCGCTGGAAGGGGCGGCAACCTGCTATTTTTCTACCGCGTTCGGTAACGGTTGAAGACGGGAACCTGCGTATTCAAAATTCTCAACTCGAGCAAGATACTACGGTAACCTTTTTTGATGGTTCAACGGGTACTTATTCCATTGGTGGGGGCGCGGTAGTCAGCCGGGAGATCGGTGCTTACCACGGTTATTACGAAGTCCGTCTGAAGGCGAGCGACATCCGGATGTCATCCACTTTCTGGATGAGTAATTCGCGAACCGAAGGGGAGTGCCCCAATTACAGTCTGGAACTGGACATCATCGAGACCATCGGGGGGGCGAGCCCCGGTAATGCCGGCTTTACCAATCGAATGAAGTCCAATACTCATTACTACCAAACCGACTGCAACGGAAATACGAGGGCGTTCAGTCAGGGAGGAGACGGTCCGATCGGGGGAGACAGCAGCGAAGAGTTTCATACTTACGGCTGCTGGTGGGTGAACGAAAACGAAATGATATTTTACATAGACGGCGAGGAAAGCCACAGAATTATGGCCAACACCGGCGCATCTGCCGCGCCATTTGACCGCCCGATGCACATTAACATGGTTACGGAGACGTACGACTGGGAAACGCCACCCGGGCCAGCGGATTTATCGGACGACAACCGCAATACGTCATATTACGATTTTGTCCATGCTTTTGAACTACTGGATGTTGACACACCTGAGCCGATAGCGGACGATAACCTGGTCGTTAATCCGGGGTTTGAGACGGGCGATTTTTCTGGTTGGACGGGCTGGGGTGGCTTCCCGCGCGAGGTGGTCACGATCAGCGATGCCCCGGAGGGCAGCAAGGTCGTAAGAATAGTTGGCGGTGGGGCACCCGAACAGATTGTGCGGCTGGAAGCCAACACCGAATACATCCTGGGGGCAACTGCCCGAATCGTGCAAGGGCAAGTGGCTTTGGGGATAAAGTCCACAACTTCCGATGACATCATTGCCTCCGTATTATTCACGGAGACCGACTGGATCCGTAAGACGGTGACGTTCACTACCGGAGACGAGACGGAACTCAAATTCTTTTTCTTTGCCATGGCCGGAGGCAACGAAGGGTTCGCGGATGCTTTTACCCTGACCAAGGTCGGAGAATCAGCACCGTCGCCTCCGGCACTTACCCTGACGGAATCATTCCGGTTCAGTAATCTGCCGGAGTTAACGACAAGTGCGGAGACGATTAACGTTAACTGCCTCTATCAGGCCAATGAAGAGCGTGTTTTGCGTTTACGCCTTCTGAATGAGCGGGGAAACCAGGTAGGTGACGATCTGTCCTATACGGCCTTACCGGGCTACGGTCACAAGCAGCTTACTTTTCCTTTGCCTGATGGAGTGCTTGCGGACGAAGTGTTCACCCTGGAAGGAACTATGATTAACTCGCCGGATGATGGTGGCACCCCCATAAGCACCGGGCGTCTGCTGATGACCGTGAATGGTACAACGACATCAACGCTTAACCACCTGATGCCTGCGTATCGTATTTTTCCCAACCCGGCGGATGATGACCTGCGGGTTGAAGGCGCTAAAAGAGGCGAAACCATCCGGATTATCGATCTCTTTGGCCGGGTAGTACTGACCAGCTCCTTAGGAGCTGATAATCGGGTTGAGATTCATGATCTACCCAAAGGCGTTTATTTTGCTCAGCCAACGGGACGCCGGCCGACAAAATTCATTAAGCGATAAACCTGAGATTTTTACCTGGTAAAAGGGCCTTACGGATACAAATTCGGGAGGTGAAGCAGCTGATAAATGAAGTGACTGGGGTAACAGGGACGATGTGTTTATTTACGATCATTCAGGAATATGGAATTGTCTTACTTAAATACGGGCTATCACTGGAGGAAACTACTCCTGCTGACTTCTTTACTGATACTGCTGGGGATGGCTTCCGTTGCAGGGCAGTCAGACCGGTTGTTGGTGGATCGTTTGGGCTCGCTAGAGGGTTTTTCTACAAATCATATAACTTGCTCATTTCAGGATGATGACGGTTATATGTGGTTCGGTACTTATGCCGGCCTGAATCGCTATGATGGCTATGAAGTCAAGGTTTACAAACCAGATCCTCAGGATCCCAAAAGCATAAGCGGCCTACAGATCTTCAGCATTGTCGATGACCAGGCGGGAAACCTTTGGATAGGTACTACCGGTAATGGTCTGAACTACTACGATCGTTCGACCAACCAGTTTACCCTATTCGATCACGACCCGAAGGATGATTCTTCCCTGCCCTCTAGCACGATAGAGGCAATGCATACGGACGGATTGGGGCGCCTTTGGATTGCCACGGACAAGGGGTTGGTTGTATTAAAGAAGTTTGAGCAGGGAGACAAACCGGTATTTGAAAAAGTGGTGGTGGATAAGGATAGCGATGACCTGCATGTTCATTCCATATTTGAAGATGGTATGGGAAATGTATGGGTATCGATGAATAAATCGATCTACCGTATAGCAAAGGATGATGTTACCAAAGTGCGGAAAATCAGCATGAGAGACCTGGTACAGGGTAACGTCGAGACAATCTGCCAGCTAGCAAGTGGAGAGCTTTTATTGGGCGGGGCGAACGGCTTATATATTCAGCGTTCGCCAGGGGAGGAAGATTTTGTGCGGGTGGGATTATTGACGGGTATTTCCGTGATGGCGTACGAACGAGAACTCGATCAGTTAATAATCGGTGCTTCCTCCGGATTGTATATTTATTCAGTGAGTCGCAACGGTAGTGTCCCAGAGAGAATTAGTCATTTTACCCATGACCCGCTGGACAGAAGGAGCCTGAGCAATAACGATATAACGACGTTACTGATCGATGCAACGGGAATCGTGTGGGCTGGTACGAGTGGTGGTGGAGTCAATAAGTTTGACCCACGGCGGAAGAATTTTTATCACCATAAGGGAGGAGAGGCTAATTTGCCGGTTGCCACCATTCGCGCCCTTTACCGTGATTCCGAGAATCGAATTTGGGTGGGTTCAGATGGCGGTGGGGTGGAAGTGACGGATGGATTAATCCCGCCCTACAAGAAGCCGGATTTTAAGCACTACACCCAGCCTAACCGGACTTACGCAATTCTGGAAGTAAATAACGATCTCGAGCATGCGATGTATTTCGGGTCAAATAGTGGAGCGGGGCTGTGGAGAATGGAATTGGGCACTCCGAATCAGCCGATTGTTCCGATACAAGAAACTCATAACTCGGTTTTTGCCTTGCTACAGGACAGTCGGGGCCTACTATGGGTGGGGAGTTATTTCAAAGGGTTACAACGGTGGGCCCCGGAGGCTGAGGGCTACAAAAAGGTAAGGATCGGTCATGAAAAAGCCCCCTCGTTACCTAGTCAGATAATTCGTAGCCTGGCGGAAGACGCCGGGGGTAACATTTGGGTCGGTACCGCCGACGGCCTTGCCATGATACCCGCGGAGCAAGCTGTGTTGGCGGAGCCGAAAATTAGAATATTTAGGAACAAACTGGGCGATGAGCAATCGTTGATCAACGATTACATATTACCCATTCTGGTTAGTAAAAATGGCACCGTTTGGGTCGGCACATATGGCGGAGGTATCAGCCGCTACCTGCCGGCAACGGAAGGAGGACCAGCCAGGTTCAAAAATTACGGAGAGGCGGAAGGGTTGATAAATGGCGTCATCAAAAGTATCATCGAAGACCACAACGGTATGCTTTGGATCAGTTCAAATCATGGATTAAGCCGTTTTGATCCCCGTTCAGAGCTGTTTGAAAATTTTAACGTCAGTGACGGTCTGCAAAGCGACGAATTCGGAGAACTTGCGGCGTGCATCCAATCGGACGGGAGTATCATCTTTGGCGGAGTTAACGGACTTACCGCATTTTATCCTGACGCCATAAAGCTTAATGTTTCACCTGCGCGTCCGGTTATCACCGGCATCAGTATACTGAATACGCCGATCGAGGTCGGGGAGTCCTATGACGGGGATGTAATTCTGCCCCGATCGATCAGTGATCTCGATCAACTCGAACTCAGCCACCGGCAGAACAGTATTTCGCTGAAACTAGGTGCGCTTCATTACTCGGCTCCCGATCAAAACGCTATCGCTTACCAGCTGCAAGGTTTTGATGAAGAGTGGGTACACACCACCGCTAAGCAGCGGGTAGCAACCTATACCAACTTGCCTTCCGGAGCGTATACCTTTTTGCTAAAAGTCAGCAATAACGACGAAGTCTGGAATGAAGAGGTACTTTCTTTGGGTATTACTATTACCCCACCGTTTTGGCGTACTAATTTTGCCTACCTGATTTATGGCTTACTTTTTCTGGGCATGCTTTATTTAATACGCCGGTATTCCATTGTTAACATTGAAGAGAAAAACCAGATTGAACTGAAAAAGCTGGACCAGGAAAAAATAGAAGAACTCAATCAGCTAAAGCTGCAGCTTTTTACAAATATATCGCACGAATTCAGAACGCCACTTACACTGATTTCCGGTCCTTTGGAGGCTCTGATCCGTAACCAGTCTACCATTAAGCCGGAGCAGCGCAGCCAGTACTATCATCTGATGTACAAAAACTCCAAGTACCTGCTGCGGCTGATTAACGAATTACTTGACTTCAGGAAACTGGAACAGGGCAAGCTGAGCCTGAGCGTGAGTAAAAACGACATCGTTGCCTATATAGAAGAAACGGTAGCTCCCTTCGAATTCTTAGCGACTAAGAAGGATATCACCTTCCGAGTAGATGCTGAAGAAAGGCCGATCACTACCTGGTTTTCCTCGGAGGTTTTGGAAAAAACGATTTTTAATTTACTCTCTAATGCTTTTAAGTTTACTCCTCAAGGTGGTACGATTACGGTAACGGTTGGGAAAACATCCGGTAAAGACCCACGCTTTAAGAAACATCTTCCGAGTCTGAATACAATATTGATCTCCGTCAAAGATTCCGGTGCCGGTATTCCGGCAAATAAAGTAAATAGAATCTTTGATCGTTTCTATAAAGTTGATCAGGAAAAGAGTGACAATATTCGCGAAGGAACGGGTATCGGCCTAGCTTACACCAAGAGCCTGATCGACCTGCACCACGGGCTGATTGACGTGGAGAGTAGAGTGGGGGAGGGAACGACCTTTCACCTACGACTACCGATTGATAAGTCGGCCTACACCAAGTCAGAAGTCAATCAAGTAGATCTGACCAATTACGTACCGCAGGCTGATCCGGTCGACTACTTTATGCCGGAAGAAAATAATAAGGAAGAAGAGATGAACGCGCTTCATCTGCAGGGCAATTATAGCATAAACAAGGAGGATGGCGAAGTCTCTCCTTTGCTGCTTTACATAGATGATAACGCGGATCTGCGTAACTATATAAGACAGAGCTTTGCCAATAATTTCCGGATCATTGCCGCTGACAGTGGGGAAGCAGGGCTGGAGTTGGCCATTACCTCTTTACCCGACATTGTCATATCCGACGTGATGATGCCCGGGATCGATGGGGTGGAGGTGTTGGACCGCCTGAAAAGTAACCCTCAAACGAGCCACATACCAGTGATACTCCTGACGGCAAAGGACTCTGAAGAAACGCGTCTGCAAGGTCTGCGCTACGGAGCGGACGGCTACGTGACCAAACCTTTTAAGGAAGAGGTATTACTGCAGCAGATTATTAATATTGTTCAGCGGCGCGACATCCTGCGTGACCGCTTCCGCCGGGAAGTAATCACGGAGCCTGCCGACATTACGGTAACCGATTCCGACGAGGTCTTCCTGCGGCAGGCAATGGACATTGTAGAGGAGAATATGTCGAACACCGAGTTTAGCGTTGAGCAACTGGTTAAGGAAATGAGTGTATCACGGAGTAAGCTGTACCTGAAACTGAAAGCACTGACCGGGCAGTCCTCCAGTGAGTTTGTGCGTACCGTTCGACTGAAACGAGCTGTACAATTACTGGAAGAGAGTAATTACTCCGTCAAGGAAGTCATGTACATGACGGGCTTTAATACGGCCAGTTATTTCTCAAAGTGCTTCAAGCGACAGTTCGGAATAGTCCCTAGTGAATACGTACGCTTAAACAAGCAATCCGCTAAAAAGTAAACCGACTTTAGCAATCACGTATAACCAAAGTTTTGCCGTACTACTCATTGCCATAACTCCTGCCTTCGGTAACGTCAAGACATTTGCACCCGGCACGGAGTCTGGCCGCCGTGCAGGAATCATAACCCCTTCAGACTTATGGATAAGATTATCGCCTCTTGTTGTTTGCTCTTGTTTAACCTGTCAGTTCTGGCCCAGCCAACGTTTCTGCCCGGCGAAGATCCAGCCCCCTCCGGCAAGGAATGGCGTGCCGTTCCTCAGTTGTCCGACGAGTTCACCGGAAGGAAAATAGACGGGTCGAAGTGGCAGACCGCCTCGGTCGGTAACGACTGGAACTGGGTCGGCAGGCCGCCCGGTCTGTTCCTGGAAGACAACATCCGGGTCAGAGGTGGTAAGCTGCAGGTAGAGGTTGGTGTGCTCGACTTACCGAGGGTCGTCAATCAGGACACGTTCCGCTACTACGGAGGTATTGTTCGTTCGCTCAGTCCCGGCCGGCACGGCTGGTATTACGAAGCACGTATCAGGGCCAATCGAACGGAAATGTCCACTACCTTCTGGCTCATGTCCAAATATAATTGCGAGCAGAAGCAGGAGCTGGATATTCTTGAATGTGTCGGTGCGGTTTCCCCGCTCAAAGCCGACTGGGTAGAGAACTGGGACCAGATTTTTCACTCCAACGCAATACACCGTAAGACGGAGTGTAACCCCGAGCCTACCCAAATTCAGGGACAAATGACTCCCGAAACGAAGAACTGGAAGCGATACTACGTTTACGGCTGCTGGTGGAAATCTCCGGATGAGCTCCGGTTTTACCTCGATGGTAAATACGTTTATTCCATCGAGCCGAGCATCGGTTTCAACATGCCCGCCTACTTGCACATGGCCATCGAAACGTACGACTGGAATCCGGTACCGGCCGACGGTGGAGTACTGGCTACTCAGCACAGGAAGGGCCGGACCACCAGTTATGACTGGATCAGAACCTGGCGACTGGAGTGATGCGCGAAGCCGCTTACCGAATAATCAGGGGCTGACCGATGTGCCCGTCGCGCATGAAACCGCTGAAGAAATAGATGCCGGAAGTGAGTCCCGCCAGGTCAATACGGGTTTGTTGTTCTCCCGGGATGACTTGCTGCTTCCCCTGCCGAACCACGCTGCCATCGGCCGCGATGAGTTGCCAGTTTAGCGAACTGCTCGTGGCCGCTTCAAAGCGGACGAATGCCTCTTCTACCGCCGGGTTGGGTAAAATGCGGGCGCGAACGCGGGTGCCGGGTACGTTGAAAAGCGAAGTAGACGGGTCATTACCACGCGCCCGGGCCGCGCCGGGAATCCATGGTGCCGCTCCGGACTCATAAGCACCGACGTCCGGAGCCGATCCCGTAAAATCATCGGTAATACCGGGAATTACCCGTCCGGCGTCGATCAAAGAACTCCCGGTCGCGGGCCGGAAATCCCGATCATCCCGGTCGCGGAACGGATCACTACCGTCAATTACATTGTCGGCAATATTTTGCCCTTCCCAGGGCCCCTCTGAACTGAAGTTGTTCCAGATTCGGTTGTTCGTCTGCGTACGACCGTTAAGCCAGATACCCATCGCTTGCTGAACGTTCCAGAAAGTGTTGTTGAATATATCGTTGTTCCAGGCATCCCAGTTCATCTGTACGGCTGACCAACTCACGTTCCACACTACGTTGTGGTGTACATCGTAGCCTTTGGAGTCGTTGTCGAGATAAATGCCTGCACAACGTCCATCGGCATAGTCCGGACCGAAACTGTCATGAAACCAGTTGTGATGTATGGAGGTGTTCTTATCGTTATCATTTCCAACGACATAAAAGATTCCCCCGTCGTTATTGATTCGCATGATTTCCGAAGCATCGTTCCAGGCTACTTCACTGTCTTCGGAAGGAATAAATATACCGTCTCTTCCTCCACCGATGATGGTGTTGCTGATGATCACAGACTGCGGTGCCCGGCAGCGGATGGGGGAAGAGTGATTACCTACGGTATTGAATTCCAGTATTTCATTACCAATGATGGATGCCTCCCGGACGCCCCCCCAGCCCTGTACGGAGATTCCGTTCATAGAGCCGCCGGCAATCAGGTTATCTTCGATTAAGACATTGCTGGCCCGTACCCAAACGGCTCCTTCTGCTACCTGGGCGTCCGTATTGCCGAGCTCGTCCAGCATCTGTAGGCCGTGGTGGATTTCGCAGTTGCGTAGTACCGTGTTGTCACCGCTGATCTCGACCATGCCGCCCAACGTCTGAATATTTTCGATGACAATCCAGGGGTGGTCCACATCGATGGTGTGCGTCCGCGCGGCATACTCCGACGTGGCGTCGGGTGCGCCACCACCGGGGGTACGAAAGAACACCTCGTTACCGGCATCCTCAAAATACCACTCTTTGGGAAAGTCGAGTAGGCCTCTGGCTCCGAAAACGTAGAAGCGCCCCCGGTTACCGTTACGAAAAACGGTAGGGTTATGGGGGTTAAAGGGCCAACGATCAATATTGTTGGGGCTGTGGTTGATGGTTGTTCCGGCAACGCCGCTGATCCGCTGGGTCCAGCTCGCACCGGAGTGCGCGCCAAGGTACCACACGTAAGCTCCGGCCAGATTTACGCCAGCGGGGAGGTTATCGGCCACAATAGTGGAAGCGGTACCGCCGGAAACGGTCACGGCGTCGATGGTATAGGGGTCACCGTCCTGGTTGTTGGGCCAGCGGGCGTAATCCATCGCCTCTCCGTCATAATACAGCATGGTTTGTCGGCCCAGATCCATGTCTATGCTTGCCTTATAGGTCGCTCCCTCGTCCAGCGTCCAGTCGTCGATCGGTTCGGTCGCGGAGATGATGACGGTTTCCTCTTCCCAGGCCCGGAAGGTAATCGGAGCAGCGGACGTACCGCCAACGGTGGACCGAAGTACCTCCCGGTATGTACCTTCCCGAAGGTAACAAACGTCACCCGCAACCATCACCCCGGCAGCTTTAGAGATGGTCAGGAAAGGCTGGTCTACAGACCCGTTATTGGCGTCGTTTCCGTCTTCGGCCACGAAGTAGTCGGTGGCGGTCAAGAGAAGTGACGTGAGAAAGAAGAAAAACGTTAGTGTATACTTGCACATAAATCCGGTTTTTAAAAGAGAAGAACTACATCGTTTTGACTTCCCCCTCAGCGATGCCTCCCTTTAAGGAACTCGTCGCCAGCTGGTCGAAGCCGATCGTGGCGGATAAGAATTAATCAGCGTTTGATGATCTTACGCGTGGCGACACCTTGAGCGGTAACGATGCGTACCACATACGCACCGGAAGAAAGTTCCCCCAGCTCGAGGGCCTGATCATTGAGCATTCCACTACGGGTAATCATCAGCCGACCGGAGACGTCAAATAATTCAAGACTGGCCGGTCCGAGTTCAGCCGCAAATTGAATGTACAGCCGGTCCGTAAAGGGATTTGGCAGGAGCTTGAGTTGAGCAGTCGTCAGCTCGCGACCCCGGGTACTGGTGAGTCCGTCGCTGCGATCGATCTCGCGGGTGAAATCAAACGTCTGTAAGGTTACGGAACTTACGTGACCACCGTCATCGGGGAAAGATATTTCAACGCGGTTGTCTTCCCTCAGCAGGTCATACGGAACGGGAATCTCGAGTGTGCCGAAAAACCGGTCACGGTTACTTTGGTCGTAGCCGCGATAATTATCGGGTACGGCAAGTTCATTGCCATTTATGCTGACGGTTGGCCGTCGGGATTCCGTCCGGTCGCGACCAATACTAAGCCGCAGTACGGCTTCGCCGGTGGCGCCCGTACTGATGTCACTAAGATTAAAAGTAAGAGGGCTGTTGGCCCTTATCGGTTGCAGGTAACTTTCGGCATAGTGCTTCTTTTCACTGCTGGTGTGGCTCAGATCTACCTCATCGGACAACGTCATTTTCAGTACCATCGTTGCTTCAGGATTAAGCTCTACCTTGAGGGTGTTCGTTGGGAACTGCATTTCTTCTACCACGGGGATACCGGTCGCATTATGGCTGTGCTTGGCGTCGATCTGCACAAGGTTGATCCCCGGGGGTAGGGGAACGTTTAACCCGACTTCTTTGCGGTCTTTGGTCAGGTTATTAAGTATCAGGTAAACCACATTGCCGTCCACATAAGCATCCGTCTGGAGATCAAGATTGGTTGGTCGGGTATCAATTCTTTTCCCGCCAACGTCCTTCCACAGTTCAAAGAACTTCAGCAGCTCGGTGTATACCCACTGCGGTCCGCTGTCACCCGCGAGTTCACTTTTCTGTCGCATGAGGCGGTAGGGGTATTTATTCCCCGAAGGGTGGCTCCACCAGTTCGCCTTCAAAACAATGAACGGTACGGTTTTCAGCATCACATCGGGGCGCTCCATGAGCTGGAGCATCATGGTGCTGAAGCTGCGCAGGTTGTGCCAGTCGCGCTCTTTGGTGTACGGCGTACCGTCCAGGCCGGGACTCCAGTAACCGTACTCGGATATGTTCCAGGGTTTTACCGATCCTTCCTGGAGCACGCTGTACTGCTCGATCATGTCGAGTATGGCTTCGACGTTGGAGCCACTGCGGTACACGACGGCATCCGGGTTGCTTGGCGGGCCGTAGTCGTAGAGGTGAACGGAGTAGAAGTCCATTTTCTCCCCGGCGACGTCGCAGAACATTTTCCAGTTATCCTCCCACTGCTGAAAATCGTTCCTTTCCAATTCGGGAAACGCAGCGGTATAGCCACCCACCAGAACGTCCGGGGCTAAATTGTCCATTTGAGTAGCTACCTCATTGTGCCATTCGGCAATTTCCCGGGGGGTGGCGTCAAAATCCCCGGCTTGGTAAAACGGTTCGTTGACGACTTCCATCATCGTTGGCCGGGGCTGGCCGCTGGTGCCGCCTTCCCCGTAAAAGTATTTCATGAAGCCGGCCTGAAACAGCGCCAGGGCGTCGGAGTTGGCGTACCGCCAGGGCGAGGAATCGGAACAACAGCGATTCGGATTGGTGTCCGTGTTGGGCCACATAAACATCTGACCGCCGACCATATTGGACTGCGCCCGGTGCTCCAGGGCCTGGGCGGCGGCGTTATTTGCGTAATTGGTTCGTGCCAACTGCCCCCGGGCTTCCAGTGCGGCCATGGAAGGGTAACCGGCCCGGTTCGGATCTTCACTGGATTGGTTGCGCTCCCAAACCTGGCTGCCGTTGTCCCGCCCGAGGTACACGTCGTAGTCGTTCAGGAAAGAGGCGCGTTGAGCGGGGCTGTCCCACTCGTTTTCGAGTAGGTTTGCATGAATGACGATGAATTTCTCCCGCTGGAAACTATCGACTCCATTGACTTCGTGGCGGACATCGAGGTTGACGTCCACTTTCCAGACGGGGGCGTCCTGTGCCAATACTTGGGCGGGGCCGCAGGTGCAGGCCAAGGATAAAATAAGCAGAGATAGTACACGCATGTTATAGATAGTTGATAGTTTAAATTAATTGCACTGATAATAATATACCGCTGGTCTTCGACCCGTCGGATGATGATTACTCTACACCCTTCGCCCGGTGCTGTTCCTTCCGCTTACCTTCAAAGCGACGAATGAGCTGGTAGTCTCCGGTACGGTACTGGTGCGTAAGCCCCCATTCCATAATTTTAAGCGGATCATCGTTATCGTCATTCTCCCGCACCAGCCCGATGGCGTGCGGCGCGCCGGGGATGTAACTCTTGATGTCGAAGTTAATGCCGTCGGGCGACCATTGGATCGTGTTTTTCTCCGGCCCGTCGGTCGTGATGAGCGCGGCAATGCCTCCGTCATGATGCCACACGCAGATCTCATGGCCACTGTTGCTGATGGGGTTGTACTTCGACTTAACGTACGGCCCCAGGGGATCGTCGGCAATGGCGACACCGTGACGAATCTGACGTCCGCCAAAGGTGATCTCTTCTCCCATCTGTTCGCCTTTGTAGTAAAGATGGAACTTACCCTTAAAGTACAACAAGCAGGGGTCATGTACTTTGTGGCTGTCAAAATCACCCTTTTTCTCTACGGCGAAACGGTCTTGTTTTGTTCCTTTCCAGACACCGTTATCGGCGGGGCTCAGAACGGGCTCGTCCAGCTTGGTCCACGGTCCGTCGGGGCTTTCGGACCAAGCCAGGCCGACCTGGTTTTTGACACGTACGGTGTAAGGGCCACCCACGGTTTGATAGGTCAGGTAATACTTGCCGTCGTGGTGGAGGCACTCCACGGTGAATACGGAACGATCGTCAAAGGTTCCTTTTTCACCACGGGCTACGGCCAGGCCTTCTTCCTTCCAGGTGAAACCGTCTTTGCTGGTGGCATACCAGATGTCGCAGCGGTCCCAGGGGAACACCTTGTCTTTTTCGATGTCCCCGCCAAAGCCCTGACTGGGGCCTACACTACGGCTGTACCAGGTGTAGTAAGTGTCTCCCACCTTGATGACGGCCGAGGGGTCGCGGCGAACGACGCCTTCTTCGTAAGCAAAGTCCCCTTTCAGGTCAGTGGTGGTGTACTGTATAAACCACTCGTTACTACGGCTGCCTTCGGGCCAGGCCAGGGCGCGTTTGGTTGCCGCGCTCAGGTGTTCCGGGTCCGTAATGCCCAGATAATCGATCTTGTCGGGGTCGATGTTTATGTAGTCGTTGTTGGTTGTTACCTGCTCGGTATTTGCCGGGGGCTCGGAGCAACATGTAAAACTGAATAGGGCTAGCAGAGTAGCGTAGAGTCCAAATCTTTTGAACATAGAAAGTGTGTTTTAAACGATCGACTAAGCGAAGGGACCAAACCAAAAAAGCGTGGGCTTAGCAAACATGTGCCGCTAAACCCACACTGCTAAAAGTCGATCATGCAATTCATCTTCGTGGGTATTCGGATGCTTATTTCTTTGTGATAAAGATATCCGATGACCGTCGTCCACCCTATAACTAAGCCGTTATAGTGTACCACAAATAGATTTTTGTAAAATTGGTATTGCCTCAGGAGGCCTTTAGCGTCCCATCCAGCCCCCGTCTACAAGGAGTACAGCGCCGCTGACGTAATCCGCCGCCGGACTGGCCAGGAAAACGGTCGGGCCCTTGAAATCTTCGGGCTGGCCCCAACGCCCGGCGGGGATGCGGCCGAGGATCGAGGTACTCCGTTCCGGGTTATCCTGTAATGCCTGGGTGTTGTCGGTAGCGATGTAGCCGGGCGCGATGGCATTGACCTGTACGCCTTTGCCCGCCCATTCGTTGGAGAGGGCCATCGTCAGTTGCCCGATGGCGCCCTTGGAGGCCGCGTAGCCAGGTACGGTGATACCGCCCTGGAACGTGAGCAGGGAAGCGGTAAAAATGATTTTTCCACTTCCGCGCGCCACCATGTCGCGGCCAAACTCGCGGGCCAGGATGAACTGCGCGGACTGGTTGACCTCGATTACCTTATCCCAATACTCATCCGAGTGGGTAGCGGCGGGCTCGCGCAGGATCGTGCCGGCGTTGTTCACCAGGATGTCCGGCGTATCGTGGTCGGCCTTCACCGAAGCGATAAAGCTTTTCAGGGCCGCGCGGTCGCTGAAATCGCACTGGTAAGCACTGAACGACCGGCCGATTCCGGTAACGGCTTTCTCGATGTCCGAACCACCCGCCTCCAGGCTGGCGGAAACACCGATGATGTCGGCCCCGGCTTCGGCCAAGCCGACGGCCATCGCGAATCCGATACCGCGTTTACATCCGGTGACGAGAGCCGTCTTACCGGCCAGGTTAAAATTATTTAGGATCATGTTGATTGTGGTTTTTTCGTTAACCGCCATGTTTGTCAACTTTCATTGCACCCGCGGCCGCGCAAAAGTACGTGATATAAAAAAACCGGGCTTGATTTACGAGGTAAATCAAGCCCGGTAGTGCGGGATGAAACGATAAGAATTACTGCTTCAGGAAGCGGCGGGTAGTTACTTCCTTACCGTCGGTGACGGAGATGAAGTACATGCCCCGTTCGAGCGTGGAGATGTCCACCGTCTGGCGCACGCCGTTAACGGTAAGGCGCTGGGTGAGGCGACCGCGCACGTCGCGGATAATCAGCTCACCGGCGGTACCGGGCGTGCTTACGAAAAGACGGTCGTCGGCGGGGACGGGGTAGACGGAAAGTGCTGCCTCGCTGAGGTCGACGTTAGCCGTCACTACGTGGCTGAGGCTCCTCGTCCCGTCGAAGTCGTTCTGCTGCAGGCGGTAGTAGTTCACGCCCGCGGGTGCGTTGACGTGCTCGAAAGCGTAATCGTTGACGCGGTTGGAAGTACCGGCGCCGGCAACGGTTCCGATGGCGCGGAAGTCAACACCGTTGGTGCTGTGCTCTACGGTGAATCCTTCGTTTCCGCTTTCGGTAGCGGTGGCCCACTTGACCATTACGTTACTCTTTTGGGCGCTGGCGTTGAGTTGGGTCAGTTCTACGGGGAGAATAGCGGCACCCATGCTGGCCGCGCCGCCGCCACCGCCGGAGAAGGAAGAAACGGTGTAAATGATGGACAGACTGTTGAGGGTTGCGTCGTTGCCGGTGGGGCAGCGATCTTCAACGTCGGAGGTGAACATCTGAGCGAAAGTGTTGTCGGTAGCGTAAAGGTCGACATCATCCGGGCTCAGGTCAGCAATTATCTGTGGGTCTTCGCCGGAGGTGACTTTGTAGAAGTTCATATCGTCCAGGCCGGTGATGGCGGTACCACCGTTAGCGGCCAGAACGGTATTCACGGCGTCGATTTCCGGCTGCGTCAGGTAAAATTGAACGTCTACGGGGCTCGCAATGGAGGAGTTGATGTCCCAGGTACGCTTCAGGAGGGCCGCGCCGCCGTTCGCATTACCGACGAAGCCCGTACCGTTGGGCACCCATTCGGCTTCGGTTGCACCGAAGGTGACGGAAACAAGATTGGCGGCGGCTGGGGTCTGGCCGTTGTAGTTTACCGCCAGGAGTTTGCGGTTGCCCGCCAGGTAGTAGGAAATGCCGTTGAAGTTCACCAATTTGTCAGCGGTGACCGTAGTGTTAGCGGCGAAGGCTACTTCCTGACCACCGGGGGACTCAGTTCCGACGGATCCCCACAGGAAGTCGGTGGATTTTACGTCGGTGCTGGAATTCTCGAAGTATTCCCGGGAGCCGAACGCAAATACATCGCAGGCTTGAACATCCAGAGACGGGCTGATCACGGCGTCTTCTTTGTCGCTGAAGTCAGCCTCGAAGGAAAATACGATATACTCGTTCTGTCCGGCCGGAGTTACCGGCGCAATCGGAAGACGGAGGGAGTAAATGTTGCCATCAAGATTGGTCATTGTAAGCTGGGGGAAACTGCCGTTGTAGCTTACTAAGCGATTAGCTCCGGGAACGAAGGCCACGTTGACACCACCGTCAAGGCCATCGTTTACCCTCCCCGGATCATCGGAGGAAGCCGTCTCGCTGTAGGGTGTCATGTCCATCGTGATGTTCCATTCCTGATCGCCACACGCGAGACATTTGCCGAGCGCGTTGCGGATCTTACGGTCTTGCGGGCCGTTCATGAAAAAGGTACGGATAGGGCCCATTGCAAACCGGATTTTACAAGCCCACACCCAGGTAGCAGGCATTGTATTATCGGTGAAATCGTTGCCAAGCAACTCGTTAATGATCGTGTCCGCCATACCGGGACGGGATACTACGGCGTCGAAATACCATTGCATCTGGGAGTTGCCGCTCGTTCCGTTGGGTTGGTAATCGAGGGTGTAGACTCCGTCGCCATCAGAATCGTCGAGAGGGATAATGGGGTAATTGGCACGGTTGCTCAGGTCATCCCCGTTTCCCATTGACGCAATGTGTGCATTTACGCCGATGATGGTGTGACCCGCGGCGGCATCAAAACCGGATTCCAGTTCAAAGCAGCCAGCGTTCGCATCGATCTCAAAACCGATGGTTCCCGAGACTTGGGCGAAAAGCCCCAACCCACCAAAAGCGGCGAGGCAAAAAAGTAAAAATATACGCATAATCGAGTAGGTTAATTGTAAAAGCGAAAATGATGAATACAAATTTGACGCTTTTTGCAACCCTGACTTGCCACTAACTGGTCAGGCTACGAAACATATGTGTAAAAGAGAGGTAAAACGAGCGATCCGATACGGCCTGAACAGGGTGAAGCCGCATAAATGCTTAGACTTGCCGCGAATTTACCAAGTTATCTCTTATGACCATCGATAGCCACCAGCACTTCTGGAACTACGAACTTCCCAAGCACGATTGGATCGACGATGACATGTCAGCCATCCGGTGGGACTTCACGCCGAGTGACCTCGCGCCCGTTCTGGCCCGCAACGGCGTAGACGGTTGCGTAGCCGTTCAGGCCGATCAGACGACGGCGGAAACGGACTTCCTGCTCGACGTCGCCGAACGCCACGACTTCGTGAAGGGCGTCGTGGGCTGGATCGACCTGCGCGCCGAGGATATCGAAGCACGGCTCGACCGTTATGACGGCAAAGCGCACCTCAAGGGCTGGCGGCACGTCGTCCAGGGCGAACCCGACCCGTACTTCCTGCTGCAAGCCGATTTTCTGCGGGGCATCGGGGCCATCGGTAAGCGCGGCTATACCTACGATATCCTGATCTTTCCCCACCAACTGGTCACCGCCCTAGAAATGGTCAAACTGTTCCCCGACCAGCGGTTCGTCATCGACCACCTGGCCAAACCTTATCTGAAAGACGGCTACCACGACGGCTGGGCCGCGGCAATAGCCGCCTTTTCACCATACGAAAACGTAAGCTGCAAAATCTCCGGCCTGGTGACCGAAGGGGACTATGAAGCGTGGACGGAAGCCAGCCTACAGCCTTACTTCGACACCCTCTTCGAGGTTTTCCCGACCGACCGGCTGATGTTCGGCAGCGACTGGCCCGTTTGCCGCGTTGCCACTACCTACGACCGGTGGATCGAGATCGTCCGCCGGGCGGTCACCCAAAGGGCACCGGAAGCACTAGACGCCATCATGGGCGAGAACTGCGCCCGCTTCTACGGGCTTTAAGCCGCCAGTCCGTTACCGTAGGCAATGATCACTACACCGAGAATCATCGCCGCGAGACCTACGTACAGGAAGTTCTTCGCCTTGCCGGAAGCCCTGACCCACTCGCCGGTCACCAGTCCGGTGACGATGGCTACGGCTACGCAGACCGTGTTGAAGATGGCGTAGCCCACGGTGTTACCCGCTGCTCCCAGCTGAAAGGCCGCGTAGGCGAAGGTGACCGAGGCGGCAAAGTTGAGGATGGCCATCACCGCCGTCAGAGCGATGTTGCGGCCCAGATGAGGTGTCCTGAACTTACCCCACAGTTGCTTCTTGCTGAGCTGATAGAGGAAGTACGGCATTACGAACAGGGCACCGGCGACGTAGATGACGAACATGACGACTACGGCCGTCACCCACTCGGCGTTTCCGGCCGCCTGGCTGGCGGCGTGAATCACCGGCCGGCCGGCGGCGTTGGCGTAACTGAAACCCGTAGCCAGGAGCCCGCCGCCAACGGCGATCAGTATGCCGGTGCTCATGGCGGACTGGGTATTCGTTGTCGTTAGTGCCTCCTGTTCGTCCTGCTGGCGAATCATGCCCGCCCGCCCGTTGGCGATAACCCCGACCAGGACCACCAGGATGCCACCGAGAATGGGGAGAAACACGTTTTGCGGCGGTAAACCGTCAACAAGGAAGGGTAGGAGAGAGCCCACCAGAATCACCGTTCCGATGAAGATCGAAAAACCCAGCGAAAGACCGATGTAGTTGATCGCCTTGCCCCACAGCATCACGCCGATGCCCCAGGCGAGGGCCGCAACGCCCATTTTCAGGTAGATGTCCGTAGACAGGCTGCCCAGGATGTCCCCGAAGCCATCCACCAGCAGGAAGCCGGCGATCAACGGCACGATGAGCATGTTGATGAAGAACATCAGCCCCCAGGTGTTTTCGAATTCGAAATCCTTGGCGTACTTCTCGGGCAGGGCGTAAAGGCCCAGCATGATGCCGGCCACGATGGCCGTAATAATTCCTAATGTCATGATCGTGTGTGATATGTGGTCTAAAAAGTGAGTGCGTAGATCGTACGGCTTTGGTAAGTGTCTCCGGGCCGGAGCACGGCGTCGTCCACCCCGGCCAGGTTCGGCCCGTTGGGGTAACGACTGGTTTCGAAGCAGAAAGCACGGTAACGACCGAACCGGTCGCCGTTGTCCCGTCGAAGATCGTCGGAGGTGAAGTACCCGGTATAGAAGAGCGCGCCGGGCTCGGTGGTCAGTACGCGCAGGGCGCGGCCGCTGTCCGGATGCTGGAAACTGGCGACTTCGCGGACCGCGTCCGTAGCCTCGCCGAAACTGTAGTAAGTCTCGAAGCCGGTTTCCGTCCGGTCCAGCCGGTCGCCGAGCCGGGCACCGGCCCGCAGGTCGGTAAAGTGGCCGTCCACGGCGGTTTGCTCGCCAACCGGGACGTTGGTTGCGTCGGGCTGCAAAAAGGCATCGGCCGCTACGGTCGCCCGGTGGTCGTGGATCGTCTCCCGGAAACCGGACAGGTTGAAGTAAGTGTGGTTGGTCAGCGACAGGGGAGTGGCCTGGTCGGTCGTCCCGCCGTAATCCATCACCAACTCGTTATCGTCGGTCAGCGTGTAGGTAACGCTGACGCTGAGGTTGCCGGGGTAACCGCCGTCGCCGTCTGCGCTCCGCAGGCTCAGCGTTATGGCGTTGCCGTCGGCGCGGTCCACCGCCCAGATCCGTTTATCGAAGGCATCGACGCCGCCGTGGAGGTGATTCGAACCGTCGTTGACGGCCACCTGGTAGTCCTTTCCGTCGATTGAGAATTTCCCGTCCTTGATCCGGGAGGCGTAGCGGCCGACGGTACAGCCGAAATAAGGAGCGTTACCCGTATAGGCCTCGCTAAAGTAGCCGTCCAGGGTGTCGAAACCTGCGGTGATTTCCACCCGCCCGTCTCCGGACGGCAAGCTGATGGAGGTAACCGTCGCCCCGTAGGGGGTGATCTTTACCCGCATTCCGTTGGCGTTTTCAAGCGTGTAAAGCGAAACATCCCGTCCCCGAAAAGAACCGAAGGTTCGTGTTGTAATTGGCATGATCGTAAGGTTGTAATTAAATTAATCAACGGTGAATTCCCGGAGCTTGTCCCAGTCGAACGTCACCCCGACGCCGGGCACGTCCGGCGCAACGGCGCGGGCGTTCTCGATCACCAGGGGGCGCAAGGTGTATTCGTCAATCGGGAAACTGTGGACCTCCAGCCAGCCGCCGTGCGGTTGACTCGAAATGAGGCTGACGTGCAGTTCCTGCATGCCGTGGGCGCACACCGGAATGTCGTAGCGTTTGGCCATTTCCGCAACGGCCAGCCAGCCGCTAACGCCGCCGCAGTTGGAGGCGTCCGGCTGAATGAACGACAGCCCGGCCCGCTCGAAGGCGTATTCGAATTCGTGAATGGTGTGCAGGTTCTCGCCCATCGCCAGCGGAATGTTCGTCGCCCCGGCGATCTCCCCGAAGCCTTTGTAGTCGTCCGGAATCGTCGGCTCCTCGAACCAGAAAATGTCGTAGGGCTCGAAGACTTTAGACATGGCGATGGACTGTTCTACGGTCTGGCTGTAGTTGGCGTCGACCATGAAAGTGACGTCCGGGCCGATCAGTTCGCGCACGGCTTTCACCCGCGCAACGTCTTCGGCCAGTTCCGGCCGGCCAACCTTGATTTTGATGGCCGTCACGCCTTTGGCGAGGTAGCCGCGGATGTTGTCGAGCAGCTTTTCCAGCGGGAACATCAGGTCGATGCCACCGCAGTATGCCTTGCAGCTCATGTCCGCGCCGCCGGCCATGTTGACCAGCGATTTACCCTCCCGTTTGCCCTTCGCGTCCCAAAGCGCGATGTCCACGGCGCTGATCGCGAAGGACGCAATGCCGCCCCGCCCGACGTAGTGAATGTGCCACTCCATCATGTCGTAAAGCCCGGCGATATCGGCGCCATCTTGCCCCACGAGTGCGGGTGCCAGGTCGTATTTGATCATGGCGCGAATCGCCTGACCACCCTTCCCGCCGGTGTAGGTGTAGCCGGTGCCCTGCGTTCCGTCTTCGAGCTTAACGGTTGCCGTTACGAGTTCGAAATGGAAATGATCGCCGTGCTTGGCGTCGGAAAGCACTTCGGGCAGCGGTACTTCAAAAAGCCTGGTTTCAACTGAGATGATCCGTGAAGACATAGTATGTGTTTAAAAGTTTTCGGGCGCGGCCGCAGGTGCGGAGTGTGTTGGAAAGGCAGTGGCTGGAGTGACCGGTTTCAATACCTCAAATAGGTGGTTTTTTTCTCCATGTACTGATCCAGTCCGTAGCGGCCATCCTCACCTCCGCTACCGCTTAGTTTCAGTCCGTTGTGAAAGCCCTGGTGAAGCTCCCCGTGGCCGCGGTTGATGTATATCTCTCCGAATTCCAGGTCCTGATGTAAGCGCATGATTTTGCTGAGGTCCTTCGTGAACACCATGGCCGCCAAACCGTACGCACAGTCGTTGGCGTGGGCGATGGCCTGGTCGTACCCGTTGAATTTTATTACGGGAAGGACCGGCCCGAAAAGCTCCTCATGAACGATGTCCATTTCCTGCGTAACCTCCTCAATGATGGTTGCCTCGAAGAAGTGCCCCTTTGCGAAAACTTCGCCTTTTGGCCGCGCACCGCCCCTTGTGACCTTCCCCCCTTGCTCGATGGTTCTGGCGACCAAGTCTTCCAGATGGGTCACGCTGCGGGCTTCGGTGAGCGGACCGAGGTCCGTGTCTTCCTGCGCGGGATCACCAAGTTTTATCTTGTCGACCTCCGCCAGGAATTTGGCCATAAATTCGTCGTAGATGCTTTCCTCCACGTACATCCGTTCGTTGCAGGTGCAGACCTGTCCGAAGTTATCGAACCGGCTGTGCAGTGCTCCGGCGACGGCCTGGTCGATGTCAGCGTCCGCAAAAACAATGCAAGGCGCTTTACCACCGAGTTCGAGCTGTACGTGGGTAAGGTTTTGCGCTGCCGAGCGCGCAATGGCTTGCCCGGTCGGCGTACTGCCCGTCATGGTGACCATCTTTGTGAGTGGGCTTTCTACCAGGGTTTTACCTGTTTCCACGCCACCGGTCACCATGTTCAGGATACCGTCGGGCACACCGGCTTTTTTAGCTAGATCGCAAAGCATCAGCGTACTGAGCGGCGCGGCCGGCGTTGGTTTGAGTACCACGGCATTGCCGGTAACCAGCGCGGGCCCTATTTTCCGACCGGCTAAAGCCAGGGGGAAATTCCATGCGGTGATGACCACGACAACCCCTCTCGGAACGCGGTGAATCAACAGTTGCTCGTTCGGATTGTCGCTGGGGATGATGTCGCCCTCCAGGTGGCGGGCGCGGGCTGCGGCGTATTCCATGAACGAACAGGTCACTTCCACCTCAAAGCGGGCGACCTTGAGGAGCTTTCCCTGCTCCCGCGTGATGAGCCTGGCGAGTTCTTCGGCGTTAGCCCTGATCTCGGCACAGAACGCATGGAGCACTTTAGCCCGTTGAATGGCGGGTAGTTTGCCCCAGGATCGCTGCGCAACGGTGGCTGCTTCCAGCGCGGCAACCGAATCCGCTGCACCGGCAATCGGTACGGTTCCCACAACGGAACCGTCGGTCGGGCTGAGAATGGTGTCTGTCTGATCGGATTGTGCATCTACCCAGGTGCCGTTGCGGTAGAGTTTAAAATTATTGACCTTGCTCATCAAAAAGAAGTTTTACGGTAAGCAGCAAAGTAAGGCCACCCGTTACCTCCCGGCTATCACCTTGGTATTTTAGCGTGCAACGTATGGGTTGAGACTTTGCTGGGGTGCTGAAAGAGGAGAGGTTGAGTTGCAGCTCTTAAATGTGGTCGGGTGGGAGAATTTTCATGCCGAGATCACTAGCGGACTGATAGCCTTCTCCCTCACGCCTGACAATCCAACAGCACTTTCATGCCGTCCGGGTTCCGGTCGATGTTTTCGAATACGGATTGAACGTCGGAGAGCGGGGCTACGGAGGTTACCAGCTGCGAGAGTTGAAGGTCGCCGGCGGAGACCAGCGCAATGGCTTTATCGTAGTCTTCCGGCTCGTACACCCGGGCACCGATCAGTTTAAGTTCCTTCCAGAAGAACTTGAAGAGGTTAACGGGGCGGGGCTGACCGTGAATAGCCACCATCACGATACGGCCGCGAATACCCGCCACTTCGGTCATGATGTCTACCGTTGGCTGAACGCCGGCAACCTCGAAGACGACGTCAGCCAGGCCTCTGTCAGTTTTTTCCGTGACGTAATCCACGAGGTCGGTTTTTGCGGGGTTGACCACGTCGAAGCCCATGTCGCGCGCCAGTTTTACCCGGACCGGATTCATTTCCGAGATGATCACCCGGCCGCCGGCTTCGCGCGCCACGAGGGCGACGAGCATCCCGATGGGACCGCCGCCGAGAACGACGGCAACTTCATCCCGCTTCAGTTCGGACAGGCGAACGTCGTGGCAAGCGACCGCCAGTGGCTCCGTCAGGGCCGCCAGTTTCATGTCGATGTCGGCCGGCAGTTTGTGCAGGGTGAAGGCCGGTACGTTCCAGTACTGCTGCATCGCGCCGGGGCTGTCGATACCGATGAACTTGAGGCCGGCGGCAATGTGGCTGAAGCCCTTGTCGGATGGCTTTTCGGCCCGGTCGTCCAGCGGGCGGACGACGACGCGGTCGCCCACGGCGTAACCAGTTACGCCCTCACCGACGGCGTCGATCGTTCCGGACATCTCGTGGCCGATCGTGATCGGCGTGCTCACCCGCTTATCCATCATTCCGTGGAAGATATGGACGTCGGTGCCGCACACGCCGCAGTACGCGACTTTTATGCGGACCTCGCCGGCGGCGGGCGCCTCAACGGTAGCGTCAACGACGCCGAATGTTTGTTTGCCTGTGTATTGGGTGGCTGTTTGGGTCATAATATTTGATGTTGAATTGTTTATCGATTTGAAACCGGAACCACTTCATTCCTTTACGGGGAAGGTCAGCCCCGCCTCCGGCAAGCCGTCGGTCCGGATGGTCAGTGTCTGTTTTCCGCCCGGCGTCCGGACGATCGCAAACGCGCGCCCCTGGCTGGTTTTCACTTTTCCTCCCTGGAAGGCGTAGGTGTTCGTCGCCGCGCCGTTGTCTACCCCGAGCAGTTCGAGGTCTGCCGCGGCGGTGAAGGATAATTCTCGCTCCGTATGGCGAACGGGGATGCCATCTTCGTCCATTAATTGGGTTACGACCTGCACGATACCGTTCTCCTCGTATCCTTCGGTCTCTACCCGGAGGTAGGCGGCGGGGCCGGCGGTTTTCAGCGTGTACGCTACCATTTCCCCCCCGCCGTAGCCGCGTCCGGTCAGTTCGCCCGCCGCGTAGGGAACGGCCCACTTGATGATGTGGTCGGGATTGTCGGCCAGCCGTTGACGCCCCAGGCTCTTGCCGTCCAGGAAAAGCTCGGCTTCCGGAGTATTCGTCAGTGCTTCAACGATGACGGTTTCGCCGTCGTCGTAGTTCCAGTGCTCGTTGACGTCGTGCCAGCTCCAGAGCGCGCGTTTCCACTGATCGGGCTTACGCGCTACGGCTTCGCCCCCGGCGCCAACCTTGAAGATAGACTTGTCGACCCGCTGGGTGGTCAGGTGGATCGTCGGCGCTTCCGTCCACAGTGATTTGTACATGTAGTAGCTCCCCCGGGGAAAGCCGGCCAGGTCCAGCAGGCCGGAATTGGTCTGCTTCTTCGGCCAGCCGCCGTTGCTCTCGCCCATGTAGTCTACGCCCGTCCAGAGGAAAGTGCCGGATATCCAGGGGCGTTCCATGATCGCCTTCCATTCGTGGTACTGGGCCAGGTTTTCGGTACCCATCACTGGGAGTTCGGGGTAATTTTCTCTGGCATAATCGTACATGATCCTGCGGTAGCTGAAGCCGATGATGTCGAGCGCATCGGCGTAGCCGGATTCGTAGCTGGCGGATGGGAGAATGCAGTTGGCGATGACCGGTCGGGTGGTATCTATCTGCCGCGTCCAGTCGGCGAGCTTTTGCGCCGTCTCCCCGATCTGGTACTCGGTTCGGGGGATGGACGCTTGCAGTTCTTTGATCTTTTCGGTAGAGTAGGGGGGCGGGTTCCAAAAGTAGTTACCGTTGGCATCGGCGCCGAAGAAGCCGGTTGTTTCTTTCTGGCGGGGATAAGTCCACTCGATCTCGTTACCGATGCTCCACTGAATGATACTCGGGTGGTTGCGGTGCGCCAGTACGGTATTCTGCAGGTCCGTTTTGGCCCATTCCTGGAAATGCTCGTGGTGGCCCCGGGTGATGTAGTCGGTGGAAGTCGATTCCCCCATGTTCTTGCGCTTGTCTTTCGGGTAATCCCATTCATCGTAAAATTCGTCCTGAACGAGAAAACCCATTTCGTCGCAGAGGGCCAGAAACTCCTCCGAGCCCGGATTGTGAGAAATGCGAATGGCATTACAACCGCCGTCTTTCAGGGTCTGCAGGCGCCGACGCCAAACGGCTTTAGGTACAGCCGCACCAACCAGTCCCCCGTCGTGGTGGAGACAAACACCTTTGATCTTGCGGTTGACTCCGTTGAGGTAGAACCCCGTTGCGGCATCGAACCTGAAACTACGAATGCCGAAGCCCGTCCGGTATTCCCGCGCCGTTTCTCCCTCGGTCTCTATCCGGGAGACGGCCGTATAAAGTTGCGGGGAGTCGACGTCCCACAACGCCGGATTGGAGATGGTAAAATCCTGCGCTTCTTTCTGCGCTGCTCCGGCTGTCAATTGGAGAGGAGAAGTCTGCGTTGCGACAGTCTTGCCGGCTGAGTCCACCAACCTGGTAACCAGCTTTGCATCCTGCGACCGCGCCCCTTTATTCAGCACATCCGTTTCAACGCGAATGACGGCTGAAGAGGAAGACACCTCCGGCGTGGTCACGGAAACGCCCCACGGCGGAACGTGTACGGCCGGTTCGTTGAGCAACTTCACCTCCCGGTAGATTCCGGAACCCGTATACCAACGACTATCAGCATACCGGCTGCGATCCACCTCTACAATAAGTTCGTTCAGGTTTTCTACAGTATTGATTTTCTGTGAAATATCGTAAAAGAACGGAGTGTATCCATAGGGGTGGAAGCCGACTTTTTCTTCATTCAGTACCACCGTCGCGTTATTGTAAACACCATCGAAATAAAGATAAGTGACGGGTAAGGCCGGGGTCGGGAAAGTCTTGCGGTATTTACCCTTACCTCCCAACAGGTACCCCGTTGCCCCTTCTCCCCTGATGGAGTCGAAGGGAAGGGATACGCTCCAATCGTGCGGCAGGTGAACGGGTTGCCAGTCGCCATCATCAAGCGAAAACTCCCAGCCGAGGAGAAAATCAGGCGGATTGCTGACGTCACCGCTCTTCCGGGAGCAGGCACACAGTAGGGCTAAGCAAAAGCCAGTAACCAAAAATCGTGTCTTCAAAGCGAAAAAATTATGTGGTATGGTTTACAAACAAAAAAAGACTAAACCCGTGTAAGCTTTACCGGTGGCGTCCGTTTTCCGTTCCATTGGCAAACGTACATGCTTTCATCTTCATCGAGGCATACATCGTGGCCGTGGTAGAAGGTTTTAGCGGCATCTTGCGTTACGGTTTGCAGAATGCCGTCTTGGTAGGTAGGTTCCGTACCTCCAGGACAGGAAACCACCCTGTCGTTCCTATCCATCACCATCGTGAAGCCCGTTTGCAGCAACCACGGCCGGGTCACGTCGACCTGGCCAAAATCGTGGCTCCAGCACACACCGGCGTAAACGTTATCTCCGTGGATAACCGGTCGGCAGACCTGCAGGTTAGCCAACTTAACCGTTTTAATCCATGTGCCGTCGAGGGTGAAGTACTTGAAGGATTGCCGGGAGCGGCTGGTAACGATCAGGCGCGGGTTGGCGGCATCCCGGTGATCTAAGGCAATGCCGTGAGCACCAAAGAGGTTGTAATTTTCGTCCGCATTATCGTGTCCTCCGAATTTGCGGATGAACTGACCGTACTCATCGTACTGCAGGATGTAGTCGGAGCCATAGCCGTCGGCCACGTAAATGTCTCCGTTCGATGCTACGGCGGTTTCAGTGGGCTGAAAAAGCATATCGGGACGATAGGCACCAACAGACATCGGGTGGCTGATGGTAAAGATCATCCGGCCATCGATGGTTGTTTTGGCTACGTAGCCGTTTTGCCGCACCGTCGAGATGCCGTCTTTTCGGTCTTTTGCCCACCCGCTTTCGCTTACGTAGAGCACATCTTCGCCACCTTCGTCCATGAGCGTCAGGCCGTGGCCGCCGGGCCAGTAGGTGCCCCAACTGTCCAGTACTTTACCGGATTTATCGAAAATAATAATATTGCTGCGCGGGTCGTCTCCGATCATAATCAGGCGACCTTTTTTGTCTTGCACCATCTCGTGGCAGTTGTCGATAAAGGTAGTGAACGGGTTGATGCCCGCCCAGTCTTTGTCCACTTTATAACGGTAGTCGCCGTGGCCGATAATGCCGGAGTCTTCCGTTTTATGTTTGCCCCCAATCGCAAATACCGGAGCCGCAACCAGCGCCGCACCCGCTACGCCGGTCGCTTTCAAAAAGTCTCTTCTCCCGGGTGTCATGCATGGTTAATTTAGCGGCAAGGTAGCCGCTTACGGCTTTAAGTATCGCACTTATTCCTTCAGAATTGTACCACAAATGTGTTTATTTGGTTCCAGGAGCAGCGGGAGGAGGTATTCGAAACCCGGTCGATTTGCCTGTTTACTGCTTGCCATTCGTTGTTAAACGCCGCTCTCTTATTGTTTAACTGCAGACTGATTCGGAAAAGGTAAGTATCTTTAGCAAGGGTGAGCGGGATGCTTTGGTTTATACGGTTGTCCGTAGCGCATTATTAAACATCTGTGGCAAGGTATCGTATGGGAAAATCTTACAGCGATTTCATGAATTGTAACGGTCTGCTCAAATATTTTCTATTGGTATTATGGGGCCTGCTAAACGGTTGCGGACCGAACATGCCCGAGCACGTGAAGGTCGCGTACGACGACCTGCCGGAACGACTCGATTACAACATCCACGTAAAGCCCGTGCTGTCCGACAAGTGCTTTCTCTGCCACGGCCCGGATGCGGCCCGGAGGGCTGCAGACCTGCGACTGGACATCCCCGGTTTCGTCGATGGGGACATGATCAAGGCGCGGATATTTAGTGAGGATCCTGATTTCGTAATGCCCGAAGCTTCGGCGAAAATTCCACTCTCTGACTATGAAAAAGCGGTCATTACCAAATGGATAGAACAGGGAGCTGACTATGCGGATCACTGGGCCTTCATTCCTCCCGTCAGGCCCGAACCTCCCGTGGTGGCGGAAGAAGAGTGGAACGAACACCCCATCGACCAGTTCATCCGGCGTACGCAGAAAGCCAAAGGTTTCGGTTTTGCGCAGGAAGCTGACCGGGACCTGTTGCTGCGCCGCTTAAGTTTCGACCTTACCGGCCTGCCGCCGAGTCCCGAAGAAATAGCTTCGTTTGCAACCGACCGGAGCCCCGAGGCCTACGAAAAACAGGTTGACCGCCTGCTGGCCAGCCCCGGCTACGGCGAGCGGATGGCCGTCAAATGGCTGGACCTTGCCCGCTTCGCCGACACCCACGGCTATACCGTAGACCGTTACCGGGACATGAGCCCCTGGCGGGATTGGGTGATCAAGGTTTACAATGAAAACATGACCTACGACCAGTTTATCACCTGGCAGCTGGCCGGAGACCTACTGCCCGCTGCCACGCGGGAGCAAAAGCTGGCCACCGGCTTTAACCGTCTGCACCCCCAGAACCTGGAGGGGGGCATCATCGAAGAAGAATTCCGCAGCGCTTACGTCGCTGACCGCGCAGATGTTGTGGGCACGGGTATTCTTGGCCTCACCTACGCCTGTGCCAAATGCCACGACCATAAGTTCGACCCCATCAGCCAGCGGAACTATTACGAAATGTACAGCTTCTTCAATAATGTGGAGGAGGCAGGGCTCATCCCCTGGGATGGTGCCACCCCCTCGCCCCGTCTGGAACTACCGACTGAACGCCAGGACAGCATCATCACCTATTTGAAAAAACTGGAGGCCGACCAGGTGGGGCAGCTGGCGGACCTGATTGACACAAACACGGAAAAAGCAGACGCCTGGATAGCCGCTGGCAACTACCACCACCTGCCACCGTCGGCTAAGCAACGGGCGCACTTCCCCCTCGACAACTCCCGCCTCCGCAATGCCCTCCGGAGCGGCGAAAGTGGAAAAATGGACCGCAAATTCTCTCAAGCGGAAGTCCCGGTCCTGACCAAAGGCCACAGCGGCGAAGGAATTTTGCTCGATGGGGATGCCTGGCTGGACCTCCACCCGGTAGGCATCTACGCACGTCATCAGCCCTTCACCATCGGGATGTGGACCAAAATCCCGCAAGACCTCAAAACGGGTTTCTTATTTCACAAAGGTCAGGGCACCCGGCTGCACGCGGAACGCGGCTATCACCTGTACCTGGATACTTTCGGTCTGCAACTCCTGATGGCGCACGTCAACCCCGGCAACTCCATCGTGGAGTTCGCCAAGACCGAGGTTCCCCGCGAGGAATGGATCCACCTTGCCGTAACCTACGATGGCTCCAGTAAAGCCGCCGGCTACCGCCTCTTTCTGAACGGGCGGGAGCTTACGACCGAGATTAAGAATGACGACCTCAACCGGGACATTGTCTTCAACAACATGTCCGATGCCATTTACCAAAACGTAATCGAACCGGGCCTTCAGGTCGGTGCCAGATGGAGAGGGAAGGGCGTACGGGGAGTCGTTGTGGACGACGTCAGAGTGTACGACCGTCAGTTAAGCGCATTAGAAATGCTTCGGTTGGGAAACCCTGCCACCGCAGAGGAACTGCTGGCCAGTGCGCCAGCCTTGCTCGAGCCTGCACAAACGGACTTGCTGCGTGATCATTACCTAACCGTCATCGTCCCGTCCTACCGGCATAAGGAGCAAAAACTCGTTCAGATTCGCGGGCAGTTGGCGGATAGCATGGAGCAGGTACAGGAAATCATGGTGATGCAGGAGATGGACGAGCCCCGGCAGACCTACGTGCTTGATCGCGGCCAGTACGATGCTCCGGCAGCGGCGGTTGAAAGTCGATTTCCCGATTGGGTACTTCCAACGCCGGAGGGGGTACCAGCCAATCGCCTGGGCCTGGCAGAATGGCTTTTTGAACCCCGCCACCCACTCACGGCCAGGGTGGCCGTAAACCGGTACTGGTTACAGTTCTTTGGCCGCGGTCTGGTGAAAACCGCCGAAGATTTTGGTAACCAGGGGGAAATGCCTACCCATCCTGAACTGCTTGACTGGCTGGCGACGGAATACATCCGTAATGGTTGGGACACCAAAGCCCTGCTAAAAACCATCGTGATGAGCCGCACCTACCGGATGAGTTCGGTACCCGTGAGTGAGGAGCAGCGCATGGCGGACGTAGAAAACAAATGGCTGGCAAGAGGTCCTTCAGGGCGACTGGATGCGGAGATGATCAGGGACAATGCGCTGGCCGCAAGCGGGCTGTTGAACGACAAGATCGGCGGCAAGTCCGTCAAGCCCTATCAGCCGGAGGGACTCTGGAAAATGAACAACGCGGTTTACGAGCAGGACGAGGGGAATAACTTATACCGAAGGAGCCTCTATGTGTTCTGGAAACGTACGGTACCACACCCCACGCTTGGTACTTTCGACGTTCCGGACCGCAACGAATGCACCGTACGCCGACAGGAAACAAATACGCCGCTCCAGGCTCTGGTACTGATGAATGATCCGGCTTTTGTGGAAGCTGCCCGCATTCTGGGAAGTCGGATCACCAAAGCGTCCAACCGGGAGGAAGCCGTCAGGGAAGTTTTCACCTACCTGAGCGGCCGGCCTCCGGTGGAGGAAGAACTGAGCATCTTACGACGGTTGCACGAGGAAGAATTGAAGGTGTTTATCCAACAACCCGGCAAAGCCGAAGGCTGGCTTTCCGCCGGCTACACGCGTGCTGATCCTTCCCTGAACCCCGTCGAAGTAGCGGCTGACGCGGTACTGGCCAGCGTGATCATCAACTCGGACGCGGTGATTACAAAACGGTAGGGGGGAAGACGCCGGTAGCCTGCGCCTTAACCCTTCTTCGCAGCCCGACGCTGCCGATGATTCCGTCTCACTGCACCTGCGGCCGCGCCCGGATGTGCTTCAGGCAGTTCCAAATTTTAAGATCATGCAAGACCTCTTTAATGCACAGCGGAAAATGGACCGCCGCAACTTCCTGACCAAAGCAACGCTTGGCATTGGTGCCCTGGCGCTCAGCAACCTGATGAAGGCGGAAACCCAGGAGCAGATGATCGCGGCGATACCCGGCCTGCCCCATTTTGCACCGCGGGCCAAACGCATCGTATTTCTGTTCCAAAGCGGAGGTCCGTCTCAGTTTGAGACCTTCGACCATAAGCCGAAGCTGAAGGAGATGTTTGGCCAGGATTTGCCCGATTCTTTCCGGAAAGGGCAACGCCTGACGGGGATGAGCGCCAATCAGTCCAGCCTGCCGATTGCTCCGTCCGCCTACGACTTTAAGCAATACGGTAAATCGGGCGCATGGGTAAGTGAATTACTGCCCCATACCGCCGGAATCGTCGATGAACTTTGCTTTGTAAAATCCCTGTACACCGAACAGATCAACCACGACCCCGCAATCACTTTTTTCCATACCGGCCACCAATTACCGGGCCGCCCGAGTATCGGTTCCTGGATGAGTTACGGCCTTGGCTCACTGAATAACAACCTACCGACCTTCGTGGTCCTTCAGTCAAAAAATTCCGGTGGGCAGCCGTTGTACGCCCGCTTATGGGGCAACGGCTTTTTACCCGCCGAGCACCAGGGGGTTCAGTTTACCTCGGGCAAAGATCCGGTCCTGTTCCTCAACGATCCGGAAGGCTACGACGGCCAGGACCGCAACCGGATGCTGAGCTACCTGAAGGGACTGAACGGCGTACAGAAGTCCGCCTACGGAGACCCCGAAATCGATGCGCGGATCGCACAGTACGAAATGGCCTACCGGATGCAGAGCTCCGTCCCGGAAATGTCGGACATGAGCGACGAGCCTGATTCCGTTTTCGACATGTACGGCCCCGATAGCCGGGACCCCGGCACGTTTGCGGCCAACTGCCTGTTGGCAAGAAAACTGCTTGAAAAAGATGTGCGCTATGTCGCCCTGTACCATCGTGGCTGGGACCAGCACGTTTATTTGCCGGGCGGCATAAAGAACCAGTGCAAGGCGACCGATCAGGGTTCCGCAGCCCTGGTCAAAGACCTCAAACAACGCGGTTTGCTGGAGGATACTCTCGTGATCTGGGGCGGGGAGTTCGGCCGCACGGTTTACTCTCAGGGTAAGCTCACCAAGACGAATTACGGTCGGGACCATCATCCCCGCTGCTTTACGATGTGGATGGCGGGCGGAGGCGTGAAGCCCGGATTCACCTACGGAGAAACCGATGACCTGAGTTATAATATCACTAAAAACCCCGTTCATGTGCACGACTTCCATGCTACCATCATGCACCTCTTCGGGGTCGACCACGAGCGGTTGACTTTCAAGCACCAGGGGCGCCGCTACCGGTTAACGGATGTACATGGTCACGTAGTGAAGGATTTACTGGCGTAAGACGGCAATTACCGGGCGCACTATGCGCCCGTATAGTGGCCAACGCGCTAAAAGTGGATGTTCATTTGGGCGGGAACGCAGGTGCGGAGAAAGGCTGAAAGAAGCAAGGTGGGCAGGCCCCGTCTGATTACTACCACGTTTGGTTTGTCGTATACCACTTTTCAGTATATTGCTTCCACAGAACATGCGGGATTAGCCGTGTTTACTTTATTGTGAAGTAACCCAAATACTATGGACTATATCGTTTGCCAGGAACCCGGCAACTTTCAGCTGAAACATAAGACCGCCCCCGTCGCCAAAAGCGGTGAGGCATTACTTAAGCTGCACCGCGTGGGTATTTGCGGTACCGACTTGCACGCTTACGGCGGGAATCAGGCGTTCTTCGAGTATCCCCGGATTCTCGGCCATGAGCTATCCGCCGAAATTCTGGAAATCGGAGATAACGACCAGGATCTGTCCGTTGGAGATAAGGTTATCATCATGCCTTACCTCAGTTGCGGTAAGTGTATTGCTTGCCGTAACGGAAAAACCAACTGCTGCACCAACATCCGTGTACTCGGGGTGCACACCGACGGGGGAATGCAGGAGGTAATCGCGCTACCCGCCGAAGTGCTGCTGCCGGCCGGAACCCTCTCCCACGACGAGATCGCCATCGTGGAGCCCCTTGCCATCGGGGCCCACGCCCTGCGGCGGGCGGCCGTTCAGGCGGAGGAGACGATCGTCGTCGTCGGCTGCGGCCCGATCGGTATCGGGATGATCGCCCTGGCGAAGATTGTCGGTTGTACCGTTATTGCGTTGGACACCAATCAGCAGCGGCTGGATTTCGTCCGGACCGAAATCGGGGCTGATCACGCAATTAACGTCCTCGAAAACCCGCTGGAAGCCATCGAGCAGATCACGAACGGCGATCTGGCCACGGCGGTGTTCGACGCCACCGGAAATAAACGGGCGCTGGAAGCAGGGACGGATTACATGAGCCACGGTGGCCGGTACGTACTGGTCGGACTCAGTAAAGGCGACCTGACGTTTGCCCACCCAAAGATACACGCCAAAGAAACGACCCTGATGTGCAGCCGCAACGCCACCTTCGACGACTTTCGCTGGGTGAGGGAAACCCTGGAAAGCGGACGCTTCCCTACCGATAAATTCATTACGCACCGCGTGCCACACACCGCCATGATCGATCACTTCGACGATTGGCTGAAACCCGAGACGGGGGTCATCAAGGCCATCGTAACCTGGTGATGCCATACGGCTAAACATACAATCATGTCCAAAAATAAATGCCCCTTCAGCGAATTTCCCGATCCCTTTGCCGAGGTGCGAAGTACGCCCGGTATTCATGAGATCGACGATCAGGGCGACCCCGTCAAGATGGTTCTGGGTCACCGCGACGTTCGGAAGGCCGCACACGGCTGGAAGACCTTTCAGTCGGGTGCCCGCCCGGGGCGGATCGTGGTGCCCTCCGAGGTCAGCATCCGCGACATCCGGCAGATTCCCTTCGAGACCGATCCGCCCGAGCATACCGAGTACCGGGCACTGGTGGAGGAATGGTTCCGCCGGCCGCTATCCGAGGGGTACGAACAAGCGCTAACGGAGTTGATCAACGGAGAACTGGACCGCGCCCAGGCCGCCGGCGAGGTGGAAGCCGTGGAAGGGTTCTCCCTACCACTACAATCTCGGGCGCTGACCCTGCTGCTGAACCGGCCGGCGGAAGAGGCCGAGGAGTGGATCAACTGGGGAACCCACGTGTTCCGGAGTGATGACGATCCGCTGGACGGAAGCAAGGCGAACCAGCTCTACGATTACCTCGATGCACAAATTGCGCGTGCCGCCGCCGATCCGCAAAGTGGCGAAGATCTCTTTGCTCACCTTCTCCGGGCGGAGTATCAGGGTAGAAAACTGACCCACGACGAGATAAAGGGCGTAATGATCCTCACCTTTGCCGGTGGGCGGGATACGGTCATCAATGCAGTAACGAATACCCTGGCCTACTTCGCCGGTCACCCGGAAGACTTGCAACGCATCCGGGAACAGCCCGAACTGGCACCGCGCGCCGTGGAAGAACTGGTGCGCTACTTTGCCCCCCTGACGCACATGGGCAGGGTAGCGACGACGGACGCCGAGGTGAGTGGTTGTCCGGTTTCCGCCGACGCCCGAATCTCGCTGTGCTGGGCTGCCGCTAATCGGGACGCCGCGGTATTCGATAAGCCGAATGAGGTGGTGATCGACCGTAAGGCCAACCCCCACCTGAGCTTCGGCTTCGGCATTCATAAATGCTTGGGCGCCCCCCACGCCCGGCAGGTGCTAAAGGTATTGATCAATGCCTTGGCCCAAAGGGGCATGCGCATCGAGGTAACTGACCACCAGGACAACATCGAACGGTGGGGAAGCCTGGAACGTAAAGTGGGCTTTCACCGGTTGATGATTCGGATATCCTAGCACGCACAAATAAGCATCATTTTTAAACAACGAAACTATGGCTAAAGTAACTTTCATCACCCAGGACGGTAAGGAAATTGAACTGGAAGCAAACTCCGGCACCCTCATGGAACTGGCCGTCAATAATAACGTGCCGGGCATCGACGGCGATTGCGGGGGCGTCTGCTCCTGCGCTACTTGCCACGTCCACGTTGCCCCCGGGGACTGGGCCAAGACCGGAGAGCCCGAAGTCCTGGAAAAGGATATGCTGGAATTCGACGATAACGTTACGGAGTACAGCCGGCTGACCTGCCAGATCAAGGTGTCGGAGGACCTCGACGGGATCACGCTTAAAGTCGCCAACTGATCGTGGAGAATACGAAAGATAAAAAATGCCTGATCGTCGGGGCCAGTCACGCGGGCGTAAATCTCGCCTTTTTGCTGCGTCGGCAGGGATGGGCAGGAGAGATTGCCCTCTTTGACCGCGATCCGGAATTACCCTACCACCGCCCGCCGCTCTCCAAGGGCTTCTTGTCCGGCGATACCAGCGTTGAGGAAAGTTCTCTGAAGAATAAGGAGAGCTACGAGCAGGCGAACATCAAACTTCATTTGGGCGTCACCGTCGAGTCCATCTCACCGACGAAGCAGGCGCTGCGGTTAATCAGCGGGGAAACCCATGTTTACGACCGGCTGGTGCTCGCTACCGGCGCCAGTGCATTTCTTCCTCCGATCCCCGGCCTGAAGGACAACGATAAGATTTTCACGCTGCGGACGGCCGCAGATGCCCGTCACATCCGGCAGGCATACCAGGGAGCGGACGGCAAGCGGGTAGTGGTTATAGGAGGCGGCTACATTGGCCTGGAGGCAGCGGCATCGCTGCGTAAACTGGGTGGGGAAGTGACGGTACTGGAAAGAGAAGACAGGGTACTGGCACGGGTAACTTCTCCGGAGATGTCGGCCTTCTTTACCGAGTTGCATACCGGACGAGGTGTGACGATTGCCACCGGGCACCAGGTAACGGCGATCACTACGGAGAAGAACCACGTCATGGTCACCTGTGATAAGGGCATCCACTATCCGGCCGACCTGGTAATTGTCGGGGTAGGGGTAACCGTTAACAGTTCACTGGCTGTGGCGGCAAACCTGCAAACCGCCAACGGAATCTCCGTAAACGAACGCATGCAGACGTCGGACCAGAAGATATATGCGATCGGCGACTGCACCAACTTTTATCACCCGGTTTATGGCCGGGAGCTGCGCCTGGAATCCGTTCAGAACGCTATTGATCAGGCCAAGGTTACGGCTGCCAATCTGTGTGGGACGGCAGCTGCTTACGACGCCATTCCCTGGTTCTGGTCCGATCAGTACGACGTGAAACTGCAAATGTGTGGCCTTTCCACGGGTTACAATCGGCTGGTTATGCGCCGGGAAGCAGACGCTGACGAACATCAGCGTTCGTACTGGTACTTCGCTGATGACCGGCTCCTGGCCGTCGATGCGGTAAACAGCGCCCGTGCGTATATGCTGGGGATGAAGTTGCTCAAGGAAGGGAAAAGCCCGGATCCGGAAAAATTAGCCGATCCCGGAGTGGCGCTGCACCCCAAACACCTCATGGCCTGACCTGCCGACCGGCACGGCAGTTATCTCGTTTGTTCCTGCTTGAGTAACTACTCCTAAACCAGAATAATGTCTGCCACAAAATATTTAGTGACCGTCATGCTGTACCTTTTTTACAGTGGCGTCGCTTACCCTCAGGAAACACAACCGGTTAAACACTACACCGACAGTCTTGATTTTTCTCACGCTCCCCTAAGAGTTACGACGCACTACCCCCTCAGCGACCAGACGAACAAGGGCGGCTGGACCTTCGACGGGAAGCTGAGTGACGAGTTCGAAGAGAATAACCTGAACGTAGAAAGATGGTACGACAATAACCCCAAATGGAAAGGCCGGCCACCAACCTGTTTTCATGGGAGTAACGTGAGCCTGGAGCACGGAGAAGCAGTTGTCCGAGTCAATCAGCACGGAACGGATAGTTTGCCGCCCGGTTTTACCCACTCGACCGGTTTCATCAAGAGTAAGGAGAAATTTCTTTACGGTTACATCGAGGCGGAACTAAAGCCCATGGACGCTCCCTGGGTTAGCGGATTCTGGGTCACTAATGCCAGCCAGGACTGGTGGACGGAGATCGACATTTGCGAAAACGCCCCCGGTGTAAAGTGGAATGAGCACGACCTGAACTCCAACGTCCATGTTTTCCGCACGCCCGCCGATAAAGGCAATGTTACCAAGCATTTCGACATAAATAAAAAGTACTACGTCCCCTTCGAGCTTCAGGAGGATTACCACACCTGGGGCCTGGAATGGACACCCGAGTTTATCCGTTTTTACCTCGACGGCATCCTGTTCCGGGAGCAGGAAAATACCCACTGGCATCAACCCCTGGAGATCAACATCAACTGTGAATCCAATAAGTGGTTCGGGGCCCTGCCGGATGACGACCAACTGCAGGCAAAGATGAACGTGCGGTACGTCCGGCTATGGAATAAGGATTTTCCTGAGCGGTAAGTTTTGTCTGACGAAGGGATTTTGCCCGTAGCAATATTATCGGGGAGAAGGAAAGCGGTGGGCTTTGCGGGACCATTTTCTGAATACTGGTATATATCCTCCAAAAAATCTGATTTTATCTGCCTTAATCGTAAATATGCTCCGATTACTGATCTTTCTCTCCTTAACTTCTCTTTGCACCTGCGGTCGCGCCCCCGAAAACGGTGAGCCGGCGGAGGAACAGCAACCAAACATCATCTTCATCCTAACCGACGATCAGGGCTACGGAGACATCGGGGCCCACGGCAACCCCTGGCTACGAACGCCTAATCTGGATGCGCTGCACGACCAAAGCATTCGTTTTACCAACTTTCACGTTGCCACCACTTGTGCTCCTACCCGTTCGGGACTGATGTCGGGTGTGAACTGCAACCGGGCCGGCGCATGGCACACGATCGGTGGACGATCAATGCTTGGCGCTCGCTTCGTCACCCTGGCCGACGAACTGAAGGAAGAAGGGTACGCCACGGGCATCTTCGGCAAGTGGCACCTGGGCGACAACTACCCCTTTCGGCCTCAGGACCGGGGCTTCGATGAAGTCGTGATCCACGGCGGCGGCGGGGTAGGGCAGACGCCCGACTACTGGAACAACGACTACTTCGACGATACGTATTTCCACAACGGAAAGCCGAAGAAATACCCAGGGTACTGTACCGACGTATGGTTTGAGGAGGGCATGGAATTCATCAAGCTGAAAGCAAAGCAGAAAAAACCGTTCTTCGCCTACATCGCTACCAATGCTCCGCACGGACCTTATCACGTGGAGGAGAAATACGTTGCTCCTTACCGGAACAACCGGGAAATTCCGAACCCCGAATTTTACGGAATGATCGCCAACGTGGACGACAATGTCGGAAGGCTGATGAAGATGCTCGAAACTACTGGCCTGGACGAGAATACCCTCGTGATTTTCATGACCGATAACGGCACGTCCGCCGGAGTGACACTCGATGAATCCCTTCACGTAACGAAGGGGTTCAACGCCGGTATGCGGGGGCGAAAGGTGCAGGAGTACGAGGGCGGCCACCGGGTACCTTTCTTCTTGAAATTTCCAGCAGAAAGCGGGTTTGAATCAGCCGCCTATGAGGAACTTACCGCCTATACGGACGTGATGCCGACCTTACTGGATTATGTCGGCGGAGAAATCGAAACCATTAACGACCTGGACGGTCAAAGCCTGCTTCCGCTCCTCACCACCGGCCGGCAAACGGGCCTTGCCGAGCGCTACCGCGTGGTGGATACCCAGCGCGAAGACCTCCCGGTAAAGGGCAAACGCAGTTGCGTCATGCAGGGCCAGTGGCGGCTGATCAACGGGAAAGAACTTTACGACCTGGCGGAAGATCCCGGCCAACGGGAGAACCTCGCCGGACGGCACCAGGACCGGGTGGAAGCGATGAACGAAGCGTATGAACACTGGTGGGACGGGATGACCGAAGACCTTGCGGTATTGCACCGCATTGTTGTCGGCAGCGAGGCGGAACCCGAGTCCGTACTAACGGCTCATGACTGGCACACCGACAACCCGCCGCCTTGGAATCAAAACTTCATTCGCAGTGGCCGGGTGGATAACGGATGGTGGGCGCTTGAAATCGCCCGTACCGGAAATTATCGCATCAGGCTGTACCGTTATCCTCCGGAGGCCAAACTGGATTTTGCCGCAGTTGCTCCCGTAGGGGACGAGGTGCCTAACGGGCGTGCCTATCTGCCGGGCGTAAGCATCGAACCGGTTGAAGTACGATGCACCATCGGAAAGCAAGCGTTAGGGGCAAAATCAACGGCTTCGGGCAGATACGTTGAGTTCGAAGCAGACCTCGAGGCCGGACCTGCCGATTTATATACCTGGGTGAAAGACCCTGGGGGGACGGTGCGCGGAGCTTACTACGTGACGATGACGAGGGGAGATTAGCAAGCGCTTACGCTTCAGGCGTATCCGGCGGCATTCAATCGTCGGACACAAAGAGCGGCTGTCAAAATATTTTTGGATATTGCAGTACTTATGTCATTCATCAAAGCTGCATCGATATTATTATTATTGCTGAGTCTGGTTGTCAGAGCGGACCAGGTGGCGGCACAATCGGAATTTGCACCTTCCGGAGCGGAGTGGTGCTTACGGGGTTACGGTGGCGCGGGGGAAACGCTGGGCTACGTGCGTGTTCGCTACGAAAGTGATACGCTGATCACCGGCGTACCGACCAAGGTGATGAGCATTACGGCTAAAGCGGCGACGCCCGACGGACTGGAAACTTCTTACTACTCACCGGAGGAACTTTTTCAGCAATCCGGAGACTCCATTTTTTACTACGAACCGGTCATTACTGATCGGGTCTACTTATTCAAAAGACAGTACGAAGTAGGAGAAGAAACCTACTCCTGGCTTTACAACGAGCCCTTCGAAGTGTCTTACGTAGAGGAAACGCTTGTCGACGGCGTCGAGATCACCGTTGCCAAAATGAATCTGCTGCCCTGGTTAGAGCGCGACTTGCCCACCACGATGTACGGTTGGCTGGGACCGGACCGGGGGTTTACCGAAAACTGGAGTTCCTTCCTCAACGGGCAGGGCGGGCTGAACCTGGAGGCTTTTCGGGCCACGGCTACGCCGGAGATCAAGATCGTGGACCGCAGTAAATGCTTCGCGTTGATGGACAGCGTTAACCTGCGGGTGATAACGCGAATTCCAATCCGGGACTGCCAAATCGTACCTTTTCCTAATCCTGTTCTCAACGACGAAACAGTCAGGATAAAACTGGACTGCGGCAGGCCGGTAGCAGGAAGCTTTTTGTTGCGTGTTTACGATGCTGGTGGAAAGGCGGCCATGCCGCCACGCCGCTTGACAAGCATTCCCGCGTCCTTCCCGGTCACCCGCCTGGCCGGAGGTGTTTACTTCGGCGTGCTCAGCGGGGAAGGAGCGCGTTTCAACTTCACCTTCACGGTCAGCCGATGAGTATGCAGCGTACATTTTGGAGCTTCCTCGCTCTCTTACCCTTTCTTTGCACCTGCGGCCCCGCCCAGGAAAGGGGAGCGGCTTTACACGGAAATTCCGGCACGAATCACCTGGTCGGGCAAAAGTCGCCTTACCTGCTGCAACACGTAAACAATCCGGTAGACTGGTATCCCTGGACGGAAGAAGCCCTCGCGAAAGCCGGACGGGAAAATAAATTGCTGATCATCAGCGTGGGTTATGCCGCCTGCCACTGGTGCCACGTGATGGAACACGAATCGTTCGAAGACAGCCTGGTGGCGCAGGTGATGAACGAATCCTTCGTGAGCATCAAGGTGGACCGTGAGGAACGTCCGGACGTTGACGACGTCTACATGACGGCCTGCCGGCTGACCAACGAGAGGGGCTGTGGCTGGCCCCTCAATGCCATTGCGTTGCCCGACGGTCGCCCGATCTGGGCCGGAACATACCTCCCGAAAAAGCAGTGGATAAAGGTACTGGAACGTTTTACCGCCTTGCGACTGAGCGAATCCGGTAAAATGGAGGAGTATGCTGACCAGCTGACCGAAGAAATCGTCCGTCAGAACCAGTTCATCGTGCAGGCGGATGGAGAAAATGCGACCCTGAACCGGCGGCAAATCGACGATGCCGCCCGGCAGCTACACCAATCGATCGATTTTCAACTGGGTGGGACCAAAGGAGCGCCCAAATTTCCGCTGCCGACTTTGTACGAGTTTCTGCTGGCGCATCATTACCACACCGGCGACGAGCAATCACTTAAAGCCGTGACGACGACCCTCGACGCGCTGGCTGCCGGAGGCATTCACGACCAATTGGCGGGCGGTTTTTCGCGGTACAGTACGGACGACGCGTGGCGGGTACCGCACTTCGAAAAAATGCTCTACGATAACGGGCAGTTGCTGAGTCTTTACGGCCATGCGTACCAACTGAACGGCCGGGAGCAATATGCTCGGGTGATTCGGCAAACCATTGACTTTCTGGACCGGTCGCTATCCGGAGATGACGGAGCCTTTTACGCTTCCCTGGATGCGGACACGGAGGGAGAAGAAGGGCTTAATTACGTCTGGTCGGTCGAGGAGATCAGGAGCTTACTGGGCGATGATCGGCTGACCGATGTTTTCACGGACTATTACGGCGTTACGGAAACCGGCAATTGGGAAGGACGGAACATTTTGTACCAATCCAGTACGCCGAAAAAAGTAGCCCGCCGCTACGGGTACGCCAGTACTGATGCCCTGGAACAAGACCTGGCTCCCGCCCGCACCATTTTACTGAACGCCCGCGAAAAGCGACCCCAACCCGCGCTGGACGATAAGGCGCTGACTGCCTGGAACGCGCTGACCGTCAGTGGTTATGCGGATGCCTTCCGGGCCCTGGGCGAAGAGGCGTACCGGCAGCGGGCGGTATTGACGGCTCGTTTCCTGCTGGAGAATATGGGGCAAGCCGACGGTCGGTTGAACCGTAATTTTAAAGATGGTGACTCCGCCATCAATGCCTATCTGGACGATTACGGATTACTGGCCCAGGCGTATATCGACGTGTACCAGATCACCTTTGCGGAAGAATGGCTGATGCATGCGAAGAACTTACTGACCTATGCGGATGCCCACTTCTACGATGAATCAACCGGGCTCTATTCCTACACTTCTGATCTCGATCCGCCGCTCGTGAGCGGTAACACGCCGGTTAACGACGAGGTGATTCCGAGCGGAAACTCCGTCGTGGCACGCGCATCATACCAATTAGGAACACTGACCGCCGACGAAGCGCTCCGGACGCGTGCGCGAAAAATGTTAGCCCTGGTGCAGCCCCGGCTGGCCGAATCCGGTCCGCGGCATTACGCTAACTGGGCGCGTTTGTACCTGGAAATAATGCAGCCGACCTACGAAGTAGCTATTTTGGGCGCGGACGCAGGTGCAATGAGAGACGCTATGAGCAGAGCGTACTTACCGGATGCTCTACTCCTCGGCGGAACGGTTGAGGGGCAACTTGAACTACTGACCAATAAGCTGGTGCCCGGAGAGACGACCATTTACGTCTGCCTCGAAAAAGTGTGCCAGCTACCGGTTACCGAGGTGGAGAGCGCCCTGGAGCAAATGAAGGATCCCGGGTGAATAATCATATCCTGTCTGCTCGCTTATTTCCCGTCTTTATTTCCCTTCCGGTAGTCAGGCGCCAACAATAATTTGCCGGACGAACTTCGGCAATTACCGGGAAACAATCAGTAAACACTTCGTTTTCGGCGTACTAAACCATTTGTCCTAGCATATAGAACATGAGTAGCGCGGGAGCATAAACTCAAGTGTCACTTTTGTTGCGTCCCAGAGGGGCAATCAACAAAGGTACGCCGCTCAACGGGCGACCTCACACCTTACACTTAACTAGTATATCATGCTAAAACACCACGTTCAAAAACTAATATCTCGACTGGTGACGGGTCTCGTCCTACCCCTGTTGCTTTGCGCGGTAAGCAGTACCGCTTATGGTCAGACTACCATTTCGGGTACCGTTACTTCCGACGAGGGCGACCCACTGATCGGCGTCACCATCCGGGCGAAGGAGGACCTGACGACGGGTACCATTACCGACATCGACGGCAAGTACAGCCTGACGGTCCCGAGTGGCGCTAACGTCATGGTGCTGTCCTACACCGGCTACCGGACCGAAGAGGTAGAAATCAACAACCGAACGCAGATCGACATCGTCATGGAAACCGACTCGGAAACCCTGGAAGAAGTTGTCGTGGTCGGCTACGGTTACGTAGACAAGAAAGACCTGACGGGGGCGGTAGCCTCCGTCAAATCCGAAGATTTGACCCGCGTGCAATCGTCGAGTTTCGAGCAGGGCCTGGCGGCGCAGGCCTCGGGCGTACAAGTGACGGGTACCCAGGGTGGCCCCGGAGCGGGGTCAACCATCCGAATTCGTGGTGGTACCAGTATTACGGGATCAAGCGACCCGCTGTACGTTATCGACGGTTTTCCACTGGTGGGAGCCAATGTAGCCGGTAACGCCGGACCGGGTAGCATAAGCGAAAGCCCGCTTTCGACGATCAACCCGGAAGACATCGAGTCGATCGAGATCCTGAAGGATGCCTCTTCCACGGCCATTTACGGCAGTCGGGGAGCCAACGGTGTCATCCTTATCACCACTAAGACCGGTAAGGCGGGGCGCGCGCGGCTGACCTACAACAACTCCTTCGGCGTCGGAGCGATCAGCAAGAAAGTCGATATACTTTCTCCGCAGGAATACATTGATTTCTGGAATGAGTATCACGCTTTCGGCGTCGTCACCTTTAACGAGCAAGACCGGGCTTACAAGGATGATTTCGGTAACGACCTGGAGATCGGCGGCGGGCAGATCCTGACCAGGAACTGGGCCGACCGTATTTTCAGAAACTCTTTCAATATGCGGCACAACCTCAACCTGAACGGGGGCAGTGACCGTACGCGGTACAACGTTTCATTTGGTTACGGCCGCGACGAAGGTATCCTGCCCGGCTCCTACTATGACCGCTATTCCACCAACCTGAACATCAATCAGGAACTGGTAAACGGACTTAGCGCGGGTATCAACGTAAATGCGGGTTTCGTGGACCGCGGCGGCCCCGTAACGGCGGCGGTGAGTGGAAACAGCACCCAGCGTTCCAGCCTGCTTACGCAGATTTTGTTGTTCCCCAACGTACAAGGTCGCATCCGCGACAGGGAAGCTACGTACGACGAAGACGGGTTTATTCTGAGCGGCCGCAACGGCGCTACCTTCAACCCCGAGCGTCAGGTAGCTACAACCCACAATTTTGGTAATACCGTCAATGCGTTTGGTAACGTCTATCTGCAGTACGCCATCAATGATGACCTGTCGCTTAAAACGACCTACGGCGGCAACTTCTACAACAACAACAGCGAGGGCGCATACCCCAGTGATTTTGGCTGGTCGCAGGCGATCGGCGGTGCCGCCTTTACGAATCTCTTCCGGGCTTACGGCTGGTTGAACGAGAACACAATCAGTTACAAGAAGGACCTGGGCAATCACCGCTTCAACGTGGTGGGTGGATTTACGCAACAGCAGTCTACGAACCGCAACCTGAGCACCAACAACCAGGACTTCCCCCTGCCGGGAGTAAACATCGACGATTTGGCATCGTCACGTCTTCAAAACATTACCCGATCGGGTAAATCCACCTGGGGCCTGAAGTCTTACCTGGGGCGGATCAACTACACGCTTAACGACAAATACCTGTTTACGGTGAGCGGTCGCAGCGATGGTTCCAGCCGGTTTGCCGAAGGTAATAAGTGGGGTTTCTTCCCTTCCGCCGCCTTCAGCTGGCGCGCCAGCGAGGAGCCATTCATCCAGAACATCAATGCCATCAGTAGTCTGAAATTCCGGGCCACCTACGGCGTTTCCGGCAACAACAATATCGGAGAATACCGGTCGCTTGCCGCCTTCGGACCCACCAGGGCCATCATCGACGGCAACATCGCCAGCGGCGCTACTCAGGTAAACCCGGCTAACGAATCTCTGACGTGGGAAACCACGGAGCAATCCAACTTTGGTTTTGAGCTCGGCTTGTTCAACAACCGCTTGACGCTGGATTTCGATTATTACCTGAAGAATACTTCCGATCTGCTGCTGAACGTTCCTTCCCCGCCGGAAAGCGGATTTTCTGAAATTCTTCAAAACCTCGGCGAGGTGGAGAACCGGGGTATCGAACTGGCCCTGAGCGCAACGCCCGTTGACCGCGGAGACTTTAGCTGGAATATCCGCCTTAACCTGAGTCGTAACCGGAATACGGTAAAAGACATCGGAGATGCCAGTGAGATCCTCTTCAATGCACCCGGCCCCACCAACCAGGACTTCATCGTTCGGGTCGGGGATCCGTTGGGAAGTTTCTACGGCTTCGAGACCGACGGAATATATAACTACTCCGACTTCCCGATCTTCGACGGTCTTTCCACGCAGGAATCCGCCGACCTCATCCGCAACAGTGAAAACGCCGAGTACTGGAATAATTTCTTTCCCCTTCGGGAGAACACCGTTACCCGGGGAGGCGTGGTTCAATACCGCCCCGGTATGGTTAAAATCAAAGACATTGCCGGGTTTGACGAGAACGGTAACCGGGTCGAAGGACCGGACGGCGTCATCAACTCCGCCGACCGGACCATCTTAGGATCCGTACAGCCCGATCTTTTCGGTGGCTTCACGAATGACTTTCGCTATAAATCTTTTGGCCTTAACTTCCTCTGGCAGTTCTCCGTCGGCAATGAGGTGTACAACATTAACCGCCAGCTGGGTACTTCAACCGCCATTCCCGGCCTGAATAAACTCGGAGAAGTCGCTGATCGATGGACGCTGGATGATCCTGACTCCGATATTCCCGGTATTTGGGGGTTAACGGACGGAGGCGTATCTTCGGAGGCCCTTAGTGACTATATTGAAGACGGATCTTTCCTGCGTCTCGCCAACGTCACGCTAAATTATGACCTGCCGCGCGGTTTACTGACGAGTAATAACGCCCGGGTATTTTTGGCGATCGACAATGCGTTGATCTTTTCAAACTATTCCGGCTACGATCCCGAAGTGAACGTCAGTAACAACCCCACGACACCGGGCATCGACCTGGACAGTTACCCCCGCCAGCGCATCATTCGCGGTGGCTTCAGCGTAACATTTTAAAATCAGATTGATTAATTTTCCTCCTTTTCCGGATGGATATAACTTTTAATTATCATGCATAAAATTACTATCAGGCTCCCGTGGCTGCTGTTTGTACCCTTGTTTTTCGCCTTGACTTCCTGCAACGAAGATCTACTGGTGGAGCAACCTACGGACCGCCTGGCCCCGACCAACTTCTTTCGTAACGCCAGCGATGCTGAAGTCGCGCTGAACGCCATTTACGCCGGTCAGCAACGCGTCCAGGGGTATTCCGGCGGAGATGCCGGCGTGGCTAACCTTTGGGGTATGCACGGGACGGACGAAATCGTGGTGCCACCATGGACCAACCCACCGGACCGCCGCCTGATCGCCCTGTTCCAACTCGACCCTACGGTTAACGCCTTTTACACGATCTATGAGCGTCACTTCCAGGAAATTGCCCGGGCGAATACCATCCTTAACCAGATCGGTATGATGGGTGAGGACAAAATAGACGACGAGGATAAAGATCGGATACTAGCCGAGGGCCGCACAATTCGCGCCAGCTACTATTTCAACCTCGTGCGGATTTTTGGTCGGGTTCCTCTCGAAACGGAAGAGCGTACGGACTTCTCTAACCTCGACTTCAGGCAGAGCGAACCGGCAGATGTTTATGATTTCATCGTAAATGAATTGACGGACGCCGTTGAGGTGTTGAAACGGGGCAAAAATACCGGCCGAATCACCAAGGGAGCCGCCCGGGCTTTGCTGGGAAATGTTTATCTCCAGATGGCCGGCGAACCACTTAACCAAACGGACAAATACGCACTTGCCGCGGAGCAGTATGATTCGGTTATGGTTATGGGCTATCAGTTGCTCGACGATTTCGAATCGATTTTCAGTTACGAGAACGAGCTCAACGACGAGGGTGTTTACGTTGTAGAACACGACGGTCCTGGTCAGACGTTAGACAACAGTTACACGTCTAATTTGGGAAGCTTCATGGGCCCCGGTGGCCAGTTGCCCGATGGCGCCGGCTGGGGGACGGCATGGGCTAATGCTGAACTGGAGCAGGAGTTCGATCGCAGCGATGTTCGCCGCCGCGTCTCTTTTGCGTACCATGATTCTCCCAACGTTCAGGACAGTACCCGCGGGCCTAATCAGTTCAAGCCGTGGAAGTGGCAGAAGCCGCAAGAGCGTAATGGACAAGCCTGGGCCAACGATACACCCTTCGACTACGTGTATATTCGCCTGGCTGGCGTTTTGCTCGGATTTGCCGAGGCAACGATCCGCTCCGGAGGTGATGTCAATAATGCCCTGGATGCCGTCAACCAGGTTCGTGCCCGTGCCAGGGGAGGGGCAAATATATTACCCGATCTGACCACGGACATGGATAATGACGAACTGGTTGAGGCGATTTTGGATGAGCGCCGGAAAGAGTTACTTTACGAAGGCCACCGCAAGGGAGACCTGATCCGTACCGGCCGTCTGATTCCGGTCATGGAGGAGTTCGACTGTTCCTTCTCGGCGGTTTGCCCGGGAGAACCGGAACCGGAAATGCACCACATCTACTGGCCGCTTCCGCAGCGCGTGCTTGATCTGAACGGCAGCATGACGCAGAATTCAGGCTACGAGAACTAAAATATTTTACTACTACTTTTCTTACCCCGGCAAATAAATCGTTTGCCGGGGTTTTTCTTTTGGGCACGGACGCGGGTGCCGGGTTATTGTTTTTCGAAAAAGCGAGGTTGGGCAGCCAGGCGATTACCACAGCGCCTCTGCATCACAACTGATATTGCACCTGCGATCGCGCCCACCTTACCGTTTCCCAAAGCATCCGAGGCTATGCGTTATCTACTCAGTATTCCGATATTACTCACCCTGTTTTTTTCTTGCGGTGGAGAGGACCGAGCCGTAGCTACGGATTCGGCAGCGCTTGAAAGAGCACAGCCCGTATTCGAACGTATCCCTTCCTCCGTGAGTAAGGTGAACTTTCGCAATCACGTCGAGGAGAATTTCAAAAACTTCTTTGCCCGCTTCCAATACGTATACAACGGCGGTGGGGTAGCCATTGGTGATGTAGACGGGGACGGCCTCCAGGATATTTACTTTACCGCCAATGAACGGGACAACAAACTGTATCGGAATACCGGCAATATGACCTTTGATGACGTTACCGCCTCCGCCGGAGTGGCCGGCAGCGGCGGCTGGGACAACGGCGTGGTGATGGCCGACGTAAATGGCGACGGTCACCTCGACATCTACGTCTGTCGCGGCGGCTCGGCCGATGATAGCCAGGCGAAAGACCGGGCCAACCTCCTGTACCTGAACGACGGTACCGGCAACTTCCGCGAAGCCGCCGCCGAAATGGGCCTGGCCGACACCGGCTACTCTCTCCAGGCGGTTTTCTTCGACATGGACAACGACAATGACCTGGACGCCTACGTTACCAACCGGCCAGAACGTTTTTTTATACCCTATACCGAAGTGCTGAAGGCTAAAGATCAACAGGATTCCCGGTTCAGCGACCAGCTCTATCGCAATGATGGGAACAACTTTACCCGGGTAACGAAGCCAGCCGGAATTACCGGGAACTTCGGCTACGGCCTCGGCCTGGTCACCGCCGATGTCAACAACGACGGTTTCACGGACATCATCGTCTCCAACGATTACCTGGAAAACGACTACCTCTACGAAAACCAGGGCGACGGTACCTTCGTGGAAAGCATCGAAAAATACACCAACCACACCAGCTTTTACGGAATGGGCATCGATGCCTCCGACCTGAACAACGACGGGTTGGAGGACCTGCTGCAGTTGGATATGTCGCCAGAGGATTACGTCCGCTCCAAAACGACCATGGCCAGTATGAACGTTTCCCTGTATCGCCAGATAATGGACAGTGGATTTCACGATCAGTATATGCACAACAGCCTGCAACTGAACCGGGGCAACGGGTTTTTCAGTGAGATCAGTCAGTTCGCCGGCGTCGATAAATCGGATTGGAGCTGGGCCGTTCTGGCCGCCGACTTCGACAACGACGCCAATCGGGAGATTTTTATCACCAACGGCTACCGGCGGGACGTAGCCGATAAGGACGGCAATACCGAGATGCGCGCCTATATGCGCAGCCCGGAACGCCGCACGCGCACGGATGAGGAAAACGCAAAAAAAGTGATCGGGATGTTCAACTCCGTACCGCTACAAAACTATTTGTACGATGGGACAGGGGATCTCACTTATAAGAATACCGCTTCGGCGTGGGGGCTGACCGAGATGTCCTTTTCTAATGGTGCTGCTTACGGCGACCTGGACAACGACGGCGACCTGGACCTGGTGGTCAATAATCTGGAGGAGGAAGCATTTCTTTACCGGAACAATTCCGGGGCGGATAAAAGCTTGCGGCTGCGGCTGGCAGGCCCGGCCGGAAACGCTTACGGTATCGGTGCGAAAGTGACCGTTGAACAAGAAAGAGGAGCGCAGTTTCAGCAGCTGAAAATGGTCCGTGGTTACTTGTCGTCGGTAGAGCCCTACGTACATTTCGGTACGGGAGATTTGGGAGAGGTATTGCGGATACGCGTACTGTGGCCTGACGGTAAGACCTCCGTTGTGCGGCAGCCGGCAACCGGTGAGTTGATCACGATCAGCCACGCGGATGCGCGTGCTATTACCAGGTCACCACCGGTGGAGGCTGCGCTGTTTCGGGAAGTTACCGGTGCGTACTTCGCGAAAATTCCCGTTCACGAAGAGAACGATTTTGACGATTACGCAAGCCAGGTATTATTACCGCACGCCCACAGTAAATCCGGGCCGACAATTGCCGTTGCGGATATAGACGGGGATGGATTGGAGGATTTTTACCTGGGCGGTGCAAAAAGGGTAAGTGGTGTGCTGTATCGGCAAGAAGCGAAAGGTGGATTTGTAGCGACTAAAGATGCTTTGCCGCTGCAGGATGCCGGCTACGAAGATACCGGAGCTATCTTCTTCGATGCCGACGGCGACGGCGACCAGGACCTGTACGTCATCAGTGGCGGGAGTGAATTTCCGGAAGCGTCCCGGAAGTTTCAGGACCGTCTGTACCTGAACGACGGCGCAGGTAATTTCACCAATTCTGACGGACTGCCGGAAATACGAAGTAGCGGAGGCTGCGTTGCCGTTCACGATATGGATGGCGACGGCGACCTGGATCTATTCGTGGGGGGGAGGGTAGTGCCTACCCGCTACCCGGCGGCTCCGCAGAGTTACCTGCTGGAAAACCAGGGGGGTGTATTTACCGACGTCACGGACCGGTTGGCTTCTGAGCTGGGTCGCGTAGGGATGGTATCTTCGGCAGTGTGGAGCGACACGGACGAGGATGGGGTTGCGGAGTTGATCGTGGTGGGAGAGTGGATGCCGATAACCGTCTTTAAGCGGCAGAATGGCAGCTACCAAAACGTAACCGGAGACCTGGGTCTTGGGGATACGCAGGGCTGGTGGAATAAAGTAGTGGCAACGGACCTCGACGGCGACGGTGACGAAGACTACGTGCTGGGCAACCTTGGGTTGAACTATAAATTCAAGGCTTCCCCCGATAAGCCCTTCCGGATATTTGCGTCTGACTTTGACCGCAACGGGAGTAACGACATCTTTCTGGCGAAAGAAAACGGTAAGACGCTGGTACCGATTCGGGGGCGGGAGTGTTCCAGCCAGCAGGTTCCGGATATTGCGGATAAGTTCCCGACCTATGATGCCTTTGCGGCGGCGGAACTATCGGAGATCATTGACCTGAAACAGGAGGGGGCTATCCGCTACGAAGCAAAAGTGTTTGCCAGCTCCTGGCTGGAGAACGACGAAGGTAAACTGTTGCTGCACGCGCTGCCGACGGAAACACAACTATCTGTCATCAACGGAATCGTAGCGACCGATCTGGACGGAGACGGACGCAATGACCTGATTGCGGCCGGTAATAAATTCGAGGTGGAAATTGAGACAACCCGGGCGGACGCCGGTACGGGTACCGTACTGATTGGTGAGGAGAAGGGGCATGGGTTTCGGGTGCTTTCTACGTCTGCCTCGGGGGTTTTGCTGACCGGAAACGTGAAGGGGCTTTACCAAATTCGGCTGGGTAAGGGCGGTAAGAGAGGATTGCTGGTGGCCAACAACGAGGGACTACTGAAGCTGCTGACCTACTGATTGCTTTGTGCTCATCCATCACTTTGCACCCGCGCCCGCGCCCAATACCGGGAAGAGGCCGGTAAATGCCTGGTTTGCCGCTTAATAAAAACATATGTGTCCTGCTTTTAAACATCCGTTACCTCCCAGAAAAGGCAGTCGTTTGATCTTTACACTAATCATGCAAGTGTCGGTATACCAAAATGCCGGACTTACTTAAAGTAACATACACCATCGCTACCAATATGAAACCTTTCTCTTTCAGTTACCTCGGCAAACTGTGCTTGTTTTGCCTCGTCTCGCTGACCCTGTTCACCGCCTGTGAGCCGGAAGACGATGACTTCGATAACTTCCGTCCGGTCGACTTCTTCATCAATGCCAATACTCTGCTGATCGATGCCGGAGAGAGCATCTCCTACCAGGATTCTTCGCTGACGGGGGTCAGCAGGGTCTGGACCTTCGAGGGTGGTACGCCCGCTACGTCTACCGATGCCCGGCCGACGGTAGAATACGACGAACCGGGAAACTTTGCGACCTTTGTCACTACGACTTTTCAGGATGGCACCACGGAACGGCGCCGCCTACCGATCACGGTCGTACCAAAGGTGGTTGCTGATTTTTCGGCAACGCCTACTCAGGCCGTAATCGATGGGGATATTCAGTTGCAGAACCTGACCCAGGGCGTAGGGGATATTCCAAACGTACTGTCCGAAGGAGATTCCGCCATTGTCTACCAATGGGTCGTGGAGGGTATCGACGACACGCTCACGGCCAGTAACCCGATCATAAAATTCGACGAGGTTGGCGAGTATGACGTAACGTTGATTGTAACGCGCCGATCTACCGGTTTCAGCGATATGATCACTAAATCGGACTTCATCAGCATTGTAGCCGTCCCCATTCTTCCCGTACGAACGGTTGGCTTCAGTCGCGATGATTCTTCGATCTTCCTTAGTACGAACGAGCCGCTTGCCGCGCTGCCAGGCGACGTTACCAGTCTGTTTTCATTAACTTCCGCTGATGGTAGCGAGACGGTCAACATTACCAGCGCGGAGATTCCCGGCTGGGGAAACAATATAATTCAGCTCAATATCGATAATGCTTCGATGACCGTTGGAACCGATTACAATTTGGTACTTCCAACTGCCAGTGGCATCACCTTTGCGAGTGAGAGTATCCTGGGCGATGTTGATGTCGACCTGACCTACCTTGGCGCTCCGGACTTTGCTGACCTTATTTATAGTGGCATGGGTAACGACCCCGTAACGGCCATGCTAAGCGGCAACGACTTCACATTTGATGCCGATGGATCAAGATTTACGTTTAATAGCGGCGCGGGTAATAGCGTCTTTAACCCAGGATTGGCCGGCTACGCCACCTCAGGTACCGATAGCACCGTTCCGTACAGCATGGTGATTTCATCCGCAGGGGGTACTCTTGATGATATCCGGGATGTAGGTGTGGATCTCAGTTTCATCGGGGTTAACGGCACGCAGTACTTTTTTTCTCAGGCAGTTACGGATGTTCGGTTCCATAGCAATACGGCTGTTCTTCCAACGGCCACGCTGAGTATTGATGGTAAAACGCTTACCATCGATAATCAAGTCGGGCGGGGTGATCCAATCCGAATTTCATTCATACTTGACGAAACCATTGCCGCGGACGGGTTTACAATTTCGAACGACGCACCGGAAGCGACGGGCATCTACGTAACTGCTTCCGGACGCTAGTCGTAGAGTTCTCCTACCTATTTATGCCCACTTACTTCAGACTGGTCTTGTATTGTACTCTGGCAACGTTTTCAGCGCTGCATGGCCAATCTTTTCGTGAAGTAAGTGCCGCCGCCGGAATCGAAACAACAGCCGTCGACCCCCTGCTCATGGCGGGAGGAGTAGCTTGGCTGGATTACAACAACGACCGGTTCCCCGACCTGATCTTTACCAACGGTCTGGAGGCCACCCGCCTGTTTCGGAATAACTGGGACGGAACCTTTACCGACGTGAGTACGTCTTCCGGCCTGCTGAACCTGGCGGGCACCATGGGTGTCGTCAGTGGAGATTTTGATAGCGATGGTTTCGTGGATCTTTTCTTTACGACCATGGCGGGTACGGCTAACCGGTTGCTGCGCAACAACGGTACGGGAGGGTTTGAGGATGTCTCGCGTTACGCCGACATCACCGAGGCATCGTATAGCGCCTCCGCTACCACGAGCGACTATGATGGTGACGGGGATCTGGACGTTTACGTCACCAACTACCTGGCCGGCGCTACGCCGCGGGAAGGCGGATTGCCCAATTTCCTTTACCGCAACGATGGAGAAGCGGGTTTTACCGAGGTCGCCGTGTCACTGGCCCTCGATGACGCCGGCTGCGGGTTGGGGGCGATATTTTCGGACTTTAACAACGACGGACGTTCAGACCTGTACGTGACCAATGATTACGGATACGCCGTTGAGCCAAACGCTTACTTCCGGAACGGTTACCCTTCGTTCACCAACGAAGCTTTCGACAACGGGACTGCCGCTACCGTTAACGCCATGGGCATTGCAAAGGGTGATTACGACAACGACGACGACCAGGACATCTACGTGACCAACATCCGGGATAATCTGCTTTTCACCAACAGCGACGCGGGTGACTTCTTTAGTTTCAGCTCTGTCTTTGCGGGTGTAGCCTTGCCGGAGTTGACCGGATGGGGAGCGGCATTTACTGATTTTGACCTCGACGGTAACCTGGATCTCTTTGTGGCAAATGGTCAGGTAGCCGGCACCATAAATGAGGCAGAGCCGCAAACTTACTTTCGTAATAATGGAGACGGAACCTTTACCGACGCTTCCGAATCGTCGGGCGTTGGGGAGGTTATCAAAATGGCGCGCGGGCTTGCCGTGGCGGACTATGATCTCGACGGTTTTCCCGACGTAGCCATCAACACCGTTCAACCGGACTTTTCCGGCGCGGAGCAGATGGGTTTGTTGCATAATGAGGGAGGTGCCGGAGGAAAATGGCTGGCGATCGAGGTGCCCGTAAATGCACTTAGAGTAACGCTCTACTCCGGGGGACGGCAATGGCTCCGGGAGGTTGACGGTGGTTCCAGTTACTTATCGCATTCAGCGGGTCCGATCCACTTTGGCGTGCCGGATCTCGGGTTTACGATCGATAGCCTGGTCGTGTCCTTTACGAATCTGCCCGGGGCTACTTATACCGGTTTACCCTGGGATCGCCTGGTGGGCATTCGGCCCGACGGCAGTTGGTACGAGGTTGCTCACGAAAGGGAGACGCAGTGCGGTGCTTTGCTTACGGACCCGGTGGTGGAGTCGCGGTGGAACACTGACGCCGAGGGGAAAGAGTTCTTACGCCTTCGCCGATCGCAGACAATTCCTTACCGCAAATTAGCGGGACAAAGCGTATCGCTTACGGCCGGGGAAGTGTTTCGGGGATTGGCGCGGACGCAGGATGCAGTGTTGGTTGACACGGTAGCGGGGGAAGGTCCTTGTCCGGACCTGCAACCCATTCATCTGCGGGTGCGGGCGGAAGTCGACCGTCCCCTGGTTTATCCCAACCCCATCTCTTCCGGTCAGCTCCGGGTGGGATTGCCCGGTGGCGACGAATCGGTAAGCCTGGAGCTGTACGCTGTTTCCGGGGCTAAAATCTGGGGACATCACCAATCCGTGACCACCGATCAACGGACCGTCTCCTGTTCTGTATCTTACCTCCCGAACGGGATTTACCTGCTACGGGTGACTTACGCGGGCAAGAAAACCCATCATAAACTTTTCCACCTGTGAATCAGATTGTCTCCCCTTCATCGGGCTTGCTTCTTGGTCTTGTCCTTTTGCTATTTACCGCCTGTGGTGAGAAGCCGGCCGCAGCGTCGGGAGAAGCCACGGTCGAGCGGCCCAACATCATCTTCATCATGTCGGACGACCATACCTCCCAGGCCGTCGGTGCTTACGGTAGCCGGTTGGCCGCGCTCGATCCTACGCCTAACATCGACGCTCTTGCCGCGAACGGCGCGCTGTTCAAGCAAGTGTTTTGTACCAATTCCATTTGCACGCCCTCGCGGGGCAACATCATGACCGGTCAGTACAGCCAGACCAACGGCATCCTGACGCTGAACGATACCCTGCCCCCGTCCCGACAGTACTTGCCAACGGAGATGCGAAAGCTGGGGTACCAAACGGCCATGATCGGCAAATGGCACCTTAAAGCGGAACCGGCGACGTACGATTACTACCAGGTGTTGGAAAGTCAGGGGAAATACTTTGATCCGGAGTTCCGGGCCAGTGACGCGGGAACCTGGCCCGATAATAAAGTGACGTATAAGGGCCACTCCAGCGATGTCATCACCGATATTACGCTGGACTGGTTGTCAAAAAAAAGGAAAAAGGACCAACCCTTTTTTCTGATGCACCATTATAAAGCTCCGCACGACGATTTCGAGTTCGCGCCCCGTTATGCGGACTACTTAGCGGACGCACGTATTCCCGAACCAGCCAACCTTTACGATCAGAACCAGCCGGACTTCGGCTCGGAAGCCACCAGGGGGACAAATGACAGCCTGCGCAATCGTATCGGAACCTCGGTATCCGACCGGCACCCGTACCGCAGCTACACCGTTCAGTACGGCATTGAAAAAACGCCCCGGGATACTGCCACCAGCGCCGCGTACCAGGAGTACCTGAAGCGCTATCTACGTTGCGTAAAGGGAGTTGACGACAATCTCGGTCGCTTGTTCAGTTATCTGAAAACGGAAGGGCTGTGGGAGAATACCGTCATCATCTACACCGGAGATCAGGGCTTCATGCTCGGTGAGCACGATTATATGGACAAACGATGGATGTACGATGAGAGCATGCGCATGCCATTCATCATGCACAATCCCGGACGCATTGAAGCGGGAACGGAAAGTGACTTACTCATAAATAATACGGACTTTGCCCCGACAATGCTGCAATTAGCGGGTGGAGAAACGCCGGATTACATGCAGGGCAGGAGCTTCGCAGACCACCTGGACGGTAGTGAACCGGATGATTGGCGCAAGTCCACTTACTACCGGTACTGGATGCACCTGACGCACCACGACGTGCCGGCCAACTTTGGTCTGCGTACAAAGGAGTATAAACTGATCTTTTACTATGCCCAGCCCTACAAAGAATCGCTGGTTGGAACAGGCAGTATGTGGTGGAAAGAAGATTCTTATCCCATCGGGCCGACGCCCGTCGCCTGGGAGTTTTACGACTTAAAAAAGGACCCCGCTGAGAACGTGAACCGGTACAATGACCCGACCTACGCGGATGTTATTGCCGGGTTGAAGGAAGACTTACGCTTAAAACGGGAAGCGTTGAACGAGACGGACGAAAACTACCCCCGTTTCCAAAAAGTGATTGCTGAAAACTGGGACTGATCACCCCTGACCTATATATGTCAAAAACTGCAACGTCATCATACAAAACTTACTCAAAATGAGATTTTACCTGTACGCATTCGTATTAGTATTTTTAACCCAGGCATGTCATATGGCCGAGGTGCAAGAGGTGTCCGGCGAGGAAACATCGACTTCGGATGCAGATTTTATCGCAGACTGGGAATCGCTGGCTAAAGTCAACGAATCACCCGACTGGTTTGCCGATTCTAAACTGGGTATCTATTTTCACTGGGGTCCGTACGTGGTACCCGAGAACCACAGCGAGTGGTATCCGCGTAATATGTACGTTCCCGGCCAGGAAGCTTACAAACACCACAAAAAGACCTACGGTGATCAGTCGGAGTTCGGGTACCATGATTTTATTCCGATGTTTACGGCCGACAAATTCAACGCCGATGAGATCGCTGACCTGATGCAAAGAGCCGGAGCTAAATGGGGCGGACCGGTAGCGCAGCATCACGACGGTTTTGCCATGTGGGACAGTAAAGTGAATCCATGGAATGCCGCAGATATGGGTCCCAAGCGTGACGTAACCGGAGAGATGGCCGCCGCACTGAAAGCCCGGGGAATGAAGCTGATTACTTCCTTCCACCACGCGCGTAACCTCCAGCGCAACGCCGCCGACGAAAAAAACTGGAGTGGGTGGCACAGCCATTTTCCTTATAATCCGGAATGGGCGACAGCTTCTCAAGACGAGCAACTCCGCTGGCTATACGGCAACGTTCCCGCCGACGAGTGGCACCCTTACTGGTTGGCGCAGCTCGAAGAAGTCATCGATCAGTACGACCCGGATATCATCTGGTTCGACGTTTGGCTCAACATGATTCCCGAGCAGTACCGTAAGGAGTTTTGTGCTTATTACCTCAACCACGCAAAAGCAAATGGTAAGGAGGTCGTGATAGCGCATAAAAAGGATGACCTGCCCATCGACGTTAGTATTCTCGACATCGAGCAGGGCGGAAAAAAGGATGCTTCCGAACGCGTCTGGCTGACGGACATCACGCTCAGTAACCAGTCCTGGAGCTACGTAAAAGGGCAGACCTATAAAGATCCTAAAATCGTTATCCGAAACTTCATCGACGTAGTGAGTAAGAACGGAGTGGTGTTGCTTAACATCTCCCCCCGGGCGGACGGTAGCATCCCCGCTGCGCAGGTAGCGGTGCTTGAAGAACTCGGTAGCTGGCTCAAAACCTACGGAGAGGCTATCTACAACACGCGCGCCCGCTCGGAATTCGGTTTTGGTTCCACCAAAGCAAAGGACGGCAAGTACGGAGGGCAAACCGCCACGGTTGAATACGGGGCCGGTGACGTTCGGTTCACCGAAGCCAAGGACCATAGTGCCATTTATGTCATCCTGCTGGGGCCTCCGGAAAAAGGTACCCGTATCGATCTTAAGAGCTTGTCCGCCATCTCTTTCCCACCGGCCACGGCGGTCAGGTCCGCGAGAATGCTGGACAGCGGCGCGGCGGTTGAATTTGCCATCGACGATCACAACAACTACATCGTAATTCCTGATGCGCCGATGAACGAGATGGCGAACGTTATTAAACTGGAGCTGGAATAAATCCCTCTGACACATAACCCATTCACTACTGCATTCATCCGCAGTAGACAATTGTTTACCGCACAACCCAAATAACTTTATGCAGCAGGAATGGCTCCGGCTTGACTCTTCAGATAATTTGCTCGTGGCTCTGAGGGATTTACCCGCGGGACACTCCCTGAGTCTGGGTGGCAGCACCTTGTATTTATCGCAAAATATTCAGGTCAAGCACAAATTCACGGACCGGCCGCTTGCCGCGGGGGCGGAGTTGATCATGTACGGCGTACTGGTAGGAAAGGCCCTGGTGGATATTCCCGCCGGCGGATTGATTCACACCGAAAATGTGGTCCATGCGGCGCGGTCTTACGAATCCCGGACGCACGACTACAGCTGGAATCCGCCTGACGTTAGCAAATGGATCAACCGGGAATTTCTTGGCTATCATCGTCCTGACGGAAGGGTGGGGACCGCTAACTACTGGTTGGTTATTCCCCTGGTCTTCTGCGAAAACCGCAACATCGAGGCTATCCGGGAGACGATGGTGGAACAGCTGGGGTACGGTCGGAGATCCGAAACCGTTATCGACGTTAATTTGTTAATCGATGCCTACCGCAACGGAGCGGATGCCGAAGCCATCCTCAAAGTAGACCCGCTGCGGAACGGGGAACCGACGCGCCCGAAAAGAGTATTCCCCAACGTAGACGGCATAAAGTTCCTGACCCACGACGGTGGCTGCGGCGGCATCCGGCAAGACGCGGAAGTGCTCTGTGAACTGCTGGCCGGCTACATCAGCCACCCCAACGTTGCCGGAGCGACCGTGCTTAGCCTCGGTTGCCAGAACGCACAGATTCCGCTGCTCAAAACGGCCCTCGATAAGCGTGGATCAGCAAGCGATAAACCCGTTTATTACCTCGAACAGCAGGCGAGCAAAAGTGAACGCTCGTTCGTCGCTCAGGCGGTAAAAGCGACCTTTGCCGGGCTTATGAAAGCAGATCTTTGCACCCGCGCGCCGTCGCCCTTATCCGCCCTGACGTTAGGACTGGAATGTGGCGGCTCCGACGGCTTTTCCGGAATCTCCGCCAACCCGACACTCGGCCACGTCTCTGATGTACTGGTGGCGCTGAAAGCCAAAATTGTTCTGGCCGAATTTCCGGAATTAAATGGCGTGGAACAAGAGCTGATCGACCGCTGTGAAACCACCAGGCTGGCCGATAAGTTTTCTTCCCTGATGCGGGCCTACTCCGATGCCGCCGAAGCCGTCGGCTCCGGATTCAAAAACAATCCCTCTCCCGGAAACATCCGGGACGGTCTGATCACCGACGCGATGAAATCCGCCGGAGCAGCCAAAAAAGGGGGTACCGGACCGGTCTCCGATGTGCTCGATTACGCCGAACCGGTAAGCAAACCCGGTCTTTCGTTACTTTGTACACCGGGCAACGACGTGGAGAGTACCACCGGCCTGGCGGGCTCCGGCTGCAACCTCATCGTTTTCACTACCGGCCTGGGCACGCCTACCGGAAATCCGATTGTACCCGTGGTGAAAATGGCCAGCAATTCCACCCTGGCGATGCGTATGGCCGACATCATCGACTTCGATGCGGGGCCCGTCATTACCGGAGAAGAAACTATTAAAGAACGTGGGGATGCCCTCCTGGAGTTATTAATCAACGTTGCTTCCGGAAAGGCTCAAACCGCCGCCCAGCGTCTCGGGCAGGATGATTTTATCCCCTGGAAAAGAGGTGTTTCTCTATAAATCACATCAATGCTTGACCCCCAGAATTTTGACCGTACAAACCGTCCGCTGCGCGTCCTCCAGTTTGGAGGAGGCAATTTTTTACGGGCCTTTGTGGACTGGATGATCGATGAGCTTAATGCGCAAACTGATTTTAATGGCGGCGTAGTCATCGTAAAACCGACCTCCCGGGGAGATTACGAAGAATTGCGTGCCCAAGAAGGTCTTTTTACCGTCGCCCTCGATGGCATCTGCCGGGGAGAACTGGTAGCCGACCGGCGGGTAGTTACCTGCGTGCAGCAAATCATCCAGCCGTACACCGAGCGGGCCGCTTACCTGGCGACCGCCGAGCTACCGGAAATGAGATTCGTTATCTCCAATACCACGGAGGCGGGTATTCGCTTCCGGGAAGAGCCGTTGCCCGAAGCAGGAATGCCGGTGGAGTTTCCGGCAAAACTTTGTTTGTGGCTGCACCATCGGTTCCGGCATTTCAAAGGAGCTGGAGGGCGCGGCCGCGGGTGCATCGTTTTGCCTTTGGAACTCATCGAAAACAATGGGGACGAACTTAAAGCGTGTGTCCTTCGGTATGCCAGACACTGGAACCTGTCCGAAGCTTTTCAGCAGTGGACGTTGGAAGAAAATCACTTTTGCAATACGCTCGTAGACCGGATAGTGTCGGGTTACCCGGCTGACCGTGCAGCAGCTATTGCGCAAGAGACGGGCCACGAAGATCCGCTGCTCGTAGCCGGAGAATATTACCACAGTTGGGTCATCTCCGGGCCGCCCTTAGTGGCTGAGGAACTGCCTTTCAGTGAGACTGACCTGAAAGTTACCTTCACCGATGACCTGGACGCTTACCGGGAGATCAAAGTCCGCATCCTGAACGGTGCGCACACCAGCATCGTACCCACCGGCTATCTGGCCGGTCTTGAAACAGTCGGTGACGTGATGGCCGACGAAAAAATGTACACTTTCCTGGAAGGCGTGCTCAACGATGAAATCATCCCCTCCCTCGATCATCCGGAGGCCGGGTTAAAATCTTTCGCCGCTGATGTGCTCGATCGCTTTCGCAACCCCAGCATCCAGCACCGGCTGATGGATATCTCTCTGAATTCAACCAGTAAATTCCGGACAAGACTATTACCTTCCCTACTTGCCTTCCAGCAGAAGCGGGGAACGCTGCCTCAGGGAATCGTCCGCGCTTTTGCGGCCCTGATCCGTTTTTACCGGGGGGACCGTAACGGCGAACCCATTGCGCTACGCGATGATGCAGACCGGGTTGCCTTCATCCAAAGCGAATGGCTGCGGCAACAGGATGGAGAACAAGGAATGAAGGATCTTGTAAAGAACATTCTCAGGCAGAAAGAGTGGTGGGGACAGGACTTGCAAAACATCCCCGGTCTGACGGAAGAACTAACCCAAGCCCTTGAAAAATACAAAGACTAAACTAACTACTATGGATCTCAAGCTAAAAGGAAAAGTCGTTGTAATCTCCGGAGCGGCAGGCCACCGAGGGAGTATCGGAGAAGTGATGATGCGCGCCATCGCCCGCGAAGGTGCCATTCCGGCCATCGTCGACCGGAACGCCCGTGGCTTCGGTTACGTGGAAGAATTGCAGGCCGAAGGAGTTGACGCTGCTTTCTTCCAGACGGATGTCACCAAACCCGAACAGATCAAAGCAGCCATTGACGGGGTGGTTGCTAAGTATGGCCGGATCGACATACTGATCAACAACGTCGGGGTGAACGATGGGATAGGGTTGGACGGCAGCTACGAAGACTTTATGTATAGCCTGCAGCTGAACATGGTCAGCTACTTCTTGCTTGCGAAACACTGCCTGCCGCAGCTCAAAGCCGGCAAGGGTAATATCCTGAACATAGGCTCCAAGGTGGGATACACCGGTCAGGGAAGTACCTCCGGTTACGCCGCCGCAAAGGGCGGGGTTCTGGCCCTTACCCGCGAATGGGCCGTCGACTTCGTTAAATGGGGCGGCCGGTCCAACGCCATTATCATCGCCGAGAGCTGGACACCCGCCTACGACACCTGGATCAATTCCTTGCCCGACGGTGCGGCAAAACTGAAGGGGATTGTCGAAAAAATCCCCCTGGAAAACCGAATGACCACCCCGGACGAAATTGCCAATACGGCCCTTTTCCTGATCTCAGATTTGGCTTCCCATACCACCGGGCAGCATGTTTTTTGTGACGGCGGATATGTGCATTTAGACCGGTCTTTACTTACGCAGGAATCTTAGTAGCCTGGTGTAGTTCGCTCTTAACTGCCGGATAATGCCGGTGATGTTTTACGAAGCTCTACGAGCTATTTAGTTGAAATTACAGTCGATCACCCAATATTGAACTTAATTATGGCCGAACCATCTGCTTTAGTACCCAAGAAATACTTAATTCCATTCATTATCGTCACCTCCCTGTTCGCCTTATGGGGGTTTGCCAACGACATTACGAACCCTATGGTGTCGGCCTTTAAGAAAGTATTGGAACTGGACAACACCAAGGCATCCTACGTTCAGTTCGCCTTTTACATCGGTTACTTCTGCATGGCCCTCCCGGCGGCTATCTTTGCCAAGAAGTACTCTTACAAAAAATCGATCATTATCGGTCTGGCGCTTTACGCTGTAGGCGCCTTACTCTTTTACCCGGCGGCCAGTGCGGAGAGTTTTGGTTTTTTCCTGTTGTCCTATTTTGTCATAACCTGCGGATTGGCGTTCCTGGAAACCACCGCCAGCCCCTACATCATGACGCTTGGCTCCGAGGAAACCGCTACGCAACGGCTTAACCTGGCGCAGGCGTTTAATCCCATAGGAGCCTTGGGCGGATTGCTGGTTGCGCAACAATTCATTCTAGCCAAGCTTCGGGTAGAAGACCTCGGACGAACTGCCTACGACGCATTACCCGCAGGAGAACGGCTGGGCCAAACCGCCGCCGACCTGGGCGCCAAAGCCTACGCGGCACTGGATGCGACCGAAAAAGCCGGGATCAGAACTGACGATCTGGCCACTATCCGCAACCCTTACGTTATCCTGGGTATTGCCGTCATCGGGATGTTGATCCTATTCCTGGTTACAAATATGCCGGAAAAGGAAGAACACGATGATGGCCTGGGAATCGGCGCTGCGTTGGGTCGTTTATGGTCGCAGTCCAGATTTGTCGGAGGAGTGATCGCCCAGGCGTTTTACGTGGGGGCTCAGATCATGTGCTGGACCTATGTTTACCAACTGGCCGAATCCATCGGTATTGCCAATGCTGACGCAGTTTACTATGCCGTAGCGGCTTTGGTCATCTTCCTAGTTGGTCGTTGGATCGGAACTTTCCTGTTGCGCTACTTTACGGGTGGACGGCTGTTGTTCCTGTTTGCGGTTGGAGCGGGCGTTCTGACGCTTTGTACCATTTTCATCCAGGGGATAACGGGACTGTACTGCCTGGTAGGCGTCTCTTTGTTCATGTCCATCATGTTCCCGACCATATACGGAATTGCGTTGGAGGGGCAGGGGGAAGATGCCAAATTCGGTGCCGCCTTTCTGGTCATGGCCATTGTTGGTGGTGCACTCATGCCCGTGATGCAGGGAAAGATCCTGGACGTTGGAGGTGGCGGCTATACGGATACCCTGATCATGGGGGTTCCGGAGGTCAATTTCTCCTTTATTCTGCCATTCTGTTGTTTCGTGATCGTAGCCATTTACGGCTTATCCGTGGCCCGTTACCGGGCTGGATCTTCCAGTAACGCTTTAAACTAAGGAGCTATGCCAAATCGCCAAATCCTCATCTGTGACCTGAAAGATGATCCGGAACTCATAGAGCGGTACAAAGCGTACCACGCCGCCGGGAACGCCTGGCCGGAAATAACGGAGAGCATCACCTCCTCCGGAATTACCGAAATGGAAATCTTCCTGGCCGGTAACCGACTGGTGATGGTCATGACGACAACCGAAGAGTACGATCCCGTCGCAAAAGCTGCCGCAGACGCCGCAAACCCTAAAGTACGGGAATGGGAAGCGTTGATGGACGGCTTTCAGCAAAGGCTCCCATTTGCTCCGCAGGGAGAAAAATGGGTAGCTATGGAGAAAATCTTTGAACTGGCCTAAAGCATATAGTAATTTCGACCTATGAAAAAAAGTGTACCAACTACCTCGTCAGATACGATCATTTGTAAAGCGGCGGTAGCTAACGGCGATGGCGGCTTCGTCATTGATGATATACGGGTGAGTTACCCCCAAACCGACGAGGTGCTGGTTCGGATCAGGGCCGCTGGCCTTTGCCATACGGATCACGATTCCCTCAGCTGGGGAAAACCCGTCGTGATGGGCCACGAAGGTGCCGGAGAGGTGTTTGCCGTCGGACCGCAGGTCACCGGGTTTGCCGCAGGCGACCGGGTTCTCCTCAATTGGGCCACCCCCTGCGGAAGCTGCTTCCAGTGCTGCCGGGGCAATGAGCACATTTGTGAAGAGAATTCACCGGTCGTTGCCGGCGGTAACGGTTTCACGCCCGGCCACGCTCACCTGCAGGGCACCCTATGGAATGACGAACCGATCGAACGGTCTTTCAATCTGGGCACCCTGGCGGAATACGCTCTGGTAAAAGCCTCCGCCTTGGTTAAAATGGAAGGACGGGACATCTCTTACGCTTCGGCGAGCATCGTCAGTTGCGGGGTCATGACGGGGGTAGGCTCCGTCATCAACGTGGTGGAAGGCGGCCCGGAAAACTCCGCCGCCGTGCTGGGCACCGGCGGCGTTGGCCTCAACGTCATCCAGGGCCTCAAGATCTCCGGCGTGGGCACCATCATCGCCGTCGACATTAACCCCGAGCGACTGGAAATGGCCAAAGCCTTCGGTGCCACCCACACGATACTGGCCGACCGCAACGACAAGGGCCTGCTCAAAGCAGCCGGGCAAGTCAGAACAATGACCGACGGCCGGGGTACCGACTTCGCCTTCGAGTGCACCGCCATCCCCGCCCTCGGCGCGGCACCTCTTGCCATGGTGCGCAACGCCGGTACCGCCGTCCAGGTCAGTGGTATTGAACAGGAAGTGACCATCGACATGAGTCTTTTCGAATGGGACAAAGTTTACATCAATCCTTTATACGGCAAATGCAATCCGCAACGGGATTTCCCCAAATTGTTGAACTGGTATGCTGACGGCAAACTAAAGCTGGACGAGATGATCACCCGGACTTATCCGTTAGCCGATCTAGAACAGGGACTCGAAGACATGCTCGCCGGTAAAAATGCCAAAGGCGTTATCGTTTTTGACTGACCACACTTCCGACGCTGAAGACCCCAGAAAACCCAGTATGAAAAGATTTCGCACCACCGAACTCTCCAACTCAAGATTTGAATCGGGAAACCTCCGTTTCATCACGGTAAAAACCCCTAACCTCAAAGGGCGGGGAAACATCTGCGTGTTTGTCCCCGAAGGGATACGGACCGATGACCTGCCCATCGTCCTCCTCCTGCACGGTGTATATGGCTCCTGTTGGTGCTGGTCCATGCTGGGGGGAGCTCACCATACGGCCGGACGGATGATCGGGGAAGACCGGATCCCGCCCGCAATCCTTGCCATGCCCTCCGACGGGTTATGGGGAGACGGTTCCGGTTATCTTCCTCACGATGGTTTCTCCTTCGACCGGTGGATCGTCGATGACGTCGTCGATGCCGTACGGCTGAATATCCCCCAGGCAAAGTCGTCGACGAAGACCTACATTGCGGGCCTGTCGATGGGAGGCTTCGGGGCTTTGCGCCTCGGGGCGCGCTTTCCGGAAAGCTTCCTGGGTATCGCTGCCCACAGCTCGATTACTCGACTATCGGAAATGAAACTGTTCGTGGCAGAAGACCTCGGCGCCTACCGCCAGACAAACCCCGAAGAGGAAGACGTATTTGATCTGATCTGCAAAACCGGAGACCGGCTTCCCCGCCTGCGCTTCGACTGCGGGACCGACGATGAACTGATCGAGGGCAACCGGCTGCTTCACCGGCAACTGACGGAGGCCGGAATTGTGCATCGCTACGAAGAGTTCCCGGGAGGACACGCCTGGACGTACTGGGAGGAGCACCTGGAGGACTCGCTCCTTTTCCTGCTGGGTGAATGAGGCGGGTTGTTTTCACGGCGTTCCTGAGGGAGGAGTTGTGCAACGCGGCCAACTGAAAAGAAATGCCGCGAATTATGCCAATTGCGAGCTATGTCTACCACTAACGCACCCCGATCAGCAGCGCTTCACTATCCAGCCCGTCGACCCTCGCTGTAATCCGCACCTCTCCGGTCGTCGCGCCGGCCCGGATTACCGCCAGAGCCCGTCCGTTGTGCGTATCAACGCTACGCTGGTAATGATTCGCTACGTTTCTTTCCCAGCCGTTATCAACCGCTAATAACGTACCCGCCCCGGTAACGTCAAAAGTTATTTTTTCGGCCAGATCCCGCAACACGTTTCCGTTCGCATCCCGGACCTCGACGGATACGTGGGCCAGGTCATAACGGTCCGCTTTCAGTGACGTCTTATCACTGGAAAGGATCACGCTGGCTGGTTTACCCGTGGTGTTCAGAGGGGTGACGGATACCTCTTCCCCGTTCCGGAATCCTTTGACTACCAATTTTCCTTCGGCGTAAGGGACCAGCCACTTCAGAATGTTGTCATCGGCAAAATCCGCCCGCGTGAGCCGCCCGAGGCTGCTGCCGTTGAGAAATAGCTCCGCCTCTTCGCAGTTGGTGTAGGCTTGTACTACGATGGGTTCCCCGGCCGTATAGTTCCAGTGCTCGTTCACTTTATACCATTCCCAGCGGCGGAGTTCGCTCCAGACCGGCGGCGGGGTTTTCTGCATTTCGAACGACCAGCCGGTTTCATCGTCATAGGCGAATTCGGAATCTGCCACGGGGGTGGTGACCAGGTAGGTTTTAGGCGCTTCCGTCCAGAGACACTCGAAGAAATGGCCCCGGGGTGTTTTGAATCCGGCGTAATCGAAGAAGGAGATATTGAGGCCTTTGCGCGGCCATGGCCCTCCCTCGCCCATGTAGGCGAAGCCGGTCCAGACAAATATACCGGCGACGAAGTCCCGGTCTTTTACCGCTTTCCATTCGCTGTAGGCACCCCAGTTTTCCGAGCCTAGGAGGTTCAGCTCCGGGTAGGCGGCGTGGGCGGCGTCGTAAGACTGCTGGCGGTAGTTGAGCCCAAGGATGTCCACGGCCGTTCCGTATCCGGATACCATGGAGATGGATGGGCGAACACTGCCGCAGACCGTCGGCCGGGTCGTGTCTTCCTCCTTCACCCAGTCGCTCAGCATCTTGGCAACGATGGCCAGCGAGTCGTTTGGCCCGAGCAATCGGTCGGTTACCGGCCGGATCGCTTCCGGATCGAAAGTCGGCGTTTCTCCGTAGCCGGCGATGCCGGGGTTCACTTCGTTGTAGGCGACGGAGTACTCCGGGAAGGTCCATTCGATTTCGTTGCCGATGCTCCACATGATGACGGACGGATGGTTAAAATCCCGGCGGATCAGGTCTTTTAGATCGCGTTCGGCCCACTCCATAAAATACGCACTGTAGCCGGCGGCAATGTCACCCTTCGCCAGGTTGTCGCCCAGGTACACGAGGCTCTTGTCTTTGGGGCGGTGCCACTCGTCGAAGAACTCGTCCATCACCAGCATGCCCATTTCATCGCAGACTTCCATGAGTTCGGTGGAGTGGGGGTTGTGTGACATCCGGATGGCGTTAACGCCGATGGATTTCAGTTTGCCCACCCTGTATTCCCAGACGGATTTCGTGGTGGCGGCACCCAGGGCCCCGGCGTCGTGGTGCAGGTTGACGCCCTTCAGTTTTACCGGCCGGTCATTAAGCAAAAAGCCACGGTCGGCGTCGAAAGCAATGCTGCGGATCCCAAAGGTGGTCTTCACCTCATCGGTGGCTTTTCCGTCTTGCAATACGGTCGTCCGCGCCGTGTAGAGGTCAGGGCTACGGGTATCCCAGCGGCGGGGGTCGGGCAGCGTAAAGCGCAGGGTAGTGGGCGCGGCCGCGGGTGCAGGGACGGTTTCTGAAGCAACCTGCTCGCCTTCGGGGCTGAAGAGGGTCACCCGAACCTCCGTGCCGGCTGACGCATCAACCACCTCGGTACGTACCACGACGGTGGCTTCGCTTGCGCTCACCTCCGGCGTGGTTACCCGAACGCCCCACTGCGGAATGTGAGTAGCGGCTTTGGTAACAAGGCGGACGTTGCGGTAAATTCCGGAGCCCGTGTACCAGCGGGTATCGGCGTAGGCACTGTGGTCTACCTTGACCAGGATCCGGTTGGGCGTAGTGCCGTAATTAAGGTGTTTTGTCAGGTCATAGCCGAAACTGCTGTACCCGTTAGGTCGAAAGCCGAGCAACTCATCGTTGATCCAGACCTCGGAGTTGCAAAACACGCCGTCGAACTCTATGCGCACGACCTTTGCGCGATCCGCTTCGGGCAGGGTAAAGTCTTTACGATAATACCCGATGCCGCCGGGGACGAAGCCGGTGCTGGCAGCTGTTTCTTCTTGCTGGTAACCGGCCAGAATACTCCAATCATGCGGCAGTCGTACCTCCTGCCAGGCAACCCGCCCGTTTTCGGGCTCCCCGAGTCTGAACTGCCAGCCGAAGTTGAAATCTTCAGTTGTGCGGGTCGCTCGGGGAACGGTGGCGCAGGAGGCGAAAAGAAAGAGTACGGTGATTGATAAAATAATAGACTTCATGTGCATGCTTACGGCCTTTTAGCGTTGACCAACAAGTTAGCGGCCACGGCCAGCTTCTCCAATTGTGAAAATGCTGGGTGGTACTTTTTGGGTTATTTGTTCTCGAGGCAGCAATGGAGCGCCTCTGAATCGACGGAGCACCAGTGATTATCCACTGCTTTTAATGAACCTTTCACTGCACCCGCGACCGCGCCCAAAAGATACTGCGCGGAAAAACCCCACACAAAACGCGTTACAGTTTACGCAAGGAACGTATAGATCACGGTCAATACCAGCAATACCGCCACGGCCGCAACGTTGAAGCCCATGCGGGTGCGGAAGAGCGCCGGCTCCAGGTCGATGGCTTTGTGGTCGTCCTCCTGCTTGTCGGTATAGATGAGCGCCAGGACGATCGCCGAAAGGACGCCGAACAAGAAGACTGCCCAGAGCGGTACGCCCGGCACCGGTTGGATCAGCAGGCGAATGGCCGTAACCACGCCAATAGCGATGACCGTCAGGGCGATGCCGTTGCGCAGGCGCATATCGCTGACGAGGACTTCGGAAGAGGGGGAGAGGGCTGTGACATCGTCCAGTGTTCCGTTCGGTGCCCTACCGGCAGGTCGTTTGCTGGTGACGGCCGATACGAGGATCATCAGCGCGGAAGAGACCAGGAAAATGAGCGTCATGCGGTCCAGGAACGGCAGGTCGGGAATCAGGAACCTGAAAAACATCGACAGCGGCACGGAAAGCAGTACCACGACGAGTGCCGCTTTGGCCGTACTCCGCCGGTAGAACATACCGAAGATAAAGACGGTCAGCACGCCCGGGCTGATGAAGCCTGTATACTCCTGAATGATCTGAAAGACCTGACCGGCGTTGGCCAGCAGGGGAGCGATGAACGCCCCGATGACGAGGGCGACGGCGGCGGCCATCTGCCCCACCCGCACCTGCTGCTGTTCGGAAGCGCCGGCGTTGATGAATTTGTTGTAGATGTCGATGGTGAAGATCGTCGAAGCCGAGTTCACCATCGAACTGATGGACGATCCGATGGCGGCAACGAGGGCCGCGAAAGTCAGTCCGCGCAGGCCCGGCCCCACGTGGTTGGCCAGTACCCAGGGGAAAGCCTGATCGGCCTTCGCGATGTCGACCGGTTCCCCCTTCTGCATCAGGTAAAAAGCGGCGATGCCGGGCAGGACGGCGAAAAACGGAATGAAGAGTTTCATCAGCGCGGCGAAGGCAACGCCCTTTTGCGCTTCGGGCAAACTCTTGGCGGCCAGGGCCCGCTGGATGATGTACTGGTTGTTGCCCCAGTAATTGGTATTCACGATCAGCATACCGCCGAAAAGCAGGGCGAAACCAGGCAGGAGTTTAAAGCTGGATTTGGTTTCGCCACTGACCGTGTCGACATAGGTGTCGTCCGGCTCGAAGAGCATTTCAAAGTGGCCGGGCACCACCTCCATGAGCCGGCTGATGCCGCCGAATAGGCTGCCGTCGCCGACGTAGGTCAGGATGCCGTAGGCCGCCGCCGTTCCGCCAATCAGCAGGACGATTACCTGGATGACGTCCGTCCAGACCACCGCCTTGAGCCCTCCGAAGATGGAGAAGCATGCCGAATAGAGAACCAGAAAGACGATGCCGGCCGCAATACCGACCGTTTCCAGTTCACCGGCGGTATAACTCGCCGAATCACCGCCGAAGAGGCTGATCAGCCAGGTGGTATCGATGAGTTGCTCGATGGCCAGGGCCCCGAGATAGAGCACCGAAGAGATGTTGATGAAAACGAAAAGTACGATCCAGAAGACGGACATGATGGTCCGTACCGTACCGTCAAAGCGTTCCTCGAGGAACTGCGGCATGGTGTAGATCTCTTTTTTCAGGAAGACCGGCAAGAGGAATTTAGCGACGATGATGAGGGTGATGGCCGCCATCAGTTCGTAGGTGGCAATGGCCAGCCCCAGCTCGAAACCGGAGCCGTTCATACCGATAACCTGCTCTGCAGAGATGTTGGATGCAATGAGGGACCCCCCGACGGCCCACCAGGGGAGGCTCCGGCTGGCGAGAAAATAATCGCTGGCCGTAGCCGATTTCTCCCGGTTCGATATCCAGATGCCGAAAATGATTACCGCAACGATGTAAACACCGAAGATGGTCAGGTCTAATCCTTCTAATTGCATGATCTCTTGAACTTAAGTAGGTTGCGTAATGATTAAACGGAAGCTCCGCGTGCTTCCTCCACCAGCCGCAGGGCGCCGGCGGCCAGTTGTTGAATGCCCGCGTAATCGCGCTCGGCGAGCAGTTGGCGCGGAAATAAGGCCGACCCCATGCCAACGGCAACGGCACCTTCGCCGAACCAACGCGCGAGGTTAGCCGCCTCCGGTTTGACGCCGCCCGTCACCATGATGCGCGTACGTGGCGAGGGCGCGAGGACGGACTTGATGAACCCCGGCGCAACGGCGTTACCTGGAAATAATTTGACGATCTCGGCCCCGAGCTCCTCGGCCCGGCCGATCTCGGCCGGCGTGAAACAGCCCGGCATCCAACCCACCTTGCGGCGGTTGCAGAGCGTAGCCAGGGCTTCCACCAGCATCGGACTGACGATGAAGTCCGCCCCCAGGGCGATGTAAAGCGCTGCCGTGCCGGTATCCACCACCGAACCGACGCCCAGCGCCAGGTCGGGATAGTTGGCCCGGCAGTGCTCGGCCAGCACATCGAAAACCTTGTGTGCGCCAACGCCCCGGTTGGTGTATTCAAAGCTTCGCAGGCCGCCGGCGTAGAGCGCGTCGACGATGTTTTTGGCCACGTCGGCCTCGGCAAGGTAAGCCAGCGGAACGATCGCCTGGTCGATGACGGTTTGGTGTACGGTTAATCTGTCCATTTGATGGATTTTATACTTAGGTCTTCGTAATGGTGTAATACACTCCCCCGTCCCCTCCAAAGAGAAAGGGCCGGGGGAAAGGTTTGCCGGGCCTACCGGCTGACGCGTCCCGATCCGTCTCCCTCCATCAGGCTCATCACTTCCTCCGGCGTTGCCAGGTTGGCATCGCCGAAGATCGAGTGTTTCAGGGCTGACGCCGCTACCGCAAAGCGCAGTGCTTTTGCATCATCGTCAGGCCAGGTTTGCAGGCTGTAGATCAGGCCACCCATGAAGCTGTCTCCACCGCCGACCCGGTCGACGATGTGGCTGAGCTGGTAGGTGGGAGCCGTGTACATCTGCTCACCGTCCCACATCACGCCAGACCAGGTGTTGTGGCTGGCCGAGATCGATCCGCGCAGCGTAGTGATCACCTTTTTAGCTTTCGGAAAGCGCTTCATCAACGCTTTGCAAACGGGTAAGTAAGCCTCGGGGTCCATCGTATCCCCTTTCGTGACGTCCACGGATTCGGGATGAATGTCGAAGTGCTTTTCGGCGTCTTCCTCATTGCCGAGGATCACGTCGCAGAGCTCCACCAGGGCGGGCATGACCTCCTGGGGCGATTTGCCGTAGTTCCACAGTTTCTTGCGGTAATTCAGGTCGGTGGAGATGGTCACGCCCTTGGCGGAGGCTACTTTGCAGGCCTCCAGACAGGCGTCGGCGGCGGACTGACTCAGGGCGGGCGTGATGCCCGTCCAGTGGAACCAGTCGACATCGGTGAACACTGCGTCCCAGTCGATCTCACCGGGGACGATGGTGGCCATGCCGGAGTGGTCGCGGTCGTAAACCACCTTGGAGCCGCGCTGCATCGCGCCGGTCTCCAGGAAATAGATGCCGAGCCGGTCGCCACCGCGCTTGACCTGACTGACGTCGACGCCACGGGCGCGCAGGGAATTCAGCGCGCAGTCACCAAGGTCGTTTTCGGGCAGGCGGGTTACGAAGCGGCTTTCCATTCCGTAATTGGCAAGGGTCACGGCGACGTTACTCTCGCCGCCGCCGTAAATTACCTCGAAGGAGCTGGCCTGACTGAAGCGCTTCCATCCGGGCGGGCTGAGGCGAAGCATTATTTCTCCAAAGGTGACAATACGTGGCATAATGGGTATTTTTTTGATGCTGAAATTAGTGATGTGAAGTTGTAGCCGTGCATAGTTATGGCATTTGCGCTATTGCAGCAGGGTACAACTGCGGCGGAAGGTCGTAAATTTTAGGAGAACCTTCCCGAAAGCTGGCGGTAGTTTTAGTTTTTTCGTCCCAAGCGGCAGCAGTTGAAAGCGGTAAAGCTGGCGCAATTACCGCCCCTAAAGGTAGCGTGACGAAAGGACGTAAGGGGGTGCCCGACCGGGTATATGAATAGTACTGATTAATTTAAAGCTACCGCTTATGGGTAGTGGGTTGCCGTTTACCCCTTCCTCCGGTTCCCGGTAGGGTCGCCGGCGAAGATTGCACTGAAATGGCTCCGGATCACTATCTTATCCACAAGTTAGACAAACAGCAAATAAGCTGATCTTATGGACGAACCATCTCACTTCATCAGTTGCGACTGGGGAACATCCAACTTTCGCCTTCGGGTAGTGGCCACGGATAGCCTGACGGTGCTCGCCGAGCACATCACGCAAGGCGGCGTCCGTAGGCACAACGAATTATTCGGGCGGCAAGGAGAAACGGATCGGCTCGCTTTCTTTGCCGCTTATTTGCGGGAGCAGCTGGCGGCACTGCCGTCCGTCTACCGCGGAGTGCCGATCATGATCAGCGGGATGGCCTCCGCTAATATCGGCATGCAGGACTTGCCCTACGGCACCTTACCCATTAGTCCGAAAGCCACCGGTTTCGTCTACGAAGACCTGATGCCCTGGCCAGGACAACCGGTGCGCCTCGTTTCGGGGATTAAAAGTGCCACGGGAATGATGCGCGGCGAGGAAACCCAGGCCCTGGGACTACTGAGCATCATGCCGGATAACAAAGACGGTATCCTTTTACTGCCCGGAACCCACAGCAAGCACCTCCCCTACGAAAGCGGCAGGTTTACGGATTGCACCAGTTTCATGACCGGGGAGTTGTTCGAGATCATCTCCCGCCACGGCATCCTTGCTAACTCCGTGGCGGCGGGGGAGTGGAACGCCCGGACGAAAACCTGCTTCGAGAAAGGAGTGCGGGCGGGTGCCGCGGATGGTTTTTCTCCCCACTTGTTTGCCATCCGGGCGGGGCAGGTACTGAGACATACGGACCTGACCGATAACTACTACCGACTGAGTGGCCTGCTCATCGGCGATGAACTGGCCCACCTGCCGCGGGAAAAAGCGCAAGAAATTTACCTGGCCGGATCAGGGTTGCTTTTGGGCCTGTACCGTTGCGCACTTGAAACCCTCGGTTACGGTCAGCGCCTGACGGTATACGACGATGAAGTGCACGGTAAAGCCTTGCTGACCGGGCAGCGGAAAATACTACTGGCGGCCCGGTTGCCGGACCAATCAAAATTTTACCATCAATGAGTCGTTCCTCTTTTTCCTGGACTACCTTCCACGCCGCGCCCGTCGTTGCCATCCTTCGCGGGCAGTCGCCGGCCACCTGCATCAAGGTTGCCGAAGCGCTGCAGGCTGCCGGGTTCGGCACCCTGGAAGTGACGATGAATACGCCGGGCGTAGCGGAGATCATAGCCGAGCTTCACGAGCTGTTTCCAGACATGAACGTAGGTGCCGGCACGGTATGTACACCGAAGGAACTCGACGTTGCGCTTGCTGCGGGGGCCGGTTTTATCGTAACCCCGATACTTGACGAAAAGGTTATCACAACCTGTGTAAACCGGGACATCCCAATTTTTCCGGGAGCCTATACGCCGACGGAAATATACCGGGCGTGGAGCCTGGGCGCATCAGCGGTAAAGGTGTTTCCGGCAAGTAAGTTAGGGGTGAAATACCTCCAGGATCTAAGCGGGCCACTGCCCCAAATAAAGCTGATACCTACCGGCGGGGTATCGTTGGACAACATCGGTCTTTTTTTCGCCGCCGGAGCTACCGGTGTCGGGATGGGCAGCTCCCTACTCGATAAAAAGCTGATCGGTACCGGGGACTACGAGGGCCTGAAATCGCACTTTCGGGCCATCAAAGAACGGATTGGGGAGTGCACTACGCTTGAATAGTGTTTTCCACCATCTCTTGCGTGGACAACGAAGTAATCCGGCTGTACAACGACCTGACCCTGCCCCAAAAAAGTGTAAACTCCCGGGGCGGCAACATCACCGTCGACGCGGCGATAGCGGAAGCTTTCGACATCCCGCGGCGTATTTCGGATTTTGCGGCGCGAGCGCGGGTGCAAGTATACGGTAAAGGAGCAAGGGTGGATGCAGAGCACCGCATTTTCATTGGCACACGCATCAAAATTTTGTAGTTCCCCCCAGCGGTCTGTAGAGTTTGATTTTGTCACTTATGTTCTGGGTATAATCGTTTCAGTTTGATCCGAGCATCCTCGGTGGTGAACTGCCAGTCTACTTGAGTTGCTTGCTCATTGCGCTTTGTTTGCCAGGCATCCACCTGCTTTATAAGTAGTTCTTTGGTCGGGGTGCGCTTCTTGATCCCGCATCGGGTCAAAACGATCAACTCACTCTCAGCAATGTTAAGCCATGAACCATGCTTTGGGGTCCTGACAACTTTAATTCGTCGGAACATTTCCCGAGCTTGCTCAGGCGGTAATTTCTCGTACAGTGCCGCTAATTTGTGTGCGCTCAGATTATCTTCGACAGCGGAGTCTGCAAGTCTTCGCTTTATTCCGCTCAATATCCACGCTTACGTGGCTTTGGTGCCGACGTTCACGATGTGCGTCGCCGCTACTGCCAATGCAGAGATGAAATAGTCACTATTTACTCATCTATATTTTTCTTTATTTGAATTTTTAGCAAAAATCGTAAGTTACAGTAACTTAAAGATGATATTGTGCTTGTTAATAACGAGATTAATTCGGTTCTAAGTTTTACGGTGGCAGTCTGTTCGAAGCCGGTTCGTCAGTCGAACATCAAGTTAGTGCACAGATCAGTCAATACGATTTACCAACAATTCCTGTTAATATGTACCACGAATCTACTCATCTTAGTTCGACGAACAAGCTCACATTTACTGACCCATTTGATTATCAAACAAAATGCTTGAATACGAAGCGTTCCTTACTCAATTCGGTTATGCTTTTTACCTGCACCTTAAATTGCGATGATAATTGTCGTAGTTCAACTTCTGGTTTCAACATCTATTTTAGAAGACGGATTTACTTTCTACCTTTACGTACAATGATCAATAATTAATATCTCATGAACAACCAATACTTCTTGCACTTTCAGTCTTACCGCCATCGCCATTTACTAGTACTTTTCGCGTTTCTGCTACCAGTTTTTGGAATCCAGCTTACCGCGCAAGTTACCAACGAGTTCTTCCAGAACAGCTACCCGGCCCCCCCCAACGGCCCGACGACGACTGATCAAAACGCTTTGACTTTCGTGAACGCTACTACGATGTCCAGCCCGCCGGTGACCGTTACGGCCAGCTGGTCGATGCAGCAATTCAACTCGGTAGAGGGAAACCCCACCGTACCGGGCAGCACCTTCGGAACTTCCGGTCAATCTTCAGGCAATGGTAACACCAATGACAATCTAGCAACTCCTGCTTCCGTGTTTGTTCCAATGAACGATATCAGCGGACCCGCGGCAAATAATTTTACCGACTGTGCCACGTGTCCGCCCGGTACGGGTGTGAGCGTCACCAATAATTACGCCTTCAACCTGTTTTCAACTGCGGATGCTCTGATTGACGATGATGGGAACAATCTTTTCCCGTTGAATTCACGCGTCCCATATTCTGACCTTACGCTAAATTTTAGCCGACCTGTCAATAATCCCGTTCTGCACATCGTGGGCCTGGGCGGAACCTATGAGTACACCACAAATCTAGGAGGCGCCACCCAGAGAAGCTACACAATTGGCTTTGCGAGCGAATTTGATCTGGTCACCCCCAACCTTTCTTTGACTCGCCTGTCCGGTAACGCAGCCTTTGGTGTTACCCCTACATCTATCGTAAATAATCGGCAAAATGTCGGTGCCCCCACCACGCCCACTGTTATTCGCGGGGTAGAAAGAGGCTCCGCTACGGGTTCTGTGGTTGTCAACGGGATGGGAATCACCTCCGTCACCTTCCGCGTCTTTTTGCGCGGAGATGGTGGTGATATAAGAGACATTAACGACAATCCAGCTACGCCGCTGAACGGAAATGATGTCATATGGTCAGCCAGTTTAAATTACATGCCGAATGGCGGTGGTACTAGCATGTTTAACGCTTTCAACGGTGATCGTTACCTCATCGGTGTCGCGTTTCAGTCCTGCCCGCAATTAATAACCGAGACAGACGATCAGCGGTTCTGCGAAAATCAAACGGGAGACGACATCGCGGTGACGACGGACATTAACGATGCCAACGGTATCCGCTTCGTCCGGTTTGCTACTGACCAGGTGGCGGATACCATACCTACCATGGCGGAAGCCAACAACATCTACAACAACGGTACCACCATCGCTACCGTCACCCCCACGGGGGCCGCGGAACCCTATACGGCAACCTATGCCTATAATGCAGCGGATTTCCCCGGCCCGGGCACGTATTACGTGTACGCCATCTTAAATCCCGACCGGGGAGGAGACTGCCAGCCGGCCCGGGAGATCGAGGTGATCATCGACCCACTGGCCACCGTGGAAGCGGGCGGCCCGGACGTGGTCTGCCAATCGGATACGCCGCAGCCCATTACCCTGACCGGAGCCACCGTTGGTGGTGGTGCCGCTACGGCGGCCTGGAGCATTGTCTCCGGCGGCGGTACGTTGAGCAGTACGGCCCAGACGGCGACGCCGGCGACGGTGACCTACACCCCGGCGATGGGCTTCACTGGTACGGTGACCCTGCTACTGACGACGGACAATGCCGACAACACTTGCCCCGCCGTAACGGACACGCGCACGATCACCGTTGAGGAGGCGGCGACCGTGGAAGCGGCCGGCCCGGATATGGTCTGCCAATCGGATACGCCGCAGCCCATTACCCTGACCGGAGCCACCGTTGGTGGCGGTGGCCGTACGGCGGCCTGGAGCATCGTTTCCGGCGGCGGTATGCTGAGCGGTACGGCCCAGACAGAGACGCCGGAGGCGGTGACCTACACCCCGGCGATGGGCTTCACCGGCACGGTGACCCTGCAACTGACGACGGACGACCCCGCCGGCCCCTGCCCGGCCGTAACGGATACCCGCACCATCACCGTTGAGGAGGCGGCTACCGTGGAAGCGGGCGGCCCGGACGTGGTCTGCCAATCGGATACGCCAGACGCTATTACCCTGGCCGGAGCTACCTTTGGTGGCGGCGGCACTACGGCGGCCTGGAGCATCGTCTCCGGCGGCGGTATGCTGAGCAGTACGGCCCAGACGGCGACGCCGGCGACGGAGACCTACACCCCGGCGGCGGGCTTTGCCGGTACGGTGACCCTGGAACTGACGACGAATGACCCAGACGGCGCTTGCCCCGCCGTAACGGATACCCGCACCATCACCGTTGAGGAGGCGGCTACCGTCGAGGCCGGGGAGCCACAAACGGTCTGCCAAACGACCAACCCTTTCGTGGTAACGCTAACGGGAGCAACGGTGGGTGGTAGTGCTACCGAAGCCTCCTGGAGCATCGTTTCCGGCGGCGGAACCCTGAGTAGCACCGTCCTTACCGATGATCCCGCTTCGGTCACCTATACGCCCGAAGAGAACTTTTCGGGAACGGTCACGCTACAACTTACCTCGGAAGTCCCCACCGGGTCTTGCCCCGCCGTCACCGATCTTCGCATCCTTGAAGTACTGAACGTAGACTGTGGTACCTTTCCGTGGAGCGGGGAAGAATGACCGTGATCCGTAAACGTCCCAAACCACATTTCCACTCTGCTTTCGCCGCTCCCCCTTTGCGCCATGGATGATACAAGGGATTGAGCCACGCCGAACAGGACCTGCTACCGGATGCCCAGCGCGCCGGCGCCCAGACCGTTCGGGTCTTTGGCGGGGTGCGCGGCGTATCGGAAAGCTGCTTTTACACCTGGCGCAACCGGCAGCGAAAGGCACAAAACAAGTTTTGCCTACGGGCAATTTACGCAGTTGAAACCGACCGCTCCACCGCTCTTGGAACTAATTTTTAACCACTGGACTTCCTCCCAGACAAGTAAGGGTATTGAAATAAAACGTACTTACATAGTTGAGTTTACAATTCCGTTTTCAATCGAAAATAAAGGAGCAAATCACTCACTGACAATTAGTCAGATAAGTCATCTCTCGCACGAAAATAGCCGACTACGTTATTGCCGATCACAAAACTCAAACCAGGAAAATAAAAGCGCACCGTAACCTCCGTTGGACGTAGCTTTGTCGGGATTAATTAAATCTAAACAGTGACCCAAACCAACACCCTGCGGGTGGTCTCACCCGACAGTTTTCAAGCCGAAGCGCACTGGTACCCCAAGGCACTCAACGCAACCATACACCCGCTGGTCAGCTTCTTTCTCAACCTCTCTACCGAGCGGATCATCAGCCGCTATTGCCACCTCAACCCGAAGACGGACCCCGATAAACTTCGGGAAGTTCTCGGCTATGAGTGCAGGCATTTTCTATGGGGTGGCGCAGACCTTATCCACGCTACCACCGCCGAGGGAAACCGCCGCATGGTCGTCATCGAGAACAACTCCTGCCCCAGCGGACAAAAGTCTATGCCCCTTCTTGACGACCACGAAGAAGACGGCGGTTACCGCCGGCTGGTGGAACGAACCTTCGTCCCCTTTGTCAACCGGAAAACGGGGGGGCCAAAAGTAAAAGGCAGACTGGCCGTCATTTACGACAAAAACCCCATGGAAACCTCCGGCTACGCCGCTGTAATTGCCGACGTGTTCCAGGAGGACGTATTGCTCGTCACCGATTACAATGGCGCCGATGAGCGTCTCCTCAAAATTGAGAACGACCAGCTGCACGCCCTGGTCGATGGCGAGTGGGCACCCCTTCGGGCGGCTTTTCGGTATGTCACCCAACAACCCTGGTCGCGCCTGCCGCTGAATTGCAAGACTAAAATTCTCAACCCCATTGTCGCCTGTCTGGCCGGTGGCCGCAATAAAATGGTCGCGGCAAAAGCATACGACTTCCTCAACGGGGAACTCTACGGTACCGGCCTGAAAGTTAACGCCCCGGAAACCATCCGCGATGTAGCCAAAAACGAAATTCCCCTCTGGGTCAATCGTTGGGGGGGCCAGGCCGTCGTGAAAATCCCTTACAGCAACGCTGGCCAGGGGGTTTTTACCATCACCAACGAACGGGAACTGGAAAAATTTATGACCCGCGAAGGCCATTACGACCGCTACATCGTACAGAGCCTGATCGGTAACTACCAATGGAGCTCTACCACCAATTCCGGCCGGTACTACCACGTCGGCACCATCCCCGACAAGCAAGGAAAAACCCACGTCTGTGATATTCGCCTGATGGTCAGCAGTACGCCGCAGGGCCTTCGCCCACTGGCCTGTTACAGCCGCCGCGCCCGCGCACCGCTGACCGATACCCTGAACGGGAACGAAGACTCCTGGGCCATGCTCGGTACCAACCTCTCCGAAAAACTTGGCGACAACCAGTGGTCCAGTGATGTCAACCGTCTCCTGTTGATGGATCGCCGCGATTTCAACCGCATGGGCGTTGGCCTCGATGACCTCATCGAAGCCTTCATCCAAACGGTTCTTTCCACCATCGCTATTGACAAAATGGCCAAACAGCTCTTTACCAAGAAAGGAAAGTTCAGCATGCGCCTGTTCCGTAGCCTCAACGATGACGCGGCGCTGATCGAAGAAATGATGTCATGAGAAAGCTTAAATTTCTGATCCTTACGGACCACGGCGGCCACAGCAGCCAGAATTCGCTCTACGCCCTCGTCGGAACTCTGGCCACCGACCCGCGAACGGCATTCGCCTTTGTCGCCAGCCGCAGCGATGGGCGGAACACCGCTTTTTTTTCCGGTGAACCGGCGTCGGCTATTTTCGGTCTGACGGTGACCAGCCAGTTCAACTTCGATCCATCCGGGCAGCAGTTTGCCGACTCGGCGGACAGTATGATGTTCACCGAGGCAGACGTCGTATGGCTCAGGCTACCGCCTCCGGCCGACCGGACGTTCTTTGCTCGATTAACTTCCTTTGCACCTGCGATCGCGCCCACAATAATCAATGACCCCGCAGGTATTCTGGAAACTGGAAATAAAGCTTTCCTCTGTAATTTTCCAAATTTTACGGCGGCGGTGCGCAGGGTGCAAAGTACGTTGGAGGTGCAGCGTTTGGCCGGCCGGCAGGCTATTGTCCTGAAACCATTGGAGGAATACGGCGGGCGCGGACTGGTAAAAATCATGAACGGCGTAGCCGAAACCGATGGGGTAGAGCAGCCCCTTAGCCAGTGGCTGGATACTGCCAGTGCAGACATCAAGGCCGGAAACTACCTCGCCATGAAATACCTCAAGCGGGTAAGCGAAGGCGATAAACGAATACTGGTCGTCAATGGTAAAATTCTCGGGGCCAGTCTAAGGGTTCCCGCCCCCGGCCAGTGGCTCTGTAATGTCTCCCGGGGGGGGAATTCCATTCTCGCGAAGGTAACCCCCGAGGAAGAAGTCATGATCGCTGCCATAGCTCCAGTTCTCCTCGAAAAAGGCGTTGTTATCTTCGGCGCTGACACCCTCACGGACGATGACGGTAAACGCGTGCTCTCCGAACTCAACACCAACAGCATCGGTGGCTTCCCTCAAGTGGAAGCTCAGACCGGGCAACCCGTATTACAAAATACCATCAATGAAATCTACCGCTACCTTGAATCCCGCTAACGGCCCGCTGCCGGTCGTCCTTTCCTTCAAGTTGAACGAAACAAAGCCGGGAACAATCAGCCATTACTGGCTACGCATTGCAAGTGACGGTATGGGCGTACCCATCGTAGTACCGCTCCTGGTCGCCCGGGGAACCAAGCCCGGGCCAACACTCGGTATAACCGCGGCCATCCACGGCGATGAGCTTAACGGAATCTCCGTCATTCAGCGTCTTTTTGCCGATCTGGAAGTGGAAACCCTGAGCGGTGCCGTGGTTGCCATCCCCATCGTCAACGTTCCCGGTTTTCACCGCCGGCAGCGGATGTACCTGGATGGCGCGGACCTTAATCACCTCATGCCCGGTAAGGAAAACGGCAACGCTAGCCAGGTCTACGCCTACCGGCTGGTGGACCGCTTCCTGAAGCACATCGATTACCTGCTCGACCTGCACACCGCCAGCCGGGGACGAATCAACAGTTACTACGTCCGCGCCGATATGAGCATGGAGATCACCCGGAAACTGGCGCTGCTACAGCATCCACAGCTCATCGTTCACAACCCGCCCAACGACGGCACCTTCCGGGGAACTGCTGACGCGCTCGACATCCCCGCCATTACCCTCGAAGTCGGCAACCCGGGCGTATACCAGAAGAAGATGATCCGCAGCGGATTGGTCGGCGTTCACAACGTCCTGAGCTATCTCAAAATGACGGAAGACGAAGAAGTACACCCGAAAGAGTCAACCATCCTCTGTAAGAAAAGCTACTGGCTGTTTACCCAGACAGGTGGTTTGCTGCAGGTTCACGTAGACCTGCTGGAGCGGGTTGAAAAAGAGCAGCTTGTAGCGTCTCTGCGCAATGTATTCGGGGAACTGGTGCAGGAGTACTTCGCCCCTGAGAAAGGGGTCGTCATCGGAAAATCCACCAGCCCCGTAAATCAGAGTGGCGGGCGTATTTTGCACCTGGGGATAGAGTAAGGAAAATAAGTACCGCCGTAAGGATTTTCAGTAAGTACTACTGCTTCATCGCGGAAGCGGGGTGAATCAGATTTACGAAATCTATTTCATTTTCTAAAGATCCTACTTCCTGATGGTCAGGAATTGTCGGTTTCAGTCTTTGCATTTATGATTAGGCCTTACGCAGTAGATTCTGCCATTCTTGACTATCTTACAACCTGAGCAGCTGGGGCACCTGAGCATATTTTGGCGTTTTGGCACCGATTAGTTAGCAACTCTGCTTCACTTTAAAAACCGGGATGTAGCTATCCTTACGTTTAACACACCGGCATAAACTCAGCTATTTGGGTAGCTTGACGTCTACTCGTACCATTTGAGCGATGAAGAATTTTTCGGAATCTGGGGAACAAAAAACATCACGGAAAAATGAACATTCCGTGAAAACAGCCTTCGGGCAGTTGTTCTACGAGTACTACGGATCGCTGATCCTTTACGGAAGCACCCTGACCGACCGGCAGCCGTTGGTGGAAGACCAGGTTCAGGAGTTATTCATATGGTTGTATCGACACCCCCGGCGCTACCATGACATCGACAATATGGAAGCATATTTGTTTCTATCCCTTAAGCGAAACATCATTGCCACGCTTAAACGCGAAGCGCGGGGACGTAAGCGTGGAGAAGATTACTCGAAACTAAGCAAAGAGCCGGTAAAATCATCGGAAGAACTGTGGGTAGATGACGATGACGAACGGAAGCGGGCCCAACGGCTTGCGGACGCGGTCAGTCGCCTGCCGCCCCGTATGCGGGAAGTAATTTACCTGCGCTATTACCGCTGTTTGGGATACGATGAGATTGCGACGATCATGTCGGTAAGTACTCAGGTAGCCCGAAATTTTGCGTTTCGCGCACTAAAGAAAATGCGGCAAGCCATCCCCCACGTGGAGTGGATTCTTATGTTAGTGCTCATTTCGATCGGGTACTTAAATAATAATGTTTAAAAAAAACTTGGCTCGGAAGGTTATGCGCCGCGGTTGGCTCCCTTATAATGGAAACAGCGTGATTCTGCCAGTGGTGTAAAACCCGAACGGTAGCCTTCCGCTTCTACCAGACGCTCCCTCACTGATTCATATTTTGAAAATTTCCGACTACCAAAACTATTCCGCCGAGGAGCTTGCCGCCGATCCTGATTTCCGTCAGTGGTGCCTTGGGGCCGCCGCCGACAACCGGTGGTCGGAGCTCCCGCTGCGTCACCCTGACTGCGCCGATACGATTATCGAGGCGCGGCGGTTGGTGCTGGGCGTAGCACTTCATTTTGAAAAGCACCGGATAGGTCCCGAATCCCTAGACGCCAAATACCAGCAAGCGATAAGCGCCGCCCGCCGGAAAACGCGGGTAATAAAGATCAAACGGCGCAAGCGGGTGCTTGGCATCGCGGCGGCCATCCTGCTGATGTGTACCGCCACAGCGATCTTTCTGACGCTTGACTTATTTCCTTCCGCCACAGCGCCGCCGCTGGTGTACCAGACGGGTTTTGGTGAGCAGCGCGTCATTGAACTGCCCGACGGATCGGCCGTCCGGCTCAACGCAAATTCTCAGTTACGCCTGAGCGAAAACTGGCGCGCGACGGCGGACAAGCGGGAGGTCTGGCTGGAAGGAGAAGCCTATTTCTCTGTGGAACGCAAGTTCGTCAGCGGCGCAAAGTTCGTCGTTCACGTCGGGGATCTGGACGTAGAGGTGCTCGGTACCCAGTTCAACGTAGACTCCCGGACGGATGCCACTGAAGTGGTGTTGGATGAGGGTAAGATCCGCCTGGTCAATACCGGAGATTCAACGGATTACACGATGGTGCCCGGCGAGGTTGTCCGCATCAACCGAAAGCACGTGACCTTCAATAAGGTCGCGGACGCCGATCCGGAAACCTACCACTCCTGGAAAGACGGCTACCTACTCTACAAAGACGCTGAACTCAGCGAAGTACTGCGGGACGTAAAAAGCACCTTTGGTTATCAGCCGCTTGTGCGTGATTCCTCCGTGTTGAGCGGATCAATCACGGGAGCCCTGCCCGCCACAGACCTCGACGAATTCCTGACTGTTTTAAAAGATATCATGCCGAACGTCAATTTTCTGAAGAAAGGAAAAGAACTCGTCGTGACCAAGGCGGAGTAAACGAACTGCTAACCAAGGCCGGCGCATAAGAACGCCCGGCTGAACTAAAGATAACCGGCCCCGCGCTGGCCCCGCTGCCTCTTACGGCGGTAAAGCACGGAAAACGGGCCCATGACGGGTTAACGAATACATGCAAAGAAGTCTTAATACATGCAACAATGAAATCATTACAATTAACGATTATTCTGAAATTATCACTTATGTGCTGGTTCGGAGCCTCCCTTTCGGCGCAACAACTGGCGGCGGCTGATCTGGAAGAATCCAGCCCGGCGATTCACCAGGAGACGCAGCGGCCAAGCGAGAAGATCCTGCTGGCGGATGCGCTCGAAGAACTCAGCGAGAAGTACCAGGTGTTTTTCACGTACAACACCGATCACCTCAAAGCCTACCGGGTAGGCACGGCATACCGAAGTGGTAAAGGAGCGAAGAAATCGCTGCGGTTACTGCTCGACCGGACGGGATTAACGTTCAAGCAGCGAGGGAAGCAAAATTTCGTGATCGTTCGACCGGCGACGAAACCCCGATCGATCGATATTCTGTCCCGTGCGGCGATCCCGGTACCCGAGGTAAGCGGGGGGCTAACGCCGGGTACCGAAGCTATCGTTGACCAGGTGATTTCCGGTCGTATCGTAGAGGCAGGTACGGAGATCGGCCTGCCCGGCGTGACCGTTCAGGTGAAGAATCTTGGTACGGGAACGGTGAGCGATATAGATGGCCGTTACAGCCTGACCGTACCCGAAGAGGCGAAAACCTTACTATTTTCCTTTACCGGCTTTAGGACGCAGGAAGTGGCGATTAACGGCCGCTCCATCATCGACATTGAGTTGGCGGAATCGGTGGAGGCGCTTTCGGAAATCGTAGTGGTCGGTTACGGTACCCAGAAGAAAAGCGATATCACCGGAGCGGTAACCTCCGTACCGAAAGACCGCCTGGAAATGGTACCTAACCTGAGCGTGGCCCAGGCCATCCAGGGGTCAATTCCCGGCGTTCAGGTCAGTACGGGAAGCGCGGGCGCTTCTCCCAACGGCAATTCGATCATCGTGCGCGGGCGTAATTCGATCCGGGCCGGTAACGGGCCGCTGATTGTCCTGGACGGCTTTCCGTACGGCGGCGTCCTGAGCGATATAAACCCGAACGACATCGAGTCCATCGAGGTACTTAAAGACGCCTCCTCGGCCGCCATCTACGGTTCACGGGGGGCCAACGGCGTTATACTCGTCACCACCAAGGCGGGCGCGCTCGGCAAGCCGACGATCGGATACGACGGCTTCTATACCACGCAGCGGATTACTAATTTCCCGGACATCCTGACGGGAGAAGAGTTTTACGAATTCAAGCGGACGCGCGACGAGCCGTCGCTGACGCAGACTGAGGAGGATATTTTCAACAACCGCAGTTGGTCTAACTGGCAAGACCTGGCGCTGCGTAACGGCGAGAGCCAGCAGCACAACCTTTCCATATCGGGTGGGTCGGAGAACACGAAGTACTACATTGCCGCAAGTTACCTGGACGTAAAGGGCCTCGCGGTCAACGACAAGTTTACCCGGGTGACCAACCGGATCAACCTGGACACGGACATCGCCGACTGGCTGACAATCGGTACGCGGACGACCTTTAGTTACGACGACGAGAGCGGCCTGTCGCCCAGCTTTAGCGGAATTACCTTCATCAACCCCCTGACGGAAGCTTTTGAGGAGGACGGTTCCCTGGCGATTTACCCCAACAAAGAAAATCCCAACGTTCAGAATCCGCTTCAGGGAACCCTGGCCAGTAATTCTGACAAGTCCTACCAAGTGGTGTCTAACAACTTTGTGCGCATAGATCTGCCCTTTATCCCGGGCCTGGATTACACACTGAACGCCGGGGTGCGCTATAAATTCAGTGACAACGCCACTTACTTCGGTCGTAACACGGCGATCGGGCTGGAGAACAGGGGGCAGTCGAACACCTTCCGGGGAAAGATTTTCAGCAGTACGATAGAAAACATCATCAACTACCGGCGGGATATCGGGAAGAGTAACGTCTTCCTGACCGGCCTGTACAGTTTCCAGGACAACGAATTCAGCGGAGCTTCCCTGGCGGCGCGCGGATTCCCTACGGACATTCTGGAAGAGTACGCGGCGGGCCAGGCGGACCTAATCGAGCCGAGTTATGGATTTAATAAGTCGAACATCATTTCCCAGATGCTCCGGTTCAACTACACCTACGACGGTCGCTACTTACTGACGGCGACGGGACGGCGCGACGGATACTCCGGTTTTGGCGCGGCGGACAAGTGGGGCCTGTTCCCCTCCGTGGCTTTGGGGTGGAACATCTCCCGGGAAAGCTTCTTCCCCACCGACGGTATCGTTAATAACCTGAAGCTTCGTCTTTCCTGGGGCCAGAACGGCAACCAGGCCGTAGGGTCTTACGAAACGATCTCCCGCTTCGGTACGAACAACTGGGTGTCCGGCGCTCAGACGCAAGCCGGTTACGTTCCCAACCGCCTTGGCCTCGACGACCTTGGATGGGAAACCACCGAATCCATCAACATAGGTCTGGATTACGGCTTATGGGAAGACCGCATATACGGAGACCTGAACTTTTACAAATCCAACACCACGGACCTGCTGCTCAACCGCTCGATCTCCTCGGTACACGGCATCGGTTCGGTCACGCAAAACATCGGCGAAGTACAAAACGTCGGTTTCGAGGCTTCCATTAACTCCCGCAACATCACCGGCGCCGACTTCCGGTGGACGACGAACGCCAACGCTTCCTTCGTAAACAACAAAATTGTCTCCCTCTACGGGCTGCTGGACGAGGACAACCAGGAGATTGACGACCTGGAGAACCGCTGGTTTATCGGTGAGCCGATCCGCGTCAACTACGGCCACCGGGTCGTCGGTGTGTGGCAGCTCGACGAAGTGGAAGAAGCCGACCGCTACGGCTCCATCCCCGGCGACGTGAAGCTGGAGGACCTGGACGACGACGGCGACATCGACGGCGACGATCAAATGCTGCTCGGACAGCAGGACCCCGACTTCTTTTGGGGCTTGACGAACTCCTTCGAGTACAAAAATTTCGTTCTGCGGATTTTCGTCCATGGCGTCCATGGCGTAACCCGCCGCAACGATCTGCTGCGCGACAACGTGTTTACGGACGTGAGTCGTAATACGACCCGAAAGAACTGGTGGACGCCCGATAATCCGACCAACGAATTTTACGCTAATCGCGACGGCGCCGAACAGATGGGTGGTGGTACGGCTAATTATTTCGAGAACGCGAGCTTCATCCGTTTCAAGGATGTCACCCTCGGCTACGATCTCCCGACAAAGTTCATGAGCCGGATAGGCCTGAGCCGCCTGCGGGTATACCTGACGGGGCGCAATCTATTCACCATCACCGATTTCGGCGGCCTCGACCCTGAACTGAACAGCAACCGCGCCGTTCCACTTCAAAAAGAGTATGTTTTCGGCGTTAACGTCAACCTGTAAAATAGATCAATTTAAACATCATGCAATTTAATACTCGTTTTCGGCACCCCGTGCTGATCGTACTCTGCCTCTCGCTCTTCGTCGCTTGCTCCGACGAATTACTGGTGGAAGACCCGCCAAACATCATTACCGCCGATAATCTATTTACCGACGCCGCGGGGTTTGAAACAGCGCTAAACGGCGCGTATTCACTAGTCCGACTGGACCGGGAGGGCCTTTCCAGCGTCAACGACCTGCGGGCCGAAGTTTATATGAGCGGTACGGATAACCTGCTGACGAACCACCGCTCCGGAGGCTTTTCCCGCCTCGCCATGGATTGGGAAGAACGCAACGGGCCCCTGTACGGTAACTGGGCGCGTCACTTTAACTGGTTGTATCAGGTCGTCAACTCGACCAACACCATCATCGGGCGGGCGCAAAACTCTACGGAAGTACTCGGCGACGAGGCTCCCCGGATCTTGGCGGAGGCGCACTTCCTGCGCGCCTGGGCCTACCGTTACCTCGCATACATGTGGGGTGGGGTGCCGATCAAGCTCGACGAGTCTACGGGTTCGACCATCCGGACGGACTGGGAGCGCGCGCCGGTGGAAGATGTTTGGCGACAAGTGCGGGCCGACCTACTGATCGCGGAGGAGGGTCTGTCCGTAGAGCCTGAAATTGAGGGTAAGCCCTCTAAGGGAGCCGCCCAGCATTATCTGGCCGAGGTAGCCCTGGTGCTGGACGAGGCGGATGAAGCGCTCGAATGGGCTGACAAATGTATCTCTACCCCCGCATATGAACTCATCACGGAGCGCTACGGCACGACGGCCAGTGAGCCCGGCGTCCCTTTCATGGACATGTTTGCCGACGGTAACTCCAACCGTAGTCAGGGCAATACGGAAGCCCTGTGGGTTTGGCAATGGGAGAACCAGGTGATCGGTGGCGGACAGAACATCATGCGGCGTTACCACATCAGCCGGTACAACGACATCAAGATTGGGGGTAAGACGCCCCTGGAAATCACCGAAGAGCGGGGCGGGAGGCCCCGGGCGCGGATGTCGATGACGAAGTGGGCGCTCAACCTTTATGAGGACGAGGACGACCGTAACAGCGAGTACGCCATTCGCCGGTTTTTCATCCTGAAGGACGCCAGCGAAAACGACACGGGTATCGCGGATGTCCTGCCAGATGGGTTTAGTTTCGGGGATACGATCTTCCTTAGTTCGGAGGAGCCGATCACCTCCTCCAGCCGTAACCGTAGAGACTGGCCGTTTTCCCGTAAATGGGATTCAGCCGATCCGCTGGATATTAACGGTGCGGCGCAGTTCGACGATCAAGCTTATCTGCGGCTTGGGGAAACTTACCTACTGAAAGCGGAAGCTGAACTAAAACTGGGGGATGCCGAAAGTGCGGCGGAAACCATCAATGTGTTACGGTCCCGCGCGAACGCAAGCGATGTTTCAGCGGACGATATCGACATCGACTTCATACTGGATGAGCGCTCCCGGGAACTTGTCGTCGAAGAGCAGCGTAGATTTACTTTGCTCCGTACCGGAAAATGGTTGGAGCGTACCCGACTTTACAATACCAACGGCGGTTCTCGCATCGCCGACCGCGACCGCCTGTATCCGATACCGCAGAGTGTGATCGACGCCAATCTCACACGGGTGATGGAACAAAACCCCGGCTACGAATAGTGCCGACGACAGCCTCATCGGCAACTCTGTATTTGTTCGGATTTTGCCGCGCAGTAGTTGAATTAAACGGTTGCCTATTTAGTCTACTCGACTAATAGTGTCTTTGCGGGATAGTCTTTCCTTCGAATTCTTGGCGGGTGAGTTGCGCTCCGGGGCGCTCACCTGCTTCGGATTCGGGTCGATAATTTGTTTCACGATACCGAGCGGAAGGAGGCACCGTGGCCTGAGTCGTCGGACACAAATATTCTGAACGCTTGTATTGTGCACTACTGCCTGGTGCTGCTTGTCCGTTGTCTTCACCGTCAGGTTTGCCCCTGCGGTGTCAAGACCTTAACCCGCAGTCGTAATCAGACAGCTCCTGATCGCTCCGGAGCGAAGGAATCCGCTATTCCCGTCACACCGTAAAAATTACGCTACTAAAAATCAATTAAATGCATCATTCCTATTTCAGGTCCGCCGCCACGGTGTTGTTTGCCCTGCTTTTCCTGTCCTGTTCGGAGAAGATTACCGACGGGCAGACCGCTGCGGAGGATTTTATGTACGTCGACGCCAGGGTACGGGTATACCATCCGGACGGTACCCGTACGTACCAGGATTATACACCCTTTAAAACGCGGACGCTCGCCCATCTACCGGGCTTTGCACCTGCGGCCGCGCCCGAAATGAGCAAATACGGTGGCTTGGCCGGGAGCCAGGAAGGGGCGACCGGATTCTTTCACGTAAAGCAGATCGACGGTCGCTGGTGGGGCGTCGATCCCCTCGGTCACCGTTACGTGAATATTGCGCTCAATAGCCTGAATGCGAAGGGCTCTGCCGGAACGAAGCAGGCCCTGATCGATAAATACGGCGACAAAACTACCTGGATGAGCGAGACGCTGGATCTGCTGCAGGAAACCGGCTTTAATTGCGCCGGCTCCTGGTCGGACACCGAGGCCATCGTCGCCGCAAACCGGACGCGGGAAAAGCCGATGGCCTACTGTATCAACTGGAGTTTCATGAGTAAGTACGGTAAAAAACGGGGTGGAACTTACATGCAGGCCGGCCACGTCGGGTATCCGCAAAACGCCATTTTCGCGTTCGACCCGGACTTCGAAACGTTTTGCGACGAGCGCGCCAAGGGCCTGCTGGCGTATAAGGACGACCCTAACCTGTTCGGTCATTTTTCCGATAACGAGATGCCCATCAACATCACCGCTATCGACGATTATCTTTCCCTTCCGGAAGGAGATCACGGGCGAATGGCGGCGGATGCATGGCTGCAAGAAAAGGGGCTTACGCAGGCGCAGCTAACGAATGCCCACCGGGAGGAATTCATGGCGCTGGTGGGGGAAAAGTATTTTTCCGTTGTCGCGGCGGCGATCAAAAAATACGACCCCAATCATATGTACATCGGCGCGCGATTCTACGCCGACGAGAAACACCACGAACAATTTATGCGGGTCGTCGGGAAATACGTTGATATCGTCTCGAATAATTACTACAACCACTGGACGCCCGACCCCAAACACCTCACGGAATGGACCGAATGGACGGGGCGGCCGTTCATCGTGACTGAATATTACACCAAAGGAGAAGACTCCGGTATGGGCAATACCAGCGGTGCCGGCTGGATCGTCCGTACGCAGGAAGACCGAGGCCTGTTTTACCAAAATTACAATCTAGGCCTCCTGGCTTCGGACAACTGCGTCGGCTGGCATTACTTCAAATACCAGGATAACGATCCTACGGCAAAGGGCGTCGACCCGTCGAACGTAGACTCCAATAAAGGTATCGTGAGCAACCGGTACGTTCCCTGGAAGCCGCTGTTAGATAAAATGAAGGAATTGAATACGCAGGTGTACGGGGTAATCGACTATTTTGAAAAGGAGAAGGGTGCGCTACGCTAGGTCGCTGCGAACCCGTCAGCCTCGTTTCCCGGAGTTGAACGGGAGAAAATGTCCGGTCGGGACTTTGCCGAAAACGTCGTATTTTAATCAACGCGCCAAACCCGCCGCCATGCCCGAGAAGCTCGAAGCCCAACTACGCGCCTATCTGGCGATCGCCGAGGCAAACCTGGGGAAAGCCCGCCGCGCAGCTGATGCGGAATCAACGCAGCAGGCAATCCGCGAGTTATGCGACGTGCAAATCGCGCTGGGTATGGGCGACGGCGCGCAGGTGCCGAGCACAGACAAGACGAAAGCCGAGCGCATCCGCTGCACCATATTCAGCCTGTTGCGGCACCGAGCTCCGAGCAGCTCCATCTGCCCGAGTGAGGTAGCCCGGGTGATCGGATCCGCCGAGGCGTGGCGCGCGCTAATGCCCGCGACTCGCACGGTAGCTCAGCAATTGGCTACCGACAATCTGCTGACGGTAACGCGTGGTGATGAGGTACTGGACCCCAACGACCTCGGCCGGGGGCCTATTCGTTTACGCCGGGGCAGATTGTTTTCGAGGATGGGGTAGTGCGGTTTTGTACAGTCCGAGTAATTGGTTACCATGCAACGGTGTCCGCTCTACTGTACAAACGCAACAAAACGTTTTCCCAGCCCCTCCGAAGGAGGAGAGCAAGATCAGTGTTCGTCCAACAGCGTACCGCGGTGTTTGTGTGGACTTTTATCGCTGACGAGTAGGTTTAACCTTAATCAATCCAATTTTAAACCGTAATAGATTTTGGGGTTTATCGTCAATAGACTGCGTTGGGTCAGACTATCGATAAGTCTTTTGTATTTTTCATCTTGATAAAGATACAATACCTCTTTTTCTACGTCTTCAAAAGCCCTGATACTTTTTATTATTGGTTTCATCAATTTAACGAGGTAAATACTGTCGTTAATTTCTTGATGGAAATCGATTAAATCCATCTGATTTACTTGTAATCCAGACGCTGCTTTTTTAAGTATTCTATCTCTGTTTTCTTCGCCAAAAAGTTGATCATCAGCTAAATAATTCTTGTTCCGATAGTTAACATACGCGTATTTTTTTGCGGTACGTTCAAATGAAATTTCTCCTGCCGGCCGCATAATTATCTCATTCACCAAGGCTAATCTTTTCATTTTTTCGCTCAGCGTGCTGTAGCTCAGGCTCAGCTGCTCCGTAGCGAGAATATCGATAACGGTAAAATGAGCTGCGCTAATTTGATTAAAATACGCTTTTAAAGTCTTCCGCGAAGGGGTAAAACGTAATTTATTCAATTTGTCTTTTAGCCTTATTTCTAAATTCGTGAAAAGATAAGCGTAGTATTCTTGTATATTTGTTTTTACAGGCCCGTAAACCACCTGGCCAGCGCCGTGGTTTTTCTTTCTTTCGTTGTTGTCATTTTTCCAGTGCGCTATAAAATCCGTATAACTGAATGGCTGCGTGATTTTCATCTCGGATGACAGTTCTTGAATCACTTTTATCCGTATTAGTTTTTGATTAACCCTATCCTTTATAAAATTACCCGGGTTTTCTCCGTCGAACGTTGTTTCCCAAAAATCTTTCGTTTTCTGAACACCGTGTTTTTGATAAAAATAATTATATGTAAGTGCTTTTTCTTGCCCCAGCAACAACCGATACTCCGCGCCGGATACCTCACTTGAATTTATTTTTAGAACGGTATCCTCTTTGAACGCTTCCGTATGTTTGACGCAACCGAGAATAGACATCGTTAGGCAACAGCATATCCCCGTAAAATAGCAGCCAATTAATTTCTTACTGATGTTCATGCGCGCCTATATCTGCATTACCATTGTAAAGCTCATTGCCCCAAAAATCACTCCCTCCATTATCCGGTACTTCCCTGCCCGCGTCGATCAAAGGAGAAGAAGCTTGTAGTTGATAACCCGTCAAGACATCAGGATAATTTGCCCAGTCTATGTCGGAACCGCCGCTTCCCGGATTCACGAACATCGGGTTCGTGGTAATGGCATTCGTACCTCTTTGAGGTATGTTATAAAAAGCGTTGTTTTCAAACGTACAGTTGACGGGTGTTTTCCCCCATGACCCTGCATCAGTTCCTTCAAAGTGGAAGACGTTGTTGTAAAAGTCGGTGTTGTATGGTGTTCGATCATTAAACACAGCAACGTCCAAACCTTCTTTTATAAAATGGACGTTGTTGTATACATTAGCACGCGTCATGCCTTGTTCCCATTCGAAACCATAGAAGTAAACGGCTATTTTATCATTTTCCGAGATATTGTACCGGATGACGACGTTTTCGTTGATGGCTTTTTTCATAATGGCAAAGCCCCAATTATTATCGTGACTGTAATTGTACTGGATTTTGGTGTCCTTACAGTTGTAGTCAGCATCGAAACCTCCCCGATCTATGACACCTAAAGGGCCCATGTTTCCATACGCTTCATTGTACTGAATTTTACAGTTAACGGTGTTGAAGTTGAAAATACTGTGTCCCTTATCGTAAATACTAGAGTTAATAAGTCTGTTATGCTCTACGATTGCATCATCGCTGACCCTGATGATCATATTATTTCTACCGGTCGGTCCTACGGTGTTCCCCGTAATTCTCACCTTTAAAAAAGGGTGGCGCAATTCATTTTTGATGGATGCATGGGGAGATTGCGTGGCGATTCCTAATCCGCCAACATCCTTGACCACATTGTTGGTAATTTGTAAGTCATTATAGAAAGAAGGAGCGGAACCATCAGCGGTTACGTAAATACCACCGGTATATTTTCCGGCAACTTCACCATTTACGTCGTGAACAAAGCAGTTCTTTATGTAGATATGATTAATTTCTGAGCCGTTGTCGACCATGACCCTTATTCCCCATATTTTTCCTTGCTGGACCCTCGAACCGTTGGTATTGGTGATTTCCAGATTGTTAATTTCCCAGTAAGCACCGTTTTTCAGGCGAACGGTTGCGCCATCGTTGACGGTTACGCCGCCACCATTGAAGATGGGTTTGTTGCCAGATCCGTAGGCATCCACTATAATTGGATGTCCATCTTCTCCAGAACCTGATAATAGCAATTGCCCGTTCCAAACTTCATCAGTTTTGAATAGGATTTGATCTCCTGCGGTAAATGAAGTTTTGTTGACTTTACTCAGGGTTTTCCATGCTGTGTATACCGTCGTGCCACTACTATAATCATTACCAGCAGTAGCATCAACGTAGTACGTTCTTGGCCCGGTTGTATCTTCTTCCGTTGTAATCCTTGTCTGGTTGGAGCAATCCGAAACTTCTTCTGTACTAACGGCTCCTACCCGGCACGCATAAGAATGACCGGCGGTTCGGTCATGTTCATCGAAAGTAGTTACATCGAAACCGGCTTCATTATTCGAGTTATCAGTCCACTTTAGGTTTGTACGTGTTTGAGAGGGAACAAGCGAACTTAAATTACCGGATGTTGGTATGGCAATGTTCAGAGGCGCAATCATTGCACCACTACCGCAGAAGAGAGTAAAAGTCAATGCAAAAACAATAAATGATATTAGTTTCATTTCATGACTTTAAATTAATTAATGAAGTGGCGGATAATGTATGATAAATTTACTGAAGCAATAAATTTGTTACGTCATTTTTTGAAAATAAGTAACTGTTTAGGTTGATTTGTAAGATCGAGAAAAAATCTGGAATTAGCGTAGGTGACCAAAGGCGAAATTATAGCGCACCAAGGCTTGAAGAGCGATGAAAAGATAACAGATAAATTCAGTGGAAATCTGATCCATGATTGTTGGGCTTCTTATGTCAATTTTAAATGCTCCGACCACGGATCAGTTGGAACCCACCTATTGAGAGAGTCAAGGGAATTATCAGAGAACCATGCGCGCAAACGGGCCACCAGGATGCTCGAACTACTGACAAGTGAGTGGCTGCTTCCGAACACTGGACGGTGCCTAAAAGTATACTCGGGTAACGGGCTTTTTCTACGCAGTGAAAAAACGGCTACTCCGTTTCGTTGGTTGCCGGGGCAAAGTGGCCTTGATAAACAGCCGTTTTTTCAACCAGCTGGACGCCGCAGCGAACGTCCATGGCACCTGTAACTTGGTGGAAGACTTCCTCTCCGAGCGGTCGCCCGGCATACGGGTCGGTCACCAGCAGCAGCAGGGAACCCGATTGGGGTATACGCAACTGGTACTGCACTACAACGAATGCAAAGCCGATCAGCTGAAACCGGACGAAAAGCTACAGGCCATCAGAAACTACTATGCGTTTTAAGCCTGTGGGGATGCACTCATTGGTGAATCCGTTGCGGTCTTTAAAGAGTACTCTGAGAAAAGAAACGAAGAATACATAATCATTTATACGGTTGGGGATCATGGTTAACACCTGGGAGAGCAGGGCGTGATGGCTAAGTTCGGTTCCTGGAAGCAGTCGGTGCATGATGCAATCATAGTGTCTTCGGATAAGCAGCAGTTCCCCGCGGGTAAGGTTGTTACCGATATCGTGGAGTACGTAGATTTTGCACCGACGATCCTCGCCGCCGCCGACGTGGACTTTGATGGAAAGGAGAAACGGCTGGTCTTGGGCCCTGATCTGCGACCGGCCCAGGGCGGATTTGGCACTCCACGACCTACGCAACGACCCCCACGATAAGCGCAACATTGCCGACGTGAAAAGCGTACCGGCCGCTAGCCGACTGGTTCCGGCAAAAAATGGGTAACATCGTACTTGGTGATGGCCGGGTGGAGTGCGATTGGCAACTGCCCAACAGCTATAGCATCAGCAATTTCGCGGGTGGGGCGGATGATAAGGTATTAAATATTCCGGCGGAGCTCATTCCACAAATCACTCGGCGGTAATTAATCCGGTTACGACAACATCCCCGGTATCGACGCTAAGAAAGTAATGGCCTCTGGCTAAGCGGCGGCTTTTGACGGGGGCTTTTCGTACCATTCCGAGCACCCCGGTTTTTATGTACACGGTACTTGAAGTCGCCATGGCCGATAATTGGCTTGTCCTTCATCTCCGGCTTGTTAATAGTCAAAAAAAGAGGAGCAAGAACTACACCGACGGCAAGACTACTGTTTGCAATAAATTCTCTTCGTTTTATACGTAGTTTTTTCAGGTTTGCTTCTGCGGAATTACGTGAGGTGAGTAGCGATAAGCCGCTTACTCTCCGGTGAAAGGCGTTGGCAGTTCAATATCGATGAAGCGAACGACGTAGACTTTTTTCGTATACCTCAAGCGTCGTCACGCTCATCGTCGGTGGTTTGGAGGGTTGAAACGACCAGATCAGTACACCCTGTATTCATCACCCCTGATTTTAGTGAAAGCTTCGAGTAGTTCCTTGTATTTATCCGGTTGCTCGGCGGCGAGGTTGTTTTGCTGGCCAATATCCTGACTAAGGTCGTAAAGCTGGGGCACGGGGCTGTTACCGGGCTCGATCTGTACTTGCTCCATGAGACCGGGGCCGGAGTAGGGGGGGATCATGAGCCATTTGCCCCGGCGAAGTGCGGTACGGGAGGTTGCTTCGATGACGAGCTCTTCGCGGCCGGCCTCAGACTCCCCCATAAAGGCGGCGAGCAGGGCTTGCCCGTCAACATCCTTTGCACCTGCGTCCGCGCCCACTAAAGCGGCAATGGAAGGAAGGAGATCCAGCTGGCAGACCAAGGCGTCCGACACCCTGGGTTGAATTTTGCCCTTCCAGTAAGCGATGAAGGGGACACGGGTGCCCGCCTCGAACAGGCTGTACTTGCCGCCGCGTAACGGGCCTGCGGGCTTATGGTCGCCCAGTTTTTCCACCGCATCGTCGTAGTAGCCGTCGTTCAGTACTGGCCCGTTATCTGACGTAAGGACGATGAGGGTGTTCTCCAGCAGGCCTTCGACTTTAAGTGTTTTCACGAATTCACCGATGGCCCAGTCGGCTTCCACGATTACGTCACCGCGCGGGCCGAGGCCGGATTTACCGACAAAACGGGGGTGCGGCGTGCGGGGCACGTGCGGTTGCTGCATGGCATAGTAGAGGAAAAACGGCTCATTTTTGTGTTCTTTGATGTAGCCCTGTGCCCGCTCCAGGAAGTGGTCGGCCATGTCTACGTCGCTCCATTTGGCTTTTTCGCCGCCCTTCATGTAGCCGATGCGGCCGATGCCGTTCACGATGCTGTAGTTGTGCCCGTGGTGCCACTTCATGGTCAACAATTCCGGGTTTTCCTTACCGGTCGGCTCACCGGGAAAGTTTTTCTTGTAGTCGATCTCGATGGGGTCGTTGGGGTCGAGTCCTTCGACCAGTCCGTTTTTGAGGTAAACGGTCGGCACCCGGTCCTGGGTAGCGGCCATGATGTAGCTGTGGTCGAAACCGATTTCATTCGGGCCGGGGCTTACGCGCTCATTCCAGTTGACGCTTCCGGTCCCTAAACCGAGGTGCCATTTACCCACGATTCCGGTGTGGTAGCCCGCCGTTTTGAGTATCTTGGGTACCGTCATTTGTTTCGTACTGATGATGAGCGGCGCCGTACCGGGCAGAATTTTAGCGCTTCTATTACGCCAGGGGTACATGCCGGTCAGTAAGGCATAACGGCTGGGGGTACAGGTAGCGGAGGCGGCGTAACCATTGGTGAACCGCACGCCGCCGTTGGCCAGTGCGTCAATGTTAGGCGTCTTCAGGGTGGTTTGTCCGTAGTAGCTTACGTCGCCGTAGCCGAGGTCGTCGAGGTAAATGAAGACAACGTTAGGCTTGGGCGTTTTATCTTTCACCACTGTTGCCTGCTGGTTTTCGGGGGCGCGGTCGCAGGTGCAAAGGAGGGTTAAGAGAGCAAGGAGGAGAAGGCTGTGGATTGATCTCATTAGTTGTTTATTTTGCTTTCAGCGAAGCTAAGTAATCGTCGAGTTTTTTACGGCCTGGCCGAAAACCGATTCGCTCAGGGCGAATAATTACGGAAGAGCAGGGATCAAGCCGAAGTTGGTTCACCTCAGACTCGATGTCTTTATACCGTTGAACGGCTGATTTATAACCGATTTCTTCCCCATCCAACATCTGCCGGTAGCGTTCGGGCTCATTGTCGCGGATGTAGTCGAGTACATCGACGGAGATGGCGGGCGAGCACCAATCTGCGAACAACTATGACTACGACGGCAGCGGCAACCTGGTCAAGGACCTGCAGGGTGGGGTAACGGACATTGAATGGCTACCGACGGGCAAGGTGGACCGGGTGGAGATGACGAACAACCGGCTGACGCGCTTCGGTGGAGGGCTTTGGTGGTACTCATCGGGGAGTGTTTGAGGAGGTGAAAAAGAGATTCTGGAGGGCCGATAGCTGAGCGTCGGCGTGGTCGTTGATGGCGGTGGAAGAGGGCGCGGCCGCAGGTGCAAAGGAGGTTGTAGAAGCAGGGTTGACCAGCCCTGCTCCTTGTCCTTTCTCTGCATCCTGCGTCCGCGCTAAATCAGCCCCGGCGGTTGCTTTGATGGCATCGGGATCGACCGGAAGATGTGGCCGCACCGTCAGCATTTTAGCGGCGGCGGACTCCAGCCGATCAAGCGTAATTTGCTCGTCCCGCGCCCAGAGCAGCAGCTATGGTCGACTTCGGCGCTTGTCAGCGCGTTTACATCACCTGCATGACTTCCAGAGGAGGCAAGGGGTTGAGTTCCTAACGGACATCGTTTGCTTAGAGGATTGAGGTACTTCAAAAGCTATCGCATAGCATTTTGGGGCGCGGACGCAGGTGCATAGTGAAGGATAAAGAAGCAGGGAGGAGATACCGACTTCAATATATAGTACCTCCACTCAACACACCCTCCAGCTGATCAGCCCAATTTCCGGACCCTCGCATCAGGTTGAACGTTCCCTGCTTTGGCCGCTGCTTCCGTAAGGAATTACCGTAGACCAGTTCCAGTTGATCTACCAACCCTTCCGCTCGAAGGCTACGCCCTCGCACTGTGAATGTTCCCGATTCGAAGCTCAGCTCGATCTCCTGCTTTCGGTACCGGAATACCACCCCGCCGGCGGGGGTAGGGTTGCCTTCCCAATTAGACCCCAACCGTTGAACGATCGCGTCTACCACTCCCAACTGCAGCTTTTGCTCCGCTCGCCGCTGGACCTCGAGCGCCAGGTTAGCCCAGGCTGGTAACCCCTTAGTCATATTCGTCCGCGCCACCGTCAAACCGGTAATGGCGTTGATGTCCTCCCATTTCCAGCCCATCGCTTTGCGCAGCTTGCGGAAGTCATCGGTAGTGTAACCCCGCGCCGTCTTCCGGCCGTTTTTCGTTCCAATCATTTGCCCAGAATTACACGCTGAAGGATAGCAGAGTGATACGTCCGCACCTTCCCGTACCGTTCATCATGCGTCTGTCCCATGGCCACGCCGTGCTTTTGGCTCAGGGCCAACGCTGCTTTACCCCAGGCCTGCGCTTGTTTCAGCGGACAGTCTACCTTATACAAAGATGCAAATCCAGCAATCGAGTAGTAATTTTCGTCCTTAGATAGGATCTTCCCTTCCACTTCCTTGATCCGAGCATTGAAGTCCTGATTTTTAAGTTCTTGCTCATCAAAGCGCTCCGCGATTTCCCGCAGCACGTAGCCGAATTGACCGTCCCGGCCCTTAATCTCCGTCTTACCGGTTTGCAACAGCTCCCGGATTTTCTTGTACACCCACACCTCAAATCGGGGTTCTAGCCATCCCGCGAACTTCAGTGCCAAGTGTTCATCCATCCAGGTGCCCTGAAGCTCTAGCTGATCTCCACCTTGTACAATGTGGAGCACCTGGCGTGGACTGCCTTGCTCCTTATAGTCCTCTTCCAATGCAAGAATGAAGGCTTTGGTTCCTGCGGTCCGCAAGAAATCTTTAGGTTGCTTACCTAATGGCTTAGCCATCTCCGTAGCATTGACAAAAGAGGCACCTTCCTCCAGTTAAAATGTGACAACCTTGCCGTCATATTCAAATCGCTTTATTTCTGGCATTGTACTTAGTTGACCGTTAGGCAGATCTGCCTAACGGTCACAACATAGCAGTGTTAGTAGTATATTAACTACTTTTAGAGAGTTTAAAAGCTCAAAATTTCACCGCCTATAATTAAGTTTATGTTTTGGGCGCGGACGCAGGATGTAAAGCGGCGAATAAGAAAGCAGTACAATTCACCCCGCGTATTCTTTTACGCCTTTCTCGTCCATCCCCACAGCCCGAAGATGCTCCAACTAGGTTGTTATTCACCGATATATCGTGTGTAGCTTATGCCAGGAGTGAAGCCCAGTAACCTCCTAGATGACAACGTTGACCGAACAGCAAACTCCATTTCCATTGTGACAGGGTCGGTGACTGGAACAAAGTCCCGTTTTCGGCCTCCTGCAAATGCATTTGCTCGATTATATACGTTGTAGACCGATAGGTTTAACTCTTGCCGGTGACCACTCTTCTTTCCTTTCCATTCTTTTTTAGCTCCCAAGTTGAGTACATTGAATGGGGGAAAGCGAGCGTTGTTGAAACTATCATAAATATCAAAAAAAGCAGAGGTGGCAATTGGTAGTGTAACTGCGTAGCCACTTTGATAAATAAACTGACTTGAATATGACCATTTGCCCTTGGATCGGTAAGTCATCAGTAATGATAAGTCGTTACGTCGATCAAAAGTGAAAGGAAACTCTTCTCCTTGATTAACTGTTGGGAAAGTACGACTTGATCGCATTCGTGTATAAGCAACCTGATAAGTCAACTTGCCCAAATCTCCCTTGAGAGATAATTCCACTCCGCGAGCTTGTCCCGTTCCTCCAGTAGCAATAGCTTCGGTATTATCAGCTAGTCCGGCCTGTACGTCTCTTTCAAATCCGGGCTGAATACGCACTAGGTTTTTCATAGATTTACTAAAAACCTCCAATGACCATTCCAGCTCCTGTAATCCAATTTCTCCGGCCAGCCCGATCGAAAACTGCTCTGATCGCGCTGGAGGTGTAAGAGGATCTGCAACTATCCAAACGGAATTCGGAAGAATGTTAACGGAGGTTATCAGTTCATGTACAAATTGTGACTGCTTATCATAACCTGCGTGCAAGAAAGTTTTAGGAAGTAAGCGTAAGCTCCCATTTAGTCTAGGCTCCAGTAGCGTTACATTAAAATCATCTGCCAAGTATTTAGTAAGCCGTAACCCTCCGGTGATTTGTCCTGAACCCGTCGGGTGCGTCCAACTGCCATTCGTGTAAACTACAATTTCCGAATTATTGGAAGTGATGGCTGAACTAGACGGTATACTTCCCTGCTGGTCTACCCGAAAGGTCTGGTCAAGGATTCTAACCGTGTATTCGTTACCGACTTCCATCGAAAAATTAGAGCCACCCGCATACTGCATTCGAACAAAGGCGCGGCGATCGCGAATGTCCAAATCACCTAAGACTTTGCGTTGGTCGAAAGTAGTGTCAGGAGCTGATAGACGATCAAATTCGTCATAATTATATCGATAGTCAGTTAGTCCTCCACCACCTTCTATAAAGATAGATGAATTTAATTGTCTGTTTACTTTGATGCCAATAAGACTATTGGACCATCGAAAATTCTGCAGAAACAACTGGGAACTACCGTTGAACTGATCGAAGCCGGAATCGCCTCCTAGGAAAGTATTTACACCCACTGTCCAATCTTTATCCGTAAATGTTAGTTTTCCGAGGCCGTCATAAATCCTTACCGTAGTATGGCTACCACTAACTGCTTTTTCGTAGCCACCAGCCGAAAACACATCATTGATCAAAGTAGGATAGCCTAACCGACCGCTGAAGAGATACGTAATTTTTTTACCTATTGGACCTTCAGCTCCACCACGGAGCAAGGCGGTACCGACCCCAAGCTGATAAGCAGAGCGGTCTTTTCTTCCGTTCTTAAGGATGAGGTCAACGACACCACTCAGCCTCCCTCCGTAGCGAGCCGGAACACCGCCTTTATAAAGCCTGACGAACTGAACGCCATAGTCGGGGATGGCTGATAAAAAACCTCCTACGTGATTTACATTATATACTTGCTGCCCATCAATCATTATCGCGGTCTGATTTGCGTTGCCACCTCTAATGATTATTCCTGCTGTGCCTTCCGCGCCGTTACTCACACCCGGCAGCATAGATAGTGCTTTAAGCGGATCAAATTCTCCTAGTAACATCGGGTTGATCTTTAGTTGCTGCATCGACACGATGTGTACAGAGGGATTGAAAACAGGTGTAGCGTTGCCGCTACCTACTTCAATGACGGGCAGAAATAAATCAGACTTTAGCTTAACGATAATTGATCGGTCAGTATCGGACATATTAACCGGCACAGAAGCATAACCAACATAGGATACTAATGCACTTCTGACACGCTTCGGAACAGATATCCGCCCGTTCTCATCAGCGTATGCGCTGTAGTTCGTTGTAGTGTCTGACACTACAGCAAAGCTCAGCGGCTCAAGAGAAGCCGCATCAACAACTTTGAGTACATATTGCGCGTCAGCACTAGCGAAGCACAAAAGTCCAAAAAAAAGTAAAACTTGGCGCATAGAAATTATTTTAAGCCACTTGTCGAATACCACTAGTTCTGGCGTGTTGCCACCGTTACTGTTGATACTCACCCCCAACGGTATCAGCAATTGTCCAGAAACCGTAGCCATTTTCTACATTACTTACAAGCGGTTGAGGTTGGTTAAAAACTCCGCCAATGTCTTCTAGCTCCATGTTTAAATAGGCGGAGATAATTTCCGCATCTCTATTGGACATAAAACTTGCGTACCCTTTCTGCCTAACTAGATTTATTTGCAAGTTGTCAAAGTCAACGATACTGGGAAGGGCCCTGCGAAAAACTAATTCGTTTATTTCCGGAGTGGGTAAAATAACGTTTCCAGCGGTGGGTAAAATACTTCTCCAAGTACTTTCTAGTCCATTAGCTAGATCAACGATTTCATCTCCTATAAAGAAGAAATTAATCGTGAAAAAGCCATCTTCCGCAGGCTTGATGACTTTTAGTTGTAAACTAACGTCTATACTAACCTCATCCTGACCGAGAGTGTCCGTAGTCACATTAAACACCGTAAAGTCGTTATCAAAATATTGCTGAAAAACCTTAGGGGCTGTTGTTGCGGAAACGAACCCTGGGGCACTAGCCTTAAGGTGGTAAACAAACCCGTCAGTAAGGCTAACAGTATCACCGACATAAATACCTGTCAAGAAATCACCAGAGGAGTTAAAATTACTTGTCCAGACAAGCGTGTCTATCGGAATGTCATTTTCAAACAGTACAACTTCAGCGTCTTCAATACTGTAAATATTTTCTTCTCCGTCAAAAGAAGCCAGAGCACTCAGCTCAAGAACTGGAGGTAGACGGTTAAAGATCATCGCTAGTAAAGCCATCTGATCTGTAGGAGCCGGGGGGACGATAAAAGATGGATCCTTTACTTCGCAGCTTTGGAAGCTAAAAATTATTATTATAGCTACTGTACATCTCATATATAACATGTAAAAATTATTTACAGCTTGGCATTAAGTGCTTTTAAAAAAGGCTTCACCCTTGTAAAGCAAATTGAGTGAACTACCCCTATGGGGCAGTTCACTCAACCGCGGTCAAAAATTATTGACAGTTAAACTCGTTAGATATGGGATCGTTGGTAACATCGTTACCACGGTTGGTCCAGATCACT
>ENA-ORXU01000015-ORXU01000015.1-marine-metagenome-genome-assembly--contig:-NODE-15-length-211945-cov-4.922607_pt1 | contig 211945 bp, 196 predicted proteins | sample MGYA00237869_ERZ511484 | MGnify/ENA metagenome assembly ERZ511484 | reverse complement strand
CACGGTCCGCGCTGAGCCCGACACGCCGGAAACCGAACCCGCCATTCTGTTCGCGGACGCCCTGATCGCCTATCAGCAAGGCGACGCGCTGTCCGCCCTGCTCGATGCAACGACTGCGGCAGAGGCCGGTGATGCCCGGGCGCAGGTGCTTGCGGGCCATATCCTCATGCGCGGCGAGGCTGGCCGCATAAACGACTCCGAAGCCGTGCGCCTGTTCAAGCTCGCGGCCGCCCAGGACGACCTCGACGCCATGCTGGCGCTTGGCGAACTCGGCGTGAATGCCCGCGGCGGCCTCTCGCAATCCGACGCCCTGAACTATTACCGCATGGCCGCAGACCTTGGCGATACCCAGGCCATGCGCGCACTCTCGACTCTCGCCCAAGGTTCCTCCGGCAGTGTGGCGACCCAGTGGGAACAGCGCGCTGCCGCTTCCGGTGATGTCGAGGCCATGCGCCGTCGCGGTGCCGCACTTATCGACACCGACCCGCAGGCAGCACTCACACAGCTCAAGGCCGCCGCCGCCAAGGGCGATGCCGAGTCGGCATACGCCGCCGCGCTGATGCTCGCCGAAAATCCCGACGTCCGCCCCGATGAAGCTCTTGCCGCGAAACTCATGAAGCAGGCCGCAAATGCCGGGCTTCCCGCCGCCATGTCGGGCTACGGCCTTCTCGTTTATCAGGGCGCAGGCATGCCGCGCGACGTCACCTCTGCCGCCGACTGGTTCAAGCGCGCCGCCGAGGCCGGTGATGCCGAGGGCGGCTTTCTCTGGGCCTTTACCCTCTCCAAAGGCGAAGGCGTGAGCCAGAACTATGAAGAGGCCTATTACTGGCTCCTCAAAACCCAAGACGAAGCCGATGACTACGACACCACCCGCCAGCAGCTGCGCGAGACATTGGAAGCCAATGTCGCCCCTGCCATTCTCGCCAAGGCCCGCGCCCGCGCAGGGATGTAGGCACCGGGGTTGTAGGCAAATTGTGCCAGTCCTTTTCCACCCGTCCTCTTTGCGCTAGCGGATAGCCGTGGACTGGATCAGCCTGACATCGACCTACGTCGCCTTCGTCGCGATCATTATCGCGCGCTACTTCGTGATTGCAGGCGGGCTGCACTACTGGATTTGGCACCGTCAGCCATCTTTCGCGCGCCGACTCTCCAATCGTGAGCCCAAGGCCAAGGTCATCCGTCACGAAATCACACTCTCCGTTATCAGCGCCTTTATCTATGCCGCGCCCGCCGCCTATGTGCTGGAGCTTTGGGAAATGGGCGGCACAGCCATGTATTCCGGCCCTGTCACCGGCGTCGGCGGATGGACCTATCTCTTTGGCAGCGCACTGGTCTATCTTTTTGTTCAGGACGCATGGTTTTACTGGACGCACCGCTTGATGCACCACCGGAAAGTCTTCAGCTGGGCCCATGCCGGGCACCACAAATCCGTGCAACCCACTCCCTTTGCCAGCTTCTCCTTCGATCCCGTGGAGGCCGTCAGCGCCGCCTGGCTCCTGCCCGCGCTCGCCATGATCGTCCCGATCCATGTCGGTGCCGCGCTCGCGCTTCTCATGCTGATGACCGTTAACGCCGTCTTCAACCATGCGGGCTGGGAGATTTTCCCCAAATCCTGGGTCGATGGCTCATTCGGGCGCGTCATCATCACGGCCACTCACCACAACCAGCATCACACCCGCTTCACGGGCAATTACGGCCTCTACTTTCGCTTCTGGGATCTCCTGATGGGAACGGACCGAGAGCAACTAGCCAAAAGCGTCGTAGCCGTGGGTGAGCGCCACCGTGATCTGACGCGCGAGGTCGGCGGCGCGCGCTAGCGGCCTGACCACTTCGTCCGCGATATGCGCGAAGCCGGACGACCGCGCCCTAACATCGGACTTCTCCGTCAGTGCCTCCACCCAATCGAGGTTCTTGCCCACACCCGGATACCGCTCGCGCAAATCTTTCAGGATAGCGTCCGACTGAAATGTCTGAAGCCGTGTCAACACGTCCAGCTTGGACGCGGCATCTTCCGAGGACGCAGGGAGGTGGGTCGCCGTTATCAGCATCTTCATCACCACCGCCAGTCGCAGCGCATGCAGGATTTGCAAACCCGTGTCTTCCGCACCTTTCGCCTCCGCGAATACCGCCTCCGCGGCCAGCGCATCCAGACGCAGCCGATCCGCCAAATCCATGATCCGGGAGCGCCAATCCGATCCCGCCAGCACCTCCGCCAGCTCCACACTGGCCGCTTTCAGGCGGGGCTCCACGCCAGAGCGCGCCCGGCTCGTCCAGAAGCCCGGATCGAACAAGCGGCCATAACCCGTCAGGCATGACGAATCCGTCCGCAGGTAGCTCGTCCGCACCAGCGCAAACAAAGTCTGCATCCGCTTGGAACTCTCCAAAAGCGCGGCGAAGCGTTCGGGATCGACATTCACGGCATGACCGACTCCATAGGTGATATTGGCCGGGCTCGCGAATTGCTGCAGGATGGCGTTATGAGGAATGGCGCGCAGACGCCGCGGATTGAACATATCCTCACCCGCTGGCAGGGCCTTTCGTTGCGCCGCGCGCGACCCCGTCGGGATTAACAGGTTCTGCCCGAACCCGCCCAACAACATTACATAATTGGGATCGTCATAGAGCGACTCCTGATCCGCTCGCAGCGTCCTGTAAACGTCCCAGCTGAAATCCCGCCCGTGATAGAACGGATCCTTTGCCGCGCTCGACACATCCGAATGCCGCGCCACGACAAGTGACCGCACTGTTGCCTCTGCCAGCTCCGGCGTCTGGAACCATAGAAACCCGTCCCCGCCTTGAAAGCTCGTCTCCGCGCACAGCGGCACATCGCGTTCCTGAAATTGCAGTCGCGCCCACGGACTCATGACGTAATCTGCCCGCTCCGCCAAATCGCCGGGATGCCCGCCCCGACCCAGGCCCTCGCCATGCGTGTTGAATACGATAGTCTGGATGTTGGTCAGGCCATATGTGTCCGCTGCCCGCTTCATTTCGCGCGCCAGATGGCTCTGCAGCCGCTCCACCGCCAGCGTCGCCGGAATCTGCCCCATGAACCGCCCGGCGTCCGAAAAACCCGTCTGAACGGCGAACACGCCGCGCGCGGCCACATAATCGCGATAGACCTTCACGCTGAGCATTTTCTCGACTACGCGCCCGCCATTTGACAGCGCATCGCGCGTCTCGAACAGTGGCGATATGTCGAGCCTGTGATCCACACCGTAAAGTCGCGCCAGATATAACAGGCCCATCGGCACGATCGGGTCTTCGGTTTCGGCGACCAGAAACCGGATCGGCGTCTGATCGTCGATATATCGGCTCATTTGCGCCGACAGGATCATTTGCTGATGCGCGGTAGAACGCTCCAGCGCAAGCGACGCAAAATTGTAGGCCGCGGGCGTCGCCGCCTCCGTCACCTTGGCCGCGCGGTCCAGTAACGTCCGGCTATCGGCATCGCCGCTCATTTCGAACGGCCCGCGCACGGCATTGACCACGTGGCGTGAGTTCAGCCGGAAATGAATACGCGACGTCCCCAGCGCAAAGGCGTGGAAGCGCGCCCGCAAAAGCAAGAGCTGTATCTGCGTCTCCTCATCCGCGCCCTCTATCGCCGCCGCAATCAGCGCATAAACCGGGCCCATATTCAGCAGCCGGTTCTCCGTTTTTCGCGTCAGATTGTTCGCCGCCGCGACCAGATTGTCCGTATCGGTCAGGTCTTCCTGAAATAGCGCCAGATCCTTGGCCGCCGACATTTCCGCACGCTTCAGGCGGTCATGCAGCTCCGGCAGCTCCGCATCCATCGCTTCCACATCTGCCACATAGCGCGACAGCTGTGAGAGTTTCTCTCGCAGGCGCAGGCGGATGGCATCGCCCCAGGAAATATCCGTCCGACCGTCAATGTCGTAGCCGACCCAGCTGTAAAGGTTCAGCAGCCGCGGCGTAATGTCTGTCCAACGGCCCGGGAAGTGTGCTTTCGCCACCTCCAGCACCATGCGATTGACCACATCGATCCCGCCCTGAATGCGCGCGATCGCCGCCTGCGTGTCCTCATGCTCCTCGCGAAGGGTTGGCGCGCGCTTTGGCAGATAGGGCAGGGCCGCCAGCCGCTCTCGCTGCTCCGCACTATCCCCATCTGTCGCAATGTTGCCCAGCACATCGCGAATGTCGCGTGACAGGCTGAACGTAGGATGTGCCGTCAGCACGATTCCCAACGCGCCCGTAATCGCCCATTCCGAATACGCCTCGAAACCCTTAAAAGCTTTGGCTTCCAGGATTTCCCGCAACTCGTCGTCCTTGCCCACTCCGGCTCGGTCGCCCAACCGCAACGCCCGCGCCACGGCGCCCTCATCAGAGATCTGCTTGATCAGGCCTTCGATCGTACGGAAGCTGATCGTACGGTCCTCGACGTCGCGCGAAATGTCATAGGCGAGCAATTTGACCGGATTGGCCTGCGGATCGCTCTCCTTCAGACCAGAATGCGACGACAGCCGCGCTTCCAGCCGCTTTAGCAGCTCCTCTGGACTCTCGAGTTTCACAGGAAGCGCCCCATGACCGAGGCCGTGTCCAGCATCCGGTTGGAAAAGCCCCACTCATTGTCATACCAGGACAGCACCCGAACCAGATTGCCGCCCGTGACCTTGGTCTCATGGCTGACAAGCGAACTTGAATGCGAATCATGATTTAAGTCGATGGAGACGGATTTTTCCGTCAGGTATTGCAGCACGCCTTGCATAGCCGCAGTCTTGAACGCCGTATTCACTTCCTCGACCGTCGTGGCCTTGGCCGTAACCACACTCAGATCGACCACGGACACATTGGGTGTCGGCACGCGGATCGCCGCGCCGTCCAGCTTCCCGTCAAGTCGGGGCAGCACCAGACTGATCGCCTTGGCTGCGCCTGTCGATGTCGGCACCATGCTCATCGCCGCCGCGCGCCCGCGCCGCCAATCCTTGCGATGCGGCCGATCCAGCGTCGGTTGATCGCCTGTATAAGAGTGAACGGTGGTCATAAAACCGGACTCGATACCAAAGGCTTCGTCCAAAACCTTGGCCAACGGCGCCAGCGCATTTGTGGTGCAGGATGCGTTAGACACCACAACGTCCTCCGCGCTCAGCACATCATGATTCACTCCATAAGCCACTGTCTTGTCGGCATTCTTCCCCGGCGCAGAAATTAGCACACGCTTCGCGCCCTGTTTCAGATGCTTGGCGGCGTCCTCGCGCGCCGTGAAAACGCCCGTGCACTCCATCACGATATCCACGCCCGACCAGTCGAGCTCCGCAATGTCGCGCTCGTTCGTCACCCGGACTTTGCCGCGCCCTATATCGATCCAGTCGCCATCGGAAGTGACCTTGCCCGGAAAGCGCCCATGCACGCTGTCAAACCGCAACAAATAGGCCAGGTTGTCCGGATCGGTCAGGTCGTTGATTGCCACGATCTCAATATCGTCATGCCCTTCCTCGATCACGGCCCGCGCGATACAGCGCCCGATGCGCCCGAATCCGTTTATCGCAATCTTAGTCATACCCATCTCCAGCAAGCGCTTATGACAGCGCTGTCATTCGGAGTGGGATTACTAAGCGCGACGCTTTTTCGCAAGGCCCAAAGCCGCGATTGCGCTAGGGACGTGCATGACTTCCACAGACCGTTCCGACATCATCGCTCTCGTGAAGGCGCTCGCACCTTGGGCGGAGGGAGAAGCCTCTCCCATCCTCGGCGGCATAAACGCCGCGCGCGCACGCCTTTTGGAATTCGACGCTGCCCATTACGGCATGACCCGCAATCACACCGATGGCGGCGTGTTGCGTATCGGCCCCTATGTCCGCCACGGCGTCATCCCCCTCGCAGACCTTCGCGACCACGCCCGCGAGAAAGGCTATGGCGCAGGCGCTTTTCTGCAACAGCTGGGCTGGCGCGACTATTTCCAGCGGATCTGGCGCACCCATCCCGACTGGATTTGGGATAATGTCGCGGACTATAAAACCGGCTATTCCGCTGACGACTATGCCGACGACCTCCCGGACGATATTCTCACGGGCGAAACGGGCGTTGCCGCAATCGACGGCTTCATCGCCGAGCTTGTCACGACTGGCTATCTCCACAACCACACCCGCCTCTATCTCGCTGCCTATATCGTTCACTGGCGGCGCGTGAAGTGGCAGGCGGGCGCGCGTTGGTTCCTGACGCATCTGCTCGACGGCGATCCTGCCTCCAACAATATGTCCTGGCAGTGGGTGTCGAGCACGTCGTCCAACAAGCCCTACTACTTTAACCTCGACAACCTGCAAAAGTTTGCCGGCAATACGACCGACACCTCTTATGCGCGCAACAAACCTCTGGCAGGGTCCTATGAAGACCTTCGCGGCAGACTTTTCCCTCTGGCCGGGACAGAATGGTGACCCTCGTCTGGGTTCATGACGGCGCGATCAGTCGCGACCACCCCGTCTTCGCGCGTGCGGGTGACGCGGACGCCGTCTTCATTTTCGACGCCGAGCACTACCGCGTCCGTGGCTACAGCCTCAAGCGTCTGGTCTTTATCATGGAATGCGCGGTCCATGCGGGCTTCGACATCCGCGAAGGGCGCTATACCGATATCCTCCAAGAGCTCACACCCACTGAACTCTTCGTCGCTCGCACGCCCGATCCCGACCACAAAATTGTCATCGACACGCTGCGCAAAACCACCAAGATCACAGTCGTCAAGGAGCGCCCCTTCGCAACCATTGATCGCGAACCCGATCTCCGCCGCTTCTTCCGCTACTGGAAGCGCGCCAAAAAGAGTGTCATGAAGCCGGATGCGTGAAGGTTCTCCCAACTCCTCGACCCTGCCGACTGTCGCCGTCATCGGTGCGGGAATCAGCGGGCTCGCCTGTGCGCGTGCCCTCGCACCCCACGCAAATGTGCGCGTCTTCGACAAGTCCCGCGGCGTCGGCGGGCGGCTCTCCACACGCTATGCCGGCGACTACGAATTCGACCATGGCGCTCAGTACTTCACCGCAGGCGACCCCGGCTTTCAGGCCCTTGTTACCGCTGCCTCAGCCGCCGGCGTCCTCGCGCCTTGGGATTGTCGGGCGCTCTACCTCAAGGCAAGTGGTGTCGAGCGCGACCGCGGTGGCCAGCGCTATGTCGGCACGCCACGCATGAACGCATTCCCCAAATGGCTCGCGGAAGGCCTCGCCATAGAGACGGGCCGCCGTGTCGCCTCGGTGTTCGAAAACACGCTTCACTTCGAAGACGGTTCAACAGAGGCTGGCTTCTCCGCTGTCGTCGCGGCCATTCCCGCCCCGCAAGCCGAACGGATCCTCCCTACAAGTTTCGCCCACCGCGCAGCGCTGGAAACCGCCGATCTCGCCCCGTGCTTTGCCCTTATGGTCGGGCTTGATTCCGATACGGACATCGACGTCGATACGCTCCGCATTGCGGATCTGCCCATCGACTGGATAGCCGTGAACTCGCACAAGCCCGGCCGTCCCGACACCGCTACGACGTTGATGATTCATGCCAGCGCCGAGTGGTCGCGCGCACATGTCGAGACCGACCGCGCATGGATCGAGGCGCAGCTGCTCGACATCGCCTCCGACCTCTTATTTATCGACCTCCGCCGCGCGCCTCACACCGCGCTTCACCGCTGGCTCTACAGTTCCGTCGCGACCTCTGCAGGCGATCTCTCGCTCTGGGACGCGTCCAACCGGCTCGGCGTATGCGGCGATTGGTGTCCAGGCGGACGCGTCGAAGGCGCGTGGCTCTCCGGCATGGACTTGGCCGACCGCATCAGGCTTTCGCTCTAGGCATCCGGTGGCGAGGCAAAACTCGACGTCTGTTACACGCGACCTCACGCTGGCGTTCATTGCCAGCTACCGTCCGCACTCCTAGATGCAGCGCATGAACAGAGCCGCCACGTATGCCGAGGTCAAAGCGCAGATCGACGCCGTGATCGACGGCGAACCCTCCCATACCGCGCGCTACGCCACTGCCGCCTGCCTCCTTGCGCACGCTTTTCCCGACTTTTACTGGACAGGCTTTTACGTCCGCGACGGCGACCGCGATGAGCTTGTCGTCGGTCCCTATCAAGGTACACTCGGCTGCCTGCGCATCCCCTTTGGAAAGGGCGTGTGCGGCACGGCAGCGGCAACTGGTCAGACGCAACGTGTCCCCGACGTGCACGCCTTTCCCGGTCACATCGCCTGCGACAGTGCGACCGAGAGCGAGATCGTGGTTCCTGTCCACGACAGCTCCGGCAAACTCGTCGCCGTCCTCGACGTAGATTCCACGACGCCCGACGCTTTCGATGCCATCGACCAAGTCGGCATTGAGGCCATCTGTGCCGACCTGATCCCGTGAGCGTTGTTGCCCTGCGCATGAGCGTCTTTGCGGGCGTCCTGCTCGTACTCCTCCTTGCCGAGCGCCTCTGGCCGAAGCGCCCTACACGCAAGCGCGGCTATCTCGCCAATATCGGCATCTTCCTTATCGACAGCGTTGCGACGCGACTTTTCTTGGTCGTCGGCGGTATCGCCGCCGCTGCCTTTGCCACCAGCCGCGGGTGGGGCATCCTCAATCACATCGACCTGCCTACGACGCTGGTCTTCGTCGCATCCATCATACTCCTGGATTTTGCCGTCTGGTGTCAGCACGTCGCCACGCACAAGATCCCGCTACTCTGGCGGCTCCACGAGGTTCACCATTCCGATCCCGCAGTGGACGCCCTGACGGGACTGCGATTCCACCCCGCTGAAATCGTGTTGAGCCTGCTTTACAAAGCCGTCATCATCATCGTGCTTGGCGCACCGGTCGCTGCCGTCATCGTGTTCGAGATCATCCTCAATGCAGGCGCCATGTTCAGCCACAGCAATCTCCGCCTGCCGCCCGCAATCGACCGCGTCTTGCGCTTAGTCACCGTCACGCCGGACATGCACCGCGTCCATCACTCCGTGCGGATAGAGGAGGCCAGTTCGAATTATGGCTTCTTCCTGCCGTGGTGGGACAGGCTGTTTCGCACCTATATCGCGCAACCCAAAGCCGGGCATGAGGCCATGACGCTCGGCGTGGTGGGCGTGTCTAGAGATCAATGTCTGCAAACACTCCTGACCCGACCACTCGCTCCGCGCGCTCACTCCACGCCTGCTCGATAAGCGCAAACGCCCCCTCGATGTTGGATGTGAACGCCATGTCCTGACGCATTTGCGCGGGCGCGAACTCGCTATCGACAATGTGATCCAACAGGTTGCGCATGGGCGCCCAGAATTGGTCGCGCGACAGAAACACGATCGGCTTGCAGTGCAGCTTCAGCCGCGCCCAGCTCATGATCTCGACGGCTTCCTCCAGCGTCCCGATCCCGCCCGGTAGGACGATGAAAGCGTCCGCCTTATCATACATCATCGCCTTGCGCTCGGCCATCGTGTCCACGATGACATGCGGCACGTCGGTCACGACCTGCTCCAGCTCCGTCAGGAATTGCGGGATGATTCCCAGAACCTCTCCGCCGCCCTCGACAGTGCCCTCCGACGTTGCCCCCATCAGGCCCAGCCCGCCACCGCCATAGACCAGGCTGTAGCCGCGCTCGGCGATGGCCCGGCCCGTCTCCTTGGCCAGCTCGACATAATGCGGTGCATTCCCGCGCGACGCGCCGCAGAACACGCAGATAGCTTTGGTCATGATGATCTCCGTTCCGATGGGTCGTCGCACGTGGCGGCCGCTGGCTTGCCGATGTCCGGCCCGCGCTATAGTCACAAGCTGTGGCCCGCAAGGGCGTTCCCGGACACATCATGCGATCTCGCCCACTTCTCATCCTCGTTTGCGCGCTTGCCGTGGCGCTCATCATCGTCGCCGTCGTGCAATCCGTGCAGGGTCTGCGCGCGGACGGTGACCTGGTGGAGTCCGCCCCGCTCGACCTCAATCGTGCATATCTGCCGCCGATCATCCGCAATGCAGAGCTAATCGACGGCCGCCTGCGCATGGAGGGCACAGCCGAGCCGTCCTCCATAGTGCGTGCCGTCAGCAATGCGCGCAGCCTCCGTCAGGTCGCGTCCGATCAGGACGGGCGATGGGTCATAGAGATTGCCGTTCCCCAATCGACCTCGGCAGAGCTATCCGTGGAATCCTATATCGGCGAAGACCAGGTCGTCGGTGATGATCAACTCCTCTATGTACCGGCTCCTGGTGCCGAAGATGGCATATCACAGCGACCGCTGATTGCATTGGCCGTGCCGGGCGGCCCGACGCGCATTCTCCAGACACCCTTCGGCACATCTCTCGACAGCACCCTCTTGAGCATCGACTCCATTGACTATGACGATGCAGGGGGGGTGATCCTCGCGGGCCGTTCCTCACAGCAGGGCCGTGTGCGCCTGACCGCAGGCGAGCAGGTTCTCGGTGAAGCGACATTGGCACCGGACGGACGCTGGTTCTTCCTCGCGGTCGATGCTCCGCTCGATCGCAAGTTTTTTTCCGTCAGCCTCCTCAACCAGAATGTCGAGCTTGACCGGATCGATGTTGATTTCGTGCCTTTGGGTATCGGGGAAGGCGTTCGACGCGACCCCGATGTGTGGCAAGTCCGACGGGAGCTTCCGGGCGGCGGGAGTCAGGTCAGTGTCGTCCTTGCGACCCCGGTTGCGCCAACAGAAAATACCGATTCGGAAGACTAGCTAGCTGGGGCGGGTTCGATCTCTTGTCGCGACTTCCGCGTATCCCGCATTGCTACGAACCTGCGCTTCCAGACGGTCGGCGCCGCCAACATGACAGGCGTCAGGAAGAGCGTCAGAAGCGTGGCAAAGCTCAACCCTGTCACCATGGCATAGGAGAGCGGCTTCCAGATATCGGAAGTCTGCGAGCCCCGCGCATCGAATTGGCCTGTCAGGATATTTGCGTCGAACCCGATCACCAGCGGCATAAGGCCGACAATGGTCGTCACGGTCGTCAGGATGACGGGCCGCAAGCGCTGCGCCGCCGTGCGTATGGCTGCATCCACCGGATCGGAATTGTTTTCCAGTAATCGCTGATAGGTATCGATTAGCACGATATTATTGTTCACCACGATCCCCGCCAGCGCGATGACGCCGGTGAGAGTCAGCACCATGGAAACGTAGTGATAGAACGTCAGGCCCAGCAGCACACCGAATAGCGACAGGATCACTGCCGAAAGCGTCAGCAGGACATGATAATAGCTGTTGAACTGCATCAGCAGGATTGCGCCCATCATGAAGACAATGGCGGCTGCCGCGACCTTGAAGAATGCCGCCGCTTCCGCGTTTTCGGCTTCCTGGCCCAGGAACCGGTAGCTGACCGTGTCCGGCAAGGTCTCCGGCTGGTCGAGCCATTCGCGGATGGAGTCGATCTGCACATTGGGGGCAAAGCCCGGCATGGTGTTGGCTTTGACCTCGAAAACGAACGCCTGATTGCGGCGCTTGATCTCACTGTCGGACGGCTTGGCTCGACGGGTCACCACGGTCGAAAGGGGGACGGAGCCGTCGCGCGTCTGAATGCGCAGATTATCCAGTTGGTCAATGCTGCGCGACGACGCCGGATAGCGGATGCGGATATCGACTTCCTCGTCGGCATCGAGCGGGCGGTATTGCCCGACCAGCGCTCCCTCGGTCACGAAGGACACCGCCGCACCAATGCAGTTGATGTCGAGGCCCAGCCGCCCGGCTTCGGTGCGATCGACATCGATTTCCCATTCCACGCCTGGTAAGGGCAAGGTGGTCTCGACCTCGAAGATACCGTCCAGCCCCTGTAGATACTCTTCGACCTTGCGGGTCTCCTGCAAGACGGCCTGACGATCCTGACCCGACAGCTCGACCTCGATATCCTTGCCTATTGGCGGGCCGTTATCGGTGGCGACGACTTCGGTGTAGAGGCCGGGCATATCCGCTATCAGGCGTCGCACATCGTCCTGAATCACCACGACGGAACGGCGCACTTCGAAATCTTCCAGCTCCAGATAGACTTGCGCGATGGTGTCGTTGGGAATGTTGCTCGGGCCCGACAGGGCGCTGCCGCCATTCGCGCCCTCCCCGGCGACGGTATAGATGGCTTCGATGCCCTCCACATCTGCGGCGTCCAGACGCCGTTCGACCTCTAGGGCGGCGTCGAGCTTGGCTGCGGGCGTGGAATTGCCCCGCGCCCTCACGAGGACATAGACTTGATCCGATGGCGTGTCGGTGAAGAACTCGACGGGCTTGGGCGGTGGCCCGGCCATGGCGCTTTGGAACATGATGACGATGGCGATGCATATCCCAAATATGCCAAGCAGCACGAAGCCCGGATACTGGATCAGGCGCGCGATTATCCGCGCATACCAGCCCGTGAAACCCTTTAGCTCGCCGGGGTCGCCCTCCGCACCGGACAGCGCGCCTGCATTGACCAGCAATTTCGGCTTTTTCGGGCCCAAGAGCGAGCCGAGCGTTGGCAGGAAGATCAACGCCATCACGACCGAGGCCGACAACACATAGATCATGGTCAGCGGGAAATAGGACATGAACTTGCCCGTGACATTGTTCCAGAACAGCAACGGTAGAAACGCCGCCAGCGTAGTCGCCGTCGAGCTGATAATCGGCCAGAACATCCGCTCGCCCGCCATGCGGTAGGCGGCCTTGCGGTCAAGGCCCTCGGCCATTTTCCGGTCGGCATATTCCACGATGACGATGGCACTATCGACCAGCACACCGACACTTAGGATCAGGCCGAACATGATCATCATGTTCAGTGTCTCGTCCTGTATCCACAAAAAGAACAGCGCGATCAAAAAGGAAGCGGGAATGGCAAAACCGACAAACAATGCCGACCGGATACCCAGCGCCGCTATGCAGACGATAAAGACCAGGATCACCGCATTGATGATCGAGCTCGACAGCGAGCGGACCATCGAAAAGATGTAGTCGGACTTGTCCTGCGTGAAGGCGACCTTGATGGTCGATGGCCAGGTCGGATCGGCTTCGACCTCGGCCAGAGCGGCTTTGACCGCATCGATGGTCTCGACAATGTTTTCGCCGCTGCGCTTGGAAATCTCCAGGCCAACCGAGCGCTCGCCATTGAACCGCGCATAGGTCTGCACGTCGCGGTAACCCCGCCGCACATCGGCAATGTCACCCATGGTCACGACTGCGCCGGAAGGATCCGCCCTTACCACAAGATCTGAAAGGTCGTCGGCATTCTCCACCAGACCCGGCAGCTTGACGTTGAACTGGCCTGACTCTGTCTCCAGCACACCCGCCGTAATCAGCGAATTGTTGCGCGCAACCGACGCCGAAATTTCGTCAAAGGTAATGCCGAGCGACTCCACCAACTTCGGCTCGATGACGGCTTCAAGGACTTCCTCCCTTTCGCCTGCGATGTCGGCGGCGAGCACAGACGGGATGGACTCCATCCTCTGCTGCAAGCGTTTGGCCGCGTTCTGCAGCGTACGGTCGGGCACATCTCCATAGAGATTGATGATAAAGATGGGCAGCTCCGAGGTGTTGAACTCCTCGACTATTGGTTCCTTGGCTTCTGCTGGAAACTCCGCCCGGGCGCGATCGACTTTCTCCAGCACGTCCGACAGAGCTTTGTCCTGATCGAAGTCGGCCGAGAATTCGAGCGCCATGACGCCCGCATTATTGCGCGCGATCCCATTGATGTCCTTGATGCCGTCGAGGCTCTTCAGCTCTTCCTCTAAGGGCCGCACGATCAGGCGTTGTGCATCCTCCGGCGAGACGCCGGGAAGGACGGTGATAACGCTGAAATTCGGCACGGGAATGTCCGGCTCTGCATCCAACGGGATATTGGACAGGGCCAGAATTCCGCCAACTATTGTGAAGAACAAGATGCCAAGCGTCAGACGCCAGGAGTCGATCGCTGCGCCGACTATGCGGTTCATATCACTTGATCCGCGTCGTGGCGGCAACCGGGCTTGTGCGGCTCGACACAGCACCGTTGCGGGTGCGGGCATCGACCTCCGTTCCGGTCGAGACGAAATCCTGGCCCTCGATGATGATCCGCGTGGGCGAGGGCAGGCCCGTCACCCAAATGCCGCGGTCGGTTTCATCGATGGTCTCGACCGCCGCAAACCGCACGATGTTGTCGGCATCGAGGTATCGCACGCCCGTATTGCCATCATCCGATAGCGACAGGATGCCGGACGGGACGGGCGTGGCCTCGACCCTGCCCATGCCAAAATCCAGCGACGCCGTCATGCCCGCGCGGATCGTCACGGGATCGTTGGGAATTTCCGTTTCCACCGTAAACGTGCGCGTGGCCGTGTTGGCGATAGATTGGATAAAGGTCACGGTCGCACTGGCCTGCTCGCCGCTGGCAAGACGCACGGGCACTTCGTCGCCAACGGCAATCTTGCCAACCTGCGTTTCTGAGAGCTCGGCCTCGACCACGAGTGGGCTCAGCTCCACAATCGTGCCGCAGGGCTGACCCGGGCCCAGATAGTCGCCAAGTTCCGCGAGCTGTTCCGTGAATACACCGTCAAACGGCGCTAGCATGGTGATGTTGCCCCGCTCTGTCTGGGCTTGGCTTAGCTGCGCGCGGGCGGAATCGAGCGCCGCCTGATCCGAATTGAGGCTTGCCCCTGACTTGAAGCCGCGCTCCACCAGCACTCGCGTCGCCGCGAGGTCGGCTTCGGCCTTGCGCAGGGCGGCGCTCGCCTGTGCGACCACGGCTTGACGCGCATCCATATCCTGACGGCACACCACAGCGCCCGCCTTGACAGTGCGGCCCTCGACCAGCGGAGTCGCGACGACAGGCCCGGCGGTCTTCGCGCGCACCTGAACTTCGCGGTGAGGCTGCGTCCGCCCATAAGTCGTCAGCACCACGTCGTGCAGTTCCGAGGAGACCTGGGTCACGACTACGGAGGGCAGGGCGCTCTCCTCCACCACCGCGCCAGCCTCGAGATCGGGCCCGCCATCCACAGAGTTGAACGCGAACCAGCCCACAATGGCGAGCGTCGCCGCGCCGGCAATGATGTAGGATTTGGTAGACATCGTGTCTCTTTCGGTCGGCTTGCGACTGTGTAGCATAAAGCCCTGAACTCTGCATATGCTGCGACGACGCAGGCCAGCCCACAACGCACAATGCTGCAATGCCGGCCCGCAGGATTGCATAAGCCACCATGCACATCCGTCGCACACACCCGCTCCGGATGATCCCGGAAACCTCGACCGCGCAACTTGCCATAACCGCCCTGTGCGTTACCACCTTGCGAGGAAGTATCGCGGGGACTGGCGTGACGACTATCAACGAAGAACTCGAAACGCGCCGTGAACAGGCGCGCATCGGCGGCGGGCAAAAGCGCATCGACGCGCAGCATGCGCGCGGCAAGCTGACGGCCCGGGAGCGGCTGGAACTCCTGCTCGACCCGGGCAGTTTCGAAGAATTCGACATGTTCGTGAAGCACCGCTCGACCGATTTCGGTATGGAAAAGCAACAGATCGCGGGCGACGGCGTCGTCACCGGCTGGGGCACGATCAATGGCCGCAAGACCTTCGTGTTCGCGCAGGACTTCACCGTCTTCGGCGGCTCGCTGTCCGAGACCCACGCCCGCAAGATCAATAAGGTCCAGCAGATGGCCATTACACATGGTGCGCCTATTATCGGCCTGCAGGATTCGGGTGGTGCGCGCATCCAGGAGGGCGTCGCGGCGCTCGCTGGCTACACGGACGTGTTCAAGAACAACATCCGCGCCTCCGGCGTCATCCCGCAACTCTCGGTCATCATGGGGCCAAGCGCGGGCGGGGCGGTCTATTCGCCGGGCCTTACCGATTTCATCTTTATGGTGCGCGACACCTCCTACATGTTCCTGACGGGTCCTGACGTGGTCAAGACCGTCACCAATGAGGTCGTCACGGCGGAAGAGCTCGGCGGGGCCAAGACGCATACCTCAAAGTCGAGCGTAGCCGACGGGGCCTATGACAACGACGTCGAGACCCTGCGCGAGATGCGCCGCCTGTTCGACTTCCTGCCGCTCAACAACCGCGACGGCGTGCCCGTGCGTCCCTTCCACGACAGCGCCGACCGCGTGGACGAGAGCCTGAACACCGTCGTGCCGGACAACCCCAACATGCCCTATGACATGAAGGAGGTCGTCACCAAGCTCGCGGATGAGGGCGACTTCTTCGAGCTGCAAAAGGACTTCGCCAAGAACATCCTCACGGGCTTCATCCGCATGGAGGGCGCGACCGTTGGCGTGGTCGCGAACCAGCCGACCGTGCTCGCAGGCTGCCTCGACAGTGCCAGCTCCCGCAAGGCCGCGCGCTTCGTGCGCTTCTGCGACAGCTTCGGCATTCCCATTCTGACGCTGGTCGATGTGCCCGGCTTCCTCCCCGGCACGGCGGAGGAATATAACGGCATTATCAAGCACGGCGCGAAACTGCTCTACGCCTACGGCGAAGCGACCGTGCCCATGGTCACCGTCATCACGCGCAAGGCCTATGGCGGCGCCTATTGCGTCATGGCGCCCAAGAACCTCGGCGCGGACATCAACTACGCCTGGCCCACCGCCCAGATCGCCGTGATGGGCGCCAAGGGTGCCGTCGAGATCATCCACCGCAAGGACATGGACGACGAGGTCAAGATCAAGGCCCACACCGAGGACTATGAAGGCAAATTCCTCAACCCTTTCCGCGCCGCCGAACGCGGATTCATCGACGAGGTCATCAAGCCGCAGAGCACGCGGAAACGGGTATGCCGGGCGCTGGCGTTGCTGAAGGACAAAGACAGGCAAGGGCCGTGGAAGAAGCACGGGAACTTGCCGCTGTGAGTGCCAGAAGTAGCGAGAATGGCCTGACGGTGCTAAACGATTACTCCTCTAGGGTTTATTCCCTTCAATCTAAAATGTATATTACTGCGATACTTTCATTCTTCATATCAAAATTTGATATCGACCCAAAAACAAGCATTTTAGGAGTAGACTTTATAAGTCTTGACCAATCAACGATAGTGGTGGGTATATTTATAATTTACCTAGTTCTCGCAGGAAACTACGTCTTGCGATTATTTGAAGAACAATCTTCATTTTCTGGTGTCGATACACATCTTGAAAGACTGGCTTCTCAAGCTCAACTTACAAAAGCTGCCTTATCTGATACACAAGATTTCATTGATGAGTTTAACTCTGTGGCATTTAACACGCCTGTTCGAATGGGGAATTCAACAGTGACCAGAGTAGGATCTGCGACCGGTTTCGTGTCTTCAATAGAAAGTGCTGCTCGCGATTATGAAGTTGGATTCCAAACGCTAAAAGAAATGGAAGATGTTGGAGATCGAATGTTTTTCGAATCTCAAGGACATAATGGAAGAAGCCAGTATCGCGTAATGAAGGACGAGTTAGATCGAGCTTCAAAATCAATCACAGATGCTAGTCAAAACGGAGTGAAACTTTTGACTTCTGCTGAGCATGCGATTGATGACCTAAGACGCTCTTTAGAAAATTCTATAAAAGAATTAGACGCAAAGTTGCTAGACCCAACATTTCGACGAAAGTTAGCTAAAGGTCGAAAGGCTAGGATCGTATGCTTTGATTACGTTGTTCCGATTTTCGCATTTATTGCTGTGGTTGTAGCGTTCGCCAGCTTCCAGTCCTTATCGACAGGCAATTTATAATGACTAAAATCTCCAAAATCCTCATCGCCAACCGTGGCGAGATTGCTTGCCGGGTTAACAAGACCGCTCGCAAGATGGGCATCGCGACCGTGGCGGTCTATTCCGACGCCGACCGCAATGCGCTGCATGTGCGCATGGCGGATGAGGCGGTGCATATCGGGGCGGCTCCGGCGGCGGAGAGCTATCTGGTGCAGGACAAGATCATCGAGGCGTGCCGGGCGACGGGCGCGGATGCGGTGCATCCGGGTTATGGCTTTCTGTCGGAGAATGCGGGCTTTGCCGAGCGGCTGAAAAAAGAGGGCATCATCTTCATCGGGCCGAACCCGCATGCGGTGGTGTCGATGGGCGACAAGATCACGTCCAAGAAGCTCGCCAAGGAAGCGGGCGTATCCACCGTGCCGGGGCATATGGGCCTGATCGCGGATGCGGACGAGGCGGTGAAGATCTCTCGAACGGTCGGCTACCCCGTGATGATCAAGGCGTCCGCCGGCGGTGGCGGCAAGGGCATGCGCATCGCGTGGAACGACGAGGAAGCGCGCGAGGGATTCCAGTCCTCCAAGAACGAGGCGGCGTCCTCCTTCGGTGACGACCGCATTTTCATCGAAAAGTTCATCACCCAGCCGCGCCACATCGAGATCCAGGTGCTCGGCGACAAGCACGGCAATGTCATCTATCTGGGCGAGCGGGAATGCTCCATCCAGCGGCGCAACCAAAAGGTCATCGAGGAAGCGCCGTCGCCGTTCCTCGACGAGGAAACCCGCGCGGCGATGGGCGCGCAATCCGTCGCGCTCGCCAAGGCGGTGGACTATGACAGCGCAGGCACGGTCGAGTTCATCGTGGACGGCGACCTCAATTTCTACTTCCTGGAGATGAACACGCGCCTGCAGGTGGAGCATCCCGTCACAGAACTGATCACGGGCGTCGATCTGGTCGAGCAAATGATCCGCGTGGCGCAGGGCGAAGAGCTGACTCTGGCCCAAGACGATGTGGAGCTGAACGGCTGGGCCATCGAAAGCCGCATCTATGCCGAGGATCCTTATCGCAACTTCCTGCCCTCTATCGGGCGGCTGACACGCTATCGCCCGCCAAACGAGGGCAATTGGGGCGACGCCATAACCCGTAACGATACGGGCGTGTTCGAGGGCGGCGAGATCAGCATGTATTACGATCCCATGATCGCGAAGCTCTGCACCTGGGGCCCGGACCGCTATGTGGCCACGCAGGAAATGCTCAGCGCGCTGGATCAGTTCGAGCTGGAAGGCATCGGGCACAACATACCGTTCCTACAGGCCGTGATCGACAGCGACCGTTTTGAGCGGGGCGACATCACTACGGCCTTCATTGCCGAAGAATATCCGGACGGCTTTCAGGGCGCGCTCGTCAATCGCGGCAACACGCTCAAGATCGCGGCCGTTTGCGCGCTGATGCACGACATCGAGCAGCACCGGCAGGCGCAGATTTCGGGCTCGCTGCCTAACCACGCCCGCCACGTCCCCGATGTCTGGCACGTCAAGGTCGGCGAGCACGAATACACCTGCAAGATCAAGGGCGAGGAGGGTGTACGCACGATCATCGTCGATGACGGGCAGGACAAGGCCGATTTCGAGATGGAGACGAGTGTGCTCTGGACGCCGGGACAGACGCTGGTGCGGGCCTTTGTCGATAGCGACAGCTTCGTGTTTCAGGCCGTGCCCAACCCCGAAGGCTATGACGTGCGTCACCGGGGTTGTGCCTTCAAGGTAAGTGTGCGGACGCCCCGCGCGGCGGAGCTCGCCAAGCTGATGCCGGAAAAGGTCGAAGCCGATACCTCCAACCTCCTGCTGTGCCCGATGCCGGGCGTCATCAAGCAGGTGCTCGTGGAGGTTGGCGATACCGTCGAGGAAGGGCAGGCGCTTGCCGTCGTGGAAGCCATGAAGATGGAGAACACGCTTCGCGCCGAAAAGAAATCCGTGATCGAGAAGGTCAACGTGGCAGCGGGCGAAAATCTCGCCGTGGACGAGGTGATCATGGAGTTCGCAGTCGTATAGCTACGGAGCTGGGGAGGGCGTATTCGCCAGACCGTTAACCTTTTCAACCGCTCCTGTGGGATTTGCTGTTGATTTTCTTAACATTATCTGGAAGTATTTGAGTGTGATGCACATCGCGAACATTGTCTGCAACGATCCGGCCTGCTCCCACATGCCGACACGCAGACTCAACTAACTCCGACTCAACGTATGCCGTCGCCCGCGCTTTTTTGCGTCGGGCGCTTTTGCGTTGCGTCGCCTGAAAGGACTTTATATGCTCTACGTCGACAGTCGCCCGCTCAATCCTTTCGCCAAATCCGCCCCCTCCAACAAGCGTAGCCACGAATACGGCTTATATGACGACGATGCGCGCGCTGTGGCCGACAAGTGTCGCGAGCGTTTCGGTGCCGGCGAGACGAGCGCGCAGCGCGAGCGTATCTTCCTGCTGCCCGGCCGTCGCGACATGGTCACCCGCATGATTGGCGACGACCTGCTCGAAGTCCGCCGCCGTGTGGACGAAGAGGACGGCATCGAGGTCTGGGAAGAAATGGCCAATGGCGTTGTGCCTCTGCAGCGCACCATCAGTGCCATGGTCGCCGCCCAGGTGCCGCACTTCCGCTCCGCCATGCTGACCTACCGCGAGCCTGAAGCCCTTGCCGATGGCCTGTCCAAGAAGGCCAAGGTCTTTGACGGCGAAAACGCGATCGAAATCATCGATGCGGGTGATGTGAAGATTTATGTCACCACGCACACATATAACGAAGATGCGCCTTTCGTGTCCGTTGTGCTCCGCGCCGACAATGCCGCCACCATCCGCAACTTCGTGGAAGACCTTCATATCGTCATCCCATCAAATACCAATATCGGCGACTACCTGCTGACGGGTTAACGCCGCTCCCTGGGTATAGGAGACACTTTCTAGAGCCTGGCATTCGTCCCATCCGACATCTTGACGAAAGCGGCACGCGGCCTGAATTGGGCGGCGTGCCGTTTTTGTTTTACATAAGCTGATGCCCCCGACGCCACTACAGACGACCGGGCCGTTCGATCCACCGTGGTGGATGCGGGGCCGGCGTGCGCAAACGGGTCTCGCAGGTCTGAAATTCCGACGCGATCCCGATACTGCCATGCACAGGGCAAGTGTGGCCAAGATCATCGATGCGGGCACGGGCGCAGACGGCAATCCGGTCCGGCTGCTTGGGCATTACTCCCGACATCCAAAGGAGCGTGGCCTGGTGATCCTGTTCCATGGCTGGGAGGGCAGCGAGCAGTCCACCTATGTCCAGACGACGGCGAACCGCCTCTACGATCGCGGCTTAAGTGTGTTTCGCATGGTCTATCGCGACCATGGGGAGAGCCATCATCTCAATGAGGGCATTTTCCTCGCACCGCATTTTGCCGAAGTGCTGGAGGCGACGCGCCAAGCGGCCAAACTCGCCAAGGAACTCCCCGTCTATATCGTTGGGTTCTCGCTGGGCGGTAACTACGCACTCAGGGTGGCCGCGCGGCACGAACAGGAAGCGATCAAGGGCCTCGCCCACGTCTTCGCCATCAGCCCGGTCATAGATCCCCTGGACGGGGCGCCACTCGTGGATAAGTTTCCACTCATTCGACGCTACTTTCACCGGAAGTGGACGGGTTCGCTGGCGCGCAAGCAGGAAGCGTTTCCGCATCTCTATGATTTCTCCGGCATGCTGAAGACGCGGTCGATCCTTGAGCTGACGGATTACGTCCTGCCGAGATATACGCAATTTCCCGATCGGGCATCCTATTTCAATGCTTACCGGATTAAGCAGGACGCCCTCGCCGATACGCGCCTACCTGTAAGTATCATCACGGCACGGGACGACCCCATTATACCGCCAAGCCATGTCGAGGCGCTCGACGTTTCGGAGGCTGTGGAGTTGATCATGCTCGACCATGGCGGGCACAACGGCTTTTTCGATTCGCTTCGCGGGCCTGCCTGGTATGAGCGCTATATCTGGAACCGGCTTGGCCTCGATGCGGCTTTGCGAGAACATGTCTCAGTGGAATCCGGATATGCGTGATGCCGTCGTCGTTTTCACGATACTCATCTTTGGAGGCCTTATGCTGGCTGCTTTGTTTTCTCAAAGGGGCAAGCCGCTTGGCCCCGTCAATGGTCGGCTTGCACCTGTCGGGCCGAAACCGAACACGGTGAGTTCCGAAGAGGGCACAGAGGAAGGCTCGGCGGTTGCCCCGCTATCCGCGACTCTTGCACAAGCGAAATCGGCAATTCTCGCGACTGGCGGCACCATCGTGACGGAAACGGACGACTTTATCGCTGCGACCTATGCGACGCGCATCCTGCGGTTTGTGGACGATGTCGAATTGCGCGACGCTGGGGACGGCGTCGTGCATATCCGCTCGGGCTCCCGCGTGGGTTATTCCGATATGGGCGCAAACGCCAAGCGTGTGGAGCGAATTCGCGCAAGCTTGTAGCAATCATGTCGCGGGGGACCGGACCTTAATCTTTTGACGCTTGGAAGTCGCGGCGTTAATTCGCGATCCTACTCAGGGAGGCTATCATGGCTGTCGATCACGCACGTATCAAAATTCTTGTCCGGGATTTGCTGGAAGCCATTGGCGAAGACCCCGACCGGGAAGGCCTGGCCGACACGCCGCGCCGAATTGCGGATTTTTACCGCGAGTTCATAGATTACGATCCCGGCAAGCTCGATACGGTGTTTTCCAGTATTCAGCACAACCAGATGGTGGCGGTAACGGGGATGCGCGTGTGGTCGATGTGTGAACATCACATGCTGCCGTTCTGGTGCGATGTGAATGTGGCTTATATTTCCAAGGACAAGGTGCTGGGCCTGTCGAAGTTTGCGCGCATCGCACACAAGCACGCGCATAAGCTCAGCCTTCAGGAAAAGCTCGTCTCGGACATTGCGGTGGAATTGATTGATAAGCTCGGCACGGACGATGTCGCGGTGATGGCCAAGGGCGAGCACCTTTGCATGACCATGCGCGGTATCCAGACGCCACACCGCATGATCAGCTCCGCTTTGCACGGTCAATTTCATCAGCCCGAACAGCGCGCTGAATTCCTGCAACTTGTCGGGCAGTCCACCTCCAACCTCTAGCGGGCGTTTACGCGCCTTGGCTGAGGCGCATGTTCACGACGTCGAGAATTTCCGCGACCGATTCGGGGATGTTCGTGCCGGGAGGGAAGACTGCCTTCGCGCCCATCTGCTTCAGGGTTTCCACGTCTTCGGGCGGGATGACGCCCCCGACCGTTATAAGGATGTCCGGGCGGCCCGCAGCGTCGAGCGCGGCGCGGAGCTCCGGCACGAGGCGCAAGTGACCCGCGGCGAGTGAACTGGCGGCGATAATATCGACATCGGAGTCGATGCCGAGTTTTGCGGCTTCGTCGGGTGTTTGGAACAATGGGCCGATGACGACGTCGAAGCCGATATCGGTAAAGGCGGTGGCGACGACTTTCTGACCACGATCATGACCGTCCTGACCCATCTTTGCGATAAGCATCTTGGGCTTGCGGCCTTCAAGTTCGGCAAAAGCTTGGACGCGGGACACGGCATCACGATAGGCTGGACTGCGCGCGTCGAAGGCGGAGTCGTAGACTCCGGAGATTCCCGACGGCGTGGCCTGATATCGGCCCCAGACCTTTTCGAGCGCATCGCTTATCTCACCGACTGTGGCTTTGGCGCGAGCGGCCTCCACGGCGAGGGCGAGGAGATTGCCATTGCCTGTATCGGCGCATCGGGTCAGGGCATCCAGCGCGGCCATGGTCGCGTCCGTATCGCGCTCGGCGCGCAGGCGTTTCAGGCGCGCGATTTGGCCCGCGCGGACAGTGTCGTTATCGACCTTCAGGATCGGAATGTCCTCGTCAGTATCCGTGACGTACGAATTTACGCCGACGACTGTCTGCGCGCCGCTATCGATGCGGGCCTGTATGCGGGCCGCAGATTCCTCGATGCGCTGTTTGGGAATGCCGGCCTCGATGGCTTTGGCCATGCCGCCGAGTTTATCGACCTCGGACATAAGGGTCCGGGCACGGTCTGCGAGTTGATGAGTGAGAGACTCCACAAAATAGCTGCCGCCCCAGGGATCGATCTGGTCGCAATGGCCGCCCTCGGTTTGAAGGTAGATCTGGGTGTTGCGGGCAATGCGCGCGGAAAAATCCGTGGGCAGGGCAAGCGCTTCATCCAGCGAGTTGGTGTGCAGGCTCTGCGTGTGGCCATCGGCGGCGGCCATAGCCTCTATCGTCGTGCGGCCGACATTGTTGAACACGTCCTGCGCAGTCAGGCTCCAACCCGAAGTCTGGCAATGCGTACGCAGCATCATGGATTTCGGTTGGGTCGCGCCGAGCGCTTTCATTTCCTCTGCCCATATCATCCGCGCGGCGCGGAGTTTCGCGACCTCCATAAAATAGTTCATGCCAACGGCCCAGAAAAAGGACAGGCGGGGGGCAAAGGCGTCGATGTCGAGGCCCGAGCGCACACCTGCGCGTACATATTCAAGGCCGTCCGCAAGCGTGTAGGCAAGCTCGATATCGGCAGACGCGCCCGCTTCCTGCATATGATAGCCCGAAATCGAGATCGAGTTGAAGCGCGGCATGTGTGCGGAGGTGTGCTTGAAAATATCCTCGATAATTCGGAGGCTTGGCGTGGGCGGATAGATATAGGTGTTCCTGACCATGAACTCTTTAAGAATGTCGTTCTGGATGGTGCCGGAAAGTCGGCTCTGATCGACGCCCTGTTCTTCGGCAGCGGCAATGTAGAGCGCGAGAATGGGCAGCACAGCGCCGTTCATGGTCATGGACACGCTCATGGTGTCGAGTGGAATTTTGTCGAACAGGATGCGCATATCCGCGATGGAGTCGATGGCGACACCCGCCATACCGACATCGCCCGCCACGCGCGGATGATCGGAATCATATCCACGGTGCGTCGCCAGATCGAAGGCGACGGAGAGACCCTTTTGCCCGGCGGCAAGATTGCGGCGATAAAAGGCGTTGGAGTCCTCTGCCGTGGAGAAGCCTGCATATTGGCGAACCGTCCACGGGCGCTGTGGATACATGGTGGGATAGGGGCCGCGTATATAGGGCGCAAATCCGGGCAGGCTGTCGAGATAGGGCAGGGCGGATGTATCGACAGAGGAATAGCCTGCGGCGATGTCTATCAACTCGGGTGACGTCCAGGCCTCGCCGTCACGATGGGACGCGGCATGATCGGACGCGGTAGGGAGTCCCAGGTCGATCTTCGTGAAATCGGGTTTCATGTGCGCACCTCCGGCATTGGCACGTCGTCCGGTATGGGGTGGAGGTTGACCCCGATCAGCGGTGCGGCGGCGCGGGCTGTTCGGGCTTTGGCAATGAGAGGATCAAAGTCGAAACACGTAAAGCCGCCCTGCGCTTCGATGGTCTGGAAAAGGCTCCAGGCTTTTTGCGCGAGCCTGTCCGTCAGACTCTCGTGCCAATAACTCCCAAAGGCCGGATCGTGAACCTGACCAAGGTGAGACTCTTCCATCATCATGAGCTGCATGTTGCGCGCAATGCGATGGCCGACCCCTGTGGCGCGTCCATAGCCATCGGTGAACGGGCGCGTCAGGACGGCGTCCGCCCCGCCGACAACGGCCCCGAACCCGGCCGTCATGACGCGCAGCAGATTCGACCAGGGATCGATGGACTGCATGTCCCGGCGAGAGCCAATGCTGTGAAGCGTGACGGAGGTGTGGTCGAGGCCGAAGCTTTCGAAAATCCGGGCGGTGATGCGGCGCGCGGCGCGGAGCTTGGCAATGCCTATATGTGCGTCCTTCTCGGAGGCGAGCTCCACGATTGAGGAGGATTGCACGGCGTCGGCGCCGTGCAGGCGGCTGGCTTGCGCCGTTATGGCGGCGAGGGCGGCGAGTTCGTGGACAACGTCTCCGCCTGCCTCATGTACCTTGCGCGGGGCAAGCGCGAACCGGTTCCAATTTTCAGGCAGCTCGGGAAGGTCGGATGTCACGAGAGGGTTCATTCCCAGCGACACGTGCGCCGCCTGCAAGCAAGGTGTGTCGAGTGCAAGGCGTGTCGTCGCGAGCGAGCCTGGATTCGGCGAAAACGTGATTGGTATAAGGTCGGTGAAGACACCTTCCAGAAGGCGCGAAAGATCGGCCGGGCGTGACAGCTGGACTTCGCCGTCTCCAACACAGATGCGCGCAGCGCTCGCCCCGCCCTCAAGGTCTTCGAGAAGCTGCGCGTTTGCGACGGCTATGTCGGAGTCGCGGACGGGTGCAAGAATGTGCCAGGGCCGGCCGTCGAGAAGTGGCGCATTTGTGCGCGATGTCGGGGCGAGCACTTCCGGCAGGTCGGCTGCCGTGAACAAGGGGCCACGCGCGACGCCACCCACGGTCTCACGGGTCAATGTCTTGAGAGGTTTGCCCTTCAGGAAGCGCTCGGTGGCGGCGCGCCAATCGGCAATGTTGTGGGCGTCGAAGATCGGGTCGGGCATGACCCTGTGATGCGGTCGGTGTGGACGTTTTGCAAGGTGGACATCGAACGCTTTTGCAGAGTTTGACGGGTTGATAATGACGTAGCGCGCGCACATATCCCGCCTGAGCGAGGGCTCTCCTCTACATCGATCTGTTATTATTCAGGGGTTCCGCCATGGCACGCCAATTCGCCTATCACATGAACGGTCTTACGAAGAAGTTCGGCAACAAGACCATTCTCGACAATGTTCACCTGTCTTTTTACCCTGACGCCAAGATCGGCCTCGTGGGCGTAAACGGTGCGGGCAAGTCCACACTGATGAAGGTCATGGCCGGTGTCGATGACGAGGTTACGGGCGAACATTGGGCCGCCGAGGGCATCAAGGTCGGCTACCTGCCGCAGGAGCCAAAACTCGACCCGGACAAGACTGTATGGGAAAATGTCATCGAAGGCTGCGAAGACAAGAAAATCTTCGATGCCTATAACGCCGTCGCCATGAAAATGACGGAGGAATATTCCGACGAATTGATGGCCGAGATGACCGAGCTGCAGGAGCAGGTCGATGCGCGGGATGCCTGGGACATTGATTCCAAGATTGCGATGGCAATGCAGGCACTGCGTTGTCCCGAACCTGAAAGTCCCGTAACGAGCCTTTCCGGGGGCGAGACGCGCCGGACGGCCTTGTGCCAACTGCTGCTTAGCAAACCTGACCTTTTGCTGCTCGATGAGCCGACCAACCACCTGGATGCGGAAACGGTTGCGTGGCTTGAAAACTATCTCGTCAACTACAAGGGCGCGATCATCATGATTACCCACGATCGCTATTTCCTCGACAACATCACGTCGTGGACGCTCGAGATCGACCGGGGAAAGGCTCTGCCGCATGAGGGCAATTATTCCAGCTGGCTGGCCTCGAAAGCTCAGCGCATGGATCAGGAAGGCCGCGAGGGAGATTCCAAGACCAAGGCGCTCAAGCGTGAACTCGAATGGATTCGCTCCAATCCTAAGGCCCGCCAGACGAAGTCCAAGGCGCGGATCAATGCGTATGAAGAGCTGCGGGATGCCGCCGATAAGGAAGAGGTCAGCCACGCGGAGATTCGTATTCCGATGGGCGAACGCTTGGGTAATGTCGTGATCGAGGCCAAGAACCTGTCCAAAAGCTTTGGCGACAAGACGCTGATCAAGGATTTGTCGTTCCGACTTCCGCGCGGCGGGATCGTAGGGGTGATTGGCCCGAATGGTGCGGGCAAGACAACGCTGTTCAAAATGCTGACGGGCAAGGAAACACCCGATGACGGCGAAATCAAGACGGGCGAAACCGTGGAGCTCGGCTACGTCGATCAGAACCGCGATGCGCTCGATAATTCCAAGAATGTCTGGGAGGCGATCTCTGACGGACTCGACATCATCCAGATGGGAAAACGCGAAGTGCCGAGCCGCGCCTATGTCGGGGCGTTCAACTTCAAGGGCACGGACCAGCAGAAGAATGTTGGCCAGCTATCGGGCGGTGAGCGCAACCGCGTCAATCTCGCCAAGATGCTGACCACGCCGGCCAACCTGTTGTTGCTCGATGAGCCGACCAATGATCTTGACCGCGAGACGCTCGCCTCGCTCGAGGTGGCTCTGGAAAAGTTCCCGGGCTGTGCCGTGGTCATCACCCACGACCGGTTCTTCCTCGACCGGATCGCGACACACATCCTTGCCTATGAGGGTGACAGCCATGTGGAATGGTTCGAGGGGAATTTTGCGGATTATATCGAGGACAAGAAGCGGCGCCTGGGCGACGATGCAGATATTCCAAAGAAGCTGAAATTTGTGAAGTTCGAGCGATGATGTCCAAAGCAAATTGATTATCCGTGGCGGCATCACGAATGTCGGCGGTTAAGCCGCCGGTATTTTATGTTAACGTGTGAGAACCCGTACCAAGTTCGGGAACTTGCAGATACAAAAAAAAGGCCGCCTCTTCGGGCGGCCTTTCTGCATTCTGTAGCAGAGACCTAGAGGTCGTCGAGTTTGCCGGTATGCTTGGCCATCATGTAGTAGAACGCCACGCGGGATTTCTGGCTGCCGTCGCCTTTCATTTGCTCGCAGACTTTCTTGATAAGGTCTTCGGCGTCGGAGGCGTTCATGCCGAGCTTCTTGGCGGCGAAGCCGTCGCGGACGCGGTCGAGTTCGGACTGGTCTGAACAGGAGACGAGCTTGGCGTCATTGTTCATGAGCGTCACGCCGAGGTGGTTCACGATTTTCTGGACGTGCGCTTCGTCGGCGCCGGCGTCGTGTTTCTTGACCTTATCCATATAGGTTGCGGCCTGACGGTGTGCGGACATGGTTTCCTCCTCTATTTATTCATTACAGGTCGTAGCTGCATTGTGTCAGGATTAACAAAATGTGACATCTGCGGGCAAGTGAAAAGCCCGAAACTCCAACGCAAGCGACTTGTCTGTTAAAACAGGGACTTGCGGTGATGGGCGGCATGGCCGAAAGACACGCTATGAGTCGCGTCCGCGATACCGTCCTTGCGTCACTTTCCGCCATCGGTGCCCGCGCCGAAGCCGCTTTCTATGCCCAGCGATTCAGCGAGTTGCAGCCCGAACGATTCGCTTTTCTTGTGGTCGATCCGCGAGCGATGCAGGGATCGTTGTTGGAAGCGTTCGTATCCAACATCCGACTGCTATCCGACCTCGACTTGACGCCAATCGTTCTGTTGGGCGTGCTGGACGAAGATATAACGCATGTGCGGTTTCAGTCGCAGAAACTTTCCCGTGAACTGACGGATGCGGGCGTGGGTAGTGTGCGCCTGAACACCGCGACTTATGGACTTTTCTCCGAGGTGTCCAAGGTGTGCAAGGACGGTCGTATACCGATCCTCGAGATTACCGACACGCGCAACCGTTTAGACATTGCCGACCTGGTAGAGAAGATTCGACCGGACAAGGTTATTTTCCTGCAGCCGTCGGGAGGCCTGAGTCAGTCGGCGCGGCGTATCAGCGTCATCAATATCGATAACGACCGCACCGAAGATTATGTGCAGTCCATTGGCCAAGCGCAATTCCTCGACCTCGTGAAACAACTGCTGCGCGATGTGGATGCGGAAACGCATTACGTCATGGCATCGCCGCTCAATCTGATTGCCGAGCTGTTTACGGAAAAAGGCTCTGGCACGCTGATCCGTCGCGGCGCCAAATTGCTCGATTACAAGACGTATCGGTCGCTTGATCTTGACCTTCTGGAACACTCTTTGGAAGGGGCGTTCGGACGCAGGCTTGATCCCGCGTTTCTTAAAGCGGGCATCGAGCGCATCTGGATTGAGGAGCATTACCGCGGCGGAGCGATTATCCAGCAGATAGAGGACTTGCCTTATTTGTCGAAATTCTGGGTGACCCGCGAAGCGCGCGGCGAAGGGTTGGCGCGCGATATCTGGAATGCGGTGGCGGCGGAACATGAACGCCTGGTCTGGCGGTCTCGACGCGCGAATGGGTTCAATGAGTGGTACCTTGCCAATTGCGACGGATTTCAGAGGGTGGGCGAGTGGAATATCTATTGGCGTGGACTGTCGCCTTCGGATGTGCCGCATGCCATAGCGACCGTTCTGGAGCGGGGCGATGATTTCCTCCCGGCAGATGATGACGGTGGAGTGGCACAATGATCGCAGTCTCAGCAGCTTTCGACGGCGGCAATATTGATGTGCTCGAAGATCACGGAGGCGGTCGCATCGACCTGTCTATACGCCCGGATAATGCGTCGGAGTTTTTCCAATGGTTTTACTTCCGTGTGACGGGCGCGAAGGGCGTTGCGCTCGACTTGCGTGTTCTAAATGCCGGTGAGGCTGCCTTTGTGGGAGGGTGGGAGGATTACAGGGTTTGCGTGTCGTCGGATCGCAAGGCCTGGCCGCGTTCCCCCACCACCTATGCTGACGGAGTGCTGTCGATAGAGATGACGCCGGACTCCGACAGTGTGTATCTGGCCTATTTCGCTCCCTATGCGCATGAGCGCCATCTTGATTTGGTGGCGACGGTCGGGGCGGATCCACGTGTAAAATACCGCAAACTGGGTGTGACGGCGCAAGGGCGGAGCTTGGACTGTCTGAGCATTGGTACGGGGGCGCGGAATGTCTGGGTAATCGCGCGCCAGCACCCGGGGGAAACCATGGCGGAGTGGTGGATGGAGGGCTTTACCGAAGTCTTGTTGGGTGACAGCCGTGCCGCGACCGAGGCGTTGGAGCATATGCGCTTTCATATCGTGCCGAACATGAATCCCGATGGGTCGGCGCTGGGCAATCTTCGCACGAATTCGACCGGGGCAAACCTGAACCGGGAGTGGAACGTCGCAACGTCGGAGCATTCACCGGAAGTGTTGTGCGTTCGCGAGGCTATGAAGGTCGACCCGCCGGAGCTGTGCCTGGACGTGCATGGCGACGAGGCGCTGCAATATAACTTCATTGCGGCGTGTGAGGGCGTACCGGGTTTTAACGAAGATATTGCCGGACAGCTGGAGCTTTTCCTGTCGGCCTACAAAGCGGCTACGCCGGAATTTCAAACCAAGGTTGGCTATCCCAAAACGGCCAAGGGCAAGGCAAATCTGGCCATGTGCACCAACTATGTTGCGGAAACGCACCGCTGTCTCGCCATGACCTTGGAAATGCCGTTCAAAGACAATGCAGACCATCCGGACGCGCAGGCGGGTTGGTCGCCTGATCGCGCGATCCAGCTGGGTCGTGATACGCTCGCGCCCATGATCGCATGGGCGGAAAGCCGTGGCTAAAGAGCGAGGCGGCCTTCGAGAAGGAGGGCTTGCGCCAGCGTCGTGCCGATCAGCGCCACGGTAAACAGCGAGCCGAAAAGGCCGTAAGCCTTTAGTTTCGATTGGGTCTTCATAGTCGTCTCCACACGCCCACACGGCGTTGTTTTGGCGGAATGCGTCAGCCCGAACGCTATCCGTTAACCTTTAAGTAGCGATTTTTTGCGCCAGAGTCGATTCGCAAGCGAAACGACGTCGTCATGATCATGGGAGACGGAGTAAAGCGCGTGCCAAAGCGCTCCACAGCAGCAGTGTCCTAGGGTGTCGCAGTCCCGCGGAGGATGAGATAGAAAGCCGCATGCGTCAGTATCTCGATCTCCTCGACCACGTCTTGCACCACGGGACTGTGCGCGAAGACCGGACGGGCACGGGCACACGGGGGGTGTTCGGACACCAGATGCGGTTTGATCTCCGTGAGGGTTTTCCAATAGTCACGACTAAAAAACTGCATTTGAAATCGATCATACACGAGCTCTTGTGGTTCATCGCAGGTGACACAAATATCGCCTATCTCAAGGAGAACGGTGTTCGTATCTGGGATGAATGGGCGGACGAGAATGGTGAGCTTGGCCCCGTATATGGGCGCCAATGGCGGCATTGGGAGGGCCCAAACGGGCGCGTTGTGGACCAGCTTCGTGATGTCATCGAGCAGATAAAGACCAACCCCTATTCGCGGCGTCATGTCGTAAGTGCGTGGAATCCGGTCGATGTGCCGAATATGGCGTTGCCACCATGCCATTTACTGTTTCAGTTCCACGTCACGCCGCAGGACGGCCGGCCGGGGCTATTATCCTGTCAGCTTTACCAACGATCAGCCGACATATTTCTGGGCGTGCCGTTCAACATTGCGAGTTATGCGCTGCTGACGCATATGGTGGCACAGGTTTGCGGGCTGGGCGTCAAGGACTTTGTCCATACACTGGGTGACGCGCATATCTATTCCAACCATATTGAGCAGGCAGAGCTTCAGCTGACGCGCGCACCGAAAGCGCTGCCAAAGCTGGAGCTGAACGCGGATGTGACGAGCCTGTTCGACTTTACCTATACCGATATTGCGATCGCTGATTATAAAGCGCACCCGCATATCAAGGCGAAAGTGGCGGTCTAGGTCTGCAGGCTAGGCAGAACGGCTGTGATCAATGAAGCCGGATTGACCCGTGGGTTGGTCGGTAATGTCTGCGATGAACAAGCGGTCGGTCGGGGTCAGCGTCGCTTTCAGCGCGTTCGTTAGTATCCCGGTATCGCCTGCGCCATCAAGGAGCCAGACCGTGTCGCCAATGCGTGTGCATTGCAGATAGGCTTGGAGTTGGCGCAGGAAGGCAATGCTCTGGCCGGAGCGAAGCTCTGCCATAACGATGTGGCGTGTGACCTTCGGCGCGGTTGGCCCGTTACGAATGGAGGCCGCTTTGAGAGGTGTAGCCGCTGTGGTCGTGCCCGGCGGTGCGTGGCCGGCCTGTGACCAACGTGCAAAATCCTCATAGCGCATGGCGGCAAACACACCGGAAGAGGGGTCTGCGGAAATGTCCGATGTTGCGGTGACGCGGCCTTCCGCGACAAAGCGGGCCATCATGTCGTCGGTGTAAGGGCCGTAGCTTTCGCCGCCCACCTGCACATACCATTGATCGAAGACGGCACCCATGCGGGGAAAGTAGAGATGCGGCCACACGCGGCAAGGGAAAAGCGTGAGAAAACGCCGCCGAATTAGCTGTAAAGACCTGCGGTTTGTGGGAAGAGGCGGGCATGGATGATGAGTTGAAACCCCGCAAGACGTCCGCGCCGCGTGAGCCGATCTTCAATTTCTCGGAGCCTGCGCCCGTACAATTTGCCGGGCTGCTGATCGCGCTGCATGCGCTGTTTGCGTTTACGCCGCTGGGGCGGAATGAAAGCCTGGGATCGCTGATGGTTTTGCGGCCGGCGGAGTTCACGAGCGGTACGGGTTGGTTGTCTGCGGGCGGTCATGCCTTTGCCCATGCAAGTTGGGGGCATGTTCTGATGAACAGTGCCATGCTGGTCGTTTTCGCGATCCTGACCATGCGGGGAGCGCGGGGTCTGGCCGTAAGGCGGGGCAAGCCCGGGCGTCCAGTGATGATCTATGTGACGGTCTTCCTTTTGGGGGCGTTAGGAGGAGCCTTTGCGCAATGGGGATATTGGACGATTGTTCTGAATTTCTTTTCCACGCCACAAGCCATGGCGATGCAAAGTGCGGTTGGCGCATCGGGCGGGGTTAGCGCGTTGTTTGCGTCCGGCGCCTGGGCAATGGGCGGGCGGGAGACGCTGGTGAAGTTCGGTATCGGCTGGGCAATCATCAATGTGGGGATGGTGCTGTTCGAGAGTGTGCTGGGCGGGATCGCCTGGCCCGCGCATCTGGGCGGCTATCTGGCGGGGGCCGTATTCGCGCCCATGCTGGTGGCGGCAGGCGTGACGGGGTTCGACCCGCGTAAGTGATCACCCCACATGATCAGTTGATGCGCGCTGACAGCAGCCAGGCGACCATGGCCGACAGGGCCACACACAGCAGCACGGAATTGTCGATATCGATGATGTTGGCATTCAAAATAACCAGACCTTGAGCGAGGATAGCGAGTGCGCCCGTCAGCATGGCGAGCCGTTTGCCGTTCAGTATGCCGCGAATGGTTAGCGCAGCCCCGGCAGAAAGAACGGCGGCGGCGGTCAAAAGTTGAGCAAAGGGTTGATTCTCAAACGCACCGAGAACGTCTGTGAGGGCGTCCACGGCATCCGGGGACACCCAAAGTGTGCCTATTGCGAGAATCATGGCGGCTTGAATGGCGGCATGGAGCCCCTGCATCGACCAAATTGCCAGAGCAATTGCGGCGAGGACTGTGACGATTGAAGGCACGGCAATAGCGCCGTCGGGTAGGCCGAATTGCGTCAGGGCCAGGCCGCCGACGACGCAGATTGTCCACGTGATGAAATATGCCGTCGTCGCGCCTGTCATGTCGGCGCGCACAGCTGCGCGCGCCAATCCGAGTGCAGTAAGCGCCAAGGGTGCAAGCCATAACGGATCAAGCGCGAGCGAGACATCAAGAAGGATCATGCATGCGCCAGTCCAGATGACGGCAAGGCCTGCTATCGCGCCCGCGGCAAGGGGATGGCGCTGACAGAGAGCAATGACGACCTGCAGCGCAAGAAGGCTGGAAAATCCCGTTGCCCAGAAGGCTGCGGCCGACGGCATGGGGGCAAGCTCAGTTGCCGTTACGGCCGCGATACCAATCGCCAGTGCGGCCAGGCCAAGCACGATGCGAGAGCGGGACAGGATGGCGAGAGCCGTCAGAGCCCCGGCAACAGCTCCGCCGATAATAACAGGGGCGGGCAAAAGATCCGGGAGCAGGACGGCAAGCGCCCCGAAGACGAGAGTCCACAGTCCGAGGGCTGCGCCGAGGCGTTCGCGGATGATTGGCCCGTTCGGAGTGTCAAAGACAGCCGTTGAGTAGTTCGCGGTCGCGTCCTGGTCGACCCAGTCAGGGGCGCTGAGATAGGTGTCGGGGAGTGGTGCGGTCGGCGTGAGGGAGACGATCGAAGCCGCAGCACCGTGCGCATTGCGGCGGGCGGATACGAGGGGCGCGTTGTCGTTTGCGACGACGAGTCTGAGCGGGCGAGACATTGCAAGTGTGTGACAGGGAGTCGCGCGTTAGCGAAACGACTTCGCGCAACAGGTGAGGATCAGGGGCTTTTGCCGCGCTTATTCTCCCCCGGCGCGAAGATAGCCGTTGGGTGTTCCAGATTAGGGCAGCTCTCCACGTTCGGCATCGGCCTCCGTCGCGCCGCGGGGAAGCTGGCTGAGGACATCTATAACGGATTTGATGAGCGGAATTTCGTGCTGCATGGCGCGGTAGCCGCGCTCTATCAGCTCATCCGCCTTGGTAAAGTCGAGCATGCCGATATGGCCGATGCGCGGGGCCACGAACACGTCCGGTGGGTCGCCCGCAAGACGAGAGCGGCTGATGCGGTCCATGACGATGTTGAGCGAGCTCATCATGACGGAGCCGAGTTTGGGGGTCTTGCCGGGTTCAACGCCACCGAGCATGGCCTTGAGCACTAAACGGTCGGGGCGAAGTTTGTTGAGTGACTGGTGGGCAAGTTCGAAAGGGTTGGTCTCATCGATGTCGGGCTCGTTGGCATCGACGTCGACCTCATGAGAGCTGCCCATCGGGCCGAAGGCGTCGCCGTTCAGGCTGACGGCGATGACGATATGCGCGCCGAGCGCGCGACAGGTCGAGACGGGAACGGGATTGACAAGTGCGCCGTCGATCATGAATCGGCCGTCGATCTGCACGGGTTCGAATGCGCCGGGCAGGGCATAGGAGGCCTGAACGGCGGGCACGAGCGGGCCTTGTTGCAGCCAGACTTCATAGCCTGTCCGCAAGTCGCAGGTCACAGCGGCAAATTTGCGATCAAGGTTTTCGATATGCACATCGGACAGGTAGCGGTTGAGCACTCGGGTAAGGCGTTCGCCGCGCATGAGTCCCCCGCCACCAAAGCGGATGTCCATATAGGAGAGCATGCGGCGGCGATCGAGCGAGCGCGCCCAGCGCTCTAGCACGTCGAGGCGGCCAGCGAGATAGGCGCCGCCGACGACGGCGCCGATGGATGTTCCGGCGATGATGTCGGGACGGATGCCCGCCTCTATCAGCGCGCGAATAGCCCCTATATGCGCCCAGCCCCGCGCGACGCCGCCGCCAAGCGCGAGACCGAGTGGTGGGGTCTTACCCGTAAAGCCTGTGCTGGGGACGTTTGTGAGGCGCATGGCGTAGGTGTAGCGCGGGGAAGACTGAAGCGCGACGTTTAAGTTCCCGCACTCGATGCGGGATCTCCATCAGCAGGGGAGTGAGGTTTGACTAGCCCTGTCCTGGTTTTAGGCAAGCGGGAGGTCCCGGATCAGGTCCGGGAACCTGTGAAGGCTGTGCTCGATTGAGCGTGAGAATCAAACTTGCGCGCGCCACGCGCTTTGCCTATGTGGGCTTCAACTGTTTCAGCCCCTCCCATGGGGCTTTGTTATTTGAGGTACTCACATGGCGGTTCCTAAGTCAAAGATTCCCCCCTCACGACGGGGCATGCGCCGCTCGCATGACCGCCTGAAAAACCCGACCTATGTCGAGGACAAGGATAGCGGCGAACTGCGCCGTCCGCACCACATCGACCTGAAATCCGGTATGTATCGCGGTCGCCAGATCCTTAATCCACAGGATTAGGTTTCCGGTCACGATTTGGAGCCCCGCCCGAACCATACGGTTTGGACGGGGCTTTTTTTATGCCTGCAGTTGACGTGAGGCATAGTGGGTTTACCGAACCGACATGGTTGAGATTGCTACAGTACATGCGCGCGAAATTCTGGACTCGCGGGGCAACCCCACTCTGGAGGTGGATCTTACCCTGACAGATGGTACATTCGGGCGGGCGGCTGTGCCGTCAGGTGCGAGTACGGGCGCGCATGAGGCGGTCGAGCTGCGTGATGGTGGTGAGCGTTACATGGGCAAGGGTGTCGAAACGGCGGTCGGCAATGTGAACGGCGTTATCGCCGACGAGATCGAGGGGCTGGAGGCATTCAACCAGCGCGGAATCGACGAGATACTCATTCAATTGGACGGGACGGAGAACAAGTCAAAGCTCGGCGCGAACGCCATGCTGGGGGTGAGCCTGGCCTTTGCCAAGGCGTGCGCGGCGTCGTTAAAGCAGCCGCTTTACCGTTATGTCGGCGGGGTACAGGCCAACACTCTGCCCGTGCCGATGATGAACATTATCAATGGCGGCGAGCACGCGGATAATCCGATCGACGTGCAGGAATTCATGATCGTGCCGGTAGGCGCGGACACGTTTTCGGAAGCTTTGCGCATGGGTGCGGAGGTATTTCACACGCTGAAGACCAAGCTGAAAAGCGCGGGTCATAACACGAATGTAGGTGATGAGGGCGGCTTTGCACCAAACATTGGCTCTTCCCGCGAAGCGCTTGATTTTATTATGGAAGCGATTGCGGATGCTGGCTACACGGCAGGCGAAGATGTCTTCCTGGCGCTGGATGTGGCTTCGACGGAATTCTATGCCGATGGGGTCTATAACCTCAAGGGCGAAGGCGCGAAATATGACAGCGCGGAATTTGCGGATTACCTTGCAAAGCTCGTGGCGGATTATCCGATCATCTCCATAGAGGACGGCATGGCCGAGGATGACTGGAAGGGTTGGAAGGCGCTGACGGACACTGTGGGAATGGACTGCCAGCTGGTGGGGGACGACCTGTTCGTGACCAACCCGAAGCGTCTCGCGCGTGGTATCGAGGAAGGGTCGGCGAACTCGATCCTGATCAAGGTCAACCAGATCGGGACGTTATCGGAAACGCTGGATGCCGTGGATTTGGCGCACCGGGCGGGTTTCACCTGCGTGATGAGCCATCGGTCGGGCGAAACCGAGGACGCGACGATCGCGGATCTGGCGGTCGCGACCAATTGCGGGCAGATCAAGACGGGCTCTCTGGCGCGCTCCGACCGGACAGCGAAGTATAATCAGCTGTTGCGGATCGAGGAGCAGCTGGGCGCGATGGCGGTCTATGCGGGCGAGAGCGTGCTGCCATAAGTTGGTATCGGAAACAGGACGCGAGCCCGGGCTGTTGACGGTCGCTTAACCGTGGTCCGCGAATGTGGGTCGTGCGCGTGTCCCCCACAGCCCTGATCAGTTTTGCGAAGGCGCGGTGGGCGCTGTTCGCGCTCGTTCTGCTTTATGTATATCTGACGGTGCATATTCTGTCCGGAAGCCAGGGCGTAACCGGATGGGTGGACGCCGAGGCACGCGCGGATGTGCTGACGCAAGAGGTCGCCGCACTTCGATTGGAGCGGGCACGACTCACGGCCGAAGTGGAGTCGTTGGCAACCGACAGCCTGGAACTCGACGTGATCGACATGCGCGCGCGGGAGCGGCTTTTCGCGTCGCGTGAGGGTGAGTTGATTATTCGACGCCGCTGAGCCTTTTTGCTGAAATGGGTGGCCTGACAAAGCTTGTCACCCCGCCCGCAACGCGTCACTATCGCCATTGATTTCCAGCGCATTTCCCGCGATGACAGCGCTATCAATTTCATGCTCGAGGTGCCCCTTGGCCAAAGCCGCATCCACATCCAAAACCAAATCCTCTGCAAAGCCGAAGCTGCGCAAGACCGACAAGGATGAGCTGTTGCATCTCTACCGCGAGATGTTGTTGATCCGCCGCTTCGAGGAGCGGGCCGGTCAGCTCTATGGCATGGGCCTGATCGCAGGTTTCTGTCACCTCTATATCGGGCAGGAAGCCGTGGTGATTGGGGCCAAGGCCGCGATGAAAGATGGCGACCAGATGATCACGGGCTATCGTGACCACGGTCACATGCTCGCGCTCGGCATGGACCCAAACGGCGTGATGGCGGAGCTGACGGGGCGTAGTGGCGGCTATTCCAAGGGCAAGGGCGGCAGCATGCACATGTTCTCGCGCGATAAGAAATTCTATGGCGGGCACGGGATCGTGGGCGCGCAAGTGCCGATCGGGGCAGGGCTGGCGTTTGCGAACAAGTATAACGACAATGGCGCGGTCAGCATGACGTTTTTCGGCGACGGTGCGTCGAACCAGGGCCAGGTCTATGAAGCGTTTAACATGGCCAAGCTGTGGGACTTGCCGGTGGTATTCGTGATCGAGAACAACCAATATGCCATGGGTACATCCGTGGCGCGGGCGTCGGCGGAGACGGAACTTTTCAAGCGTGGAATTAGCTTTGAAATTCCGGGTCTGGAAGTGGACGGCATGAACGTGCTGGAGGTGCGCGATGCGAGTGCCAAGGCCATAAAGCATGCACGGGACGGCAAGGGCCCGATGATCCTGGAGATGAAGACCTATCGTTATCGCGGGCACTCCATGAGCGATCCTGCGAAATACCGCACGCGCGACGAAGTGACGAAGACCCGCAGCGAGCGTGACCCTATCGATATGGTTAAGGCGCGCCTGCTGGATGAAGGGTGGGCGAGCGAGGACGACCTCAAGGCGATGGACAAGGAGATCAAGGACATTGTGAAGGCGAGCGCGGACTTCGCGCAAGAGAGCCCGGAACCGGAGCCGAGTGAGCTGTGGACGGATGTGCTGATCGAGGCGGCTGAATAGTGCCGCTGGTCGCTTCAACAAAAAGCCTCTTCCTTCCCCTTGATGGGGAAGGTGGCGCTGCGCGCCAGCGCAGTGTCGGAAGGGGTGAAAGCGGAACGGAGTCAGGTGTGAACAGGAGCTTTTGCCTCTCACCCCTTCCGGCCTCGCTTCGCTCACCCACCTTCCCCATCAAGGGGAAGGAAGTTGGAGCCTGCTGATGCGTCCTGAAATTTCATATCTGTTGTCGGCAGTGGGGCTCTACCTCGTCATGATCGTAGTGCAGGCGGTGACGGCGAGCCTGTCGGGCAAGGCGAGTGTGAGCGAGCTGGTCGGGCCGCGGGATGATTTGCCGGCGGGTGGGGTTACGCCGCTGCATGGGCGGGCCAAGCGGGCGCAGGCAAATATGACGGAGGGCATGATGATGTTTGTGCCGCTGATTTTCGCGGTGGAGCACCTGAATGCGTATTCGTCGTTGACGGCGATAGGTGCTGCGCTGTTTTTCTATGGCCGGCTGGTGTTTGCGCCGACCTATTGGTTCGGTGTGCCGTGGGTGCGGACGCTGGCCTGGTTTGTATCGATCGCCGGTATCCTGGTGATCTTTTGGGAGCTGCTGACATAATGGCGATTGATGTGACGATGCCGGCCCTGTCCCCGACGATGGAGGAGGGGACGCTGGCCAAGTGGTTGGTCAAGGAGGGCGACACGGTCGCGTCGGGCGACCTGCTGGCCGAGATTGAAACGGATAAGGCGACCATGGAAGTGGAAGCCATCGACGAGGGCACGGTTGGCAAACTGCTCGTGAGCGAGGGCACGGATGGTGTGGCTGTGGGGACGGTGATCCTGCAGCTGCTGGAAGACGGCGAGAGCGCGGGTGATTTGAAAAAGCCTGCCGCGCCGCCGTCGGACGACGAGAAGGGCGCGAAGGATCCGGGCACGGCGGGGCCGGGGCATCCGGAGGACAAGGGGGCCAAGCGGGATGAGACTAAGGCGGCGATGCCTGCGCCGAAGGTGGCGTCTGACCCGGACATCCCGACCAACATCAAGATGGTGGAGACGACGGTGCGTGATGCGCTGCGCGACGCCATGGCCGAGGAAATGCGGCGCGATCCCAAGGTCTTTGTGATGGGCGAGGAAGTGGCGGAATACCAAGGCGCCTATAAGGTGACGCGGGAGCTCTTACAGGAATTCGGGCCGCAGCGCGTGGTCGATACGCCGATCACGGAATACGGGTTTGCAGGCATCGGGGTCGGCGCGGCCTTTGGCGGGTTGAAGCCGATCGTGGAGTTCATGACGTTCAACTTTGCACTGCAAGCCATTGATCACATTGTGAATTCTGCGGCCAAGACGCTCTATATGTCGGGTGGGCAGATGGGTTGCCCGATCGTGTTCCGTGGGCCGAACGGGGCGGCGAGCCGGGTGGGCGCGCAGCACAGCCATGACTTCTCGGCGATGTATGCAAATATTCCGGGGCTGAAGGTCGTCGCGCCCTATGACGCGGCGGATGCGAAGGGCCTGCTGAAGGCGGCGATCCGCGATCCAAATCCTGTGGTCTTCCTCGAGCACGAGCTGCTTTACGGGGAGAGCTTCGACGTGCCGGACATGGATGATTTCGTGCTGCCCATCGGCAAGGCGAAAGTGCGCCGCGAGGGTGCGGATGTGACCATTGTCGCGCATTCGCGGATGGTTGGTTACTCGCTACATGCGGCGGAGAAGTTGGCCGAGGAAGGCATCGACTGCGAGGTCATCGACCTGCGCACGCTCCGGCCGCTGGACACAGACACGGTCGTAGAGAGCGTGAAGAAGACCAACCGCATTGTGTGCGCGGAAGAGGGTTGGGCGCAGCACGGCGTGGGCGCGGAGATCGCGACGCGCGTGGTGCAGGAGGCGTTCGACTACCTCGACGCACCGCCTGCGCGGGTGCACCAAGTGGATGTGCCGCTACCCTATGCCGCGAACCTCGAGGCTATGAGTTTGCCGGGGGTTGAGGAGATTGTGGAGGCGGTGAAGAAGGTCGCTTATGTTTAAAGGCTTAATGGTAAGAGGGGCTCAAGCAACTCTACAAAATACAGAGGCATATGCGGTTTCTGATATATGCGAACATGGAAACTTTCTCCAAAAATTAGCCGACTTATTCTCTCCGCTACTACAAACAGCTGAGGATACTGCTTCAGAGTCCAATTTGACCGATGATGATATTGTGAGACTTAGGCAAATGAGGTTAATCTTCAATTTTCCTAGAAATTTGGCTTTACTTGAATCTAATGAGGCGCACAGATTTGCAAAACAGATGAAAACATCTGCTGGTGTAAACTCACCAGAATTTAGAGCGTCATTATTTTTCTCCACATACCTTCAAACCCTCGCTAACGTGCCACAAAGCGATGTATATGTGGATATGGCTGATGCAGCTGCGGTAAAACTAAAGATAGAACGACTTAGCAAAACTAAAATTGGTCTTCTTCATCTCAAATACGCAATTAGTCTTCGTGGCCTTTTTGGTAAGGATGTAGCTGCTTTGCATACAGGTGTTTTCGATCCTCTAGGAATTTTTAATGCCCATTGAAATCCTCATGCCTGCGCTGTCTCCGACGATGGAGGAAGGGACGCTTGCCAAGTGGCATGTGAAGGTGGGGGACGCTGTGGCGAGCGGGGATCTGCTGGCGGAGATCGAGACGGACAAGGCGACGATGGAGGTTGAGGCCGTGGAGGAGGGCACGGTCGGGAAGCTGCTCGTGGACGAGGGGAGCGAGGGAGTGGCGGTGAATGCGCCGATCGCGGTGTTGCTGGAGGACGGGGAGAGTGCGGAGGATATCGGGAAGCTAACGCCGGCGAGTGTTCCGAAGCCGAGTGAGGAAGCGGTTGAGGTGAGTTTGGAGAGGGTGGGTGCGGAACAATCACAGGCTCCCGGACACCGATCCGGGACCTCCCACGGGAATGCGAACGGTGCAGGGCAGGACAAGACGATGGAGGTCCCGGATCAAGTCCGGGAGCCTGGTGCTTCCGGAAAGAGGATTTTCGCTTCGCCACTGGCTAAACGCATGGCGTCGCAGGCGGGGATTTCGCTGGAGATGCTGTCCGGATCCGGGCCGAAGGGGCGGATCGTGAAGCGGGATGTGGAAGCTGCCGAGCGGGATGGTGTGCCGGCGAAGGTCGAGGCATCCGTGGCGCAGGGGTCGTATGCGCCGGAGCCTGAGAAGGTCGTGGATACGGGGTCGCGGGAATTGGGGCCTGTGCGGTCTGGCGGTGCGTCGGATCTGGAGAAGATGGGCGTTGTGCCGGGCTCGTACCGGCTGGAGCCGCTGGACGGGATGCGCAAGGCGGTGGCGCGGCGGTTGTCGGAGTCCAATGCCAATGTGCCTGACTTCCCCCTCATGGTGGATTGCAAGATCGATGCGCTGCTCGCCATGCGCAAGGAGCTGAACGGGCAGGCGCCGGAGGGTGTGAAGATTTCGGTCAACGACATGGTGCTGCGGGCATCGGCGCTGGCGCTGCGGGAGTTCCCGGAGGCGAATGCGTCCTTCACGCCGGACGGGATCGCCTATCACAACGACGCCGATATCGCGGTGGCCGTAGCTGTGCCGGGTGGACTGATCACGCCGATCGTGCGGGCGGCGCAGAACAAAGGGCTGTCCACGATCTCGGCGGAGGTGAAAGACCTCGCGAGCCGTGCGCGGGAGCGGAAGTTGAAGCCGCAGGAGTATCAGGGCGGGTCCTTCTCGGTCTCCAATCTCGGCATGTTCGGGATCAAGGCGTTCGGGTCTATCATCAACGAGCCGCACGGGATGATCCTGAGCGTGGGCGCGGGGGAGCCGCGGGCTGTTGTGGAAGAGGGCGAGATCGTGGTGCGGACGGTAATGACGGTGACCCTGACGTGCGATCACCGCGTCGTGGACGGGGCTGTGGGTGCGCAGTGGCTGGGTGTGTTCAAAGGGTATATCGAGAATCCGATTACGATGATGCTCTGATCGCTCTATTTTCCGCACCAAACGTCGTCGCCGGCGTTTGCGCTAGTGACCTAGAGCCGCACGTCGGCGCTTAGCCGGAGCAGAATACAGAGCGATTAGGCGGGCGGGGGGACGTGCATGGTTTGGCTTTGCTTGACCGTCACGCAATTGTGCTTGGTTCCCGCATGTGTTGCGGAACCCCTCTCGGAGGGGTTTGGCCTGTTGGTGCTGACGGCAAGCGGGAAGAGGTGCGGCAGGCGCGGGAGCGCTTGGATAGAAATTGGGTGGGTGAGCGGGGCTGACGGGGTTCCACCTCTGCGGGAACGGGTTTGCCGTCATGCCGCTCTCGTGTAGGGTTAATGGAGAGTTACCTTATCGCGAGCAGGTATGAGCATGATTTTCAAATCCATTCTGACGGGCCTTGTGTCCACGGTGTCTGCAGCGGGTGTGGTGTGGTTTGGGACGGCTCCGGAGACGGGTGGTCATCCGCATGGGCCGGACGCAAAAATCGAGACACCCCGCGGGGAGAGCCCGGGTGTGCAGGCGCGAACCCTGGTCGTGGAAAAAGGCGAGCCGCCGAAAAAAGCCCAATCCGGCGAGGTGAAGGACGAGCAGCCGGATCGTCGCTGGATCGACCGCTATATCAATCGCAAGGACACCCCCCGCGATATGGATGTGGCCGAAATCGAGGTCGTGGACGACATGCCGGAATATCTGAAAGAACGCGAAAGCGAGATGGAGGGTCGACTAAACGCGCAACAGCTGGATGCGGCTAGAAGGGATTTGGCAGCGAAAAGGGCTGCAGATGCTGCGGAACGCAATGCCAAACGTGCCGAAGCCAAGCGTGCCGAAGCCAAGCGTGCCGAAGCCAAGCGGGTTGAAGCCGAGCGAGCTGAGTCGGAGGCAAAATCCGCGCGGGAAGAGGCTGTCGGTAAGGATGTTCGGGTCACGGTGCGCGAGGACGCGGATGAAGGTTTCAAGATGCGCTGGAAAGAGCGTAGCGACAAGGATGACAAGATGGTTGAGCGGCGCGTCATCATTCGCATGAGCGATGACGACGACGTGGACATCATGAGCATTGACGACGAGTCTGTGATGGACGGGCGTGATCTGGATGAGCTGATCGCCCGAATGATCGCAAAGGTGGAGCTGCCCGGTGTTGCGGGGGGATCACAGGAACAGATGCGGGCCTATGAAAAAGCCGATCCGGTTCGGTTGCTCGCGACCACGGAAGCGATTGATGACCGAAATTTGCGCGATCAGGCGCTCTATGCCGTGAGCACTTATGCGCTGCGCTTTGACGATTTCGACACGGCGGATGAAGCTGTATCTCGGATGGGTGACGACAATCTGCGCGATACGGCGATGAGCAAAGTGGCAATCCGCTATGGTGAGATCGGCGAGATCGACACGGCGATGGAGGTGATCGGCTCGCTGGAAAATAAAGAGCTGCAGGACATCATCCGCGTGCAGCTGGTGGAAGTGCTGACGACGCCTCTGGAAGACCGGAACAAGCGACCGGATTATTAGATTTGCCTTCCTTCCCCTTGATGGGGAACCGGGCCGCCGGAGCGGGTGGCGCGGGCGCGCAGCGCACGGGTCGGAAGGGGTGAAAGCGATAAAGGGGCAGGTGTGACCGGTAGCACACGCCTCTCACCCCTTCCGGCCTCGCTTCGCTCACCCACCTTCCCCATCAAGGGGAAGGAAGATCAACCGTCCACGATCTCTCGGCAGCGGGCCATGATGCTGCTGAACATGGGGTAGGTGAGGCGGCGGGTGTTCACGTTGTAGCGGCTGGTGTGATAGCTTGAAATCAGGAGGACGCCGGAGGGCAGGGTGTACTCCGCGGCGTGACCGAAGCTGTAATCCTTGAGGCGGAGGTCGAGCGCGCGGACGGTGGAGTCGTGGGCAATCTTGCCGAGGGTAAGGATCACGCGCAACTCTGGCAGGGCGTCGATGCGGGCGCGGTGGAAGGGGCGGCAGGTGGTGGCTTCGAGGCCCGTGGGTTTGTTCTGGGGTGGCACGCAGCGCACGGCGTTGGTGATCATGGCGTCCACCATCTGAAGACCGTCATCCGGGCGGGCGTCATACGTGCCGCGGGTGAAGCCGTGCTCCGCGAGGGCTTTGTAGAGAAAGTCGCCCGCGCCGTCGCCGGTAAAGGGGCGCCCGGTCTGGTTCGCGCCGTGGAGTCCCGGAGCCATGCCGGCGATGAGCAGTTTGGCAGAGGATGGGCCGAAGCTCGGGACGGGGCCGTTAAAATAGGTTGGATACTTGTCCTTGTTCTCTTCGAGGAAGGCGCGAAGACGGGGGCAGCGGTCACACTCATACGGCGCCTCGGGTAAAACCTCAGTCATCGTAGGAGTCGGAGTCGCCATAGGTATCCCGGCGGGGTCTTCCTATGATGGGTTCGAGGTCCACAAGGTCGATGAAATTATCGGCGGCCCGGCGGAGTTCGTCGGCGAGCATGGAGGGCTTGGACTCCTTGGTGGAAATGACCGTAGTGCGAACGCCGCGGCGGCGCAGCTCTATTACGGCGGGAGCGAAATCGCCGTCACCGCTGAACAGGACGATGTGGTCGAGGTGTTCGGCCATAGTGAGCATGTCGACCACAAGTACGATGTCCATATTGCCTTTGGTGCGGGTACGGCCATCGCGGTCGGTGTAAACCTTGGCGGGCTTGGTCACCATGGTGTAGCCGTTATAGTCGAGCCAATCGAGGAGCGGGCGAAGCGGGCTGTAGTCGTCTTCCTCGCGCACGGCGGTATAGTAGGAGGCGCGGATGAAGCGGCCCTTGCTGCTGAAGACTTCGTGGAGCTTGCTGTAGTCGATATCCATGTCCAGGGCCTTGCCGCAGGAGTGGATGTTTGCGCCGTCGATGAAGAGAGCGATGCGCTCTTCCGGGCGGAATAGGTCTGAAAATGTCATGGGAGGGCTTTTTGCGGCTAGGAAGGGAAATGACTGAAAGGAATACGGCCTGTATTGCGCTCGGCGCGAACCTGGGCAAGCCCCGTAAGGCGTTTGAGCGGGCGCTGGCGATGTTGCGGCAATGCGGGGTCGAGGTCGTTCGGGAATCCGGGCTGTGGCGGAGTCCGGCCTGGCCCGCCGAAAGTGGTGCGCCGGATTACCTGAATGCCGTTGTGGCAGTGGAGACGGAGTTGGGGGCGCACGCTCTGATGGCGATGCTGCATGAGGTGGAGGCAGCGGCGGGGCGGGTTCGGGGAGAGCGGAATGCCCCGCGTGAGCTGGATCTGGATTTGGTTTGCTATGGCGATGAGGTGCTTGCTGAAGGGAGAGATGTTGGACTGGTGCTGCCGCATCCACGGATGGCGGACCGGGCATTTGTATTGTTGCCGTTGTGGGAAGTGGCAGGGGAGGCATGGCGGCATCCGGTGAGTGGCGAGGGGGTGTGGGAGATGATGGGAAGATTGGTGTCGGTGGAGTGTGAGCGGGTAGGGCCTGCGATCACGACCTAGCTTTCACCCCGGGGGAGATTGGGACCTTCGTCGGAGTGGTCTGCCCTGGCATGTTTTACCACGAGCGTGAAATCCCGGCTTTCGCCGGAATGATGGTGAAAGGCTCTAGGATTGGGAGTTTTGGCGTGACTCCGTGTGTTGCGCTCGGGCGTAATTCCCATTAAGTGGCTACCACTCCCCTATTTTGACAAGAGGCCCGTTATGGCTCGCGTTACCGTTGAAGACTGCGTTGATAAGATTCCGAACCGGTTCGACCTGGTTCTGCTGGCGGCGCACCGCTCTCGCAATATTGCGCAAGGCTCTGAAATTCTGGTCGAGCGTGACAATGACAAGACCCCTGTCGTATCCCTGCGTGAGCTTGCGGAGGAGAAGCTGAACCTCAAAGAGTTGCGCGAGAGCCTGGTGCAGAACCTGCAGCGCGTGATTACCGATGACGATTTGCCCGATGAAGAAGAGCAGGCGCCCGTGCTGGCCATCGAGCAGTCGCCGGAAGGACCCAAGGAAATGGACGAGGCGGAGCTGCTCAAGGCTCTTCAATCGGATCAGGAAAATGGGCCAGACAATCGTTTCTAGCACGGCCTGGTGAGGTTTTAGGTTCACCCAGAAGACGACGAAGCCATCCCCTCAATGATCATTGGGCGGGTGGCTTTTTTCTTGGTCGCGACTAAGTCTAAGGGGTGAGTGCTGCTGCGAAAATAAAAACGAAGGCCAATGCCCCAAAGGGCATGTTGCGGCAATACGAACTGGTCGAGCGGGTTCGCGCCTATGATCCATCAGTGGACGAGGCACTGCTGAACAAGGCCTATGTGTTCAGTGTGGCATCACATGGCGAGCAGCTGCGGCATTCGGGTGATCCCTATTACGCGCATCCCATCGAGGTGGCGGGAATCGTCGCGTCGCTGCATCTGGATGTGGCGACGGTGTGCACGGCGCTGTTGCATGATGTGCTGGAGGACACGGATGTGACCTTCGAGGAGATGGGCGAGGAATTCACACCCGAGATTGCGGAGCTGGTGCGCGGCGTGACGAAGCTGGGCCAGTTGGAGCTGTCCACGCCCACGGCTTCGCGCGAGCGGCAGCAGGCGGAAAATTTTCAGAAGTTCGTGCTGGCCATGAGCCGGGATGTCCGGGTGTTGTTGGTGAAACTGTGTGACCGGCTGCACAATATGCGGACGCTGGAATACCATCCCAAACCTGAGCGCCGAGAGGCGATTGCGCGGGAGACGCTGGAAATCTACGCACCACTGGCGCGCCGGATCGGGGTTGATCGGATATGCTCAGAGTTGGAAGACCTGTCGTTCAAGCACGTCAATCCGGCGGCTTATCAGTCGATTACGCGCCGGTTGACGGAGTGGCGCGAGGAGACGCGCGGATTGATTGCACAGGTCAGTATCGGTTTGCGGGAATTGCTGGACGGAGAAGGTGTGTCGGCGCGAATCTATGGGCGCGAAAAGCGGGCCTATGCGATCTGGCGGAAGCTGGAAAAGCAGGGAATCGACTTTGACGATGTGGCCGACCTGCATGCGTTTCGGATTGTCGTGGACACGCTTCCGGATTGTTACCGCGCGCTGGGGGTCCTGCATGAGGCCTATAGCTTTGTGCCGGGGCGGTTCCGCGATTTTATCAGCGTTCCGAAATCCAATGGCTATCAGTCTCTGCACACGACCGTGCTGGGTCCCGAGAACAAGCGGGTGGAATTGCAGATACGCACGGAGCGCATGGAAGATGTGGCCGAGCGCGGTGTGGCGGCGCACTGGGCCTATAAGGATGACGCTTACGCCTATGATCCTGACAGTGCGCAAAAGGCGGGCGGCGATCCGTTGCGGCGTATACGGCCCCTGGTGGAGATGCTGGAGCGTGACGGCGATGCGGACGAGTTTCTGGAAAACGCGAAGCTCGAGATGTTTCAGGATCAGGTGTTTACCTTCAGTCCCAAGGGCGATCTGATCGCGCTGCCGCGCGGAGCGACGGCGATCGATTTCGCCTATGCCGTGCATACCGATATCGGAGATACGTGCATTGGAGCGGTGGTGAACGGGCGTGAGCGGCCGTTGCGCCGACCGTTGGAAAACGGCGATGTCGTGCGCATCATCCGTGGGGGCCAAGCCGAACCGCAACCCGATTGGGAGTATATGGTGGTCACGGGGCGCGCGCGTTCGGCTGTGCGCAAGCTGGTCAAACAGGTCGAGCGTGACGAGTATGAGCGGTTGGGCGAGCTTTATGCCGCGCGGGCGCTGGAGCATTACAAGAAGTCACTGACTGACGAAATCATGTTGGGCGTGATGAAGCGCCTGGGGCTGGAGACACATGACGCGGTGTTCGAAAAGCTGGGCCGGGCGGAAGTTTCGCGGGCGGAGTTTCTGGAGGCGGCGCTGCCAGGGTTTGATGCGGCGCAGGAATTGCGCGGCGCGCGTGATCTGATAGAGGATGGGAATGCGCGGCTTTACGTGCGCGGGTCGGGCCTGCGTGACGGTGTGACCCTGCATCTGGCGCGGTGCTGTTCGCCGATCCGGGGCGACCGGATTACGGGGGTGACGCGATCTGACGGGGTGTGGATTCATACCATCGACTGCGAGCAGCTGGACGAGTTGGACGACCGCGAGTGGATCGATCTGGGTTGGGAGAAGTCGGCGGAAAATGCCGTTTCGGTCGGGAGGATCACGGCGACGGTGCAGCATGTTCCCGGAGCACTGGCCGATGTGACCAAGGTGATCGGCGAGGCGGGCGGAAACCTGTTGAACATACGCACGGTCAAACGCGGGGAGACATTCTTTGATATGATCCTGGATGTGGAGGTGGACGATACACGCCACCTGTCGCAGACTCTGGCGGCGGTGCGATCGTCCGGCTTTGTGGTCGATGCGCAGCGCGCGGTTTTACGTGGAGATGAGTCGTGAAGACGGATGACGTACTGGATGTATTCCGCGAAGCGGGGGCGTTGCTGGAGGGCCATTTCATCCTGTCGTCCGGGCTGCGCTCTCCGGTGTTTTTGCAGAAGGCACTTATTTTCAAAAATCCTGTGTTGACCGAAAAGCTGTGCGCGGCGCTGGCTGAGAAAGTGCGGGGCACGCTGTCCGAGATGCCGGATGCGATCATTGCACCGGCCATGGGCGGGGTCATTCCAGGCTATGAAATGGCGCGGCAGATGGGAATGGAATCGATGTTTGTGGAGCGGGAAGACGGGGAGTTTACTCTGAGGCGGGGGTTCACTCTTGAGCCGGGGCAACGTGTGTTGATGGTGGAGGATATCGTGACGACGGGGCTGTCCTCGCGGGAGTGCATCGGGGCGATCGAGGCGCAGACTGGCGCGACCGTGATTGCGGGGTGCTGTATTTTCGACCGCTCGAACGGCGAGGCCGATATCGGTGTGCCGCTGGTGAGTTTGGCGGCGCGGAAGTTTCCCGCTTACGCGGCGGATGATCTGCCGCCGGAGCTGGCGGGTATGGAGGCGGTCAAGCCTGGGAGCCGGGGGCTGAAATGACCAACGAGAAGACGCTGCGGCTTGGGGTGAACATCGACCATGTCGCGACTGTGCGGAACGCGCGGGGCGGGGAACATCCCGACCCTGTGGCGGGCGCGCATGAGGCGATCCGTGCTGGTGCGGACGGAATTACGGCGCATCTGCGCGAAGACCGTCGGCATATCCGCGATGACGATATGGAACGGCTGTCCAAGCTGTGCGCGACGACCAAGGTACCGCTGAATTTCGAGATGGCGGCGACGGAAGAGATGGTGGCGATGGTCGAGCGTTTGAAGCCGCACGCAGCGTGCCTGGTGCCGGAAAAGCGACAGGAACGCACGACGGAGGGCGGGCTGGACGTTGTCGGCGGGCACACGACGCTCGCGCCGTTCGTGCGGCGGATCAAGGCTGCGGGCGTGCGGGTGTCGCTGTTCGTGGAGGCGGATGAGGCGCAGTTGGAGGCGTCCGCGAAGATCGGAGCGGACATCGTGGAGCTGCATTGCGGGGCCTATGCACATGCTCTGGAGGATGGCGAGACGGCAAAGGCGGAGGCGATTTTGGAGCAGCTGCGGATAGGCGCGCGGGTTGCTTATGCGGCGGGGCTGGAGGTGCATGCGGGGCATGGGCTGACGTTCGAGAATGTGGAACCGGTGGCGGCGATGCCGGAAGTCGTGGAGCTCAATATTGGGCACTTCCTTATTGGGGAGGCGATTTTCATGGGGCTGGGCGAAGCCGTTCGCGAGATGCGCGAGCGTATGGACGCGGCGCGTGAGAATTTAGGTGATTAGCGGAATCGGGACGGATTTGTGCGACATCCGACGGATCGCGGATTTGCTGGAGCGGCATGGGGAGCGGTTCAAGGCGAAGTGTTTTACGGATTCAGAGCGTGCGACCTGTGACGCGCGATCGGATTCGGCGGGGTGTTATGCGAAACGGTTCGCGGCCAAGGAAGCTGTGGCGAAAGCGCTGGCGGGAGAGACGACCGGTGCGCTGCCGTGGCATTCGGTCGAGGTGGTCAATGATGGGTCGGGGCGGCCGCGGGCAGTGCTGAGCGGGGCGGCGGCGGAGCGGCTTGGCGAGAGGGCGGTCGTGCATTTGAGCCTTACGGATGATCACCCTTATGCGCAGGCTTTCGTGGTGGTGGAGACGCCTTGAGAGGGTTCTGGCGATGGCTGCTGGTGATCGTGGTCGTGATGGTAGGGCTGCGGCTGTGTGTGGGGCAGTCCTTCGTTGTCACGGGGGAGTCAATGGAGCCGACGCTGTTGCGTGGCGATGTGGTGCTGGTGTCGACGCTCGGGCGGTACGAGGCGGAGCGGGGTGATGTGGTTGTGCTGCGGCCTGAGGATATGCGGACGCCATTTGTGAAGCGGGTGGCGGCGCTGGGTGGGGAGGCTTTCGAGTTCGAAGGTAAGGGCTGGGACGTGCCGGAGGGGCGGGTGTTCGTGCTGGGGGACAGGCGGGAGGCGAGCCTGGACTCACGGGTGGAGGCACGGATGGGTGGCACAGGCATGGTGCCGGAGGATAATTTGGTGGGGGAGGTGAAGTTGGTGCTTCTGTCGGTGGCGGATAAGGGGGTGTGGTGGAAGCCCTGGACGTGGTTGCGGTGGGGTCGGTGGTTTGTGGGGGTGGAGTGAGAAAACACCGTCATCCCGGCGCAGGCCGGGATGACGAAGAGGTGGAAACCCTCGCCAATCGCTTTCACGTCGGGTAGCTGTCCGGCGATGACGAGTTTCGTAACATGACGGGTGAGGAGCGCAGGCTGCGGGGGCTCGAGGCGCGTATCGGATATACGTTCACGGACCGGGCGCTGGCGCTGCGGGCGTTGACGCATAGTTCCTATGGCGACGGCAATCCGAATGTGCGCAATTACGAGCGGCTGGAGTTTTTGGGTGACCGGGTGCTGGGGTTTCTGACGGCGGAGCGGTTGTTCCTGAACCGGGACGAGCCGGAGGGGACGATGGCGCGGCGGTTGAACGCGTTTGTGCGCAAGGAGGCGTGCGCGCAGGTGGGCAAGGAGATCGGGATCGGCGAGGCGCTGCTGCTGTCGCCGTCGGAAGACCGGCAGGGTGGGCGCTCCAAGCTCTCGATTCTTGGAGACTCGGTCGAGTCGCTGATGGCAGTGCTGTATCTGGATGGCGGATGGGACGCGGCAAGGGCATTTTACGAGCGCTATTGGAAGCCGCAACTGGCGGACGCGCCAAAGGACCCGAAGACGGAGCTGCAAGAGCGTGCCGCGCAGGATCAGCGTGTTCCGGTCTATGCCATGGTCGAGCGCAAGGGGCCGGATCACCGCCCGATTTTCGTCGTCACGGTGACGGTCGATAAGGTCGGCACGGCGCAGGGCACGGGTGCGAGCAAAAAGGAAGCGGAACGCTTTGCCGCGCGACACCTTCTGGACTCATGGACATGACCGAACACACCACACGCGCGGGCGTTGTTGCCATTGTTGGCGCGCCCAATGCGGGCAAGTCCACGCTAACCAATGCGCTGGTGGGCGAGAAAGTCTCCATCGTGACGCACAAGGTGCAGACGACACGCTTTCAGGTGCGCGGGATTGCGATGGTGAAGACTGCCCCTAAAGACGGGAAAGAGAGCGAAGCGCAGCTGATACTGGTGGATACGCCGGGAATATTCACGGGCAAGGAGCGCATGGCAAAAGCCATGGTCGAGAATGCCTGGGCGGGTGTGGATGGCGCGGATGTGGTGCTACACGTTGTCGATTCGAGCGCCTATATCGAGGGGCGCAAGCGCTCGGTGGGCGATACGCAGACGGTGATCGACGGGCTGAAGCGGATGGGCAAGCGGGCGGTGCTGGCGCTCAATCAGATCGACCGGGTGGGTGTGGAGCAGCTATTGCCGCTGGTGGCGCAGATGCAGGAGGCAGGCGTTTACGATGAGGTGTTTCTTATCAGCGCGCTGAACGGGGATGGCGTCGGGGATTTGGCGCAGTTCCTGGCCGAGCGCATGCCGGAGTCGCCGTTTCTTTACCCCACGGATCAGGCAGCGGATTTGCCGGTGCGGGTGATGGCCGCCGAGATTACGCGGGAGAAGCTTTTTCTGCGCCTACATGAGGAGTTGCCTTATGCTCTGGCCGTAGAGACGGAGGGCTGGGAAGAGCACCGGAACGGGTCGGTAAAGGTAAATCAGGTGATCTATGTCACGCGGAAAGGGCATAAGGGGATCGTGCTCGGCAAGGGTGGTGAAACGATCAAGGCCGTGAGTTTGGCAGCGCGGAAAGAGATGAAGGGCTGGCTGGGCCGCGATGTGCATTTGTTCCTGTTCGTGAAGGTGCGCGAGGGCTGGCAGGAGGATCGGGCGCGGTATGAGGCGATGGGCCTGAATTTCCACGTCAGCTGACCGGATCGTTCCGCCTGGGCTGCGTTGCGCGTCCTCGCAAGGGTGACCCCTTGCTTGCGGTGCGCGCCTTGCCAGACGAAACGCTACGGTCAGCTTCGCTGACTCTGCTTCGCCGACCGGACGTCGTTGCGCGTCCTCGCGGTAGTGACCTACCGCTTTCGGTGCGCGCCAAGCCGGACGACGAATTAGGTTCAGCCCTTCATGATTTTAAGTTCCCGCACTCGATGCGGGATCTCTATCGTTTGTGCCAAGCCCTGTCGTTTTGCACGGCAAGCGGGAGGTCCCGCATCACGTGCGGGAGCCTTGGCTTTATTTAAGTGGTCCTTAGCCCCATATCTCATGCATGGAATGGTCGGGCGAAGCTGTCATTATAGGCGTGCGCAAGCATGGGGAGACGTCGGCGATCGTGGAGGTGTTTTCGCGCGAGAAGGGGCGGCATTCGGGATTGGTGCGCGGGGGGATTTCGCGAAAGATGCGGCCCGTGTTGCAGATGGGAAACACGGTCACGGTGGAGTGGCGGGCGCGGCTGGACGGGCATTTGGGGAACTTCACGGTGGAGCCTTTGGAGATGCGGGCGGCGTCGATCATGGACGACCGGACGGCTTTGTCGGCGCTGAATGCGGCGTGTGCGCTGGCGCGGGAGGCTTTGCCGGAGCGCCAGAGCGTGCCGGAATTATATGAGGCGTTTCTGGTGTTGCTGGACAATCTGCATGAGCCGGAGGTGTGGCCGGCGGTATTTATACGGTGGGAGTTAGGGCTGCTTTCCGCGCTCGGCTATGGGCTGGATCTGCGGGCGTGCGCGGCGACGGGGACCAATGACGGGTTGGCTTATGTGTCGCCGCGATCGGGACGCGCGGTGAGTGCGTCGGCGGGGGAGCCATATAAGGATAAGCTCTACCGATTGCCGGGCTTCCTGATTGGAGATGGGCAGTTGCGGGCGGAGGATGTCTCGGACGGGTTTGCGCTGACGGGGTATTTCCTGGAAAGCCGGGTGTTCTGGGGGATGAACCGGCCGCTGCCGGACGCGCGGGTGCGGATGGTGGAGAGGATAGGAAGGAAGTGTGGATCATGTCCCTAAACCCCTCGCGAATCCTGTGCGTTCACGGTAGGTTCTGCATCGAAACGGGAGCGGAATGATGGCGAAGAAGACCAAAGTGGCGACGCCTGTACCGCAAGGCTTGATTATCGATGAGGGGATCGAAACCGCGCTGTCGACGCGCTATCTGGCCTATGCGCTATCGACGATTACGCAGCGGGCGCTGCCGGATGTGCGGGATGGATTGAAGCCCGTCCATCGGCGCATTCTCTATGCAATGCGGCAGTTGAAGCTGAACCCGGAGACGGCGCATAAGAAGTGCGCGCGGATTGTGGGCGATGTGATGGGACAGTATCACCCGCACGGCGATCAGTCGATCTATGACGCGCTGGTGAAGCTCGCGCAGACCTTTTCCACGCGCTACCCGCTGGTTGATGGGCAGGGCAATTTTGGCAATGTCGACGGCGATACGGCGGCGGCCATGCGCTATACCGAGGCGAAGATGACGGATGCGGGCGTGTTGTTGCTCGCGGGGATCGATGAGGACGCCGTCGATTTCGCGCCGACCTATAATGAGGAAGACCGGGAGCCGGAAGTGTTGCCGGCGGGGTTTCCGAACCTTTTAGCGAACGGGTCGCAAGGCATTGCGGTGGGCATGGCAACGTCGATTCCGCCGCATAACGTCAAGGAAATCTGTGACGCGGCGCTGCACCTGATCAAGACGCCCAATGCGCGGATCGAGACGCTGATGGGCTATGTACGCGGGCCGGATTTGCCGACGGGTGGGATCATTGTCGAGGACCGGGAGTCCATGCTGGAGACCTATGCTACGGGGCGTGGGGGCTTTCGCGTGCGGGCGCGGTGGGAGACCGAGGATCTGGGCCGTGGAATGTGGCAAGTGGTCGTGACGGAGATCCCCTATCAGGTGCAAAAATCGCGACTGATCGAGAAGCTGGCAGATGTGATCGACCGGAAGCTGGCGCCCGCTTTAGTGGATGTTCGCGACGAGAGCGCGGAGGATATCCGCATCGTGCTGGAGCCAAAATCTAAGACTATCGATCCGGCACTGATGATGGAGTCGCTGTTCAAGGTTAGCGAGCTGGAAAACCGGGTGTCGCTGAACATGAATGTGCTGGACGCGACGGGGACGCCGCGGGTGATGGATTTGCGCGATGTCCTGCAGGCGTGGCTGGACCATCGGCGGGACGTGCTGGTGCGGCGCAAGCGGTTTCGCCTCGCCAAGATCGATGCGCGGGTGGAAGTGCTGGACGGGCTGATGATTGCCTTCCTCAATCTGGACGAGGTGATCCGTATTATACGGTTCGAGGATGAGCCGAAGAAAGACCTGATTGCCGCGTTCAATCTGACGGATACGCAAGCCGAGGCGATTTTGAACATGCGGCTGCGCACGCTGAACAAACTGCGCGAGATCGAGATCAAGACAGAGCGGGATGCGCTGGCGATCGAGGCCAAGGGCATACGCGGCTTGCTGGCGTCCGATGGCGAGCAGTGGGACGCGGTGGCGGGCGAGGTGCGCGAGGTGCGCGATACCTTTGGGGCGAAGACGGCGCTGGGTGCGCGGCGGACGAGCTTTGCCGATGCACCGCAAATCGATGTCGATCTGGCGACGGCATTCATCACCCGTGAGCCGGTGACGCTGGTGCTGTCCAAGAAAGGCTGGCTGCGAGGGATGCGGGGCAGGGTGGAGGACACCACGACGCTGAAGTTCAAGGACAAGGATTCGCTAGAGTTTATTGTTGAGGGGGAGACGACGGACAAGTTCATCCTGGTGACGTCGAACGGGAAATTCTATACGCTGGCCGGGGACAAGCTGCCCGGTGGGAGGGGCAATGGGGAGCCGATCCGCCTGCTGATTGACCTGCCTAACGACCACGAACCGATTGCGCTGTTCCGCCATGATCCCGAGCGGGAGCTCTTGGTGGCGTCATCCGAGGGCTATGGCTTTCGGGTGAAGGAAGCGGATGTGGTGGCCTCGACCAAGGGGGGCAAGCAGGTGCTGAATGTGAAGGGCGGTGCGGAGGCGCTACGCGTTGTGGCCGTGGAGGGCGACCGGGTGGCGGTCATCGGCGAGAACAAGAAGGTCGTAATTTTCAATGTCGAGGAAGTGCCTGTGATGGGGCGCGGCAAGGGTGTGCGGCTGCAGCGTTACAAAGATGGCGGGCTGATGGATGTGCGGGTGTTCGCGGAGGATGCGGGGTTGTTCTTTGAGGACAAGGCCGGGCGGACGAAGGCGTTTCCGGAGGAGGCGCAATATGCGGGCGCGCGTGCGCAGGCGGGACGGCTGGCGCCGCGGGGATTCAATGCGAAGCCGGTATTCGGGTATGGGCGGGGGCTTTAGAATGAACGCCTATATCGCCATCATTTCCTCGCGTACGGAGGTCGCCATCGGGAGTGGCTGGCCTTGGCTACACGGATGACAAGCTGACGGTTCCCGCTTTCGCAAGGATAACGGAAGGTGTGAGGGATGTAGGCATCTGTTTCAGGCTCCCGCACTTGATGCGGGACCTCCATCGGTAGTGCCGTGCCCTGTCGTTCTTGACGGCAAGCGGGAGGTCCCGCGTCGAGCGCGGGAGCTATTTCAAGTCTGCACGGAGTTAGATGCGCAAAAAAAGGCGGCCCGCTCAAAAACGAGGGGCCGCCTTTTGCGTTCAGTATTGCCGTGATGCTTAGCTGGCCGAGCCGGAAGTGGCGGCTTCGACCTGGCGGAGATCTTCGCCGTCTTCGATGGCATCGGTCTCGCGTGGGTTGGCGGGCATGGCTTCGTCGATGTCGACGCCTTCGCCCTCTTCACCCTCGGGGGGAGCCGCACCCTCTTCGAACATTTCACGCGCGATTTCCGCACGTTCCTGCGCGGCGCTCATATTGTCGGCGCGCTCTTCGTCGAGTTGCGTCTGGATGACGTCCTCACCGGCAGCCTGACGCTCGGCTTCGTCTTCGGAACGGGCGACGTTGACGGTGATGGTGGAGCTGACCTCTGGGTGCAGCTTCACGGTAACCTCATGCAGGCCGAGTTCCTTGATGGGCTTTTCGAGCTTGACCATGGAACCTTTGACATCGGGGTGGTCCATTTCGGACACGATGTCGCGAGCGGAGACCGAACCGTAAAGCATGCCGGAGTCGCCAGCTTTGCGGATGATAATGAAGGATTTTCCGTTCATGTCTTCGGCGTCCGATTCGGCGCGGGCGCGGGTCTCGGCGTTGCGACGCTCGAGATATTCACGTTCGGCTTCGAAGCGGATGAGGTTGGCCTTGGTGGCACGGAGGGCTTTTTCCTGCGGCAGCAGGAAGTTGCGCGCGAAGCCGGGCTTGACGGAGACGACGTCACCCATCTGGCCGAGGTTTTCGACGCGTTCCAAGAGTACAACTTCCATCTTATTTCACCTCATAAGGCATGAGTGCGAGGTAACGCGCGCGCTTGATGGCGCGGGCGAGTTCGCGTTGCTTTTTGCGGGACACGGCCGTGATGCGCGAGGGCGCGATCTTTCCTTTTTCCGATGTGTAGCGACCCAGCATCTTGGGATCCTTGTAATCAATGGTCTGGCCGTTCTCGCCGGAGAAGGGGCAGACCTTGCGACGACGCCGGAAGGGGGTGCGCTGCGGGATGTTTTCGATGCGGATGGTATCTTTTGCCATGATCTGTGTCCTCTAATCGCGCTTGTTGTCGCGGCGCTTGCGGTCTTCGCGCTTTTGCAGGATGGGCGACTGCTCTTCGGAGAGCTCGTCCACGCGGATGGACATGTAGCGCAGGATGTCTTCGTCGATGCGGTGGGTGCGCTCGATCTCGTGAATGACTTCGGCGGGGCCGTCGATCTGCAGGAGCGAGTAGTGCGCCTTGCGGTTCTTGTTGATGCGGTAGGCGAGGTTGCGGAGGCCCCAATATTCGGTGCGACCGACCTTGCCACCAAGGTTTTCGATCTTGGTGGTGAGTTTTTCGACCATCTCGTCGACCTGGTTCGAGGAGATGTCGGGACGTGAGATAATCACGTGCTCGTAAAGCGACATGGAATGCCCTTCATGTGAGGATGCGGCGTAAGGTGCAGCGTGAAGGGTGCTGCCCCGACGATGGCTCCGGCTGCGACCAGCCACCATTGGCCGGGTGATGCAGACGGACCGCAGTCCGGTGAAGGGCGCGCTATAGGAGGCACGCGCGGCCGGCGCAAGCGCAGTGTGCATGGGTTGAAGGGTGCGGGCAGGGGAGGTATGTAGCTATATGTTAGGACACAACAGACGCGGTTTAGTTAGGAGTTCCAACGTGTTCGCAATCGTATTCGACTTGGACACATCGATCCTTGAAGACCTTTACCACAATGCGTCTTGGAAGAACGCATACCAGGATATACGGAAGTTTCTCGAGCAAAGAGGCTTCGACCACATGCAGGGCAGCACTTATTTTGGTGACGAAACCATGGACAGCATTACTTGCAGCACGACAGTGCAGGAAATGGCGCTTACATTTGACTGGTTTGCAAGTGCCGTGCGCGATATCCGAATGCTCAAGATTGAAGACAACAATGACATGATGCCTGCAATCGACCTTGTTATGGGTCTATCTGAACGAACGGCATCCAAAACAAAATAGGACCTACTCATGGCCGGACATAGTAAATGGGCCAATATTCAGCACCGCAAGGGGCGGCAGGACAAGCTGCGCTCCAAGCTATTTGCGAAGCTGTCCAAGGAGATCGCGGTGGCCGCCAAGATGGGCGGGCCGGATCCGGACATGAACCCGCGACTGCGGCTGGCGATCAACAACGCCAAGGGCCAGTCCATGCCCAAGGACAACATCCAGCGCGCGGTCGATAAAGGCCAAGGCGGTGAGGGCGGAGATTATGAGGATATCCGCTATGAGGGTTTCGGCCCGGGGGGCGTGAGCTTCATCGTGGAATGTTCGACCGACAACAAGAACCGCTCGGTCATGGAAGTGCGCACGGCGTTTTCCAAGAATGGCGGCAATATGGGCGAGAGCGGCTCTGTCAGCTTCGGCTTCGAGCAGATGGGCCAGATCGAATACCCGCTGGAAAAAGCCGACGAGGACACGATCATGGAAGCGGCCATCGAGGCGGGTGCGCAGGATGTCGAGCATGACAAGCCGGCCGAGGATCAGTGGGATGAGGCCGAGCCTGTGCACACGATCTGGACCGCGCGCGAGGATCTGGGTGCGGTGGCTACCGATCTCGAAAAGGCATTGGGCGAGCCGAAATCGGTGAACCTGGTGTGGAAGGCCGCCAACGACATCGACGCGCCGGAGAGCGCGCAAGCGGTGATGCGGCTAGTGGATGCGCTGGACGATCTGGACGATGTGCAGAGCGTGTATCATAATTTCGAGATGAGCGATGCCGCGTTGGCGGCGCTGGAGGACGAGGATTAAGGGTGACGGAGGGGTCGCCTCATCTTTAATGGGGCAAATTTTCAATCGGCGATTGAAAATACCGGAGGAACCGGAGCGCAAGCGACGGCTGCGTTCGATGTGGGTGTTTCGGGTGAGTAAGAAGCGAGAAGGTGTGCGGGTTTGTCGTCGTTTTCTCTTTTCCGCTGATCCTCGCGGAGGCGGGGATTTAAGCTTTCGGGCAGGAGGTACGTGTGGTGGCGGGTTTGGACCCCCGCCTTCGCGGGGGCGAGCGGGGTTATGGTGGGATGCGGACTCCTCCTTCTTCCCGCTCATCCCGGCGTAGGCCGGGATCCAGAAGGGTAATAGCGTGGGAGCCGCGTGAGGCTTGCCGCGACATCCTGGGTTCCGCTGCGTGCACAGCGCGCCGTACGCCGGAATGAGCGGTTAATTGGGGTGAATTCGCGAAGTTTAAGATATATCCGCACCTAAGGTCTCTGGAAAGCCGTGTGCCTTCAGTCGCTTGCAGAAATATCGGGAGATATATCCACCCCCTAGCGGAGTGCGCTTATGCTCTCCGCATTAGTTCTTGGAAAACACCACGGGAAGAGAAGACCGAAGACACGGCTCCGCTATTTGCGAAGATGGCGCGGGTGGAGGGCTTGGCCTTGCGTGTCGTGGAGGATGAGAGGAATGATCCCGGCTTCAGATTGCTGTCATTGATCGTGGGTTGGATGGCTATCTTGCAGCGGCGCATTGGAGTGGCGGAGCGGTGGGCTCGACGGGCGGCTCGGAAGCGGGAGATGTTGGCGAGTGAAGCGCTACGGATGAAAATGTGTGACCGGCTAGGCGGTGTTGGGGCGTTGGAGCGGTGGGAGGAGAGGGCAAAGCTGGCCCTGACGTTCTCACGACAAGCGGGAGATCCCGCTGCTGCACAGCGCGCATACCGCCGGGATGACGGTAAAAAAGAAAATCAAACCAACGCCACTTCGTCACCCCGGCAGAAGCCAGGGTCTCCAGATGGCGTGCGGGAGTTTGCCTTGGCGAGGCTGCCGGGATGTGGAGTGCGGAGGGTGGCTACGCGAAATGTGCGGGCGGCTCCGAGGCATGAGACGCCGATACCGGTGTGGCCTTGCGAGGTGATGCCGGAGCGGTTTGCTCGGGAGTGGTGGAAGGCTGCGCCGGAAGGGCCAAGCCAAACTAACAAAAACACAGACGCATTCCCGGAATTTGGCTCTGCCAAATATCCGGGAGCGGGGGAGGGTGGGCCTGACGGGAATGGCGCGAGGGATCGCCTCCCCGGATTGAATCCGGGGAGGCGTGGGAGTGTAAGGCGTGGCTTGGACGTGGGAGGTCCCGGCTCAAGGCCGGGAGCCATGCTATGCGCTTCGATTGCCTGAACGACATCGCTTGCCGCAGGGCGCTCCGGATTTATGTCGGGGGCGAGGGCTTTTGCTTGTCCGGGGTTGGGGTGGGGGCTAGGTGAGCGGGATGGTGGATAGGCTACGCATAGCTCTGGCGCAGATGAATGCGACGGTGGGGGATTTGGCCGGGAATATGGCCAAGGTCCGGGCGGCGCATGGGCGGGCGGTAGACGCCGGGGCGGATATCCTGGTGCTGCCGGAATTGTTCGTGATCGGCTATCCGCCGGAAGACCTGGTGCTGAAGCCTGCAGCGGTGGCGGATTGCCGGGAACATGCGGAAAGCTTTGCGGCGGAGACGGGCGAGATGGCGGTGGTGTTTTCGACGCCTTGGAAGGACGAAGGGACGGGCAAGCTGCATTCGGCGGTGTTGTTCATGCATGATGGGGCGATCCGGGATGTGCGCTACAAGCATCACCTGCCCAATTACGGGGTGTTCGACGAGGCACGGGTGTTCTGGCCGGGGCCGGTGCCGGCGCCTGTGGAGTTTCGTGGGGTCACTCTGGGTTTGCCGATTTGCGAGGATCTGTGGCAGCCGGGTGTGGCGTGTTCGCTGGGGGAGCAGGGGGCGGAGCTTATGCTCTCGCCAAATGGCTCGCCCTGGCGGCGCACGGCCCATGCGGAGCGGCACGAGGCGATCGGCGGGCGCGTATTCAATGAGGGTATCCCGCTGGTCTATGTCAATCAGGTGGGCGGGCAGGACGAGCTGGTGTTCGATGGGACGTCCTTCTGTCTGCAAGGCGATGGTGAGACGGCGGGGATGCTGAAGTCGTTCGTGGAGGACTTCGGCGTGTCGGAATGGGTGCGCGGCGAGAATGGCTGGCGCTGCGAGAGCGCGCCGCTGCAAGAGCCGCTATCGGGGCTGGAGGCGGATTGGCGGGCATGCTGTCTGGGACTGTCGGACTATGTGAACAAGAACGGGTTCAGAGATGTGATCCTTGGCCTGTCGGGCGGGATCGACAGCGCGATCGTCGCGGCGATCGCGGCGGATGCGCTGGGGCCTGAGCATTTGTGGTCAGTGATGATGCCCTATCGCTGGACGAGCTCAGACAGCCTGGAGGACGCGAAGCTCTGCGCAGAGGCGATCGGGTGCCGCTATGACATCGTGCCGATCAGTGCGGCGGTCGGAGCCTTCGACGAGATGCTGGAGCCATTGTTCGAGGGCACGGAGCCGGGCGTTGCGGAAGAAAACCTGCAGTCGCGCATCCGTGGCGTGACATTGATGGCGCTGTCCAACAAATTCGGGCCGATGGTGGTCACGACCGGGAACAAGAGCGAAATGGCGGTGGGCTATGCCACGCTTTACGGCGATATGAATGGCGGGTTCAATCCGATCAAGGACGTCTACAAGACGGAGGTGTTCGCGCTGGCGGAATGGCGGAATGCGCATGTGCCGGAGGATCTGCACGGCGGGGAAACGCCCATCCCGCAGCGGATCATTGACAAGCCGCCGAGCGCGGAATTGGCGGAAGGCCAGCGCGATGACGACTCGCTACCGCCCTATCCGGTGCTGGACGATATCTTGCGCGGGCTGATCGAGGAGGAAGCGCCCGTGGAGGACATCATCGCCCGCGGCCACGCGCCGGAGCTTGTGCGGCGGGTGCAGCATTTGCTTTTCATCGCGGAATATAAGCGGCGGCAGGCCCCGCCGGGCGTGAAGATAGGCAGCCGCAATTTCGGGCGCGATCGGCGCTACCCCATTACAAACCGCTATCGGGATCATCCGGGCGGGATTGAAGGTTCGACAACATGAGTGATGTGAGAGTGAGATTTGCGCCATCGCCGACGGGCAAGCTGCATGTCGGGAATGTGCGCACGGCGTTGATGAACAAGCTGTTCGCGGAAAAGATGGACGGGACGTTCATCCTGCGCATCGACGATACGGATACCGAGCGATCAACTGCGGAATACGAGGACGGCATCCGCGAGGATATGCGCTGGCTCGGGATGGAGTGGGACGAGACGTTCAAGCAGTCCGAGCGGTTTGCGCGCTATGGCGAGGTCGCGGAAGATTTGAAGGCGCGGGGGCTGCTCTATCCGGCTTACGAGACGGCGGAGGAGCTGGATCGGCAGCGGAAATTGCAGCGCGTGCAGGGCAAGCCTCCGGTCTATAACCGGGCGGCGCTGGGGCTGAGCGAGGCGGAGATTGCAGCTCTCGAGGCGGAGGGGCGGAAGCCTCATTGGCGTTTCAAACTAAGCGGCAACCCTGCCGTCTGGGACGATGCCGTGCGGGGCGAGCAGAGCATCGACACGTCCTCGCTGTCCGATCCGGTGTTGATCCGCGAGGACGGGACCTATCTTTACACCCTACCGAGTGTGGTGGACGATGTGGATTACAGGATCAGCCACGTCATCCGGGGCGAAGATCATGTGACCAATTCGGGGGCGCAGCTGGAGATTTTCCGGGCGGTCGCCAAAGACGGAATTAGCCATGTTCCGGTGATGGCGCACACCCCGCTTTTGGTGGGCGAGGACGGATCGAAGCTCTCTAAGCGGCTGGACTCGTTGTCCATGCGGAGCTTGCGCGAGCGAGGGATCGAGCCGCTGGCGATCGCGTCCTATCTTGCGACGATCGGCACGTCGGAGGCCAATGAGCTGGGCGAGAGCCTGTCCGCGCTGGCGCAGCAATTCGACTTTGGCGCATTCGGGCGGGCACCGGCGCGATTTGATCCTGCCGAGATGGAAAACCTCAATGCGAAGATTTTGCACGACATGCCGTTCGAGGTCGCCGCACCGAAACTGGAGGCTCTCGGAATTGGCGGGGGCGAGGCATTCTGGAACCTGGTCCGCGAAAACTTGACGGTGTTTGGCGATGTCGCGAGTTGGAACGCGGTGGTGTTCGCGCCTTCCAAAGGCCTGATATCGGGGGAGGACGAAGACTTCTGTCGTGAGGCGGCGGACTGTTTGCCGAAGACGCTGGATGCGGAAAGCTGGGGCGTGTGGACCAAGGAACTGAAGTCGCGGACGGGGCGCAAGGGCCGGGGGCTGTTCATGCCGCTGCGACTGGCGTTGACGGGTCGCGAGCGGGGGCCGGGCATGGATACTTTGCTGGAATTGATGGGGGCGGAACGGGCGCGCGTGCGCCTTCGCGGTGGAGTCGGGTAGCTGCGATCCCTATGGGGCATTGCCGGGGTACTGATGGCTGCGGAAACGGCCAGCGCTGGCGCGTGGTCGCAGAATCCGCGCGAAGGAATCGTGATTTCGACGACGGACTACACCACTGCGGCGGAACGCTTTGACGATAATGGCAAGCTGTCCGGTGCTCTCAACTTCGAGAAAACTGAGCAGCGGATCTATGGCGAGATCGGGCTTGCACCGCAGTGGACGCTGGTCGGGCAGGCGAGTTTTCAGGATGTCATCCTGTTCGATGGGGCGGAGAAGTTCCGCTATATCGGGCCGGGAGTCTTGCGGACGGGGCTCCGGCGGGAGCTGACGGAAAGCGGGCCGGAGCGATGGGCGCTGCAGGCGGATGTCGGCTACACGCGGGGCGGTGAATTCGTGGCCGATGGCGACCTGACCTATGAGCGGATGACGAGCAATTTCCGGGTGCTTTACGGGCGCGGCTGGGAGCGGGCCTATCTGGATGTCCAGGCGGGATACGAGCTTCGCTTTGGGGACGTGCCGGACACGTGGGAACTGGATGTGAGCGCGGGCTATGATATCGATGAGCGCTTCAGTCTTGCGGGAGCCGTCTATGGGCGTTCGACGGATTCCGGCAGGATCGACGCGGATGTCATCGGGGCGTCGGACTCGGTCAAGATCAAGGGCTCTGCACTATTTCGCTGGCGAGGGACGACCTATGAAATCGGAGCCATCGGGACGGTCGCGGGCAAGAACCACGTCCGCGATCGCGGTGTAACGGTCGCGATCTGGCGGAAATTCTAAAGCTCACGAATGGGTGAGCGGTTGTGTGATGCAAGGTCACGTGAGACGCCTAAGGCGCGGGCAAGATGGAGAGATTTATGACGACTGCCTTGCCCCGCGCCCTGTTCATCCTGAGATGGTCGATCGTGCTGTTCATGCTGCCCTGGGTGATCGAAAAGTTTACCCAGCCGGACGTGACGGCCAAGATTTTCGCGGCATTTTACGGCGTCGATAATTTGCCCGCGACCGGATCCTATATCCTCGGGGCGCTCTGGCTTGCCTTGCTCGCGGCTTTTGCACTCGGATTCAGGAAGTTCTGGAGCTACGGCCTGGTCATGCTGTTGCACGGGATTGGCACGGTCACAACCTGGAGCCGCTTGCTGCCCTGGCTCGATACGCACAACCATCTCTTCCTGGCAGCAATCCCGACACTCGGCGCAATGGCGGCGCTGTGGATTCTGCGCGATCATGACGATATCGGTACGATTAAACAGGCGGGCGGGAAAAAGGCGGCGGCTGGTCACACGAGCCGAGTGGGATGATGTCCGGCACTTGTGACCAGCCTACCTTGAAAGGTATCTGACGTGGGGTTGTCAAACCTTCCCCTTGTGTGTGCCGGCTGGTTTCGACCGGCAGCAGTGATTTAGCACCACTTGAAAGGAGTGCAACCATTTAGTGTATCTTTTTGGCGGGGACTTCCGGGGCTATAGGGATTGGGGTGTCAGGTGCTCCTGCAATTCCCAGCTCGCATTGCTGTACCAGGGTGCGCTACTTGACGTCCGCGTCAGGATGCAGACCGCCGCCGTTGGCATATCCTGCATCTGACCGGAAAAATATCCCGTCAGCGTTTGCCAGCACGGATTGTGACCCAGCAGCATAAGCTTGCCGTCCGGCTCTTGCGCACCGGCAAGTTCTTGCAAAACAGTTTCCGGCGAGGCCGCATAGAACGTCGGAACGCTGACAACACTTTGCGCGCCCGGAATAGTCCGCATCAGGAGTGTGGCCGTTTCCTGCGTCCGCACGGCAGAGCTCGCCCAGATTATATCCGGGGCAATCCTGCGCAAAACCAAGGCATTCGCCATGGCATTCGCATCGCGACGCCCGCGTTTGTTAAGCGGGCGCGCGTGGTCGGAATCAACATCGGCCTTCCAAGAGGACTTGGCGTGCCGCATTAAGAGGAGATGCGTCAGCACGACCTATTCATAGGCCGGCTGGCTGTAGCTTCCGTCCTTCTTGGCGGCGATATATTCATTCATGCGCTGCTCCACGATGTCGAGCGGAACGGGCCCGGCCGCCAGATAGATGTCGTGGAACTCGCGGATGTCGAAGTCCTCGCCCAAGGCTTCGCGCACACGTTCGCGCTCATCAAGGATCTTGATCATGCCGATCTTATAGGCCGTGGCCTGACCCGGCATGACGATATAGCGCTCGATCGCCTTGATGATGTCGCCGTCGGGATTGGGCGTATTGTCCTGCAGGTATTTGATCGCCTTTTCGCGCGACCATTCCTTGTGGTGCAGACCCGTATCGACCACCAGACGCGCCGCCCGCCAGATCTCCATGGCGAGACGCCCGAAGTCGGAATAGGGGTCTTCATAGAAGCCCATTTCCTTGGGCAGGTATTCCGAATACAGGCCCCAACCTTCGGAATGCGCGGTTACGCCGCCGAATTTGCGGAACATGGGCAGGTCATCCAGTTCCTGGGTGACGGCAAACTGCATGTGGTGGCCGGGAATGCCCTCGTGATAAGCAAGCGCTTCCATCTGGTATTTCGGCATGTCGCCGATGCGGTAGAGGTTGGCATAATAGATTCCGGGCCGCGATCCATCGGCGGCAGGGCGGTTGTAGAACGCCTTGCCCGCAGACTGCTCGCGGAAAGCCTCGACGCGGCGCACATCCAGCTCCGCTTTCGGCACGCTCAGGAAGACTTCGCCGAGGCGGCCTTTCATGGTGTCGATCATGTCGGCGGCGTCACTCAGATAAGCTTCGCGACCGGCGTCCGAGTCCTCATAGATTTGGGCCTCGTCCGTGCGCATGAATTCGAAGAATTCCTGCAGGTCACCCTCGAAGCCGACCTCTTTCATGATTTCGCGCATCTCGTCCTGGATGCGGGCGACTTCATCGAGGCCCAGCTGGTGGACCTCGTCCGGGCTCATGTCCGTGGTCGTGTAGTCTTTAAGGCGGTCGGCGTAATAGGCCGCACCATCGGGCAATTTCCACACGCCGTCATCGGTACTCGCGACCGCTTGTTGTTCTTCCATCTCGACAATCACGGCCTCATAGCCGCGCGTGAAATCCGTCTGCAGGGCATCGATCATGTCGGTGAACAGCCGCTCGCGCGCATCGTCATCGATATCGAGCGCGTCCACTTTCTTGGTGAAATCCGCAAGGATCGGATTGAGATCGGCTTCCGGATCGAAAGGCGCGCCAGACAGCATGTTCCGGCTGTCGCGCAGCACATGGTCATAGACGAATTTCGGCGGGGCGATGCCCATTTCCGCGGATTTGTCGGCCGTCGCGACGATCTCGCCGAGATACTCGTCCACTCCGCGAACACGCGCGATGTAGTTTTCCGCATCCTCGACATTATCGATGCGGTGATTGTTGATCAGGAACGGCCCGATGCGCGACTGTGCGCCGAACATCTGATTGAACGGATAGCGGTAGTAATACCACTTGTCGCCTTCCAGCGCGTCCTCGGCGTCCTTGACCCAGAGATCGTAGGACAGCTTGCGCTGCGTATCGAGATCGTCGCGGTCGAAATTGGCTTTCAGCTCTTCCAGCTTCGCGCGCGTGAATTCCAGGTTTTCGAGCGCGGCCTCGCGGGAGGGGTCGTTCCATTCATCCATGCGCTCCTTGATGCCGAGCTGCGCCAGGAATTGCGGATAGCGCTGGACGGTTTCCATGAAGGTATCCTGGAACCACGCATCCAGGCGCTCATTGACATCCGCCGTTTCGACATCGGCGGCCATGTCGCGCACCGCATCCGTGGTCGCATCGACACTGCGTTCGACACCCGACTCCATCGCGTCCGTCGCTTCGACCGTTTCCGTGCTGTCGCATGCAGCCAAGGCCAGCACGGCTGCACCCATCATCCAGAACTGTTTCATCTCACGTCTCCTTCTCTTCTATCCAATCCATGACCAGCTCTTCGAGTATTGCGAGCGGCACGGAGCCATTGGCGAGCACCACGTCGTGGAACTCGCGCACGTCGAAATCGTCCCCGAGGCGATCCTGCGCGGTGGCGCGCAGCTCCTCGATCTTCAGCATCCCTATCTTATAAGCGGTCGCCTGTCCCGGCCACACAATGTAGCGATCCACTTCCGCCCGGATATCGCCTTCGGAATTGGCGCTGTTTTCCATCATGTAGTCCACGGCTGCGGCCCGCGTCCATTTCTTGGCGTGTAGGCCAGTATCCACCACGAGTCGGTTGGCCCGGAACAGCTCCATGGAGAGCCGCCCGAAATCCTGGTAGGGATCGGTGAACAGCCCCAGCTCCGCCGGGACGCTTTCCGAATACAGCGCCCAACCCTCCACATACGGCACATGGATCGCGTAGTTCCGAAAGCGCGGCAGATCGGTCAATTCCTGCGCAATCGCGATCTGCATGTGATGGCCGGGAATGCCTTCGTGATAGGCCAGCGCCTGCATCTGATAGATCGGCAGCTCGCCCATATCCTTGAGGTTGATGTAATAGGTCCCGGGCCGTGAGCCATCCGCTGCGGGCCGCTCGTAGAACGCCCCGAAGGCCGAGGCTTCCCGGAACGGCTCCACCCGCTTGACGATCACATCCGCCACGGGCTGCGTGATAAACAGCTCGTCCATCCGGCTTTTCATATCCTCGATATATCCACTCGCCCGCTCGATATATGCCGCGCGTCCTGCTGCGTCGTCCGTGTAGGTAAACTCGTCGGACGTGCGCAGATGGGTGAAGAACTCCTGCAGTGTCCCCTCGAAACCCACTGCCGCCTTGATAACTTCCATCTCCCCATGAATGTCCGCGACGTCTTTCAGCCCGATGGTGTGTATCTCGTCGGCCGTCAGTTCAAGTGTCGTGTAGTGATTCAATCGCGCCTGGTAATAGTCCGCTCCGTCGTCCAGCTTCCATACCCCGTCATCCGCGCTTGCCATGCGCTCATGGGTCGTAAATGTCTGGATCAGCGCCAGATACGCCGTCTGCACATCCGACAGCAGCGCCGCTTCCGCTTCCGCGATCAGGCTTTGCGCACCGTCTAGCCCGGCCACTTTTGCCTTGAAATCCGCCAGCAAGGGGCTGTCCGGGCCATCGGTAAATGGCGCGCCCGCTATGACATTGCGCGACGCCTCAATCAGTTTTGGGTACACGAACTTCGGCAGCAACACGCCGTTCTCGGCCTGCATGTCCGCTCGCTCCATCGCTCCGCCCAGATAGTCGTCCGCGGCCCGCAATCGATCGATATAATCCTGCGCATCGTCGACATCCTCCACGGCATGGGTGTTGACCATGAAGCTGGGAAAGCCCGTATGCGGCCCGCTCATATGTGTAAATGCATAGGTGCTCTCGTTCACGTCATGCATGGCCAAATCGTCTTCGGCACCGAACACGAACAGGCGATAGGACAGCTTGGCGTCGTCTTTCAGTCGGTCGGGATCGATATCGCGGCGCAGCTCCCCCAGCCAGCTTTCCATCAGCGCGGCATCCTCGTCCACGCCCAGCTGGCTGATGTCATCAAGCTCCGAATGATCCTCGCCTTCGGCCAGTTGTGACCGCAGCATGGGCGATCGCACCAGACCATCCTCGAAGCGCGCCGCAAACCAATCGTCAAGTTCCGACGTCTGCGTCTCCACCAGCGCGTCACGGTCGAGTGTGCCCGGTTGCCCGCCACTCTGACCACACCCCGCAAGGAGAATGGCGGTGGTCAGGAGGAGTGCGCGAAGATTCATGACGTCGCCCTAGGTCGTTTCGCCGTCAAAGCCAATATTGCAGGCAAGGTGAGCGAAAGCCGCATGCCATCTGTACAGCCGGCTTTTGTGGACGTGGTTAACGACTTACTACCGATTTCAGGGCAGACACTTCGGGACTTGCACCCGCGTCTTGAGGGGACTCTTAATGAACACGATAGCCCGCAGCGACGCTGAACGGATGGAGCGCGAAACGCTGGACGTCGCGCCCTTGCACGCGTCCCGCTTGCCCCTGCTGATCTCCATCGGTGTGGCGCTGTGCCTCGCCGTCATCGTCGGCGGGCTAATCTATGCCGCCGCTACCGGCACACTCTTCGGGCGCTGGACATTCTGGGCCGCCATTGGTGCTGCGATCATTGCCGTCTTCGGCCTGCTCAGCCTTCTGGCACTTCGCAATGAAACCAATGCCCGCCAAACCCTGACCGAACCCACATATCTTGAGGCCTTTCGCTTCGGCCCTGATCCCACACTCATTACTCGCGCAGGCATACCTGTCCTCGCAAACGATGCCTACACCACGCTTGCCGAGCGCGTGGGCGTCATGGGTGAATCCGGCACTCCGCCTACGCTCGACCGTCTGTTTGCGGGCGCGTCCAGTCACGACACCTCCGCCTCGCTCTACCGCCTCTTGCAGCATGGGGTCGGCCGCGAACGCCTGCACGTCCTCGATGAAGAAGGCCGCCTCCGATTTTACGAAGTTGACGCCACCCGGCTATCCGACCGCACAGACGGCGCGACCCTCTGGAAAGTCCGCGATCTCACCGGTCCCGAACCCGTTGCGACCTATCTTGCCGAAGCGCCGGTCGGCCTTGCCACGATCGACTCGGAAGGCCGCGTCATCGCGACCAACCCGACACTGACCCGCTGGCTCGGTCTCTCGCCCGAAGACACGCCCGCCTATTTGCGCGACTTTCTCGTCGATGCCGACTCCGTGATCGGCACCCCGCGAGAGGTTGGCCGTACCCATCGCTTCGACACACAACTCGCCACGGCGCGCGGCATTACAACGCCCACCGTCGCCGTCGTCAGCTGGTCACAGCTTCAGGACGGCTCGCCCATCGGCTCGCTCGCGCTATACGGTCATTCCAACATCGTCACCAAAGCCGCCCCCATCGCGCCCGCTTTCGATCCCGAAGAGGGCCGCGTCGCAGGTGAAACCTTTCACGCCGCACCCTTTGCCATCGTGCAACTCGACGATCCCGATCTGTCCAAAGCCCGGATCCACCGCTCCAATCCGGCCTTCGATGTTCTTACGGGTCGTGCGGGCGCGGGAATGGCATTTGCCGATATCTTCGCCGACAGCGCCGCCTCCGTGCTCTCCAGCGGTACGTCCGACTTTGCCGAAGGCCCGCAGGACGCCATGATCATGACCGCAAATGGCAAGACTCTCGCGGCCAATATCTATGTCGTCTGCAGCCCGCACGACGAGGCTTCCTGCTGGGCCTATATCGTCGATGTCAGTCAGCGCGCGAGCCTTCAGAAACAGCTTGTCCAGAGTCAGAAGATGCAGGCCATTGGACAACTCGCCGCCGGCGTTGCGCACGACTTCAACAATCTCCTCTCCTCCATGCGGCTCAACACCGATCACCTGCTCGAGCGCCATCCCGTAGGCGACCCCAGCTATTTGGAACTTCAGGGCATCAACTCCAACGTCATGCGCGCAGCGTCGCTCGTGAAAAAGCTTCTCGCCTTCTCCCGCGAACAGACGCTGGAGCCGGAAGTCCTGTCGGTCTCCGAAATCCTGTCGGATCTCTCCGTCACGCTCCGCCAGACCTTGAGCGAGCGGGTCAAGCTCGATATGTCCCATGGCCGCGACATTCCCCTCATCAGCATGGATAAAAGCCAGCTTGAGACCGTCTTGATCAACCTATGCGTCAATGCTCGCGATGCCATGGTCGAAAGCCCCGCCAACGGTGGTTCGCTGACCATCCGCTCCACCCGCGTCGACGCCGACGACCTTCCCCTCAAGGACGCCCATGACAATGATGCCGTCCTTATAGAAGTCATCGACACCGGAACCGGCATGAGCGCCGAGACCATGGAGAAGATTTTCGAACCCTTCTTCACCACAAAACCCCAAGGTAAGGGTACGGGCCTCGGCCTTGCCACCGTTTACGGTATCGTCCAGCAATCCGGCGGACACATGGAGGTCACATCCACCATTGGCGAGGGCACGACCTTCAGGCTCTATATGCCCGCTGCTGATCCCACGGCCATCCCGACCGAGCTCCCTGCCGCCAAGGGCCCGCGCGCGCCGTCAAACCTCTCGGGCCAGGGCACGATCCTCTTCGTCGAGGATGAGGAATCCGTGCGCACCATCGCCGCGAAGACCCTACGTAAGCGCGGCTACAAGGTTATCGAAGCGGGCGACGGCGAAGAGGCTTACGAGTGGCTGGAGGGCGGCGATACGGTCGATCTCATGATCTCGGATGTCGTCATGCCCGGCATGGACGGCCCGACGCTTCTGAAAAAGGGCAGGGCGCTTCTCGGCGACGCCCGAATCGTCTTCATATCCGGTTACGCCAAAGAGGAGTTTAGCGACCTCCTCAAGGAAGAACCCGACGTGACCTTCCTGCCCAAACCCTTCAGCCTCGCGCAGCTGGCCGAAAAGGTGAAATCAGAGATCGGCGACGGCAAAGCCGCCTAGTCATGGCCCAAACCTTGCGCTAGCGGGTTCCCGCGCGGGCGTGGTGGAAGTGGTAGACACGACAGACTTAAAATCTGTTTCCTGTAAAGGAGTGCCGGTTCAAGTCCGGCCGCCCGCACGTTCTTCTGGCAGGTTGCCGCCCGCCAACCCGACCTGCGACGGTGCTCCGCACCTTCTCAACCTACATATTCTACAAAGTTCCCGCACTTGATGCGGGATCTCCCGCTAGTCTTGAACGACGACAGGGCATAGCACTCCCGATAGAGATCCCGGATCAAGTCCGGGAACCTGCGTGACCTCAACCATACAATGCTGAAGCTCCGCTTCAGCTGTGCTCAAGTAGTGACGCAACGATGCGCAGCAAAATCCAATCGTCGATTGGATTTAGTGAAGGAACCCACGCAAAAGCGTGGGACGAATAGGGAGCGATAGCATCAAAATTAAGTGCATCCGAATGCAGATAAACATATAAAGTTTTCTTTATATCCGACCGCCATCATGTTATCGTCCTCCAAATGGACCGCCTCACCACAGCCTTGAAAGCCCTTGCCCATGGCGAGCGTCTTCGCATCCTCGCCTTGCTGTCCCACGGCGAACTCACCGTGTCCGAGCTCACCCAGATCATGGGCCTGTCCCAGCCGCGAATCACCCAATACATCAAGTCGCTCGAAGCGGCGGGCATCATCGAGCGCCTCAAGGAAGGCTCCTGGGTGTTCTCACGATTGCGCCGCTCCCAAGCCGGGATCAGCGCTATCGTCGCCAGCACACTCGCTGCTCTGCCACAGGACGACGCCATCCTGCTCGCCGACCGCCGCCGCCTGTCCGACATCCGCGCGCGCCGCGCCGAGTCTGCACAAGCGTTCTTCGCCGACGTCGCCAATGACCGTGGCCAGCTCGGCGACGAATACCTGCCACAGGAAAATATCGAAGCCATCATCAAGGATCTTGTGGGGCAGGGGCCCTACGCCCGCCTCATCGACCTCGGCACGGGCACCGCGCGCATGCTCACGCTGCTGGCCGACCGCGTGGCCACCGGCACGGGCCTCGATACCTCTCACGACATGCTCAAGGTCGCCCGGCACCGCTTGGCCGAAGCGGGCCTGTCCCACCTGCGCGTTCGCCAGGGTGACCTCCACGCGTCCCCCATGGAGGCGGCCTCCGCCGACCTCGTCACCCTCCACCAGGTTCTTCATTACCTCGATGAGCCCTTCGAAGCCGTGTTCGAGGCTGCCCGCCTGTTGGAACCCGGCGGCAAGCTCCTCGTCGTCGATTTCGTGGCCCACGACCGCGAGGAATTCCGCGAGCAATATAACCACCGCCGTTTGGGCTTTACCGATCACGAAATCGCCGAGCTCATGACGGGCGCAGGCCTGACCCTGACACAGACCCGCAATATCACCACTGCAGCTCGTCCTGATGTCAAAGTCTGGCTCGGAACACGCAATGCAGACCTTTCGGAGGCTTCCGCATGAGTATCCCCCTGACAGCCCTCGCCCCCTTCACAAAGCGCGGCGAAGGCCCCGTCACCCGCACGGCCTCCGGCCAGACGACTGACGTCAAAATTTCCTATGAGTTTTTCCCGCCTAAATCCGAAGCGATGGAAAAGCGTCTCTGGAATGCGATTACTGCGTTGGAGCCGCTCAACCCCGACTTCGTCAGCGTCACCTATGGCGCGGGCGGCTCGACGCGTGAGCGCACGCTCCGCACCGTGACCCGCATGGTCGAGGAGACCGACTTCCGGCCCGCCGCGCACCTGACCTGCGTCGGCCACACCAAGGATGAAGTCGACACCATCGCCCGCGATTTCTGGGAAGCCGGCGTCCGACACATCGTGGCCCTGCGCGGCGACTCGCCAGACGGTATCGACGCCGCCTACACGCCCCATCCGGACGGCTATGCCTATGGCTCCGACCTCGTCGCAGGGCTCAAGCGCATCGGCGATTTCGAGATCAGCGTCTCCGCCTATCCCGAACGCCACCCGGAATCCCCGGATTGGGACGCCGATATCGACAATCTCAAGCGCAAGGTCGATGCGGGCGCGACCCGCGCGATCACGCAGTTCTTCTTCACGCCCGACACCTATTCCCGCTATCTCGACCGCGTCCGCGCGGCGGGCATCGACATCCCCATCGTCCCGGGCCTGATGCTGCAGCCCAATTTCAAGGGCCTCAAGCGCATGGCCGACATGACGGGCGTGTCCGTGCCCGAGTGGTACGCCGAAATTTTTGCAGAGCTCGACGAAGACGAAACGCAGCGCGACCTCCTGACCGCCACGCTCACATCCGAACTCGCCGCGGAACTCCATGCCCGCGGCGTCCGCGACTTCCACCTCTACACCCTCAACCGCTCCGACCTCGCCGCCTCGCTCTCGCGGCTGCTCGGCCGCCGCCTGACTGCAAAGACCGCCGCATGACCGTTCACTCCACAGATCGTTGGGACGCGCTTACCCGCGCAGCCGAGTCCCGCACCCTCATCCTCGACGGCGCGATGGGCACCATGCTGCAAAAGCAGAAGCTCGAAGAGGCCGATTTCCGTGGTGAACGCTTTGCCGACTGGCCCAGCTCGCTCAAGGGCAATAACGACCTCCTCGTCCTCACCAAGCCGGACGCCGTCGCCAAGGTGCATGACGCTTTCCTCGACGCGGGCGCAGACCTCATCGAATCAAACTCTTTCAATGCGACGTCCATCAGTCAGGCCGATTACGACATGTCCGACCTCGCACCGGAGATTGCGCGCGAAGCCGCGCTGGTCGCCCGGGCCCGCGCCGATGCCTGGACGGAAAAGACCCCCGACAAGCCCCGCGCTGTCCTCGGCAGTGTCGGCCCCATGAACAAGACGCTCTCCATCTCGCCCAAGGTTGAAGACCCCGGCTACCGCGACGTCACCTTCGACGAGGTGCGTGATTCCTATCAGGAACAGATGACCGCCATGATCGAGATCGTGGACGCCATCCTCATCGAAACCGTCTTCGACACGCTCAACGCCAAAGCCGCCATCGCCGCCGCCCGCGCGACCTTCGAGGCCACCGGCATAGAGCGCCCCATCCTCATCTCCGGCACCATCACCGACCGCTCAGGCCGCACACTCTCCGGCCAGACGGCGGAGGCCTTCTACACCTCAATCGCTCACGCACGGCCCTTCGCGGTCGGCCTTAATTGCGCGCTTGGCGCGGACGAAATGCGCCCGCACATCGCGGCTCTCAGCAAGGTCGCCGGAACCCGCACGCTCGCCTTCCCCAATGCGGGCCTGCCCAATGCTTTCGGGGAGTATGACGAAACCCCTGCCGACATGGTCAGCCAGATCGAACCCTGGGCCGAGGAAGGCCTGATCAACATCATCGGCGGCTGCTGCGGCACCACCCCCGACCACATCCGCGCCATTGCCGAGGCCGTCGTCAAGCACCCCACACGCGCCATCCCCACCATCGCTCCCACGCTCCGCTTAAGCGGCTTGGAGCCGTTCGTGGTGGCGGCCGCATGACCATCAAAGCGTATTGTCGTCCTCCCCCGCTTGCGGGGGAGGTGGCCCCGCAGGGGTCGGAGGGGGGAATGCGTCTTGCTATACCCCCGTTTCGAACGTCTGCCGCTACCGCTTTCCCCCCTCCGTCACTTCGTGACACCTCCCCCGCAAGCGGGGGAGGACGCACAAGAGCTGAGCCATGAATACGACCTCCTTTATCAATATCGGCGAGCGCACGAACGTCGCCGGCTCCGCCCGCTTCCTCAAGCTCATCAAGAACGGCGACTTCGAAACCGCCCTCTCGGTCGCCCGCCAACAGGTCGAGTCCGGCGCTCAGATCATCGACATCAACATGGATGACGGCCTGATCGACGGCGAAGCCGCCATGGTGCGCTTCCTTCAACTTCTCGCGGGCGAGCCGGATATTTCCCGCGTGCCGCTCATGATCGACTCCTCCAAATGGAGCGTTATCGAGGCGGGTCTGAAATGCGTGCAGGGCAAGGCCGTCGTCAACTCCATTTCGCTCAAGGAAGGCGAAGCCGAATTCCTCACCCACGCCCGCAAAGTGCGCGACCTCGGCGCGGCCACCGTCATCATGGCCTTCGACGAAGAGGGCCAGGCCGAGACCGCCGAGCACAAGTTCGAGATCTGCAAGCGCGCCTATGACCTTCTGGTCGGCATCGGCTTCCCGCCCGAAGACATCATCTTCGACCCCAACATCTTCGCCGTCGCCACTGGCATCGAGGAACACAACGACTACGCCGTCGCCTTTTTCGACGCCTGCAAGCGCATCAAGGCCGAACTCCCACACGCCCGCATCAGCGGCGGACTATCCAATGTCAGTTTTGCCTTCCGCGGCAACAACCCCGTGCGCGAGGCCATGCACTCGGTCTTCCTCTACCACGCCATCCCCGCAGGGCTCGACATGGCCATCGTCAATGCCGGGCAGCTCACCATCTATGACGACATCCCCGACGAGCTGCGCGAGCGCGTGGAAGACGTCATCCTCAACCGCCGCCCGGACGCCACTGACCGCCTTCTTGAGGTCGCCGAAAAATACCGCGGGGACGGCAAGGGCAAGGTGCAGGTGCAGAACCTCGAATGGCGCGACTACGACGTGAACAAGCGGCTGGAGCACGCCTTGGTGCGGGGCATCACCGACTATATCGTCGAAGACACTGAAGAAGCCCGCCTTGCCGCCGACCGCCCGCTCCACGTTATCGAAGGCCCGCTCATGGACGGCATGAACGTCGTCGGCGACCTCTTCGGCGCGGGCAAGATGTTTCTGCCCCAGGTCGTCAAATCCGCCCGCGTGATGAAGGCCGCCGTCGCCCACCTCATGCCCTATATGGAAGAGGAAAAGGAACAGCTTGGCACGGCGGGCACTTCCAATGGCCGCATCCTGATGGCGACCGTCAAGGGCGACGTCCACGATATCGGCAAGAACATCGTCGGCGTGGTGTTGCAGTGTAACGGTTATGACGTGGTCGATCTCGGCGTCATGGTGCCGTGGGACGAAATCCTGAAGCAGGCGAGAGAGCACGATGTCGACATGATCGGCCTCTCCGGTCTCATCACGCCGTCGCTCGACGAAATGGTCACCGTCGCCTCCGAGATGCAGAAATCCGGCATGACCATGCCGCTCCTCATCGGCGGCGCGACCACCTCAAAAACCCACACCGCCGTCAAGATCGCGCCCGCCTATCAGCACCCCGTTATCTACGTCACCGATGCCAGCCGCGCCGTCGGTGTCGTCGGCAACCTCCTCGGGGAGGCCAAGGACGGTTTCGTTGCCAAGACCGCGCAGGACTACCACAAGGCCCGCCAAGCCCACCTCGCAGGCCAGGCCGCAAAATCCCGCCTCACCCTCAAAGAAGCGCAGTCCAACGCCTTCGACCCCGGATGGGACGGTTATGAGCCGCCTAAACCCAATTTCGTCGGCACCCGCACGCTCACCGGCTACGATCTCGCCGCCATTCGTCCCTTCATCGACTGGACGCCCTTCTTCGCGACGTGGGAACTCAAGGGCCGCTACCCCGCCATCCTCGAATCCGAGCGCTTCGGTGAAGCCGCCCGCGATTTGTGGGCCGACGCGCAGGAAATGCTCGACCGGATGATCGCTGAAAACTGGGTCGAAGCGCGCGCTCAATTCGGCTTCTGGCCCGCCGCCCGCAACGGCGAAGACATCGTTCTCTACAGCGACCTCAAGCGCACCACCGAGCACGCCACCTTCCACGGCCTCCGCCAGCAGATCAGCAAGAAGGGCAACGGAAAACCCAACTTCAACATCTCCGACTTCGTGGCAGAAAAAGGCGACTATGTCGGTGCATTCTGCGTCACCGCAGGCCTTGGCGAAGACGCCAGATCCAAAGCCTTTCAGGCCGATGGCGACGACTACAACGCCATCCTCTTCAAGGCCCTCTGCGACCGCCTCGCCGAAGCCTTTGCCGAACACCTCCACCAACGCGTCCGCCGCGAATATTGGGGCTACGCGCCCGACGAAACCTTCACCGGCGAAGACCTCATCGCCGAACGCTATGCCGGTATCCGCCCCGCCCCCGGCTACCCCGCCCAGCCCGACCACACCGAAAAAGCCACGCTCTTCCGCATACTCGACGTCGAAGACTCCATCGGCGTCACCCTCACGCAGAGCTTCGCCATGCATCCCGCCAGCTCGGTCTCCGGCCTTTATTTCAGCCACCCCGCAAGCGTCTATTTCGGCGTCGGCAAGATCGAACGCGACCAGGTCGAGGACTACGCCCGCCGCAAGGGCATGGACGTCGACGACGTTGAACGCTGGCTCGCCCCCATCCTCAATTACGATCGCGTCGCCGGAGCCGCAGGCCAAGCGGCTTAAGTTGAACGGAATAGGCTCCCGCACTTGATGCAGGACCTCCAAAGACGCACACAACACACATGCTTACAAAAACCACACTCACCCTCGCAGCCTTCCTCCTCACTGCCTGCATGACAACCCCATCTCCCACAGCCGCGACCGATATCCGCGACACACTCCTCGCCCAAGCCACCGCCTGGAACACCGGCGACATCGATGCCTTTATGTCCGACTACGTCCCCGACAAAACCTTACGCTTCGCCTCTGGCGGCACTGTCGAGCGGGGGTTTAGTCCAACCCTTGCCCGCTACAAACGCCGCTACCCCGACGCGAGCGCCATGGGCCGGCTCACCTTTTCCGACCTCGAAATCGAGGTTATCGACCAAGACGACGCCTTAGTCTTCGGCCGCTGGGAACTCACCCGCGACGCCGATGCGCCGGGCGGGCTGTTCACGCTGCATATGGTCAAACGTGACGGCGACTGGCTCATCCAGAGCGACCACACATCGAGTTCGGCCCCCTAACCTCCACCGTCATCCCGGACTTGATCCGGGATCTCCCGCTCGCGCTCAATACGGCAAAATCTCTCCCCAACCCGGATTGCTCTCTTCGATCAGCGCATCTTTCCACTCACGCTTCCAGTTTAAGCTGATTTTCGCGCGCAATCGCCGTGTCCATCGTGTCGTGCGCTTCCGACCAGACAAGCTTGTCGAGATTATAGCGTCGCACGAAACTCGAAGCGGGCGCTTTCTTATGGTTCTCCAAGCGCGCACCAAGGTTGGAAGTGACGCCTACATAGACCGTCGAATTATACTTGTTCGTCAGAATGTAGACACACGGTTGGAACACAGCGTCCTCCTCTCATGCAGGAGATCCCGGCTTTCGCCGGGATGACGTAAGAATTTAGCCGTCACCCCGGCGTAGGCCGGGGTCTCCACCGCCCACTCACACCCGCTCCACAAAGCTATCCAGCACCTTTTTCTCCCCCGCTTTCTCGAACGCCACCGTCAGCTTGGTCCCGTCCGCGACCTCCACACTCCCATAGCCGAACTTCTGGTGAAACACCCGCTCGCCGACCGCGAAGTTGCTCGCCTTCCCCTTCGCCGGCCGCTTCACCGCATGGCCCTCGATCTCCTTCGGCTCGCGCCCGAAATCGCGGTGCTTGTTCTTCTCGAACCGCTTCCAACCCGGCGAGCTCCGGTTCGGGTTGCTGGTGAAGCTGTTGGCGAAGCTCTGATGCGCCTCCTCCAGCGCTTGCTTGTTCTGGCTGAAACCCGTCTCGCTCTCGACCTCGACATGCGCCACGGGCAGCTCGTCGATGAAGCGTGACGGAATACTCGACTGCCATGATCCGTAAATCTGGCGATTGGCCGCGAAGTAAATTTTCGCCTCCTCCCGCGCGCGCGTGATCCCGACATAGGCGAGCCGGCGCTCCTCCTCGAGCCCGGCATTACCCGACTCGTCCAGCGAGCGCTGACTTGGAAACGTCCCTTCCTCCCAGCCCGGCAGGATCACCAGTGGAAACTCCAACCCCTTGGCCGAGTGCAACGTCATAAGGCTTACCTGATCCGTGGACTGACCGGACTTCTCCACGTCCATGACCAGCGACACATGCTCCAGATACGCCGCGAGCGTCGGAAACTCGCTCATCGCCTGGATCAGCTCTTTGAGGTTGTCGAGGCGCGTTGCCGATTTCGCGTCCTTGTTGTCGCGCCACATCTGCGTGTAGCCGCTCTCGTCCAGGATGCGCTCGGCCATCTCCGTGTGCTTGACCGTCTCCGCCTCCCGCCGCCAGCGATCGAAATCCAGCATCAGCGCCCGCAAACTTGTGCGCGCCTTGCCGCGTATCTCATCCGTCTTGACCAGCTCCCGTACGGCCTGCTCCAGCGACACGCCCATCCCGCGCGACGCCATTTGCAGCTTCTTGATCGTCGTCGCGCCGATACCGCGCTTGGGCGTATTCACGATCCGCTCGAAGGCAAGATCGTCCACATCGCTCCGCAGCACGCGGAGGTAGGCATGCGCGTCCCGTATCTCCAGCCGCTCGAAAAAGCGCGGCCCTCCGATCACGCGATAGGGCAGGCCGATCTGGATGAACCGCTCCTCGAACGACCGCATCTGCCGCGACGCCCGCACGAGGATCGCCACACCGGAATATTTCCGCCCCTTGCTGACCCAGTTCTCAATCTCCTGGCTAACCAGCCGCGCCTCTCCCGGTGCGTCCCATACGCCCGTCACGGTCACCTTCTTGCCGCCCGCATCCTCCGTCCACAGCGTTTTGCCGAGCCGTCCCTGGTTTGCTGCAATCAAGCCGGATGCCGCCGCGAGGATATGCTCCGTCGAGCGGTAATTGCGCTCCAGACGTATGACTTTCGCGCCCTCGAAATCCTTTTCGAAACGCAGGATGTTGTCCACTTCCGCCCCGCGCCAGCCATAGATCGACTGATCGTCATCGCCCACGCAGCACACATTGTTCGAGCCCTGCGCCAGCAAGCGCAGCCACAGATACTGCGCCACATTCGTATCCTGATACTCGTCCACCAACAGGTAGCGGAACTTCGCGTGATACTTCGCCAGCACGTCCGGATTGTTCCGCAAAATCGTGATGTTGTGCAGCAGCAAATCCCCAAAATCGACCGCATTCAACTGCGCCAGCCGGTCCTGATAGGTCTGGTAAAGCTCCTTCCCCTTGCCCTCCGCAAACTGATAACTCGACCCCGTATCGATATTGTCAGGCGTCAGCCCCTTGTTCTTCCACCCGTCGATCAGGCTCGCCAGATAGCGCGGCGTCCAGCGTTTGGCGTCGATATTGGCCGCCTCGATGACTTGCTTCAGCAGGCGCACCTGATCGTCCGTATCCAGGATCGTAAAGCTCGATTTCAGCCCCGCCAGCTCCGCATGGATGCGCAATATCTTCGCCGCGACCGAGTGGAACGTCCCCAGCCAGGGCAGACCCTCCATTTCCGCGCCGAGCAACCGCCCCAGCCGCTCCTTCATCTCGCGCGCGGCCTTGTTGGTGAACGTCACCGCCAGCACCTGGCTCGGCCAGGCGCGCTTGGTGTTGATGATGTGCGCCAGCCGCGTCGTCAGCACGCGCGTCTTCCCCGTCCCCGCTCCCGCCAAAACCAGCAGAGCGCCTTCGGTTGTTAACACCGCCTCTTTCTGCTCGGGGTTCAGCCCTTCCAGATAGCTCGCTTCCTCCACCGGCCCGCTCGGCGACACGGGCATGGCACGCGCCGAAATGCTGGAGGGCGGCGGTGGCGGCGCGGGGACGAAGGCTTTATTGGCGGGACTCATGATGGACAGGTCATAGACCTGCGGAACAAGACTGCAACATTACAGCCACACGTTCAGCGCAATCGTCGCGACCACGCTGATCAGCAACATCGCCTTCCACGGGAAGACCACCTTCACCCGTGACTTCCGCCCCGGCAACTGGTCTTCCATCCGGTCGAGAAAACGATCCTCCGCACTCCGCCCCAGCCCCGGAAAGAGGCGCAAGCCAAGGTTCAGCACGAACGTCAGCACCACGGACGCGATCAGGGAATAGAGAAGCCATTCGGGCATACAGAAACTACGCAGAAGCGTCGCAAAGGCTCCCGCACTTGATGCGGGACCTCACACGCATCATGAACACCGACGGGCGCAGCAAAGTCACTCCGTTACCGATGGAGATCCCGGATCAAGTCCGGGAACTAAAAAGAAAGGGAATAGGCTCCCGCACTTGATGCGGGACCTCCATCGTCTATTCATCACCCATGACCACACCGCGCACAGGCCTCTATCCCGGCACTTTCGACCCGATGACGCTCGGCCATCTCGATATCATCAAACGCGCCGCGCGGCTCTGCGACCGCCTTGTCATCGCGATCAGCGTCAACGAGGCAAAAGGCCCGCTCTTCAGCTTGGAAGAGCGTGTCGCCATGGTCGAGGAAGCCGTCGCCGACCTCCTCCAGAATGGGGACGTCACCTGCGACATCGAAGTCCTGCCCTTCGAAGGTCTCCTTATCCATTTCTGCGAGAGCGTTCAGGCGCGGCTCATCATACGTGGCCTACGCGCGGTGTCGGACTTCGAATACGAATTCCAGATGGCGGGCATGAATGACCGCCTGAATCCCGAAATCGAAACGGTTTTCCTGATGTCCGATCCCGAATACCAGACCATCGCCTCGCGACTGGTAAAAGAGATTGCCAGACTGGGGGGGGATGTGGCCCAATTCGTCACGCCCGCCGTGGACCAACACCTTAAAGAGAAACTCGCATGACCCGTTTTCTTCTCAGCCTCCTCTCCGCCACCGCCCTTGTGGGCTGCGCGGACGCTTCCGAGCCCTCCGCTGCGGAGACGCCCCAAGCCTTTGATATGGCAACCACCATGCCCGCCACCACGGGCGAAACGACCGGCATTATCGATCCGGCCATCCTCGCGGAAAACGCCGCCTATGCCGCTCCCGACTCCGCTTGGCGAACGGTCGATCCTGACAATCTCATGGTCGTGGACACTAGCTATGGACGCATGATGATTGAGCTGTTTCCAGAGCTCGCTCCCGCCCATGTCGAGCGCATCCAGAGCCTGTCCAAATCCGGCTTCTATGACGGGATCGTTTTCCACCGCGTCATCGACGGATTCATGAACCAGACGGGCGATCCCACGGGCACAGGCACGGGCGACTCCGGCCTGCCCGATCTTCCCGGCGAATTTGCATTTCGACGTGGCAATGACATGCCCGTCGCCCTCGTCGGTACCATGACCACGCCTGCCGGCAGCATGGCCACGGGTTTCTATAAAGGTCTGCCTATTGCCACCAAGCCTTCCAGCCAGGCTATCCTTACAAAGGACGGCAAGGTCGAAGCCTACGGGCTGCATTGTAACGGCGTCACCTCCATGGCGCGGACGGGCGATCCCAACTCCGCCAATAGCCAGTTCTTCCTCATGCGCGACGCCGCCCCGCATCTGGACGCACAATATTCCGTTTGGGGCCGCGTCGTGTCGGGTCTCCCCGTCACCCAGGCTATCCGCCTGACCGAGGTCAACGGCCAGCCTGTCGCGGACCTCACGCCCGACAAGATGGACAAGGTGCAACTCGCCTCCCAACTCGACGATGTTCCCACCGTGCAAGTGCTGGATACGCAATCGAAAGCCTTCCAGGCCTTTCTCGAAACGCAAAAGACGAATGGCGCCTATCCTGCCATTTGCGACATCGAAGTGCCCTCGCGCATGAAATGACGGGTTGAACCTGCCGGGCTCGCGCCCATCTGCACTCCAACAACCCCGCAGGCTCTTGCGGGGCTTTCACCATTTCAGGATTTCATCATGGCCGATACCCTCACCTTCAACGTCGATACGAACAAGGGCACGACCGGCGACATCGTCATAAAGCTCCGCCCCGACCTTGCCCCCAAACACGTCGCACAGATCACCAAGCTCGCGGGCGACGGCTTCTATGACGGCCTGACCTTTCACCGCGTCATCGACGGCTTCATGGCGCAGGGCGGTTGCCCCGACGGCACGGGTATGGGCGGCGCGAAAGCGAACATCGACGCTGAATTTTCCGCCGAACCCCATGTGCGCGGCGTCTGCTCCATGGCCCGCTCGTCCAACCCGAACAGTGCCTCCAGCCAGTTCTTCATCTGCCTGGATGACGCCCGCTTCCTCGACAATCAGTACACCGTCTGGGGCGAAGTCACCGACGGCATGGATCTCGTGGACGCCCTCCCAAAAGGCGAGCCGCCCGCGCATCCCGGCAAGATCGTCAAAGCGACGGTTTCGTAAGGCACGAGTTCCCAAAGCACAGGTTCCCGCACTTGATGCGGGACCTCCCGCTGCAGAGCCTGATGACAGGGCCAGCATGAAGACCTCCCTCTTCGACTTCGACCTCCCCGAAGACCGCATCGCGCTGCGCCCCGCCGTGCCGCGCGACTCCGCCCGCCTGCTTGTCGTCGGCGACTCCTTCAGCGATCACACCGTCCGCGACCTCCCGAGCCAGCTCCGCGAAGGCGACGTGCTCGTCCTCAACAATACACAAGTCTTCCCCGCCGCACTGACCGGAATCCGCCGCGCGCGCGCGCATGGCGGGGGAGGGGACGTCTCCATCGACATCAACCTTCACAGCCAGGAAGGCGCCTCCAAATGGCGCGCCTTCGCCCGCCCTGCCAAGCGCCTCAAACCCGGCGACACGCTCTACTTCGACATCCTCACCGCAGAGGTCACGCAGAAAAATGGCGGCGAGGTCACACTCCGTTTCGACCGCGAGGGCAGGGCGCTCGAACAGGCGTTCGACGCCATCGGCATGCCGCCGCTCCCGCCCTATATCGGTCGCAAGCGCGAGGTCGACGCCCGCGACAAGCGCGACTACCAGACCGTCTATGCCGAAAACCGCGGCAGCGTCGCCGCCCCTACTGCGGGCCTGCATTTCACACCCGAACTTTTCGCCGCGTTAGAGTCACGTGGCGTCCAGATCGCGCGCGTCACCCTCCACGTCGGCGCTGGCACCTTCCTGCCCATGACGGCCGAGGACACGGACGGCCACACAATGCACGCCGAGCATTTCTCCATAACCCAAGACACCGCGGACGCCCTGAATGCCGCCAAGGCCGAGGGCAGACGCATCATCGCCGTTGGCACCACCAGTCTCCGCGCTCTCGAAGGGGCGACCACAGAGGTTAGCCAACTCGTCGCGCAGTCGCACGACACCTCCATCTTCATCGAGCCCGGCTATGATTTCCGCTGGATCGACGGGTTGATGACCAATTTCCACCTGCCCAAGTCCACGCTCTTCATGCTCGTCTCCGCCGTGGCGGGCCTCGGCACCATGCAGGCCGCCTATGCCCATGCCATCGATAGAGGCTACCGCTTCTACTCCTATGGCGACTCCAGCCTAATCTGGAAGGCCACATGATCTTTCCCTTCGATATCCACGCGACAGACGGCACGGCCCGCACCGGCGTGCTCAAGACCCCGCGCGGTAATATCCGCACACCCGCCTTCATGCCTGTCGGCACGGCGGGCACGGTGAAGGCGCTTTACATGGATCAGGTCGCGGGCACGGGTGCGGACATCATCCTCGGAAATACCTACCACCTCATGCTGCGCCCCGGCGCGGAGCGCGTGGCCAAGCTCGGCGGCCTCCACGAGTTTTCGGGCTGGTCAGGCCCCATGCTGACCGATTCCGGCGGATTTCAGGTCTGGAGCCTGTCTAAAATCCGCAAGCTGACCGAGGAAGGCGTGGAGTTCCGTTCTCACATCGACGGCGCGAAAGTCATGCTGACCCCAGAGCGTTCCATCGAAATCCAGGCCGATCTTCTGCGCGCAGACATTTCCATGCAATTTGACGAATGCACCGAACACCCCGCCACATTCGCGCAGGCCGAGGCAAGTATGGAGCTCTCGCTCCGCTGGGGTAGGCGCTCTCTCGAAGCCTTCAACGGCGCAACAGGGGGCGAACGCGACTCGCAAACATTGTTCGCCATCGTGCAGGGCTCCACATTTCCGGAACTCCGTCAGCGTTCAGCCGAGGCCAGCGTGCAGCTTCCCTATGGCGGATTCGCAATTGGCGGACTCGCCGTCGGGGAAGGGCACGCGCTCATGTGCGATACGATCGAGGCGACCGAACCCTTCCTGCCCAAGGATCGCCCGCGTTACCTCATGGGTGTCGGCAAGCCGATCGATCTGGTCGAATCGGTGGCGCGCGGCGTGGACATGTTCGATTGCGTTATTCCCACACGCTCGGGCCGTCACGGTCAGGCGTGGACAGATACCGGGCCGCTCAATATGAAAAACGCCCGCTTCAAGGAAGATCGGGAGCCTCTCAACACGCTCATCGACTGCCCGGCTTCGCGCAATTACTCCCGCGCCTACATCCATCATCTTGTGAAATCCGGCGAATATCTGGGGTCCATGCTGCTGTCCTGGCACAACACCGCCTATTTCCAGGATTTGATGGCTCGAATCCGTGCCGCCATTGCGGCAGGAGAATTTGCCGCGTTCCGGCGTGACTTCCATGCGGGTCTAAGTGGTTGACCCTGCGCGGTGCGCTCATTAGATACGCCGCGTTCCAGGGATGCCTGCAAGCCTCCCTCTTTGGAATGCGCCCATAGCTCAGTTGGTAGAGCGCCTCACTTTTAATGAGGATGTCCACGGTTCGAGTCCGTGTGGGCGTACCATTCCTTCCTGTTTTGGATTCCGCCAAAGTCCGTGCGACTCGTCACATTCCTGTCGCATTCGTACTATGCTCGGGAAATTTGGTGCAATTTTACAACAGTTTAGGAAAACAATTGGATTCACTGCCCAGATTGGCTACTGAACCCTTGGAACGACGGAACGCAATCGTGTAGCTCCCGTTTCGAACGTGCACCCCCTTTGCTTTCGTATTGGGAATGACGTCGGGCCTACATGGTTCGGGATTTATAGACAAAAAGGCGGACGTTCCCGTCTTTATGGAGGAGAAAACATGAAGCATCAGCTTCTTACGGCCGCAGGATTTGCCGCCATGATCGCGGTGGCCTCGTCGGCTTCTGCGCAAGTATATGACGATTCGGGCTTCTATGTCCGCGGTCAGGCCGGTTACGGCACCCATACGGATATCGACCTTACAGGCGACATCGTCGGCGAAGTCGAATCCGAAGGTAATGGTACCGGTTCGCTCGGCTTTGGTTACGATTTCGGCTCCGGCTGGCGTCTTGAAGCCGACGTTGCATCGCTCTGGTCCGATCTTGGTAAGGTCGACTCGACCCCCGGTTCGTCCGCCAAGCTTCGCACTACGACCGGCATGCTGAACGCCCTCTACGACTTCAACGACTTCGGCGCGTTCTCACCCTATGTCGGTGCCGGTGCCGGTATCGTCCGCGCTGACACGTCCACGGTCGCCCACGACTTTCTCGCCGCACCGACGGTCGGTCCCCGCGTAGCCAGCCCCGTTCTGGGCGGCAACTCGGTCGCGATCTCCTGTGACGATGGCGACACCGGTCTTGGCTGGCAGCTTCTCGCAGGTCTCGGTTACGATGTGACCGACAACCTGACTTGGGACACGGGCTACCGCTACATGCAGTCCAACGATCTTGACTTCAACTGCACGGCCGCTCGTGCCGTTGCCGGTCAGACGTCGGAAGATGGCGCTGTGACCTTCGAAGACGTCGGCGCACACAGCTTGATGACGGGCTTCCGCTACCGCTTCGGTGGCGCGACACCTCCTCCCGCTCCTGCACCCCTTCCAGTGCCTCCGCCCGTGACGACCTATACTTGCTGGAACGGCGATGTCGTGACGGCGCTCAGCCTCTGCCCAGTTGAGCCTGCGCCTGTTGTTATGGCGACATGTTGGGATGGTTCGCAGGTCACAGACCTGTCGCTCTGCCCAGAGCAGCCTACCGATCGTGGCAACATGATTTCTGAACTTTGTGCCATGGAAAACCGCCAGGAAATCATTTATTATGAATTCGACAAAGGTCAGTCGCCCGAAACGCGCGCAACCATCGGTCGTCTTCTGGATATCGGTCAATTCTGTGATGTGGGTTCGATCCGCGTGATCGGTCACACCGACACCTCCGGTTCCGCTGCCTACAACCTCGCACTGTCGCGTCGTCGTGCAGCCGATGCCCGCTCCGAGCTTATCCGTCAGGGTATCAACCAAGCGGTCATTACCTCCGAAGGTAAAGGCGAGACAGAGCCCTTCGTGGAAACCGGCGACGGCGTCCGTGAGCAGCTTAACCGCCGCACGGAGGTTCTCGTGAACCTCAACACCGTCGGTGCTATGAACGACATGAGCATGGGCAATACCATGACTATGGGCACGACGAGCATGGGCACCACGAGCATGGGTACAATGTCGACGACGACAACTACCATGCCGGCTATGACCTCGAACTCCGGTGACATCTTCACCGACAGTGAAGGTCGCCGTATGCGCATGGATGCCAATGGCAACTTCATCTACGTGGACGGCCAATAGGCTTTTCACACGGTCGGGCTCGCCCGACCACCCGATTGCAGAACCCGGTCTTTTCGGAGGCCGGGTTTTTTCCTGGGTTTGTTTCTGATCAAGCGCGCGAAAACCCATCGCCAAGCCATTGTCCCGCTTGGGTTTTCCACCAGACCACGCTACGCCTTGCCCATGTCCAGACCCTCCGAACTTACGTCTTACGAGCGGGACTATCTCGCGCCCATACCTGCCGCGGGCGAGACACTGCTCTCGGACGTCATGGCCTGGTCGTCGCAAAATTCGGGTTCCCGCAATTCAGACGGTCTTGCCGCTATGCGGGTGACTCTCTCAGATGCGTTTTCGGCCCTGCCCGGAGACATCGCGGAGGCTGCCCTTCCGCCGCAGTCCGTCGTCAACGCTCGTGGTGAAGCCGAGGACATCCCGCTGCAGCCTGCACTGGAAGTTACGGTGCGCCCCGATGCACCGGTTCAGATTGTTCTGACCGGTCATTACGACACCGTATTTCCGGCAGATTTCCACTTTCAAATACCAAACATCGTGGACGCAGACACTCTGCACGGTCCCGGCACGGCGGACATGAAGGGCGGCCTTCGCGTTATGCTCGAAGCCTTGAAAACCCTCGAAAGCCATCCCGATCGCGCAAATGTCGGCTATTCGGTCTTGCTGTCACCCGATGAAGAAATCGGCTCTCCCGGCTCACGCCATCGCCTTGCCGAGCTTGGACGAAGCTCCCATGTCGGACTGACGTTCGAGCCTGCTCTCGCCGACGGTTCGCTTGCCGGAGCACGAAAAGGAAGCGGGAATTTTGCGCTGACCGTACGCGGTCGTGCTGCTCATGCCGGGCGGGAGCACCACATCGGCCGCAACGCCATGACGGCACTTGCCCGCTTCGCCGCCCGGATCGATGCGCTGAACGGTCAGCGCGACGGCGTGACTTTCAACTTCGCCAAGGTCGATGGTGGTGGTGCAACCAATATCGTGCCCGAACTTGCCGTGGGCCGGTTTAATACCCGCATGGTGGAGCCGGAGGATTGCGACTGGATCGATGCTAGGGTTGCTGAGCTCGTGTCGGAAACCAATGCGGAAGACGGCATTACAGCAGAGTTGTCCGGCGGCTTTTCCCGCCCCCCGAAGCCTATGAGCCCCGCAAACGCGCAAGTTTTCGACTGGGTCAAACGCGCAGGCGCGTCGCTGGGCCAGGACATTCGGTGGGCACCATCCGGGGGTGTTTGCGAGGGCAATAATCTCTGGGCTTCCGGCTGTCCCAATGTCGATACACTGGGTGTACGCGGCGGCGAAATCCACTCGGATCGCGAGTATATGGTGATCCCGTCCCTCGTCGAGCGCAGCCAGCTTGCTGCACTCATACTCTCGCGGATCGCGTCCGGCACCTATGACGCCCACGCGCTCAAGGCGCTCGTCTGATGCTCGTCGTCCGGCCTGCGCGTACCGACGACATCGACGCATTCGTTGACCTTGCCGAAGCGGCAGGCCCCGGCTTCACGAGCCTGCAAGTGCCCCGAGAGGATTTGGCGGCGAGGCTCGCCAAATCCGTTGCCGCCTTCAACGGCGAGGCCAAGGCCGAGCCCGGTCGTATTTACGTCCTCATGCTGGAGGACACTGGGACAGGCGAGGTCAAGGGTGTCTCCGCAGTCAAGGCCAAGATCGGCATCGAGGATCCCTACTTTAATTTCCGCGTCCTGAAAGTGGGTCAGAAGTCCGTCGCCATAGATCGCCGATACGATATGGACGTGCTCCACCTGGTCAATGAATGCGGCGGCAGCTCCGAAGTCGGCACGTTGTTTGTCAATCCCGACATGCGCGGAACGGGGGCAGGGCGCCTTATCAGTCAGTCCCGCTACATGATGATCGCCGCCGATCGGAAACGCTTTTCTGAAACGGTCGTCGCAGAGCTGCGCGGACACGTCGAACCGAATGGCCACAGCCCGTTCTGGGAGGCGATCGGCCGCAAATTCTTCCAGATGAGTTTCATCGAAGCCGATCGTATATCCGCGATGAAGGATAATCAGTTCATTCTTGACCTTATGCCGAAGCACCCGATCTACGCCGTCTTGCTGCCGCAAGAGGCGCAGGATGTAATCGGCGTGACCCACCCCTCCGGAATTGGCGCGCGGAAACTGCTGGAACAGGAGGGCTTCCGCTTCATGGACGTCGTGGACATCTTCGATGCCGGTCCACTCATGAAAGCTCCGACAAAAGACATACGCACCGTGCGCGACTCCATCCCGCTGATTGCGCGTAAGGCAACCCGCAAAGGCCGCACTCAGGCGCTTGTCACGAACAACCGATTTCCGGATTTCCGCGCAACGCATGCCATGATCGATCTTACCAGCGAGGAGGTTGAACTTTCCAATGATACGCTTCGCGCCCTTGACGTCACTGCGGGCGACCGCGTGCGTGTCTGGCACAGGCACGTTCGATGATCTGGCAGGAAGCGAATTTCGACGGTCTGATCGGTCCGACCCATAACTATGGGGGCTTGAGCGCCGGCAATTTAGCGAGCCATCGCAATGCGGGTGATATCAGCCATCCCAAAGCCGCCGCGCTGCAGGGTCTCGCGAAAATGCGTAGGCTTCACGACGCCGGGATGTGGCAAGGATTCCTGCCACCGCATGAGCGCCCGTTTACGCCAGTTTTGCGCCAAAGGTTCGGCAGTTTCGATGCCGCTACCGCTTGGAAAGAAGACGAAACGCTCATGCGCGCCGCCTATAGCGCGTCCGCCATGTGGACGGCCAATGCCGCCACGGTCAGTCCCGCGCCGGATAGTCAAAGCGGAAAGCTGAACCTTACCGCCGCCAATCTCTCCACCCTTCTGCATCGCTCGCTCGAAGGCGACCATACGGCGCGAGTGCTTCGCACAGCGTTTCCGTTCGCAGATGTGCACGACCCGCTGCCCCTGCAATCGGCGTGGTCGGACGAGGGTGCGGCCAATCATGTCAGGCTTTGCGCCACCCGCGACGGCCAAGGTGTCGAATTGTTCGTTTATGGTCGCGACGGGGCCGTCGATCTCGACTTTCCTGCACGACAAGCCCTACGCGCATCAAAGACGGTCGCGATGCAGCACGGTCTCGACCCCCGTCGCACCGTCTATGCCCAGCAATCGCGCACCGCGATCAATGCGGGTGCGTTCCACAACGATGTCGTCTGCGTCGGCGCGCTGGAGACCCTCTTTTTCCACGAATATGCCTTCGAAGACACAAACCAGATGAAGGCGAACATCATATCTGCGGCAGACAAACTTTTTGAGCCACTCTTCGTCGAAGTGCCCGACGCCGAGGTTTCGCTAGCAGATGCCATAACCGCCTATCTGTTCAACTCCATGCTTGTGCAGCTGCCCGGCGACTCCCGCCTGACGCTCATTGCGCCGCTTGAAACGCGCGACAATGATGCCACGCGCACTTATTGCGACCGACTGACTGCCGGCAACGGCCCCATCGGCACGGTCGAATATGTCGATGTCCGACAGAGCATGAAAAACGGCGGCGGCCCGGCCTGCCTTCGCCTACGCGTAACTTTATCCGAATCCGACTGGAATAGCGTTCATCCGGGTTTTGTCTTTTCCGATGCTATGCATGAACGTCTCGGAAACTGGATCGAGTCCCATTACCGAGACGACCTGGCCCCCGACGATCTCCGCGATTTGGACCTGATGCGCGAAAGCTTTACGGCACTTGGCGAGCTCACTCAGCTGCTGGAATTTGGCGAGCATTTCTATCCCATTCAGCGTTAGGCCGCTTTGCCACGCGCATAGGCCTGTGTGCCAAGGTGATGAACGATATCTCCGGGCAGAACGGTTTCGACGTCATAGGCGTCTTCGGCATCCATCAGGCGCTGGTAAATCGGCCCGAAATCCTGTTGCGTTGCCGCGAAGAGATCCTCGAAATTTTCGATGCAAAAGTAGACCTGTTGAAAATCATCGATGATGTATTTTGTCAGCATGACGCGCTCCAAATCGAAGGCGATTCGGTTTGGACTGTCGTTTTCGAGGCAGAACACGGACTCCGTGGCGCTCGACACAATCCCGGCACCATATATCTTCATCCCGTCCGCTTGCTTCATGAGCCCGAACTCCACCGTGTACCAATATAGCCGCGCGAGGTTATGTAAGCGCCCAAGCTCCGCCGCACGCTGGCCACCTTTGCCGTAGGCTTCCATATAGTCCGCAAAGACGGGCTGGGCGAGCAGGGGCACATGGCCGAAGACATCGTGAAAGATATCCGGCTCTTGTATATAGTTCATCTGCGCCCGCGAACGCAGGAAGCGCCCGGCAGGGAACCGACGGTTGGCGAGGTGCTCGAAAAAGACCTTGTCGGGAACCAGATGCGGCACGCAAACCACCTCCCAGCCCGTCAGGGCCTTCAATTTGGGGTTTAGATGACGCAGATCCGGGACACCCCCCGTATTGAGGTCCAGCCTGTCCAGCCCGTCATAGAAAGCGTCCACCGCGCGGCCATCCAGGACTTTGATCTGGCGCTCATAAAGCTCCCGCCAAACGGCGTGTTCATCATCCGTATAGCGATCCCAGACCTGGTCGATGGTAAAATCTGCGGCAGGTGTCTGCTCGCGCGTGACGGGATCTTCGATAAAATCGGTATTGGCCATATGCCTGTCTAGCACACCCACGCATGAAAGCTTGGGCTGGCAGTGGACTTTTCCGGAATGGCCTTGCATCCCAACGCCATAATGACGGACAATACGCAAGAAAACCCTGCCGCCGCCTCTGCCAAGGTTTGGGGCAATTACTGGCAGGGCCGAACGGCGCAGGACGCTGGGCGCGCCATGGTCGGCGTGGAACGCAACGCAGAGATCGATACGTTTTGGGCGGACGTTTTTAAGGCTGTTTCCAACAGTGCCGCGCATCTCGATCTGGCTTGCGGAGCGGGAACCGTGCTGCGGGCTGCAATGAAGGCGGGACTTGACACGCTGACGGGCCTCGACATCAGTGCCGATGCTCTCGCCTCTGTCAAAGCGGAGTTTCCGACAGCGGCAGTCGTGGTGGCGAGCGCCGATGCCCCGCCATTCGGCGCAGGCAGTTTCGACATCATCACGTCGCAGTTCGGGGTGGAATATGCAGATATCCGCACTGCAGCGGCGGAGGCCGCGCCACTTCTTCGCGACGGTGGGACAATTGTGTGGCTGACCCACCTCACCGGGGGCGCTATCGAAGACGAAGTCAGAGCGAAGGCCGAGGCTGCGGCGACCATTCTTGACAGCGACTTTACCGTGCTCGCACGAAGAATTTTCACTCAGGACGACGCCGCTTTCGAAGCTGCAGCTACGGCTTTCCGACCGGCGCAAGCGCGTGTGTTGGCACTTGCGAAAGCCGGAGACCCTCTCGCCGCGCATCTCTACTCCGGAACGCAAAAGCTCTTCAGCCGACGCGCAGCTTACGCCCCCGCAGACATTGCCACCTGGTATGGCGACACCGATGCACAAATTCGGGCCTTTGCAGGTCGCATGTCCAGTATGCTCGCGGCGGCGGTTGATGATAGCCTGGCACTTGACGTCGAGACGGTCTGGCGGGAAGCGGGACTATGGGTTACCCCGTCCACAATACTTACCCTCGGCGGACGTCCGGCTGCGCGGATATTCAGGGCTGCGAAACCCTAACGGAGGCTCGGGCGTTTCATGCATGGATTTGCGATTTCCTTATCACGCGTTAAGATGTGCTTGGGGACGCAACGATAACGACACGCTGGAGACTGCTATGTGCGACTTACACGACAAGGAATTGACGCTTTCGGAGGAGACGTCGGTCGAGGACCGTCGCCGCTTTATTCAGGCCGTAGCCGCAGGCGGCGTCCTGACGGCGGCGGGTGCCGGGCTGTCCGGCTGTAAGACAAATCCCTATACTGGCGAAAAGCAACTTATGCTCGTCAATTCCGGCCAGTTGAACCAGCTGGCGGCCGCATCTTGGGCCGAACAAAAGCAAAAGCTGCCCCAGACCCAGGATCCCCGCTACCTCAACCGCCTTACGAACATTGGTACGCGCATCCGCCGTCAGGCCCCGAAAGTTGCCAATAACTGGGACTATGCCGTGTTCGATCAGGACACCAAAAATGCGTTCGTACTGCCGGGCGGGCGTGTTGGTTTCTACCGCGGTATGATGGATTTCACCGACAATGAGAGCCAGATTGCGGGCATTATGGGTCACGAAGTGGGGCACGTTGTTGGTCAGCACGCCGCAGCCCGCGCCAGCCAGCAAATGGCGGGTCAGCTCGCTGTGGGCGCGGGCACAATGCTCGGTGGCGCCACCATGAACCGCAACTGCCGCAAGGTTCCTGCGCGCGAGCAACGCCAATGTGTCGCCAGTGCGCGCCGCAACACGGCCCTCCTGCAGCAAGCGCTGGGTCTTGGATTCACTTTCGGTGTTGTTCTGCCGTATTCGCGCAAGCACGAAACGCAATCCGATCTCCTGGGCGTCAACTACATGCGCAATGCCGGCTATGATCCCTACGAAGCCGTGACGCTGTGGGAAAAGATGGCCGCCGAAAATCCGTCCCGCCAACCGGAATGGATGAGCACCCATCCCGACCCTGCGAAACGCGCCCGCGTCATCCATGATTTCATCAAGGATCAGGAAACGCTTGGCAGCCAGGGCTTCAAGTCGATCAAGGATGTGGACGAGGCCGGAAACATCGCGGCCTAAAGACCCTTAGCAAATCTCTGAAGCGGGCGGTTGCGCCCGCTTGTCCCATTGTGTAATCGCGCCGAGTTGGGCCGCCTTAGCTCAGTTGGTTAGAGCGCTGGTTTGTGGAACCAGAGGTCCTTGGTTCGAGACCAAGAGGCGGTACCATCCCCCAATTTACATCCGACATGCTGGACAAGGTTAGGCGAGACACACCCGCCTGCGCACGCTTGGCGCATTTCAACAACGCCGGCATGGCGCTGACACCGCAACCCGTCTTGAACACCGTCTTCCGCCATCTGGGACGAGAGCAGGGCATGGGAGGCTATCGCGCAGAAGCGCACGTTCGGGATCGTCTCGATGCTGGATACCAAAGCCTTGCGACACTCCTAGGCGCCAGACCTTCCGAGATTGCGTTCATGGCCAATGCCACACGCGCCTGGGAGATTGCCTTGGCGAGTCTGGAGTTAGGCAAGGGGGACCGGATCATTGCACACCGGTCGGAATACGTCGCAAATCTGTTTTCGCTCTTTCGTTTGCGCGACCGTGGTGTCGTCATTGACTGGGCGGACTCCGACTCAAGGGGGCGCGTATTGCCGGGAAGTGTGGCGTCTTTGATCCGCGGTGAGACGCGTGCGGTGTGCATCACGCAGATTCCCAGCACCTATGGCATATTGAACCCGGTGGCGGAGGTTGGCGCGCTTACGCGCAATACCGATATCATTTATTTCCTCGACGCTTGCCAGTCCGTCGGCCAGCTAGACATTGATGTGGAAACAATCGGCTGTGACGTACTGGCGGGCACGGGTCGGAAGTTTTTGCGCGGGCCGAGGGGAACAGGCTTTCTGTATGTCCGCGAGAGCGCGCTTGACCAGTTAAGTCCACCATTTCCCGACTACACATCCGCCCGCTTCGATGGCCCGGAAAGCTTCGCCTTCGTCAAAGGCGCGCGGCGTTTTGAAACCTATGAACATTCCGTCGCGTCCCGGCTTGGCCTCATCCGCGCCATAGATTACGCTCTGGAGCTTGGGCCCAAAGCCATCGAGGGCAGGGTACGAAAGCTGTCCACGGCAATGCGACAAGCTCTCGACGGTGCTGGAATGGATGTTCTCGGCGGTCAGGCGCAAGCCGCAGGTATCGTTGTGTTCACGCACCCCACGGTCACGCCGGAGGCCGCCAAAGCGCAGCTTGCAGACAGGGGCATCAATGTCTCCGTCGCCACTCGGGAATATCAGTCCCCGCGGACGGCTATCCGCGCAAGCGTGCATTATTACAACACTCCACAGGAAATCGACCGTCTCGCACAAGCTTTAGGGGATTTGGTAACCTCCGCTTAACCACAAATGCCCGATTCGGTTAGGGTGAAGGCTGCATTCAACGAGACCGATATCCGCACCTTGGTGTGCCACCCCACTGCCTCCAAACGGGCGGGCGCGGCGCAGCGTATCTGCGAAACCTACGGCCGTGATGCGTTGACGCAGGCTGATCGCCGCATTGCCGAACGTCTGCTGCATGTCATGGCCGAAGATGCTGCCGCCCTTGTTCGCGCAGCTCTTGTCGTCACATTACACAATTCGACAGAGCTGCCGCGTGATATCGCGTTAAAGCTCGCATCTGACGCCGACACGATTGCCGTCCCGATTATTCGCTTTTCGCCTGTGCTGAACGACGACGATCTGGTGACCGTCTTGCGCAGCCGTGCCGCCGCAAAAATACAGGCCGCAGCGCAGCGCGCCCGCATAGGAGTCGAGCTCTCGCGCACCATCATACGCTATGGCGACAGCCATGCCGTTGCCCGGCTCGCAGCCAATGACGGCGCGGTTATCGACGAAGACGTGGCCCGCGAAATGGTGCGCCTCTGGCATGATGACGATCTGGTAGCCGAAGCCATGGTCGCGCGCCGCGACATGCCGCTCGACATCCTGGAAGTCCTGGTCAGCCATACCTCTGCCGAAACGGCACTTGCACTAGAGTCACGCGGCGTGGAAACCGCTACTGCCGTCGATCTGGCTATTCGCGCGCGGGAACGTGCCACACTTACACTGTCGGAGTCGGCGTCCGGTAGCGACGAAATTGCGGGGCTTGTCGAACAACTCGCCATTGAGGGACGTCTGACAGGCTCCGTCGTCATGCGTGCAATCTGTCAGGGCCATATCGCCTTTGCCGAATGTGCGATGGCGTGCATGGCGGGCATATCGGTCGAAAAGTCGCGCTTGATGCTGCACGATCATGGGCCATTCGGAATCCGGGCGCTGGCGACCAAAGCGGGCCTTGCACCGGCGCTTCACGGCGTATTGGCGCTCTCTTTGCGAAATTACCGCGACCTGGCACGAACAGCAAATCTGAGTGCAGCGCAATTTGCCGGTCGTTTGGCCGAGCGAATCGCCACTAGCGGTGTGGAATTGAGCGAGGACGATCGTCGCTATGTGATGGAGCGTCTGGACGCGGCCTAGGTTGCGAACTGCTCGCGCAGGATTTTTTCATCCAGCGCATGATCGGCATCGAACAATAATGTCAGACGGATGTCCTGCGCGGTGTGGATGGCGACCTCGCTGACATTGCGAAATTCCTGATCGTCCGCCGTGCAACTGACCGGGCGGCGCACGGGATCGATGACTCTGAAGACTACATTGGAGTGCGACGGCAGTAACGCCCCGCGCCAGCGACGCGGGCGGAATGCGCTGATGGGCGTGAGTGCCATGACTTCCGCGCCAAGTGGGATGACCGGGCCATGCGCCGACAGGTTATAGGCCGTCGAGCCTGCGGGCGTGGCCAGCAGGACGCCATCGGCGATCAATCTGTCCAGCCGCTGGCGTCCATCCACTTCGACCTCGATATGGGCGGCTTGGCGGGTCTGGCGCAGCAGGGACACTTCGTTGAATGCCAGTGCCGCAAAATCCCCGCCTGGCGCCTTGGCCGTCATGGACAGTGGCGACACGACCGCCGATTGTGCCGCTGCCATACGCTCGATCAGGTCGTCCTCGCGGTACTCATTCATCAAAAATCCGACCGTACCACGGTTCATTCCATAGATCGGCAGTCCCCGCTTCAAGAGGCCAAGATGGCGCCGTAAAGTCGAGAGCATAAATCCGTCCCCACCCAGCGGAACAAGCGCATCGGCTTCACCAGCGTCACAATTGCCGTAGCGGGCGGTTAGCGTTTTCAGGGCCTCCCGCGCTTCGGGCTTTTGCGAAGCAAGAAAGGCGAGTTTGCGGATGGACTCCATGCGGAACGACTACACGCCCGCCCGCGACCTGCAAAGCTTTCGCGGCCCGCAGTTTATCGTGGGGCGGTCTGCTCGTGAAGATAGGCGATGACGGCGGCCCGGTCTTCGGGCTTGTTCAGGCCGACAAAGCTCATGCGCCCGCCCGGCAGGTAGAGCGACGGCTTCTTGAGATAGGCATCCATTTCCGCGTCGTCCCAAATGATATCGAGATCCTGCATGGCTTTGGAATAGGTGAAGTCCGCGCGAGATCCGGCTTCGCGCCCGAATACAGCCCACAGATTTGGCCCGACCCTGTTACGATCGCCATCTGCCAAGGTATGACACGTCCGGCATTTCTTGAACACGACCGCACCGCGCTGCTCCAGGGTCATTTCGGTCATGTCGACCGGCGCTGCCTCTGGCGCGCCGCAGGCGGCAAATAACAGGCAGAGCAGGGCAATACGTTTCATCAGCGTTGTGTCCACGTTTTCTGTTCGCGCTTCAAGTCCGCAAGCTGCAATGCCACATGTGCAAAACGCATATTTTGCGCTTTGACTTGTGTCGAAGCGCGGGAGACACCGCACCAGAATCAGGAGGCCATCATGTTCACCGCACCCGTCAAAGCCATGCACTATCTTTTGCGTCACGGCGTCGATCTTGACAGCATTCTCGCTCATCACGACGGTGTGGATCAGGACATGATAGGCGACATCCTGCAAGGTGCGGCGGATTTTGCAACCGATGTCGTGGCTCCCACGAACTGGGCGGGTGACCAGACCCCGGCTCAGTTATCCAATGGAAATGTCACCACATCCCCGGGTTTTCAGGAGGTCTATAAAAGTTTCGTCGAGGCCGGATGGCAAACGGTCGCCTTGCCTGAGACCGTGGGCGGAATGGGCCTGCCGCAAAGTGTCGCCTGCGCGACGAACGAAATGATTTATTCCGCCAATATGGCGTTCGGCTTGGCGCCTATGTTGACCAGCTCCGCCGTTAAAGCGATCGCGGCACATGGTACGGATGATTTAAAAGCGATTTATCTCGACAAGATGGCGACCGGGGAATGGTCGGGTGCCATGTGCCTGACCGAGCCGCAAGCGGGCTCCGACCTCAGCGTGTTGCGTTCCAAGGCCGAGCCCAATGGCGATGGAAGCTATGCGATCTCGGGTCAGAAAATCTACATAACCTGGGGCGACCACGACTGCGCTGACAATATTATCCACCTCGTTCTCGCGCGCTTGCCGGATGCGCCTGCGGGTTCGCGGGGGATATCGCTGTTTCTCTGTCCGAAGCTCTTCGTCGAAGCAGATGGCAGCCTCGGAGAGCGCAATGATTTCAGGCCCATAGGGCTGGAACATAAATTGGGCATTCACGGCAGTCCGACCTGTACCATGGAATTCGATGGGGCCAAGGGCTGGCTGGTGGGCGAGGAAAACAAAGGGCTCGCTTGCATGTTCACCATGATGAACGAAGCGCGCTTGTTTGTGGGTGTGCAGGGCGTCGCCATTGGCGAACGCGCCTATCAGGCCGCGCTGCAATACGCCCATGACCGTGTACAAGGCACGCCGATCGACAGCGAGCCGGGCACGGCCATCGTTGACCACCCCGATGTGCGCCGGATGCTGGTGCATATGAAGTCACGCCTAATGGGTGCGCGGGCGATCTGCATGGCGACGGCGGCGGCAGCAGATCTTGCCGAGCACGGCGTGGAAGGCGCGGCGGCACGGGAATACCTGCTGACGCCGGTTGCGAAGTCCTATGGCTCCGATCTGGGCGTCGAAGCTGCATCGATCGGTGTGCAGGTGCATGGCGGAATGGGGTTTGTCGAAGAAACAGGCGCCGCCCAGCATTACCGCGATGCCCGTATCGCCCCGATCTATGAGGGCACGAACGGCATTCAGGCTATCGATCTTGTGGGCCGCAAGCTCCGCCGTGACGGGGGTGAGGCCATGCGCGCGCTGATCGGCGACCTCAAGGATATCCATGCAGAGAGTGATGGCGATGCCGTTTTCGAGTCCGCCATGCGCGACGGTGTCGAGGCACTGTCCACAGCGACCGACATAATGCTGAATGCGTCGGAGGAAGATGCGCTGGCAGGAGCCGCCGCCTATCTCGAATTGGCAGGTCACGTGATTGCAGGGGCGCTTCTGATCAAAGCGACACTGAATGGCGCAAAGGCCGGGGACGCTGCTGCGCCCAATATGCGCGCGCTTGCGGAATATCACGCACTTGCCGTCATGCCGGAAGCCCAAAGTGCTCTCGACTTCCTTAGGCGGAGTGCGAACACGGTATTCGCCTTTCCACGCGAACAGCTCGCCGACCTCTAGGCGCGGCTTAGCGCATGGGTTAGCCTGAACGCAAAAGGGGATATCCGATGCTTTCACCCGTTATCGCGCTCGTCATCTGGACGCTGCTCGTCTGGATTTTGCTCTATGCGCGCCGTATTCCGGCGATGAAGGCGGCTGGCCTGCAACCCGACGAGATGAAGTTCCCGGGCACATATGCGGACCGGCTGCCCGTAAAGGCGCGGGCTGCGGCTGATAACTACAACCATCTGCTGGAACAGCCCGTGCTGTTCTATGCGCTGATGTTCTATCACTATTTCGTCGGCACGCTGTCGCCCTGGGTTCTCTATCTCGGCTGGGCCTATGTCGTTCTGCGCGTCCTGCATTCGGCTGTGCAGGTATCTGTCGGCCCCGTAGTACCCCGCTTTGCACTGTTTGCACTTGGTACGCTGGTGCTCTTTGCGCTCGTCGGGATTGCCATTGTCTAGTCGACAACCGGCCCGGTCGGGATGACGGGTTCCGGTGCGTCCGTGGTCTCGATCCCGCAGGACAGGCAGAAGCGGTGAAAGCTGATATTGCGCGCGCCGCAACCGCCGCAATTGTCGGCCAGACGAATACCGCAATGCACACAGAAATCCGTCTCGACACCATCGCGGGTGAAGATGGCGCGGTCGCATCCCGGACACGATTTCGCGGCGATCTTTTTGAGCGCGGTTTCATATCCAATGCTCTGGCGGCGTTCAATTTCCGAGCGCGCTTCTTCTTCCTGCTTTTTGGCCATGTAGCCGCGCATGGTTTTTATAAGAAAATGTCCGGCAATGATAACCACGGCGATCCCCACACCAAAGCGCACATATCCGCCATAGGATGGCAGATAGGGAACGAGTTCGACAAAAAATGCAAAGCCCGCAAACACAACAAATCCGCGATAGAGCGGCCAATAGGCGCTGTCCCGCTTCTTCAAAATCATCCACGCGCCTATAAGAAGCAGAGGGAGTGTAAGCGCCAGACGATAGAGGAAGACTCGCAATTCCTGCGCGCGCAAGGCGGCCTGATAGGCGGGCTGGGCGGCGGCATCCACGCGGTTGCGTTCCTGTATCAGATCGGAGCGATCGCGCTGGTTTTGAACTTGCACGCGCTCAAGCGCCTCGACTTCGGCAAGGGCTGCACGTTCGCGGGCTTTCAGGGCTTCGAGCTGGCGAGTGCGTAGCAAGACTTCAGGGTTTGTGTCCGCAGCCTCGGTCGCGCTGCGTGTGGCAATCCAGGTCTGAAAACTGCTTTGTGCGGCGAGGTAGTCGTTAGTCGCGGTCACGAGGTCGGCGCGGGCATCCTCGATCTCACGTTCGACCGTACGGATCTTTGTCTGGCTCAAAGTGACCGATCGTTCGATCCGTGTTTGCGCCTCGACATCGACGAATTGCTCCAAGCTGAGTGTGGGGTCGACACTTGGCAGATCGCGAATGACCAAGCTGCCAAGGCCAAGCAGGAAACCTGCAAAGACGATGGACAAAACCCACATGACAATGGCGTAGAGCTGCTGTGGCCGGCGTGTCGATTTTCTCATGAAAGGCTCCCCGGTCTAAACGCTAGCGTTGTGCATGAGCGCCGTCCACACATCCGACAATGCGATGAAGTCGTAGGACTCGTCGGCGTCCGCATCCGCGTCAAGGTCTGCGGGACTGTTGCGTGTGATGAGAATACCGATGGGGTGCCCCGCGTGAGGGCCGTCATTCAAAAGGACAGGCCCACCGCTCATACCCGTCACGACAGGCTCCTCAGGATCGTCGAGCTGGACAATCCACTGTCCGGGGCTGCGTTGGATATAGATGCGTCCCAGTCGGGTTTCGACATGCTTTGACCCTGCCGGGAAGCCCGCGGCCATGACACGCAAGCCAGCAATTGGCGATGGCGGTGCGACGCCGGGTAGTTTGCAGCCATAGAGGGCAGCGTCCAAGCCGTCGGGCCAGCTCTTTAGCGGGCCTGTCGCAAAAGGTGGTACCGTGTCGTGCGAGTCTGTGGCGCAGTGGCCCGCGCTGGCCCAACCACCCCACAAAGGAAAGAAGCTGGCATAGCATTGTGAGTGTTTGCCATTAAAGAAATGCCTCGCGACGCCGCCAGGCGTTGTTTTCAAATGGGTTCCTGGTAACGAGGGCTCTGGGTGTTTGGCAGGGACACTGCGAAAGGGATTGCGGCGGGGAAAGCGGGGAAAAATCGGCATAACTGCTTTGTGAGGCAATCGAGGGTGCACGCAATCGGCAAACGTCTATTGTCTGATCATGAAAGCAATAATGTCATTCGCCCTTCTGCTCGCGGCCTGCGCTGCGCCTGCTTATAGTGACGATCCCGTTCATTCCGAAAGCGTCGTGGAAACCCGCGTCTATGATGCGTCCCGCGATGCCGCTGCGGATGTGGATACGGCACTTGAGAGTGTGCAGGGGACAGACCGTTTGGTTATCGTCTCGCTCGGCGCAAACTGGTGTCACGACTCCCGTGGGCTGGTTGAGCATTTTGCGCACCCGTCCATCCGGCCAATCATCCGTGAAAGGTTCGAGGTAATCTATGTGGATGTCGGCACACCGCAGATAGGGCAGGCGAGGAATGATGCGCTTGCCGCACGTTTTGGTATTTCGCCGCTGGAGGGGACCCCGACAGTTGTGTTTTTGGATGCGGAAGGCGTACGCCTGAATGCTATTGCCGAGGCGCGGGCTTGGCGCAACGCGCATTCCCGCAGCGTCGAAGATGTGAGGGCGCGCCTGATCGAGATCGCGGAGACGTCGCGCTAGAGCGGGATCCACCCTCGCTTGCGTGTGTAGCTGCTATAGCCGACATTTGCGCCGAGACGCAGTCCGACGCCGGAGCGCACAGGTGCGAGCGTGATGCCGTTTGCGCGCTGAAAGTTTACGGCCATGCCCGCCACCAGATAGGCCGACCCGTCAACGCCGGGATAGCGGCGGAAGATATTTTCAGGATCGTCGAGACCATAGACCAGTGTGAAGACTTTGGAGGCTTCCGCCCCGACGTCAAAACCGATGGATGGGCCTTGCCAGTAAAGGTCTTTCTGGCGGCCATCCTTCATCCAAAGCGTGCCTTTGCCATAGCGGGCACCGATCGTGACAGCACCGCCGCCTTCCTCACCCGTGATATAGCCAACGGGCCGTCCGCGTTCTCGGAACAGTTTCTCAATGGCCGATGCCGCAGATTCGGAGGTCACGCCAAGATGCTGGCTGATGGCGGTGGTCAATTCGCCCTGCTTGAAACCGTCATCGGATGGTGCTCCTGCCAGATCGCGCGTGTGCGAGGTGGGATTGTCGGTATTGGTCGAGGCACAAGCCGTCATCAAAACTGCGGCGGAAAGAACGAGGGGGCGAAGAAAAGACATAGCCATGTCTGGCGCTATCGTGGTTAAGTCCGGGTTAAGTGCCGACACCACGGAGATGACGATTTGCCCATCTATGACGCCCACATCGCCGTTGACTGGTCCGCCGCCAACGTGCCGAAACTGGGAAAGGATTCCATTTGGATCAGCGAAAACGGCGGAGCTGGGCTCAACCTCGCAACGCGCACTGCCGCTTTGAATTGGATCAGCGATCGAATCGCGCAAGGACTGAAATGTGGCGAACGCCTGCATATAGGGCTCGATTTTGCCTTTGGTCTGACACGCGGAGCAGGGCAGCAAATTATCGGGAAGACCGGGTGGCAACACTATTGGGCGGCTTTGCATGACAAGATTACGGACTCACCATCGAATACAAACAACCGGTTCGCCGTCGGAGGCATGTTGAATGCCAAAACAGCGTCTGAAGGCCCGTTCTGGGGGTGTGTCGGCAAGACCACATATAGGGGCTTAAAGGCCACGCGCTGCGTCAAGGGTGCGGTTCCTTGGCCCCATCCCTTTCCTGCCAAGCGCATCTGTGACGCGCGGGTGCCGGGCGCTCAGGAAATTTGGAAACTTGCTTATACGGGTAGCGTTGGCAGTCAAATGCTGGTCGGGATCGCGGCTCTGGAGCGGCTGCGCCGCGCGCATCCGGAAATTTCAATCTGGCCGTTCGAGACGGACTTTGCGCGTAATCTGTCAAAGCCGATCCTTGTGACGGAAATCTATCCCTCAGCAAACCTGTTCAATTTCAAAAATTTACTACAACGTACTCGTGTGCCGGATGAGGCGCAGGTGATGGCGGTATCCGGATACTGCAAAACCATTGACGACGATAACGGCTTTGCGGGCTTGTTGGAGCCCGATGATTTAACTTCCCAGGACCGACTTGCAGCGACGACGGAAGAGGGCTGGATACTTGGCCAATAGTCGGATTCTGACATTCATTGGCGCGCTTCTACACGGCGCTGAAAGCCGGGGGCTGACCGAGGACGAAACGGCACTCGTGCCGGTCGAGATGCGAGCAAGTATCGATCTGTCCCGCGTGCGCATAATTGACCGGGCACATAATCCTTTCGCGATCGGAAAAATTCTGGTGCGGCGGTATGATATTTATTGGCCAGGAGCGCCGCAGGATTTCGCGGTCGTGCAGCTGTCGCGACAAGCGCTTCTGATCCACGAGCTGGCACATGTCTGGCAGTATGCAACGGGTCGGCTGACAGCATTCAGCTATCTATCGCGACGACATAACTGGCGGTATCGCTATGCTGTCTATCAAGGCGCGGTTTTCGATGACTATGCGGTCGAGGCGCAGGCGGATCTGGTGCAGGATTGGTTTCGGGTGCGGCAGGGCCACGCGCCCGCGTATTTTACGGGCGAGTCTCCCAGCCGGGAATGGCTGGAGCAGACAGTGGACTTCAGCGCGCCGCGGCTACGCCGGCTAGGATGAGCTCTTCGGCTTTAGCGACATCTTCCCAGCCGAGAACTTTCACCCACTTGTTCTCCTCGAGATCCTTATAATGCGCAAAGAAGTGGGGGATGCGATCCTGCAGGACTGTCGGGAGGTCTTTGTAGGTTTTGATTTTTGAATAATAAGGGGTCAGCTTGTCATGCGGTACGGCGACGATTTTTTCGTCGATACCGGCTTCATCTTCCATCATCAAAACGCCGACCGGACGGGCCCGCACGATACAGCCCGGCATGAGGGCGCGCTGGCCGACGACAAGGACATCGGTCGGATCGCCGTCATCCGATAATGTATGCGGGATAAAGCCATAATTGCAGGGATAGCGCATGGCGGTGTAGAGGAAGCGGTCCACGAACATGGCACCAGAGGCCTTGTCCAATTCATATTTGATGGGTTCGCCGCCAAGCGGGACCTCTATCACGACATTGATATCTTCGGGCGGATTCTCGCCTGCGGGTATGGCATTCAGATTCATGGCGCGCCACTAGGTCAGGGCGATGGGTTTCGCAACGACGAAAGCCTGTTTCAAAGCGTCGAAAACACTGCAATCGCCCCCGCTACGATCAGAAGAGCGCCTGTTACAAGGTTGAAGAGGCGCGCTTTCGCAGGGTCTTCGAGCTTTGACCTTACCAGCGAGCCGAAAGCGGCATAGACGCTGAGGCCGAACAGCTCGAGCGCGGTGATGGTCGCGACCATGGCCATGTATTGCGGCAGGATTGCACGCGAGGCGTCGAAGAAAGACGGGATGAGCCCCGCAAATGTGATCAGGGCCATGGGATTGGAAAGCTGCAGAGCAAGGCCCGCGACGAATAGGCGGCCTCTTGGCGGGGCGGCGTCGAGTTGCTTGGCAAATCTATCGACGGGCGCGCGCATCTGGCTGACGCCGAGCCAGACGATGACGGCGAGGCCAAGCCACTTCACGGTGTTGAAGAGTGCGGGAAATTTGACCGCCAAGAGCGCTGCGCCGGAGGCGGCCAGTGCCAGCCAGAGCCAGTTGGCCAGCGCGATCCCGGTTCCGGCGACCATGGCCGGGCGGAAGTCGTAGCGCGCGGCCGCCCCGGTCACGAGCATGACGGCAGGGCCGGGCGTCAGCCCGCCGATGAAGAAGAAGCCCAGAAGGGCGAGCCAGGTTTCCAGCGCAATGCGCGGCGCAGTGGCCGCCGCTTGGTCTCAGGTCAACTAGACGGTCGCGCCGAGTCCGAAGAGATCGGGAACGGAGCCGAAGTTCTCGAGATTGGGCAGAGCGTCGTTCAACTCCCCGCCGTTCAATCCGAACCATTTGCCGAGCGAGGCGGCATATTGATCGACAGATGTCGTCGGGATCAAGCGCCCGCGCGTTTCGGTATACTGCTCCAGCCCAAAGTCCATGGGCGGCAGGTCGCCATAGATTTCGCCGCCCTTTACCGCGCCGCCGACGACAAAGTGATGATTGCCCCAGCCGTGATCCGTGCCGTCGCCATTGCCGACGGTTGTGCGCCCGAAGTCCGACGAGGTGAACAGCGTTACGCCATTGCCCAAACCGATTTCATCCATGGCGTCGGAGAAGGCTTTGATGGCCTCGGCGACGTCGCCCATATTGCGTGGCATATCGCCATCCTGGTTGGAATGCGTGTCGAAGCCGCCCTGGGACGCGTAGAAGACCTGACGATTGGCGGAGAGGGCGGAGCGCACTGAGATGGTCGCGGCGATCGTGGCGAGCTGCTTGCCCAGCTTGGAATTGGGGAAGGGCGTCGAGAAAGTCGTCGCCTCGGCGATCGCTTCACGGAAGAGGGCGTTGTCGCCCTGCGTGCGCTGGTTGCCCGCGATGAGGTCGCGCATCAGCACATTGTCGGAGACGCGGTCTTTCGAGGCATAGTGTTCGGCCAGAATGCGCCGGGCTTCGTCGCGGTTCTGGCCGATGGGCCAGGTATCTTCGGCATAGCGGAGTTTGACCGGCCCGTCCTTGCGGCCCGGATACTGGCGTGTGCGCGCCCCGCGCAGGAAGGTGTCGGGCGCACCCGCCGTCACGCTGGCAAAGGTCAGGCCCGTGCCGCTGGCAGGAGCCGTGCGGTCGGCAAATTGCCCGCCCCAGCCGAAACTGCGACCTTCGAGACCCATGCTCATCCACATGGCCTGCTGGTCATTATGGCTGAACAGGCGTTCGGGCACAGTGACGCTGTTATTGGCGATCTGGGTGCGTGTGGCTGGTGAGACAAGCGGGCCGACATTGCCGACGACGGCGAGCCGTTTGGAGAGATAGAGATCGTGCAGCGGCTTCAGCTCCGTCGGCAGGCCGAACTGTCGACCCCCGAAATTGCGCGCGCTGGTCAAGCGTAGCAATCGGGAACGGTTGCGGGATGAGTCGGGAGAGTCCACGCCATATCGGGCAAACAGGTCGCCTCGCGCGGTCTTTAGCGCAGAAAAGCTTGCTTCATTTTTCGGCAGGACGACATCCGCACCGTCAAACCCACCCTTGAGGAAGACGCACACGAGTGCCTTGTAGCCGGAGGTGTTTGCAGCATTGGCCGCTGTCATAGTGGACAAAAGGCCTGTGGCCGATGTGAAGCCAATGGCAGCTGAGCCGCGAAGGACGTTGCGTCGATTTATATAAGCCATTGTCGCTTCCCTAGCGGATCATGAATTCGGGCGAGGTCACGGCGATGGTGACCGCGATACCGACACGGTGAAATTCGTCATATCCAGTATTGTCCGGATTTGTCGTGCGGACCTCGATGTCGGTGACGGCACCTTCGATGGCCTCGCGCGTCTTGTCGGACATTCGTCCCCCGAGCAAAAGCGTGTCCAGGTGATCGGCAAGCTGGGCCGGATCGGCATTGATCGAGAGCTCGGTCGAATAGTCCGGTGTGAAACTCTCGCCTTCATTTGGGCCATAGGTTTTGTCGAAGACGAAATTCGTCATCATGTTGGCGTAACCGGCGCGGTTGCCCGCGAGCAGCAGCTGGAATTCCGGCACGGTCAGACCTTGCTGACCGGACTCTGTCCCCGTTGCGACGTAGCCGGGACGGTAGAAGTTGAAAACGCTCGGGCTCTGCAGAGGTTGTTGGCCGATCTGTTCAGACGAGTCGGTAACATCGTAGAGCAGCACCCATTGGTTGTCGGATGTGGGCGGGCTGACATCGAATGCGCGTGCCCAATGCACGAAATCGAGGACAGGCTCGCGCACCTTGCCGAGGTCTGTGGTATTGCGGATGGTGTCGTCTGGCTGAAACTGGCTTTGATCGAGCAGGATGGCGGCAAGCGTTGCTTTCATGTCGCCTCGTGTGCCGTCGCCAAATTCCCGGCCGCTGGGGGCTCTGAACGTGCCGGAGGCGAAGGCCTGGGCCACCCGCTGAACGTAGGTGGGGTCAGGGTGGGAGGCGGTAAAGCGCTGGATCAGATTGCGCGCGACAAATGGCGGGACGTTGGGGTGATTGAAGATTGTGTCCAGCGCCTGATCGATGCTCGCCGCCGCACCCGTGCCCGCGGAGATAGTCGTTCCGAGAAAGCTTTTTTCGAGCGGGGAGTGATGGCGTTCCGTGATGACCATGGGGGAGCGACGTCGCTGGCTGTGGGGATCATAAGTGCTGCTCTGTCGCTCGGCGAGGTCGAGGCCGGTAAACACGCGAGCAAGGCCGATGATGTCATCATTGTCGTAAACTTCGACCTCGACACCGCCCGAAAGTTTAGGCGTGCCGTCCATATTCAATTCAATAAGGCCTGTGGTGAAGAGTTGCAGGATTTCACGGGCGTAGTTTTCGTCCGGTGTGCGGCCAGAGTCGGGATCGCCTTTGCGGTTGCCGCGATAGGTCAGGTACTCTCCCATGGCGGGCGAGTAGGTAATGTCTTCCATCAGGTCGCGGTAATTGCCGAAGGCGTTCTTGCCGATCTGATCGAGGTAATAAGCCATGGTCATGGGCTGATCGCCAAAGTTCAGGTCGGACACGACCCACATTTGTGACAGGGCAAAGACCGTGCGCTGGCGGAGCTGGTCATCGCCGGCGACCATGTCGTTCCAGAAGACCGAAGATGTGGAGCGGTTGCGGCGGCCATTGGATTCGGCATAGCTGTCGAACTGCGTCAGCACGCGGGGGACGTAGGGCCGATAGGGTTTTGCGAATTCCGCCTGGATCAGGTTTGCGGCGTCCTTGCCAACGGCATCGCTGATGTCCGATAGCGTCCCGCCAAAGCCGATGCGGGCGAGCACATCAGACGCCATGGTCTTTGAGTCGATAAGGGTTTCGGCTGGATTGGGCGTCTGCCCGGTCGGAGGAGGTGGCGGCGGGGTGGTCGTGGGTGCGGGCGTCGTCGTGGGAGCCGGTGATGGTACCGGAGTCGGCGGAGCCGTGGTGACTGGAACGTCCGGGAGCGCCACAACGTCGGGTTCATTGCCCCCGCCGCATCCGCCCAGTAGCAAACTGCCGGCACAAGCAGTTTGTAATAAAATCTGCGTGATCGTCATACGTCTTGTCCTCGGAATCAAGCAGCCACCCTTGGTTATGCCAAAGGCCTGTTAATTGAGTCCGAAATGGGACGGTTAATGGGCCGTGAGCGTGAATGTGGTGACACCGGTGTTAACACTGTGTCATTCCGGGGCCGAGCTGGGCGTGTCGGGGGTAATGTGAGGGTGCAGCGCCTTAGCTGTTCTTGCCGGCTTTGCGGTCGCGGGCCTTGAGCAGGCGCAGACGGAGCGCATTTATCTTGATAAATCCGCCCGCATCGGCCTGGTCGTAGACGTCGTCTTCCTCGAAGGTGACGTGCTCCTCTGAATAAAGGGAGTAGGGCGAGGCGCGCCCGATGACATCGCAATTGCCCTTGTAGAGTTTCAGCCGAACCGTGCCGGTGACCATGTCCTGGCTGTGATCGATGGCGGCTTGAAGCATTTCGCGTTCGGGGCTGAACCAGAAGCCGTTATAGACCAGTTCCGCATAGCGTGGCATGAGCTCGTCCTTCAGGTGTGCCGCGCCCTTATCGAGCGTCACCTCTTCGATCCCACGATGCGCGACGAGGAGGATAGTGCCGCCGGGCGTCTCGTAGATGCCGCGCGACTTCATGCCGACGAAGCGGTTTTCCAGCAGATCGAGCCGGCCAATGCCGTTGGCCCCGCCGAGCTCGTTCAGGCGTGTCAGAAAGGTGGCGGGACTCATGGCCTTGCCATCAATGCTGACCGCGTCGCCGCGCTCGAAGCCGATCTCGATGATGGTGGGGGTATCGGGCGCGTCCTCCGGGCTGACCGTGCGCTGGTACACATACTCCGGGGCGGCAACATTCGGGTCTTCGAGGACAATGCCTTCCGATGACGTGTGGAGGAGGTTGGCATCTACGGAGAAGGGCGCTTCGCCACGCTTGTTCTTGGCGATGTCTATGCCGTGCTTTTCGGCATATTCAAGAAGCTTGGTGCGCGAATTCAGGTCCCATTCGCGCCAAGGGGCGATGACCTTGATTTCGGGGTCGAGAGCGTAATAGCCGAGTTCAAACCGGACCTGATCATTGCCCTTGCCGGTCGCGCCGTGACAGACGGCGGTCGCGCCGACCTCATGCGCGATCTCGATCTGACGCTTGGCGATCAGCGGGCGCGCGATGGATGTGCCAAGCAGATAAACGCCTTCATAGACAGCATTGGCGCGGAACATTGGAAACACGAAGTCGCGGACGAACTCTTCGCGCAGGTCGTCGATGTAGATTTCCTTGACGCCTTGGGCTTCGGCTTTCTTGCGGGCGGGCTCAAGCTCCTCGCCCTGGCCGAGGTCGGCGGTGAAGGTCACGACCTCATAGTCTTTCTCCTCTTGCAGCCATTTTAGGATGATCGAGGTGTCCAGCCCGCCCGAATAGGCGAGGACGACTTTTTCTTTGGCCATTATACGGTTCCGGTTTGCAAATTCGTTTGAGAGCTTTTTCGTGTCCGTTTTGCGGAGTGCGGCGCTTGGTGGACGACGATCTGATGATAGGCCATCTGAACGCCCGCAGCCTTGAGCGTGCGCCAGATGATCATGGCGATGTCGGAGGTGAACTTGTTCTCTCCGTCATCGATGCCCTCAGCCCAGAACTCGATAGCCATTTCGATGCCGTGATCACCAAATCCGCGAAGTTCGAGATCGGGTAGTTCCGGCTCGGTCAGAAGCTTTTCGTACGTCATGATCTCAGGGATAAGGATGGCTTCGAGACTGTCGAGATCGGTGTCGTAGTGGACCGTAAAGCCGACCTCGTAACGCTGGGACGGATCGGTATGTGTCCAGTTTTCGTAGCGGCCTTCGATGAAGTTGAGGTTCGGAATCAGTATATCCTTGCCGTCCGCGGTCTCGAGCGTTGTGGAGCGCATATTGATGGCGGCAACCGTACCCGCCATGCCGTCATCCATCTGGATAAAGTCGCCGATGCGCACACTGCGATCGAGGAGGATGATCAGGCCTGAGACGAAGTTGGCGGCGACGGATTGCAAACCCAGTCCGATGCCCAGGCCAAGTGCGGAGACAACGACGACCAGACCGGAGAGCGGGATACTGGCCACACCAAGCAACATGATTGCGAGCGCGATGAAGAGCATGATCTGGAAGATCTTAGCCATGATTTCGCGGACACCGATGTCGAGGCCTTCCTGACGACGTATGGTGGCCTGCCCGCGCGTGTTGAAGACCCCGCCCAGCCAAAAGAGCAGTGCGCCAAGCACGATGATGCGGACAATCTTGGTCGGCGTAAACGTCGTACCAAGCATGTCGAAGCCGTAATTGGCATCCAGCCATGTCGTGATGTCACCAAGCAGACCCATGACGCTTAACAGGGCAATTGGTATGACCGTCCACATCGCGGCCTTTTGCAGGGAGGGCGGCAAAAGCGTGTATATCATGCGGTAAAGTAGGAAGACGACAGCAAATCCCAACGCCGTCCGCACCAAGACGGATTGTCCAAAAGCGGCGTCAGATACCGCACCGGCCACCATCAAAAGTACGACGAGCGCGGCCGCCCTGAGGAAAGGTAGAACCTTGTAGACGAGCGCGCGGAAAACATCATCCGGCCCCGGCGGGACGCGCAGCCAGGAGATGCGGTGGCGAAGCTGTTTAGCAATCATGGGCGCGACCAGAATGGCGCTGACCACGAGCATTGCCTGAATCCAACCTGATGGCGTGGTCGCCCAGACGACCACTTGGTCGATGATGGCCTCAAGCCGTTCTACAACTAACGTCGTGTCCATTATCACGCTGTAAGTCATCTTAGTTAAGGCTTCCACCGTTTTAGCGAGGGCTGTTCTGGACGTCGGCTAACGGCGCGCTAGAGACCGGACATGGCACACACAGTACTTATCACAGGAGGATCAGCGGGGATCGGCGCTGCGATTGCGCGCGAATATGCGGGGCGTGGCTGGAACGTCGCTCTGGCGGCGCGCCGCGAAGCGCCCATGGTGGCGCTCGCCGAAGAGTTGAAAGGTATGGGCGTGGAAACGGGAGTCTTCGTAGTCGATCTGTTCGAAGAAAAGACCTGTCGGGCGTTGTTTGACCAAGTGGTTGCGCAGATGGGCAGCGTCGATGGCCTGGTCAATAATGCGGGGTACGGCCATCCCAACAGCTATCTTGACAGCCCGTGGGAGGCGCATGCGCGATTCAATCAGTTGATGCTTACCGCGCCGTGCGAGCTGACACACATCGCAGCGGGACCCATGGTGGAGCGCGGATATGGGCGGATTATCAATGTGGCCTCGCTTGCGGGTCACATGCCGGGTTCGCGCGGGCACACGCTTTATGCGGCGGTCAAAAGCTATTTGATCAAGTTCAGCGAAAGCCTGAACGCGGAGCTCTCAAGCGCGGGTGTGCATGTCAGCGCGCTGTGTCCGGGTTTTACCTATTCGGAGTTTCATGATGTCAATGGCACGCGGGAACAGGTGTCGAAAATGCCGGACTTCATGTGGCAGACCGCCGAAGATGTAGCGGCGGAGGCAGTCGAGGCGTGTGAGCGCAACAAGGCCGTGCATGTGACGGGACGGGCCAACCGGCTGCTTGCCATGCTGCCGAGGCTTTTGCCCGCGCAGATGTCGCGCAACATCATGGCGCGCAATTCTGAAAAGTTCAGGAAGGGCTGATGCCCGATATGAAGTCTGATTCCAGGATATATGTGGCGCTCGACCTGCCGAGTGTGGAGGAGGCGCGCGCCATGGTGGAGACACTGGGCGAGAGTGTGTCTGCTTATAAAGTCGGACTGCAGCTCTTGCCGATTGGCGGCGCGGAGTTCTGTCGCGAGCTGAAAGCCATGGGAAAATCCGTATTTGCGGATTTCAAGTTGCACGACATCGGCGCGACCGTTGAAAAAGCGACACGGTCGGTCGCGTCCCTTGGGGTGGATCACCTGACAGTGCATGCGCGGCCCCAGGTGATGCGGGCGGCGGCCAAGGGTGCGGACGGCACGGACTTGCGGGTCTTGGGTGTGACAGTGCTGACATCCCTCGATAAAGACGACTTGCGGGCAATCGGGCACGAGCAAACGGCGGAAGCGCTGGTGATGCTGCGCGCTGGGCAGGCCGTCGCGGCGGGTATCCAGGGTGTTGTGTCGAGCCCGCTGGAGGCGAATGCGCTGCGCGCGCGCGTGCCGGACACGTTTGATATTGTAACGCCGGGTGTTCGGCCCGCAGGTGCGGCCAAGGGTGACCAGCAACGTGTGGCGACGCCGGTCGATGCGATCCGGCTTGGCGCGACACATATCGTCGTAGGGCGTCCTATCACGCAAAACGGCGACCCGAGGGCCGCCGCATTGAGGATCGTTGAGGAGCTGAGGGGCGCTTAGCGGCAACCCCCTTGAGCGTAGGTCGGGGCGGGGCCACAGCCGCCAACGGGGTAGCCGTAACCGCCTGAATGTCCGCCAGCCACGTAGCCGCCGCCAAAGCTGGAATTGTGGAAGCCGTGGCCGCCAAAACCGTGATGACCATAGCCGTGGCTGCCATAGCGCGAATAGTGCACGCCACCGGGCACAGAGTAGGGCACAGCATAAGGCACAGGGTAGCGGACATAGATCACCGGGCGCACGACACGGGTATAGCTTGTCGTCGTGATAGGCGTGAGCTTGGGCGCAGTCTGGCACACGGCGTAGCAGCCGAGAACGCGGCCTTTGACGGTTCCGGAGGTGGTGACAGGCGATGCGCAGGCGACAGGGCAAAGCTTTTCGTTCGCGCCGAGGCCCGGCACACTCGGCATGGAGTCGTTATAGGGGATGTATGACGGATCGGAATAGGCGGCGCTGATGGAGCCTGTGCCATATGTGGCGTCGGCATATGCATCGGACGCGACACCGACATAACTGTTCGTGGTATGGCTGTTGGATGTGTAGCTGGAGGTGCTGTGTGCGCTATCACTGCAATAGAGGCCGCCACAGCTTGCGTTGGCAGTGGTTGCGCTGACGGCGACGGTGGCCGCGCCGAAGAGGAGTGTCTTGAAAGTCATATATCACCTGTACCATGAGACGTTTTCGCCTTCTGGCTGCAAGGCGTGTGCCAAACACACGCGAGGCTCAACCGGATTCGCGTCATAAGAGAAACTTCGCTGTCTTGTCGGGGCAGACGTGGCAGCCTAGGTGCGGTGTATGAGTGATATCAAAACATACATCCGCGGCACGGCGGGCATCATCACACTTGACCGTAAGGCGGCATTGAATGCGCTGACCACGCAGATGTGCGTGGATATAACGGAGGCGCTTGCGAACTGGCGTGACGATGATGCGGTCACGAGCGTCATCATAGAGGGCGGAGGCGACCGCGCATTCTGCGCGGGCGGGGACGTGGTCATGCTGCATGACAGCGGCAAGGCGAAAGACGGCAAGGCGGAGGCGTTCTGGCGCACGGAATACCGCTTGAACGTGATGATCGACGAGTATCCGAAGCCCTACACGGCCCTGATCGATGGGATCGTCATGGGTGGCGGCGTGGGGTTGAGCGTCCATGGAGATTACCGCGTGGCAGGGGATGCGACGCTGTTTGCGATGCCGGAAACAGGAATTGGTTATTTTCCCGATGTGGGGGGAACATGGTTTTTGCCGCGACTGGGTGAAGCCGTAGGGAACTGGTTGGGGCTGACGGGCGCGCGACTGGGCGCGGCGGAGTGTTTTGCGCTGGGAATCGCAACGCATGTTGTGCCAAGCGGCAGGCAGGACGCCTTGATAAATGCGCTCTGCCAGACCGACAATGTGGCGGAGACTTTGGCAGAGTATCACCACACGCCGGATGGATATGCGCTTCCTGAAGCGATCGAGGCATTTTTAGCCGGTAACGTGCCGGCCATTATGGCGGCCTTGGAGTCTGCAGGCGGAGAGTGGGCGGAAAAGCAGCTGAAATTGCTGCGCCGTCATTCACCGCTTGCGCTGGATGTCACGTTGGAAGCTCTAAGCCGCGGGCGAGAGAGCACGTCGTTCCGGGCGACCATGGATCGCGAGCTCGACCTCAGCGTGAATTTCCTTGCGACGCAGGACTTCTATGAGGGCATTCGCGCGCAACTGATCGACAAGGACCGCAGTCCCGGTTGGAGCCACACGTCGGGAGAGGTCACCCGCGACCAGGTCGAGCGTCTCTTCCGGCCGAGTACCGCGCCGCTTTTTCTAGAAATTAAAGCAGCGGTGATGCGAGGCGAAAGGTGTTTTCCTTAAACCGTTGCCATCTTCCTCGCATGGCCCATTTGTCAGGGTCGAGCCATTCGACGTCTTCGACATAGCCGTCGAGGATTGCGTTAAGCTGTTCGTTGAAAGTGTCGTCATAGACAATCATGGTGACTTCCAGATTGAGGTGAAAGGACCGCATGTCCATGTTCACCGTACCAACGAGGCTGACATCATCGTCGATAACGAGCGACTTTGTGTGCAGCATCCCGCCGTGGAAGTGACCGACTTTCACCCCGGCTTTCAAGAGATCGTCATAGGCGGATCGGGAGGCATGGCGCACCATGATGCTGTCCACTTCTGCCGGAACAATGATTTCGACATTCAGTCCGCGGCGGGCAGCATTGGTGAGGGCTAGCATCACGGCTTCGTCGGGGACGAAATAGGGCGTCGTGATCCGGATCGAGCGATTGGCCGAGAAGATTGTCGCGACCAGGACCTCGTAAATGACGCTCTGGCTCATCTCAGGGCCGGACGGGATAAGCTGAGCGGTCGCGGGTCCGCGCGTTCGTGGATGGATGGAGTCGGGTGGGAAGATCTTGAGGTCAGAATCCGTAAAGTCTGCGCCGACCTTGTCGTAAAGGAAATCCGCCGCAAGCACGGCTGACAGGCTCTCGGCGAACGGGCCCTCGATGCGCGCCATGAGGTCGACCCACATGCCATCATCGGGCTTGAAGAGTTCAGGGTCGGTCAAGTTGCAGGAACCGATATAGCCGATATTTTGATCAATCACGAGAATCTTGCGATGATTGCGAAGGTCGGTCCGTTTGCTGATGGATTTGACGATATTTACGGAGAGAGAGTGGACGACATCGACACCGGCAGACCTGAGGCGATCAGGCCAATCGGATTTGAAGAAAGGACGGGAGCCGAAGGCATCTGCGAGGACTTTGACGTCAACGCCGCGCCTTGCAGCAGCCTCAAACCCTTCCAGTACTTTGACGGGCAGACCTTTCGGATCAATGATGTAGAACTCTGCAAAAACCGTTTTTTCCGCGGCAGCGATGTCCTTAAGGAAACTTTCGAAGATGGCCTCGTCCCCATCGAGGAGCTTGATCTTGTTGCCCTGCATGGGTGCAAACCCGGTCATCGTTTCGATGGCACGGGCTAGATCGCCAAAATCTTCGGACGCGTCGATATCTTTGGAGTCGAGCGCATCTTCGGTCTGACCATATGCCTCGATATAGTGCTTGCGCATCCGGTCGCCGAGATTGCGGCGGTTGCGGGACAATTTGTGGCTGCCAAACAGCCAGTAGAGCACAAACCCTGCAATCGGGAGAAACAGGATCAGGAGGATCCATGCAAGCGTCATGGAGACGTTGAGTTTGCGGTAGATGAGCCGGATGGCCATCGCTATGGCCGCACAGATATGCAGCACCAGAAACATATTATCGATAGGTATATCCATGGCTCTGGTCTTGTGCCCCTGACGTCGCTAGCGAAGCAACGAAGACGTTAGCGCCGCGGTTCCTATATCATGACCATTAGCTCGGACAAAACCATTGCCGCGTCACCCAATCGGACGGCGGATGTTCGGATTGTCAGCTTCAATATACAAGCCGCGATCGGTTCCCTGTCGCCCGCGCATTATGTCACGCGGTTGCATCGTCAGTTCCTGCACGTCAAGGCAAAGGATCGCGTATTGGCCGAAATCGGCAGGGTCATTGAACCTTACGACATCGCCTGTCTTCAGGAGATCGATCTGGGCGGACGTCGATCAAATTTTACGTCTCAGATATCCGGTTTGTTCAAGGCGACAAGTTTCACGGATGCGGCATTTCAGGAGAACCGGGTCGTGAGGCGGATCAGCCGGCACGGAAATGTCATCCTGACGCGCGAGGACATGGAAGACGTCCATGATTTGAAATTGCCCGCGAAAATGGGTGGTCGAGGTGCGCTGATCGGATGTTATCCCGTTGGCGATGACATGTTGACGGTGGTGAACCTGCACCTGTCGCTGGGGAAGGACGATCAGGCGTTTCAGATGGAGCATCTCGCGGAGGAGTTAAAAGGCCACGTCAATATTGCCGTGTGCGGGGACTTCAATGCCTTTGCCACTGCCCCGCATGTGCGAGATATGATGTCAGCCTTGAAGTTGAAACCGGCAGGTTCGCCGCAGGCAAGCTATCCCGCGTGGGGGCCGCGCCATGCGATCGACCATATCTTGGTTTCGCGACATATTACGTGCGCGGATTACGGGCCGCTGGATGTGGCGGTCAGCGATCACCTGCCCGTGGCGGCGACGCTTACGTTATAGGTAGCCTGCTAGGCGTTTTCGTCGATCGCATAGCCCGCGCCGCGAACGGTGCGGATGATGTTGGGTAGGTCATCGAAATTGATGGCACGGCGCAGGCGTCCGACATGGACATCCACCGTGCGCTCATCGACATAGATGTCGGTACCCCAGACCCGGTCGAGCAGGGACGCGCGGGAAAAGACGCGTTTGGGTTTTTCGAGGAAGGTCTTGAGAAGCCGGAATTCCGTCGGGCCGAGATGGATATGGTGATCGCCGCGGCTGACGCGGTGCGTCTCGATATCCATGGTGATGTTCGAATAGGTGAGTTCGTCCTTGGCCACACCGCTCTGGCGGAGGTTGGAGCGGATACGGGCCATGAGCTCGCGGGTGGAATAGGGTTTGACGATAAAGTCATCCGCGCCGCAGGTCAGGCCGCGCACCTTGTCGTCCTCGGAGCCGCGCGCGGTCAGCATGATGACGGGAATATCCTTGGTCGCGGTATTCTTCTTGAGCTCCCGGCAGACATCGATGCCGGACATGTCGGGCAACATCCAGTCGAGCAGGATGAGGTCGGGAATGGCGGTTTCGGCCAGCAGGATCCCGTCTTCGGCAGTCCCCGCGGTGCGCGGGTCGAAGCCGTCACTTTCGAGATTGAAGGCGAGGATCTCGGCCTGGGCGGCTTCGTCTTCGATGATCAGGATGCGTGACATGTCGGCTGGGTCTCCCGGGGCGTTTACGCGTCTTCGTCGAAAACCATGCGAGGCGTGCGGTCGCCTTTGGGACGCTTTTCATCCGGCCACTCACCCGTGACCATGAAGATGACTTCCTGCGCGATATCGACGGCGAGATCGCCGATGCGTTCGACGTTCTTGGCGATGAAAAGGAGCTGCATGCAGCCCGATATATTGCGCGTGTCCTCCATCATATAGGTCAGTAGCTCGCGGAAAAGCGTGTTGTGAAGCTGGTCGATCTGTTCGTCGGACTGGCGGACGTCTTCAGCGAGTTCGGCGTCGCGGCGATTGAAGGCGTCGAGCGCATTGCGGATCTGGGCCTGGGCGTCCTTGGCCATGCGGATGAGGGTGGAGGTGGAGCCGATGAAGGCGTCGTTCGAGGTGATGGTGTGGGTGCGGCGCCCGACATTCTTGATGTAGTCGCCAATGCGCTCAAGCTGGCCAGCGATGCGCAGGGTCATGATCGCCGAGCGGAGGTCGCTTGCCATGGGGGAGCGGCGCGCGATGAGGACGAGAACCATTTCGTTGATTTCGGCTTCGAGTGCGTTGATCTCGTCATCAATGCGCAGGATGTCTTTCGCAAGGTCGGCGTCTTCGCGCTTGAGCGCCTTCGTCGCGCCCTCGAAGGCGTGCTCTATGAGCCCGCCCATTTCGAGGATCTTGGAGTCGATCCGGTTTAGGTCCTCGTCGAAAGAGGAAACGATGTGTTCGGGTTGCATCAGCCGATCCTCCCGGAGATATAGGCTTGGGTGCGGTCGTTTTCAGGGTTTGTGAAAATCTTCTCGGTCGGGCCTTCCTCGACGAGTTCGCCGAGGTGGAAGAAGGCGGTCTTGTCGGCCACGCGCGCGGCCTGCTGCATGGAGTGGGTGACGATGACGATGGTGAAGCGCTCGCGGATCTGTTCCATGAGTTCCTCGACCTTGGCGGTGGCGATCGGGTCGAGAGCGGAGCAGGGCTCGTCCATGAGGATGACCTGTGGCTCGACGGCGATGGCGCGGGCGATGCACAGGCGCTGCTGCTGACCGCCGGAGATGGAGGTGCCGGGATCGTCGAGACGGTCGGCAACTTCGTCGTACAGGCCCGCGCCTTTGAGAGCGGCGATAACGCGGTCTTTCATGTCGGCCTTTGAGGTCGCGAGGCCGTGGATGCGGAGACCATAAGCGACGTTTTCGAAGATCGATTTGGGGAAAGGATTGGGCTTCTGGAAGACCATGCCGATGCGGCGGCGGAGGGCGGTGACATCGACGGAGCTGTCATAGATGTCCTGTCCGGCAAAGCGGATGTCGCCCTCGACGCGAGCGGTTGGGATGGTGTCGTTCATGCGGTTCAGCGTGCGGAGCAATGTGGATTTGCCACAGCCGGAGGGGCCGATGAGCGCCGTGATGCGGTTTTGCGGGATGTCGAGATCGACGCTCTTGATGGCTTGCTTGTCGGAATAGAAGACATCGACGTTTCGCGCGCTCATGATGGCGGGCTGGTCGTCGATGGATTTGGGCGGGGTCGAGGCCGCAGGGCCGTCATCGGCGGTGAAAACAGCCGTGTCGGAGATGTCGTTATCCATGTCGAAATCCTCAAAAGAGTCGGACATTACCAGCGCCTTTCCAGCTTGCGCCGCAGCAGCACGGCCAGAAGGTTCATGAGCACAAGTACGATCAGTAGCACGATAATGGTGGCGGATGCACGTTCCTGGAACGCGCGCTCGGGGCTGTCGAACCACAGGAAGATCTGCACGGGCAGGGTGGTCGCGGCATCGGTGACGCCCTTGGGCAGATCGACAATGAAGGCGACCATGCCGATCATCAGGAGGGGCGCGGTTTCGCCGAGGGCGCGGGCCATGGCGATGATGGTGCCGGTCAGCATGCCGGGCATGGCGAGGGGGACGACGTGGTGGAAGGTGGTCTGCACTTTGGACGCACCGAGACCCAGGGCGGCAGCGCGGACGCTAGGCGGCACGGATCGCAAGGACGCGCGGCTGGCAATGATGATGATGGGGAGCGCCATGAGGGCGAGGACCATGCCGCCGACGAGCGGGGTGGAGCGCGGCAGCTCGAACACGGTCAGGAACATGAACAGGCCGAGCAGGCCATAAACGATGGACGGCACGGCGGCGAGGTTGTTGATGTTGACCTCGATAAAGTCGGTGAACTTGTTCTTGGGCGCAAACTCTTCGAGATAGGTGGCCGTGGCGACGCCAAGCGGGAAGCTGATGGCGAAGCAGACGAGCACGACGAAGATGGAACCGAGCAGGGCGCCGACCATGCCGGCGAGCTCGGGCTCGCGGGAGTCGCCATTGGTGAAGAAGGTGCGGTTGAAGGTGCGGCGGACGCGATCCATCTCGCCGAGCTCATCGACCCAGTAAATCTGGCGGTCGGAAAGCTGGCGGAACTCTTCCGGCGTGTCGGGGTCGATGCGACCCGTGAGGTAAAGGTTGATCTCGGAGGACGCTGGGAGCCACTCGCGCTGTGTGGTGCCGATGATGTCGGGATTGTCGGCGACGCGGTCGGCGAGGCGGAAGCCCGCGCCCGCACTCATCATGCGCAGGAGGTCACGCTTTGTCGCGCGGTCGCCCATCTGGGGGACCTGCTCGGACAGTGCGTCGGCGATGAGCGGGCGGTAGGAGGCGAAACGGAGCGCATCCGGATCACGCTCGCCGAGGGGATCGATGACGGACTCCTCATAGGTGATGTCGAGACCAATTTGCGTCTCCGAGAGCACGGGGAGTGCGTTGAGGAAGGTCGAGACGACGAGCAGGGCCAGCGCGGAGAGCGAGATGAGGATGGCGACAATGCCGTAGAGCTTGAAGCGGCCTTCCTTCATCCGGCGTTTGCGCAGCGCAGGGGTCTCGGTCAGGTCGAAGTCGAGAAAACCGCCCGCTTCCTTGGCACCGAGGACGGTGTCGACATTGTATTCGAGCGTATCAGTCATAGGACTGCTTGTATTTGTCCACGATACGCAGGGCGGCGACGTTGAGCAGCAGGGTGATGATGAAGAGGAAGAGTGCGATGGCGAAGGCGGCCAGCGTCTTGGAACTGTCGAACTCGGAGTCGCCCGTCAGCAAGGTCACGATCTGCACGGTCATGGTCGTGACGGCCTCAAAGGGGTTGGCGGTCAGGCGCGCGGTGAGGCCGGCCGCCATGACGACAATCATGGTCTCGCCGATGGCGCGCGAGACGGCCAGCAGGATGGAACCCATGATACCGGGAAGGGCGGCGGGGAGGACGACGCGGGTAATGGTTTCCGACGGAGTGGCCCCCATGCCGAGCGAGGCATCGCGTAAGCTCTGAGGCACGGCGTTGATGACGTCGTCCGAGAGCGAGCTGATGAGTGGCACGATCATGATGCCCATGACGAGGCCCGCAGCGAGGGCGGACTCGGAGCTGATGGAAAAGCCGAGGACGGCCCCCGTGTCGCGGAGCCATGGCGCGATGATGAGCGCGGCGAAGAAGCCGTAAACGACGGTGGGGATGCCTGCCAGCAGTTCGAGCAGAGGCTTGAACCATGAGCGCTGGCGCTCGGTCGCGTATTCCGACAGGAAGATAGCCGAGAGCAGGCCGAGCGGCGTGGCCACGCACATGGCAATGAAACTGATGAGGAACGTGCCCGCGAGGAGCGGGATGACACCAAAGCTGCCGGATGAGCCGACCTGATCTTCGCGGATAGCGGTCTGGGGCGACCATTGCAGGCCGAAGAGGAAGTCCGTGATCGGAACTTTCTGGAAAAATTTGAACGCTTCGAAAACGAGGGAGGCGACGATGCTGATCGTGGTCAGTATAGCGACCATGGAACAGGCCAGGAGCGCACCGGTGATGATGCGCTCTTTCCAGATCTGGCTGCTCTGGCGTTGCTTCAGGCCCGTTTGCGCCAAGTCGGCGATCGGGCCTGAAGCCGGGGTCTGTGTGGTCAGATCGACCACTTACATCTTCATCGGGGAGAGGCTGGAGACGTCGGAGGCGACGCGGGCACGGTCCGCATTGGGAAGCGGGATCAGGCCTTTGTCGGCGAGGTAGCCATATTCACCGGCTGCGCGGTCGCTCACGAATTCTTCGGCGAATTCCTGCAGGCCGGGGGTAAGGCCGACATGTTGCGGTTTCATGTAAACGTAGAGCGAGCGGGCGACGGGGTAGTCACCGGACGAGATGGCGTCGAAGGTCGGTGACTCGCCGTTCATGGTCGCGGCCTGGATGACGTCCTTGTTCTGGTCGAGGTAGCTGTAGCCGAAAATGCCAAAGGCATTGGGGTTGGTGTCGAGCTTCTTGATGATCAGGTTGTCGTTTTCGCCAGCCTCAATGAAGGCGTCATCTTCGCGGATGGTGTGGCAGCGGGCCTTGTAGGCATCCTTGTCGCTGTTCTTGAGGGCTTTGACCATGGGAAACATGCTGCAGCCGCCTTCCATGCCGAGTTCGACGAAGGCGTCACGGGTGCCGGAGGTCGGAGGCGGGCCCAGGACTTCGATCTTGCGGTCGGGCAGGGCGGCGTTGACGTCTTTCCACGTCATGTGCGGATTTTCCATGAAGCCGCCATTACCATCGGGGATGTCGCGGGCCAGCGCCAGATAGACGTCGCCAAGCGTGAGTTCGATCGGGTCGCCCTTGCGGGAATTTGCGAGCACGATGCCGTCATAGCCGATCTTCATTTCGACGATCTCGTCGATGCCGTTGGAGGCGCAGAGTTCGACCTCGGAAGATTTGATACGGCGCGAGGCATTGGCGAGGTCGGGCGTGTCCGCGCCTGTACCCGCGCAGAAAAGCTTGAGACCGCCGCCGGAGCCTGTCGATTCGACAATAGGCGTGGGGAAGTTCGAGGACTGGCCGAAGTTCTCGGCGACGACCGTAGCGAAGGGATAGACGGTCGAGGAGCCGACGACGCGAATCTGGTCGCGGTCGAAGTCGCGGCTGACGGTTGCCGAAGTTGCGGGGGCGTCGGCGCTAACGGCATCATTGCCGTTGCCGCAGGCGGTAAGTGTCAGGGCGAGGCCGGAGGCCCCGAGGAAGAGAGTGCGGAATGTCATATTAGGTCTCTGTCTAGTCAGGATTTCTATGGACGATCTAATCGGCCCTTGGAGGCCCGCCATTGCGCGTTAGTACTGCGCGTGGTTCGTTCAGCTTTTGCGACAGCTATGCGACAGTTCGATGACACCGGCAGCGATCGGTCATGCGTAGTCGGGGATAAGTGCGTGGGCGCGCGATAATGTGTGTGGATGGATCAGGCGATGGGCAGGTGAACGGTCACGACTGTGCCGTTGCCGAGCGTGCTGGAAAAACCGAGGCGTCCGCGGTGGCGATTTACGATGTGCTTGACGATAGCCAGGCCAAGGCCCGTGCCGCCCATTTCCCGTGAGCGACCTTTATCGACCCGGTAGAAGCGGTCGGTCAGGCGTGGGAGGTGTTCTGCGTCGACGCCATCACCGAAATCGCGAATTTCGATGACGGCCATGTCTTCACGCACAGGCGACGATGAGCGTGCAAGGGCGAGACTGACGTCGACGGGCGAGTCCGGGGGGGAATAGCGCAAAGCATTTTCGATCAGGTTGCGGAACGCTTCGAAGAGGTCGTCTTCGCTGCCTTTGACCGGAGGGGTGGAGCCGATATCGAGGCGGATGCGGTTTTCGTGATAGGCGTCGGATGCGCCGAGAGCATCCGTGACCTGTCTGAGCACATTTTCCATACTGACGGATTGGTCGGGTCGCTTGAATTCCTGCGCCTCCTGTTTCGCAAGATTGAGGAGGTCGGCAACGAGTCGGGACATGCGCCGAGCCTCGGCCGACATGAGGCCGAGAAAGCGGTCTTGCGCGGCGGGGTTGTCGCGGGCCGGGCCCTGCAATGTTTCCACTGCGCCGATCAGCGTAGTCAGAGGTGAGCGGAGTTCATGGCTGACATTGGCCACGAAGGTTGAGCGCGACTGTTCGGCCTGAAGCTGATCACTGATGTCGGAGAGCGTCATGAGGAGATCGACATTGTCGGGTTCGCCGTTTTTCAGCGGGCCGACGGACACAAGGAACGTCCGGGGGACATTCTTGTGAACGGTGATCTCTGTGGTTTGTCGCGAGCGGGCCTCCGTCACATTGGTCAGGAGTTGGCGGATTTCGGGCTGGCGCATCACCCGGACGACATCGAGTCCGGCGAGATCGGTTTCGAAGAACTCTTCCGCATCGCGGTTGGCCTGAACGATACGGTAGCGCGATGACAGGACGAGCGCCGGACCGGACATTGCGTCCACGATGGATTTCAGTGTCGCGCTTTCCACAAAGGGTCGAATAGGCCCGGGGTGTGACACTTCTGTGACGGGTAGGGACAGCAGCGCGCGATCACCAAGGAAAATGTGTGGTTCCTGCGACCCCATAAGGTGAAGGGCCGGCGCTGCAGCACCGACCCTTCGAGCACAGGAACTGGTGTGGGGCAGTCCTGGTGCTATATTTTGAGATATAGGTGTAACAACCTATGTCAATATGCCTTTGGGCGATGAGACGTGACGTCACACAGGGCGCCCAAAGTCAGCAATTTTCAAGCTTCTGGAATCCCAATAGGCGCTCCGTGAAAACGGAGCGCCGGGCTTTAAGGTTTTGCCGTTTCCGGGAAGATAGAGCCGGAGGCGACGTTGCGCCTGTGAACAGCCGTCTTAGGCGACGTCGGCAAACTGATTCATCGTGTTGTGCTCGCCACCGGCCTTGAGCGCACGGTCACCCCCGGTCATCTCCTTGAACGTATCGCCAAGGTCAGAGCCGACTTCGTGTTGGTGACGCACGGCAGACACGCCGCCGCGAATCTCCTGACGCTGTATGCCACGGACATAGGCGAGCATTTTTTCGTCACCGAAATAGCCTTCCGATAGTGTGTCCATGCCGAGTGCATCCATGTGGAAGGTCGGGAGCGTAATGAGGTTGTGAAATACGCCCGCTTCCCGCGCGATATCGGTCTGGAAGGACTGCAGGCGACGGTCGGCCTCGATGCCAAGCGGGTCTTGATCGAAAGCGGCGGACATCAGGCGGGCCTCGTCATAGTCGCCTTCCTTGATCCTGCCTTCCGCGATCCAGTCCTCGCGCACCTGTTTGCGCAGGTTGAGCGTCCAGTTGAAGCTGGGGGAGTTGTTATAGGTCAGCTTGGCGTGGGGCGCGGCCTCGCGGATTCGGTTCACCATGCCGGCGATCTTGGCGACATTCGGGGTTGCCGTTTCGATCCAGAGCAGGTCTGCGCCGCCATCGTTCAGGGCCGCGATGCAATCCTCGACCACACGGTCTTCGCCAGTGTCGGCCTGAAACTTGTAGAGACCGTTGGGCAAGCGTGTCGGTTTGACCAACTGGCCGTCTCGTTGCAGCGCAATCTCGCCGTTTTCGAGCGGGTTGACGTCGCTGACAGGCGTAACGTCGAGCCATTTCGTGTACTCAGCGGCGTGGTCGCCAGCCTGACGGGAGACGGGGATTTTCTGCGTCAAGCCAGCGCCGAGCGAGTCGGTGCGGGCGACGATCACGCCGTCATCCACGCCAAGTTCCTCGAACGCCATGCGCACGGCGCGGAGCTTTTCGATGAAATCCTCGCGGGGCACGGTGACCTTGCCGTCCTGGTGACCGCACTGTTTGGCGTCGGAGACCTGGTTTTCGATCTGGATGCAGCACGCGCCCGCTTTGATGAGCTCCTTGGCGAGGAGGTATGTAGCGTGGACGTTGCCGAAGCCGGCATCGATGTCGGCGATGATGGGCCGGACATAGGATTCGTAGGCGTCGATCTTGGCGATGACCGCGTCGCGGTCGTCGGTTGTCTTGAGCTCGTTGAAGAGGTCGTTGAGATCGACTTCGTCGGCCTGGCGCAGGCTGGTGTAGATCTCGTTGATGAGGTCGGTGACGGCGGTTTTTTCGTGCATGGACTGGTCGGGCAGGTGGCCAAAACTGTTACGAAGCCCTGCGACCATCCAGCCGGAGAGATAGACATAGGCGCGGTCGAGCGTGCCTTTCCGGCGCTTGATCGCGCGCATCATCTGCATGGCATGGAAGCCGGACCAGCAACCGAGGGACTGGGTGAACTGGCTGGGGTCGGCGTCATAGGCCGCCATGTCGGCGCGCATGACCTTGGCCATGGCGCGGGCGATGTCGAGATGGGTGGAGTAGGTGTTCTGGAGCTTGAGCTGGGCGATGTCCGACAGCGGGATGCCGCCGGGGACGCCATCGGGGTAGCGTTGCTTCAGGGAGGTAAGAGTTTGGCTGTAAGTCATTAGTTTTGCTCCAGAATTTCGTAGGCGGGGAGGGTAAGGAAGGGGATGAAGTCGACGCTGGTCGCGGTCTTGCGGAAGACGTCTGCGGCCTCAAACAGGCGCGGGAGGTCGTCGCGGGCCTCGAGTGTGGCGAGTTCTTCGGCGAAGAGTCGGTCGAAGAGTTTGGATGTCATCTTGGCCGTGCCGCCCTCCGCGAGCTCGACAATCGCGCCGTGGCGGAGCCATTGCCAGATCTGCGCGCGGCTGATCTCGGCTGTGGCGGCGTCCTCCATGAGGTTGTGGATGGGCACGGCGCCACGGCCTTGCAGCCAAGCGGCGATATATTCGATGCCGACGCTGATATTGGTGCGCAGGCCCGCTTCCGTGATGGTGCCGGAGTGCGGTTCCAGCATGCCTTCATCGGTGATGGTGCGGTGGAGGCGCTGTTTCTTGATCTGGTGCGGGCCGCTCATGGTTTCGAAAGCTTCGAGGGCTACGGGGACGAGGGCGGGGTGGGCGACCCAGCTGCCGTCATGGCCCATATCAACTTCGCGGTCCTTGTCGGCGCGCACCTTTTGATACGCGGCGGTGTTGGCGGCCTCGTCGTTCTTGACGGGGATCTGTGCGGCCATGCCGCCTATCGCGTGAGCGCCGCGCTTGTGACAGGTCTCGATTAGGCGGGTGGCGTAGGCTTTAAGGAAATCGCGATCCATGCCAACCTGCGCGCGGTCAGGCAGGACGAAGTCCTTATGGTTACGGAGCGTCTTGATGTAGCTGAAGATATAGTCCCAGCGACCGCAGTTGAGGCCCGTAATGTGATGCTGCAGCTCGTGCAGGATCTCGTCCATCTGGAAGGCGGCGGGGAGCGTCTCGATCAGCACGGTGGACTTGATGGTGCCGTGCGGGATGCCGACGAAGACCTGGGCGAAGTTGAAGACGTCGTTCCAGAGTCGGGCCTCCTGATAGCTCTCGATCTTGGGCAGGTAGTAGAAGGGGCCGCGGTCGGATTCGGCGAGGCGTTTGCCGTTATGGAAGAGATGCAGGCCGAAATCGACGAGGCTGGCGCTCATCGGCTTGCCGTCGACGGTGATGTTGGCTTCCTCCAGATGCCAACCGCGTGGGCGGACGAGCATGGTCGCGGTCTCGGCGTTCAGGGCATAGGCCTTGCGCTCGGTCTCTAGAGAAAGCTGGTCGCGGGCGTAGTCGAACATGTTGACCTGGCCGTCCATCATATTGGCGAAGGTGGGCGAGGAGGCGTCCTCGAAGTCGGCCATGAACATGCGCGCGCCGGAATTGAGCGCGTTGATCATCATCTTGCGATCGACGGGGCCGGTGATTTCGACGCGGCGATCGCGAAGGGCAGCGGGCGTGGGGGCGACGGCCCATGCGCCGTTGCGGACGTGGGCGGTCTCTAACGGCTGCGTCGGGAATTCGCCGTCATCGTAGCGCGACTGCATGAGCTCGCGGTCGGACAGCAGCACGCGACGCTGATTGCCAAATCGCCGCTCGAGGTCGGCGAGAAAGAGCAGGGCGTCGGGCGTAAGGATGTCAGCGTGGCGGCCCGCAACCTTGCGGGTGACCTTGGCGAGAGTCCTGTGGCGGGGGACATCAGTAGAGGTGGGTGTGATCGCGTTCATGGCGGTCTCCTTTCGCCCTGACGTCTTTGACATTGTGGGACGACTGTCGAGGGAAAGGCGCGGCTGCGGGGGTCAGGCTGAAAGAATAGAAATTGACTCGACAGATGTTTTGTAAAACCTGTAAAGAATTGTCATGACGGATAAACTGATGGTCGGGCCGAAATTGCGGCGCTTTCGGAACTCGCTGGGATTGACGCAGGTCAGAATGGCGGAAGACCTCGGGATCAGTGCGTCATACCTGAACCTGATAGAGCGGAACCAGCGGGCGATGAGCGCGCGGGTTCTGTTAAAGATGGCGACCCTTTACGACTTCGATATGGCGGAGTTTGCGGACGCGGGCGATGCGCAATTGGTGGCGAGCACGTATGAGACGCTGAGGGATGCGCGCTTTGGCGATATGCCCGTGTCCAAGAACGAGGTCGAGGATGTGGTGGGCCTGTCGCCGAACATGGCGCGGGCGTTCGGTAAGCTCTGGGCTGAGCGCGGAAGCGGAACGGTGGAAGCTGCACCGACCGAGCGGCGCGCGGTCGATGTGGTGCGGGAGCTGATACAGGCCAAGCGCAACTATTTCGCGGAACTGGACGAGACGGCGGAGGCGCTGGCGGAGGAGTTGGCGCTCTATCGTCGCGCGCCGAACACGGCGCTGACAGAGCGGTTGAAAGTGCGCCATGATACGGCCGTGCGGGTCGTGCCGGTGGATGTGATGCCCAATATGTTGCGGTGGTTTGATAGGCATAATCAGCGGATCAACCTGTCGGAGCTGCTGACACAGGCCGGGCGACGGTTCCAGCTGGCGTTCCAGATCGGGATGCTGGAGCAGCGGGAGCTGATCGACGGTGTGATTGTGGACGCGAAAATCGAAGGCCGCGAGGCGAAGGGATTGGCGCGGACGACCTTGGCGAACTATTTCGCGGCGGCGCTGCTGATGCCCTATGCGCGGTTTTTGCGGGAAGCGGAGGGGTGTCGTTATGATGTGGAGCTGCTGGCGCACCGGTTCGGGACGAGTTTCGAGCAGACGGCGCATCGGCTGACGACATTGAACAGGCCGGACGCCAAGGGGATTCCGTTCTTTTTCCTGCGCATCGATATCGCGGGGAATGTGAGCAAGCGGTTCAGCGCGGGGCGATTTGCGTTTTCAGAGCAGGGGGGTGCTTGTCCAATCTGGAACATACACGAGTGCTTTACCGATCCGGGACGTATTCATACGCAGCTGGTGCAGCTGCCCTCTAATGGGGACCGCGGGGGCGAGACCTATGTGTCGGTGGCCAAGGCGGTGACGCGGGCGGGCTCGACATGGGGGGCACCGGCGCAGAGGCTCGCCATCGCGCTCGGGTGCGACGTGGTCTATGCGCCCCGACTGGTCTATGCGCGGGATTATGACCTCGAGAATGCCACGCCTGCGCCGATCGGGATCAATTGCTATTTGTGCGAGCGCGAGGACTGTCGCCAGCGTGCCCATCCGCCGCTGTCCAAGAGTTTGCGGTTCGATGAGCGGGCGCGCGGCGTGAGCCTGTATAGCTGGATGCCGGAATGATCTGCGTTACCGGAGCGAGTAGCGGGCTGGGCCGCGAAGTGGCGCTGCGACTGAGCGGGCGTGTGGTGGCGACGGCGAGGCGGGTGCAGCGGCTGGAGGCTCTGGCAGCGGAGACGGGTGGGCGTGTGGAGCCTTACGTGCTGGATGTGACGGATATGGAGGGGTGCGATGAATTGGTGGCGCATTTGCTGAGCGAGGGATGCGAGGGGATTATCCTGAATGCGGGGGTGACGGCGTACGAGCCGTATCTGGAGGGTGAGCATGAAACCGATGAACGGCTGGTCGCGACGAATGTAATGGGCAATCTGCGATTGCTGCGGGGGTTGGCGGACGGCTGGGTCGCGCGGGGCGTGAAGGGGCGCGTGGTGATCGTGGCGTCCATCGGGGGGCTGATGCCTGTGCCGTATCAAGCGGTCTATGCGGGAACGAAAGCTTTCATGGTCAATTTCGGGGCGAGTGTGCGGGAAGAGCTTTTGCCGAAAGGCATTACGGTAGGTGTGTTCGCGCCGGGCGGGATTGCGACGGAGATGACGGCGGGCGAAGATTTTGCAAATAAAGCCAAGCACCTGGCGCCCGTAGGAGATGTGGCGGAAGCGCTGATCGCGGCGTATCGGTCGGGAGATGCGCTGGTTGTACCCGGGGCGGCAAACAAGGCGACGGTGTTGGCAGGGCGGGTGATACCGCGCGGCGTGATGGCCAAGCTCTCCGAGCGGATTTTCCGGAAAGATTAGGATGCGCGTTCTGATCGTCGGGGCGGGAATTGGCGGACTCGCGTCGGCGATTGCGCTGCGGACAAAGGGCCATGACGTGACTGTACTGGAGCGCCGCGAGGCACTTGGCGAGCTGGGCGCGGGGATCCAGGTGCCGCCCAATGCGGTGAAGGTGCTGCGTAGGCTCGGTGTGATGGAGGCGATTGGCGAGCGGGCGGTGGCGCCAAAGGCGATCGCGGCGCGAATGGGGGTGTCTGGGCGGGAGGTATTTCGGGTGCCGCTGGAAGATGTGTCAGAGCGGCGGTGGGGTGCGCCCTATCTGGTCACGCACAGGGCGGATTACATCGAGGCCTTGGCGGGGGCGCTGCCGGAGGGGGTCGTGCGGTTCGGGGCGGAGTTTGCAAGCTATAAAAGCGTGTCGGGGGGCTTGGAAGTCTCACTGGCTAATGGCGAGACATTAGAGGCGGACGTGCTGGTGGGAGCGGACGGCATTCGGTCGAGGGTGCGCGAAAATGTTGCGGTGGCGGGTGAGCCGGAATTCACGGGAAATGTGGCTTGGCGGGCGACCGTTCCCGTCGCGGAGCTGGGCGAGTATGCGCCGCCGAATGAGACCTGTGCGTGGTTCGGGGAGGGGCGTCATGCGGTGACGTATCTGTTGCGTGGGCGTGAGCTCGCGAACTTCGTCGGTGTGGTGGAGCAGGATCACTGGAAAGAAGAGAGCTGGACGGCGCAGGGGACGCGGGAGGAGGCTTTGGCGGATTTCGCGGGATGGGATGCGAGGGTGGTGTCGATCATCGCGCATGCGAAAGCGCATTATCGTTGGGCGCTGTTTGACCGGGAGCCATTGGAGCGCTGGTTGGATGGGCGCGTAGTGCTGCTGGGCGATGCGGCGCATCCGATGCTACCGTTCATGGCGCAAGGCGCGGCGATGGCGGTCGAGGATGCGTGGGTTCTGGCGGAGTGCATTGACGACCTGCCGGAATATGAGCGGCGGCGGAAGGCGCGGGCGAGTGCGGCGCAGGCGATGAGCCGGGCCAATATGGGGCGGTTCCACAAGCGGGGACTGGCGCGGCAGCTCGCGACCTACGGGCCGATGTGGGCGGCGGGCAGGGTTTTGCCGGGTGTGGTGCGCGCGCGGTTCGACTGGCTCTATGGCGCGGAAGTGGTGTAGGTGGCGGGCATGGAATTCAGCGTTGCACCGATGATGGACTGGACGGACCGGCACTGCCGGGTGTTTCACCGTGCGCTGTCAAAAGATGTGGTGCTTTATACCGAGATGGTGGTGGCGGATGCGGTGATCCACGGGCCTCGGGATCGGTTGCTGGGGTTTCGGGACGATGAGCACCCGGTGGTGCTGCAGGTGGGCGGGAGCGATCCGGCGAAGCTGGCGGAGGCGACGGCAATCGGGGCGGGCTATGGCTATGATGGGGTGAACTTGAACGTGGGCTGCCCAAGTGACCGGGTGCAATCGGGGCGATTCGGGGCGTGCCTGATGCGGGAGCCGGAGCTGGTGGCGGAGTGCGTGGCGGCGATGCGGGGCGCAACTGATGTGCCGGTGACGGTGAAGTGTCGGCTGGGTGTGGACGATCAGGATGTGGAGGCGACTCTGCCGCGCTTTATCGAGGTGGTGGCGGAGACGGGGTGTGAGGTGTTTATCGTGCATGCGCGCAAGGCGTGGCTGCAGGGGTTGTCGCCCAAGGACAACCGGACAGTGCCGCCGTTGGATTACGGGCTGGTGCGACGGATGAAGGCGGAGTTTCCGGAGTCGGAGGTGCACCTGAATGGCGGGCTGAAGACGCTGGAAGAGGGGCGTGTGGAGGCTGAAGGGCTGGATGGGGTGATGTATGGGCGGGCGGCCTATCAAAATCCGTGGGTGCTGACCGGGATCGATAAGGGGTATGCGAAGACGCGCGAGGATGTCGTGGCGGAGATGGTTGTGTATTGTAAATGGTGCGAGGGCGAGGGAATACGGCACAATGCGCTGCTGCGGCATATGCTGGGCCTGTATGCGGGTCAGCCCGGGGGGCGCGTGTGGCGGCGGTATCTCTCCACGGAAGGGCCGAAGGGGCGCCCTGCGGATGTTCTGGCGGGGGCGCTGGAGCTGATGAAGGCACGCGAGTTTGCCTGAGTGGGTGATGCTTTTGGGGTTGTTGCTGGCGGTGGGGGCGCTGGCAGGGGTCAGTGCGGGGCTGTTCGGGATCGGTGGCGGGGCGGTGATGGTGCCGGCGCTGTTTTTCGTGTTCGATTACATGGGGTTCGAGGCGGCGGTGCATGTGGCGGTGGCGACATCGGCAGCGGTGATCATCTTGAATGGCGCGCGGGCGGTGCGGGGGCATGCGTTGCGGGGGAGCGTGGATGCGGGGCTGCTGAAAGGGTGGGGGCCGTGGATTGCGCTGGGCTCGCTTCTGGGCGCGTGGTGGCTGGCGCCGCGACTGTCGGGCGAGGTAATGGGGATGGTGTTTGTGGGGATGGCGGGGCTGGTGGCGCTGCAGTTCATCTTCGGCCGTCCGGAGGCGCAGCTGGTGGAGGCACCGCCGGGCTTTCCGGTATCGGCTGTGGGGGGAAGTGTCGTGGGCGGATTGAGTGCGATCATGGGCATTGGTGGCGGGTCGCTGACGGTGCCGCTGATGAGCCTGGCGGGGGTTCCGATCCACCGGGCGATCGGGACGGCGTCCGGGTTCGGGCTCGCCATCGCAGTGCCGGCGACGCTGGGCTATATGGTGAGCGGGCTGGGTGTGGTCGGGCGACCGCCGGGATCGGTGGGCTATGTGAACGGGCCGGGCTTCGCAGTCGTGGCGCTGGTGAGTGTGATGTGCGTGCCGCTTGGCGTGCGGCTGGCGCACGGGCTGGACGGGGTGGTCCTGAAGCGGGTGTTTGGGGCGGCGCTGCTCTTGGTGGCGGCGAATATGGCGCGGCGGCTGCTAATAGGGTGAGCGCCTAAAGGGTAAGTGTGAGGCTGTCAGGCGTTGCGCTGTAGCCCTGAAGACGTGACAGGAAGCTCATGCCGAGGAGGGAGTGGGAGAGGCCTTCGGGGATGATGAGGGCGTCGATGTCATAGGTCACGATGGGGCCGACGTTGAGCGTGTCGATGCGGACGCGCGCGGCGCGTGTGATGCCGTTGGCGGTGGAGACCTCGACATCGTAGGTCAGGTTATATGTGTCGATCCCTGCGGCCTGTGCGGCGTCCGGCGTGATGGCGACGAGGCTGGCTCCGGTATCGACGAGGAAGTCAACCGAGCCGCCATTGAGCGTGCCGTTGGCCCAGAACTGTCCGCGCTCTTTGTAAAGCGTGATGGTGTTGCCCGTGGTGGTTGCGGCGCGCGGTGTCCGGGGCGTGGCACTGGGGGGTGCATCAGTTGCGATGACGGCGGTTTCAGGCTCGGCGTCGGTCTTGCTGGAGAGGTAATAGGCGGCACCAATGCACATGATCCCGATAAGGGCAGCGTCGCGGAGGAGGGTGGTGCTCATATGCGGTGCTTTACGCGCGTGACTCTAATGGGGGTTTAACGGCCATTCAACGCATGGCAGACGGAGGCCATGACAGGAGCTGGACATGAGTGACTCGGCGCGCAGGCCACATGACGACCTTCGGGAGCTGATCCGCGAGGTGCCACCGCTGGATGCGACGTTTGGCGAGGGCGTAAGGGAGAGGCTCGCGCGGTTTCCGGGCCCGGATGGTGTGCTGGGCAGCCTGGGGGAGCGGCTGGAATGGCTGGCAAGCTGTCAGAGGCGACCGCAGCCACAGGTGGCGCGACCTCTGGTGGCGGTGTTTGCGGGCACGCATGACGTGATTGCGGGCGAGATCGTGAAGACGGCGCAGGAGCGGGTCGTGGGCGTGACGCAAGGCTCGGCGGCGGTGCGCGGGATTGCGGCGGATGTGGGCGCGGCATTCAAGGTGTATGAGTTTGGGTTGGAACTGCCGGCAGGCGATATTCGCGAAGGGCCAAGCCTGTCGGACACGGAGACGGCAGCGGCCTTTGCGTTCGGTATGGAAGTGGTGGCCGAAGGCGCGGACGTGATTGCGCTGGGCAGTGTCGGCGTGGGCGCCGTGACGGCGGCGGCGGCGATTGCGCGGGGACTTTATGGGGGATCGGCAGAATATTGGGCGCGGGGCGAAGGCGCGGTCGGTGAAGCGCGGGTGGCGGCTGTGCAAGCGGCGACGGCGGCGAATGCGAGTATGCTGGAAGACCCGTTAAAGGTGCTGTCAGCGTTTGGCGGGCGCGACATTGCGGGCTTTGCGGGGGCGATCATTGCAGCGCGCTATCAGGCCGTCCCGGTCGTGCTGGACGGTTTTGTGACCTGTGCGGCGGCGAGTGTACTGCATGCGGTCAATTCCGATAGCGTGGCCCATTGTATGGCGGCGCAGGTGAGCGGCGAATTCGGGCAGGGGGCGCTGCTGTCCAAGATGGGGTTGGAAGCGCTGCACGATTTTCAGATAGGGGTGGGCGATGGCACGGGGGCGGCGATGGCACTGGGGACGTTGAAGGCGGCGTGCGCGGGGCTGGAGGCACTTTAGCGGGAGAGATTTTGCGGGAACGAGGTGTTCCGCGCAGTGGCTGTTTAGCTTTGTCGAAAGATTTCGACAACTTCGCCTTTCGTTTGCCGGAGTGTTGGGTCAGATTCTGCGTGAAAGACTAAAGGGCTCGCCATGATGTTCGATTTGCCGGAATGGGATGACCATGAAGGGCTGCATGTCCTGACGGATGCGCCGAGTGGCTTGCGGGCCGTGGTGGCGGTGCATTCGACGCATCTGGGGCCGGGTGGCGGGGGCACGCGGCTGTGGTCTTATGCGAGTGACGAGCTGGCGGTGCGGGATGCGCTGCGGCTGAGCCGGGCGATGAGTTACAAGAACGCGATGGCAGGCCTGGCGCTGGGCGGCGGAAAGGCCGTGATCATCAAGCCCGAAGGTGACTTTGACCGCGTGGCGCTATTCGAGGCCTATGGTCGGGCGCTGGAGGCGTGTGGCGGAACGTATAAGACGGCGGAGGATGTGGGTGTCGGCCCCGCGGATATGGATGTGATCGCGACGCAGACGGCGCATGTGGCGGGCGTGACGTCCGGACCGAATGCCAGCGGAAATCCGAGCCCGCATACGGCGCGCGGTGTGTTTCTGGGGCTGCAGGAGGCGCTGCGGTTCATGGGCTTGGGGAACGTGTCGTGCAAGCGGGTAGCGGTACAGGGTCTGGGATCTGTAGGATTTGGGCTGGCAGAATATCTGATGGAGGCCGGGGCGGAGCTGGTGGTAGCCGATATCGATGCACGCGCTGTGGAGCGGGCGGTGCGGAAGCTGGGCGCGACGGAGGTCGGGGTGGACGTCATTCATGCGCAGGCTGTGCATGTGTTTGCGCCCTGCGCGCTAAGCCATGCGGTACGGGCGGAGACGGTGGGCGACATCCGGGCAAAACTGGTGTGCGGGGCGGCAAATAATCAGCTGGCGGCGGGAATGGACGAGCGGTTGAAGGCGCGCGGGATCATTCATGTGCCGGATTACATCGTGAATGCGGGCGGTATCATCAATGTCGCGAGCGAGTTGTCGGGAGCCTATGACGCGGCGTGGGTAGCGGGGAAGGTGGACGCCATTGCGGGGACGTTGCGGGGGGTGCTGGAGGCGGCGGAAGCAGAGGGCGTTGCGCCGGGGGTGATGGCGGATGCGATGGCGCGGGAGAAAATCGGGCGGTGAGGGGAGTGGGCGAGCAGTGAGATGTGAGAAGTAAGAAGTAAGAAGTAAGAAGTAAGACGTGAGAAGGTGTGCAGCGCATAATCTTCTCTTTCCAATTAACTCAGCCTTCTCTCCGAGGGAGAACCGGGCCGCCGGAGCGGGTGCCGCGAAGCGGCGGATGAGGGGGATACGGCGTGGCGCTTTTTGGTTTGCACTCAAGCTTTCCGTATCCCCTTCACCTGCTCTGGTGCGAGACGGAACTCGCACCATAGCTGCCCTCTCTCTCGGGGAGAGGGGTGAAGTAAAAGGGGCTGAGCGGGCGGCTTTCGCGAGATATCCGCACCTAAGGTCTTAGGAATGCTGAGCGCTTTCAAGCACTTGCAAGAATATCGGGAGATATATCCACCCCCTGTGGGAGTGCCTTTATGCTGGGCGCATGAAGGATTGGAAGACACCACCGGAAGAGACTACCGAAGACACGGCTCCGCTGTTTGCGAAGATGGAGCGCGTGGAGGGCTTGGCCTTGCGTGTGGTGGAGGATGAGAGGAACGACCCCTGCTATAAGTTGCTCTCTCTGATAGTGGGATGGATGGCCATCTTGCAGCGACGCATCGGGGTGGCGGAGCGGTGGAACCGGCGGGCGGCGCGGAAGAAGGCGATGCTCAGCAGTGAGGCTCTGCGGATGAATATGTGTGATCGCTTGGGTGGTGTGGGTGCGCTGGAGAGGTGGGAAGAGAGGGCACGACTGGCCCTACTGTCCTCAAGGCGAGCAAGAGATCCAGCTGCTGCACAGCGCGCACATCGCCGGGATGACGGTAAGGAGGGGAAACGAGCCAACCCCACTCCGTCATCCAAGCGGAGGCCGGGATCCTCGGAAAGCGTGGAATTCGCTTTGGCGCGTATGCCGGGGCGTGGTGTGCGACGCGTGACAAAGCGAATTGTGCGGGCGGCCCCACGGCACGAAACGCCCATCCCGGTCTGGCCTTGTGAGGTGATGCCGGAGCGGTTTGCGCGGGAATGGTGGCGGGAGGGCGAGCGGCGAATTGCTGCGCCCTCATATACCTATTCAGCCTCCAAGCCGGAACCCGTGTCGGGCTTGAAGAAAGCTTATTCTCGCAAAGAGGGAGCTCCCACATCTTGTGCGGGAGCCATGCTAACCGCTTTCGCCTGATGCCTGACATCACTGGCCGCAGGGCGTGCCTCTATTGACGGGGCGCGAAGGTTTTCGGCTGGGTGCTTGGTAGGGGGTGAGGGACTCGAACCCCCAACCAATCCGTTATGAGCGGACGGCTCTAACCAATTGAGCTAACCCCCCAAGCTTGGCTGAGAGCGTCATAGCTTTTCAGATGTGACTGGCAAGGTGGCGATTGCATTGGGCGGGAGTGAAGGTGATAAGGGAGACATTGAATTGAAAGGAATAGACATGCGCGAAGCTGTACTCGTCTCCACTGCACGGACGCCGATCGGGCGGGCTTATCGGGGGGCGTTCAATGCAACGCCGTCGCCGACCCTTGCGGGCCATTGTATCGACCATGCGGTCAGCCGCGCCGGGATCGACGGGGCCGACGTTGCGGATGTGGTGATAGGCTGCGCCTTGCAGCAAGGCGTTCAGGTGACGGTCGGGCGCAATGCCGTACTGGCGTCGAACTTGCCCGTGACGGTGCCGGCGATGAGTGTGGACCGGCAGTGCAGTTCCGGCATGGTGGCGATCGGGATCGCGGCGCGCAAGATCATGTGCGGCGAGGCGGATATCGTGATCGGCGGCGGGGTCGATTCGATCTCCATGGTGCAGACGCCGGAAATGCGGGTCGCGCCCGACCCCAAGGTCATCGAAAAACATCCAGCGGCCTATATGCCCATGCTTCAGACGGCGGAAGTCGTGGCTGAACGCTATGGCGTGTCGCGCGAGCGAATGGACGAATACGCGCTGATGAGCCAGCAGCGCACCCATGCGGCGCAGGAAGCGGGCGCGTTCGATGACGAGATCGTGCCGCTGGCCTCGACCATGATGAAAAAGGATCGCGAGACGGGCGAGGTATCTTCAATGGAAGTCACTTTGGAAAAGGATGAGGGCAACCGTCCCGGCACGACGCTGGAAGGGCTGCAAGGGCTGAAGCCCGTCCTTGGAGAGGACAAGACGATCACGGCGGGCAATGCCTCGCAGTTGTCGGATGGCGCGAGCGTATCCGTGCTGATGGAGGCGAAGACGGCGGAAAAGCGGGGGCTCAGCCCGCTCGGCTATTATCGCGGGATGGCGGTCGCGGGGCTGGAGCCGGACGAGATGGGCATCGGGCCAATCTATGCGGTACCGAAATTGCTGGCGCAGCACGGGTTGACCGTGGACGATATCGATCTGTGGGAGCTCAACGAGGCGTTTGCGGTGCAGGTGATCTATTGCGCGGACACCCTGGGCATTCCGATGGAGAAGCTGAATGTCAATGGCGGCGCGATTTCGGTCGGGCATCCTTACGGGATGAGCGGCGCGCGAATGAGTGCGCATGCGCTGATCGAGGGCAAGCGTCGCAGCGCGAAATATGTGGTGAGCACGATGTGTATTGGCGGCGGCATGGGCGCAGCCGGATTGTTTGAGGTCGCGTGATGAAAATGGTCAAAACGAGCGAGCTGGCAGGTCTGGTCGGCACGAAGATCGGGACGAGCGATTGGGTCGAAGTCAGTCAGGAGCGAATCAATAAGTTCGCGGATGTGACGGAGGATCATCAGTTCATCCACATCGATGAAGAGGCCGCGAAGATGACGCCGTTTGGCGGGACGATCGCGCACGGATTTTTGACGCTCTCCATGCTGAGCAAGCTTGCCGAGTCGAGCACTCTGACGCTGGAAGGCATCAAGATGGGCGTGAATTACGGCTTCGAGAAGGTGCGATTTATCAATCCGGTACCGTCTGGATCAAAGATACGCGGGCATTTCGTGCTGAAGTCTGCCGAGCAAAAGAAACCCGGACAGACCCAGCTGCACTATGACGTCTCGGTGGAGATCGAGGGTGCGGGCGAAGACAAGCCCGCACTGGTGGCGGAGTGGATCACACGCCAATTTACCTAGGAAGTTTATGTGACCTAATCGATGACGATGAAGCGACGCAGACGAGCAAGTTCGTCTGCGTCGACATATTTGCCAATTTCACGGTCGAACTGGGCCATGTCGGAATACGGGCGGTATTCCTCGAATTCGTGGGCCATCTTGTCTCCGACCCCGGGGATGGATTTGAAATCTGCCTCGGGCGTGGAGTTGATGGGGAAAGGCACGAAGACAGCATTCAAGAGGGCTTCGGGGTCGCTGGAGCGGCTCTGGACAAAGTCGGCGAAGGCCGCGCCGTCGGTAAAGGGGCGAGCGGCTTCGATGTCGAGAAGGAGCGTATCGGTCATGCCGGCGACCGCGCGGAGGTCGTCAGAGCTGGCGGTGTTGGGGTTCAACAGGGCGGGCAGGACAATTGCCGTTGCAGTCTTGGCTGTATCCGTGGCGTCGCTGCAAGCGGAGAGAGACATGGCCGAAAGGGACAAGGCGGCAATGATGGCCGCAGGGAGGAAAGGTTTGATCATAAGCGAACGCCTATAGATATTGCGACCCATTCGCAAGAGGTTCGGCGCAAGAGGTTCGGCGCAAGAGGTCCTGCGTAAGAGGTCTGGCGCAGCGAAAGCTACCGCCCTTCGATCAGACCCGTTGCCGCCGCACTGGCCAGCATGGACTTCTGGAGCTTTTCCAGAGCCCGCGCTTCGATCTGACGAATGCGTTCGCGCGAGACATTATAGACCTGGGCGAGGTCTTCGAGCGTCTTGGGTTTTTCCGACAGGCGGCGCTCCATGACGATGTGGCGCTCGCGGTCATTCAGCTCAGTGAGCGAGTCCTGGAGCAGTTCCATACGGGCCTCGTATTCCTGATCGTTGGCGACCATGGTTTCCTGGCTCTCGGCGTCTTCGTCTTCGAGCCAATCCTGCCACTGGGCGGAGCCGTCTTCGCCACCGATGGTGACGTTGAGCGAGGCGTCGCCGCCCATGCTCATGCGGCGGTTCATGGAGGTGACTTCGTCTTCGCGCACGCCGAGCGTTGTCGCAATTTTCGCAACCTGTTCGGGCGTCATGTCACCGTCTTCGATAGCCTTCATTTCGCCCTTCATGCGACGGAGATTGAAGAACAGTTTTTTCTGAGCGGCGGTCGTGCCCATTTTCACGAGGCTCCAGGACCGCAGGACGTATTCCTGGATCGCGGCACGGATCCACCACATGGCATAGGTCGAAAGGCGGAAGCCCTTTTCGGGGTCGAACTTTTTGACCGCCTGCATGAGGCCGACATTGCCCTCGGAGATGACTTCCCCGATCGGCAGTCCATAGCCACGATAGCCCATGGCGATCTTGGCCACCAGCCGCAGGTGCGAGGTCACCATCTTCTCAGCGGCCTCGACATCTTCATGCTCGGCCCAGCGTTTGGCGAGCATGTATTCCTGCTGCTTTTCCAGCATGGGGAATTTGCGGATTTCCGACAGGTAGCGCGACAAGCCCTGTTCGGGCGAGAGCGAGACGCTCAGCTTTTTGGTGTTCCCGCCAGCGGCTTTTGACGGCTCGTAGGATTTGCGCTTCGCGACGGCATTCGTCGGTTTGAATTTGGATGTCGTTCCAGCCATGATCTCTCTCCCTTTCGCAGGGCCCTCTCGCAGGGTCTTTTCCACCCAGCATGGGTATGTGGGAACAATGGGTAGCGGATTCAATGGTTGCGAGACGAGTGACCAAATCTCCATTTCGCCACACAATTTTGTCACGTGGAGGCCTATGTTGCGTCCGCTGGCAAATCGTCGAGCAGGTCGGCAAGACCCTGCATATCCGGCGGCAAGGGGGACGCGAAGCTCACATCTTCCTTGGTGTCGGGATGAATGAAACCGAGCTCCCGCGCATGAAGTGCCTGGCGTTTGAAACCCGACAGATACTCCGCCACGGCCAGTTCCGCCGGGTGCTTGGACGCGCGCCAGCTCCGGCCCTTGCCATAAAGCGGATCGCCCAGAAGCGGGCAGCCGACATGGGCGAGATGGACGCGAATCTGGTGCGTCCGCCCCGTCTCCAACCGGCATTCCACGCGCGAAAACCGGCCCGTCCCGATCGCGGCGCCCGGAAGCTGCCCGTAGCTTTTCAACAAGGTGTAGTTTGTGATCGCAACCTTGCCCTTGTCCTTGTGATCGCCATCGCTGGGGTACGGGTCGTTCATCGTACCGCGCACGACGGCCATCTTCTTGCGGTCATTCGGGCTGCGGGCAATACGTGATGCAATCTTGCCCGCGCGGGGCTTTGGGGTTGCCCGTGTAAAGCATTCATAGCGCCGGTGAACGGTATGGGCCGCGAATTGTCGGGCGAGAAAATTATGCGCGAGGTCTGATTTCGCGACCACGAGAAGCCCGGATGTGTCTTTGTCGATCCGGTGAACGATGCCGGGTCGCAAGACCCCGCCAATGCCGGAAAGATCCCGGACATGATGCAGAAGCGCATTTACCAAAGTCGATTGCCGCGATCCCGGCGCGGGATGCACAGTCATTCCCGCAGGCTTGTTCACGACCAGAAGCGAGCGATCCTCGAACACGATGTCGAGCGGGATATCTTCGGCTTGGGGTGTCGCGTCTACGGGCGGGGGCAGGGCGATCGTGACCTCATCGCCCTCGACCATTTTCTTTGTGGGCTTTGACAGAACGCGACCCTTCATACTGACTGCACCCTCGCTGATGAGCGCTTGAAGTCGCGCCCGCGACAGATCCGTCACAGTGGATAACCATTTGTCGAGTCGCTCGCCCGCGGCGTCCGGTTCGGCAATTCGGGAAAGGATTTCGGTGTCGGCCATGTTGCGCACAAACCACACCTTGGAAAGAATTGAAAGACTTGCCAAAATTCTGCAATTCCAACCTTGCCGCCCTGCAATGTTGAGTGATAGCACTGCAATATTGAAGCGGGAACCAACCCGCAACCGGTGGTCCGCCAATAGGATCGCCATTGAGGAGGGTGGCACTGCTGCCCGGGGACATACCAAGGGAGCTCCCATGAAATTACGTCACGCCCTGATGGGCACAGCCGCGCTTGCGGTCATCGCTACTCCGGCGTTCGCGCAGGTCGCGGACGAAATCATCGTCACCGCCACCAAACGCGAACAAACGCTTCAGGAAGTGCCCGTCGCCGTGACTGTCACGCCTGCCGAAACGATCGAGCGGGCACAGATTCTCGACATCGCCGACCTCTCTTCCGTCGTTCCGGCCCTTCGTGTGTCGCAGAACCAGAACAGCCAGCAGACGACGTTCTCCATCCGCGGCTTCGGTTCCGGCGGTAACAATGTCGGTATCGAACCATCGGTCGGTGTGTTCGTGGACGGTGTGTACCGCTCCCGCGCGGCCGCACAGATCGGCGACCTTCCGAAACTGGAGCGCGTTGAGGTCCTGCGTGGCCCGCAAGCCACACTGTTCGGTAAGAACTCCTCGGCCGGCGTGATTTCCATTGTCACCGCTGCGCCATCCTTCGACACCGAAGGCTATATCGAGGGCGGAGTTTCCAACTATGACGGCAAGCTCGGCAAAGCCTATATTTCCGGGCCCGTATCCGAAAATGTCGCCGCGTCCCTTGGTGGCAGCTTCATCACTCGCGACGGCTATGCCGAATCCGCTATTGACGGCGTTCCCGATACCAATGACCGCGACCGCTATAACCTTCGTGGACAGCTTTTGTTCGAACCCACGGATGACGTCGCTTTCCGCGTCATCGCCGATTACGGCCAGATCGACGAAATCTGCTGCCACGTTACCAATATCGTCAACGGTCCGACATCCGCCCTGATTCAGGGTTTGGGTGGTCAGTTGGCGGACCCGACGGACCCATTCGCCTATGTCGATTTTGCCGATCAGCCGAAAGCCAACGGTATCGAGGATTACGGGCTGTCCTTCCACGCCAACGTGAACCTTACCGACGAAGTCGAGATGGTCTCGATCTCGTCCTATCGCCGCAATGACGCATTCTACGACTCCGAAGTCGATTACACCTCAGCTCCCCTGATCGACTCAGTGGCGGTCGATACACTTATCGACACATTCACTCAGGAATTGCGCTTTCAGGGCGTCAAGGATCGCTTCGCCTATGTGGTAGGCGGCTATCTCTTCCATGAAGAAATCGAAGGGCAGTCCTCACTCGATAACGGCGTTGGCGTCCGGCCTTATCTCGGAGCCTTGTCCGCCGTTCTCGGTGGCAATCCCGGTCCCAATCCGTTTGCGACGGGCGAGGCCACTTTTGCCGGTTTCGAGGCCGCTCTCGGACTGCCCAATGGCCGGTTTTTCCGTCCGGGCCTTAGCTCGCAAGAAAACTACACGGTGGACAACACCTCCTATTCGATCTTCGGCAATGTGGATTTTGACGTCACGGACCGCCTGACCGCGACCCTCGGCGCGTCCTATATCAAGGATAGCAAGGACGTGACGTTCCGTCAGACGGAAAACAATATCTTGTTCTCCGCGCTCGACTTTGCGGGTGCGGACGGCGCGCAGATCTTGACGGCGGGTGGCTTTCAGGGCGCCTTCCCAGGGGCCTTCCAGGGCACATTCGGATTACCCTTCACACCTGCGAATGTGGGTCTCGTAACCTCCACTCCCCAAGGGGCCGCCGGGTTCCAGCAGCTTCAGGCCGGTGTCCTCGCCGCTGTGCAAGCTGGCGTGGCTCAGCTGGACCTGCTCGATCCGGCGCAAAACCCGCTGCTCGGACTGTCCGCCCTGCAGTTTACGCCACCCATCGTGGATTTCCCGAACTCCGTCGAAGATGGCAAGTCCAATGATGACGAGATCACCTACACACTGCGTCTCGCCTACGATCTCACTGACGATCTGAACCTGTACGGGGCATACTCCACGGGCTTCAAGGCAACGTCGTTCAACCTGTCGCGGGATTCGCGTCCAACGGCTGACGGCTTCCGCGCGCTGGATGCGGCGGGTCTCTTGCCGGATCAGACCGCCATCACGCTCACACGTGCCGCGCTTGCCAGCGGGTCGCAATTTGGCCCCTATATCGGTACGCGTTCAGCCGGGCCGGAAGAATCCGAAGTCTTCGAGATCGGCCTGAAAGGTCGCCTCGGGTTCGGTAATTTCGCCCTGACGGGTTTCCAGCAGACCATTGACGGATTCCAGGCCAACACCTTCCAGGGAACAGGCTTCGTTCTGACCAATGCCGGTGAGCAGCGCACGCGCGGTGTCGAGGCGGAACTCTCGGTGCGTCCGATCGAAAATCTCACTCTCGCCCTGAACGGTGTCTATCTCGATGCGGATTATGTCGATTTCGTCGGCGCACCCGGGGTGACAGGTCCTTCCGATGCGTCCGGTAACAAGGTCGATGGCGTTTCTCCCATCCGCCTCTCTCTCGGCGGTCAATATGACTTCGACCTCTCCAGCAATATGGACGGATACGTTCGCGGTGACTGGCAATACGAAAGCGAAACCGATCTGGTGCTGAACGTGCCCGGCAAAAACGGCATCAATGAAATTGCCGGCTTCCCCGGCTTCACGCGTGAAGTTTCCACCTTCAACTTTGCCGGCGGGCTCGGCCTTGCCAACGGCGTCAGTGTCGAAGCCTGGGTGCGTAATGCATTCAACGACGAATATTTCCAGACAGCCTTTCCGGGCGTCGTTCAGTCGGGCACATTCAATGCCTATCCGAACCAGCCCCGGACCTATGGTATGAATCTCCGCTACGACTTTTAGGGCGGGTATAAGCTAGCCATCCTCCGACCCGGGGGGAAGACGAGGATGGCCCTAAGGCCCCGACACTGTCGGGGCCTTTCGCTTATCTACAGTGCATTCAATGACTTAGCCTGTGCAAGCTCCCGCATAGGCCGCACTGACGCCTGCGGCATGGGCCGCGCACTCGTTCGGATAGTTCCGGGCGTCACAGCCGCAGACAGGCATGTAGTCCTGTGTGCAGATTTCCGGCACGGGCGCGCAAACGCCACCCGCATCCGCCGCACCGCACCGCGCACTCATGGGCAGCTTGCAGAAATCACCCTCAGTCTCGCACCGTACACCCGCCATGCCGCCGCAGAACTCACCCGTTTTCGCGACGGGCCATTCACGGGACTCCGGCGTACCAACACCTTGCGGGGCGCAGCTGGCAAACAGCAGCGCCCCCGCTGCAACCATCCATCTCATAGTCGTACATCCGTCTCGATATGTGCCGCCGTGTCGGGATCAAGTTCCAGTGCTATCGCCAGGTCATCCAGATAGCGCCGTTCGCGCTCGTTCAGGCCGTCGGCGACCCGTGCCGATACCGCGTAGATTTCACGGCCTGCCTGCGCGGACGTTGCAAGCTTTGCGACATCCTCCGCGTTCGGCGTCGCGTTCAGGATCGCCGTCAGCGTCTCGATACCATCGCCAGCCTCGCGCAGAATCGCTTCGCGCTCAGCATCGGTAATTTCGCCATCGACCTGTGCCGCCGCGACCATGGCCGTCAATAGTGCCCGCGCGCGCGCGCCTTGCGCGTCGCCGCGCAAGAGGCCCATTACCTCGTCTTTCGAGGTCGGCAGTTTGTCGCCATTTTTCTTGAACGCCGCAAATGCCAACGCACCCAGTGCGCTCACACCCACAAGGTTGCGTCGCTTCTTGGCCGACCGACTGCTCAGCAAGACCGCCAGACCCCCTAGCCCCGCCGCCCATTTTGCATGCTTGCGAAAATCGGCCCGTGCGTCTGGCGTATCAGCGATATTGAACATTTCGGCCAGCTTGTCCTCGCCATCCGTCAGCAGGGCCTTCGCCTGCGATTGTAGATCGCCCGATCCGACATCCGCTTTCACCTGTCGTCCCGTCGCCAATATCCGGTCGACCATGTCAGCCAGTGTTGCGTTTACGTCCTGTTGCTGAGCCATTGTCACTCTCCTCCAAATGCGCTGTGCCCTTTCCCAACGTCCGACACGCGCTAGGGTTCTCGCATGGCACGCCTTCCCAAGATAGTGGCACTGCTCGCGCCCTTCCTCCTCACCGCGTGCCAAGCCCTTTCCGGCACTCGCGCGCTTGATACCGCCATCGCCGACCCCAAGACCAATCGCGTGCCCATCACCCGTCTGGACACGGGCTTGCTCAGTGTGCCCCTCACATTTGCGGACGGCACCTCCGCCCCTTTCATCCTCGACACAGGCGCGACCATGTCCGTGCTTTTTGCCGATCGTTCAAATCAGATCGGGACCGTTACCCAAGAGTCCGTTCGCATCCACGGCATGTTCGACAGTCGTCTCGCGGGCCTCACCACGCTCCCCGACGTGTCCATCGGCCGCCAGACTCTTGGCGATGTTCGCATGGCGATCCTCCCGCCGCGCAAGCTCTCCCCGACCCCCGCCTGGGGCATAATCGGCATGGACCTGCTGGAGCGCTTCCGCCTCTTTCGCCCCAAGGATGAGGACACGCTGTTTCTCTTTCCCGTCACGGACGCGCCCGTCGATCTCCCGCCGCACTGGGCGACCATAGAGCTCTCACCCAACCCCTATGCCCAGACCGACAGCGCCCGCCGCCTACGTTTCATGAACGTCCGCCTCGCCGGACGTCTCGCCCCCGCACTTTTGGACACGGGCTTGTCCTTCAGTCTGATGAGCTATCATTTCGCCACACTTCCGCAGCTGAAACACCACCGACAGCAACATAAGCGCCGCTTTCGCATCGAAGGCGCACTCGATACCTATCGCCCCAAACTGCGCGTCAGCAATATCAGCTTCCGCGCCGGCACGCGACATTGGAAAAGCCAAAGCTTCGTTGTCCAGGACATCGAAAGCCTTGGCATACTCGGTCTCGAAGACCGCCCATTCCTCATCGCCGGGATAAACCTTTTCGCGGATGAAAGCTTTTACCTCGACGTCTCGGAAAACGTCCTCCGCATGCCCCAATCCACGAAAATCGCCGGGAAGCGCAGCGCAAAGCCATAGGCCGCGCGCGCAGCCCGCCCGGACCCTCAGCCTTGATTGCGATTGGGTCTTGGAGCCTGTCCGCGCGCGCCCAGCACACCCGATTTCCGCTTCTTATAGTCACCACGCTTTGGCTGCGGACGCCCTTTAAAGTCCGTACGCTTTGGAGTCGGCGCGCCTTTTTCGCCGCGTTTATAGTCCACGCGACACCGCGCGCCGAGGCCCGTCAGTATGTCGTAATCGATCGTGCCTGCATGCACCGCGCTCTCATGCAAAAGCGGGCCGAAAAACGCAGCATTGTCGCCGATCCGCGCCTTGGCATCGGTCGCATCGATCATGGTTACATCCATGCTGACCCGTCCGACGATGCGCACTTCCTTGCGTCCGATCCGTACCCTGCCACCGGCTTTGGTCGTCGTGCCTGACAACTGCACCGGGACACCATCGGCATAACCCACACCCACCGTCGCGATGCGCATATCCCGCGGCGCGATATAGGTTGCGTCATAGCCGACACTTTCACCCGCCTTGACGTATTGGAACTGCAGCACCGTCCCCAGCAAGGTCGCCACCGGATCCGTCCCTTCCTTGACGGGCGTCACCGTCGCCGCCCCCCCAAACAGGCTAATTCCAGGCCGCACCATGTCGAAGTGATATTGTGAGCCCAGGTAAACCCCCCCCGACGCCGACAGGCTTGTCGTCTTCTTCGGCAGCATGGACAGCGCATTGTTGAACGTCTGCAACTGCTCGCCGTTCCTGGGGCTTTCCGGATCGGACGCGCACGCCAAATGGCTCATAATGTGATCCAGTCCGATCGTCTCGAACACCTTGGGCGTTTTGGCGAGCGTTTTCACATCGTCAAAGCTCAGGCCCAACCGGTTCATCCCCGTATCGATCATGATCGCGGAATAGGGCGCATGCTTGGCAATCCCCGCCGCCTCCGACCAGGTCTCGACCTGCTCCAGCGAATTCAGGACAGGCCGCAGGCGATGCTTGAAAAACAGCGACACATCTCGCGGGCCAACCCCGTTCAGGACATAGATCGACGCATTGTCGCCAATCGCCTCGCGCAGAGCCATGCCTTCCCCGGCCAGCGCCACGAAAAACGTCCGGCAGCCCACGCCATATAGCGTCTTGCCAACTTGCTCGATGCCCAGGCCATAGGCATTGGCCTTCACCGCCGCCCCGATCCGTGCATGACCGACCTTGTCCTGGATGACCGCGTAATTGCGCGCAATCGCCGCCAGATCGACCTGTAGCAAAGGCCGCGTCGAATACGCCATTGCGCGTTCATGGACCCGATCATGGCCTTGGTCATCCTTATCGGCCATGATGCCTCTACTCGACATAATTGATGTCGGGACGGTCTTCTTCCGCCAGATTGCCGAACTTGGTCAGCTCAGGCGTGAACGATAGGTAGATCGACCCGATCGGCCCGTGGCGCTGCTTGCCGACTATGACCTCTGCCACACCCTCATATTTAGCGAGCTGCTCTTCCCACTTCATGTAGTCCTCGCTCCCCTGATCCGGCATTTCCCGCGCGAGGTAATATTCCTTCCGGAATACGAAACAGACCACATCCGCATCCTGCTCGATAGAGCCCGACTCCCGCAAATCCGACAATTGGGGCTTCTTGTCATCGCGCTGCTCGACGGCCCGCGAAAGCTGCGCCAGCGCCAGCACCGGCACGTTCAATTCCTTGGCCAGCGCCTTTAGCTGTTGCGTTATAATCGAAACTTCCTGCACCCGGTTATCGTTGGAGCGCATCTTGTTGCCACCGGTCAACAGCTGCAGATAATCCACCACGATCAGGTCAAGCCCATGCAGGCGCTTCAGCCGCCGCGCCCGCGCACACATCGCGCCGATAGACAGCCCACCCGTATCGTCGATGAAAAACGGCAGGCTGTTGATTTCCACCGCCGCCTCGCGCACCCGCCCATATTGCTCCTTGGTGATATCGCCGCGCCGTATGTGGAAGGATGATACGCCCGCTTGCTCGGCCAGCAAGCGTGTCGCCAGCTGATCCGCACTCATCTCCAGCGAGAAGAACGCCACAACGCCGCCCTCAGCCGACTTTTTCACCCCTGCCGCATCGACTTCGACCCGGTGGGCCTTGGCGACGTTGAACGCGATATTTGCCGCCAGTGACGTCTTGCCCATGGACGGCCGCCCCGCGAGAATGATCAGGTCGGAATGGTGCATCCCGCCCAACTGATTGTCCAAATCAATCAATCCCGTCGAAATCCCGGACAGCTTGCCGTCCCGGTTATAGGCGGCATTCGCCATCTCGATGGATTTCACCAGCGCCGTTTCGAAGCTGACGAAGCCCGATTTCGTGCCGCCGATTTCCGCGAGGTTGAACAGCGCGCCCTCGGCCTCGGCGATCTGCGCGCTCGGCTCCAATTCGCTCAGCATGTCGGTTGCGCGTCCCGTCATGTCGTTGCCAAGCCGGATCAGCTCCCGCCGCATCGCCATGTCGAAGACGAGCTTGGCGTATTCCGGCGCGGTCGTATTTGGCGCGGCCATATCCAGCAGTAGGGCGAGGTATTCCACTCCGCCGATCTCGTTTAGCGTCTCGTCCTGGCTGTACATGTTCTTGAGCACGATCGCATCGGCCAGCCGTCCGGTATGCACCAATTGCCCGATGCTCTCATAGATGCGCATGTGGACGGGGTTGTAGAAATGCTCCGGCTTCACGATACCGTCGATATGGTGATAGACCTCATTGTCATAGAGCAGGGCGCCCAGCAGGGCCTGCTCCGCCTCCGGCGCATGCGGAATGGTCTCCAGCTCCTGCTCGGTGGTTATCAATCCCGTATCGTTCATCGCCGTCATCGCCATGATCCACCTTAACGCAAGCGCGCGTTCGCGACACCCAAAGCCGCAGTTTTGTGGCTGTTAATCGCGGGGACGGAATCCCCTTTGCGCGAAACGGCCCCTTCGCCTACACTCGTGGCGCAAGTGGAGCCAAAACAGGGAAAGCACCGTGGAACTTATCTGGATCATTCTGGGCATTGTCGTCGTGCTCGCCGTCATCATCATCGGCATCTACAACCGTCTCGTTGCCTTGCGCCAGACCACTAACCAGGCCTGGTCCGATATCGAAGTCCAGCTGAAACAGCGTCAAGACCTCGTGCCGCAGCTCGTCAACACCGTGAAGGGCTACGCCGCCCATGAACGCGAGACGTTGGAGGAAGTCATCAGCGCCCGCTCCGCCGCCGTCAACGCCTCCTCCGTCGAAGGCCAAGCCGCCGCCGAAGGCCTGCTTGGCCAGGCGCTCGGCAAACTCTTCGCCCTCGCCGAAGCCTATCCCGATCTCAAGGCCAACACCAACTTCCTGCAGCTCCAGGACGAACTCTCCGACATCGAGAACAAGATCGCCGCCAGCCGCCGTTTCTACAATAACGCCATTCAAGAATACAACACCGCCCGCGAACAATTTCCGGCTGTGTTGATTGCGGGGCCGTTCAATTTCGCCCACCGCGACTTCTTCGAGTCGCCCGAGGGCCGCGAAATGCTCCAGACCCCCGTCGAGGTGACGTTTTAATCCTGAACCGATGTCAGCCTCACGCATCACACCCTACAAGTTCCCGGACTTGATCCGGGACCTCCCGCTTGCCGTGAGTGACATCAGGGCCAGTCACAACGCAATTCCCATCCGATGGAGGTCCCGGATCAAGTCCGGGAACCTGCCTTCTTGTCGTTAGCGTAGCGCCATGATCCTCACCGCCACCGGCATCCGCACACACATCTGGAACAACAACCTCCGCAGCATCCTCCTGCTCGTCTTCTTTCCCGTTCTCCTCCTCCTTCTCTTCTACGGCCTCTCCCTCCTCTTTACCTCGTTCACTACCGACGCGACCATCCCCGAAGGCCTCGCCCTTTCCGCCGACCGCCTGCCCGGCGCTGCGCCCATCGCGCTAGGGGCCTCCGCCGTCTGGTTTTCCATCGCCTGGTTCGGCCACAATGCCATGATTTCGCGCGCCACTGGCTCGCATCCTGTCAAGCCGAGCGAAGAGCCGCGCGCCTACCGCTTGATGGAAAACCTCTGCATTTCGCGTGGCATGACCATGCCTGCACTAAAGGTCATGGAAACGCCCCAAATGAACGCCTTCGCCTCGGGCCTGCGCGAGAAGGACTATTCCGTCACCCTCACACGTGGGCTGATGGACAACACCACTGAGGCCGAGCTCGAAGCCGTCATCGGTCACGAACTCGCCCATATCGAGCACAAGGATGTCCGCCTCCTCGTCATCGCGATCATTTTCGTCGGTATCTTCTCCTTCTTCGGCGAGATGATCGTGCGCAATATGTTTTGTGTGAACTATTCCCGCACGGGAACGCACCGCAGGGGCGGGGGCGGCAATGCGGGCGCGCTCATTTTCATCGCGCTCGCCATCGTCGCCCTGTCCTATGTCCTCGCGCTCCTTATCCGCTTTTCGCTCTCTCGTCGCCGGGAATACATGGCCGATGCGGGATCGGTTGCCATGACCAAGGATCCCGACGCCATGATCAGTGCGCTCGAAACGATATCGGGCCGCGCCGCACTCCCGCATGTGCCTGCCGACGTGCGCGAGATGATGTTCGAAAACCCCAAGGTCGGTTTCGCCGGGGCATTCTCCACGCACCCGCCCATAGAGATGCGCATCCGCGCGCTGGAACAATATGCCGGTGGACGCCGCTTGCCGCGTAATGTTACCCGTGGCCCAACGACTATCTATGACGATAGCTCAATCCAGAACCCGTGGCGCAAATAGCGTCACGCACATGATGACACAGGGGACGACCATGAAAACCAAACTCCTTCTCACCGCCGCCATTACCGCTGCGCTCGGCCTCGCCGCCTGCGACAGCGCGGATGTGGACACCACTACCGCTGAACCCGTCGTCGAGATAAACCTCCCGGACGGCTTTACCCTCGTCGAGCGCGTCGAGGCCAATGGTAATGACGTCGTCATCCCCTATAGCAAGTACCGCCTCGACAACGGCCTGACGGTTATCCTGCACGAAGACGACTCCGACCCCATCGCCCATGTCGACGTCACCTACCATGTCGGCTCCGGTCGTGAAGATGTCGGGCGCTCCGGCTTTGCCCACTTCTTCGAGCACATGCTCTTCCAAGGCTCGGCCAATGTCGCGGATGAGGAGCACTTCAAGATCATTTCCGAAGCCGGCGGCACGCTCAATGGTTCCACCAACTCCGACCGTACAAACTATTACGAGACCGTCCCCGCCAACCAGCTCGAAACTATGCTCTGGCTCGAAGCCGACCGCATGGGCTACTTCCTCGATGCCGTCACGCAGAAGTCCTTCGAGATCCAGCGCGAGACCGTCAAGAACGAGCGCGGCCAGCGCGTCGACAACGCCCCCTATGGCCGCGTCGGCGAAAAAATGGGCGAAGCGCAATTCCCCGAAGGCCATCCCTATAGCTGGAGCGTGATCGGCTATCTCGAAGACCTCGACCGCGCCTCGCTGAACGACCTCAAGGCCTTCTTCCTGCGCTGGTACGGCCCGAACAATGCCACGCTCACGATCGGCGGCGACATCGACAAGGAGCAGACGCTGGAATGGGTGAAGAAGTATTTCGGCCCTATCCCCATGGGCGCAGAGGTGTCCGAGCCCGTCCCGACAGATGTCACGCTCTCGGAAGACCGCTACATCTCCTATGTCGACAACGTCCAGCTCCCCCTGATCTACATGTCCATCCCGACTGTCCATGCGCGCCACCCCGACGAAGCGCCGCTCGACGTGCTGATGAACATACTCGGCCAAGGCGAGACCAGCCTGCTCTACAAGAATCTCGTCAAGAACAGCCTCGCAGTGCAGGCCCAGGCCGGACATGGCTGCCGCGAACTCGCCTGTTCCTTCACCATCTTCGCGCTGCCCAACCCCGCTTCTGGCCAGACGCTCGCGGATTTCGAAACCGCCATCCGCGACTCCATCGCCGAGCTCGGCGAGCGTGGCGTCAACGCGGACGATCTCCAGCGCGTGAAAGCCACGATCAAGGCCGACAACATCTTCGGCCTCGAATCCGTTTCCGGCAAGGTCAGCCAGCTCGCCGCATATGAGACCTATGAAGGCAATCCCAACCTCATCGGCCAGGAAATCCAGCGTTATGAAGACGTCACCGCAGACGACGTCATGCGCGTGTACAACCAGTACATCAAGAACGGCAAAGGCGTGATCCTCTCCGTCCTCCCCGAAGGCCAGGACGTCGCCCCCGCAGCTCCCGACAGCTGGAGCATGTATGAGCGCGACATACCCGAACTCGATGATGTTTCTGACGTGTCCTGGATGCCGCCCGAAGACGACTTCGACCGCAGTGTCCGCCCGCCCGCAGGCCCAAACCCGTCCCTCGATCCCTTCGAGGTCTATGAAGCGGAGCTCGCCAACGGAATCGATATTCTCGGCACCGTCAATGACGAAGTCCCGACCACTCAGCTCTCCATCCGCATCGCGGCAGGGCAAAAGAACGAGCCACTCGACAAGCTCGGCCTCGCTTCGCTGACCGCAGCCATGCTAAACGAGAGCACAACGGACTCCACCCCGGAAGACATCTCCAACCGCCTCGCCAAACTCGGTTCCAGTGTCAGCGTCTCCGCGGGCAACACTTACACCACGGTCAACATACGTAGCCTGTCAGAGAACCTCGACGACACCATCGCAATCGCCATGGAGCGCGTGTTCACCCCGGCATTCGACCAGGCGGACTTTGACAGAGTGCAATCCCAGACCGTCGAGGGCATCAAGACCGCCAAGAAGCAGCCCTCCGTTGTCGCCAACGAGCTCTTCGCCCGTCGCCTGTTCGGTGACGATAACGCGTTTGCCTTCTCCGATGACGGTACGGTCGCGACGGTCGAGGCCATCACGCTTGACGACGTCAAAGCCTTCTATGCCGCGAACTACGGGCCGGGCGTGACCGATGTGGTTGCCGTCTCGTCGCTCGGCGAGGCCGCCATCGAAGCCGCACTCGCCCCGCTCGCGCAATGGGACGCCGATGTCAGCCCCAGCGCCACGCTCGCCGACTTCCCGGATGTCGAAGGCGGCACGATCTACTTCATCGACAAACCCGGCGCGGCGCAGTCGGAAATCCGCATCGGCAAGCGGGCCATCCCCTTCGATGCAACCGGCGACTATTACCGCGCAGGACTCATGAACTTCCCACTCGGCGGCGCCTTCAACTCGCGCATCAATCTTAATCTCCGCGAGGACAAGGGCTATACTTATGGCGCGCGTTCCGGCTTCCGCGGGGACAAGGATTATGGCTGGTATGTCGCCCAGGCCGGTGTGCGCACCGACTCCACGCTCGACTCCATCCGCGAATTCATGAGCGAGCTCGAAAGCTTCGGGACGGACGGCCCCAGCGCGGACGAGATCAGCTTCACCAAATCCGCCATCGGCCAGAGTGAAGCCCGCAACTTCGAGACCCCCCGCCAGAAAGCCCGCATCCTCGGCCAGATGGCGACCTATGACCTCGATCCCGACTACCTCGAAGATCAGAAGCGCATCCTCTCCGGCATGCGCCTCGGTGACGCCAAGACTATGGCGGCCGAGCTTCTCGACACGGACGAGATGATCACCCTCGTCGTCGGCGACAAGGCCGAAGTCTTCGAGAGCCTGAAGGAGCTCGACATGCCGATCGTCGAACTCGACGCCGACGGCAAAGAGGTTGGTCGCGCAGGCTAGCACCAGCTATTTATATCAGGCTCCCGCACTCGATGCGGGACCTCCCACCTCAGCGCACAAGCCCCGGAAACGCGACCACCAGCCCAATGACGACCAGCTGTATGGCAATGAATGGCACCACCCCGCGATAGATCTGCGGCGTTGTCAGTTCAGGTGGTGCCACACCGCGCAAATAGAACAGCGCAAACCCGAATGGCGGAGTCAGGAAGCTCGTCTGCAGGTTCAACGCCATCACGATCCCGAGCCACACCGGATCCATCCCCGCCGCCATCAGCGGAGGCGCGACCAGCGGCACGACCACGAAAGTGATCTCTATAAAGTCGAGAAAGAACCCCAACAGGAACATCACCAGCATCACCAGAGCGAACGCCCCCCACATCCCGCCGGGCGCGGACTCCAGCCAGCGTGCCACCATCTCGTCCCCGCCAAAGCCGCGGAAGACCAGGCTGAACACCGTCGCCCCGATCAGGATGAAGAACACCATCGCCGTGATGTTCAGCGTCGCGCGCGAGACCTCCGCCAACTGTCCCGACCGCCACAAGGGCAGGGTAGCGCCCGCCGTGCTCAGCAAAGCGAGAACGGCCAGCAGCAACGCCACGCCCACCGCGAACACTTCCACACCCTCGATCCGCGTCTGTAACAACCGGATATCCACACCCGTCAGATCCAGCGCCACCAACCCCGCCAGTGACAACGCCGCTAAGAACGCCGCCCGCCTCTGCCACGCCTTCGGCGCCGTCCGCCAGCACGCCAGCAGCATTGCCCCCAGACCACCCAACGCCGCCCCCCGCGTCGGCGTCGCATAGCCCGAAAGGATGGACCCCAGTACAGCCACGATCAGCAGGATCGGCGGCAACATGGCCACCAGCGTCCGCCGCAAGAACACCGCGAGAGACCCGTCCTCCGGCCACGCCACCGCCGGCGCATCCGCCGGTTTCAGGTAAGCCCGCACGACAATGTAGAGCGCGTAGAACCCCACCAATATCAGCCCCGGCACAATCGCGCCTTCGAAGAGATCGCCCACGCTCACAACACCGCCACCCGCCAGCCCCAGCGTACGCTGCGCCTCCTGATAGGCATTGGAAATCTGATCCGCCAAAATCACCAGCACGATGGAGGGCGGAATGATCTGGCCCAGCGTCCCGGACGCCGTGATCGCCCCCGCTGCCAGCCCCGGATCATAGCCGCGCTTCATCATGGTGGGCAGGCTCAACAGCCCCATCGTCACCACGGTCGCGCCGACAATGCCCGTCGATGCCGCCAGCAACGCGCCCACCGCAATCACGCTCACGCCCAAGCCGCCGCGCAGGCTCCCGAACAGATCCCCCATCGCCGCGAGCAGATCCTCGGCAATCCGCGAGCGCTCAAGCATCACCCCCATGAACACGAAGAGCGGCACCGCAATCAGGATGTCCCGCACGATCAGCGGAAACACCCGCCCCGGGATCGCGCCCAGATAACCCGGATCGAACGTCCCCGTCGCGATGCCAATGGCCGCGAACAATACGCCCACTCCACCCAGCGTGGAGGCCACATTATAACCCGCCAGCAATCCGGCGATCGCCACCGCGAACATTGATATCGCAAGAAACTCCATCATGGCGTTTTAAGGCTCGGAGACCGACGCATCACTACCGCCGCCCGCGTCGCAATCGCCAGACCTTGCGCGATCATCAAAACCGCAAACGCCGGAATGAGCGTCTTGAGCAGGTATTCCCCGCGCAACCCATCCGCATCCGGAGACCCTTCGAATATCGCCCAACTGAACGCCGTCGCACTCTGGGATTCCCACAGGATCGTCAGCATTAATGGCAGGAGAAGCACATAGAAGCCTGCGAAATCCACCAGCCGTTTCGTCGGCTCGTCCATGCGCGAATAGAGCACATCCACCCGCACATGCTCATCCGCCAGCAGTGCCGACGACGCGCCCAGCATCAGCGCAAATGCATGCAGGTATTTGGCGCTCTCATCCAGCTTGGTTGAGGCCCAGCCGAAGATGGACAGCGCAAAAACAGTGAAGACCACGGACAGCACGAGTGCGGGCAGGAACCACTTCACCGTCTCACCGATCCAGCGGCTGATGTCGTCGATGAGCGAGGCGACAGCCAGTGCGAACCCATGCGAACGTGGCAGGGTGAGCGCGATGAAGGGCAGCAGCACAAACGGCAAAAACGCCCAGCCAATCCCCTGTAGTGCTTCCCCAAGCAGCGGTGACACCGTTACACGGTTCCCGGACTTGATCCGGGACCTCCATCGGCAGAGCTATGCCCATGAGCCGCACAAGACATCGGGAGGTCCCGCGTCAAGCGCGGGAGCTTCGGCAGCGCAAAAGCACCGTAATTCCCCTTCACTCCAACGCCCCCTGCCGCGCGGCAATGAACCGCCCGTCACTGATCTCCGTCCACCGCCGCATGGAGTTCCGCGCGCTCAGATAGCTCTCGTAAATCCGCCGTGTCAGATCATCCGCGCCTGCCAGATCGCCCACCACATCCTCGCTGATCCGCCCGATCTCCACCATGATCTCCTGACTGAACAGGCGCGGCTCGATCCCGTGATCCACGCGCAAGGTCTCGAGCGCCTGCGCATTTTTAAGGAAATACTCCCCGATACTCTCATCATTGGCCGCGCGGCACGCCGCCCGCACCATGGCCTGCTCGCTTGCGTTCAAACTCTCCCAGACCTGCAGGTTGATCCCGACCGCCAGGCTCGCTCCGGGTTCGTGAAAGCCCGGCGCGTAGTAATAGGGCGCTTCGCGGTAAAGCCCGAGCGCCAGATCGTTCCACGGCCCAACCCATTCCGTTGCATCGATGGCACCCGATTGTAGCGACTGATAGATTTCGCCCCCGGCCAGCCGTACCGCACTCCCTCCCAGCCGCCGGATGACTTCGCCGCCCAGCCCCGGCATGCGGATTTTCAGGCCCCGAAAATCTTCCAGGGAGTTCATCTCCTTGCGGTACCATCCCGCCGTCTGGTGGGATGTATTGCCAGCCTGAAAAGCCTGAATATTGAAGCTGTTGGAGAGCTCGTCCCACAGCGCCTGACCGCCACCGAAATCGACCCAGCCCATGATTTCCGACGCCGTCATGCCATTGGGTACGGTCGTGAAAAAATTGAACGCCTTGGACTTGCCCTGCCAATAATATTCCGCCGCGTGATACATATCGACCGCGCCAGTTTGCGTGGCATCGAAACACTCTGTCGCCCCGACCAGTTCGCCAGCCGCAAACACCTTCACGTCCAGCGCCCCGCCGCTCATCGCGCGCAGCGTGTCTGCGAAGCGCTCCGGCATAATGCCAAGCCCCGGGAAATCTTTCGGCCAGCTCGTCGCCATGCGGAACTGCTTGATCCCGCGATTGATCATGGACGCACCCGGCACGCTCGCCTTTGCTTTCGGCGCGGCTTTCTCGCCCGCCGCCAGCACGCCAATTGCCGCGGCCCCTGTCGCCAGCGCCGCCGTTCCCAGAACCAAATCGCGACGTTTCAAAGAACCGGCACTCCCCAGCCATCGCCTCCAAGGACCTCGCAGGGTTGATAGCGCATTTTGTAGTCCATCTTGGGCGACCCCTTCACCCAGTATCCCAAATAGACATAGTCCAGTCCCAGGCTTTGCGCCCGCGCGATAGTTTCCAGAATCATGAAGTTACCCAGCGACCGCTCCTTCAACGCCGGATCGAAAAACGAATAAACCATGCTCAGCCCGTCACTCATCATATCCACCAGCACACAGGCGATCAGCGTGCCCTCGGCGTCGCGGTACTCCACCAGCTCCGTCGCGCTGGCGCATTCCTCGACCATCATCTCGTAGCGCAGGAAGTCCATGTCCGTCATGCCGCCCCCGATATGGCGCGTTTGCAGATAGCGCTGCAACAGATCGAACTGCTCGCGCGTGGCGTAGCAATCCTCGACCTCGCGCTGGATGTCCGCATTGCGCGCGAGGATACGCCGGAAACTTCGTTTCGGCGTAAAGCCGCCCACGACCACGCGCAGGCTCTTGCATTCCGCGCACGCCTCGCAAGCCGGGCGGTAAATGACATTCTGCGAGCGCCGGAATCCCGCATGGGTCAAATAATCATTGAGCTGCGGCCCCGCGTAAGGATCGAGCTGTGTGAACAGCTTCCGCTCCAACCGTCCCGGCAGGTACGGACACGGCGACGGGATCGTCATATAGAATTGCAGCCTATGCGGATCGAAGGGACGCGACATCAGAGTAAAAATGGCAGCATAAGCGTATAGGTCAACCAGAGCAGCACGATCAGCGGCACCCCGAATTTGGTAAAATCCCGGAACCCGTAATGACCTGGCCCCATTACCAGCAGGTTCGTCTGATAGGCGATCGGCGTCGCAAAGCAGCAATTGGCGGCAAAAATGATCGTCAGCACCATTACCATCGGCTCGATCCCCGTCTGCGCTGCGATGGCAAGACCTATGGGCGCGAAGAGCAGCGCCGTCGCGCTATTGCTGATAAAATTGGTCAGGATCGCCACAATCGCAAAAACCATGCTGATCAACACGACTGGCCCAAAGCCTGCAAAGGCCGCGACCGTATTCGTCCCTATGAATGCCGCACCACCCGTGCGCTCGATGGCGAGCCCCATGGCGAACGCCGCCCCGATTAGCAGGAATATACGCATGTCGAGCGCGCGAATGCTCTGGCGCACATTCAGGCAGCCCGCCGCGATCATTGCAACCGCGCCCAACACCGCAGCCACCTCGATAGGCAGCAGGCCGAATGCCGCCACCACCATGACCCCAAAGAAAATTGCCTGCGCCGCCCGCGCGCGACGGATATCCTGCACCTCCGTCAGCGACCATTCGAGCAGCAGCAGGTCGCGGTTATTGCGCAGCGCCCGCATGTCCACGTCATAACCGAACAGCAAAAGCACATCGCCCGCTTCCAGCCTGATATCCAGCATACGCTTGCGGATCATCGTCGCCCGCCGCTGAATGCCCAGCACAAGCGTGCCCGTCGCCCGACGAAAGCCGATCTGCTCGATACTGCGCCCAATAAAACGAGAGCCCGGCGCGACAATGGCTTCCGAGAGAACGATCGCAGCGGAGCTGTCATTGGGCTTGGTTGGATTGTGGAAGCCCGCAATATCCAGCATGCCTTTCAAATAGGTCTTGTCGCTTGTCAGCAGCTTCTGCAACTGCTCGCGCGTCGTCGCCACGATCAAAATGTCGTCCGGCATCAAGCGGTGCTCGAATGGCGGCAGCAGCATCGTGTCGCCGCGCTGCACCATGCGCACCGTCACATCCCGCAAACCCGGGAACAGCCCGGCAATCGGCTCGGCCCCGTTGAGCGGATGGCCCGCCGTGACCTGGATCTGAGCAATATACTGCTTGCCGTTCTGGCTCACCTGACTCTCCAGCGACTCCGTGCGAGGTAACAGGATTGGCCCGGCAAACACGATATAGACTGCCCCAACAGCCGCCAGCACCATGCCCGGCCCGAACTGCGTGAAGAACCCCAGACCCTCGCCTGTCGTCCGGATCAGCACGTCGTTGACCAGCAGGTTGGTCGACGACCCGATCAGCGTCGTCATCCCCGCCAGTATGCAGAGGAACGAGAGCGGCATCATGTAAAGCGAGGCCGTCGTGCGCCCCTTGGCGGCAATCGCCGACAGGATCGGAATAAACATGACCACGACCGGAGTATTGTTCATGAACATGGAAATCAGGAAGGCCAGACCGAACACCGTCGCCATTGTCCGACGTGGAGCGGTGTCGAGTTTTGCCGACAATCGTATCACCGGCGCTTCGAGCGCACCCGTCTGGTAAAGCCCTTGCCCGACAATCAGCAGCGCCATGATCGCGATCAGGGCAGGTGCCGCAAACCCCGCGAGCAGCGCAGCACTGTTGAGTGGCGCTGGCCCGCTAACCGGAAACAGCGAGAAAAACAGCAGCATGACCGCGATGACACCCGCCGAGATCGCCTCGATGGAAAAGCTCTCGCGGTAATACAGCACCACTGCCGAGGCCACGACCGCAAAGGTCGCCCACATCTGCCAGGATTGGGCCGTTTCCAGCACTGTTAGCGTTGCGTCCAAACCGGCCTTCCGTGCCCCCTCTTTCCTTGGATAATGCCAAGACTATCGGTTAGGCTGGCCCCCGCAAGCGAAACCCGACCTTTTGGAGACTTTCATGGCCAGATGCGCATTTCTTGGACTCGGCGTCATGGGCTACCCAATGGCCGGTCACCTCGTGGCGGCTGGGCATACTGTTACTGTCTGGAACCGCACGGCCGAGGTCGCGACACGCTGGGCAGCCGAGCACGAGGGCGTGGCCGCCGGGTCACACGCTTCCGCAGTCGAGGACGCCGATATCGTCTTCCTCTGCGTCGGTCGCGACGAAGACGTCTTAACCGTCGCCGAGCCCACTATCGCCGCCATGACACCCGGCTCCATCTTCATCGACCACACAACTACCTCCGCCGACTGTGCCCGCAAGGTCGCCGGATGGTGCGCCGCTCGCGACATCGCCTTCATGGACGCCCCCATCTCCGGCGGGCAGGCCGGGGCCGAAAACGGCGCGCTCACCATCATGTGCGGATCCGATCCCGCGACCTTCGAGCGAGCCGCCCCCATCATGGATGCCTATGCCAAACGCATGACCCGCATCGGCCCCGTCGGCGCGGGTCAACAGGCCAAGATGATGAACCAGATCTGCATAGCCGGCATCCTCCAGGGCCTCTCCGAAGCCATTGCCTTCGGGCGCGCCGCCGGGCTCGACATCCCCACGGTCATAGAAGCCATAAGCGGCGGCGCCGCGCAAAGCTGGCAGATGGACAACCGCGCACTGACCATGGCCGATGACACTTATGACTTCGGCTTTGCGCTCGACTGGATGCGCAAGGACCTCGGCTACGCCATTGCCGCCGCACAGGCGCTCGACATCGACATGCCGGTCGCTCAACAGGTGCTTGGCAATTATGATGAGCTCAGCAAAGAAGGTCATGGCAGCCTCGACACCAGCGCCCTTTTGATGCGCTACTGATGCAAGGGTTACCGGGCGTTCAAGCCTGGACGCTGGCACGCTGGTATTTCAAATTCATTTTCCAGCAGGCTATCCTCTTCGGCCTGACCGATACACTTACCGATACATTGGCCGACACACGCCTTCCTGATTGGTAAGCGACCTACGACGCAGCCCGCACCGGCGTGGAAATTGTCGCCGACCTTCTCGACCCGACGGGCCACTACACAGGCTAAGTTGCCATTGCCCTGCGAATGCGGGCGAGTTTCGGAACGGGTCAACTCACGGCACTCAGACAGTTCGCCATGTCTGCGAAATCTTACGCCGACGCCGTCAACATTACCTTGAAGTATCTGGGCATTCGTCAGTCGGTCGGCCTGCTGGAAACATCCGATCTCGGCGATGGCGCAATTCTGACGACATGGATATCCGACTATTCCGACCTCTAAAGATTTGCTACTTGCGCACACGGATGGATAGCTATGCCGACAGCATGGTCTCCGAGACGCCAATTGCCGACAAAGCGAAAGTGGCAATCAAGGCACTTTTGAAATTGAAGAGACCCAGGCAATCGACGGTCGCCGCCAGCCACGGACGCCACGGGTATGGGCATATCGATCCCGCGTTTACGTACCAATCTTCAATCGAAGACACGGCGTTTCAGGACCTTGTCCAGGACGTGATGCGCGGTCGGTGCACCGAGCTTGTCGAAGACCAAACTACCCTGTCGGATGTCGCACCCAACTCGGCTGTGGCGATCAATCGGCGTTCTACCGTGCCTTCAGGCGCTGGTTCGGTCTTTCACCTTCCATGTGTTTGAAACAGACGGCCTAGAGATCGCCCGCCGCGATCCACTCTGCGGCGCGGTCGGCAAAATAGGTGAAAACCGCCGCACAGCCTGCGCGCTTAAAGCACATCAGGCTTTCGAGGATGACCCGCTTTTCGTCGATCATGCCGCGCTCGCCCGCCGCCTTGATCATCGCATATTCGCCGGACACCTGGTAAGCGAGCGTCGGCACACCATGAGTGTCGCGAATGTCCCGGATGATATCTAGATAGGGTAGGCCGGGCTTGACCATCACCATGTCTGCGCCCTCGTCTATGTCCAGACCCACCTCGCGCAGCGCTTCCTCACGTCGCAACGGATCCATCTGATAGGTGCGCTTATCCCCGACCAGCGCCGCGTTCGTGCCGATGGCGTCGCGATAGGGCCCGTAAAACCCCGACGCATATTTCGCGGCATAGGAGAGTATGGCGACATCCACATGGCCTGCGCTTTCGAGCGCTTCCCGCACTGCCTTGATACGCCCATCCATCATGTCCGATGGCGCGACGACATCCGCGCCGGCATCGGCCAGCGATAGCGCCGCCTTCACCATCACCTCGATCGTGGCATCGTTGACGACCGTTTCGCCCTCCATCACCCCATCATGGCCATGAGTGGTGTAGGGATCGAGCGCGACATCCGTGATGACGGCCAGACCCGGCACATTAGCCTTTACCTCGCGCAAGGCACGCTGCACCAGCCCGTCACGATTATGTGCCTCGCGGCCGTCTGCGAATTTGTCGCCCTCGCGGATATGGGGAAACAGCGCAATAGCGGGAATGCCGAGTTCCGCACTCCGTTGGGCTTCCTCGACCAGCCGCTCGATATCCAGCCGTTGTTGCCCCGGAAGGCTCGCAATCGCCTCGCGCCCATCCACCGAGTCACTGACAAAAAGCGGCCGCACCAGATCGTCGACGCTGAGGTTTTGAACGCGTACAAGCCTTCGCGCCCAGTCCGCCTGCCGCATCCGTCGCATCCGCGTGTGGGGAAAGCCTGTCATACCGCACTTTCTGCAAAGGCGCGACGGGATGCGCGCCATGTTCCGACCTGTGGCGATATCGCCAACAGTTTCGCTGACTCATGCTTTGTTTTTTCAACAATGTCAGCCTATATGAACGGTGAAATGAACGTCGATTACCAGCATCACTTTGAGGCGGCTGTCTCGCGTGTCCGGGACGAGGGGCGCTACCGCGTGTTTCAGGACATCCGGCGCAAGCGCGGGGCGTTTCCCAAGGCGACCTGGTTCCCCGACGCCGTGACCGAGCGCGAGATCACGGTCTGGTGCTCCAACGACTATCTGGGTCAGGGCCAGAACCCCTGCGTGATCGAGGCGGTCAAGGCGGCGGTCGATGCCACGGGCACAGGCTCGGGCGGCACGCGCAACATCTCCGGCACGACGCACTACCATGTTCAGCTCGAGCGTGAGCTTGCCTCGCTGCACGGCAAGGATGCGGCGCTCGTGCTGACGTCGGGCTATGTCGCCAATGAAGCGGCGCTGTCCGTAATGAGCAAGATCCTGCCGGGTCTCGTCATCTTCTCGGACGCGATGAACCACGCCTCCATGATCACGGGCATCCGCAATGCCCGTTGCGAAAAGCACATCTTCCGCCACAACGACGCCGATCATCTGCGCGAGCTGCTCAGCGACATGCGCGCGCAGGAAGCAGCAGAGGGCAAAGCACCTGCGCCCGTCCTCATCGCGTTCGAGAGCGTTTACTCCATGGACGCCGACATCGCCCCCGTGGAGGCGTTTTGCGACATCGCGGACGCGTTCGGCGCCATGACCTATTGCGACGAAGTCCACGCGGTCGGCATGTATGGCCCCGAGGGCTCCGGCCTCTGCGGTCAGCTCGGCCTAATGGACCGCATCGACATCATCCAGGGCACGCTTGCCAAGGCTTACGGCATGATCGGGGGTTACGTGGCAGCATACGACTACATCATCGACGCTATCCGCTCGCTCGCGTCGGGCTTCATATTCACGACCTCCATCCCGCCGTCGACGGCGGCGGGCGCGCTGCGCAGCGTTCGCTACCTCAAGGTCAAGGACGACGTCCGCGCCGCGCACATGGCGCGCAGCGAAGCCCTCAAAGCGCGCTTCCGCGAGGCGGGCTTTCCCTTCATCGACGGCGACACGCACATCGTGCCGCTCATGGTGGGCGATCCCGTCAAGTGCAAAGCCATCTCGGACGTGCTGATCCGCGATCACGGCCTCTACGTACAGCCGATCAACTTCCCGACCGTGCCGCGCGGCACCGAACGGCTGCGCTTCACGCCCAGCCCCTTCCACACCGACGCCATGATGGACACCCTGATGGGCGCGCTGACCAAGGTATGGGCCCAACTCGACCTGCCGCGGGAACGCGCAGCCTAAACGACAACCCCGGAGACTCCCATGTCCGCAGCCGCCGCCAACCAGAATGTCGACTCTGGCTATTTCACGACATCGCTAAAGGATGCCGACCCGGAACTCGCGGGCTACATTGCCGAGGAACTCGACCGTCAGCAGCACGAGATCGAGTTGATTGCGTCCGAGAACATCGTCTCCCGCGCTGTGCTCGAAGCGCAAGGCTCCATCCTCACCAACAAATACGCCGAAGGCTATCCGGGCAAACGCTATTATGGCGGCTGCGAACATGTCGACAAGGTCGAGCAACTCGCCATCGACCGGGCGTGTGAGTTGTTCGGATGTTCCTACGCCAATGTGCAGCCGCACTCCGGCAGTCAGGCCAACCAAGGCGTTTTTCTTGCGCTGCTGCAGCCCGGCGACACCATTCTGGGCATGGACCTCGCCGCGGGCGGACACCTCACCCATGGTGCGCCACCCAACATGTCCGGCAAGTGGTTCAACGCCGTCACCTACGGTGTGCGCGAGGACGACCACCTCATCGATTACGATCAGGTGGAAGCCCTCGCCAAAGCGCATAAACCCAAGCTGATAATTGCTGGCGGCAGCGCCTATCCCCGCGTCATCGACTTCAAGCGCTTCCGCGAGATCGCGGACACGGTCGGGGCTTATTTCCTCGTCGACATGGCGCACATTGCGGGACTCGTCGCAGCGGGCGTCCACCCCAGCCCCTTCCCGCATGCGAATATCGTGACCTCGACCACGCACAAGACACTGCGCGGCCCGCGCGGCGGGATCATCCTTAGTCAGGACGCCAAGCTCGGCAAGAAGTTCAACTCCGCCATCTTCCCCGGCCTGCAGGGCGGCCCGCTCATGCACGTCATCGCGGGCAAGGCGGCGGCCTTCGGCGATTGCCTGAAACCGGAATTCAAAGCGCACAGCAAAACGGTCGTCGAAAATTGCCGCGCCATGGCGGGAGCTCTGGAAGAGGCCGGCTACGCCGTCGTCTCCGGGGGCACGGACATCCATCTCGCCCTCATCGATCTTTCGACCAAAGGCGTGAAAGGCAATGCCGCCGAGGACGCTCTGGGTCGCGCCTACATCACATGTAACAAGAACGGCATTCCCTTTGACAAGGAGAAGTTCACCATCACCTCTGGCATCCGCGTCGGCTCCCCCGCGGGCACGACACGAGGCTTCGGCCCTGCCGAGTTCCGCGAAGTCGGTCAGCTCATGGCGGAAGTGCTGGATGCATTGGCGGAAAATCCCGAAGGCAATGCCGACGTCGAAGCCAGCGTGCGCGACCGCGTGAAGGCGCTCACGGCACGGTTCCCGATCTACTCATAAACTTCCTTCCCCTTGATGGGGAACCGGGCCGCCGGAGCGGGTACCCGAGCAAAGCGAGGGGGGAAGGGGTGAGAGGAGTATGCTCTCGACCAATCCTGACCGTATTGCGCTTTCACCTCTTCCGACCCTACGCTTCGCGTAGCGCCACCTTCCCCATCAAGGGGAAGGAAGATTGCTCTCGTCCCTACTCCCCCCTACATTCCCACCCAATGCGCTGCCCCTTCTGCTCATCCGAGGACACCCAGGTCAAAGACTCCCGTTCCGCCGAGGACGGCAATGCTGTGCGTCGTCGTCGCCAGTGCAATTCCTGCGCGGCGCGCTTTACCACCTTCGAGCGCGTGCAGCTCCGCGAACTCATGGTCGTCAAGAATAGCGGCGAAAAAGTCCGTTTCGACCGCGACAAGCTCCACCGCTCCATCATGATCGCGTTGCAGAAACGCCCCGTCGATCCCGACAAGGTCGAACAGATGATCTCCGGCATCGTCCGACAGCTGGAAACCATGGGCCAGAGCGACATCAATTCCAGTGTCATTGGCGAGTTGGTGATGGAGGGCCTCTCCGCACTGGATAGCGTCGGCTATGTCCGCTACGCCTCGGTTTACCGCGATTTTCGCACGACAGACGAATTCAAGACCTTCATCGGCGAGGTGTCGCTCTCGGAAGACATCAAGCTGACAGAATGAGTAAGGTCCGGGTCACATTAAAACTCGCAACATCGCTCGACGGCAAGATCGCGCTCGCCAATGGTGACAGCGAATGGGTTACGGGCGAAGCTGCGCGCCGGGCCGGGCGACGTCTGCGCGCGGAACATGACGGCATCGCTATCGGCTCCAACACCGCCGTGATCGACAATCCTCAGCTGACCACCCGCATCAGCGACCTTCCCAATCCGACCCGTATCGTTTTCGACACGCGACTGCGGCTCGATCCGGCAAGCAATCTGGCGCAGACAGCCAATGATGTGCCCGTTATCCTGCTAACGGGTGAGGGCGCCGACGATCACGACAATCTGAGTTCGCTGGGAGTCACGCTTATTACCATTCCGCGTGAAGCCGGGCACATCTGCATCCCTGCAGCACTGGACGCGCTGTCCCGCATGGGAATCACCACGCTTTTGCTCGAAGGTGGCGGACAGCTTGCGGCAGCCTTTCTTCGCGCTGGCGTTATCGACACTTTGGAATGGTTCACCGCTCCGATCCTTATCGGCGGGGACGGGCGGCCCTGCATTGCCGCGCTGGAGCTTGGCCGCATGTCAGAGACCTTACGGTTTGAGCGTGTTCTGCTCGAGGAGCTTGGCCCCGACCTTCATGAGCGTTTCGAGCGGGTCGCCTAGATGTTTACCGGAATTATTACCGACATCGGCACAGTCACTGCCGTCACACGTGGCACGGGCGGCGAGTGGGGCGATACGCGCATGGATATCGCCTGCGCCTATGACACCTCTACCATCACGCTCGGTGCCAGCATTGCGCATTCCGGCGCCTGCATGACCGTGATCGAGACGTGGGAGGGCGGCTATGCCTTTGAAGTCTCCGATGAGTCCCTCGACAAGACTACGATGGACGGATGGAAAGCTGGCACGCGCATCAATTTGGAACGCGCACTGACGGCCAAAGACGAGCTCGGCGGGCATCTCGTCACCGGCCATGTGGACGGCACAGGCGAACTGATCGAGCGCTCGGAGGTCGCGGGATCGCTCCTCCTCCACTTCCGCGTGCCGGAAGTCGTGCGTCTGGGCCTCGCGCCAAAGGGCTCCATCACCGTGGATGGGGTCAGCCTGACCGTGAACGAGGTCGAAGATGACACCTTTACCGTCAACATCATCCCGCATACGGCCACCCACACAACGCTCGGTGCATTGCAGCCCGGCGATGCGGTCAATCTGGAAATCGACCTTATCGCCCGCTATGTATCGCGCTATCTCGCAAACATGGCACAGCTGAAGACATGACCAACACACTGAACACCGCGACGTTCGAGGAAGTTTACAACCTCGCCACGCCCGAAGAGATCATTGAGGACGCCCGCAATGGGCGCATGTACATCCTCGTCGATGCCGAAGACCGCGAGAATGAGGGCGACCTGATCATTCCTGCACAGTTTGCGACCCCCGACAACGTCAACTTCATGGCCAGATATGGCCGGGGCCTGATTTGCCTCTCACTGGAAAAACAACGCGCGGATGAGCTCGGCCTGCGTCCCCAGACGGGCGATAATTCCTCGCGATTCGAGACCGCGTTTACCCAGTCCATAGAGGCGCGCGAGGGCGTGACCACCGGCATCAGCGCCGGAGACCGCGCCCGCACCATCCAGGTCACGATCGACCCCGATAGCGGGCCGCAGGACATTGCCTCGCCCGGCCACATGTTCCCGCTTGTCGCCAAGGACGGCGGCGTGCTTGTGCGCACCGGCCATACGGAAGCCAGCGTCGATATCTCGCGCATGGCGGGCCTCAATCCTTCCGCCGTCATCTGCGAAATCATGAACGATGACGGCACGATGGCGCGCCTGCCCGACCTCGCCAAGTTCGCACAGTTCCACGGTCTGAAGATCGGTACGATCGAAGACCTGGTAAAATACCGCATGGAGCGCGACCACTTCGTCAAACATGTCGCGAGCTCCACAATGACCAGTCAGGACGGCGACGACTTCGACATTCACGTCTATCGCAATTTTATCGATGACAAGGAACACGTCGCCTTGACCCGGGGTACGCCGTCAGATGACACGGAAAGCCTGGTGCGCGTCCACAAGATCGATTTCGCGGGCGACATCCTGCACGAAAACAGCGAGCGTTCCGGCCTGATCCGCGATGCCATGCGTCAGCTTTCCGACCATGACGGCCACAGCGTCCTTGTGCTCATCCGCGAGGGCAGCATCGACTCCCTGCTGGAGCGTTTGGGGGCCAAGACCCTCCAGCGTGTGCCGGAGCAGACAATCCGTGAATACGGCGTGGGCGCGCAGATCCTGATGGATCAGGGCGTGAAAACCATGCGCCTGATCACCAAGACCATGCCCAAAATCGTTGGCCTCGACGCCTACGACCTCGAAATCACAGGTATTGTGGAGCCCGTGCACATATGAGCCAGCCACCGAAAATCCTCATCATAGAGGCGCGCTATTACGAGGACATCTCCGATGCCCTCCTCGAAGGCGCGCTCGCCAAGCTGAAACCTGCGGGCGCGAAAGTCGTGAAGGTCAATGTGCCCGGCGCATTGGAAATTCCGCACGTCATCAGTTTCGCGGAGGCTGCGAACGCGGGCTTTGACGGCTATGTCGCGCTCGGCTGCGTCATCCGCGGAGAGACGACCCATTACGATTACGTCTGCGGGGAGTCCGCCCGTGGCCTGATGGACCTTGCCATGAACAAACAGCTTTGCATCGGGAACGGCATCATCACGGTCGAGGATGAGGCCCAAGCCTGGGCGCGCGCCAATACGGACGAGAAAGACAAAGGCGGCTTTGCTGCTGATGCCGTGCTGAAGATGATCGCCATTCGCGACGATCTGAATGAGGGTCGAACCGGTGAATGAAGACATCCAGCTCGACCCGACCGATGTCGGCGAAAAGCTTCCGCCAATGGAGCTTAAACGCGCGGCGCGCATCGCCGCCGTGCAGGCGCTCTATCAGATGGACCTGACTCAGGTGCCATCCAAATCCGTCGTCTTCGAGTTTCAGAACTACCGCTTCGGGCACGAGGACGAGCCTGGCTATTCCCAGGCCGACGAGTCGTTTTTCGAGCGCCTTGTCCAAGGCGTTGTCGAGCATCAGGCACACATCGATCCCATTATTTCCGAGCGCTTGTCCAAGACCTGGAAGCTGTCGCGCCTGGACAGGACCCTGCGCGCAATCCTGCGCTGCGGCGCATTCGAGCTGACGCGACTGCCCGATATTCCCGCCCCCACCATCATCAACGAGTATGTCGGCGTGGCGACAGGGTTCTTCGACAAGCGCGAATCCGGCTTTGTGAATGCCGTGCTCGACAAGATGGCCAAGGACGTGCGGCCAACAGAGATGACGCCCACCAATTCTGCCTGATGGGTGAATTCGCCTTTATCCGCGACCACCTTGCGCCGTTTGCGGGCGAAGGGTCGGAAGGCCTGACTGACGACTGCGCCTATTTGCCGGATGGCGATGGGTGGCTCGCCATTAGTACGGATACCTCTATCGAGGGCGTGCATTTTCCGCATACGGTGAAGGGCGCGGCTGCATCCGAGCGGGCCGTGCGCACGGCGCTGTCCGATCTGGCGGCCAAGGCGGCCACGCCTATCGGCATGTGCGTGAACCTGACCCTGCCGAAGACGATGGAAGACCTTTGGGTCAATGCCCTCGCTCTCGGGCTAGAGGAGGCGTCGCGGGTTTGCGGCTGTCCGCTTTTGGGTGGGGACACGACACGCCATGACGGGAAGCTGGTCATATCCGTGACGGCCATTGGTCGTACACAGCGTAAGATGTTGCGCTTATCCGCGAGGGCAGGGGATGGCATCTGGTTGAGCGGGCCTGTCGGCGATGCTGCTCTCGGCCTGCGATATCTGCAGGGTGATCCACCCATGCAGAACCTGACCGGTGATGACCTCTATCGGTGGGAGGAAGCGTTTCTGCGCCCCATCCCACGCTTTGACATCGCAAGCACGTTATTGGCACACGCCCGTGCCACCATAGACATCAGTGATGGATTACTGGCCGATGCCAAGCATGTGGCAACGGCCTCGGGTGTCGCCCTGCATGTGCAAGCGGACGCCATACCCTTTAGCGATACATCCATGCGATATATAGATGGAGAGCGATCCCGGCTGGTCGAGCTTGCGACCGCAGGAGACGATTATCAGGTGCTCGTGACTACCGACGCCGATCTCTCAGGTGCAAACTTTACCCGAATTGGCGATGTCGTTGAGGGGGAAGGTGTGGCCTTGATGGATGGTGACGGATATACCATCAGCGTTGACCGTTTGGGCTACACCCACACGTGAAGCTGCGCCAATAAGACTTTAGCGGCGATTACCACCGCCATTGCCACCCGGAACATTGCCGCCCTCATTGAGCAAGCGATCCGTGGGCAGACGACCAATTGTACCAAATACCTGCTCGAGCACGCTCAGCTCGCGTCCACGGGTAGGAGTTTCGCGGTTTTTGTAATCGACATAGCGGCCATCCTCGATGCCGTATTCCGCAACCTTGGCGACCGCACCGCCTTCGTCAAAGGTGATGGCTGTGACCGTGCGCTCATTGACCTTGGGTTTCAGATAGGCCTGCCGCTCCCTCACACTGTTTATGTAATACCACGTATCCGTGCCCATATCCTCGTTGAACGTGCCCTCAATGCTAGGATTTCCAAGGGTACTGAGCACGCTCGCTTTGGAGTCGACCTCAACCTGAACGGCTTGGGGTTTGGCAATATCGGTCGGGATATAGCCATGGGTGCGCAGGACGGGATTGCATCCCGCAAGCGCGATGACAGACCCCGACAAGATGGCACAGGTAAATGGGCGGAACATACTTTCCTCCGGACGTTATGCACCCCAGATAGAAGGAGTGCGCGAAGGCTGCAAGCCGCGCGGGCATGACGATACCGACAGATATTTCAGGGATGAGCGTGATGGGACTGCTATCGACACTTTTCGGCAGGGATGACGCGGCCAGCCGCGATGCGGGCCGGGTCTACCGCGCGCTGATGGACCAGTCGCGTAATCCGCAATTTTTTGGCAAAGGCTGCGTGCCGGACACGCAGGAGGGGCGACTGGAGCTGCTGGTCCTGCATGTCGCAATCGTCATGCAGGCGCTGCGCGGTCTGGGAGTGGACGGCAAACAGTTAAGCCAGGCTTTGTTCGACACACTCAAGGACGACCTGGAAATCGCCTTGCGAGAGCAAGGGTATTCCGACTCGGGCGTAAAGCGGCGTATCAAACCGATGATCACACGCTTTTATGCGGGCCTGAAAGCCTTTTCCGAAGCGTTCGAGGCGGGTGATGATGCGGCACTCGCGGCATCCATCAAGCTTGATCTGGAGGAGATGTCGGAATCCTATGCCCGATCCCTTGCGGGCTACGCACGGTTGTTTCTCGCATCTCTGCATCCGCACACGCTCGGCGAGATCGCGTCTGTGGCATTCGACATTCCGCAACCGCCCGCACGCTAGGTCGATTGCGGCTGGCCCCACACGTCGCAAGTCCTATAAGCGCCGGTATGCGAGACTTTTCACATGCTTGACGGGACCGTGCTATCCATTGACGCAAGCGGCGGCGATGAGGGCGCGGCCATGGTCGTGGGCGGGATCGAGCACTTTCTGAAGCATGAAGGCGCCAATCGTCGCGCGCGCTTTTTGGTGCACGGCAATGAGGCCGAAATTGCTCCGCTTTTGAAAAAGCATCCCCGATCCCGCGAACGCACGGAAATCCGCCATACGGAACTGAAGATCGCCGGCGATGCAAAGCCCTCGCAGGCGTTACGTCGCGGCAAAGGCTCCAGCATGTGGAACACCATCGCCAGCGTTAAACAAGGCGAAGCCCGCGTCGGCGTTTCGGCCGGGAATACGGGCGCGCTGATGGCCATGTCCAAGCTGCAATTGCGCATGATGCAGGGCGTGCAGCGTCCGGCCATCGCGGCCGTTTGGCCCACGACAACGGGTCAAAGCGTGGTTCTGGATGTGGGCGCAAATATCGAATGCGACGCCGCCCAGCTGACCGAGTTCGCCGTGCTGGGAGAGGCGTATTACCGCGCCCTGTTCGACAAGCGCTGCCCGACTGTTGGGCTGTTGAATGTCGGTACGGAGGAGTTGAAGGGCAATGCCACTTTGAAGCTTGCCCATGAACGGCTGCGCGAGTCGGAGCTCGATCTCGACTATATCGGCTATGTAGAGGGCAGTGATATTTCCAAGGGCCGCGCGGACGTTATCGTTACCGACGGCTTTACAGGTAATGTCGCACTGAAGACGGCAGAGGGAACAGCCAGCATGATCGGGCATCGCTTCGACAAGGCCCTGAAAGGCAATCTGTGGTCAAAGTTCACGACCGCTCTGAACAGCTATGCGCTTTTGCAGTTGCGCAAGAACCTCGATCCGCGGCGGGTCAATGGGGCCGTCATGCTGGGCTTGAACGGTCTGATCGTGAAAAGCCACGGCGGCACGGACAAGATCGGCTTTGCCACAGCACTGGGGAAGGCGCTTGATCTTGCGACCATCGATTTTCAATCGGATTTGGGTCGCCGACTTGATGATCTTCATGTCGAAGATGAAAACCTTGGCTTCATCGCATGAGCTCCAGCGCGAAAACCAGAGTCCGCATTGCCGGGATTGGGGCCTATCTGCCCAAACGCATCCTGACTAATGTCGAGCTGTCCAAAACCGTCGATACATCCGATGACTGGATTCGCGAACGCACGGGTATTGGACAACGCCATATCGCGGCGGAGGGCGAATATACTTCCGACCTGGCAGTTGCGGCAGCGATTGAAGCTATGCAGGATGCGGGCGTCAAGATCGACGACATCGACCTGATAATCGTCTGCACAGCTACGCCTGATCTGACATTCCCCGCCACCGCAACCATCGTGCAGCACAAGCTTGGCATGCGCCACGGTGCGGCTTTCGATGTGGCAGCGGTGTGTTCAGGCTTTCTCTACGGCCTGCGGGTCGCGGATGCGATGATCCGGGCAGGGGGCTTGCGCAAAGTCCTACTCATCGGGGCGGAGACGTTTTCGCGCATCCTCGACTGGGAAGACCGCACGACCTGCGTCCTGTTCGGTGACGGTGCGGGGGCCGTGGTTTTAGAGCCACATGAGGGTGAGGCGGGGCTGCTCGACACCACAATCCGCTCCGACGGATCGCATTGCGACCTGCTTTACGTCGATGGTGGCCCGTCGCGCACACAAACCGTCGGCCACCTTCGGATGACGGGCAATAAGGTGTTCAAGTTTGCCGTCACCGACCTGACCAAGATTATCCGCGAATGCGCGGAACGGGCAGGGGTCGCTGTGGCCGATATAGACTGGTTTGTGCCCCATCAGGCCAACCAGCGAATACTCAATGGCGTCGCCAAGAAGCTTGGGCTGCGCCCCGAACAAGTTGTTTCGACGGTCGAACATCATGCCAATACCAGTGCCGCCTCCGTCCCGCTTGCCATGCACACAGCCATTCGTGATGGGCGTATTCAGCGAGGCGACCTGATGATGCTGGAGGCCTTTGGCGGTGGCTTTACTTGGGGCGCATCGCTGATACGCTATTAGTATGCGTTGAAATCTCTGACATTTGCAGGCCTAGCGTCTGAAAACGCTACGCTTTTTCGTGATTCGACTTGCAGGCCTGATGGGTTTGGCGTTAGTCACGGTCTCATGAGCCCGCAGACCGTTACCCGTGCCGACCTGACCGACGCCGTCTATCGTGAAATCGGCCTTAGTCGTTCTGAAAGCCAGGCACTGGTTGAAAGCGTGCTAGATCACATGATCGACTCCCTCGTCAGTGGTGAGAACGTCAAGCTTGCAGGCTTTGGCACTTTCGCCCTGCGCGAGAAAAAGAAACGCGTCGGACGCAATCCCAAGACAGGCGAGGAAGTTCCGATCACGCCGCGTCGTGTGCTCGTTTTCAAGCCGAGCCAGGTTATGAAGGATCGCGTCAACACAGCCCTGACGGCAACGAAAACGGCCCATCCGAAAGCGGGCGGGTAGTGGCGCTCCGCAGCACCAAGACAACACGGGCTTTTCGAACAATCGGCGAGGCCTCCAATGAGCTTGGCTTGCAGCCACATGTGCTACGCTTTTGGGAAAGCAAGTTCAGTCAAATTCAGCCCATGAAGCGCGGTGGCGGACGAAGATTCTACCGTCCTGAGGATATCGAGTTCATCCGAGGTATCAAAAAACTGCTTCATGATGAAAAGCACCCCATCAAGGATGTGCAGATGCTTATCCGCAAGAATGGGGCAAACTCCATAGTTGAACTTGGGCGCTCGGTTGAGCGGGCCTCGCGCGAGCGTGAAGTGCAGGATGTCGACTTGACGCCTGACCGCTTACAACGCGTCGTCGCAGTGGCTCCGCCTGTTCCGGCTCCCACCCCAATGTCGGTTCCAGCGGAAGCGATCGTGCCCGAGCCGGTGGCTACAGCTGGGGCAATACCCCAGGTGGTCGCATCCTCGCTTGGCAAGACAGGAGCTACCGCACCGGAGATCGACCGTGAAAGTCTGCAAGACGCACTTTCACGACTCAAGACTCTTAAGGCAAGCTGGACAGAGTTCCGCGAGGGTGGCGCGAACGACTCGCGCGAAAGCTGAAAGCCGCGGTTGTCACGGCCTGCTGACAGTCTTATAGCGCGCCACCAGATGGATACGGAGTATGGCGCAGTCCGGTAGCGCACACGCCTGGGGGGCGTGGGGTCGCAGGTTCGAATCCTGCTACTCCGACCATCTGGCCTTCACTTTTACGGTTTCTGGATTTTCTCAGGGTCTAGCGTCACACGGTTTGTGATGAAGGCGGGATGCAAAGACGTGCACTTGCCGCATACTCAAGCTTTGCCTGAGTCTCTATATGCGCCCCATGACCGACTCCTACAGTTCCGTCCGCCGCTGGCTGTTCATCATGATGGCGCTTGTGGTCACAATGATCGTGATCGGCGGCAAGACGCGCCTGACCAATAGCGGGCTGTCCATTACCGAATGGGATGTGGTGATGGGCATTTTCCCGCCCATGAACGAGGCGGCGTGGCAGGCAGAATTCGTGAAGTACCAACAGATCGACGAGTTCCGCATCGAGCATCCGGACATGCAGCTTGACGGCTTCAAGTTCATCTACTTCTGGGAGTGGTTTCACCGCATTCTGGGCCGCATCATAGGCTTGGCGTTCGTGCTGCCGCTCGCGTGGTTTGCGCTAAAGAAAAAGCTGCCATCAGGCTTTGGTTTGCCGCTCCTTGGTATCGGCTTGATGATCGGCATGCAGGGGGTCATTGGCTGGTGGATGGTGCATAGCGGTCTGCAGGACGGCATGGTGTCGGTTAGCCAGTACCGTTTGGCGACGCATTTGGGCATGGCGTTCCTGGTGCTTGGTTCCCTTTTCTGGATGTGGAAAGCGGCAGGGCCTATCAAAGAGGCCGCATACAAATCGGTTGTGACGAAAGTGACTGGCGCGCTCGTCTTTACGCAGATTGTGGCGGGTGCTTTTGTTGCGGGAACGCAATCCGGTAAGACCTATAATACATGGCCAATGATGGACGGGCAGTTGGTGCCCGAAGGCTATGGCTTGCTGACACCGTTCTGGCGAAATCTGTTCGAGACGGCGGCGGCTATCCAGTTCAATCACCGTGTCCTGGCCTATGTCATCCTCGCACTCGCGATCTACGTATTTGTCGCTGCGCCAAAGGGGACGACCTACAGAAAGGCGGCGGCTTGGTTCAAAGGCCTCATCCTCTGGCAAGTCGTGCTGGGCATATGGACATTGCTTGCCGTGGCCCCTCTCTGGCTGGCGCTCGCGCATCAATTCAGTGCGGTCTTGGTGTTCCTCGCAACCCTTTGGTTGATGTGGGAAGGCCGCGCCAAAAGCCTGCCCGTAGAATACGGTAAAATAATACCCGCCATTTAGCGCGCTGTTATTGCTGAAGATTTTCATGAAGCTCTGCCGCATTGCGGCGTTGACGCAGTGTCGCCGCCCGCCTATTCCAACCTCAATGACGCGCCCACTCCGGGCGCGCTTTTTGTTTTGAGCGAGACCATGAAGCAGACCAAGTTTCTGAAATCCGCCGACGTCGACAAGAAGTGGATCCTCATCGACGCCGAGGATCTGATTGTCGGTCGTATGGCCACTTATGTCGCGATGCGACTCCGCGGCAAGCACCGCCCCGACTACACCCCCCACATTGATTGCGGCGACAATGTTATCGTCATCAATGCCGAGAAGGTGAAGTTCACGGGCAATAAGCGCACGCAAAAGACCTATTTCTGGCACACCGGCCACCCCGGCGGCCTCAAGGAGCGCACGGCGGACAAGATCCTCGACGGGCGTTTCCCCGACCGCGTTGTCCGCAAGGCCGTTCAGCGCATGCTGCCCAAGGAAAGCCCCCTGGCGCGTACGCAGCTTTCGAACCTCCGCGTCTATGCCGGTGCGGAACATCCCCACGAAGCGCAAAACCCCGAAGTCATCGACTTCAAGGCAATGTCCTCCAAGAACACGGTGAAGGGTTAAACCATGGCCGAAGGTAAAACACTCGAAGACCTCAAGGACGTCATGTCCGGTGGCGGCATGGACGCCGAGGGCGGCGTCGCCGTTTCCGACGGGCCGGTCTATGAGAGAAAAGTCGACGATCTGGGCCGCGCCTATGCGACCGGGAAACGGAAGAACTCCATCGCCCGCGTCTGGATCAAGCCCGGTTCCGGCAAGGTCACGATCAATGGTCGCGATCAGGAAACCTATTTCGCGCGTCCCGTGCTGCGCCTCATTATTCGTCAGCCTTTCGAGGTTGCCGAGCGTGTGGACAGCTATGACGTGATCGCGACTGTCAAAGGCGGCGGCCTGTCCGGTCAGGCCGGTGCGGTGCGTCACGGCATCACCAAGGCCCTGACCTATCAGGAACCCGCCCTGCGTTCGCCGTTGAAAGCGGCTGGATTTATCACGCGGGACTCGCGTGTTGTGGAGCGGAAGAAATACGGTCGCGCGAAAGCCCGCCGCTCGTTCCAGTTCTCCAAGCGCTAACGCGCAGGCCAATATTCGAAGCGCAAATGCTTCGACAACATCCGAAAAGCGCGTCCCCTCGGGCGCGCTTTTTTCGTTGGGCCTTCATTATTTCAGGCTAAGGCAGGCCCATGAAGACTACGGCTATACTGGGCGCGTCCGGCTATACGGGCGCAGAAATGATCCGGCTCGTTATGGGCCATCCACGACTCAACCTGGTGGCCCTGACGGGTGACAGCCGTGCCGGACAGACTGCGGGGGAGGTGCATCCGGCACTGGCGGGCCTCGATCTTCCGGGCGTGACCCGTGTGGACGAGGTGGACTGGAGCGATATCGATGTCGTCTTCGCCTGTCTACCACATGGGGCAAGCCAGGACATTATCAGCAGGATTGCGGATCAGGTCGAGATTGTGATCGATCTGTCGGCAGACTTTCGCCTCAAGGATGCCGCGCTTTATTCGGACACTTATGGCCGATCACATGACGCGTCGGAGCTGTTGGAGAACGCGGTTTACGGCCTGAGTGAATGGGCGCGGGACGACTTGCCGGGGGCAGGGCTGGTGGCCTGTCCAGGATGTTATCCGACCTGCTCGCTGCTCGCGCTCACACCGCTTGCCAGGGATGGGCTCATCGATCTCTCCGACATCCGCATCACGGCGCTCAGTGGCGTCAGCGGGGCCGGGCGAAAAGCGGCTGCGGCCTTTGCCTATGCCGAGCTCGCCGACAGCGCGCATGCTTACGGTATCGGAACACATCGTCACGCGCCCGAAATCGACGCCTTTCTGGGCGATGTATCGGGTGATGACGTCCAGGTGTCTTTCACGCCGCACCTTGTGCCCATGAACCGGGGCATGACGGCGACTATCTATGTCGAGGCGATTGCATCGATACGAACATTGCGCAGCGCCTTCGCCGATGCCTACGACGATGCGCCGTTCGTGCAGCTGCTGCCGGAAGGCGAAGCACCTCGGACGCGAGACGTGCGCGGGTCGAACCTGTGCCGCCTGAATGTCTTTGAAGACCGCCAGAGTGGTCGCGCCATTCTGGTATCCGCAATCGACAATCTGACCAAGGGCTCGAGCGGCCAGGCGCTGCAGAACCTGAATCTGGTGCAGGGATGGGACGAAACTCTAGGTCTGGAAATGGCGCCCCTTTTCCCGTAACTGACGCTTATGAGTCTTCGCCTTTCCATTGCCGCAACTGCACTTTTCATTGGCGGATGCGCCTCCATCGACCTGCCCGAGCTCGATATGCTCGACAGTGCGTTCCGCGATAGCGCAACTGATCTGGAGGCCTATCCCGAAGTGGACGGCGCACCGATTGCGCCGGACGATATGCGCAGCTCTGCCCAGTGGGACATGGCCGCGCGCGAACTTCTCAGTGACCGCGATAAATTTGACACACCCCCCGCCAACGATACCACCGCGCTCACGCCGCAAGAGATCGAAGCACTCAAGGCAAAAGTCCGCGCCTATAAACTCGACGACCCGCAATAGCCATGCCGGATCTGCGAGGGGACGAATTCTACCGCATCAAACGTCTGCCGCCCTATGTGTTCGAAGAGGTGAACCTGCTCAAGGCGCGCTTGCGGAGTGAGGGTCGTGACATCATCGATTTCGGCTTTGGCAATCCGGACGGGGCCACGCCGCAGCATGTAATCGAAAAGCTGATCGAAACCGTTCAGAAACCACGCACGACAGGGTATTCGGTTTCGCGAGGTATTCTGGGCCTGCGCCAAGCCTGTTCGCGCTATTACAAGCGGCGCTTCGATGTCGATCTCGACCCCAAAACGGAGATCGTTGCGACCATGGGATCGAAAGAGGGCTTCGCCAATCTCGCCCAAGCCATCACCCGGCCCGGCGACGTCATCCTCGCGCCCGATCCCAGCTATCCCTTACATGCCTATGGCTTCATTATTGCCGGGGCCAAGATCGAGGGCATACCCGCGTTTTCGGCGGACGAATACCTTGCAGGCGTGCGCGACTACATAGCCGCTGCGGATACCCCGCCCATGGCGATCGTGGTATGTTTTCCTTCAAATCCAACGGGGTACACGGCCGAGCTCGACTTTTATGAGCAGATCGTCGCTCTCGCGAAAGCGCATAACATCATCGTTTTGTCAGATCTGGCCTACTCGGAGATCTATTTCGGTACGCCGCCACCATCCATTTTTCAGGTAAAGGGCGCAAAGGATGTGGCCATCGAGACAACGTCGCTGTCCAAGACCTACAGCATGGCGGGCTGGCGCATGGGTTTTGCCGTGGGGTCGCCTAATCTTGTAGCTGCTCTTGCGCGGGTGAAATCCTATCTGGATTATGGTGCGTTCACGCCGATCCAAGTCGCAGCGTGCGCAGCGCTGGACGGGCCTCAGGATGTGGTCGAGCGCAATCGCAACCTCTATCGCACGCGAAGAGATGTGATGGTGGACAGCTTCGGTCGGGCGGGATGGGATGTTCCGACACCGGATGCGTCCATGTTTGTCTGGGCGCCTATCCCCGAGCCTTACGCGCATCTCGGCTCTCTGGAATTTGCCAAACTTCTTATGCTCCACGCAGACCTTGCGGTCAGTCCCGGTGTCGGCTTCGGGCCTCACGGCGATACGCATGTCCGTATGGCCTTGGTAGAAAACGAACAACGCATTCGTCAGGCGGCACGAAACTTGAAAGCCTTTTTTACGGACGCGCAGACGGCGAAAGCCAGCTAGGATCACGACTATGACCGAAATATTCACGATGGGGCCGTCTCTTGCGCTCCAAGCCGCTCTGGTGGCCGAAGACGCGGCGATCGCTGCTTCCCATTTAATCGGTCGCGGGGACGAAAAAGCCGCAGACCAAGCCGCCGTCGATGCCATGCGCAGTGGCCTGAACGCCTTACCGATTCGCGGACGTGTCGTTATTGGCGAAGGCGAACGCGATGAAGCGCCCATGCTCTATATAGGTGAAGAGGTCGGTGCAGGCTGGGCTGACGGATCAGGCCCGGAAATTGACATCGCGCTCGACCCGCTGGAAGGCACGACGTTGACGGCGAAAGCCATGCCGAATGCGCTGGCGGTGCTCGCCATGGCACCCAAGGGCGGGCTTTTGTTCGCCCCGGACACGTATATGGACAAAATCGCGATAGGGCCGGGCTATGCCGAAGGACTGGTCGATCTGGACTCCAGCCCTTCTGACAATGTGAAAACGCTCGCCAAGGCCAAAGGTGTGTCGGCGGATGCCATCACCGTTTGTGTCCTGGACCGGGCGCGTCACCGGGAAATCATCGAGGAGCTGCGCAGTGTCGGCGCGCGGGTCACGCTAATTTCAGATGGCGATGTGCAGGGCATCATCAATACGACCGATCGGAACACACAGGTCGATCTCTATATCGGCTCTGGCGGTGCGCCCGAGGGTGTGTTGGCGGCGGCCGCCCTGAAATGCGTCGGTGGGCAGATGCAGGGCCGGCTTGTGTTCCGAAATGACGACGAGCGCGCGCGCGCGCGCAAGACGGGCGTTGAGGATTTTGACCGCAAATATGCGCTGGACGAGCTTGCCTCCAAGCCGACGGTATTTGCCGCAACGGGCGTGACGGATGGCAGTCTGCTGGACGGCGTGAAAATTGCGGATGGGCGTGTGCATACGCAGACCCTGATTATGAACTCAGTCGATTACGCAGTGCAACGCTTGCGCTCCTCCCGCCCGCTCGCTTAGCGGGGGGTGTGAGCCTACCAACGTCCAAAGACCTGCTTGAAGGTGAGCTGTCCGTGCGCGGTCGGCGCTGGGTACTGCGTGCGCCCGATGCGGCTGTCGTTGATGCGATGGCGCAACGGCTGGGACTGGATCCGGTCACGGCGCGCCTGCTTGCAGGGCGCGGCGTAAACGAAAACGAGGCGTCCGCATTCCTCTCGCCAAAACTGCGCGACGCCATGCCAAACCCTAGCGTTCTCAAAGACATGGACAAAGCAGCGAAAGTTATTGTTGATGCGATGGAGGCGGGCAAGGCCATTACCGTATTCGCCGATTACGATGTGGACGGCGGCACGTCGGCGGCGCAGCTAATCCGTTGGGCGAGGGGATATGGCGTCGAGCTGGGCCTCTACGTGCCCGACCGCGTGCTGGAGGGCTACGGGCCATCGCGGTTAGCGTTCAAGACGCTGAAAGGGCAGGGTTGCGATCTGGTGATAACGGTCGATTGCGGGGCGGCGGCGAAGCTGGCGTTGGAAGCGGCTGACGGCATCGATCTTAGTGTCGTGGTGGTGGATCATCACCTCATGGGGGCCGACTTGCCCAAGGCAGCCGCATTGGTGAATCCGAACCGACCGGATGACGAGTCGGGCTTGGGCTATCTGGCTGCGGCGGGAGTGACCTTTCTTCTGCTGGTGGCGCTAGACCGCGAGGCGAAAGCGCGTGGGATGAACAGCGGGCTAAAGCTGCTGGAATTGCTTGGGCTCGCGGCGCTCGGGACGGTATGCGATGTCGTGCCTTTGGTGGGGCTGAACCGGGCCATCGTCGCGCAAGGGTTGAAGGTCTTGTCGCAGAGACGGCATGTGGGTGTGCAGGCTTTGGCAGAAGTCTCGCGTGCCGGCGGGGCTATGCGAACCTATGATCTCGGATTCCTGCTGGGCCCGCGCATCAATGCGGGCGGGCGCATCGGGCGCGCGGATATGGGCGCGCGGATGCTTGCGACGGACGACTTTGCCGAAGCTATGGATTTTGCCCAGGAGCTCGACCGCGTGAATACGGAACGCAAGGTAATGCAGGATCAGATCCAGCGCGAAGCCCTGGAGCAGGCGCAGCGTATCGATCATGACGGCCTGCCGCTATTGGTCGTGGCCAATCCCGACTGGCACCCGGGTATCATCGGCATTGTAGCAGGCCGTTTGAAAGACCGTTTCGACAAACCTGTCATCCTGATCGGTGGTTCCCCCGACGGCTTTGGCAAAGGGTCGGGGCGCTCGATCAAGGGGGTCAATCTTGGCGGGGCAATTGCGGCGGCGAAAGCGGACGGCTTACTGTTGTCCGGTGGAGGACACGCCATGGCTGGAGGTTTGACGATGGAATTCGAGAAACTGACGGAGTTGCGGGAGGTACTGGCCGAGGCTGTGCGAGCGGACTTTGGGGTCGCGCGGGCCAACCGGGCCAGCAAAATCGACATACTTCTGGCTCCGGCGGCTGTGGAGCTTTCGCTTCTGGAGATCTTGGACCGCGTTGCGCCTTTTGGGTCTGACAATCCGAGTCCCACAGTGGCCGTGCCCGACCTGCGCCTGACCTATGCCGATCGCCTGCGGGGTGGGCATGTGCGCTGCACGTTCGAGGATATGATGGGTAACCGTTTGAATGCCATGGCTTTTCGTGCGGATCAAACCGGATTGGAGGACGCACTTTTTGCGCGCAATCCGGAGCGTTTTCATGCCTTGGGCACGGTCAAGCGCAATGTTTTCCGTGGCCGGGAGAGCGCGGACTTTCATTTGGTGGATCTGGCACATGCGCGCGGCGAATTGTCTTATACCTGAGTTGGCGGACGAAGTGAGATTCGTGGCTTATCGGGCTTGCCAGCCCGCCCGTGGCTGAATATATGCGGCTCACATCTTGAAGCGCTCCCTTCGTCTATCGGTTAGGACGCCAGGTTTTCAACCTGGAAAGAGGGGTTCGATTCCCCTAGGGAGTGCCAAGATGGTTTCTGCAAGAGGGGTCGCCATGTCGCGTGTGTTTGCAACTGCCTTGCTTATCGCTTCCACGGTTACACTGGTCTCTGCTGCATCCGCGCAAGATGGCCTGCAAGACGCGCGCCCCGACACGCTGCTCGACTACGGGCCGTCCGAAGTCCTCGTCATCGACACGGATGAGGGCGAGCTTACTTTCGATGTCGAGGTCGCCGACACGCTTCCCGAACAAGCGCAAGGGATGATGTGGCGTGAAGCCATCCCGGACATGACCGGAATGCTGTTCGAATTCGATGAGCCTAAGATCGCGACCATCTGGATGAAAAACACGCCCTTGCCGCTCGATATCATCTTCGTGCGCTCCAATGGACGCATATTGAAGATCGAACACAATGCGCAGCCCTACAAATTACGCTCAGCGTCTTCCGAGGCGCCTGTTGCGGCGGTGCTGGAGCTGGCCGGTGGTCAATCGCGCGATCTTGGCATCATGCCGGGTGACACCATCCGTCACGAATTCTTTGGAACCGCCAACTGAGAGTAATACGGTGGCGGGCTGAAAACTTTGCTTGCGATTCATGTCTGCGGCGCTAGTTAGCCGACGTCCGACGACGATGTGAATACGGTCACGGGAAGTAGCGCAGCCTGGTAGCGCATCTGCTTTGGGAGCAGAGGGTCGGGGGTTCAAATCCCTCCTTCCCGACCATCACATGTCGTCGCGATCGCCTTCAACGCCAGCTAGTCGTCTCTGTAAGGCGACGCATGGACGTCGGGCGTCGAAATCTGTTGTCGCAATCTGACGTGAAAGATCGCGGACCACCCCCTTTGTCTTCAGATCGACCTTAAGCCTATGGTTAAGGTTTTGCCTTAGCGCAGTCGCAAAGGGGATCGTCATGACACCAGCCAATACCGCGCATTCCGCACAAACGGCCGCACCCAGACCCGCCGCGCCAGCAGTACCCGCGCCGTTCAAGCAGGTCGAGGTTGCCCGCGTCATGTCGGTCGGGTCCAGCATGGCGACGGTTCAGATCAACACCCGCTTGATTCGCGACGGCAGGTTGCGCTTGGTTGAGTTGGGCACTGTGCTGAAGATCGTCACGTCCGATTCTATCGTCGTGACCATGGTGTCCTCATTGAAGATCGGCGATCAGGACGGTGAGGGCATGTCGGATGGGTGTATAGCCAATCTGAATATTCTCGGTGAAATCACGACAAGCCTCGTGACGCGGGAGACGAAGTTCAATCGGGGTGTGCGCAACTTTCCAGTCTTGAGCGAGCCTGTGTACACGATGAGTCCGGCAGAGCTAAACGTCATTTTCTCGACCAGGGACGAGGTCGCGATCCATGTCGGGCAGTTGCAGCAGGATAAAAATATTAAGGCGGAAGTCCGTACCGACGAACTGCTGTCCAAACACTTTGCGATTATCGGCTCTACGGGTTCGGGCAAATCCTGTACGGTGGCGCTGGTTTTGCGCCGCATCCTCGAAACCAACCCCAATGGTCATGTCGTCTTGTTCGACCCTCACAACGAATACTCCCACAGCTTTGGCGACATGGCCGAGGTCATTCGCAACGATACACTCGATCTGCCGATATGGCTGTTCAATTTCGATGAAACGGTCGAGCTGTTGACGTCAGAGATCGAAGACCAACGCCGGGAGGAAAAGGAAGTCCTTGCCGAAGTTTTGCTGAAGGCAAAAGTGATGTTCGAACGCTCATCCAACAAGTCGGATGTATCCACACATTCGTCCATTGAGGATATCGAAGCGGAGCTTGTCCGTTCAGGCGCGCACATCACCTTAGACAGTCCGATGCCCTACCGCATTCGTGACGTCATCCGCTTGTTGCAATATTATATGGGCAAGCTCGAAAACAACTCGAACCTCGCGCCCTATAAGCGGCTTATCCGGCGCATCGAGACCTACATGGCCGATCCCCGCTATGCGTTCGTATTTCGCAACCAGACAGCACCCCTGCCGATCAGCGAGCTTGTCGGTCGGGTCTTTCGTGTGCCGGTGGCCGGCAAACCTATCGGAATCCTCGATATGTCGGGCATTCCGTCCGAGACGATTAATGTTGTGGTCAGTGTCGTCAGCCGTCTCGCGTTCGAAATTGCCATGTGGTCGGATCGCAAGATCCCAATTCTGCTCGTCTGTGAGGAAGCGCATCGCTATATTCCGCGCGACCCGAATCTGGGGTTCAATTCGACGCGGCAGTCCATATCCCGGATTGCGAAAGAGGGACGGAAATACGGCGTGTCGCTCGCAATCATCTCACAGCGGCCCTCGGAGCTTGAGCCCTCAACACTCTCTCAGTGTTCGACCATCTTTTCGATGCGCCTGTCGAACGAAATCGATCAGAACTTTGTTCGTGCGGCCGTGCCGGACGGGGCGTCGGAGCTCTTGTCCTTCCTGCCGTCATTAGGTGTGGCTGAGTCCATGGTTTTTGGAGAAGCCGTCAACATGCCCATGCGGGTTATGCTGTCCATGCTGGAGCCGGAATACCGCCCGCACAGCTCGAGCGCGAAGTTCACGGATGTCTGGGCGCAAGGCGAAAAGACACCGCAATTCATGGCGCAAGTATTCGAGAATTGGCGCAACCGTGCGCTGTCGCATCTTGATGACACGCCGAAGCCTTCGCCTCAGCAAGGCGCGATTGCGGCTCGCCGTCTGCGCCAAGCTGGAGCTCCCCTCGCTAGCGCCCCCAAGGACGCGCAGGCTATGCCGATGGCGACACGCGCAGTCCCATCGGCAGGGCAACAGACCACGTCGAGACCGCAGAGCCTTGCCGACGTCAAGGCGTTGTTGAACACCGCCTTCCACTCGCAAGGCAAGTAGCGCGCTGAGACGTTGCAACGCCGCGAGTGAAGGATTATCGGTGGTCCTCACAGGAGTCGCAAATGCTTGCCCGTATTTATCAGCCGCCACGTTCAGCCATGACATCCGGACGCGCACGTTCCGGTGAATGGGTGTTGGAATTTATCAGCCGGGCAAAGCAAACCATTGATCCTGTAACGGGCACTGTGCATTCCACAAACATGCAGGATCAGGTCGAGCTGCGTTTCGATACGGTTGAGCGTGCAGTCGCCTATGCCAAAAAGAATGACATCCCGCACCGTGTCGTTCCGGCTAAGATGTCCAAGCGCATCCCGCGCTCTTATTCGGAAAACTTCGCGACCGACCGCCGCTTGCCCTGGACGCACTGAGTTTTTCGGGCCCATAGCTCAACTGGATAGAGCAGCCGCCTTCTAAGCGGCAGGTTGTAGGTTCAAGTCCTACTGGGCCCGCCATATTCTGGCGGGTTGCCGCCCACCAACCCAACCCGCGGAGGTCTTGGCGGGTTGCCGCCCACCAGCCCAGTCCGCGTAGATTCCAGCTGGTTGCCACCCGCGGCTCCAAAACGGCTCAGAGCTGAAGCTCGTGAATTATGTGAATGTCATAGGTCATTTAGTGATTCGATAACGTCCGTGACGAGGCCGTCCGTTGGTTCGATCCCGCAGGCAATGCGAATGAGCGGGCCGTCCATGGCCGTGGGGTGATCACGACGAAGCTGTGGCCCGCAATGGATGGCAAGCGATTCAAAGCCACCATAACTGTACCCGATGCCAAACTTTACAAGACTGTTGATGAAACGGACGGCGTCGTCCTCTGTGCGGTCTGCGAGGGTGAAGGAGAAAAGGCAGCCGCCGCCCGTGAATTGGTCTTGCCACAAGGCGTGATCGGGATGGCTGGCATGGGCGGGGTGGAAGAGCTGGGCGACGTGCGGATGGTCGGCAACTGCGTCGGCGATGGCGATGCTGGAGGCTTCGGCTTGTTCAAAGCGAGGGACGAGTGTGCGGATGCCGCGGAGGACGAGGTAGGCGTCATCGGGCGATGTGGCATGGCCGAGGCTTTTGCACATGGCGGACACCCGCTCCCCGATGGTCGCATCGGCGGAGATCACGGCACCCATAAGGACGTCGGAGTGGCCGCTATAGTACTTCGTGGCGGCTTGGACGCTCATGTCCACACCCATGGCCAGCGGGCAGAGAGTAAGGCCTGCGGACCAAGTGTTGTCGATGATAGTGCGGATTCCGCGCGGCTTGCAGGCGGCAACGATGGCCGGGATGTCCTGAATTTCAAGTGTCAGCGAGCCGGGGGATTCCAGCATCACGGTGGAGGTCGTGTCGCGCAGGAGAGGAGTAATGTCTGCGCGGGGGTCGTAGAACTCGGCCTCTATACCAAAGCGTTTGAGTGTGACTTGGGCGAAGCGTCGGGTGGGGCCGTAAATGCTGTCCGTAATCAGGGCATGGTCGCCAGCCTTGCAACTGCTTAGCAGGGCGAGGGTGCAGGCGGCGAGGCCGGAGGGGACGAGAGAGACATGATCGCCGCCTTCGATCAGGCCGATCGCGGCCTTCAAAGCGTCATGCGTTTCCGAACCGTGGCGACCGTAATTACGGATGTCCTGGCGATAGAGGTCTTCCGCGCGATCAAACAGCAGGGTGGAGGCGCGGGTCAGCGACGGGTTGACAGGGCTACCAAGTCCGATCTCCGGGCGGCCGATTTCGGTCAAGTGAGGAAAGCGGCTCATGTTGCGATGGGGTGATCGAATGCGCCGTATTCGGCCCAGCTGCCCATATAAACGCGGATGTCGGTTGCGCCTGCGCGGGATAGCACGAAAGCGAGTGCCGACGCCGTGATGCCGGAACCGCATGTGGTTATAATTGGGGCCGTGATGTCGATGCCCAGTTCCTTTATGATTACAAAGGTTTCCGCTGGTGTGATGAAGCGGTTGCCGGACTTTATGCGGGACATAGGCAGGTTGGTGGACCCGGGGATGTGTCCGGAGCGGACACCCGCGCGGGGCTCGGGTTCCGTACCGTGAAAACGGCCAGGGCCGCGCGCGTCGATGATCTGGGTCGCATCGGTGGCAGCAAGGATGTCGGCGAGTGTTGCGGTGACGGCGTGGGGCTCGCGAGGAGAGAGTGTGGCCGAAACTGGAGCTGACGCAGCAGCTTCCTCCGCCCAGCCTTGGACAACAACACACGTGTAGCCGAGCTCTTGAAGCATCCACCAGCCCCAAGTGGAGGAGAATAGTCCGGCGCGGTCATAGATGGCGATCTGCGGCGAAGCGCTGATCCCTGCCGCCTCAAAGTGGCTTGCGAGGACGTCGGGCGTGCGGGCATTCACATTGAGGGTCTTGATGGTGTTTGTGTCCAAGACGGCGGTCGTGTGGCTCAAGTGGCCTGTCTCAAGCGACTTGTCGCCAGGCACCCACGTGCAATCCACAAGCTGAAGCTCGCCGCGGCCTGCGCGCGCGACAGCTTCTGATGCGCCGATCGTGCCGCAGGACAGGATGGGAGATTTGATGCGCATGGTATGACGCCCTATGTCAGCCACTGCGGCACGGGGAGGTCGCGCTCGCGCAGGAAGTCGGGATTGTAGATCTTGGATTGGTAACGCTGACCGTAATCGCAAAGGATGGTCACGAGTGTGTGGCCGGGGCCCATGTCGCGGGCCATGCGGATGGCGCCGCCGATATTGATGCCGGAGCTGCCGCCAAGACAGAGGCCTTCCATCTGGTTAAGCTCAAAGATGATCTCGAGCGCTTCCTTGTCGGTGACCTGGTAGGCGTGGTCGATTTCTATGTCTTTGAGGTTCTCGGTGATGCGGCCCTGGCCGATGCCCTCTGTGATAGAGCCGCCTTCGGTGACGAGTTCGCCGGATGTGACCCAGCTATACATCTTTGAGCCGAAGGGATCGGCGAGGCCGACCTTGATTGCGGAGTTGCGTTCCTTCAGCGCCAGCGACACACCGCCGAGGGTGCCACCGGAGCCGACGGCGCAAATGAAGCCGTCAACCTTGCCGTCGGTCTGGTCGAAAATCTCCGGCCCGGTCGTTTCATAATGCGCGCGGCGGTTGGCGGTGTTGTCGAACTGGTTGGCCCAGACGACACCGTTCGGTTCCTTGTCCGCGATATCTTTGGCGTATTGCTCGGAATAGCGGACATAGTTCATGGGATTGGAATAGGGCACGGCATCGACTTCAATAAGTTCCGCGCCCAGAAGTTTGATGGCGTCCTTTTTCTCTTGGCTTTGTGTGCTCGGCATGATGATCTTGCAGCGATAGCCAAGCGCCGAGCAGACCATGGCGAGGCCGATGCCGGTATTGCCTGCCGTGCCTTCGACGATGACGCCGCCCGGTTTCAGCTTCCCGGTCTTTTCAGCATCACGCACGATGGAGAGCGCGGCGCGGTCTTTGACGGATTGTCCGGGATTGAGGAACTCGGCTTTGCCGAGGATTTCGCAGCCCGTAAGTTTTGAGGCCCCATTCAGGCGGATGAGCGGCGTGTTGCCGATGAGGTCGAGTACGGATGTGGCGGACATGAAGGCTCCTATTGCCAGCGGAGTAGCGTCGGCGCGGATAGCAGGCAAGACGTTGTGGCGCGGCGGCCGAGCGTCTATCGCGGGGCATGAGTAAAGCTGCTGAAATTGTCGAAGTTCTACTGCCGGGAGGCGATGCGCTGCGCATCGGGAACACTCAGCCGCTGACAGTGTTTGCCGGGCCGTGCGCGATGGAGAGCGAAGAGCATGCCCTGCGCGTGGCGGGCGAGCTGGCAGAAATGAGCGAGCGCGTGGGTGTGGCAATCGTGTACAAGACAAGTTTCGACAAGGCGAACCGGACAAGCCTGCATTCCGCGCGGGGTGTGGGGCTCGCGGACGCGCTGCCGGTGTTCGAGAAGGTGCAGGCGGAAACGGGGCTGGCGACACTGACGGACGTGCATACATCCGAGCAGTGCGCGGCGGTCGGCGAGGTCGTGGACATCTTGCAGATTCCGGCATTCTTGTGCCGTCAGACGGATTTGCTGATCGCAGCGGCGAAGACGGGGCGGGCGCTGAATGTGAAGAAAGGTCAGTTCCTGGCGCCGTGGGATATGGCCAATGTGGTCGCGAAATGCGTCGAAGCGGGCAATGACAAAGTGATGGCGTGCGAGCGCGGGGCGAGCTTTGGCTACAATACGCTAGTGACGGATTTCCGCTCGCTGCAAATCATGAAGGCGTTCGCACCCGTAGTGTTCGACGCGACGCATTCGGTGCAGCAGCCGGGCGGGCAGGGCACGACGAGCGGGGGGCAGAGGGAGTTTGTGCCGGCGCTGGCGCGGGCAGCGGTCTCGACGGGTGTGGCGGCGGTGTTCGCGGAAACACATCCCGATCCGATGAGTGCGCCGTCGGATGGGCCGAACATGATCCCGCTGGAAAAGTTCGAGGCGTTCCTGACGGATTTGAAGCGTTTTGACGACATGGCCAAATCGATGCCCTTGGTGAAGCTGAGCTAGTCTTACGACCCGATGAAGATCCCGCATCAAGTGCGGGAACCCTGGCTTTCGATGACTGAGGCTTTCGATTACTGAACGACGATGGGTTTGACCTCGACGGATTCGACGTCGAGAGGCTCCAGCACGGGCGCGCGGCGGGGAAGAATGCCTTTGGCGAGGAGGGCATCTACGCGGGCGACGGCGTTGTCGCGGAGGTCGGCGTAGAAGAGATTGCTCGGGAGCGTGCGGAATTTGCCGCCGAATTTGCGGGGGCGTCTGAGGGACGCAACCGCAGGCCTGCTGACTCGAAGGATGCCGCCCTCGCAACGGGCACTGATCTGTTGGCTATGCAAGGTGGGGCGACGGCCCGGCTCGAAGCCAATGGCGCTGACGCCGCCCTTGTGGAGGGTTGCAGGGGCATTCTTGCTATCGACCTGCCAAGTGAGGGGATTGGTACAAAGAAGATCGCGGCCTTGTGTAGGGGCGTAGTCGCCATCAGACCAGACCAGGGTGCGTTCGCGCAGGCGTTCGGGGCGGGTGCGCTCGATGGGCATAGCGGCACTCCAGGCGACAACGCAATTGGTGTCGGTGTCAGAGGCACAGGCTGGAATATTGCCAAGCGAAGAGTGCGGCAGCGGGTGGTCGATGTTATAGGCGACGGCGAGGCGAGTGCGGAGGTCGCCCTGAAAGCGATCAGCGAGCAGACGCTGGGCGTGAGCCGCGCCCTGACCGTGACCGACCAGGATGAGGGGGCGTTCGGGCGGGGAGACTGCAAGCATGGCATCGAAGGCCCGCAGAACGTCCTGATAGGCAAGATCCTGCGCGCGGCGTGAGTCTTCGCGGTTGTTAAGAAAAGCGTAGAGAGCGGCTTGGCGGTAGTGCGGTGCGAAGAGGCGTCCGGCCTGACGATAGGGTTCGACATAATTGGGGCGCACGATGCGTTCAAGTTTTTCGCGGCGGCGCGGATCGGCGATGGGCAGATTCCAGGATTCGGAGCCTTTATAAACCTCGGGTACAACGACGAACACGTCACCCTTCTCGGCAAGGGTCGCCGAGTCGATAGCAAGGTTGGGTCGTGCAACCCAGGCGCTGGCTAACAGATAGTCCGGGGCCGGAGGCTTCGTATAGGTCTGGAAAGGCTGGCCGGGGTCTTGAAGCGTCTGAAAGATGTCGTCACGCAGGCTATAGGCAAGCGCGAAAGCCAGAATGGTAAACACAGCAGCGCCCTGAAAAACCCATGCGCGCATCTTAAACTTCCTTTAGGCGTAACCAACAGCTTGGAGGCGGTATGGCGAATGTGACACCGGAAATCAAAGTCAAGCCGCGCCGCGCCGCTGGTTGGGTCGTAACGATGCGAAACCGTTTGGTCACTGGCATCATCGTGGCGCTGCCGATTGTTGCGACGGTCACATTGCTGAGCTGGTTCATCAACACTATCGACGAAGCGGTGTTGCGTATCATCCCGAGTGCGGCTGAGCCGCAGACCTATCTGGGATTCAAGATACCGGGTTTCGGTGTCGTGATTGCGACGATCCTGCTTATATTGCTAGGTAGCCTGGCACGTAACATTTTCGGAAAATCGGTGATCCGTTCGATCGAAGCGGCTCTGCTGCGATTGCCGGTTGTGTCCAATATCTACAATTTCGTGAAACAGATCGTAGGGGTTTTCTCGCGCAATAAGGAGGCCGCCTTCAAGGAGGTCTGCCTGCTGGAGTATCCAAGGCCCGGGCTGTGGGCGGTTGGGTTTATCACGGCGGATCTGGAGGGCGCCCCGGCTGTGCATCTGACGGACGGCTATGCGTGCGTATTTGTCCCGACGACCCCGAACCCGACCTCCGGATTTCTGTTGTTTTCCAAACGCGAGGATTTGCAAATTCTCGATATGACAGCGGAGGAAGGGGCGAAGCTGATCATTTCGGGCGGCATGGTCACGTCCAATGACGAGCTGTCGGAGATCACGGACGAGATTCCGGGGCTGGAAGACGAAAAGGTCTAGCCCGCCTTGATAAGCTCCACGCCGACATCCTGCTCGAACAGATAGAGCAGCAGACGGGCCGCTTGACCGCGTGGGGTGGTGAGTTTCGGATCGGTCTGGGCGAGGAGGCGGGCGTCTTGCTGCGCGACCTCCAAGAGGGCCTTGTGGCGGTCGAGATCGGCGAGCTTGTAACGGGGCAGGCCCGACTGCGCGGCGCCGAGCATGTCGCCTTCGCCGCGGAGCTCCCAGTCCTTTTCGGCGATCAGGAAGCCATCGTTAGAGCTGCGCATGATTTCCAGCCGCTGCTTGCCCGTGACACCCAGCGGGCCTTTATAGAGCAGGATGCAGGAGGACAGCCGGTCGGAGCGTCCCACGCGGCCACGGAGCTGGTGAAGCTGAGCGAGGCCAAACCGCTCTGCGTGTTCGATGACGATGACGGTGGCATTTGGGCTGTCCACGCCGACTTCGATAACTGTCGTAGCGACGAGAACGTCAATGTCGCCGCGGCGAAAGGCTTCGTTGATGGCTTGCTTTTCGCGGGCGTCCATGCGTCCGTGGAGCAGTCCGACGCGCTCGCCATACATAGCATGAAGCTCCTTGTGGCGCGCCTCGGCAGAGGCGAGATCCATGACCTCGCTGTCTTCGACCAGCGGGCAGACCCAATAAACCTGCTGGCCCTTTTCGAACGTGCGACCAATGCCCTGGACGACGTCGTAATAGCGCGCGAGCGGAATGATGGAGGTCTGTATATCCTGACGCCCGGCGGGCTTTTCATCGAGAATAGAGATGTCGAGATCGCCGTGGGACGTGAGCGCCAGCGTGCGGGGAATGGGGGTTGCCGTCATCACAAGGAGGTCAGGTGTGCGGCCTTTCCGGGTGAGTTTGAGACGGTCATGGACGCCGAAACGGTGCTGTTCGTCGATGATGACGAGGCCGAGGTCGTGAAATTCCACGGCTTCCTGGAAGAGCGCATGGGTGCCGACGATGACGTCTATGTAGCCTTCTTCGAGACCTGTCGCGAGGGCTTTGCGTCCGGGGCCCTTGTCGCGGCCTGTGATGGCTTCGACGGTGAGGCCCGCAGGCTCCAGGAAAGTCCTGAAGGATTTCAGGTGCTGACGCGCAAGGATTTCGGTCGGGGCCATGATGGCAACTTGCGCGCCCGCTTCGGCGACATGGGCGGCAGCGAGGGCGGCGACGAAGGTCTTGCCCGCACCGACATCGCCCTGAAGGAGTCGTGCCATACGGTGCGGAGATGTGAGGTCGGCACTGATTTCAGAATATGCGTGGGTCTGCGCACCCGTGGGGGTGAAGGGGGACGCCTTTAGGACGTCATCGACATAGCTGCCTTTGACCGCGTAGGCGCGACCGGACTCGCGGCGTGTACGCTCGCGGATCAGCGCCATGGCCAGCTGTTTGGCGAAAAGTTCGTCATACGCCAAGCGCTGGCGAATGGGGCTGTCCGGGCCTATCTCCACGGCATGTTCGGGCATGTGCAGGCGCAGGAGCGCTTCGTTGAAGCCGGGCCAGTCGCGGCGGGTCATCAGGGCAGCATCGTTCCATTCGGGCAGGGTGGTGAGTTTCTTCAGGCTTTCGGTTACGGCCTTTCGGGCGGTCTTCTGGCCGAGTCCTGCGGTGAGGGGATAGAGGGGTTCGACGCGGGGGAGCCGGTCAAGTTTGTCGGGGGCCAGAACATAATCCGGATGCGTCATTTGCAGGCGGGCGTTGAACGCCTCGGTCGTGCCGGAGATGATGCGCGTTTCGCCTTCGGGGAGATTTTTCTCGACCGTGCGGGGATGGGCCTTGAAGAAGACCACGTCCATTTCGTCGGTGTCGTCATAGACGCGCACTTTATAGGGCTGTGAGGAATTGCGCGGGGGAGAGTGCTTGCCGACCGTGACCTCAAAGGTCGTGACATCGCCCGCGACGGCGTCGGCGATAGTGGGGCGGTAGGTACGGTCGATGACGCCTGTGGGCGCGGTAAAGGCGAGGTCGCGCGTGCGGGTGCCCATGGCCTTGCCTATGAGGTCGCGCGTCTTTGGGCCGACGCCGTTCAGCGTCTCGATGTCGGCAAAATAGGGGAAGAGCTCTGTGGGCCGCATGGCGGTAAAATGCCCTGTGGAGCGCGGCAATACAACCGCCGCAGATGTGGTGACAGCACGGACGCGATTACCTATGTGCGCAGTATGTCCGCCCCTGATCTCGATGCGCGCCGCAAACGCTTGCTCTATCGCTCCAATTACCGGGGGTTCAAGGAGGCCGATCTGCTACTTGGGGGGTTTGCAAAGGCCTATGCGGCGGAGTTGAGCGATGACGAGCTGACGGAGCTGGAAGACCTGATGGAGGCAAAGGATCACGACATCTATGACTGGATCAGTAACAAGGTGCCCGTGCCCGCGAATTACGACACCGGGATTTTGCGGCGGTTGCGGAACTTTGACCCGACGGGCCGTTTAGACAGCTAATGGCCACTATTGCCCCTATCGAACGCTATGCGGGCAATGCGCCTGCCTTGACGGCTGCCGCGTTGCCCGAGGGGGCGGATGCAATCGTGGTCGTGAAGGCGGTGCGGCTGCGCGCCAAAAACGGGAATGCGAGGGCGGTGTTTGTGGCGCGCGACGATGCGCGGGCAAGTGCGTTCCGACAGGCATGCCGGTTCTGGGCACCTGATATTCCGGTGCTGATGCTGCCGGCGTGGGACTGCCTGCCTTATGACCGGGTGAGCCCGTCGCGGTCGATAGCGGCGGATCGGGCGGGGGCGCTGCATGATCTGACGACGGCACCGGCCAATTTGCCGCTAATTATTGTGACGACGGTGTCGGCGCTTGGGCAAAAAGTGCCGCCAAGGGATGCGCTGCAGGGGTCGGGCTTTCGGGCGAAGGTCGGGCAGGAGGTCGATCGCGGGGCGCTGGAGCAATACCTTTCCAAGAACGGGTACGCGCGGACGGGGACGGTCGTGGAGGCCGGGGACTTTGCCGTGCGGGGCGGTGTGGTGGATTGCTTCCCGCCGGGGGCGGATCAGCCGATCCGGCTCGATTTCTTCGGCGACGAGTTGGAGAGCGTGCGGTCGTTCGATATCGAGACGCAGCTGAGCGAGGCGAAGCTGTCCGAGGTGCGGCTGTCGCCCGTCTCGGAGGTGTTCCTGGACGAAGACAGCATTTCGCGGTTCCGGCGAAACTATATTGCGGCCTTTGGCGGGGGGGTGTCGCGCGACCCTGTCTATGCAGGGGTGAGCGACGGGATCCGGATGCAGGGGATCGAGCATTACCTGCCGCTGTTCTACAACGAGTTGGAGACCGTGTTCGATTATATCGGGCCGGGCGCGCTTTATGCGTTTGACGGCTTGCTGGAGGAAGCGCGCAAAGAGCGCTGGGATCTGGTCGAGGATTTCTACGAGACGCGGCGTCTGGTCGTCGAGCAGCGCGATAGCGGGGCGGGCGATCCGGCCAAGGCGAAGGGGTTGTACCGACCGCTTAAGCCGGACGGTCTCTATATCTCGCCAGACGAAATGGACGCGGAGGTCGCGCCGCTGACGGTGCGAAAGCATACGCCGTTCCTGCCGCCGGAAGACGAAACGGTGGTGGATTTCGAGGCGAGCGCCGGACGGTCGTTTGCAGCGGAGCGCAAGACCGAAGGGGCCAATGTCTTTGACGCGGTGGTAGGCCATGTCCGTGACTTGCAGGCGGCGGGTCGGGCGGTCTTGCTGGCAAGCTGGACGGAAGGGTCGTCAACCCGGATGGCGAGCGTACTGGCTGACCACGGGCTGGATGTGCCTGTGCTCACGGGTGCGAAGGCGTTGGAGCTACCGCAAGGGTCGCTGCATCGGGTGATCCTGCCTGTGGAGCAGGGATTCACCTTTGGCGGTTTGACGGTCGTCTCCGAGCAGGACGTGCTGGGTGACCGAATGGTGGCGCGGGCGCGGAAGCGTCGGGCGAAGAACTTTATCGCCGAGGCGGCGGCGCTCGCGCCAAGTGATCTGGTGGTGCATATCGATCATGGGTTGGGTCGGTTTGAGGGCCTGGTGACGCTCGACATCGGCAATGCGCCGCATGACTGCCTGGAGCTGCATTATGCGGACGGGGCGAAGTTGTTCCTGCCCGTGGAGAATATCGAATTGCTGAGCCGTTATGGGTCTGCGCCGGAAACGGTGCAGCTCGATAAGCTCGGCGGCGTGGCGTGGCAGTCACGCAAAGCCAAGGCCAAGCAGCGCGTGCGCGATATGGCGGACGGGCTGATCAAGATTGCGGCTCAGCGGGCGATGCGGCGCGCCGAGCCTGTCGATCCGCCGAGTGGGGCCTATGAAGAGTTTGCGGCGCGCTTTCCCTTTGCAGAGACCGAGGATCAGCTTGGCGCGATCGAGGATGTCATCAAGGATCTGGAAAGCGGACGGCCGATGGATCGCCTGATTTGCGGCGATGTCGGGTTCGGCAAGACGGAGGTCGCTCTGCGGGCGGCATTCCTTGTGGCGATGAGCGGCAAGCAGGTGGCGGTCGTTGCGCCGACAACCATCCTTGCGCGCCAGCACTTCAAGGTATTTTCCGAGCGATTCCGAGGCTGGCCCGTAACGGTGCGGCAGCTCTCGCGACTGGTGCCGGGCTCTCAAGCGAAGGAGACACGCGAGATGCTGGCCAGTGGGCGCTGCGAGATCGTGGTGGGCACGCATGCGGTGCTGAGCAAGCAGGTGAGCTTTTCCGATATCGGTATGATGATTATCGATGAGGAGCAGCGCTTCGGGGTCAAGCACAAGGAGCGGCTGAAGAGTTACCGCGCGGATGTGCATGTGCTGACGCTAACGGCGACGCCCATCCCGCGGACGCTTCAGATGGCGCTGTCGGGAATTCGGGATCTGTCCATCATTGCGACACCGCCCGTGGATCGGCTGGCGGTGCGAACCTATGTGAGTCCGTTCGACGAGGTGAGCATCCGCAAGGCGATACTGCGCGAAAAGTATAGGGGCGGGCAGAGCTTTTTCATCGCGCCGCGCATTGCCGACCTGCCGCGCTTGCAGGAATTCATGGATACGCAGGTGCCGGAGGTGAAGACGGTGGTCGCGCACGGGCAGATGCCGGGCAAAGACCTCGAAGATATCATGACGGCGTTCTATGAGGGCGAATATGATGTGCTGCTCTCGACTTCGATTGTCGAGAGCGGGATCGATATTCCAACGGCCAACACTATGGTAATTTATCGCGCGGATCGGTTTGGGTTGGCGCAACTTTATCAGATGCGGGGCCGGGTCGGGCGCTCAAAGGTGCGGGCCTATGCCTACCTCACGATCCCGGACGAGCATGTGGCCAGCAAGGGGTCGCTTGATCGGTTGAAGGTCTTGCAATCGCTCGATACGTTGGGCGCGGGCTTTACGCTGGCGTCGGCGGATTTGGACATGCGGGGCGGGGGGAATCCGCTGGGCGAGGAGCAATCCGGTCATATCAAGGATCTGGGTGTGGAGCTTTATCAGCACATGCTGGAGGAGGCGGTGGCGGAACTGCGCGATGACGAGGAGGCCGTGCGGGACGAAAGCTGGACGCCGCAGGTCAATGTGGGCGTCGCGATCCTTATTCCGGAGCGGTATATTCCCGACCTGAACCTTCGGCTGGCGACTTATCGGCGTATTGCCGAGGTGGAGTCGGATGCGGACTCGGAAGCGTTGGCGGCGGAGCTGATCGACCGGTTCGGGAACTTGCCGAGTGAGGTGGAAAGCCTGATGAAAGTCATGCAGATCAAACGCTTATGCCGTCAGGCGCATGTCGAAAAGGTGGATGCGGGGCCCAAAGGTGTGGTGATGACCATCCGCCATCAGGATGTGAAAGATCCGTCCGTCATCATGGGCGCGATCCAGAAATACACAGGCTGGAAGCTGCGGGCGGATCAGACGATCTTTGTAAAAGGGAATCTGAGCGAGGCGAAGCACCGGCTGCGCGGGACTATGCGCGCAGTGAAGGCGCTGGTGCCGGGGTAACTTCCTTCCCCTTGATGGGGAAGGTGGCGCTTCGCGCTAGCGAAGGGTCGGTAGGGGTGAAAGCGGAACGTTGTAAGGTGTGATCGAGAGCTAGCTCCTCTCACCCCTTCCCCCCTCGCTTCGCTCGGATACCTTCCCCATCAAAGGGGAAGGAAGATTAGGCAGCTTCGTGGAGGCCTTCGGGGGCGTCCAGGCGGACGTCGGCAATCATGGTGAAGGGGCCGCTGTCTTTCTTGCCGCTCTCGAAGGCGGCGCATTCGATGACGTCGGTGATGCGCTGGGTGAGGCGTTCGAGATTGTGGGTGCTCATAATCGGGACGGCAACGGCAAATTCGTCGTCAGCGATGCGTGCTGTGAGATCGTTTATGCGCACGAGGCCTGCGATCAGGCCACCGGCCTGAGCCATGGCGACGCGGACGAAGGCCGGATCAACCGCGTAATCGGCACGTGGGGTGAGTCGGATGCGGCAGATCATGCGGGTGTCGCCCTCGCGTCGCAGTTCCGCAAGATAGGCTTCAAGCATGGCGAGCGAGTATAGACCGGTATCGGCATCGCGCACCTTTGCATCGCCCATCACGTCGAATTCCGCCCGGAGCTCGCTGTGGAGGCGGTGGTAATTTGCGGGCTCCATGATGCGGTTGGCGAGCTCACGGGTCTCGTATTTCCCTGTGATGACGTCGGTCGCGCGGTCGAGAAGTTCCGCGCTGACATGGTCGGCTCCGTCTTCGGTCAGGACAATCTTGGGCATGTGATAGAGGCGGACATTGCGGGCCATTGACGACAGAATCGAGGTTGCGGGCTCCGCCGCCCGTGTAGCGTCGATGATAACGGCGTCGAATTCGCGACCGTGAAGATAATCGAAGGCGGTGAAGCTTGTGAAGGCGGCGACGACCTCGACATTTCGGTCACGCAGCGCGTTCAGCACGATCATAAAGTCCGGGTGCGCCTTGCCGATAAACAGCACGCGGAGGCGCCGGATAAGGTTGTCGGGTGTGATAGTCGTGTCTTGGTCAAAGGTGTTGCGAAGAACTTGCTGACGGATGAGGATCTCATGCTGCATGGCTTGCAGGCGGATCATGGCATCGACGCGATGGATGACTTGCTGCGCATGGGCAGGAGCGAAAAGGACACTGTCGAGAGAGTCAGGGCGCTCGGCATCGGCGGAAAGATATCCGATGAGCGGTATGAGCGGAGCTTGGAGGTGATCGGAGACTGTGGTCACGAGCGCGTCGGCATGATCGCCGCAAATGCCGAGGTGAAAGAGGACGGCATCGGGGACGAGAGAGGGCATGCCGCGGACAACGCCGTGGCCGTCCGTCTCAGTCAGGGCATAGGCGACCTGAACACGGTAGCCGATGCGAATGAGGAGCTTGCCGAGTGTCTCCACACTGTCGAGGGCATCGGTGATGACAAGCACGGTTTTGGCGAGTGCGGCAGTGCCGTCACTGGCAGTCAGGGCATCGAATGTGTCAACAGTCCAGGTGCGTGCGGTCTCGCTCATACCCCCGCGCTAGCGCGGGGGGCTTAGTTTTGGGTTAACCCTAACGGCCGCCTATCACCAGCCGCATGTGCGGCCTTCGTTTTCCTCTTCGAGATAGGTCATGAGCGGGGCGAAGTATTCGAGCATTGCCGTGCCGTCCATGTCGCGCGTGCCGGTGAAGGCCTCCAGCGCGTCGGGCCAGGGCTGGCTCGCGCCCATTTCCATCATGGCGTTGAATCGCTCCCCGACATCGGTGTTGCCATAGACGCTGCAGCGGTGGAGCGGGCCCTCGAACCCGGCCTGATCACATGCGGCCTTGTGGAACTGGAACTGCAGGATGTGCGCGAGGAAGTAGCGCATATAGGGCGTGTTGCCGGGGATGTGGTATTTCGCACCGGGGTCGAAGGCGTCCGCGGGGCGCTCGGCAGGCGGGCGGATGCCTTGGTATTCGGTGCGCAGCGCCCACCAGCCGTCGTTATAGGTTTCGGGCGTCAGCGTGCCGTCGAAGACCTGCCAGCGCCATTTGTCGACCAAGAGGCCGAAGGGTACGAAGGCGACCTTATCGAGCGCCGCGCGCATTAGGAGCGCGATGTCGGCATCCTTGCCGGGTACGTCGGCTTCATCGAGCAGGCCGATCTTGACGAGGTAATCCGGAGTGATGGACAGCGCGATCATGTCGCCTATCGCTTCGTGGAAACCGTCATTCGCGCCGGTCTTGTAGAAGACAGGTTGGTCCTTATAGGCGCGCTGGTAGATGTTGTGGCCAATCTCGTGGTGGATGGTGTTGAAGTCCTCGCCATTGACCTTGGTGCACATCTTGATGCGGACATCTTCCTGGTCGTCGAGGTTCCAGGCGGAGGCGTGACAGACGACTTCGCGGCCTTCGGGCTTCACGATCTGAGAACGCTCGTAAAAGGTATCGGGCATGGGGTCGAAGCCCATGGACTGGAAAAACTGGTCACCCGTGCGCACCATCTGGATGGCGTCGTAGTCGTTCTCTTCAAGGAGTTTGGTGACGTCCACGCCTTCGCCAGCGGACTCCGGCCCGGCAATGTCATAGATGCCGCTCCAGCCCTGCGCCCACATATTGCCCATTAGATCGGCGCGGATGGGTTGATCGAGCGGGACGACCTCGTCGCCATATTGTGCGTTCAGTTCGGCTCGGGTGTAGCAGTGGAGCTGGTCGTAGAGCGGTTTGATCTGGAGCCAGAGGCGATCGACCTCGGCGGCGAAATCGTCGGCGTCCATGTCATAGCCCGCGCGCCAAAGTGCGCCCGCATCGGCGTAGCCGAGCTCGGCCGCGCCTTCGTTGATGATCTCGACCATGCGGGTGTAGTCGTCCTTCATGGGCTTGGAAACCTCGCGCCAGCCTTCCCAGACGGCCTGGAGCTCTTCGGGGTCGCGTGACTGGCTGATGACGTCGGAGGCCTCATAGAGGGAGAGCGTTTCGCCGTTCAGTTCGAACTTGCCGGTGGCGTAGGTCTGGTCGAGCTCGACCATGATGGTGGAGAGCTCTTCGGCGGCCCCGGGCTTGTCGGGGGCTGGGAAATTGGAGCCGCGTTTGAGGCCGTCGATTTTGCGGCGCATGTCGGCGGGCAGATCAACATCGTTGAAGCGTTTGGCGGCGTTGGCATATTTCGTAGAGAGCTTCGCGCCCTCCGCGCCCGCTTCGCCGGCGAGACGGTTGGTCTCCTCGGTGATGTTGGTGGCCTGGTTCCAATAGGCTTGCGAAGCGCGCGCGGCGTAGTCTTCATACTCCGCTTCGGCCTCGGCGAGGAAGGTCCGGGCTTCGGCGGCCATGTCCACGGTTTCCGATTCGATGGTCTGGACCGTGTCATCGGCGGTGTTGGTATCGGAGCAGGCCATGAGCGCGAGGGCGCAAGTCGAGGCGATGAGAAGTTGACGCATGTAATTTTCCTCAATGAGTGGCATGTGTGCCGTGAAGACTGTGCGGAGTGTCCCGCGTGGAGAGTCAGGGGTCAAGGTCGATGTCACAACGAAGCGAATGTGCGCTGATCCTCGTAAATCTGGGATCGCCCGACGCGCCCACGGCCAAGGCTGTTCGAAAATACCTATTTGAGTTTCTGCACGATCACCGCGTCATCGATACGTCGCGCTGGATCTGGTGCCCCATTTTGCACGGGATCATCCTACGCGTCCGGCCGCCCAAGGTCGCCAAGGCCTATGAGAGCATCTGGCACGAGCCAGAGCACCTTTCGAGCATTGAGGGCATGGAGGCGCCGCTGGTGCGGATTACGCGGGCGCAAGTGGCGGGCTTGCGGGAGCGTCTTGGCTGCCGGGTGGAGGTCGCTATGCGCTATGGCAATCCAAGCATTCGCGACACGATCGACGGGCTGATGGCGGACGGGGTGACGCGGATCGCGGTGCTGCCCGCTTATCCGCAATATGCGGGGGCGACGACGGCGTCGGTCTATGACGGTGTGGCGAAGGCGCTTATTGGCAAGGATGCCTGGAACAGGAGGGACGCTGGGCCCAACCGGGATGTGCCGGAATTGCGCTTCCTGCGCGATTACTACCGCGAGCCGGGCTATATTGCGGCGCTGGCCGATAGCCTGACGGAGCATCTGGCGACATTGGACTGGGAGCCGGACACCGTGCTGACGAGCTATCACGGCCTGCCAAAACGCTATGTGGATGAGGGCGATCCGTATCAGGGGGAATGTATAGCGACGACGGATGCGCTGCGGGCGCATATGGGATGGTCGGAGGCACAAATGCGCACGACGTTTCAGTCGCGCTTTGGACCCGCGGAATGGCTGACGCCCTATACGGACAAGACGCTAGAGGCGCTGCCGAAGCAGGGGGTGACAAAAGTTGCGGTGATGATGCCGGGCTTTTCTGCGGATTGCCTGGAGACGATGGAGGAAATCGCGGAGGAGGCCAAAGACAGCTTCATGGAGCACGGCGGGACGCATTTCGCCTGTGTACCGTGCCTGAATGCGCGGCACGACCATATCGACATGCTGGCCGATGTGGCGCGGCGGCGGCTGCTAAATGGCTGGCTTGAGGAGGTCGAAGAGGGCGTGCGGGTCTGAGGTCGTGTAGATGACCTCGGCGGAGACGGTGTGGTCGGCGAGATCAGAGTAGAGATTGTCGCGGGACTTGAGGAGTTTTGGATAGGAGCGGGCGACTGCATCGCCGAAAAGCTCGCCTTCGGCCTGAGTGAAATGTCCGGCCCAGTTCAGCGGTTTGGGATGGGAGAAGTATAGCGTTTCCAAAGTCTTGCGCTGATCTTCTGAGGCTCGGAGATAGACGACGAAGGTTTCCGTGCGGAGGCGTTCGCAGCTTTCGGGGCAATAGATGACGCTTCCCGTAGTATCGAGGAGGGCGGGTGCGGGGAGGTCGTCCAGGGCGCGGAGTGTGGCGCGCTCTTCGAGGGCAAGCGAGGTGGCTTCACGCTCCGTATAACCACTGGTGTCCGGATGGCCGAGCCATTTTGCGAAGTCGGCCATGCTGTCCTTTCCGAGGTCATCGCGAATGTAGTGGTCGACTTCGACCACATGCGCACCGAGTGCTTTGGCGAGGCGCGCGGCGAGCCAGGATTTGCCGATATTGCTCATGCCAATCAGGCTGATGCGAAGGCGAGCGGCGTCCCAGTCCCGCTCGAACGCCGCGCGGTCGAGCTTCACAAAAGCGCCTTTAGTGCATCCAGAGTCGGTTTCATTTCAACGACATGCGGGGCCAGGCTCATGATGCGGGCGAGTGATGGCGGTAGGGGGACGTCATCGCGAATAATTCGCTCGACATCGTCTTGAAACTTTGCGGGATGGGCGGTGGCGACGGTAACTTGCGTAAGCTCGCGGGCGTCCTCGCGGAGGTAGGCCTGCATGGCAAGATGGCCGACCGTCGTGTGCGGACACATGATGTAGCCCGTCATGGAGTGGACACGGCGAAGGTGGCGCTCGGTGTCCTGATCGGAAAAGGATGCACCCCAAACGGCGTCCGAGATTGCTGCATGGTCGCCGTCGAACAGGCTGAGGATCCGCGCGAAATTGCTGGGACGGCCTATGTCCATCGCGTTGGAGAGGGTCGGCACGGAGTCGCGCGGAGTATATTTGGCCTTGGTCAGATAATCGACAAAAGGGTCGTTGGCATTGTGGCCGACGACAAAGCGATCAATGGGCGCACCCATCAGCTTGGCCATCAGCCCGCCCGTGATATTGCCGAGATTGCCCGAAGGAATGGAATAGACGATTGGACGTCCGGGATGGCCGGCGGCAAGCTGCAGACTGCTCCAGACATAATAGAAACTCTGTGGGACGACGCGGCCGACATTGATGGAGTTCGCGCTCATGAGATTATGCCGCTCGCGTAAGATGTCATCGGCAAAGGCTTGTTTAACCAGCGCTTGGCAATCGTCAAATGTGCCGGTGACGCGTACAGCGCGGATATTGCCGCCTTCTGCTGAAATGGTGGTCAGCTGCTGTTCCTGAACAGCCGAGACGCCGCCTTCGGGATACAGAATCAGGACATCGACATTGGGCTGACCCTCGAAGGCGTAGCCGATGGCCCCGCCCGTATCGCCGGATGTGGCGACGAGGATGGTGCGGCGCTCGCCGTTCTTGGCCAAGAGATTGCCGACGGCGCGGCCCATGAAGCGCGCGGCGAAATCCTTGAAGGCGAGCGTCGGGCCGTGGAAAAGTTCGAGGAAATAGTGGTCGGCATCCTCGGTCATGGCGGCGTCGAAAGGCTCCCCGCCAAGGGAAACGAGCGGCATGGGGAAGTCATAGGCGTCGCGGCAGATCTCGCGGACTTCCGCCTCGCTCATGGCGTCGCCGACGAAGTGGATGGCGAGCTCGGCGGCGCAATCGGCGAAGGACATGGCGCCGAGTCGGGCGGTCTCCTCCGGGGTGAAGTGCGGAAGGCGCGCCGGCATCCACAATCCGCCATCGGGGGCGAGGGATGCGAGGAGGGCTTCGCCAAAAGTCGTGGCGAGCGCGGGGTCGGAGTTGGAGATGAAATTCACGGGTGCGGTATAGGGGAGGGGAGGGTGAAGGGGGAGGGGAAATAAATGCTAGGTTCCCGGACTTGATCCGGGACCTCCGTCGGTTTTGCCAGGCCCTGTCGTCACTCACGTCAAGCGTGAGGTCCCGGATCAAGTCCGGGAACTTAGAAAGGCCCGTTCAAATCGTTCGCAGCGAAGCCAACTCCTTCCGGCGCGCAGAGATTGACCATGATGGCGTGGGCGTGCGTGCTCCCGGTATTGCGCAAGGTGTGCTCGCGATCGCCGCGATAGCGGAGAGTTTCGCCCGCTTTGACGGTTGTCGTCATGTCTTCGATCTCGACCTCCAGCGTCCCGGAAATGACGGAGAGGTTCTCCACCGTGCGGTCGGGGTGGGGCGAAGATTCCAGCACGCCGCCCGGTTGCGCGCGAAAGTCATAGGTCTGCGCCCAAGAAACCGTGTCAATGGATGACAATATGCGCAATTCGCACAGGCCGTCCTCCGACCGGATCAGGGGTGTGTCCTGATTTCGAGCGTGATCGAGGATCGCGCTGGTTGGTGGGACCTGGCCGAGCATGTCCTCAACAGACGTGCCAAGCGCTTGGCTGAGCCGAAAAAGCGTGGCGACAGAGGGATTGGCCTCGTTTTTTTCGATCTGGCTGATCATGGATTTGGCGACGCCGCTTTGTTCCGACAGCGCGGAAATCGACAGCGCCTGCGCCGCGCGGAGGCGCGTCACGGTCTTGCCAAGACGGGCATTCAGGGCGTCAGTCTGGGGGCAGGGCGCGCGCTTGGTTCTTGCCATGTTTCGTCCCGACTCTACTGCCGCTTCCGGCTTGACCTGTGCCGCCCTATATATAGAACGTCCAATATATAGAACGCCATTCTCTGCAAAGGTCAAGCCATGCGCTACCTTCCCATTCACATCAATACGAAAGATGCCCGCATTGTGGTCGCGGGTGGCGGTGGTGCGGCGGAAGCGAAACTGCGGACGCTGCTGAAGACCGATGCGGAGATCGTGGTGTTTGCCGAAAATGCGGGTGCCGAGATTTCGCGTTGGGCCGAGCATGACAAGGTCGTGGTGGAGCCTAGGGGAGTCGAACCTTCCGATCTGGCGGACGCCGTACTGGTCTATGCAGCGACGGAGGATAAGGCTTTTGACGCCGAGATCGCCGAGTGGGCGCGGGTTTGCGGCATTCCGGTCAATGCGGCCGATCAGAAAGATGCCTGCAGCTTTATCACGCCCGCACTCGTGGATCGCTCGCCTGTCATTGTTTCGATCGGTACGGAAGGCACGAGCCCGGGTCTGGCCCGCGCGCTCAAGGGGGATCTGGAAGCGCGCCTGCCAAAAGGTCTCGGCGCGCTTGCGCTCTCCGTGCAGAGCCTCCGCACCAAGTTGAAACGCGCCATGCCCGACATTGCCGAGCGCCAGCGCGTCTGGGCCAAGGTGTTTGGCGGCAGTCTGGAGGACAAGCTCGCACTCGATAAGGACACCGTGATTGAACGCTACCGCGCCGTCCTGACCGGGCGGGACGAGCGTGTGGGCCATGTGCATATCGTGGGCGCGGGTCCAGGCGATCCGGGCCTTCTGACGCGGGAAGCGCAGCGGGTACTGCACGCCGCCGATGTCGTTATCTACGACCGTCTTGTCAGCCAGGGTGTGCTCGATCTTGGTCGTCGCGAGGCGGAATATGTCTATGTCGGCAAGGATCCGAACGGCCATTCCACGCGCCAGGACGCAATCAATGCGTTGATGGTCGAACACGCCCAAGAGGGTGCGCAGGTGGTGCGGTTGAAATCCGGCGACCCGCTCGTTTTCGGCCGCGCGGATGAGGAGTTTGATGCCCTCGATGCAGCCGGCATACGCTGGTCTCTTATCCCTGGCATTACCGCGGCGACGGCGGCGGCGGCGGAAATAAAGGCCTCGCTCACATCCCGCGGCGTCAACACCGCCGTGCAATACGTGACGGGTCATGGCGAGGACGGCTTTGCCGAGCTTGATTGGCGCGCGCTTGCTGAACCCGGTGCGCGGGCCGTGGTCTATATGGGCGTCAAGGCGTCCCGCTTCATCCAGGGCCGATTGCTCCTTCATGGCGCGGCCCGCTCTACGCCCGTGACCGTGGTCGAGAACACCTCGCGCGCGAACAGCCAGGTCTTGTCCACCACGCTCGGCCAGCTTCCCATGGCGGTCTCGGGCGCGAACCTGCGCGGCCCCGCTGTACTGATGTTGGGCTTTGCCCCGCGCGGTGTGGCGTCTAAGCGGGAAGCCATATGAGCACGCTCAAACACAAAGGCAAAGGCCCGCAAAGCCTGACCGCGAACCTGCTCCGCGGAGGATATTCCGTCTGGTTGACCGAGGACTTCGGGTGGTCGCAGGACTTTGCCGACGCGCTCAAAACTGAGGACACGGATCTGATGGAGCGAATGCAGGCGATCGGCAATCGCGACGTCGACGCTAATGAAATTGTCGGTCTCTATTTTATCGATATCGAGCCGGACTCCGGCCTGCCCGTCCGTTACCGCGAGAAATTCCGCGTGCGCGGGCCGAGCTACGACACCGCCGACCTCATCGATCAACCTTCCGCCGAGAGCGCCTGAATGTACCGCTATGACGAATTCGACACGCGTGTCGTGTACGCCCGCGTGCGCCAATTCTCCGACCAAGTTGCGCGCCGCCTCGACGGCTCCCTGACGGAAGAACAGTTCCGGCCGCTTCGCCTCATGAACGGCCTCTACCTGCAGCTCCACGCCTACATGCTGCGCGTCGCGATACCCTACGGCACGCTCAACAGCGCGCAGTTCCGCCAGCTCGCCCACATCGCCGACACCTATGACAAGGGTTACGGCCACATCACCACGCGCCAGAACATGCAGTTCAACTGGCCCGAACTCCCCGATGTGCCGCAGATTCTGCGCGACCTCGCCGACGTGGAAATGCACTGCTTTCAGACCAGCGGGAATTGCATCCGCAATGTTACAAGCGACCCGTATGCGGGTGCGGCGGCAGACGAGATCAAGGATCCCCGCCCGACCGCCGAGCTCCTGCGCCAATGGAGCACCATACACCCCGAATTCACCTTCCTGCCGCGAAAGTTCAAAATCGCCGTCGTCGGCAGTCCAAATGATCGCGCCGTTATTCGCTCCCACGATATCGGCATCGAGATCGTCAAACAGGAGGATGCGATCGGCTATCACATCCTTGTCGGCGGCGGATTGGGCCGCACCCCGATCATCGGACAGACGCTTCGCGCCTTCTGCCCGACGGACGAACTCCTGCCCTATCTCGAAGCCACAATGCGCGTCTATAACCGCTATGGTCGCCGCGATAACAAGTACAAAGCGCGCATAAAAATCCTGGTGCAGGAGACGGGTATTGAAGAGTTCCGTGCTCAGGTGGATGCTGAATACGCCAAGCTTGTCCCGTCCGAAATCGGCGTGTCGAACGCCGAGCGCGAACGCATTGCCGCCTATTTCGCCCCGCCGGATTACGAAGACCTCCCACCCGTCAGCACGGTTTTCGAGTCCGCCAAGGAGTCCGATCCCGGCTTCAAGGCCTGGGCCGATAACAACCTCGTCCTCCACCGCCAATCCGGTTACGCCATCGTCAATATAAGCTTGAAACCGCAGCAACGCGCGCCCGGCGACATCGACTCCACCCAGATGCGCCTCGTTGCCGACCTCGCCGCGCGTTTCAGCTTCGACGAACTCCGCACCACCCATCAGCAAAATCTCGTCCTCCCGCATGTTCGCCTCGATGATCTCGCCGCAATCTATGCCGAGCTGAAAGCCAAGGGCCTTCACGAAAACAATATCGGCCTCATAAGCGATATCATCTGCTGCCCCGGAATGGACTTCTGCGCGCTCGCCACCGCCCGCTCCATTCCCGTCAGTCAGGCCATCCACGAGCGCTTCTCCGACCCCGCCCGTCAGCGCGCCATCGGCGAAATGCAGATCAAGATTTCGGGCTGCATCAATGCCTGTGGCCACCATCATATCGGCCATATCGGCATACTCGGCCTCGAAAAAGCCGGCGTCGAATTCTACCAGGTCAAGCTCGGCGGCGACTCGTCCGAAGAAACCCGCCTCGGCGACATCACCGGCCCCGGCTTCTCGCATGACGAACTTCTCGACGGAATCGAACGCCTCGTGGAGCGGTATATGGAGACCCGCACAGAGGGCGAGCGCTTCATTGACACCTACAAACGCATCGGTCTCGCGCCGTTCAAGGAGGTGCTCTATGTCGACTTCTGAACCAACTGTCCTCATTCGCGACGGCAAGATCGACACCCGCCACTCGCTGAACACGACGCCCGATCTTGGGGATTGGCTCGACAGCAATCGCGGCGAGTCCGTGCGCCTGCCCAACGACGTTGACCTCGATACTTTGGAGCTTGCCGAGCTTACGACCATTCTGATCGACTTCCCCGCCTTCACAGATGGCCGCGGCTTTTCCATCGCGCGACAACTTCGCACCCAATACGATTTCAAAGGCGAACTTATCGCCGATGGCCCGCTCATCCCCGACCAATACAGCATGGCCCTTCAATGCGGCTTTGACGCCGTCACCGTCGACCAGGACACCTTCGCCCGCCAATCCGAGGCCAATTGGCGCGACGCCATGGCCGCCTTCGATCTCACCTATCAGCGCGGCTATGCCCGGCTCGAGACTGCCGCCACCTCCATTTTCGACGCCCGCCAAACCGCCGACAAACATCAACTTACACAGGGGAGGGTAGGGAGCCCCGACCCTTTTGACGGCTTGTCCGCGGAGGACTCGCTCCGCGCCGCCCTCATCCGTTTTCCCGACGATATCTGCCTCGTCAGCAGCTTCGGCGTCGACTCCGGCGTGCTCCTCCACATGGCGGCGCAAGTCCGCGCGGATCTCCCCATCTACTTCCTCGACACCGGTAAGCACTTCCGCGAAACTCTCCACTACCGCGACATGCTCATAGAGCGCTTTGGTTTGAGCAACGTCATTTCGATCACGCCTGACACTCAGGAAGTCGTCAATGAAGACCCCGACGGCGACCTGAACCAGACCGATCCCGACGCCTGCTGCGACCTCCGCAAAGTCCGCCCGCTCGACCGCCGGATCGCGAAATACGCCGCCCGCATCACGGGCCGCAAACGCTACCAGACACCCGACCGCGCCGACATGGCCACCCTCGAACTGCCGAGCCATGACGGCCAGCAGGCTAAGCTCAACCCCCTCGCCGCCTGGACCGCGAAAAACGTCACCGCCTATCTCCGCCGCCACAACATCCCCCCGCACCCGCTCTTGGCTCTCGGCTACCTCTCAATCGGTTGCCAACCCTGCACCACCCGCGTCTCCGACGGCGAAGACCCCCGAGCCGGCCGCTGGCGCAACGCCGCTAAAACTGAATGCGGAATCCATCTCGTGGATGGCAAATGGGAAAGCGAAGAGACTGAAAAACGCTACGAAGTCTTCTAAACGCGCAGCCGAAATCCCCGCGCCGAAGCCCGTCCCGCAATCAGGAATGTCACTCAGAGAAGTCCCGGCAATACATAGGTTCCCGGATTCAATCCGGGACCTCCCACGTCAGAGCCACTTTCTCCAATACTTCGAATCCCCGGGCGTGTACCGCGCTGTGCAGCAGCGGGGTCGAGAGCCTTCAAGCCATACCCGTCAGTCTCTTCTTCCCGCGATCCCGGATATTTGCCTGCGGCAGATTCCGGGAATGCGTCTGTGTTTTTGTTAGTTTGGCTTCGCCCTTCCGGCGCAGCCTCCAGCCACCATTCCCGCGCAAACCTCTCCGGCATCACCTCGCAAGGCCACACTAAAATAGGTGTCTCATGCTTGGGCGCTGCCCGCACGATCCGCGTCGTCACCTTCCGCACCCCACGCCCCGGAAGTCTCGCGAGTGCGAACTCACGCACCCCTTCTGGAGACCCCGGCCTTCGTTGGGGTGACGGAGCGGTCCCGAAGGGAACATCCGATCGTCGATCGGATGTAGCGAAGGAACCAGCACGACAGTGCTGG